>Ga0222428_100030_pt1 | contig 384636 bp, 373 predicted proteins | sample 2B5Ametagenome_FD_182471 | JGI IMG/M metagenome (GOLD analysis project Ga0222428, IMG submission 182471) | Enriched microbial communities from leaf-cutter ant dump, University of Wisconsin, Madison, United States - 2B5A (version 2) | ecosystem: Environmental > Terrestrial > Nest > Insects nest... | reverse complement strand
GGGCTCGGCAGCACCACCTTCAGCTTCACGAACTGGTCGCCGGACCCGCCGCCGCGCTTCGGCGCGCCCTTGCCCTTCAGCCGCAGCACCGTGCCCGTGTTCGACCCCTTCGGCACCGCCATCGTCACCGCCCCCGTCGCCGTCGGAACGCGGATGCGACCGCCCAGCACCGCCTCGCTCAGCGAGACGGCAAGCTCGATCGTGATGTCGTCGCCCTCCCGCGTAAAGCGCGGGTCGGGCAGCACCTCCACCTCGATCAGCGCATCGCCCGGTCCCCCGGTTCCCGCGCCCGGTGCGCCCTTGCCCTTCAGCCGAAGCGTCTGGCCGCTGACGAGGCCCGGCGGGATCTTCACGTCCAGCGTCCCGCCGTCCGGCAGCGTGATGCGCTTGCTCGCACCGGCGATCGATTCGGAAAAGTCGATCGCCAGCCGGTAGTGCAGGTCCTGACCGCGCCGGTTGGCCTGCGCCCGCTGGCCGCGCCGCAGGAGGTCGGCGAAGATGTCGTCGCTGTCCATGAAGTCGGAGAAGCCCGACGCATTGGCATAGGGATGGCCGGTATCGGCGCCGGCATAGTCGCGGTAGTAGTTCTGGCGCGGCGGCGGCCGCTCGGCCCCCGACGCGTCGATCTCGCCGGCGTCGAAGCGCCTGCGCTTGTCGGCATCGCCAAGAAGGTCGTAGGCGGCCGCCACCTCCTTGAACTTCTCCTCCGCCGACTTGTCGCCCGGATTGAGGTCGGGGTGCAGCTTCTTGGCAAGCTTGCGGTAGGCACTCTGGATCTCGGCCGGCGAGGCGCTCGCCGAAACGCCAAGAACCTCATACGGATTGCTCACGGGTACGCTCCGGTTGGAATTGAATTCGTCATTATATGAGGTCGGAGCCCGCCTTCGGCAACGGGCAGCCTTTACGCGTTCGCCTCCCGCGCCTCCTGCAGCCGCATCAGGATATCGATGAGGCGAGGGGCCATTTCCCGGATCTCGGTGAGGTGGATGGCGGTCAGCCGTTCGAGCACGTCGTCGGCCTTGTCGGTCAGTTCCAGCGTCTGGCGGCGGCGATCGGCCGGATCGGTGCGGCGGCGCACATAGCCGGCGGCGACCAGCCGGCCGACCAGCTCCGTCGCCGAATGGGGCGCGATCAGCAGGCGCTCGGCGAGCTTGCCCACCGTCATGGCCTCGCCCTCCCGATAGCCGCGGATCGCCAGCAGGGCCTGGTGCTGCTGGGGCGGCAGCCCCTCGCCATGGGCCGCCGACGTGCTGAAATCCATGAACCGCCGCAGCGTGTAGCGCAGGTTGGACAGGCCCTCGTAGTCGGCATCGGTCAGTTTTTCCTTCGGCATTCCCCCATCCCTGCTTTCCGTGGCGCGTGCAACCAGCCTTACCCCATTGCGCCGCAAACGTGTAGGCCGGCCCGATGTCGTCGCTTCGGCACGGCACCTGTTGATTTATATCGCAGTACGATATATTGGCGGCCTCCACCAGAACGCAAGCGACAGGACGCAGCATGCCGCAACAGAAAAGCCCTCACCGGCCGCACGACTTCACCGGGGGCCTTGCCCGGCGCGAGGCCGGAGACTTCACGACGGACAGGCGCGTCCTCGCGCTGATCGGCATGGCGCTGATCATCGGCACCGCCGGCGCCTTCTCCGCCCGGCTGCTGCTGGATCTCATCGCGCTCGTCACCAACCTCGCCTGGTTCGGGCAGTTCAGCATCGGCCCGGCCACGCCCGGCGAAGCCCACCGCTCGCTGTGGATGGTCGCGGTGCCCGCCATCGGCGGCCTCATGATCGGCCTGATGGCCCGCTACGGATCGGAGAAGATCCGCGGCCACGGCATTCCAGAGGCCATCGAGGCGATCCTCATCGGCGGCAGCCGCATGTCGCCGAAGGTCGCGGTGCTGAAGCCGCTCTCCTCGGCGATCTCCATCGGCACGGGCGGCCCCTACGGCGCGGAAGGCCCGATCATCATGACGGGCGGGGCCATCGGCTCGCTCTTCGCCCAGTATTTCCACCTGAGCTCGGCCGAGCGCAAGACGCTGCTCGTGGCCGGCGCCGCCTCCGGCATGACCGCGATCTTCAGCTCGCCGATCGCCGCCGTGACGCTCGCCGTCGAACTCCTGCTCTTCGAATGGAAGCCGCGCAGCTTCATTCCGGTCGCCGTCGCGGCCTGCGTGTCGGCCTGCTGGCGCCCCTTCCTGTTCGGCAGCGGCGCGCTTTTCCCCAAGCAGTTCCACATGGACCTGCCCTGGTGGGTGATCGGCCTCTGCGCGCTGATGGGCATCGTCACCGGCCTGCAGTCCGGCCTCTTCACTGCGCTGCTCTACAAGATCGAGGACACCTTCGAGGCGCTGCCCATCCATTGGATGTGGTGGCCGGCCATCGGCGGCGCCATCGTCGGCCTCGGCGGCCTGATCGAGCCGCGCGTGCTCGGCGTCGGCTACGACATCATCGACGGCCTGCTGAACAGCCGGCTGCTGCCGCAGGCGGTGCTGACGATCCTCGTGGTCAAGGCCTCCGTCTGGCTCGTCTCGCTCTCCTCCGGCACCTCCGGGGGCGTGCTTGCGCCGCTCCTCATCTTCGGCGGGGCGCTCGGCTGGCTGATCGGCCTCGTCTTGCCCGGCGACCCGGGCTTCTGGGCGCTGCTCGGCATGGCCGCCATGATGGGCGGCACGATGCGCGCGCCGCTGACCGGCACGTTCTTCGCGATGGAGCTCACCGGCGACGTCTCGATCCTGATGCCGCTGCTGGCGGCGACGGTCTCGGCCTATGCCGTGACCGTTCTCCTCCTGCGCCGGTCGATCCTCACGGAAAAGATCGCCCGCCGCGGCCAGCACATCACCCGCGAATACGGCATCGATCCCTTCGAATACACGCGGGCGCGCGACATCATGATCGGCGAGGTCGACACGCTGCCGGCCGACATGACGGTCGAGGCGGCCTCCGCCTTCTTCGCCGAGACGGCGCGCACGCACCGCGTCTATCCGGTCGTCGATGCGGACGGGCTGGTCAAGGGCCTCGTCTCGCGCGGCGACGCGCTGCGCTGGCAGCAGGACCGGACGCCGGACAAGCAGACCCTCGACGATCACGTCTCCGACACGTCGGTGCCCGTCGCCCATCCCGACGACACGATCGGCTACGTCGCCGACCTGATGCTCGCCGCCGATGTCGGCCGCATCCCGATCGTCGATCCGCAGACGGGACGCCTGCAGGGCCTCCTGGCCCGCAAGGACCTGCTGCGGCTTCGCCATGCGGCCAATGCGCTGGAAAACGAGCGGAAGCCCTATCTCGGGCCGAAAAAGGCGGAAGCCGGCAAGGCCGGCTGAGCGGCGCTGCCGCGGCGGCGGCGGCCAAGGCCGCCGCGCTTCTCAGCGCGGGAGCACGGAGCCCTGCGTGGGGGACTGGCCGGCCGGTTCCGTGTTGAACCCGGAATCCACCTGGCTCATCCACTGGCGGGCATGGTCGAAGAGCAGCGCGAAATCGTAGCGCCATTCGAGGAGAAGAAGCTGCCACGCATTGCCGTCGAGGCTGCCCAGCCGTTCGTCGAGCTTGCTCTTCAGCGCCGCCATCTGCCCCGAGGGGGATGTGGCGGCGGCCTCCGGCCCGTGCGCCTGCGGGCGCGCGGCAAGCTGGAGTTGGCGGTCCAGTTCGAGAAGCTCGGCTTTCAGGCTTTCCAGGTTTTCGGACATGGCTTCGGGTCTCCATCCAAGACCGCTATTATATCGTGTCACGATATAATTTCAAGCTGGCCGCACGGGCCCGGAACCGGACCGCATTGCAAGCGATTGTGCTTTGCACCATATTCCCGCTCACCAAGCAGATCGCAGGGATCCATTCCATGACATCGTTGCACGCCGCTGCCGGCGACAAACCCGAACTGCGCAAGTTCCTTGTGCTGCTTCTCGGCTCGATCGGTGTCGTCTACGGCGACATCGGCACCAGCCCGCTCTATGCCTTCCGCGAGGCGCTGCGGCCGTTCGTGGCCAACGGGGTCGTCCGGCAGGACGTCGTCATCGGCCTCATCTCGCTGATGGTCTGGACGCTGACGGTCATCGTCACCTTCAAATACGTGCTGTTCCTGCTGCGCGCCGACAACGACGGGGAGGGGGGCACGCTCTCGCTGCTCGCCCTTCTCATGAAGAAGTCGGGCAGCTACCTGCCGGTCCTCTTCTTCGCGGGCGTCATCGGCGCGGCGCTCTTCATCGGCGATGCGATGATCACCCCCGCGCTCTCCGTCATGTCGGCGCTCGAAGGCCTCAACCTCGTGACGCCGGCCTTTGCCGGCTACGTGCTGCCCATGTCGGCGGCGATCATGGTGGGGCTCTTCCTCGTCCAGTCGAAGGGCACCGCCGCCGTCTCCAACTTCTTCGGCCCGGTCATGGTGCTCTGGTTCTTCGCCATGGCCTGGGGCGGCCTCATCCACATGGGCGACGACCTGACGATCCTTGAAGCGCTCAACCCGCTGAACGCGCTCTGGTTCATCACCCATGCCGGCAGCGTCGGGCTGATCGTGCTCGGCGCCGTCTTCCTCACCGTCACCGGAGCCGAGGCACTTTACGCCGACCTCGGCCATTTCGGCCGCAAGCCGATCCAGATCGCCTGGTTCATCCTCGTCTTCCCGGCGCTCGCGCTCAACTATCTCGGCCAGGGCGCGCTGATCCTCACCCATCCCGAGGCGGTGGCGAATCCGTTCTTCCTGCTCTATCCCGACTGGGCGCTGCTGCCCATCGTCATCCTCGCCACCATGGCGACCATCATCGCCAGCCAGGCGGTGATCACCGGCGCCTTCTCGCTTGCCCGCCAGGCCGTGCACCTCGGCTTCCTGCCGCGCCTGATGATCAAGTTCACCTCCGAGACCAATACCGGGCAGATCTACGTTCCGGCGGTCAACGGCGTCCTCTTCATCGGCGTCATCGTCCTCATCTTCTCCTTCCGCAGTTCCGAATCGCTGGCGACGGCCTACGGCATCTCGGTCACCGGCGCGATGGTCGTCACGACGCTGATGGCGCACCAGTTCCTGCGGCAGATCTGGCGCTATTCCACCGTCACCGCCACGCTGCTCCTCCTGCCGCTCCTCATGATCGAGGGCGTGTTCCTGGCGGCGAACCTCCTGAAGATCCATGACGGCGGCTGGGTGCCGGTGGCGCTCGCGCTCTCCATCATGATCGTCATGTGGACGTGGACGCGCGGCACGAAGTACCTCAAGGACAAGACGGCGCAGAACGACGTCCCACTCACCGACTTCATCGCCGCGCTGGACAAGAAGTCCGCCCATGCCCCCGCCATCGTGCCCGGAACGGCCGTGTTCCTGACCAGCGTGCCGGATCGCACCCCGGCGGTCCTCCTGCACAACATCAAGCACAACCACGTCCTGCACGAGCGGAACGTCATCCTCACCGTCTGGACGCAGGACAAGCCCTATGTGCCGGAGGAAAACCGCATCGCCATGCAGACGCTCAGCGACCGCTTCCTGCGCATCGACCTCACCTTCGGCTTCATGGAGGAGCCGAACATCACCAAGGCCCTCAGCCTCTGCCGCAAGAAGGGCTTCAAGTTCGAGATCATGCAGACCTCGTTCTATCTCGGCCGGCGCAACCTCGTGCGCTCGCCGACGGTCGGCCTGCCGGCCTGGCAGGAGCGGCTCTACATCGCGCTCGCCGATTTCGGCATCGACCCGTCCGACTATTTCCGCCTGCCGGCCAACCGCGTCGTGGAACTCGGCGAGCAGGTCGCCATCTGAGGCTCGAACCTAATTCTTGACAGGTCGTTCCAGTATTCCTATATCCCCGTCATGGCACGGAACAAGGAATTCGACAGGGACGACGCGCTTGACGCCGCTATCGGGGTTTTCCGGGAGCACGGCTTCGAGGGCACGTCGACGGACATGCTGGTGCGGGCGATGAAGATCGGCCGGCAGAGCCTCTACGACACCTTCGGCGACAAGTGGAAGCTCTATTGCCTTGCCGTCGAGCGCTATTCCATCGCCGAGACGCGCGCCCATATCGCCACGTTGCGCGGCGAACCCCGCGCGGTGGACGGCATCCGGGCGATGATCGGCCGCGTCGTCGAGGATGCGCAGCGGGCGTGCCTCGGGGTCGGCTCGATCTGCGAATTCGGCGAGAGCCGGCAGGAGCTTTCGGCGCTCCGCCAGACCGCCGGGCTCCAACTCAAGACCGCGGCCGAGGAGCGTATCCGTAAGGCGCAGGCCGACGGCGACATCGCCGGCGACGCCACGGCAGGGGAGATCGCAAACTTCCTCATCGCCGGCATCGCCGGGATCCGCGTAGCCGCGCGGGGAGGGGCGAGCCGCGACGACCTGCGCTCGCTGGGCAGGATGACGCTCCGCGCCATCGCCTGAGCAAAAAATTTTCGCTAATTCTGGAATAAACAGTCAAGAAAGGACACGAAATGAAAGCCATCGTCATGAACGGCATCGGCGGGACCGATGTCATGGACCATGTCGACCGCCCCGAACCTGTGGCCGCGCCCGGGCACGTCGTCGTCGAGATCGCCGCCGCCGGCGTGAACTTCATGGATATCGGCGTCCGCCAGGGCATGGCCTGGACCGAGACGGCGAACCCGAAGGTTCTGGGCGTCGAAGGGGCAGGGCGGGTCGTCGCCCTCGGCGAGGGCGTGTGGGACTTTGCCATCGGCGACCGGGTGGCCTGGGTCTATGCGCCCGGCAGCTATGCCGAGCGGCTTTCGATACCGGCGGATGCGCTGGTCGCCATTCCGGACGGCATCGACGACCGCACCGCCGCCGCCGTGATGATGCAGGGGCTGACGGCAAGCCACTTCGCCACCGATTTCTACCCGGTGCAGCCGGGCGACACCGCGCTCGTCCACGCCGCCGCCGGCGGCCTCGGCCTGCTCCTCACCCAGATCATCCGGATGCGCGGCGGGCGCGTGATCGGCCGGGTCTCGTCCGAGGCCAAGGTCGCCGCCGCCAGGGAAGCCGGCGCCGAGCACGTCGTCGTGGATGCGAAGGGAGAGTTCGCCGATGCCGTGCTGGCGCTGACCGGCGGGGAGGGCGTGAACGTCGTCTATGACGGCTCTGGCCCGGCGACCTTCCAGGGCTCGCTGGCCGCGCTCAGGCGGTCCGGCACCTTCTGCTGGTACGGCCCGGTGCTCGGCGGACCGGGGCCGCTCGACATCATGAGCCTGCCGAAGAGCATCAAGCTCGGCTATGCCGTGTTCTCCGACCACATCCACACCCCGGCGCTTTTCCGCGCCCATGCGCAGCAGCTCTTCCGGTGGATCGGGGAAGGGGCGTTGAAGGTGAAGATCGGCAACGTTTATCCGCTCGCCGATGCCGCCGCGGCCCACGCGGCGATGGAACGCCGGGAGACCACCGGAAAGCTGCTCCTCGTCCCCGGCATGTCGTGAGCGGACGGCGCCCGGGCGAGCGCCGTCAGAAGGCGACGAACTGGTGGGCGCTGGCGACGGCCTTGCGGAGATCGCCGATCGCGTCGTTCGAGGCGGCCGGCAGCTCCTCGCCCTCCAGTTCCCTCGGCATCTTCCAGCCGGGATCGACGCCCTTCATGTTCGGCAGCTCGTGTGCGATGCCCTTGTGGCAGTCGATGCAGGTCGCCTTGCCGGTCAGGAGGTATTTCGAGTGGATGTCGGCGGCGCGCTGTGTCTGCTTGGTGAAGTCCATCGCCACGGCCGAATGGCAGTTGCGACATTCCAGGCTGTCGTTCGCCTTGAGGCGCGCCCATTCGTGCTTGGCAAGCTCCAGCCGCTTGTCGAGGAATTTTTCGCGCGTGTTGATCGTGCCGAAGATCTTGCCCCAGACCTCCTTGGAGGCCTGCATCTTGCGGGCGATCTTGTCGGTCCACTGATGCGGCACATGGCAATCCGGGCAGGAGGCGCGCACGCCCGAACGGTTGGTGAAGTGCACCGTGTTGGTCAGCTCCTGATAGACGTTGTCCCGCATCTCGTGGCACGAGGTGCAGAACTTCTCCGTGTTCGTCAGCTCCAGCGCGGTGTTGAAGGCGCCCCAGAACATGACGCCGCCGACGAAGCCCCCGAGCGTCAGGAAGGCGAGGCTGAGGGTCGCCGCCGGCGTGGTCAGGATCGTCCAGACCCAGAGGAGGATTGCCTTGATGCGCGCCATCATCGTCACTCGCTTCCCGCGCCGGTGACGCCGAGCTCGCTCATGTCCTTGAACGTGTTGCCGACAAGCGGCTTCCTGTCGGCCTGCGGCACATGGCAGGCGGTGCAGAAGTAGCGGCGCGGCGAGACGTCGGCGAGCATCTGGCCCTCACGGGTCATGTAGTGGGTGACGCTGATCATCGGCGCGCCGGCATCCTGCGAGAACTCGCGCTTGTGGCAGGAGAGACAGCGGTTGGTGTTGACCGAAAGCTGGTAGCCGTCGATCGAGTGCGGAATGACCGGCGGCTGCTCGGGATAGGCGCGCATGCGCCGCAGGTCGTCGATGATCCATTTCGGCAGCGGGTCGGCCGGCAGCGTCTGCATCTTGTCGCCGTCCGGACCGGAAAGCTGCGGCACCATCTGCGCCATGGCGCTGGTGGCGATGACGGCCACGCCGAGCGCGGCGAAGACCCACCTGCGACGGGGGGTCATGCGACGGGTTCGATCTTGACTGCGCATTTCTTGAAATCCGTCTGTTTCGAGATGGGATCTGTGGCGTCGAGCGTGACCTTGTTGATGAGCTGGCTGGCATCGAACCACGGCACGAAGATCACGCCGGGCGGCATGCGGTTGCGCCCGCGCGTCTCGACCCGCGAACGGATCTCGCCGCGCCGCGAGACGATGCGGATTTCCGAGCCCTGGTTGAGGCCGCGCTTGCGCGCGTCGTCCGCATTCATGAAGCAGCGCGCGCCGGGAAAGGCCTTGAAGAGCTCGGGAACGCGCATGGTCATGGAGCCGGAATGCCAGTGCTCCAGCACGCGGCCGGTGACGAGCCAGGTGTCGTATTCCTCGTCGGGCGATTCGGCCGGCGGCTCGTAGGGCACGGCGATGATCGCCGCCTTGCCGTCCTTGTTGCCGTAGAACTTCACGCCCTCGCCGGGCTTCACATAGGGGTCGTACCCTTCGCGGTAGCGCCACAGCGTCTCCTTGCCGTCAACGACCGGCCAGCGCAGGCCGCGCACCTCGTGATAGGTGTCGTAAGGCGCAAGGTCATGGCCGTGGCCACGGCCGAAGGCGGCATACTCCTCGAAGAGACCCTTCTGCAGATAGAAGCCGAAATGCTGCGCCTCATTGTTGTCGTAGCCCGGATCGACCTCGCTTAACGGGAACTTGGCGACATCGGTCTCGGCATAGAGGACCTGGTAGAGGGTCTTGCCCTTGTATTGCGGGTTTGCGGCGAGGATGTCCGCCGGCCAGACCTCGTCCGTCGTGAAGCGCTTGGAGAACTCGACGAGCTGCCAGAGGTCGGAGCGCGCCTCGCCGGGCGCCTGCACGAGCTGGTGCCAGACGTGGGTGCGCCGCTCGGCATTGCCGTAGGCGCCTTCCTTCTCCACCCACATGGCGGCCGGCAGCACGAGGTCGGCGCTCATCGCGGTGATCGTCGGATAGGCGTCCGAGACGACGATGAAATTGTCGGGGTTCCGGTAGCCCCGGTAGGTCTCGTTGGAGGTGTTCGGCCCGGCCTGGACATTGTTGTTGACCTGAACCCAATAGAAATTGAGCTTGCCGTCCTTCAGCATGCGGTCCTGCTCGACGGCGTGATAGCCCGGCTTTTCCGGGATGATGCCGTGCGGAATGCGCCAGATCTCCTCGGCGTGCTTGCGGTGCTCGGGGTTCGTCACCGTCATGTCGGCGGGCAGGCGATGGGCGAAGGTGCCGACCTCGCGCGCCGTGCCACAGGCCGAAGGCTGGCCGGTCAGCGAGAAGGGACTGTTGCCCGGCTCGGAGATCTTCCCCGTGAGCAGGTGCAGGTTGTAGACCATCTGGTTCGCCCAGACGCCGCGCACATGCTGGTTGAAGCCCATGGTCCACAGCGACATGACCTTTCGGTCGGGATCGGCATAGAGCTCGGCGAGCTGCTTGAGGAAGCCGGCCTCCACGCCCGTCATCTCGACGGCCTTCTCCAGCGTGTATTCCGAGACGAAGGCCTTGAAGGCCTCGAAATCGATCGCCTCGGTCTTGCCGGGATCGGCCGAATTGGCCGCGCTCACCTCGCGCGGATTGTCCGGGCGAAGGCCGTAGCCGATATCCGTGACGCCGCGCACGAACTTCGTGTGGTTCTTCACGAAATCCTCGTTCACCCGGCCGGACTGGATGATGTGGTTGGCGATATAGTTGAGGATGACGAGGTCCGTGCCCGGCTTGAAGACCACCGGGATATCGGCAAGGTCCATGCTGCGGTGGGTGAAGGTGGAGAGCACCGCCACGCGCACATGCTCGTTTCCGAGCCGCCGGTCGGCGATGCGCGTCCACAGGATCGGGTGCATCTCCGCCATGTTCGAGCCCCACAGCACGAAGGCGTCGGCATGCTCGAAATCGTCGTAGCAGCCCATCGGCTCGTCCATGCCGAAAGTGCGCATGAAGGCGTAGGCGGCCGAGGCCATGCAGTGGCGGGCGTTCGGATCGAGGTTGTTCGAGCGGAAGCCGGCGCGCATCAGCTTGGTCGCGGCATAGCCCTCGAAGATCGTCCACTGGCCGGAGCCGAACATGCCGAGCGCCGTCGGCCCCTTCTCCTTCAGCACCTTCTTGGCCTGCTGGGCCATCACGTCGAAGGCCTCTTCCCAGGTGATCGGCTCGAACTCGCCGTCCTTGGCGTAAGTGCCGTTGCGCTTGCGCAGGAGCGGCGTCGTCAGCCGGTCGGCGCCGTACATGATCTTGGAGAGGAAATAGCCCTTGATGCAGTTGAGGCCGCGGTTGACCTCGGCCTGCATGTCGCCGTGGGTGGCGACGACCTTGCCCTCCTTGACGCCCACCATGACGCCGCAGCCCGTGCCGCAGAAGCGGCAGGGCGCCTTGCTCCACTTGATCTCCAGCGCGCTCACCCCGCCGGGCACCGGCTGGGCGGCCGCGGGCAGGGCGATGCCGGCGGCCGCTGCCGCCACGCCCGCCGCCTGGGCCTTCAGGATGTCACGCCGCGTCAGTTCGCTGCCCATCAGCCTCGTCCTCTTCCATTTCGACATGTTCGAAAACCATGTTTGCCGCGATGACCCCGTCGAGGACAGAGATGCGCATCAGCGTATCGCCGAGCACGCCGGTCGACGGCCCCTCGATGACGATCACGACCTTGCCCTTGTCCGCGCCGTGCACCTCGACATTCTCGAAGCCCGCAAGGGCGGCAAGCACCGCGTCGAGGCAGCCCGGCTTTGCGGCGATGACCGCGCTTGAAATGTGATGGCGCCGCACCTCAGGCATGGGCGGCCTCCATCTCCGGCGGCGCCACCGCGACCGCCCCGACGGGACAGACGGCGATGCACGCGCCGCAGCCCGTGCAGGCGTCGGCGGCAAGGTCCGGCACGAAGGGCCCGCCGCGCACCGGGCGAAAGCGGATCGCGGCCGTCGGACAGGCATCCCGGCAGGCCTGGCAGTCCACGCCCTGGAAGGGCAGGCACGAGGCGGCGAAGGCGACGATATGGTCGAAGCGGCCGGCAACGCCATCGGCGAAGACCGGCTCGGGACAGTGCTGCGCGCAGGCGCCGCAGAAGGTGCATTCGCCGACCGTAAAATCCACGGCCGGCAGGCCATCCGCAAGGCTGAGGATGCCGGCCGGACAGTGCGCGACGCAGGCGCCGCAGCCGGTACAGGCAGCAAGCCCGTCCTCGGCAAACCCGGGCGGACGGATGCGCAAGGGGCCGGCCCGCCGGCTGCCTCTCAGGAAATCGCGCCTCGACAGTGCCTCGTGCCGCATGGCGCCGCCCTCAATGTCCGGGCGGGCCGGGCGGCCCGTAGATGATCTGGAACATCCAGACGAGGAAGCCGTAGCCGCCAACCACGCCGACAGCGACGACCGGCCAGATGCCGAAGGCGAGAACGAGGAAGGTGATCAGCTCCCGGCGCCGGCTGGAGCGCGGCACCTGCGAAGGCGCTTGTTCTGTCGAAATCTCTGACAAGACACTTCCTCGCTTAGGCAAATCGGTAGGCGGATACTAGCATCACCGCCTTGAAAAGAAAGTAGAATAAACTTTGTTCCCGCAACCGCCATGAAAATCGCGTAACAACAGTTATGGAACTATTCCGGGAAATACATCGCTCTGCACCAAATCGGAACGGAACGCCCGTGCAGTTCAAGATTTCCTAAATTCTAAATTTGACGCGTGCCGGGAATTACATGCGAAGGCGCGCCCTGCTTCCCCGGCACCCCGGCATCCTTTCTCCACGATGCCCCTGCGACGCTATTGCACTTTCACCGTGCGGTCCGTTGCGCTAAAAGTGGCATCGCAAATACCTCTTATCGCATGCGGCCCGTCCATGGCCCGGGGGACATTCCATGCGGATGACGCTTCACACCGACTATGCCTTGCGCATGCTGATCTATATCGCCTCGCGCCGGGACGGCCTGTGCACCGTCAACGACGTCGCGGAGGCCTATCACCTGTCGCGCAACCACCTCCTCAAGGTGGCCCAGACGCTGCGCGGCCTCGGCATCATCGAGACGACGCGCGGGCGCAGTGGCGGCATCCGCCTCGCCATGGCGCCGGGCGAGATCAGGGTCGGCGCGCTGGTGCGGGCAACGGAAGAGGAATTCTCACTCACCGAATGCATGCAGGCGCACGGCCGGTCCTGTGCGATCTCCCCGGCCTGCCGGCTCAAGGGAATGCTGCACGAGGCGCTCGCCGCCTTCCTGGCGGTACTCGACAAATATACACTCGAAGATATCGTACGCAACAGGGCCACGCTCGGCCCTCTGCTCGGGCTCGACGCCGCGGCGGCGTAAGACGGAAGGAAAACGGATGGTCACGGGATTGACGGTTTCGGAGCGCCATATGGCTCTCTTCGTGCTCGGCGCGCTGGCGCTCGCCGGGCTTGCCATGGCGGTCGGCGGGCGCGGCGATCCGCTCGCCGTGCACGGCTATATCGTTCTCGCCTTCAGCCTCGGCCTCGGCTTCGTCGTGCTCTCGGCGCTCTTTGCGCCGGAGCCGCCGGAAAGCCGGCTTTCGGAATATTACGACGACCCGACGCGGGTGGGCATCATCCTGTCGCTCGCCTGGGCCGTCGCCGGCATGTTCGTCGGCGTGTGGGTCGCCGCGCTGCTTGCCTGGCCGGAGCTGACCTTCGTGGATTCGGCCTGGGCGAGCTTCGGCCGGCTGCGGCCCGTGCACACCAGCGGCGTCATCTTCGGCTTCGGCGGCAACGCGCTGATCGCCACGTCCTTCCACGTCCTCCAGCGCACCGCGCGCGCGCGCCTGCCCGACCAGTTCAGCCCGTGGTTCGTCCTGATCGGCTACAATCTCTTCTGTCTGATCGCCGCGAGCGGCTATCTCATCGGTGTCACCCAGTCGAAGGAATATGCCGAGCCGGAATGGTATGCCGACATCTGGCTGGTCATCGTCTGGGTCGCCTATTTCCTGCTCTACATCCGCACGCTCCAGCGCCGCAAGGAGCCGCATATCTACGTGGCCAACTGGTACTACATGGCCTTCATCCTGGTCGTGGCGGTGCTGCACATCGTCAACAACCTCGCCGTGCCCGTCACCTTCGGCCATGCCAAGAGCTATTCGCTGTTCTCCGGCGTGCAGGATGCCATGACGCAATGGTGGTACGGCCACAACGCCGTCGCCTTCTTCCTCACCTCCGGCTTCCTCGGCATGATGTACTACTACCTGCCCAAGCGCGCGGGACGGCCGATCTTCTCCTACCGGCTCTCCATCATCTCCTTCTGGGGCATCACCTTCATGTATATGTGGGCGGGCGCGCACCACCTGCATTACACGGCGCTGCCGCAATGGGTGCAGACGCTGGGCATGACCTTCTCCCTCGTGCTGCTCGTGCCCTCCTGGGCCTCTGCCGGCAACGCGCTAGCCACGCTCAACGGCGCCTGGCACAAGGTCCGCGACGACGCGACGCTGCGCTTCATGATGGTCGCGGCCGTCTTCTACGGGCTTTCCACCTTCGAGGGCTCGTTCATGGCGATCCGCGCCGTCAACTCGCTCTCGCACTACACCGACTGGACGGTCGGCCATGTCCATGCCGGCGCGCTCGGCTGGGTGGCCATGATCACCTTCGGCTCGCTCTACGCCCTCGTGCCGTGGATGTGGAAGACGGAGCGCATGTATTCGCCGAGGCTGATCGAATTGCATTTCTGGCTCGCGCTCGCCGGCACCGTCGTCTACGTCTTCGCCATGTGGAATTCGGGCATCATCCAGGGCCTGATGTGGCGCACCTATAACGACAGCGGCACGCTCGCCTATTCCTTCATCGACAGCCTGGTTGCCATGCACCCCTATTATATCGCCCGCGCCTTCGGGGGCCTCCTGTTCCTGACCGGCGCCGTCGTGTGCTGCGTCAACGTCGCCATGACGATCCGCATGGCGCGCCATGCCCGCAAGGCCGAAGCCGGCGGCGACGTGCCGCTCTACGGCCAGGCCGGCGCCGCGCACGCAGGAGAATGATCATGAAGGAATTCTTCCACCGCAAGATCGAGCGCAACGCCATCGGCTTCGTGCTCGCCATCGTCGGCGTCGCCTCCATCGGCGGCCTCGTCGAGATCGCCCCGCTCTTCACCATCCACGAGACGGTGGAGGAGGCGCCGGACATGCGGCTCTATACGCCGCTGGAGCTGGCCGGGCGCAACATCTACATCCGCGAGGGCTGTTACGCCTGCCATTCGCAGATGATCCGCACGCTGCGCGACGAGGTGGAGCGCTACGGGCCCTATTCGCTGGCCGTGGAATCGAAATACGACCATCCGATGCTCTGGGGCTCCAAGCGCACCGGGCCGGACCTTGCCCGCCTCGGCGGCAAGTATTCCGACGCCTGGCACGTCGCGCATCTCATGAACCCGCGCGACGTGGTGCCGGAATCGGTGATGCCGCGCTACGGCTGGCTGAAGCGCAACGCGCTCAGGATCGACGACCTCGGCGAGCACCTCGCCGCCCAGCGCGACGTCGGCGTGCCCTATACGGACGCGATGATCGAGAACGCCGTGGCCGATGCCCGCGGACAGGCGAACCCCGACGGCCCGGAAGCCGGCGGCGTTGCCGAGCGCTACGGCGAAGCGACGAACGTGCGCGCCTTCGACGGCAATCCGGGCACCCTGACGGAGATGGACGCACTCGTCGCCTATCTCCAGATCGTCGGCCAGCTCACGCAGGCCGCCCATCAGGAAACGGCGGCGAAGGAGGAATGACCATGGGCATCGACCACGAAAGCGTCGTCGCCGTCTCCAAGAGCTGGGGGCTGTTCTACCTCATCGCCATGGCGGCCGGGGTCCTCGTCTACACGCTCTGGCCGGGCAACCGGAAGCGCTTCACCCGCGCCAAGACGAGCATTCTCGACAAAAACGACCGGCCGGGGGAATAGGCATGGCAACGGAACGACACGATCCCGCCACCGGGCGGCTGACCACCGGGCACGAATGGAACGGCATCGAGGAACTGGAGACGCCCATTCCGCGCGTCGTCTTCTTCTTCCTCGCCGTCACCACGCTCTTCGCCATCGTCTACTGGATCCTCATGCCGGCCTGGCCGGTCGGCGTCACCTATACCAAGGGCCTGCTCGGCATCGACCAGCGCGCCGTGGTGACGAAGCAGGTGGAGGACGCCGCGACCGCGCGCGCCGCCTGGACCGGCCGCGTCACTGAAGCGAGCCTTGCCGACATCGCCGCCGACCCCGAGCTGATGCACCACGTCCGCGAGACGGGCCGCACGCTCTTCATCGACAATTGCGCCGCCTGCCACGGCGTGCGCGGCACCGGCGGGCCCGGCTTCCCGAGCCTTGCCGCCAAGGCCTGGCTGTGGGGCGGCGATCCGGACACGATCGAGGAGACGATCCGCATCGGCATCAACGGCACGAGCCCGGACACCCGCGTCTCCGAGATGATGGCCTTCGGCCGCGGCGGCATCCTGGAAACCGACCAGGTGCGCGCGGTGGCCGCCTATGTGCGCTCGCTCTCCAACCTGCCGATGGGCGAGGCCGACAAGGCGCGCATTCCGGCGGGCAAGGAGATCTTCGCCGAGAACTGCGTGGCCTGCCACGGCGAGGATGCCCGCGGCAGCACGGATGCCGGCGCGCCGAACCTTACCGACGCGACCTGGATCTACGGCAGCGACGCGCAGACCGTGTTCACCACGATCTATTCCGGCCGGCAGGGCCATATGCCGAGCTGGGAGGGCCGCCTTTCGCCCGTCGACATCAAGATGCTGGCGCTCTACGTCGGCACGCTCGGGGAGGCAGCCCGATGAGCGCCGGCGCGAACCTCGGGGCCCCGCGCATCAACTGGCGCTGGATGTCGCTTGCCATCGTCGTCGCCGGCACGCTGCTTTTCATCGGCGCCAATGCGCATCTCGTCCATGTCGCGCTGCGCTCGCAGCCCGACTGCGTGCAGCACCTGAAGAGCGAAGGCACGGGCGGAACGTTCCGCGCCGCGCAATCGTCCTGCTGAAAGGAGGAACATCCCATGGCCACGAGCGAAAAGATCGCTGACGCCCCGCTGCCGCTCGCCGAGCAGCGCCGCCGCCACCTGCCGGCCGGCGCGGCCTTCGGCTGGCTTGCCGCCGGCTGGCGCGACCTCTGGCGCACCCCGCTGCCGAGCCTCGTCTACGGCTTTGCCGTCTTCCTCCTGTCGGCGGCGGTCGTCTGGTGCCTCTTCCGCATGGAGCTGGACTATATCCTCTTCCCGGCGCTCGCCGGCTTCATGGTGGTCGGCCCGCTGGTGGCCATCGGCCTCTACCGCAAGAGCCAGGACCTCGAGACGGGCATCCAGCCGAGCCTTGCGCGCATGGTCTTCGTCAAGGCGCAGTCGGGCGCGCAGGTCTGGTTTACCGGCGCGATCCTGTGCCTCCTGATGCTGGTCTGGATGCGCGCGGCCGTCATCATCTACGCGCTCTTCGTCGGGCTTCGCCCCTTCCCCGGCCTCGACAACATCGTCGCCATGCTCACCTCGACGCCGGAAGGGCTCGGCATGCTCGTCGTCGGCACCGCCGTCGGCGGGCTCTTCGCCGCCTTTTCCTTCGCCATCAGCACCTTCGCCATCCCCATGCTGCTGGCGGAGAAGACCGACGCCTTCACCGCCATGGGCACCAGCATCTCGCTCGTCTTCCGCAACCTGCCGGTCATGCTCGCGTGGGGCGCCATCGTGCTCGTCCTCACCCTCATCGGCCTTGCGACGGGGCTTCTCGGCCTCATCGTGATCTTCCCGCTGCTCGGCCACGGCACCTGGCACAGCTACAGGGCGATCCGATGAGAGGAAGACCCGCTCCCGCCCGCACCGTGGTCATCGACGGCAAGCTCCTGCCGGAGGTGCTCGACGAGGCGATGGTCCACGCCGTCGTGCACGGCTTCTACGACGAGATCCGCAAGGACGACCTGCTCGGCCCGATCTTCAACGGCGTGATCGCGCCGCAGGACTGGCCGGTGCACCTCGCCAAGATGTGCGACTTCTGGTCCGCCACGCTGCTGCGCACCGACCGCTACGACGGCCGGCCCCTGCCGCCGCATCTCGCCATCCCCGAGCTCGGGCAGGAGCATTTCCACCGCTGGCTCTCGCTCTTCCGCGCCACGGTCGAACGGCTCTGCCCGCCGGAGGTCGCCGACCTCTTCCTCGACCGGGCGCTGCGCATCGCCCATTCCTTCCGCCTCGCCATCGCCTTCCATCGCGGCACGGATACCACCGGCATCGTGCCGATCTCCCGGGAGGCGCTGTCATGACGAAAGGACCGCTCACGCTCGCCCGCGACGCGGAGGGCGAGTTCGTATTGCCGGCGGACCTGCTGGCCGAGCGCTTCGGCTGGCCGACGCAGACGCTGCGCGACTACATGCGCCGCGGCCTCGTCGCCTCGCGGGTCGAGCGCGGCGAAGGTGAGGACGAGGGCCGCTGGCGGCTTTCCGTGCGCTGCGGCAACCGGCGCTGGCGGGCGGTCGTCGAGGCCGACGGCACCGTCGGCGCCCAGCAGGTCGACGTCCTTTCCGCCCAGGCGCCTCGTTAAAGTCTACCCCGAACGCCCCTCGGTGCTGACGAAATGCCCCGGATGGAAAGCGACGCGCACGGTGGTGATGGGGCCGAGGTCGTTCCATGTCGTGCGATGGAGGACCAGAAGCGCCTCGCCGTGACGCGCCCCGAGCAGCCGCGCGTCCCGCCGGTCGGCGTTCTCTGCCGAGAAGGCGAGATCGGCGTGCAGGTAGGGCGTGTTGAGCACCAGCCATTCATTGGCGTTGAACCGGCCGAGATCCACCTTCTCCAGTCCCGGCACGGCCTGCGGGTTCAGCCAGCGGTCCTCGATCTGGAAGGGCCGCCCGTCGCCGTAGTGCACGGCCCGCATGTGAACCAGCACCTCGCCCTCCGGCAGGGCGAGCCGCGCGGCGATCTCCGCGGGGATGGGGCTTTGCCGGTGCGCGACCACCCGATGGCTGTAGGCCATGCCCGCCTGCTCGACCTGCTCGCGCACGACGGGAATGGCGAAGACCGCCTTGTGATGGATGGCGACGCGCGTTCCCGCGCGACGGCGGCGGTCCAGAAACCCCTCGTCCGCCAGCATCTGCAGGGCCTTGTTGACGGTCGCGCGCGCGGCGTCGAATTCGATGGCGAGGTCCGCCTCGTCCGGGATGCGGTCCCCATGGCGCCATTGGCGCTCGACGATGCGCCGCCGCACCTCGGCGGCGATGGCCTGCGCCTTGGCGACCGCGGAACCTGATCGCTTTCCGGTCATCCGCCCCTCCCCCTGCCGGTCGATGCACACCGGTGGATTCACACATAGCACAAAAATATGTCTAGACATATGAAGTGTTATGTTTATACATATTGGCGTGGATCGGCTGGGAGGGCGCATCACATGCAGGCATCGTGCGACAAGGCGTCCGCGCCTCTTGCCGGCATCAAGGTGCTGGATCTTTCCCGCGTTCTGGCAGGCCCCTATTGCACCGCGCTGCTCGCCGATCTCGGCGCCGAGGTCATCAAGCTGGAGCCGCCGGCCGGCGACGACTATCGCCATATCGGCCCGTTCCGCGACGGCGAAAGCGCCCTCTTCACCCTGAACAACCGCGGCAAGAAGAGCCTCGTGCTCGACCTCAAGGCCCCCGAGGACCAAGCGATCGCTAAGGCCATCGCCGGGCGCGTCGACGTGGTCGTCGAGAACTTCCGCCCCGGCGTCGCCGCGCGGCTCGGCCTCGGCGCCGAGACCCTGCGCGCGGCAAACGCACGGCTGGTCTATTGCTCTATTTCCGGCTTCGGCCAGCAAGGCCCCTTCAAGGACCTGCCGGCCTATGACCTCGTGGTGCAGGCCATGTCCGGCCTGATGGCCGGCACGGGCGAGGAAGGCGGCGCGCCGCTGAAGACCGGCGAAAGCATCGCCGACCTCATCGCCGGGCTCTTCGCGAGCTGGTCGATCATGGCCGCGCTGGTGCAGCGCGAGCGGACGGGACAGGGCGCGACGCTGGACGTCGCCATGTACGACGCCCTCTTCTCCATGCTGACCACCAGCCATGCGCTGCATTTCTATGCCGGCGCCCTGCCGCAGCGGGTCGGCAACCGCCATCCGCTCTCCACCCCCTTCGGCTGTTTCGCGACGAAGGACGGCCAGGTGGTGATCGCCGTCCTCAGCGGCAAGCAGTTCGCCGCCCTCGCCGCGCTGATCGGAGCGCCGGAAGCGGCAGGCGACCCGCGCTTTGCCAGCGACGAGAGCCGCACGGCGCACGAGCCGGAGCTGAAGGCGCTGATCGAGGCCTGGTCGCGCGACCTGACCACCGAGGAGGCCGTGGCCGCGCTTTCCGCCGCGGGCCTGCCGGCCGCGCCGATCTGGGATATCGCGCAGGCCGCCGGCAACGAACATGCCGCCGCCCGCGGCCTCGTCAGCCACCTGCCGCATCCGGTGCTCGGCACGGCCCCGACAATCGGCCAGCCGGTGCTTTTCGACGGGAAGAAGCCCGCCGCCGCCACCTCCGCCCCGCGCCTTGGCGGCGACATCGCCGCGATCCTGAAAGAATTCGGACTGGAGCAGACCCGATGAGCGACGACTGGCACATGCTTTCCGAGGAAGAGGCGTTGTTCTGCGACGTGCTGACCCGCGTCTGCGCCGAGCAGATCGCCCCCCTCGCCCACGAGACGGACGAGACCTCCGCCTTCGTCCACCGCCAGCTAAAAATCCTCGGCGAGGTCGGCATGATGGGCGCGAACCTGCCGGAAGAGTATGACGGCAGCGGCATTTCCGCGCCGGCCTTCCTGCGCGCGGTCTCCATCGTCGCCGGCGCGTGCGGCTCCACCGCCTCGGCGCTGACGGCCCATTACCTTGCGACCGATTCCATCCTCATCGGCGGCAGCGAGGCGCAGAAGCGGGAATGGCTGCCGAAGGCGGCCAGCGGCGCGGCACTTGGCGCCTTCGCGCTCACCGAGCCGGGCGCCGGCTCCGACCCCGCCGACATGAAGACCCGCGCGCGCCGCACCGATGCCGGCTGGCACGTCAAGGGCACGAAATGCTTCATCTCGAACGGCGGGGTGGCGGATTTCATCGTGCTCTACGCCGTCACCGACCCGGAAAAGGCCCATCGCGGCATTTCCGCTTTCATCCTGCCCAAGGGCACGCCCGGCCTTGACGCCGGCCCGGCGGAAAAGACCATGGGCCTCAAGGGCGGCCACGTCTTCACCCTCAACATCGACTGCCACCTGCCGGAAAACGCGCTTCTCGGCGAGGAAGGCCGCGGCTTCCGCACCGCCATGCAGGTGCTCGACAACGGCCGCATCGAGGTCGCCGCCCAGTGCCTCGGGCTTGCCGAGGCGGCCATGACCTCGGCCATCGCCTATACGAAGGAACGGGTGATCGGCGGCCAGCCGCTCAGCGAGCGGCAGGGCATCCGCTGGATGATCGCCGACATGGGCGTCGCCTACCGCTCCGCACTGCTGCTCTCGCAGGACGCCGCGCGCCAGCGCCAGCAGGCCCATGACGAGGGCGGCCGCTTCACGCTCGCCTCCTCCATGGCCAAGCTCGCGGCCTCGGAGGCCGCGGCCAAAGTGGCCGATACCGCGCTGCAGCTTCACGGCGGCTACGGCTATACCCGCGACTTTCCCATCGAGCGGATCAACCGGGATCTGCGCATCATGCGGATTTACGAGGGATCAAGTGAAATCCAGCGCATTATCATCGCCGGCAATATGCTAGCGTGACGTTCGACGGTGCGCCGGACACGCATTGAATACCAACCAACCAGAGTCTAACCAGGAGGATGAAATGACCCTTTCGAAAACGTTGAAATCCATGCTGTTCGGCGTCGCGGCCCTTGCGCTTGCCGGCCCGGCCCTTGCCGACCAGCTCGCCGACATCAAGGCCGCCGGCAAGATCGTCACGGCGACCGACATGCACTACGCCCCCTTCGACATGCTGGTCGACGGCACCTATGACGGCATGACGAAGGACCTCTTCGACGGCGTCAGCAAGGAACTCGGCGTCGAGCCGGTTTATCAGGACATTCCGTGGACGGCCGAGCTGCCGGGCCTCGAAGTCAAGAAGTTCGACATCGTCATCGCGCCGGTCACCATCACGCCAGAGCGCCTCGAGCGCTACGCCTTCTCGCTGCCGATCGCCGATGCGACCGTCTCGCTGGTCAAGGCCGCCGGCAACAAGGACCTGAACAAGCCCGAGGACATCAAGGGCAAGACCGTCGGCGTCCAGCAGGGCACCGCGCAGTTCCGCCAGCTCGAAGCCTACGGCAAGGAGCTGGGCGGCGTGACCGTGAAGGAATACGGCACGACCGACGAAGCCTATGCCGACCTTGCAGCCGGCCGCCTCGACGCCGTCGCCGGCTCGCTGCCGAACCTCACCTACCTCGTGAAGAACCGTCCGGAGAGCTTCGCCCTGTTCGAGCCGGCTTCCTTCGGCCAGCCGACCTACTTCGCCTGGGTCGCCCGCAAGGACGCCGACAGCGACAGCTTCGTCAAGGCCGTCAACGACGCCCTCCTGAAGATGACCGACGACGGCCGCATCAAGGCCATCCAGGAAAAGTGGCTCGGCGCCTACACCGAGCTGCCGCGCGAAGTACCGACCAAGTAAGAAAAGCTGCGGGCGGGCCTTGCGCCCCGCCCGCCTTCCGGCCCGGCCGCTGCGAAGCGTTGCGGTTTGCGGCCCGGAAAGATAGAGCGTTTGCGCGCCCGGAAAGGCCGGCGGCGCGCCGAACCACCGCGAGGGGCCATGTTCTCCATCTCCGTCTTCCTGGAAAGTTTCGGCCCGTTGTTCTGGGCGGCGCGCTACACGCTGCTGATCTCGGTGCTGGGCATCGGGCTCGGGCTCGTGATCGGAACGCTGATCTGCGCGGCGCGGCTGTCGCCCTATGTCTGGCTTCGCCGCTTCGCCATGCTCTGGGTCAGCTTCCTGCGCGGCGTGCCGCTTCTCGTCCAGCTTCTCGTCTTCTACTACACGCTGCCGGTGATCGGCCTCGACGTGCCGGCCATGGTGGCGGCGGTCGTGACCGTCGGCATCTGCGCCAGCGCCTATATCTCGGAAATCTGGCGCGGCGCCATCGCCGCCCTGCCGAAGGGCCAGTCGGAAGCCGCCATCGCCATCGGCATGACCCCGCAGGACGTGTGGATCCGGGTGATCCTGCCGCAGGCCTTCAACCTGTCGCTCCCCGCCCTCATCAACGAACTGATCCTCCTCGTGAAGGCCTCCTCGCTGGTCTCCGTGGTGGGCATCCTCGAGATCACCCGCGCCAGCCAGGCGCAGGCCGCGACCACCTTCCGACCGCTCGAAGTCTATATCGCGGCCGCCTGCATCTACCTTCTGATCAACCTGTGCCTTGCGGTGCTCGGTCGCTATCTCGAACACAGGACGGCTATCTGATGGACTGGAGCATCCTGCAGCAATACGGCCCCGGCCTTCTCAGCGGCTTCGGCACGACGATCCTGTGCTGGCTGCTGGGCACGGTCTTCGGCATGGCGCTCGGCCTTGTCCTCGCCCTTGCCCAGCGCTACGGCGCGCGCTGGCTGAACCGGGTCATCCAGGTCTATGTCGAGATCATCCGCGGCACGCCCTTCCTCGTGCAGCTCTTCGTGCTCTATTACGGCGGCCCGCTGGTCGGCCTCCGGCTCGACGCGCTGCCGGCCGGCCTCCTCGGCCTCACCGTCTACGGCAGCCCCTATTTCGCGGAGATCTTCCGCTCGGGCTTCCGCGCCGTGCCGCACGGCCAGATCGAGGCCGCCCGCGCCATCGGCATGACAGAGGCCTCCATCGTGCGCCGCATCCTGCTGCCGCTCGGCCTCGTCTCCTCGCTGCCGGCACTGGTGAATTTTTCCATCATCCTCACCAAGGAAACGGTCATCCTGTCCATCATCACCGTTCCCGAACTGATGTACCAGGTCCAGCGCATGTCGACCGAGACCTTCCGCTACCTCGAAGCCAACCTCGTCCTGGCGCTTTTCTTCTGGGCGCTCGTCGAGGCCATCTCGAACGCCGGCCGCTGGCTCGAGGCGCGCATCACCAAACACCTCGTCGAAAGGACCTGAGATGGTTTCCGCATCCTCCGTCGAAATCCGCAAGGTCAACAAGCACTACGGCACTTTCCACGCGCTGAAGGACATCGACCTCGTCATCCCCCCTGGCAAGGTGACCTGCCTCATCGGCCCGTCCGGCTCGGGCAAGTCCACGCTGCTGCGCTGCGTCAACTTCCTGGAGGAATACGATTCCGGCGAGGTGCTCATCGACGGCACGATGATCGGCTACGAAGCGCCCGGAAAGAAGATGCCCGGCCGCAAGCTCCGCGAGATGCGCCGCTCGATCGGCATGGTGTTCCAGCAGTTCAACCTTTGGCCGCACATGACCGCCCGCGAGAACGTCGCCGAAGGGCTGATCCGCGTGCGCGGCCTGTCGAAGAGCGAGGCGCACCGGCGCGCCGCCGACGCGCTCGCCAAGGTCGGCCTTGCCGACAAGATGGCGAACCACCCCTCGCGCCTTTCGGGCGGCCAGCAGCAGCGCGTCGCCATCGCCCGCGCCATCGCCATGGAGCCGCGGCTGATGCTGTTCGACGAGCCGACCTCGGCGCTCGACCCGGAACTGGTTGGCGAGGTGCTGAACGTCATGAAGACGCTGGCGAGCGAGGGCATGACCATGGTGGTCGTCACGCACGAGATGGGCTTTGCCGCCCATGTCGCCGACCAGGTCGTCTTCATGGAGAAGGGCGAGCTCGTCGGCGTCGACAGCCCCGACCGCATCCTGCACCATCCCGAGGACACCCGCATCCAGTCGTTCCTGCGCACCTATCACGAGCGCAACAGCTTCTAGGAGCGGCCTTGCGGCGGGCGTCCGACGACGATATTCCCGCAACGCGGAATTTTTAGGAATTCCATTTCTGTCAAATTACGGCGGCGCGGGGCAAACCTGTGCCCGCCGCCTGTGACGCAGGGTCGCCCCCCGACGTCTTCGCATCGCGGAGCGGCGATGCTATCCCGTCGGGCGACCTGACTGAAAGCGTGAGCTGAAAATGACACTTCCCACCGCCTCGAAGGACGAGGCGCAATCCGCCCCCATGGTGCTCTTTGCGGGCGCGACCAAGCGCTTCGGCGAGGGCGAGAACGCCTTCGTCGCGCTCGACGGCGTCGACATGGCCGTCGGCCGCGGCGCGATCACCGGCATCATCGGCCGCTCGGGCGCCGGCAAGTCCACCCTCATCCGCCTCGTCAACGGCCTGGAGAAGGCGACGTCCGGCCGGGTCGTGGTAGACGGAACCGAGGTCGGCGGGCTGGACGAGACGGGCCTTCGCAGCCTTCGCCGCGAAGTCGGCATGATCTTCCAGCACTTCAACCTGCTCTCCTCGCGCACCGCCTTCGACAACATCGCCCTGCCGCTGGAGATCACCGGGCTCGACCGGGCCGCGATCCGCGCCAAGGTCGGCCCCCTTCTCGACCTCGTCGGCCTCGGCGACAAGGCGGAGCGCTATCCGTCCGAGCTTTCCGGCGGCCAGAAGCAGCGCGTCGGCATCGCCCGCGCGCTTGCCACCTCGCCGAAACTGCTGCTCTCGGACGAGGCGACCTCGGCGCTCGACCCGGAAACGACGCAGTCGATCCTCGCACTCCTCAAGCAGATCAATGCCGAGCTCGGCCTTACCGTGCTCCTCATCACCCACGAGATGGAGGTGGTGAAGACCATCGCCTCGCATGTCGCCGTCATCGACAGGGGCCGCATCGTCGAGCAGGGGCCGACCTTCGGCATCTTCACCGCTCCGCGGCACGAGACGACGCGCATCCTCCTCTCCTCCGCCCTCGGCACCACGCTGCCGGAATGGCTGCGCTCGGGCATCAAGCCTGAACCCGCCGCCGGCGACCGCGTCCTCGTGCGGCTCACCTTCTTCGGCGCGACGGCCTTCGAGCCGCTGACGGCCCGGCTCGTCACCGAGATCGGCGGCAACGTCAACATCCTTGCCGGCGCCATCGAGGAGATCGCGGGCGAGCCCTTCGGCACGCTCGTCGTCGCCTATCCGGCAACGCCCGATGTCGTCGCGCGTGCCGACCGCTTCTATGCCGAAACCGGCCTTGCCACAGAGGTGCTCGGCTATGTCGCCTGAAATGCTCGTCGATCTCTTGTGGAAATCGCTGCTCCAGACGCTGCAGATGGTGGCCGCCTCGGGCCTTCTCGGCTCGCTGATCGGCCTGCCGATCGGCATCTTCCTCGCCACCAGCGGCAAGGGCGAGCTCTTCCCCGCGCCGGCGCTCAACCGGGCGGTCGGGCTCATCGTCAACGCCGCCCGCTCGACGCCCTTCATCATCCTCGTCGTCGCGATCATCCCCTTCACGCGGCTCCTCACCGGCACGTCGATCGGCACCACGGCCGCCATCGTGCCGCTGACCATCGCCACCATCCCCTTCTTCGCCCGCCTCGTTGAAGCGGCGATCCGTGAGATCGACAAGGGGCTGATCGAGGCCGCCCGCGCCATGGGCGCGACCCCCATGCAGATCGTCTTCAAGGTGCTGCTCGCCGAGGCGCGGCCGGCCATCCTGCTCGCCTTCACCATGACCATCGTCAGCCTCATCGGCTATTCGGCCATGGTCGGGGCGGTCGGCGGCGGCGGGCTCGGCGACCTCGGCATCCGCTACGGCTACCAGCGCTTCATGCCGGACGTGATGCTGGCCGTGGTCGTCGTCCTCATCGTCCTCGTCCAGCTCGTCCAGAGCGCGGGCGACGCCCTTGCCCGCAGCTTCGACAAGCGCAACCGCAAGGGCTGATTTTACTCCTCCCTCCCAAGCCATGTAATATCAAGGAGATAGACATGTTGAAGTTCCTCGCCACGGCGGCGCTTGCCGCCCTCATCAGCGTCCCGGCGCTCGCCGAAGACATCAAGGTCGGCGTCACGCCCGGCGAACACGCCGAGATCATGGAGAAGGTCAAGGACATCGCCGCCAAGAAGGGCCTCAATATCGAGATCCTGGAATTCTCCGACTACGTCGTGCCGAACCAGGCGCTGGCCGACGGCGACCTCAACGCCAATTCCTTCCAGCACCAGCCCTATCTCGACAACCAGATCGCCGACCGCGGCTTCGATCTCGTTGCCGTCGGCAAGACGATCACCACGCCGATGGGCGTCTATTCCAAGAAGGTGAAGAGCCTCGGTGAGCTTGCCGACGGGGCGACCGTCGCCATCCCGAACGACCCGACGAACGGCGGCCGCGCCCTCCTCGTCCTCGCCAAGGAAGGCCTCATCAAGGTCAACCCGGATGCCGGCCTGAAGGCGGGCCCGGCCGACATCATCGAGAACCCGAAGAACATCCAGATCTCCGAGCTCGACGCCGCCCAGCTTCCCCGCTCGCTGGACGACGTGGACGCCGCCGTCATCAACACGAACTACGCGCTGGAAGCCGGCCTCAACCCGACGAAGGATTCCATCGCCATCGAAGGCAGCGAGTCGCCCTATGCCAACGTGATCGTCGTGCGTAGCGCCGACAAGGACGCTCCCTGGGTCAAGACGCTTGTCGAAGCCTACCACGACGACAGCATCAAGGCCTTCATCACCGACCATTACAAGGGCGCGATCATCGCTTCCTGGTAACAGTCGGGCTCATCGCCCAAAAAAGCAACGCCCTGCCGAACGGCAGGGCGTTGTCGTTTCAGGACCGGTCAGCCGGCCGCCGGATGCGGCACTGGCATGGCGACGCCGAGCCGTTCGGCGTCGCGGCGAAGCTTTTCCCACGCGGCATCGCCGACCGGCACGCCCTTCTCCAGCGCCGCCCGGCGCTTCTTCGCCGCGCTGTCGCCGGGCACGCGCACGGCCCCCTTGTTCCAGGGCGCCGGCGGGTTTGTCCGGCAGGCCTCGGCGGTGAAGTCCGCCTCGGCGGTAAAGGCATCGAGCCCGGCGAAGAAGGCGGGGTCCATGACCTGGAGATAAGCGCTCTGGGCGAAGGTGCCGGCAGGCGTGTTCGCCCTGCCCTTGCCGGAAAGGCCCTGCCCCATGATGTCCACCATGAGGGCGAGGCCGAAGCCCTTGTGTCCCTTGTCGACGCCGCCGAGCGGCATCATCGTGCCGCCGCGCTCGGTGATCTCGCGCGGCTCGTCGGTCGGCTCGCCCGCGGCGGTGAGCCCCCAGTCGCCCGGGAACTTCTCGCCGCGCTTGGCGAGCGTCTGCGTCATCGTCGTCGTGGTGATCGAGCACGAGACGTCGATGAGGATCGGATCGCCCGAGGTGGGATAGCCCGCCGCCGTCGGATTGGGCGTCAGGAGCGGCTTCGTGCCGCCGTAGGGCGCGACGCGCGCGGCCCCGGGATTGGAGACGGAAAGCTGGACGATGTAGCCGCGCTCCGTGACGCGGCGCATGAAGGCCGAGAGGGCGCAGGTATGATGGCAGTTGCGGATGGCCGCCGCGACGATGCCATGGTCGGCGACCCGCTCGCAGGCCTGGTCGAGCGCCTTGGTCAGCAGCCAGGCCCCCGGCAGGAGATTGCCGTCCCACACGAAGGTCGCGCCCCTGTCGGCCACCACGTCGTAACTGCCGGCCTTTGCCATCGAGCCTTCCTCGATGGCTTCGAGATACCAGTGCAGGAGGCCGACGCCGTGGGTCTCATGACCGATCATGTCGCCCTCGACGAGGATTTCGGCCGTCGCCGCGGCCTTGTCGGCCTCCATGCCGACGCGGGCGAGCATGTGTTCGACGAAACCCGTCAGGGCGCGCTGGTCGATAAGGGGCATGGAAGATCCGTTCTTTCTCTGTCGAAGCGCGGGCCGGCCTCTGCCGGCCCGCGGATGGCTTTCTACTTGAACTTGATCTGGGCAAGCTGGAGTTCGGAGTTTGCCGCAATCGTCGGCTTGAAGTCCAGACGCGGCGAGACGCGGGTGAAGCCGACCATGTGGAACATCGGGATATCGGCGATGATCTCCTCGTTCACCTTGGCGAACAGCTCCTTCCACAGCTTGGTGCGCTCGTCGCCCGTCGCCGTCGTCGCCTTCTCGATGAGGGCGTCGACCGCCGGGTCGCGCACCATCGAATGGGCCCCTTCGGAGGCGTATTTCACGAAGGCGGTGAAGACCGGGTCGCCGGTGGCGTTGTCATGCTGCGACTGGGTCAGCGTCGGGCCGGAATCGGCGACATAGGGCGCGACGAAGTAGTTGTTCCACACCGACACGTCGTACATGTCGAGCTTCACGTTGAGGCCGATGTCCTGGAGCATCGCCATGATGGCTTCCATCGCCTCGGTGGCGTTCGGATACTGCCCGTTGCGGCCGATGATGCGGATCTGCGTGTCGACCGGCACGCCGTCGGCCTTGGCTTCCTCCACCAGCTTCCTGGCCTTGTCCGGATCGTAGGGCCAGACCGGGATATCGGCATTGTAGCCGATGGTGGTCGGCACGACGAGCTGGGTCGCGATCTTCGCCTGCTCGGGGAAGAGCGTGCCGATCATGGCCTGCCGGTCGATCGCAAGGTTCATCGCCTCGCGGATGCGCCGGTCGTTGGTCGGCGCGATGCGCGTATCGATGCGCAGCGACGTCGTTTCCGAGTTGGGATAGGCGAAGTCCGTTTCCTTGTTCGTCGCATCCTGGAGCGCGATCGAGGGCACGATATCGGCTTCGCCCGCCCCGACCATGGCCGCGGCGACGGCACTGTCGGACCGGAAGAGATAGGTCGCCTTCTCGACGGCCGGCTGGTCGCCCCAATAGTCCGGGTTGCGCTTGAGGGTGATCGACTGGCCGACTTCCCAGTTGTCGAACGTATAAGGGCCGGTGCCCACCGGCTTGCGCGTAAATTCGTCGGCCGGCGTCGCATCGGCCGATTCCACCGGCATGACGGTCATCAGCAGCGGAAGGATCGGCTGGGCGGGGCTGGTCGTGATGCGGATCGTGTGCGGATCGGGGCTTTCGAAGCTGAACTCGGTGCCGCCGAAATACTTGCCGCCGACCTCGCAACTGAACTTGGCGTTCTTGTTGCGCTCGATGGTGAACTGCACGTCCTTGGCGGTGAATTCCTTGCCGTCGTGCCACTTGACGCCCGGCCGCAGCTTGAACTCCCAGGTGTCATCGTCGACCTGCGACCATTCGGTGGCAAGGCGCGGCTTGAGGCCGCCGTTCACATAGTCGAACTCGACGAGCATCTCGTTGACGTTCTCGGAGATGACGCGGCCGACGTCCTGGCGTGCGGCCATGCAGGGCTCGACGACGTCGACGGTTTCGGCAAGCACGATCGTCACGTCCTTGCTCTTGTCCTGTGCCATTGCGGGGACGGCGCAGAACGCCAGTGCGGTGGTTGAAAGGCAGAAAGCTGCCATGCGGAGTTTCATTTCGGTCTCCTCCCTGCGTCCCGCGGGACGCCTCTTTCAATGATGAAAATCAGACCTTGAGGCCGTGGTGATGATCCGAACGGCAATTCCCCTCCGAATTGCGGATCATCTTATGCACATGCATACTAATATTTCAATTTACCTCCTATTTCAAGCGCGGATGAGTCGGTTGGCTTTCAGAAAGCGCTCCAGAACCGCCTGCTGCTCGGCCGTCAGCGGCCAGGAAGCCGGCGGGCGCGTGGGGCCGCAGTCGGTGCCCATGGCGGCAAGCGCCGCCTTGACGCCGGTGACATTGGTGCCGTTGAGCTCCATCGCCCGCACCGCCTCGAAGGGCGCCATGTCGGCGATAAGCGCGCGGGCGCCGGCATAGTCGCCGCCGTCGAGCGCGGCGAGGATGGCGAGCGAGCGCTCCGGCCAGACATTGATGAGGCCGGAGGTGAAGCCCCGCGCGCCGACGGCGTAGAGCGCGGGCGCCCAGACCTCGGCAAGGCCGCCGACCCAGAGGATGGCCGGGTCGCAGGCGGCGATGGCCTCGGCAAGCTTCATCGGATTGGGCGTCGCCCATTTGACCCCGACGACGCCGGGCACGGCACAGAGCGCGGCGATGGCGGCCGTGCCGATGGCGTCGTTGCGGAGATAAAGCATGATCGGCAGCCCGTCCGCCGCCGCCGCCACGCGCGTCACATAGTCGACGACGCCGCGCGGCGAGGCGAAGGGATCGGGCGGCTGGTGGATCATCAGGCCCGCCGCACCCTCCCGCCGCGCCGCGGCGGCAAGGCGGCAGGCCTCCTTCACCGAGCGCCCGACACCGGCAAGAACCGGCGCGCGGCCGTCGACCAGTCCGCAGACCTCGCCGATCATCGCCTCGGCCTCGTCGACCGCCAGCGCATAGAACTCGCCGGTATTGCCGTTGACCACCGGCACATGCAGGCCGGCGGCGAGCGCCCGGTCGAGGATCGGCCGCAGGCGCGCGGGCGCGATGCGGTCATCCGCATCGAACGGCGTCACCAGGATGCCGGAGATGCCGGCAAGCGCCTCTCTCAACGGAGCCGGCGTCATTTGGCGGACTCGATGAGCTGCCGCATCATGTCGACCTCCTCCTCGGTGAGGTCGGTGAGCGGGGCGCGGACCGGACCGGCCGCAAAGCCGCGCAGGCGAACGCCGGCCTTGACGGCAGAGACGGCATAGCCGGTCTTGCGGTCGCGGATGCGGGCGAAGGGATAGTAGAAGTCGCGCAGCATCTGCTCGCAGGTCGCATCGTCGCCGGCAAGGAAGGCGCCGTGGAACTTCAAGGCCGTTTCCGGCACGAAGTTGAACACCGCCGAGGAATAGGTCGGCATGCCCGCGCCGCGATAGGCCTGGGCGAAGAGCTCGTGCGTCGGCATGCCGCCGATATAGGAAAGGCGGTCGCCGAGCATCACCGTCACGCGGCGCACCGTGTCGATGTCGCCCGTGCCGTCCTTGAAGCCGATGAGGTTCGGGCATTCGTCGGCGAGTTTCGCAAGCTGGTCGGCGGAAACGCGGGCCTGGCCGCGGTTATAGACGATGACGGCCATGCTGGTCGCCTTGCAGACGGCGCGGATGCGCGCGGCGATGCCCTCCGGCGGGGCTTCGGTGAGGTAATGCGGCAGGAGCAGGATGCCGTCGCCGCCGGCCGCCTCGATCTCGCGCGCCATGTCGCAGGCGATGCGCGTGCCGTAGCCGCAGCCGGCGATGACCGGCGCGTCCTTCGAGACGGCGCGCGCCGTCCGGACGACCTCGACCACCTCGCCCGGCGTCAGCGAGAAGAGCTCGCCCGTGCCGCCGGCGACGATGAGGCCGGCGACGGGATAGGAGGAGAGCCATTCGAGATGCGCCGCGAAGGGCTTGGGCGAAAAGTGGTCCTCGGCATCGAACGGCGTGACCGGGAAGGACAGGAGGCCGTTGCGGATGATCTCGCGCAGGTCGGTGGGGGCGATCATGATGTTCTCCTCATTCGGTTACGCCGGCCTTCGGACGGAAGAGCGGCGGGAAAATTCCTAAGCTGGAGGAACCGCGGCACGCAGGTCCCCATGGCCGGAACGCGCGGCTCCGGACCCAGACTGTCTTTCTTTCGGCTGTGCGCCCGGCCTAGCGGCCGTTCGCGGCCCGCCATTCAGCAAAGAGCGCGAGATTGCTTTCGTCCGTCGCCGGATAGAGGCCGACGATGGTGTGGCCCGCCTTAACCCGCTCAACGACGAAATCCTCGTAAGCGGTCATTTCGACGGCCTCGTCGGCGATCTCGTCGGCGATCTCCTGCGGGATGATGATGACGCTGTCGTCGTCGCCCACCACCACGTCGCCGGGAAACACCGCGACGTCGCCGCAGCCGATCGGCACGTTGATGTCGATGGCCTCGTGCAGCGTCAGGTTCGTCGGGCTGGACGGGCGGTTGTGATAGGCGGGGATGTCGAGCTCGGCGATGGTCATGGAATCGCGGAAGCCGCCGTCGGTCACCACCCCTGCCCCGCCGCGCACCATGAGCCGCGTGATGAGGATATCGCCGGCCGAGGCCGCGCGCGGATCCTTGCGGCTGTCCATGACGAGCACGGCGCCCTCGGGGCACGTCTCGATGGCCACGCGCTGCGGGTGCTTCGGATCACGGAAGACCGACATGGGATTACGGTCCTCGCGCGCCGGCATGTAGCGCAGCGTGAAGGCAGGCCCGACCATGTTGCGGCCCTTCGGCCGCACGGGACGCACGTCCTGGATCGTCTGGTTCTTGAGGCCGCGCTTGTAGAGCGCCGAGCACAGGGTCGCGACGGAAACGCCCATCAGCTTTTCGCGGGTTTCGGGTTTCATGGTTCCTCCTCCTCAATGGCCGAAGCTGCGGGTTTCGACGGTCCAGTCGCGCGCCTTGCCCGTCAAGGAGCAGCCGAGGCCGGGGCGCGGCGGCACGATCATGCGGCCGTCCCTGATCTCGAGCGCCTCGTTGAAGAGCGGCGCTAGCCAGTCGAAATGCTCCACCCAGGGCTCGTGCGCATAGGCGGCGGCGAGGTGCAGGTGGATTTCCATGGCGAAATGCGGGGCAAGGCGCATGCGCCTTGCCTCCGCCTGCGTGCAGATGCGCAGGAACGGCGTGATGCCGCCGACGCGCGGCGCGTCGGGCTGGATGAAATCCACCGCATCCGCCTTGATGAGCGCCATGTGCTCGTCGGCGCTGGCAAGCATCTCGCCGGTGGCGATGGGTGTCGCAAGCTCGCGGGCGAGCGCGGCGTGGCCTTCGGCGTCATAGGCGTCGAGCGGCTCCTCGATCCATTCGAGGTTCAGCGGCTCGACCAGCCGGCCGAAGCGCAGCGCCGTCGTGCGGTCCCATTGCTGGTTGGCGTCGACCATCAGCGGCGCGCGGCCGGCAAGATGGCTGGTGACCGCATCGAGGCGGCGCAGGTCCTCCATGGGGTCCGGCTGGCCGACCTTGATCTTGATGCCGCCGATACCGGCTGCGAGCGATAGGTCGATGGCGGCGCAGATCTCCTCCACGCTGGACGACAGGAAGCCGCCCGAGGTGTTGTAGCAGGCGACGCTGTCGCGATGCGCGCCGAGCAGCTTGGCGAGCGGCAGGCCGGCACGCTTGGCCTTCAGGTCCCAGAGCGCGATGTCCATGGCGGCGATGGCCTGCGTGGCGATGCCGGAGCGGCCGACCGAGGCGCCCGCCCAGCAGAGCTTGTCCCAGAGCCGGGCGGTGTCGTTCGGGTCCTCGCCGATGAGGTTTTCCGCGATCTCGCAGGCATGGGCGTAGAGGCCCGGCCCGCCGGCGCGCTTGGAATAGCTGAAGCCGAGGCCCTCATGGCCGGCTTCCGAGACGATCTCGCAGAAGAGGAAGGCGACTTCGGTAAGCGGCTTCTGCCGGCCCGTCAGCACCTTGGCGTCGCTGATCGGCCGGGCGAGCGGCAGGTAGGCGAGCGAGAGCTTGACGGAGCGGATGGCGTCCAGCTTGGCAGGCCCTGCCGCAAAGCCGGCCTTCGGCGGCTGGGCGGGGATGACGCGGACATCGGGATTGAACATGGCCCTCTTCCTCAGTTGATCGCCGGTTCCGGCGTCTTGCCGCCGAACTCGGTGCGCAGGAAATCGAAGTCGCAGCCCTTGTCGGCCTGCTCGATATGCTTGGTGAACATGAAGCCGTAGCCGCGCTCGTAGCGGGGCTCGGGCGCCTGCCAGGCCGCGCGGCGCGCCGCCAGTTCGTCCTCCGCCACCAGCATGTCGAGGCTGCGGGCGGGAATGTCGAGCTCGACGATGTCGCCGGTCTTCAAAAGGGCGAGCGGCCCGCCGACGAAGGCTTCCGGCGAGACATGCAGCACGCAGGCCCCGAAGCTCGTGCCGGACATGCGCGCATCGGAAATGCGCACCATGTCGCGAAGGCCGAGCTTCAAGAGCGCCTTGGGCATCGGGATCATGCCCCATTCCGGCATGCCGGGGCCGCCCTGCGGGCCGGCATTGCGCAGCACCAGCACCGTGTCGGGCGTCAGCGGATAATCCGGGTCGTCGATGATCTTCTTCATCTCGGCATAGCTGTCGGCGACGAGCGCCGGGCCGCGATGGCGGTGGAATTTCGGATCGCAGGCCGCCGGCTTGATGACCGCGCCGTCGGGCGCGAGATTGCCCTTGAGGACGGCAAGCGAGCCCTCGTGGTAGACGGGATTGGAGAGCGGCCGGATCACGTCGTCGTTCCACACCTTGACGTCCTCCAGCCCTTCCACGAGCGGCCGGCCGGTGACGGTGATGGCGGTCGGGTCCAGCTTGTCGCCGAGCTGCTTCATCAGCGCGCGAAGCCCGCCCGCATAAAAGAAGTCTTCCATGAGGTAGGTCGTGCCGGAGGGGCGGATATTGGCGATCACCGGCGTCGTGCGGCCGATGCGGTCGAGGTCGTCGAGTTCCAGCGGAATGCCGGCGCGGCGCGCCATGGCGATGAGATGGATGATCGCATTGGTCGAACAGCCCGTCGCCATGGCGACCGTCACCGCATTGTTGACGGCGGCCGAGGTGAGGATCCTGTCGGGCGTCAGGTCCTCCCAGACCATCTCGACGACGCGCCGGCCGCAGGCGGCCGACATGCGCTGGTGGTTGGCGTCCGCCGCCGGGATCGAGGAGGCGCCCGGCAGGGTCAGCCCCAGCGCCTCGGCGATGGCCGTCATGGTGGAGGCGGTGCCCATGGTCATGCAATGGCCGTAACTGCGGGCGATGCCGCCTTCGATGCCCTGCCATTCCTCCTTGGAAATGGTGCCGGCGCGCCGCTCGTCCCAGTACTTGAAGCCGTCCGTGCCCGAGCCCAGCGTCTTGCCGGCATAGTTGCCGCGCAGCATGGGGCCGGCCGGAAGATAGACGAAGGGAATGCCCATCGAGACCGCGCCCATGACGAGGGCCGGGGTGGTCTTGTCGCAGCCGCCCATCAGCACCGCGCCGTCGATGGGGTGGGAGCGCAGCAGCTCCTCCGTCTCCATCGCCAGCATGTTGCGGTAGAGCATGGTCGTCGGCTTGACGAAATTCTCCGACAGCGAGAGCGCCGGCAGCTCCATGGGAAAGCCGCCCGACTGCAGGATGCCGCGCTTCACCCAGTCCACGCGCTCGCGAAAATGCATGTGGCAGGGCTGGGCATCCGACCAGGTGTTGATGATCGCGATGATCGGCTTTCCCTGCCAGTCCTCCGGCGAGTAGCCCATCTGCATCGTGCGCGAGCGGTGCCCGAACGACCGCTGGTCGTCCGGCATCATCCAGCGCGCCGAGCGCAGCTCCTCGTAGATTTTCCTCCCGGTCATGTCCGTCTCCTTTCGCGGCAGACCATTGCCGCGCCTCATCATCCATACTAATATTTCAGTTCGACATCTATATCAACACCTATATTTCTATTCTTGTGTATGAGTTGCGGCCCGGCTAACACTGAGCGAAAAGGATCACCCCATGAACACATCGCTTGCCCAGACATTCGGACTTGCCCCTTCCGGCTTTCCCTCGGTCGCCGGCAGCACCGTCCAGCGGGTCTATGACGACCTGCGCAAGCGGATCATCACCATCCAGCTTCCGCCGGACACGACGCTTTCGCGCACGGAGCTGACGGAGACCTACGAGGTGAGCCAGACGCCGATCCGCGAGGCGATGCAGCTTTTGAAGCAGGAAGGGCTGGTGCGCATCTATCCGCAGTCGCGCACCGTCGTCACACGCATCGACGTGCCGCAGATCTACGAGGCGCATTTCCTGCGCGTCGCGCTGGAGACGGAGGTGTGCCGCCGCCTTGCGCTGGAGCCCGATTCCCCGACGGTCATGCGGGCGCGCTCGATCATCAAGATGCAGGAAGCCGTCGCCGACGACCCGGAGCAGCTCTCGATCTTCCAGGAGCTGGACGAACTGTTCCACCAGACGCTGTTTGCCGGCGTCAGGCGCAGCGGCCTGCACCAGCTCATCCGCGAGCGCTCCGGCCACCTGGAGCGCATCCGCCGCCTGCACCTTCCCGAGAAGGGCAAGATCATCAACATCCTCGACGGGCATCGTGCCATCGTCGAGGCGATCGCGGCCGGCGACGAGACTGCCGCCATCGCCGCCATCCGCGATCATCTCAGCCGCACGGTCTCCAAGGTCGAGGACCTGCGCGCGGAGTTCCCGCACTACTTCGCCGCCTGACGCCCGTCAGTTCACGGGCGTCAGCAGCGGCTTGCCGGCGAAGAAGGCCGCAAGGTTGTCGATGACGAGTTGGGCCATCCGGTCGCGCGTCTCCTCCGTGCCGCTGGCATGGTGCGGATAGAGCACGACATTGTCGAGCGCGGCGAAGGCCGGGTCCGGGTTCGGCTCGTTGAGATAGACGTCGAGCCCGGCAGACGCGATGCGTCCCTCCTGGAGGGCGCGGATCAGCGCCGGCTCGTCGACCACCGTGCCGCGCGAGATGTTGACGAGGCTGCCTTCCGGGCCCAGCGCGTCGAGCACGTCCGCGGAAATCAGCTTCTCCGTCTCCGCCCCGCCCGGCGTCGCGACGATGAGGATATCCGCCCAGGCGGCAAGCTTCACCGGATCGTCGAAATAGGCGTAGTCGTTGCCGGCCTTCTTCGATCGGCCGTAGTAGCCGATCGTCAGGCCAAGGGCCTCGCAGCGCCGCGCGATGGCAAGGCCGATGCGCCCGAGCCCGACGATGCCCGCCTTCTTACCGGAGGTCGAGGTCGTCAGCGGCATCATGCCCTTGCGGCCCCAGTCGCCCGAGCGGACATAACGGTCGCCCACCACCAGCCGGCGGCGCGCCGCCAGCATCAGGAGCAGCGCCATGTCCGCGACATCGTCCAGCAGCACGTCCGACGTGTTGGTGAGCGTGATGCCGCGCCGGGTCATCGCCGCAACGTCCATCTGGTCGAAGCCGGCCGAGGAGCAGGCGGCGATCTTCAGCGCGGGCAGTCTTGCGAGGAACGCGTCGTCGATGGCGACATGGCCGTTGACCACCATGGCGGTGCAGCGCGGACCGACCTCGGCCAGCATCGCCTCGCGCGCCTCGCCCTTCAGCAGGTCGAGACGGTGCACCGCATAGGTCTTTTCCAGCATCTCCATCTGGCGGGGACGCAGGGGATAGGCGACCAGAACATCGGGTTTCATGCTATTTCAAGTCCTTCTTCGAGGTTGCGGGCGGCGCGGCGGGCGGCCTGGATTTCCGGATCGGGATCGAGGCTCGCGGCAAGAAGCGCGCGGGTATAGGGATGGGCGGGCGCATCGAAGATCTGCCGCACCGGCCCCTCCTCCACGATTTCCCCGTCCTTCATGACGACGACACGGTCGGCGAAATCGCGCACCACCGGCAGGTCGTGGGCGATGAAGAGATAGGACAGGCCGAACTCGCGCCGCAAGCCGTCGAGAAGCGCGATGACCTGCGCCTGGATCGAGACGTCGAGGGCGGATACCGCCTCGTCGCAGACGATGAGCTTCGGTTCCATGGCGAGCGCCCGGGCAATCGCGATGCGCTGGCGCTGGCCGCCGGAGAACTGGTGCGGGTAGCGCGCCGCCATGTCCGGCTTCAGGCCGACCTTGACCAGAAGCTCGGCCACCCGTTCCTTCCAGCGCGCCCGCGGCAGGATGCCGGGATGGATGGCCCAGGCCTCCGAGATGAGCTGGAACACCGTCATGCGCGGGTTGAGCGACTGCGTCGGGTCCTGGAAGACCATCTGCAGGTCGCGGCGAAGGCCGAACAGTTCCCTTGGGCTCATCGCCAGGAGATCGCGGCCGCGATAGAGCACCTGCCCCGAATTGGGATCGTCGAGACGCAGGATCGCCCGCGCCAGCGTCGACTTGCCCGATCCGCTCTCGCCGACGACCGCCACGGTCTCTCCCGGCATGATGGCGATGTCGACGCCCTTCAATGCATGGAACGCACCGTAGGTCTTGTGCAGGCCGATGGCCGAAAGCAGCGGCTCGCCCTTGCGCTCCTGCTCGTCCGGCATCTCGCCCTTGCCGGGCGCCGCATCGATCAGCTTCTTCGTATAGGGGTGCTGCGGGTTGCGGTAGACTTCCGCGGCATTGCCGGATTCGACGATACAGCCGGAATTCATCACCACCACCCGGTCGGCGATCTCGGCGACGACGCCGAGGTCGTGGGTAATGAGCAGGAGGCCCATGCCGGTCTCGTCCTGCAATTCGCCCAGAAGCTCCAGCACCTGGGCCTGCACCGTCACGTCGAGCGCTGTCGTCGGCTCGTCGGCGATCAGGATGTCCGGCTTGCAGGCAAGCGCCATGGCGATCATCAGGCGCTGGCGCTGGCCGCCGGAGAACTGGAACGGATATTTGTTCATCGCCAGCTCGGGCTGCGGGATGCCAACGCGCTTCATGAGGTCGAGCGCGCGCGTGCGCGCCTCCTCGCGCGGGGCGCCGTGGGTCGTCATCATCTCCGTGATCTGCCAGCCGACCGTATAGACGGGATTGAGATGGGCGAGCGGGTCCTGGAAGATCATGGCGATGCGCGCACCGTTGATCGCCCGGCGCTCCTCCGCGCTCATCGCCAGCATGTCGCGGCCGTTGAAGAGGATCGTGCCGCTGGTGATCCTGCCCGGCGGCATGTCGATGAGGTTCATGATCGCCGAGGCGGAGACGGACTTGCCCGACCCGCTTTCGCCGAGGATCGCCAGCGTCTCGCCGCGGTCGAGATGCCAGCTCACGTCCTCAACGGCCTTGACCGTGCCGGCGGCGGTGTGGAACTCGACCGAAAGGTCGCGCACTTCAAGCAGGTGTTCAGCCATTTTTCCGGCCTCTCATTTCAAGGCGCCAGCGCTGCGCCGGATCGAGCGCGATGCGCAGCCAGTTCGACAGCAGGTTCAGCGACAGGGTGGTGAGGATGATCGCAAGGCCCGGCCAGAAGGAGAGCCACCAGGCATTGGTGAGATAGGGCCGGCCCTGGCTGACCATAAGGCCCCAGGTGATCTCCGGCGCCTGGATGCCGATGCCGAGGAAGGAGAGCGAGGATTCGGCCAGCATGACGAAGGCGAAGTCGAGCGTGGCGATCGTCACCAGCGTCGGCAGGATGACCGGCAGGATATGGCGGAAGACGATGCGCCGGTGCGAGGCGCCCATGACGGTCGCCGCCTGCACGAACATGCGCTCGCGCACCTCCAGCACCTCGGCGCGCGTGGTGCGCAGGTAGATCGGGATGCGCGTGATCGCCAGCACCAGCACGATATTGGCGACGGACGGCTCCAGCATGTAGAGCACGATGACGGCAAGCAGCAGCGAGGGGAAGGACATGATGACGTCGCCGAGCCGCATGATCCACTGGGCGGCCGAACGCCGGCTATAGCCCGCAACGAGCCCGAGCGCAGCGCCGACGATAGAGGAGGCCGCCACGGCCCCCGCCGCGACCAGCATGGTGTTCTGCGCCGCCACCACGATGCGGGCGAGCAGCGGCCGGCCGAGCGCATCGGCACCGAGCACGTAGACCCAGCCATGGGTGAGGTCGAAGGGCGGGGCGTTTCGCCCGCGCAGGTTCTGCTTGGTGGCATACGCATCCAGGAAATGCGGGCCGAGGATCGCACAGAACAGCACGACGAAGAGGAAGAACGCGGCGAAGAAGGCGAGCTTGTCGGCCCACAGCATGGAGAACCAGCGCCCGAGCGCCCCGCTCTGCTTTCGCCCGGAAAGGATTTGCGTGTCTGTCATGGCCATCGCTCAATACCGGATGCGGGGATCGAGCAGCGCATAGGCGAGGTCGATCAGGAGGTTCATGATGAAGATCGCCAGCGCCGACACCATGATGACGGCGAGGACGACGGCAAAATCGCGCAGCAGGATGGAATCGATCATCAGCTTGCCGATGCCGGGAAAGCCGAAGACGGTCTCGACCACGACGGCGCCGTTGAGGATGGCGGCGGCCTGGTCGCCGATGACGGTGATGACCGGCAGCATGGCGTTGCGCAGGCCGTGCACGAAGATGATGGCGGGCGTGCGCACGCCCTTGGCGCGGGCCGTCTTGACATAGGCGGAGGAGAGGACGCCGATCATCGAGCCGCGCACCACCTGGAGGATGAGGCCGAAGGGGCGGATGAAGAGCACGGAGACGGGAAGGATCCAGTGCCAGGGCGTGCCCGTTCCCGAGGTCGGCAGCCAGTGGAGCTTGACCGCGAAGATGACGATCGCCACGATGGCGAGCCAGAAATCCGGCGCGGCGGCGCCGATCAGCGAGAAGAAGGTGGCGATGCGGTCGAAGATGCCGCCGACGCGGAAGGCGGCGAGCGAGCCGATGACGATGGCCGCCAGCGTGACGCAGGACATGGTGATGACGGCGAGCCAGAAGGTCCAGCCGAACGCCTCGAGCACCACGTCCATCGCCGGGCGCGCCTGGCGCAGCGACTGGCCGAAGTCGAGCCGGGCGAGATCGGCGACATAGCGGCCGAACTGCACGATCAGCGGATCGTTGAAACCATGCATCTGGCGGAACTGGTCGCGCATTTCCGTGGATGCGTCGAGCGGCAGGTAAAGGTCGGTCGGGTCCCCCGTCAGCCTCGACAGAAAGAACACGAGCACCACGAGCCCTATCAGCGAGACACCGCTCGCAAGGGCCCGCTTGCTGATGAATGATTTCATATCACTCCTCCCGAGTGAGAATTTCGTTGCACGGCATTCTCCGGGGTCGTGCCCGCGAAAGCCGCCGTTCCGGCTCATTGGCTCCTCAGGAGCGGGCACGGACCGCGGTCCGAACTCACACCCGAGTAATATATTAGTGCATCTGAGATTTTTGTGCACCTGTTTTTTTGACCATCATCAGCCTTCGTCCTCGAAGCGGCGCCGGCGAAGGCGCGCGCCGCCGGCGGCGGCGAGGGTCGCGACGAAGATCGTCGCCGCGCCGATCCAGGTCGTCACGGGCGCCACCTCGCCGAAGAACAGGAAGGCCATGACGGCCACGACCGGCAGGCGCAGGAAATCGAGCGGCGCGAGATAGGAGGCGCTCGCCATGGCGAAGGCCCGGGTGATCAGCGTCATGTTGAGCGCCCCGAGCACGCCCTGCAGGGCGAGAAGGCCGAGCTGCATCGGCGTCGGCGTGACCCAGACCGGCACGGCGGCAAGCAGCCCCAGCCCCACCATGGCGAGGAGGTTCCAGGCGACGAGGCGATCCGTAGTGTCGCGCAGCGCCATGCGCCGCAGCATCAACTGGCTGACGGCCGTGAGGATCGCGCCGGCAAGCGCGAAGAGCAGCCAGGGGTCGAACGTGCCCGCCCCCGGCCGCACGATGATCATGACGCCGACAAAGCCGGCAAGCACGCCGCCGATGACGGAGGGCGCCACCTCCTCCTTGAGGAAGAGCCAGGCGCCGAGCGTGAGGAAGATCGGCATGGTGAAGTTGAGCGCCGTCGCATCGGCAAGCGGCGCATGGGCGTAGGCGATGAAGAGGGCGACGAGCGAGGCGAACTTCAGCCCCGCCCGCACGACATGCGCCGCCCGATAGGGCGAGGCCAGAAGCTGGACCCGGCGCATCATGAAGGGCAGCACCGCGCAAAGGCCGAACAGGGCCCGGAAGAACGCGATGGTGAAGGGATGCACCCCGCCGGCGAGCATGCGCACGATGACCGCATCGAACCCCGCCAGGATGGACGCCGCCGCCATGATGAGGACGGCGGCGCCCGTCCGCTGGCCGCTCGTGAGCCCGCTCATCGGATCCGGCCTCGAACCATGACGGACAGGCATCGACAGGATTTCATGGCGCTCTCCTCACTGCTACGGATCGTCTTATACACTAAAATATAAGAACACCAGTCCGCAAATCGGCTTGCCCACGGGTGTGCGTCGGAGGCTTCAAGGAACAATCGCGGCCGCGCCGCATTGCTTCCGCTTTGCAGCGGAGGGCGAAACGTGGCGCCGAGAGCCAACTGGAAAGGTTTCCTGAAACTGGGAGAGCTGGTCTGTCCGGTCGCCCTTCACACCGCCGCCTCGACGAGCGAACGCGTCTCCTTCCACCTCGTCAACCGCAGGACGGGTAACCGGCTGCACCGGGAATTCATCGACAGCGAGACGGGCAAGCCCGTCGGGAAGGAAGACCAGGTGAAAGGCTACGAGACCGGCGAGAACGACTATATCGTGCTCCAGCCGGAGGAGATCGCCGCCGCCGTGCCCGAGAGCGACAAGACGATGGCCGTGGAAGCCTTCGTCGCCTGCTCCGACATCGACGACCTCTACTTCGACAAGCCCTATTACCTGCGCCCCGCCGACCGGCAGGGCGAGGAGGTCTTTGCGCTGATCCGCGAGGGCATGGAGGCGAAGAAGGTGGCGGCGGTGGCGCAGGCCGTGCTCTTCCGCCGCGCCCGCACCCTGATCATCCGCGCCCACGATGCCGGCCTCATCGCGACGACGCTCGCCTATGACTACGAGGTGCGTTCGGCCAAGGAAGCCTTTTCCGAGATTCCCGATATCAAGGTGAAGGGCGAGATGCTGGAGCTTGCCGAGCACATCATCAGGACGAAGAGCGGCCGCTTCGATCCCAAGGGCTTCGACGACCGCTACGACGCCGCCCTTGCCGAAGTGGTGAAGGCGAAGATCGAGGGCCGCAAGATCAAGCCTGTCCGGCCGAAGGCCGAGGGCAAGGTCATCGACCTGATGGAAGCGCTGCGCCAGAGCGCCGGCGAAACGAAGAAGAAACCCGCGGCGAAGCGCAAGCCGGTAGCCGGCCGGCGAAAGGCAGGATGAGAATGGCGACGCTCGACGTCTACCGGCAGAAGCGGGATTTCCGCACCACCGCCGAGCCGAAAGGGCGCAAGGGCCGCAAGGGCGGCCACAGCTTCGTGATCCAGAAGCACGACGCCACGCGCCTCCACTACGACTTCCGCCTTGAGATGGACGGCGTGCTGAAGAGCTGGGCGGTGACGCGCGGCCCGAGCCTCGTGCCGAGCGAAAAGCGCCTTGCCGTGCATGTCGAGGATCACCCGCTGGACTACGGCGACTTCGAGGGCACCATCCCCAAGGGCGAATATGGCGGCGGCACCGTCATCGTCTGGGATCGCGGCACCTGGACCCCGCTCGGCGACGCCCGCAAGGCCTATGCCAAGGGCCATCTCGAATTCGAGCTCGACGGGGAGAAGCTGCACGGCCGCTGGCATCTCGTGCGCATGCACGGCAAGCCGGGCGAGAAGCGCGAGAACTGGCTGCTGATCAAGGGCGACGACGAATTCGCCGTGCCGGAAGACAAGGACGATCTTCTCGAGGAACGGCCGGAATCGGTGAAGACCGGACGCGACATCGAGGACGTCGCCGGAGAAGCGCCCGGCTGGTCGTCGAAGACGGGCCGCATCCGCAAATCCGCCCGCCGGAAGGCCGAGCCCGTAAAGGAAGAGCCCGAAGCCGAGGCGCCCGATCCTTCCGGCATCAAGGGCGCGCACAAGGCGAAGCTGCCCGATTTCGTTCCGCCCGCGCTGGCGACGCTCGCCGCCGCCCCGCCGCCCGGCGCGCGCTGGCTGCATGAGATCAAGTTCGACGGCTACCGCCTGCAGGCCCGCATCGAGGCCGGGCGGGTGAAGCTCCTCACGCGCAGCGGGCTCGACTGGACGAAGAAATTCGGCAAGGCCATCGTCACCGCGCTCGGCGAGCTTCCGGCCGGCACGGCGCTCATCGACGGCGAGCTCGTCGTTGAGACCGGCTCGGGCGCTTCCGATTTCTCCGCCCTCCAGGCCGATCTCAGCGAGGGGCGCGACGACCGCTTCGTCTTCTACGTCTTCGACCTTCTCCATCTCGACGGCTACGATCTCACCCGCCTGCCGCTGGAGGAGCGCAAGGCCCTGCTCGAAAAGCTCGTGCCCGGCAACGGCGGCATCCTGCGCTACAGCCACCATTTCGAGGAAAGCGGCGCGCTGGTGCTGAGCCATGCCTGCCGCCTCAGCCTCGAAGGCGTCGTCTCCAAGCTGCGCGACGCGCCCTATCGCGGCGGGCGCAGCAAGAGCTGGATCAAGTCGAAATGCTCGGCCCGGCAGGAATTCGTGATCGGCGGCTTCGTGCCCTCCTCCGTCTCGCGCCAGGCGATCGGCTCGCTTCTCCTCGGCGTCTACCGGGACGGCAAGCTGATGCCGGTCGGCCGCGTCGGCACCGGCTTCGGCGCGGCGGTCGCCACGGACCTTTTCCGCCGGCTGAGCCGCGTGCGGACGGACGAGAGCCCCTTCGGCCGGAAGCTGACGGCGGACGAGGCGCGGCAGGCGCGCTACGTGCGGCCGGAATTGGTGGCCGAAGTGGAATTTCGTGCCTGGACGGCGGACGGGCATTTGCGCCATGCTTCCTTCCGGGGCCTGAGGGAAGACAAGCCGGCAAGGGAGGTCGTCGCGGAAATGCCGAAATCGAAAACCGCACCCGCGGCCGAGAAGCCACCGCGCCGCACCGTGCGCCTCACCCACCCCGACCGGATCTACTGGCCGGGCGAAGGCGTCACCAAGGAAGGGCTTGCCGACTATTACACCGAGGTCTGGCGCTACATGGCGCCGCATGTCGTCGGCCGGCCGCTCGCGCTCCTGCGCGCGCCGAGCGGCATCGACGGCCAGACCTTCTTTCAGAAACACGCCTGGAAGGGCATCAACGCCAATATCATTCAGGTGCAGGATCCGAAGGAGAAGGACGAGGAGCCCTATGTCGCGATCAACGATTTCGACGGCCTGATGGGCCTCGTGCAATCGGCCACGCTGGAAATCCATCCCTGGGGCTCGACGCTTGCGGACTGGGAGCGGCCGGACCGCATCATCATGGACCTCGACCCCGGCGAGGGCGTCGCCTGGCAGGCGGTGATCGACGCGGCGGAGGAGACGCGCCGGCGCCTCGAGGCGGCGGGCCTCAACGCCTTCGTGAAGACCTCCGGCGGCAAGGGCCTGCATGTCTGCGCGCCGCTGAAGCCATCGGCCCAGTGGCCCGCCGTCAAGGCCTTCTGCAAGAGCATCGCCGACGCCATGGCCAAGGACAGCCCCGAAAGCTACGTGTCGACCATCACCAAGTCGAAGCGCCGCGGCAAGATCCTCATCGACTACCTGCGCAACCAGCGCGGCCAGACGGCGGTCGCCCCCTACTCCACCCGCGCCCGCCCGGGCGCGGCGGTCTCCATGCCGCTCGCCTGGAGCGAGCTCAGCCCGGATATCGGCCCGGCCTATTTCACCGTGGAGAACACGCCGACGCGCCTTCACGCGCTGAAGGCCGATCCGTGGGCGGATTTCAAGGCGGCTGCCGAGCCGCTGAAGGCGGGAAAGGCGAAGGGGTGAGGCCTATTTGCCCTTCCCGTCGGCCTTGATGCTGCGGCGCAGGGCATCCATGATGTTGACGACATTGCCTGCGGTCGGCGGCGGGGCCTTGCGTTTGGCCGGGCGCTTGCGGCCCTTCTTCTTGGCCGCGATGATATCGAGCAGGCGTTCCTGCACGGGATCGTCCGCCATCTTCGGATCCCATTTCTTCGTGCGCTCCTTGATGAGCGCCTTGACCAGCGAGAGCGCCCTGGCCTCCGGCTTCGCCTTTCCGAGGCCGGAGAAATAGTCCTTCTCGTTGCGCACTTCGTCGCCGTAGCGCAGCGTCCACAAGACGATGCCCTTGCCGCGCGGCTCCAGCATGACGGCCCGCTCGCGCCGGTAGAGCACGAGGCGCGAAATGCCGACCGTGCCCGTCGCGGCCATGGCCTCGCGGATGACGGAGAAAGCCTCCTCGCCCACCGTGTCGTTCGGCACGAGGTAGTGCGGCGTGTCGTACCAGATCCAGGCGATCGTCTCGCGCGGCACGAAGGTCTCGATGTCGATGGTGCGGGTGCTTTCCAGCGCCACCGCCTCGATCTCCTCGTCTTCCAGCATCACATAATCGTTCTCGCCGCGCGGATAGCCCTTCACCTCGTCGTCCTCGTTCACCGCCTTGCCGGTGACGGCATCGACGTAGCGGCTGACGACGGGATTGCCCGTCTTGCCGTTGAGGGTGCGGAAGCGCACCTTCTCCTCCTCGGAGGTCGCCGGCATCATCGCCACCGGGCAGGTGACGAGCGAGAGCTTCAGGTAACCCTTCCAGAACGAGCGCGGCGCCATCAGCCCTTCCCTCCGATCGGCAGATGCCTGGAGAGGGCGAAGCGCTCGGCGAACTTTATGTCTTCCTGCGTGACGACGGGGATGGGATCGGAAAGGATCGCAAGCAGCGCCTCGCGCGGGATGGAATCCTCCTCCAGCGCCTCCATCAGCGCACCGCGGGTCTCGCGTTCGGCCCGCAGCAGGGCGGCGAGCGCCAGTATCAGTCGGTCCTTGTTGTCCATGGCAGTCTCCGGCAAGGGCGCATTCACACGACTAATGCGCCATGCGCCCGCGGGTTCCGGAACATTCGGCGGGGCTGCGCGGTTCGCTCCCGAAAGGAGGCTGAGATGGCCGCGAAACGCAAATGGTCGCAGGACGTGACCGAGAACAGCGATGCGATGGACCTCAAGGAAGGCGTCTTCAAGCAGCGCAGCGCGAAGAAGATCGCCGATTCCCTCAAACATTCGGCGGAAAGCAGCCACCGGCGCAAGTCGAGCCCGTTCCGCTCGGCCATGTCCATGCTGACCTTCTACATCAACCGTGCGGGCGACCAGCTTTCCGACAGCCGCCGCCGGACGCTGGAAAAAGCCAAGGACGAACTGCGCAAGGACTTCGGCAAGGAACCGAAGTCCGGCAAGTGACTAACGTTCCCCCGGCATCGCCTTGACGAAATCGATGAAGGTCCGAAGCGGCGCCGGCACCAGCCGCCGGCCGGGGTAATAGAGGAACGGGCCGGAAAAGCTCTGCCACCAGGGCTCCAGCACGGGAACGAGGGCGCCGCTCGCAAAATGCGGCCGCAGCCAGTCCTCGAAGAGCGAGACGATGCCGGCCCCGTCGATGGCGGCCATCACGCCGAGATCCGAACCGCCGCCGGCCTGCACGACGAGGCGGCCCGGCGGATCGACCCGCACCAGCTCCCCGTCCCGCTCGAACTCCCAGGGCATCGGCGGCCGGCCGGCAAAGCGCGAGCGGATGCAGGCATGGGCGAGAAGGTCCCGCGGATGCTCCGGCCGGCCCCGCGCGGCAAGGTAGGCGGGCGACGCGCCGCTTGCGAACCGCTGGACGCGCGGGCCGATCGGCACGGCGATCATGTCCTGCTCCAGCCGCTCGTCATAGCGGATGCCCGCGTCGCAGCCGGCGGCGATGATATCGACGAAATTCTCGTCCGTGACGATTTCCAGCCGGATATCCGGATAGGCCGCCAGGAACGGCGGGACGATCCTCGGCAGCACCAGCCGCGCCGCGCTGACGGGCACGTTGAGCTTCAGGGCACCGGCCGGCCGGCCGCTGAGGTTCCTGGCATGCTCCAGTGCCGCGCCGATCTCGCCGAAGGCCGGTCCCGCCCGTTCCATCAGGACGCGCCCCGCCTCGGTCGGCACGACGCTGCGCGTGGTGCGGTTGAGAAGCCGCACGCCAAGCCGCGCCTCGAGCCTTCGCACCGCATCGCTGAGCGCCGAGGAACTGCTGCTCGTCACCCGCGCGGCCTCCCGGAAGCCGCCCGCCTCGGCCACCGCGAGGAAGGCGCCGATATCCGCCATGTCCGCTTCGCCGTGCTTCATGCCGCCCTCCATCTATTGTCCGCTTTTGCGGACAGCCTGTACGGATTAATGCGGATTATCGAACGGGGCAACTGCGCCTATCTCCAAGGCGTCTGAAGAATGGAGGCACATATGTCCAATCTCGAAAAATCCGGCACGTTTCCGCTCGGCGACTTCACGGTAAAGCGGCTCGGCTACGGCGCCATGCAGCTTGCCGGCAAGGGCGTCTTCGGTCCGCCGAAGGATCGCGCCGAGGCGGTCGCCGTCCTGCGCGAGGCCGTGGAGAGCGGCGTCGACCACATCGACACCAGCGATTTCTACGGCCCGCACGTCACCAACCAGATCATCAGGGAGGCTTTGCATCCCTATCGGGACGGCCTCGTCATCGTCACCAAGGTCGGCGCGACGCGCGGCGCGGACGCTTCCTGGAACCCGGCCTTCTCGAAGGAAGCGCTGACGGCGGCCGTGCACGACAACCTGAGGAACCTCGGCCTCGACGTCCTCGACGTCGTGAACCTGCGCGCCATGTTCGATGTGCACGGGCCGGCGGAAGGCTCGCTGGAAGAGCCGCTCACGGTGCTCGCCGACCTGCAGCGGCAGGGGCTCATCCGGCATATCGGCCTTTCCAACGTCACCGCCCGGCAGATTGCCGACGGCCGCAAGATCACGGAAATCGCCTGCGTCCAGAACCAGTACAACCTCGCCCATCGCGGCGACGATGCGCTGATCGACCAGCTGGCGCGGGACGGCACGGCCTATGTGCCCTTCTTCCCGCTCGGCGGCTTCTCGCCGCTGCAATCGGCGACGCTCTCGACCGTCGCCGCAGAACTGGAGGCAACGCCGATGCAGGTGGCGCTCGCCTGGCTTCTCCAGCGCGCGCCGAACATCCTGCTGATCCCCGGTACGTCGTCCCGCGCGCACCTCCGGGAAAACCTCGCGGCGGCCGATATCGCGCTTCCGCCGGACGCGCTCGCGGCCCTCGACGGCATCGCCGGCTGAGGCATAGGCACTGGAGCGGTCAGGCCCGCTCCAGTGCCACCGCGATGCCCTGGCCGACGCCGACGCACATGGTGGCGAGCGCCCGCGCCTTGCCGGTGAGGGCAAGTTCCAGCGCCGCCGCGCCGGCGATGCGCGCGCCGGACATGCCGAGCGGATGGCCGAGCGCGATGGCCCCGCCGTTCGGATTGACGGCCGCGGCATCGTCCGCAATGCCGAGCTCGCGCAGCGTCGCAAGCCCCTGCGAGGCGAAGGCCTCGTTGAGCTCGATCACGTCGAAATCGGACGGCTTCAGGCCGAGACGGGCGCACAGGCGCTCGGTGGCCGCGACAGGGCCGATGCCCATGATGCGCGGCGGAACGCCGGCCATGGCCCCGCCGAGAATGCGGGCGATGGGCGTCAGGCCGTATTTCTTCACCGCGGCCTCGGAGGCGACGATGAGCGCCGCAGCGCCGTCATTGACGCCGGAGGCATTGCCCGCCGTCACCGTGCCGCCTTCCTTCCTGAACGGGGTCGGCAACCTGGCGAGCGCCTCCAGCGACGTGGCGCGCGGATGCTCGTCCTTCTCGACGACGACGGGATCGCCCTTCCGCTGGGGAATGGTGACAGGGGTAATTTCCTTCGCCAGCCGGCCGTTTGCCTGCGCGGCCGCGGCCTTTTCCTGCGAGCGGACGGCGAAGGCATCCTGATCCTGGCGGGAGACCTTGAAATCCTCCGCGACGTTCTCGCCCGTCTCCGGCATGGAATCGACGCCGTATTGCTGCTTCATCACCGGGTTGACGAAGCGCCAGCCGATGGTCGTGTCATGGATTTCCGCATGGCGGGAAAAGGCGGTCTCCGCCTTGGGCACGACGAAGGGCGCGCGGCTCATGCTCTCGACGCCGCCGGCGATCATCAGTTCCGCCTCGCCCGCCTTGATGGCTCTAGCGGCGGCGATGACGGCATCCATGCCGGAGCCGCAGAGCCGGTTGATCGTCGTGCCGGACACCGAGACGGGAAGGCCGGCGAGAAGCAAGGCCATGCGCGCCACATTGCGGTTGTCCTCGCCCGCCTGGTTGGCGCAGCCGAGGATGACGTCGTCGACGGCCTCCCAGTCGATGCCAGTATTCCGCGCCATCAGCGCTTTCAGCGGGATCGCGCCGAGATCGTCGGTCCGCACGGAAGAGAGCGCACCGCCGAAGCGGCCGATGGGCGTGCGGATATAGTCGCAGATATAGGCTTCGGACATCGTTTCCCCCTAGAGTTCCGGCACGACGAGATCGGCGACAGGGCCCTCGACATGCAGCCTCGCGCCCGTCATCGCCTGCAACTCCTCCAGGCTCATGCCGGGCAGCTTCTCGCGCAGCACGAAGCGGCCGCCGGTAACGTCGATGACGGCGTGGCTCGTATAGACACGGGTGATACAGCCGACGCCGGTCAGCAGGAAGGTGCATTTTTCGACAAGCTTCGGCTCGCCGTTCTTGGTGACGTGCTCGGTGATGACGACGACCGACTTGGCGCCGTGCACGAGGTCCATCGCCCCGCCGACGGCCGGAACGCCCTTGGAACCCACGCGCCAGTTGGCAAGGTCGCCGTTCTCGGCCACCTGGTAGGCGCCGAGGATGGCGACGTCGAGATGGCCGCCGCGCACCATGGCAAAGCTGTCGGCATGGTGGAAGAAGGCCGAGCCCGGCTTCAGCGTCACGGCCTTCTTGCCGGCGTTGATCAGGTCCCAGTCCTCCTCGCCCGGCGGCGGGGCCTCGCCGAAATCGAGGATGCCGTTTTCCGTGTGGAAGATCGCCGAACGGCCTTCCGGCTGGTAGCGGGCCACCATCTCCGGAAAGCCGATGCCGAGGTTCACATAGGCGCCGTCGGCGATATCCTGTGCGGCGCGCCAGGCGATCTGGGCGTTGGAAAGTTTGATATCTTCGCGTATGTCGGTCGTCATGCGTAGGCCACTCCTGCGCGGATGAGCTCTTCTTCCTGCCTTGCATCCGCCACCTCGACCACATGGTCGACGAAGATGCCGGGGGTGACGACATGCTCCGGGTCGATACCGCCCGGCTGCACCAGCTTCGAGACCTGCACGACGGTCGTTGCCGCGGCCATGCACATCAGCGGGCTGAAGTTGCGGGCGGCCTTGTTGTAGGAGAGGTTGCCGTGCGTATCGCCGACATGGGCCTTGACCAGCGCGAAATCCGCCTTCAGCCAGCGCTCCTGCACATACATGCGGCCGTCGAATTCCGCGACCGGCTTGCCCCTGGCGAGTTCCGTGCCGTAGCTCGTCGGCGTGTAGAAGGCGGGAATGCCCGCCCCGCCGGCGCGGATGCGCTCGGCGAGCGTGCCCTGCGGCACCAGCTCCAGCTCGATCTCGCCGGCAAGGTACTTTTCCGTGAAGGCGCGCGGATCGGACGAGCGCGGGAAGGAGCAGATCATCTTCCGCACCATGCCGGCGTCGATCATCGCCGCGATGCCGATGCGGCCGTTGCCGGCATTGTTGTTGATGACCGTCAGGCCCTTCGGCCCCTTGTCGATGAGGGCATGGATCAGCTCGATCGGCGCGCCGGAGCCGCCGAAGCCGCCGATCATCACCGTCGCCCCCTCGCCGATGCCGGCAACGACCTCTCTCAGGCTCCCGATGCTCTTGTCCATGCGAAATCTCCTCGTGGTCGACACTAGAGGTAAATCCGGATGCGGCGTGCGGCAATCAGTTTGTGCGTTATTTGACTTTTGTTCAATTATCGCACAAACTGCTGTGACACCCTGACGAATGCGCTACCTCTCCCTTCGTCGTCCTCGGGCTTGACCCGAGGATCCACATTCCACGGCACGCCGCGGCTTGCGGCATGGATGCTCGGGTCAAGCCCGAGCATGACAACGGAGAGGGCAGAGAAGGCGGGAGAAAGCGGAGAGAGCGTAGAGACGAAGAAGGCAGAGCGTAGAGAAGACGGAGAAGCGAAGACGGCGGAAAGAGGCGCCGCCGCGAGAGTTCAAGGAGCGGCCATACCGCCGCCGGCTGGAGGCATCGATGCGCGAAACGGATTTCATCGGCGGCTTCGCCAAGGGGTTGAGGGTCATAGAGGCCTTTGGCGAGGCGAAGCCGCGTCTCACCATCACCGATGTCTCGAAGGACACCGGCCTCGACCGCGCCACCGCACGGCGCTGCCTGCTGACGCTCGCAGAACTCGGCTATGCCGCCTATGACGGAAAGTTCTTCGAGCTGACGCCGAAGATTCTCAGGCTCGGCCATGCCTATCTTTCGGCAACGCCGCTTCCCCGCCTCGTCCAGCCCTATCTCGACCAGCTTTCCGAAAAGGTCGGGCAGAGCGCTTCCGTCTCCGTGCTCGACGGGGCGGAGATCGTCTATGTCGCGCGGGCGGCGCAGAAGCGCGTCATGTCGATCAGCCTGATGCCCGGCTCGCGCCTGCCGGCCTATTGCGCCTCGATGGGACGCGTGCTGCTCGCGGCCCTTCCCGAGGCCGAGGCGCGGGCCATCGTCGAGGCCTCCGACCGGCGGGCGAACACGCCCTTCACGAAAACCGACCCCGAAGCGCTGATGGAGGAGCTTTCCCGCGTGCGCCGGCAAGGCCATGCGCTGATCGACCAGGAGCTGGAAATCGGCCTGCGCTCCATCGCCGTACCGCTGGAAAACGCCCGCGGGCGCGTGGTCGCCGCGCTCAACATCGGCGCGCCGGCCGCCCATGCGGCGGCCGAGGACATGGTTGCGCGCTACCTGCCGGAAATGCGCGCGGTCCAGGCGGCGCTGCGCCCCCTCCTCGCCTGACCGATCCTTGACAAAAGCCAGGGCACGGCCCCACCTTTTGCACCGCAACAGGAGGCCGCCATGAGCGACGACGAGACCAAGCTCACCCGCACCAAGCGCCAGTGGGCGGACCAGGGGAAATTCCTGACCGGCCGCATCGCACGGCCGGAGACCGACCGCCTGCCGCCCGGCCAGCACCTCGTCAGGGACTGGCCGGTGCTCGACCTCGGCCAGCAGCCGGTGATCCGCCCCGAAAGCTGGCGGCTCGACGTCAAGGGCGGCGCGGAGAACCCGGTCTCCCTTGGCTGGACCGACTTCCTCGCCTTGCCGCAAAGCCGCAAGCTCACCGACATCCATTGCGTGACCACCTGGTCGCGCTACGACAACCGCTGGGAAGGCGTCGCCACCCGCGACCTCCTCGACCTCGTCATGCCGCGACCGGAAGCGAATTTCGTGATGCTGACGAGTTACGACGGCTACACGACGAACCTGCCGCTTGCCGATTTCGCGGCCGAGGACGCCATCCTCGCCACCCATTGGGAGGGCCGGCCGCTTTCCGTCGAGCATGGCGGGCCGATGCGCCTCGTCGTGCCGCACCTCTATTTCTGGAAGAGCGCCAAGTGGCTGACGCGCATCGATTTCCTGCCCGGCGACCAGGCCGGCTTCTGGGAGCGCAACGGCTATCACATGCGCGGCGACCCGTGGGCGGAGGAGCGCTACTCCGCCGACTGAGCGGCAAGCCGCGCCCGCTCGCAAAGCCGGAAGGCGCGCGGCGTCTCGCCCGTCTCGCGCAGGAAATAGCGCGAGAAATAGGCGGGATCGGCAAAGCCGAGGCGAAGGCCGATCTCCTGCGCCGCAAGGTCGGTGAAGACGAGTTCGCGCTTCGCCTCGTCGATCAGCTTGCGGCCGATATAGGCATGGGCCGTCAGCCCCGTCGCCGCCTTGACGATGCGGTTGAGATGGGTCGGCGAGATGCCGAGCTCCTGCGCATAGAACCCGGCCGGCTTCTGGCTGCGGAAATGCTGCTGGACGAGGCCGTTGAGATGTTCCATCCGCCGTTCCGCATCGTCCGCGCCCTCCGGGGTGCCGCGCCCCCATAGCCGCGCCGTCAGCGTCAAGATGGAGACCAGATAGGCCTCCATCAGGTCCGTGCGCCCGCCGCGCCGGCCCGCCCATTCGCCGGCCAGCCGTTCGAGCGTCGACAAGACGAAGGCGCCGTCCGCATCGAGGGGATCGAGGGCGGTGATGCGCGGCGCCGCCGCAAAGCGCCCCACGGCGCCGGCAAGACGCAGATGCGAGGCGAGCAGCGTGAAGACATAGCCGTCGATATCCCGCGAGAAGCGGAACCCGTGGCTCACGGCCGGCGGCACGGTGACGACAGCGGAAGGCTTGAGGGCAAGGCGCTCGTAGCCGAACAGCGCATCGCCCGATCCGGCGGAAATGTACAGGATCTGGAAGAAGCTCTCGTGCCGGTGCAGGCCGATCTCGTAGCGGTGCAGGCTGCTGCGCGAGGGGATCGTTTCGCAGTGCAACCAGAAATCCGGGGCATTTCCGGTCTTTTCGCCGTAGAGCTCGTAGGTCGGGACAGGTCTCTTCATCTCGGCACCCGGATTTTCGATGTTCGATTTGTACAAGCGGAAGACCGTTCCGTCCATTGTCCCGCCCGGCCCTTCCCGCCGACAATTTGTCAAATGCCAGTTTGAGGGAGGACATCATGCGCGTTCAGGTCGCGATCATCGGCTCGGGTCCGTCGGGCCTCCTGCTCGGCCAGTTGCTCGGCGATGCCGGCATCGAGACGATCATTCTCGACCGCGCGAGCCGCAAGCATATCCTTTCGCGCGTGCGCGCCGGGGTGCTGGAGGAAGGCACGGTCGGCCTGATGGACAAGGCCGGCGTCGGCACGCGCATGCATGCCGAGGGCCTGCCGCATGACGGCTTCTCGCTCGCCTTCGACAGTCGCGATCACCGCATCGATCTCTTCGGCCTCACCGGCGGCAAGCGCGTGACCGTCTACGGCCAGACGGAGCTGACGCGCGACCTGATCGAAAAGCGCGAGGCGGACGGCCGCCCGACGATCTACGAGGCGGCGAACGTGACGCCGCAGGGTTTTGACGGCGAAAGCCCCTTCGTCACCTACGAGAAGGACGGCATCACGCACCGCATCGACTGCGATTTCATCGCCGGCTGCGACGGCTTCCACGGGGCGAGCCGCAAGGCGGTGCCGGAAAGCGCGATCCGCACCTTCGAGAAGGTCTATCCCTTCGGCTGGCTCGGCATCCTCGCCGACGTGCCCCCCGTCAGCCACGAGCTGGTCTATGCCAACCACCCGCGCGGCTTCGCGCTCTGTTCCATGCGCTCGCAAACCCGCAGCCGCTATTACATCCAGTGTGCGCTCGACGAGAAGGTGGAGGCGTGGTCGGACGGCCGCTTCTGGGACGAGCTGCGCCGCCGCCTGCCCGCCCACCATGCCGAGGCGATGGTCACCGGCCCGAGCTTCGAGAAATCCATCGCGCCGCTGCGCTCCTTCGTCGCCGAGCCGATGCGCTTCGGCCGGCTCTTCCTCGTCGGCGACGCCGCCCATATCGTGCCGCCCACCGGCGCCAAGGGCCTGAACCTTGCGGCGAGCGACGTGCACTATCTCTTCGCCGGCCTGATGGAGCACTACGAGGATCGCTCGAATGCCGGAATCGAGGCCTATTCGGCCCGCGCGCTCGCCCGCGTCTGGAAGGCCGTGCGCTTTTCCTGGTGGATGACGACGATGCTGCACCGGTTTCCGGATACCGGCGATTTCGACCAGAAGATCCAGGAGGCCGAGCTCGACTACCTCACCCATTCGCGCGCCGCCGAGACGGTGCTGGCGGAAAACTACGTCGGCCTGCCTTACTAGACCCGGCCTTATGCAGCCGGCGACACCTTGCCCGCCACCTCGCGGATCGTCTGCATGAGGATGGAGAGCGGCATGGAGGGCACGGCGTCGGTGCGCATGGTAAGGCCCACCGGCCCCTTCGTCTCGCCCGTCCCGATGGGCAGCGCGGCGAGCTTGCCTTCCGCGATATCCGCCGCCACGACCCCTTCGGAAATGATCCAGATGGCATCGCTCTGGCGCACGAAGGCCCGGCCGAAGGCGTCGGAGACGGTCTCGATCTGGTTCGGCAGGCCGGCGACACCGTTGGCGATGAGGAAACTGTCGACGAAGGGGCGGATGATGGAGCCGTGCGTCGGCATCAGCACCGGATAGGCGTCGAACCCGGCGAAGGCCGCGCCGCCGAGCAGCGGATGGCCGGCACGCACGCAGAAGACGACCTTTTCCGAATAGAGATGCTCGAAGGAGAAGCCCGTCATCTTTTCCGGCGCGGCGAGCCGCCCGACGACGAGGTCAAGGTCGCCGACGCGCAGCTGCTCCAGCAGCACGGCGTTCTCGCCCGTGACGATCTTGATCCGTGCACCCGTCTCCTCCTTGAGGAACAGCATCATCGCCTGCGGCATGATGCGCGTGGAGACGGTCGGCAGCGCGCCGATGCGGATCGGCGGGGCATCGCCGGAGCGCGCCTGCGAGACGGAATCGAAGCCGTGGCGCAGCGCCGCCAGCGCCGCGCCGGCATGCTTGAGGAAGACCTCGCCGTAGCGGGTTATCTTGATGCCGCGGCCCTCGCGCTCGAAGACGGCGACGCCGAGGACTTCCTCCAGTTCGCGGATCGTCTTGGTCACCGCCGGCTGGCTGACATGCAGCAATCCTGCCGCCTTCATCACGCTTCTCTGGCGCGCCACCTCGACAAAGGTCTGCAGATGGCGAAACTTGATCCGGCTGTCGATCATGGCTTTCATAACCCCACAGTTAACGGAACGGCATGAAATATCATTTTACCTAACCAGATCAAGGGATCAATCTCAGCGCACGGAGGAGAGAGACGTGCAATTCGCGACCGTCAACGACGTCATCCTGCATCACCAGCTCATTAGCGGACCGGCCGGCCGGCCGGTGATCGTGTTCGCCAATTCGCTCGGCACCGATTTCCGCATCTGGCGCGACGTCGTGGTGCGCCTTGCCGGCGATTTCCCGATCGTCACCTACGACAAGCGCGGTCACGGCCTCTCCGATCTCGGCCAGGTGCCCTATTCCATCGACGACCATGTGCTCGATCTCGCCGCCCTGCTCGACCGGCTGGACGTGAAGGACGCCGTCATCTGCGGCGTCTCCGTCGGCGGCATGATCGCGCAGGGGCTCGCCGCAAAGCGCCCCGACCTCGTGAAAGCCCTCGTCCTCTGCGACACGGCGCACAAGATCGGCACGGCCGAGATGTGGAACGCGCGCATCGAGGCCATCGAGGCGAAGGGCATCGAGAGCCTTGCGGACGCCGTGCTGGAGCGCTGGTTCACCCCCGCCTTCCGCCGGCCGGAGAACGCCGCCTATCACGGTTACCGCAACATGCTGACCCGCCAGTCGGCGACCGGCTATGCGGCGACCTGCGCGGCGCTGCGCGATGCCGACCTCACCGAGAGCACGAAACGCATTTCCGTGCCGGCGCTCTGCGTCGTCGGCGAGGAGGACGGCTCGACGCCGCCGGACCTCGTGCTCTCCATGGCAAGGCTCATCGCCGGCGCGCGCTACGAGGTCATCAAGGGCGCCGGGCACATTCCCAGCATCGAGCAGCCGGAAATCCTCGCCGAGATGATCCGCGCCTTCCTCGCCACCCTACCTGCCGGAGACGAACCGCATGGCTGACGCCCATACCTTTTCCGACCGCTACCGCCAGGGCATGGTGACCCGCCGCGCGGTGCTCGGCGACAGCCATGTCGACCGCGCCTCCTCCGCCGCCACCGCCTTCGACCAGCCCTTCCAGGAGTTGATCACCGAGGGCGCATGGGGCACGGTCTGGTCGCGGCCCGGCTGGACGAAGCGCGAGCGCTCCATGGTGACGATCGCCCTGCTCGCCGCCCTCGGCCACGACGAGGAGGTGGCCATGCATGTGCGCGCCACGGTCAACACCGGCGCCAGCCGCGACGATATCGCGGAGGCGCTTTTGCATGTGGCGATCTATGCCGGGGTGCCGGCGGCCAACCGGGCGATCAAGGTCGCCAAGCAGGTTTTCGAGGACATGGACGCCGAAAAGGCGGCCTGAGGCAGAGATGACAGACTTTTCCAACCGCAAGCCCGAAACGGGCGCTTTCTTCTCCCGCGACCGGCTCTGGCATCCGCCGGGCCTGACGCCCGGCTACAAGACCTCCGTGCTGCGCTCGCCGCAGAAGGCGCTGCTCTCGCTCGACGGCACGGTTTCCGAGATAACCGGCCCGGTCTTCGGCCATTCCATGCTGGGCGAACTCGACAACGACCTCATCCACAATTTCGCAAAGCCCGGCGAAAGCGCCATCGGCGAGCGAATCATCGTGCACGGCCGCGTGCTCGACGAGCGGGCGCGGCCCGTGCCGGGCGCGCTGCTCGAATTCTGGCAGGCCAATGCCGGCGGGCGCTATCGCCACAAGAAGGAAAGCTATCTCGCCCCGCTCGATCCCAATTTCGGCGGCTGCGGGCGCACCATCACCGACGAGGACGGCTATTACGCCTTCCGCACCGTCAAGCCAGGCCCCTATCCCTGGCCGAACGGCGTCAACGACTGGCGGCCGGCGCATATCCACTTCTCCGTCTTCGGCCACGGCTTTGCCCAGCGGCTGATCACGCAGATGTATTTCGAGGGCGACCCGATGATCTGGAAATGTCCCATCGTCCAGACGATCCCGGACAAGGCGGCCGTCGAGCAGCTCGTCGCCGCCCTCGACTGGGGCAACACGATCCCCATGGATGCGCGCGCCTACAAGTTCGACATCGTGCTGCGCGGGCGCCGCTCGACGCTCTTCGAGAACCGGATGGAGGGCAACTGATGGTGCAACCGCTCGGCTACCTAAAGGAAAGCCCCTCGCAGACGGCGGGGCCTTACGTCCACATCGGCCTGACGCCGAATTTTTCCGGCATCGGCGGCGTCTATGACGCCGACCTCGGCGCCACGATGGTGAACGAGAAGACGCTCGGCCGGCGCATCGCCGTCACCGGCCGCGTGCTGGACGGCACCGGCACGCCGCTGAAGGACGCGCTGATCGAGATCTGGCAGGCGGATGCGGCCGGCCTCTACAACAGCCCCGCCGAACTGCGCGGCAGCGCCGATCCCAACTTCACCGGCTGGGGCCGCTGCGCGACGGACGGCACGACCGGCGAATACCGCTTCGAGACCGTCAAGCCCGGCCGGGTGCCTTTCAGGGACGGCCGCCCGATGGCGCCGCACATCTCCTTCTGGATCGTCGCGCGCGGCATCAATCTCGGCCTCAACACGCGAATGTATTTCGGCGACGAGGAGGCGGCCAATGCGGAAGACCCGATCCTCGCCCGCATCGAGCACCGCGTGCGCGTGCCGACGCTGATCGCACCGGCGGACGGCGACACCTACCGCTTCGACATTCACCTGCAGGGGGAAAAGGAGACGGTGTTCTTCGACATCTGATGGCGTATGGTGAGCCTTCCGCTCATGGATCCTCGGGTCAAGCCCGAGGATGACGGAGGGGAGGAACGGACGCCTGCCTCTCGAACGGCACGGCAAACGGCTGCATGGCTGTAGTTCGCTACCTTTCTTCTTTCGTCATCCTCGGGCTCGACCCGAGGATCCACCTCCGCCCACCATGCCCCTCGAAAGCGCGCCCATGACCGTCTCGCCCTTCGATCACCCCTATCTTTCCGGTCTTCTCGGCGACGAGGAAGTGGCCGCTCTTTTTTCCGCCGCGGCCGAGATCGAAGCCATGCTCGCCTTCGAGGTGGCGCTGGCAAAGGCGGAAGTCGCCGAGGGCATCATCCCGGCCGCGGCGGCGCGCGCCATCGAAAGCACCGTCCGTCGTTTCTCGCCGGACATCGCAAGCCTGCGCAAGGCGACCGCGCGCGACGGCGTCGTCGTGCCCGACCTCGTGCGCCAGCTTCGCGCCGCCGTCGGCGAGCCGCATGGCCGGCATGTGCATTTCGGCGCGACCAGCCAGGACGTCATCGACACCGGCCTGATGCTGCGCCTCGCCCGGGCGCTGCCCATCCTCGAAGACCGGCTGAATGGGCTGATCGGCTATCTCGTCGGCCTCTCGGTGCGTTTCGACGGCCGGCAGGTGATGGGCCACACCCGCATGCAGCCGGCGATCCCGATTGCCGTGGCCGACCGCCTCCGGTCCTGGTGGGTTCCGCTGGAGCGCCACGTCGAGCGGCTGCAGGACCTCACGCTGGAAGGCCTCCCGGTGCAGTTCGGCGGCGCGGCCGGAACGCTGGAAAAACTCGCCGGCAAGGGCCGCGAGGTGCGCGCCACGCTGGCGGCCGAGCTCGACCTTGCCGACACGCCGCAATGGCAGAGCCAGCGGGGCGACCTGCTGGAGCTCGCCGGGCTCCTCGCCGCCATCACCGGCAGCCTCGGCAAGGCCGGCGGGGACATCGCCCTGATGGCCGACCGCGGCGGCGAGATCGCGCTTGCCGGCGGCGGCGGCTCCTCCGCCATGCCGCACAAGCAGAACCCCGTCGCCGCCGAGATGTTGGTGACGCTCGCCCGCTTCAACGCCGTGCAGCTCGGCGGCATGGCGCAGGCGATGGTGCACGAGCAGGAGCGCTCCGGCGCGGCCTGGACGCTGGAATGGATGATCCTGCCGCAGATGGTGGTGGCCTGCGGTGCATCGCTTCGCCTCGCCGACGAGCTCTTCTCCTCGATCGAGGAATTGGGCACGGGCTAGGCTAGTTTCATAATTTCTAAGTTATGAAATTGGCCGATTTTTTCATTTTACATCACTGTTTCATCTGGCAATCTGACAAAAGCTATTTTGGGGCGGCTCGAACGCCGGCGGGAGGCCGGTCTTTCAGGGAGGAAAACATGAAGAAACTTGCATTTGCCGCGCTGGCGGCTGCCCTCATGGGCGGCGTCGCCCACGCCGATACGATCAAGGTCGGCGTCATCGGGCCGTTCTCCGGTCCCTTCGCGCTCCAGGGCAAGAACTTCAAGGCCGGCATCGACGCCTATATGGCGCTCAACGGCAACACCGTCGGCGACGACACCGTCGAGATCATCTACCGCGACGTGCCGACCGCCGACCCGGCGCAGTCGAAAGCCCTGTCGCAGGAACTCGTCGTCAAGGAGGGCGTACAGTATCTCGCCGGCTTCTACTTCACGCCGGACGCCATGGCCGCAACGCCGCTCCTCGAGCAGGCGAACGTGCCGATGATCGTGATGAACGCCGCGACCTCGGCCATCGTCACCAAGAGCCCCTATGTGGTGCGCACCTCCTTCACCACCTGGCAGACCTCGACGCCGATCGCCAAGGTCGCCTTCGACGGCGGCGCGAAGAAGATCATCTCCGTGGTCAGCGACTACGGCCCGGGCATCGACGCGGAAGCCGCCTTCAAGGCCGGCTTCGAAAAGGCCGGCGGCGAGGTCGTCGAGGCGATCCGCATGCCGCTCCAGACCAACGACTTCTCGCCGATCATGCAGCGCATCAAGGATTCGGGCGCCGACGGCGTCTTCGCCTTCCTGCCCTCCGGCCCGACGACGCTCGGCTTCGTCAAGGCTTTCAACGAGAACGGCCTGAAGGATGCCGGCATCAAGTTCTTCGCCCCCGGCGACCTCACGCAGGAATCCGACCTGCCGGCGCTCGGCGAGGCAGCCCTCGGTCTGACGACCACGTTCCACTACGCCGTCTCGCACGATTCGCCGGAGAACAAGACGTTCGTGGAAGCCGCCGGCAAGGCGATCGGCAACCCCGCCGAACTCTCCTTCCCCGCGGTCGGCGCCTATGACGGCATGCATGTCATCTACAAGATGATCGAGGCGACGGGCGGCGAGCAGGACGCGGCCAAGGCCGTCGAGGCCGTCAAGGGCCTTGCATGGGAAAGCCCGCGCGGCCCCGTCTCGATCGATCCCGAGACGCGCCACATCACGCAGAACATCTATCTGCGCGAAGTGGCCAAGGCGGCGGACGGGACCTATTACAACAAGGAAATCCAGACCTTCGAGAAGCAGGGCGACCCGGGGCTGGAAGCGGCGAAGTAAGGGGCGGCCAGCACAGGAGGCGTTGGATCCTCGGGTCGAGCCCGAGGATGACGGTGGGGAGGAGAGGTCGCGTGCTGCATCGAAGGTTGCGGCATGCGGCAACGCCGCCTCGATCCGCGGCCCTCTCTTCTTGCGTCATCCTCGGGCTCGACCCGAGGATCCACCCGCCCGGCACGAACGAACGGCCGCAAGCCCGGCAATACAGGACAGATCCATGCAAACGATCCTCAGCATCGGTGTCGACGCCCTTGCCTATGGCATGGTGCTCTTCGTCATCTCCATCGGCCTTTCGGTGACGATGGGGCTGATGCGGGTCGTCAACCTGGCGCATGGGGCCTTCGCGATGATCGGCGGCTATATCGCCTCCTATGCGGCGCGCGACCTCGGGCTTGCCTATGGGATCGCGGTGCTGATGGCCGTCGCCGGCACCATCCTCATCGCCATTCCCATCGAACGCTTCCTCTATCGCCGCATCTACGGCCAGCCGGAGCTGACGCAGGTGCTGATGACCATCGGCATCACCTTCTGCGTCATCGGCATCGCCAACTATGTCTTCGGCCCGACGCTGAAGACCATTCCGACGCCGGATGCGCTGCGCGAGCCCGTCAGCCTCGGCTTCCGCACCGTCTCGGCCCACCGGCTCTTCGTCATCGGCTGCGGCGCCGCCGTGGCGCTCGGCCTCTGGTACTTCATCGAGCGCACCGCCTTCGGCGTGAAGCTGCGCGCGGCGGTCGACAATGCCGCCATGGCCGCGGCCCTCGGCGTCAGGACCGAGATCGTCTATGCCGTCAGCTTCGCCGTCGCCGTCGGCCTTGCCGCCTTCGGGGGCGTCGTCGGCGCCGAACTGCTGCCGATCGAGCCCTATTACGCGCTGCGCTACATGGTGACCTTCCTCGTCGTCGTCTCGGTCGGCGGGGCGGGCTCCATTCCGGGCGCGCTCGCCGCCTGCCTCCTCCTCGGCGCCATCGACACGACGGGACGCTACCTCATGCCGGAATTCGGCGAATTCTTCTTCTACCTCGCGGTCATCGCCATCGTCTGGCTCTTCCCGCGCGGCCTTGCCGGAAGGGCGAAGTAATGGCGCTGACCACGCAGTCCAACGCGGCCTCCCTCACCGGCGGACGGCTGGCGCGCGACGCCATCAGCGTCCTCGCCATCCTCGCCGTCGCCGTCCTCGGCTATTTCCTCTTCCCCAACAACCTGGCGCTGCTGACCCGCATCACGGCCATCGCGCTGCTCGTTCTCTCGCTCGACCTCGTCACCGGCTATTGCGGCGTGGCGACGCTCGGCCATGCCGCCCTCTTCGGCGCGGGAGCCTACGGCGCGGGCATCGCGGCCGCCCATTTCGGCATCACCGATCCCATCGCCATGCTCGCCGCCGGCATTCTTGCAGGCGCGCTCGCCGGCCTCGTTTCCGGCGCGGTGGTGTTGCGCGCCCACGGCCTGCCGCAGCTCGTCCTCTCCATCGCCATCATCCACCTCGCCCACGAGGCGGCCAACAAGGCTTCCGGCTGGACCGGCGGCAGCGACGGGCTCGCCGGCATCACGCCGGACGCCCTCCTGGGCCATTGGCAGTTCGACCTCTGGGGCCGCACGGCCTATGTCTTCGGCATCGTCCTGCTCGTCCTCGCCTTCGTCATCCTGCGCCAGATCGTCCGCTCGCCCTTCGGCATGCTGTGCCGCGGCATCAGGCAGGATCCGGTGCGCGTCCGCGCCATGGGCGGCTCGGTGCACGGCACGCTGGTGAAGATGTATGCCATTTCCGGCGCCGTCGCGGGCGCCGGCGGGGCGCTCAACGCCATCTCCACCCAGGTCGTCGGCCTCGACAGCCTTTCCTTCACGCTTTCGGCCGAGGCGCTGGTCATGCTCGTTCTCGGCGGCACGGGCTCGCTCTACGGCGCGCTGATCGGCACGGCCGCCTTCATGTGGTTCGAGGACGTCGTCTCGGCGGCCAACCCGTTCCACTGGCTTACCATCGTCGGCGCGCTGCTGATCGCCGTGGTGCTCTTCGCGCCGAAGGGCCTCTACGGCTCGCTCGCCGCCGTCTTCGAACGCCGCGGGAGGAAAGCCCCATGAGTGCGATCTTCGACGTCCGCAACCTGAAGAAGATGTTCGGCGGCCTTGCCGTCACCAACGGCGTCTCGCTCGCCATGGCGCCGGGCGACCGGGTGGCGCTGATCGGCCCGAACGGCGCGGGAAAGACCACTTTCGTCAACCTCGTCACCGGCAATCTTCTGCCCGATTCCGGCAGCGTGACGCTCGCCGGCGAGGACGTCACGCGTCTCGGCCCGACCCCGCGCGTGCGCCGCGGCCTCGTGCGCTCCTTCCAGGTCACGCGCCTCTTTTCCGAGATGACGCCGGAGGAGCATGTGGCGCTCGCCATCCTCCAGCGGGAGGGCCGCTCCGGCGGCATGTTCTCAAGCCACCGCGCCATGCCGGAAGTGATGGACGAAACGCATGCGCTGCTGTCGCGGCTCGGCATCGCCCATCTTGCCCGCCACCCGGTCAGCGAGATCGCCTACGGCCAGCAGCGTCTTCTGGAACTGGCGCTGGCGCTCGCCCTCAAACCCCGCGTGCTGCTGCTCGACGAGCCGGCCGCCGGCGTGCCGCAGAGCGATACCGCGCGCATCGAACAGGCGATCGCCGATCTTCCCGCCGACCTTGCCGTCCTGATGATCGAGCACGACATGGACCTCGTCTTCCGTTTCGCGAAACGCGTCGTCGTGCTGGCGGCCGGCGAGATCATCTTCGACGGATCGCCGGATGCCGTCACGAAGGACGCCTGCGTCCGCCAGGCCTATCTCGGGAGCTATGCCGATGCCCGCAGCGTCGCTTGAAATCTCCGGCCTCTCGGCCGGCTACGGCCCGACGCGGGTGCTGGAGGACATTTCCTTCTCCGCCCCCGCCGGCCGCCGCCTCGCCGTGCTCGGCCGCAACGGCATGGGCAAGTCGACGCTCTTCGCCACCCTCGCCGGCCAGACAAAGCGTTATGGCGGCGAGATCCGCCTCGGCGGCGCGGCCATCGAAAGCATCGACAGCGCGGCGCGCGCCCTCAAGGGTCTCGGCTACGTGCCGCAGTCGCGCGACGTCTTTCCCACGCTGACCGTCGAGGAGAACCTCTTCGTCGGCCTGAAGGCCCGGCCACGCTCGGCCATCGAGGAGGCCTACGCCATGTTCCCGCGCCTCAAGGAGCGGCGGAAGAACCTCGGCTCGCAGCTTTCCGGCGGCGAGCAGCAGATGCTGACGACGGCGCGCACCATTCTCGGCCAGCCCTCCGTGCTGCTGCTCGACGAGCCGCTGGAGGGGCTCGCCCCCGTCATCTGCGAGGAGCTGATGGCCGCCTTCGGCACGCTGGCGGCATCCGGCGACATGACGATCCTCCTCGTCGAGCAGCGCATCCAGAGCGCGCTCGATTTCGCCGACGAGGTGATCGTCCTCGAACGCGGCCGCATCGCCTGGACGGGCACGCCCGCGGCGCTCGCCGCCGACCAGCATGCGGTGGAAACCCTGCTGGGGGTCGGCGGCCTGCACTGAGTCCTAGGACCGGATATCGATCTCGCCCTGCAGGCGCACGAGCTCGAAATCGCTGATCAGCACGTCGACGCGCAACTGCCACCGGCCGGCGAGCGGAATGACGACGCCCGCGGCGCGCCAGCTCCCGTCCGCCTGCAATTCGGCCTTCCGGCGCATCGGCTCGACGCCCGCCTGCGGGTTGGAGAGCACGAACGTCACCTCCTTCGCGGTCAGCGGTTCGAACTCCGCCGAGAGGATGACGGCGGAGATGTCCACCGGCCCGGCCCCGCCCGGCGTCACCGTGACCTCCGCCATCGCCTTGTCGGAATGGATATGGATCGAGGCAGGCTCGGCGGCCGCGACGGCGAGCACGCGCGGCGGCGGCGTGAAGCGCCATGTCGCCGCGACGGCGAAGACCGCAAGGACGATCAGGCTCTCGATGGCGATAGCCCGGCAAAGCCGGCGCACCGCTTTGGCCTCCCCTTTCGCAGCCGGGCCCGTGAGCCTCCAGCGATTGACGGCGACGAGGGCGAACAGGAGGAACAGGAGGGCGATCTTCGCCAGGAGCACATTGCCGTAGGCCGTCGAAAGAAGGGCGGCCGGCTTTCCGACCTGGACGACCGCGAGCACGATGCCGGCGAGGACGAGCAGGCCGACGCAGAGCGGGATTAGCCTGGAGAAGCGGCCGAGCGCCTTGCGGCCAGCCTCCCCATCGCGCCGCAGCGCCGAGGCGAGCGGCAGGAGCGCGCCGATCCAGATCGCGATCGTCAGCGCATGCACGAAGACCGCCGGCCGCATCAGCCATTGGGGCGCGGCGGCGCTGGCATGGCCGCTCAGCGCCAGTGCACCGCTTCCCGCAAGAAGGGCGACCAGCGAAGCGAAGCGCCGCATTGCCGGCGAGCGGGACCGCGTTGCGAGGACGGCAAGGCAGAAGGCCGCGGCGAGCACCACGACGGTCGCACCGAAGCTCGTTGCAAGGCCGGCCTTCCACGCGGCGAGATCGAGGAGGCCGGAAAGCGGCGCACCGAGGGCGTCGAGGCCTTGCAGGCCGAGGGAAAGGACGGTCGCGAGAAGACCGAGCAGCGTGGCCGCCCTCACCGGCGCGGGACCATCGCCGTCATCGGCGATCAGCCAGCGCACGGCGAAAACGCCGCCGATGCCGAAGAAGAGGCCCGCATAGAGCGCGATCCTCGCCAGCCACAGCGCGCCGCGCACCGGCCAGTCGACGGCGTTCGCGGCCGCCTGCGGCGCGCCGCTCGGCGCGCCGATGGAAAAGATCGTGGACCCGCCGACCGGATGCCCGTCCTCCGACACGACGCGCCAGGTCAGCACATGGGTTCCCGTGCCGAGATCGGCGGGAGGCGTGATCTCGAGGGTCCGGTCGCGCAGCACGAAGGTGTCGAGCGCCCGCGCCTGCCCGTCCGGCAGGACGAGCTTCAGCACAAGGGGCGAAACCGGCTCGCTGAAGGAGAGCGACAGGGTCTTCGGCGGCGCCGCGACGACGGCGCCGTCCGAGGGCACCGCGCCCGTCAGCGCGGCATGGGCCATCGCCGCCGCCGTCAGGCAGCACCACAGGATGCCGGTAAGGGCGGCCAGAATACCGGATCGGCCAGGATTGCGGTTCCGCACGAACACTCTCCTCATCGCGAAGGCTTGGCCGGCGCCAGACGGCGCCGGCCGGAACGGCCTCAGTGGCCGCTCGTGGCTTCGAGCAGCTTCACACCCGGCGCGGGAAGTTCAAGGTCGTCCGCCGACTGGCCTGCGGCCGGAAGCTCGATCCAGCGTTCGGCAACGCCATCCGGGCATTCCTGCACGACGGGGAAATAGAGCGTATCGCCCGCCTTCAGGTCCTTGGTGAGGTAGACCCGGAGCACGAACTCGTCATATTCGTCGTCGCTGAGATTGCCGCCGCTCCAGGCGATCTCCTTCACGCCTTCGCTGGTCGGCGTGCCGTAGTAGTCGTAGGACTTCGCATAGGCGCCCCTGACCTTTTCGAGCGTCCAGCCGGCCTTGGGCTGCGGCTTGACGGCGATCACGCCTTCCGGGATCTGCACGCGGACCACGTTGGTGGGCTTGCCTTCGCAGCCGTGCGGCACCTGGAAGATCGCCCGGTAGGACGAGCCGACCGGCGCCTCCTTCACCTGCAGCGACACATGGGCGAAGGCGGTGCCCGCGCCGAGTACGAGGGCGGCGGCGGTGACGAGGGTTCTTTTCAGCATAGTTGTCTCCGATGAAGCCGGTCATCTGCCGGCATGGTTCGGTTGGAAAGGAAAAATCGCAAAGGGGGATTGCGCGGGGCGCTGCCGGCGGCACGAGGAACGGCGTTCGGGGTGAGACCCGCCCTGCCCCGCGCCTAGGCGCCGCGGCAGGATCCGTCCGTCATGCCGGCGGCAAGGCCGGTCCGCGGTCAGGCGATTGCCGGGGGCCCGCGCGGGTGGCCGGGAAGATCGTCATGCACCGGCCCGACAGGGGCGGCGTAGCCGTCGGGCATCCGCTGCGACGGCTGGGCAAGCGGATTGAAGAGGATGGCGACCGCCCGCTCGGTGGAAACGAAGCCCGCCGCCATGCCGCAGGCCAGCGTGCAGCAATCGGGCGCGTGGGCACGATCCTCCTTGCCGGGCGCGGGCGGCTCCTGCCGTTCGACGATATGGGTGATGCAGAGCGGATTGCCGAAGGCATCGACCGGCGAAGGGGCGGCGGCTGTCGCGAGCGACAGGGTGCCGAGAAGCGCCTGCAACGCCATCAGGACGGCGACGACAAAGGCCACCCTTCCGATCCTGCGCTGGTGCAATTGCTTTTTCATCGAACCCTCTCGGCAGGAGGCTTACCAATCAAGGCCGGGCGTGACCAGCCTCCCGCCCCAGCCTAATTGTCGCATTGTTTGTCCCGCGGCAATGAGGAGCGACAAAACATCGGCGCCCCGGCGGCCGCGTCACGCGCCTGGCGAAAATCCGTTCCGTTTCGGGAAATATAATTAAGCGAAATCTAACCATATCCATGTTTCATGGGCCACCCACCACAACAGGCCTCTTCCATGCGCAACATCCCGGTTATCGGCAAATTCCTCGTCATCCTCTGTGTCTTCGGCCTCTTCGTGGCCGGCGTGGCCGGCTTCAGCACGTCCCGCATCTCCTTCATCAACACGTCCTATTCGACGCTGCTGGATGAGGATTCCGAGGCGACCCTGATGCTGGCCCGCGCCAGCCGCAGCCTCGTTTCCATCCGCTCCGCGATCGCCGACATCCTGATCGCGCGCACGCAGGAGGCCAAGGACGCGGCAGCCGCCGACATGAAGCTGAGCGAAGGCTTCTTCGGCAGCCAGATGGATACCGCCATCGCCGCCGCGCCGTCCAATGCGCGGATCGGGGCCATCAAGGCCGCCGCCCTCAGCGCGCTCAACAACGATTGCGGCGCGCTGATCGCAGACGCCAAGACCGCGCTCGACGAGGCGAACATCGCCCGCACGCAAGCCGATTTCGCCGCCACCTGCATGCCGGCCTTCACCGCGGTGATCGCCGACATCACGGACGAGATCGGCAAGATCACCGAAGCGGCCGAAGCCCACCAGGCCGCGCTGCAGGAAACCGCGCGCAGCACGATCGTGACGACCGTGCTCGCCGTGGTGATCGGCCTTGCCGTCATCCTCGTCGCCGGCTTCCTTGCCGTCCGTGCCTGGATCGCCCGGCCGCTGAACGGCCTTTCCGCAACCATGGCGACGCTCGCCGGCGGCGACCTCGACACCACCGTCGCAGGGACGGAGCGCCGCGACGAAATCGGCGGCATGGCGCGCGCCGTGCAGGTCTTCAAGGACAACGGCCTGCGCACCCGCGCCCTCGAAGCCTCCACCGAGGCCGAGCGCACGGCGGCGGACGCCGAGCGCGAGCGCAACCAGGAGGCCGAGCGCACCCGCGCCGCCGCCATGGCACAGGCGACCGGCGGGCTTGCCGAAGGCCTGAAGCGCATGGCGGGCGGCGACCTCGGCTTCGAGCTGACGCAATCCTTCTCGCCGGAATTCGAAAGCCTGCGCCAGGATTTCAATGCCGCCATCGGCCAGCTTCGCAGTACCCTGCAGGCGGTCTCGCAGGCGACGGGCTCCATCGACAGCGGCTCGCGCGAACTGAGCCAGGCCGCCAACGACCTGTCGCGCCGCACAGAGCAGCAGGCCGCGGCGCTCGAAGAGACCGCCGCCGCGCTGGACGAGATCACCGCGAACGTCTCCCAGTCCACCAAGCGCGCGGAGGAAGCCCGCAGCAGGGCGCTGGAAGCCAACGGCTCGGCCGATCACTCCTCGAAGGTCGTTTCCGACGCCATCGCGGCCATGCAGCGCATCGAGGCCTCCTCCAGCCAGATCTCCAACATCATCGGCGTGATCGACGAGATCGCCTTCCAGACCAACCTCCTGGCGCTGAACGCCGGCGTGGAAGCGGCGCGCGCCGGGGAAGCCGGCAAGGGCTTTGCCGTCGTCGCCCAGGAAGTGCGCGAGCTCGCCCAGCGCTCGGCGCAGGCGGCAAAGGAGATCAAGGAGCTGATCCGCAACTCGGCCGGCGAGGTCGAGGGCGGCGTGCGCCTCGTGACCGAGACCGGAGAGGCGCTGAAGGTCATCGGCCAGCATGTCAACGACATCAACACCCAGCTCGACGCCATCGCCACCTCGGCGCGCGAGCAGTCGGTCGGCCTTGCCGAAGTCAACGCCGCCGTGAACCAGATGGACCAGACGACGCAGCAGAACGCTGCCATGGTCGAGCAGTCGACGGCCGCCAGCACCTCTCTTGCAGCGGATGCCGACAGGCTGCGCCAGCTCGTCGGCCGGTTCCAGGTCGGAGCAGCTTCCGCCGCGCCGCCCGTCAGGGCGGCACATGCGGCCTCGCCCAGCGTCGCCTCGCCGGCACGGCGCATGATGGGCAAGCTCGCCACCGCCTTTGGCGGCGGCGCCGCGGCCCCGGCCGCGCAAGCCGGCTGGGACGAGTTCTGAGACACGCGTGCCGGGGTGCTCCCGCGCCCCGGCAACCCTATCGCCAGGACAACTGGTCCTTCGGCAGCCGCCCGCTCGGGTCGATGACGGTCACCTTGTGGGGCGGCTCCGGCCCCCAGTCCCAGAGCACGAGATTGCGGTCTTCGCTTTCCGCGCCGGGCGCAAAGCTCGGAACGAGGATGCCGGCAATCCCTCCCGCACGCAGCCGGTCGTATATGGACCAGGAGGCGGGCCGTTCCCCCTCCGCAAGCGCCAGGGCCCAGGCACAGGCCATGTCGTCGAAGGCGACCGAATGGGCCTGCCTACCCTCCCGCGTCGTCAGGTCGGCGATGTCATCGCAATCGATCTCGTAGGCGCAGAGCACACAGGGGTCGATACGGTGCGCAAAGCCCTGGTTGGCCTCCTTCACCGCCGTCATGATGCTGAGGGCGAGATAGAGCGCGGGGACGGATTTCGGGTTGAAACGGGCGCCGCGGATCGCCGCCCCGTCACCGGAGACCGGCTTGAAGGACCAGCGCGGATCGTGTGCCCGGTAGCAGGTTCCGGCGAACCTCAAGCAAAACCGCCGAGCGCCATGTGGTCGAGATAGTCGCGGACGGCGGCGGCCTTGCCTTCCTTCACCAGCGCCTCGGCGGTGCGCCCGCCGAATGCGGGAAGCGGCTGGGCCCGGTACCAGGCCATGGCCTGCTCCTTGCCGCCCGCCCAGTCGGTGACGCGGCTGATGATCTCCAGCATCTCGCGCAGGCGGCCCTGCGTCTTCGCCGTGCGGCTGCGCTCGGCCCGGTAGAGCGTTTCACGCGCCAGCCCCGCCGTCTCGGCAAGCTGGGTCTTGGACATGCCGAACCCGTCGGCAAGCGCGTTCACCGCGATCCGGCCCGAGCGATCCATATAGGAAAGGATCAGCGGTCCGTTCTGCGCTTCGATCTTCAATGCTCCGGCGGATGCCCGACTTGCCATATCCAATGCCTCTTTTTACAGGCAGAATATACGACGCCGGCCGGCAAAGTTCAATCCTCGGCTTCGGCTCAGGTCTCCCGCACCCGCATCAGCCGGAAGACCGCGGCCGCGCCGGCGACCACGGTAAGCACGCGCACGAGATGATGCACCACAACGAAAGGCACTTCCACGTCGAGGAAGAGCGCGATGAGGCTCATCTCGGCGACGCCGCCGGGCGAATAGGCGAGCACATAGGCGATGAACCTGTCGCCGCCGGCCAGCGACAGGAGCGAGGAGAACAGGAGCGTCGACAGCAGCATGAGGACCGTCGCACCCGCCGAAAGCACCATGGCCCGCAGCACCATGCGCGGCGAGGCGCCGGCAAAGCGGCAGCCGATCGTCGCGCCGATCACCACCTGCGCGGCGGCAAGGGCCGCCGCCGGAAGCTCGAAATCCGTCACGCCGGCAAGATGAAGCGCGGCGCTGACCAGCATCGGCCCGAGGAGGAAGCGGGCCGGCAGCCTGAGGAGCACCCCGAGCACGGCGCCGCCGGCCGCGGCTCCGAGGAACCAGGCGGCATCGTCCATCGAAACCGCGGCTGTGCCTGCCGAAACGACGCCGGAGCGGTCGATGTCGAGGCCGGTGAAGGTCTCGATCAGGAAAGGAAGCGTCAGGACCACGAGGAAGATCCGCGCGGCATGGATGAGCGCGATCATGCGCTCGTCGCCGCCTTTTTCCGAGCCGAGCGTGATCATCTCGACGAGGCCGCCCGGCATGGCGGAGAAATAGGCGGTCACCGGATCGAGCCCGGCGATGCGCCGGAAATAGGTGAAGGCCAGCCAGCCGGTGAGCGCGATGAAGACGACGAGGCCGAGGAGCGAGACGATCCAGGCCCCGGCATGGCTGAAGACCTGCGGCGAGAAGGACGTTCCGAGCATGGCGCCGATCACCGCCGTCATCGGCGGGCGGGCATGCCGGGGGAGCGACACGGGAACATGCAGGAAGGTGCAGAGCGCGGTCGCCAGCATGGCGCCGAGCAGCCAGGCGAGCGGCATGTGCACCAGCCACATCAGCAAGCCGCCCGCAGCGGCGATGGCGAGCGTCAGCGCAAACCGCCCCGCCGACCGGGCCGTCGTCATCCGCCTCACGGATGCGCGCGCTTCAACGCCCCCTCATGCTCGGCATCGATGGAGCGCTCCTCGCCGGTGGCGATCATGGTGCGCGTCGCATCGATGGAGGCATAGACCCAGAAGATGCGCATCGGCCTGTCGGTGGGGTTGATGAAGCGGTGCGGCACGTTCGCCGGGATCCAGGTCGTGTCGTTCGTGCCGAGACGGTGCTGCACCCCGTCGATCTCGGCGATGGCCTCGCCCTCGATGACCATCACGCTCTCTTCGCAATTATGCTTGTGGAGGCCGATGGCGGCGCCCGGATCGAAGGCGGTGATGCCGTTGATCATGCTGGTGGAGCCGCATTTGCGGGTGACAAGCGGCGTGGTGCGGGCGCCGTTGCCGCGATCGTTCGTCTTCAGTTCCCCCGGCCGGAGGATGGCGGGCTGCGCTGTCATGGTCTTTCCTCGCTTTCCGGGCGGGCCTCAGCGGGCCGGGCCGACCCATACCGTCTTGATGTTCACGAATTCGCGGATGCCGTAGACGCCGAGCTCGCGGCCGTAGCCCGAGCGCTTGATGCCGCCGAAGGGATAGCGCGGATCGGAGGCGACCATGCCGTTGATGAAGACGGCGCCCGCCTCGATCTGGCGCGCAAGCCCGTGGGCGCGACCGGTATCCCGCGTCCAGAGCGCCGCGCCGAGGCCGAATTCCGTCTGGTTGGCAAGCGTCACCGCCTCCGCAGCGTCCTTCACGCGGATGATCGCCGCGACGGGGCCGAAGGTCTCCTCGCAGAAGGCCGCCATGTCCGGCGTCACGTTGTCGAGCACGGTCGGCGGATAGTAGAGGCCGGCGCCGCCGAGCGGCTTTCCGCCGGCTCTCAGCGTGGCGCCCGCCGCAAGCGTGCGCTCGACCTGCCCATGCAGGCCGGTCATCAGGTTCTCGCGGGCCATCGGCCCGATATCGGTGTCGCGCTCCATCGGATCGCCGATCTTCAGCGCCGCCACGCCTTCGAGGAAGAGGTCGACGAAGCGGTCGGCGACGGCCTCCTCGACGATGAAGCGCTTGGCGTTGACGCAGGACTGGCCGACATTGATGTAGCGGGCCTTGACCGCGACCTTCGCCGCCGCCTCGAGGTCGGCATCGGCCAGCACGATGAAGGGATCGGAACCGCCGAGTTCGAGCACCTGCTTCTTCAGCGCCTTGCCCGCCTGCGCGGCCACGATGGCGCCGACCTCCGTCGACCCGGTTAGCGTGACGGCGGCGATGCGCTCGTCGGCGATGATGCCGGCGACCTTCGACGGCTCGATCAGGAGCGCGGCGAAAAGGCCCTCGGGGCAGCCCGCCTCCTTCATGACCTCCTCGATGGCGAGCGCGCATTGCGGAACGTTGTTGGCATGCTTCAGGATCGCGCCGTTGCCCGCGGCGAGCGCCGGCGCGGCAAAGCGGAAGAACTGCCAGAACGGATAGTTCCACGGCATGATCGCCAGCACGACGCCGAGCGGATCGAAGACCACAAGGCTCTCGCTGGCATTGGAGGCGACGGGCTCGTCCGCCAGGAATTTTGCGGCGTTTTCGGCGTAGAAGTCGCAGTTATAGGCGCATTTCTCGATCTCGGCCTCCGCCTCGGCGATCGGCTTTCCCATCTCGCGGGTGATCATTGCCGCATAGCGGGCCTTGCCGGCGCGCAGCACGCGGGCCATCGCGTTCAGCAGGGTGCAGCGCCCGGCGACCGGCACCTTCCTCCAGGCGGCCTGTGCCGTCTTCGCCGCGCCGAGCGCGCGGTCGACATGGGCATCGTCGTGCAGCGCATGGCGCGCAAGCTCGCGGCCGTCGGCCGGATTGATGGAAACGATCATGCTCTTCTCCTGGTGTGGTCCTGCCGCGCACGCCAGGCCGGCAGGAAGCCGAGGCTTCCCGCGGTGGCGGCGGACGAGGGAACGAATTCGAAGCCGATGGCGCCATCGAAACCCTGCGCGTCGAGCGCGGCGAGGACGGCCGTGAAATCGATGGCGCCGGTGCCCGGCTCGTGGCGTCCGGGATGATCGGCGATATGGACATGCCCCAGCCGGTAGCCGTTTGCCGCGATCCAGGCGGCCGGGTCGACGCCGGATGCAGCCGCATGGAACGTGTCGAGCAGCAGGGAAACGTTGCCGGGGCCGAAGACATCCTGCACCCGGCAGGCCGCCTCCAGCGTGGAAAGCGCGTAGCCGGGAACGGCCGCCGCGCTGATGGCCTCGATGAGGATCTTCACCGGCGTCCCGGCCGTCCGTTCGACGGCACGATGCAGGTTGGCGAGATAGACGCCCTCGGCCTCGCGCGCATCCTCCGGGCGCGGAATGCCCGCCATCGGATGCAGATAGGGCACGCCGGCCGCCACGGCGAAATCGAGCGCCCTGTCGAACGCCGCCCGGAACTCTTCCTGCCTGCCGGGAAGGGCGGCAAGCCCCTTCTCGCCTTTTGCCGCGTCTGCGAATGCGAAGGGCATCTGCGCAAGGCGCAGGCCGTGCGCCGCCAGCAGGCCGGTGAGCACTACGGGGTCGAGGGTGTCGTCGTGAGGATGCTCGACGGCATCGAACCCGGCGGCGGCAGCCGCGGCGAAACGCTCGGCAAAGGGCAGTTCCCGGAAGAGATAGCCGATATGGGCGGAAAAGGAATTGCGCTTCCCGTGCCTGCCGTCCGGCCTCACCGTCCTCATGGGTCTCTCCTTCGATCAATAGCCGCCGAAGACGGCGTTCAGTTCGGCGACGTTCTCCGCCGTCAGCAGGCGCTTCGGCGCATCGCGCAGCAAGATCAGCAGCTTTGCGGTCTCCTCCAGTTCCTCGGCGGCATAGACCGCCGAGGCGATGTCCCTGCCGCTGACGACCGGGCCGTGATTGGCAAGCAGCACGGCGGCATGGCGGCCGCCGAGCGCCCGGATCATGTCGCCCATCCGCTCGTCGCCCGGCTTGACGTAAGGCAGCAGCTTCACCTTGCCGACGCGCATGACGACATAGGGCGTCAGCGGCGGGACGCAGTCGTCCGGATCGGTATCGGCAAGGCACGACAGCGCCGTCGCGAAGGTCGAATGCAGATGGACCACCGCGCCCGCCTGCGGCCGCGTCTCGTAGAAGGCCCGGTGCAGGAAGACTTCCTTGGAGGGCTTGTCGCCCGACACATGGTTGCCGGCGCGGTCGAGCTTGGAGATGCCGGCCGGGTCGAGGAAGCCGAGGCACGAATTCGTCGGCGTCATCAGGATTCCGTCTTCGACCGCGGCGCTGATATTGCCGGCCGAGCCGACCGAGAAGCCGCGGTCGAACAGCGATTTCGACAGGCGGGCGATCTCCTCGCGCAGCTTGTTTTCCGCGCTCATCGTCCAGCCAGCCTTTCCAGCGCCTTGGCGAAGAAATCGGGGGCGCCGAAATTGCCGGACTTCAGCGCGAGCGCCACGGGCCGTTCCCCGGCGGAGAGGAGCACCGGCACGCCCGGATCGATCTCCGCCCCGATGGCAAGCGCGCCGAGATCGAGCGCCGAGACCACCGCGCCGGAGGTTTCCCCGCCGGCAACGACCAGCCGCCGGATGCCGGCCGCAACCAGCATGCAGGCCGTCTCGGCAAAGAGGGCATCGAGCGCCGCGGCGACGCGCTCGCGCCCGAACCGCGCCTGCAGGGCCTCCACCTCCTCCGGCGTTCCCGAGGAATAGGCGAGCGGCGCCCTGCCCCCGTTTGCGAGGAGGAAGGATGCCACGTCCGTGGCGCGCACCGTTCCCGCAACGACGCCGGCGACATCGATGGCGAGCGTCGGATGGTCCCGGCGATGGATCTCGACCTGTTGCCGCGTCGCGCCGGAGCAGCTTCCGGCAAGAATGGCCTCCGGCCCGTCGAGGCCGGCGGCATTCGCGCCCGTGCCGCTCGCAAGGCCGCTCTCGATGAAGTTCGCGGCAAGGCCGATCGCGATGCCCGAGCCGCCGGTGACGAGAGGATGCCCGGCCGCCGCACGGCCGATGGCGGTAAGGTCCCCGTCCGTGATCGCATCGACGATGACCAGCGTGCGGCCCTTAGCGCCGTTCTCCCGCAGGGCCGCCTCGATTGCGGCAGGGCCGCGCTGGACGGTCGCCATATCGATATGGCCGACCTCGGTTTGCGTCTGGAGGCGCAGCCAGCGGCGGATATCCGCATCCGTCATCGGGTTCAGCGGATGGTTCTCAAGGCCGGATTCATCGAGGAGCCGGTCCTTCACGAAAAGATGGCCCTGGTAGACCGTCCGGCCGGCACCCGGAAAGGCCGGGCAGGCAATCACGCCCCTGACGCCGAGCGCCTCCGCCAGCGCTTCGGCGACCGGGCCGATATTGCCGGCCGGCGTGGAATCGAAGGTCGAGCAATACTTGAAGACGAGCTGCCGGCAGCCCTGGTCCAGCAGCCAGCGGAGCGCGGCAAGCGACTGCTCGACGGCAAGTGCCGCAGCGATGGACCGGCTCTTCAGCGCGATGACGCCGGCCTCGACGGCCGGATCGGCCGCCACCTTCGGTATGCCGAGATATTGCACGGTGCGAAGGCCGTCCCCGCCGGTGAGCCCCTTGGCGAGCGTGTTGGCGATGTCGCTCGCCCCGGTGAAGTCGTCCGCAATGACGCCTAGCAGCATTGAATGGTCACTCCCGAAAGAAGGTCAGGCCGCGCCGAGAAGGCGCTTCAGCTTGTCGATGGCCGCGCCCGGGCTCGACAGGACGGGGATGTCCGTCACCGCCCTGACGGCCGGCACCGCGCGCGCGGTGGAGAAATGGGCAAGGGCGATGCTGTCGAAGCCCCCGAGCCGGGCGGCGGCTTCGGCGACCAGCCGGTTGTGCGTTTCGGCGTCGCCGGCGCGCACCGCATCGATGGCGCCCTCGACAAGGACGCTCTCGATGATCGCGGCCGGGTCGATCCGTGCCGCCTCCTCCCGGAATTCCGCCTCCATCCCCTCGCGTGCCGGCGGGAAGGTGTAGAGCATCGCCGTCCGTCCGCCCTTGCGGATCGCCGCCTCGAACATCGCCTCGTTCGGCTTCAGGACCGGGATGTCGAGGGTCGCCGCCGCCGCCTCGATCGCCCGTCCGAAGGCCGAGCAGGTGAAGAGCACGGCATCGCTGCCGATCTGCTTGCCGTAGTGCGCGAGCGCCGCGATCCGGGCGGCCAGCGCCTCGGTGATGTCGGCGCTTTTCGCCCGGTCGGGCGAAAGGCTGTCTTCGAGCAGGTTGACGACATCCGCATCCGGCCAGGCATCCGCAAAGGCCAGCCTGATCGGCTCCATGGCGATCGGCGTCGCATGGATGAGGGTTATCCGGGGCTGTTTCGACATGTCAGTACCCTTGAAAAGGGGCGACCGCCGGGAGGAGCGGCGGCCGCCGGCGGCGGCTCTAGTGCTGGCCTGCCGAGAACACCCAGACGCTTTCCGAAGGAATGCGCGCCCAGACCGTGCCGGTCGAAAGCTGCCGGGCGCCATGGGCCCTGGCGACGAAATCGCCGCGGCTGAGGCGATATTCCCAGCGGTCGCCGAGATAGATGCTGTCGTCGAGGGTCATCTCCAGCCCGCCGGCTTCCGGCCGGTCGCTGACGCTGATCTGCTCGACGCGGATCACCGCACGCGCATCCTCGGAGGCGGCAAGGCCAGCGGCCTCGCGCACCGTGCCGTCGAGGCTCCAGTTGTCGCCACCGATGACGGTGCGGCTGCCGTCGACGGACCTGACCTTCGCCCTGACGATGTTGTTCGCCCCGAGGAAATCGGCCGAATAGAAGCTGTTGGGGTTGGAGTAGATCTCCTGCGGCCCGCCCTGCTGGACGATCCGGCCGTCCTGCAGGAGAAGGATGTTGTCGGCGGCGGCGAGCGCCTCGCTCTGGTCGTGCGTCACGAGGATGGCGCAGATTTCGAGGTCGAGGATCAGCTTGCGGATCCAGTAGCGCGCCTCCTCGCGCAGCTTCGCGTCGAGGTTGGACAGCGGCTCGTCGAGGAGGAGGACGCGCGGCTCGTAGACGAGCGCGCGGCAGATCGCGACGCGCTGCTGCTGGCCGCCGGAAAGCTGCGAGGGGAAGCGGTCGGCAAGGTGGCCGAGGCCCATGCGCTCCAGGATCGCCTGCACGCGCTTTTCGATGTCGGCGGCCGTGACGCCGCGCAGCTTGAGGCCGTAGCCGACATTCTCCTTCACCGTCCGGTGCGGCCAGAGCGCGTAGGACTGGAAGACGAGGCCGATATTGCGCTGCTCGGGCGGCAGCGCGATCTTCTTCGCGCCGTCGAGCACCGTCTTGCCGCCGATGACGATCTCGCCGATTTCCGGCTGTTCGAGGCCGGCGACGCAGCGCAGCAGCGTGGTCTTGCCGCTGCCCGAGGCGCCGAGCAGGGCGACGATGGAGCCGCGCTCCGCGGTGAAGGACGCCCCTTTCAGGATCTGAAGACCGCCCAGCCACTTCTGGACATTGCTGACGACGAGTTCAGTCATGGATTTTTGCTCCCAAACGGAGGGCGAGTGCGAGGCCTGCGCCCGTCAAGACGATGCTGATGAGGGAAAGGGCGGCAATCGTGTTCATGGCGCCGGTCTGCAGCAGCGAGACCATGAGCGAGCCGATGACTTCCGTGCCCGCGCCCATGAGGTAGACGCCCGTGGCGTATTCGCGCAGGAAGATGATCATGATCAGCGCCCAGGCACCGGCAAGGCCGGGCCGGATGATCGGGATCACCACGTCCTTCCAGGTGCGCCCGATGGTGGCGCCCGTGGTGCGGGCGGATTCTTCCAGTTCCGGCGCCACCTGGATGAGCGTGCCCTGGAGAAGCCGGAGGCCGTAGGAAAGGCCGACGACGAGATAGGCGACGAAGAGGCTGACCAGCGTCGGGCGCAGCGGCGTGAGCAACGGCACGAAGAGGAACACCCAGAAGAAGGCAAGGCCGACGACGAGGCCCGGAAGGGCACGCGGCAGGAGGACGATATAGTCCAGCACCGTGTTCGACAGGCCCCAGTTGCGGTGCCCGGCAAGGCCGACCATCAGGTAGATGGCGACCGCCGCGGCCCCGCCGACAACGGACAGGAGCACGGTGTTGACGATGCCGCGCACCAGGCTCGGCACTTCGAGCATCCGGTCGAAATTCGTGAAGGTGAGCTGGTCGAGAAGGTTGACGCCCTCGCCCCAGGCATCGACGAATGCCCGGACCGCGATGCCGCCGATGGGCAGGGCCACCGAGACGAAGAGCCAGAAGCCGATGATGGAAAGCGCGATGACCTGGCCGCTCGTGCCGAGCTTCAGCGTCGCCACGCGCGCCCCCTTGCCGCCCATCGCGGCATATTTGCGGGCGTTGCGCAGCAGCTTGCGCTGCATCCAGACGAGCGGCAGCGTGATGAGGATGAGCACCACGGCGACGACGGCCATGAGCTGGTAGGTCGGCGTGCCGAACAGCGTGGTGAGCTTGTAGATATAGGTGGTGAGCACCATGATGCCGTTCGGATCGCCGAGCACCAGCGGAATGCCGAAGGTCTCGAAGCCGAGCAGGATGTTGAGGGCGGCGGCGAAGATGAGCGCCGGCAGCACCATGGGCAACGTCACGTCGCGCGAGACCTGCCAGATGGAAGCGCCGGTGGTGCGCGCGGCTTCTTCCAGGTCCGACGGCAGGTTGCGCATGGCCGCCGAGACGTAGAGATAGACGTGCGGCACATGGCTGAGGCCGGCGATCAGGATCATGCCGGGCAGGCTGTAGATATTCCACGGCACGAAGCCGACGAGGCCGCGGATGAAGAGCGAGACGAAACCCGTCGGGCCGACCGAGACCGTGTAGCCGAAGGCGAGCACGATGGAGGAGATGAACATCGGCACCAGCACGAGGATTTCGAGCAGGCGCTTGCCCTTGATGTCCGTGCGCGTGATCAGGAAGGCGAGCAGGCCGCCGAGCGGCACCGAAATGGCCACCATGCCGAAGGAGAAGATCGCCGTCGTGCCGAGCGCGCGGTAGAAGTTCTTGTCGGTGAAGACGTACTGGTACGCATCGAAGCCGAACTTTGCGCGGGGGCTGAAGAACGCTGCCGTCAGGAAGCTCTGGTAGACGATGAGGCCGACGGGAGCGAGCACGGCGAGCGCCAGCAGGCCGATGACGATGCGCCGGTAGGCGCTGGCATTGCCGTGCCGCGGCATCTTCGCCGGATACTTCTTTTCGGCCGCCGCCTTGCTGAGCGCAATGGCAGCCGGTGCTTGGGTGTGGGTAGACATTCTTGCCTCTCGCAAACGGTGGCGGGATCGCGGCGCCGCGGGGACGCCGCGACCGGCTGGACATCAGCGGCCGAGGGCGGCTTTCCAATCGTTGAGGAACTGGACGCGCTTCATCTGGTCCATGTATTCCAGAACGCCCTCATCGACCGCGATCGGCTTCAGGCCGCCGCCGACGCGCTCGTTCAGCGTCTTGACGTTGAGGCCGGCGGTCACGTCCTCGCGCACGGACGGCAGGCCGCCTTCGGCGAGAAGCGACTGGCCTTCCTTCGACAGCATGAAATCGACGAAGAGCTTGGCGGCGTTGGGGTGCGGCGCGTCCTTGGTGATCAGCGCGAGGCGCGAGAAGGCCGGCGTGTAGTCGGTGGCGAAGTGGACACCGAGGTTCGGGCTTTCCTTCACCCAGTCGAGCGCATAGGAGCCGATGATGTTGATGGCGATGACGTTCTCGCCCGAGACCACCGTTTCCTTCATGCCGCCGGAGCTGGAATAGATCTTCGCGCCGTCATCGCCCATGGCCTTCGCCAGATTCCAGAAGTCGGAACGGTTGCGGGCGTCGTTCGAGTGATGCAGGAAGCCCGAGCCGCTCTTTTCCGGGTCGAAGGTCGCGACCTTGCCCTGAAGCTCGGCCTTGTTGTCCTTCAGGAAGGCGATCATGTCGGCATAGGTCTTCGGAAGCCTGTCCTCGGACAGCGCCTTGGTGTTGTAGATCACGCCGATCGGCTCGACGGTCGTGGCATAGAGCGTGTCCTTGTAGTTCGCCCAGGCCGGCAGGTTGGCGATTTCGGGCGAGGCGTATTCGCTCGCATAGCCGTCCTGGACCAGCGTCATCTGCAGGTCCATGGCCGAGCTCCAGACGACGTCGGCCGTGGTCTGGCCGGCGGCGGCTTCCGAGATCACCTGGTTATAGGCGCCGTTCGTGCCGAGGTCGTTGTAGGCGATGGAAACGCCGTATTTCTTGGTGAAGGCATCCTGCAGCCTCTGCGACTGCGCGGCGTCCGTCGAGGTATAGATGGAAACGGTGCCCTCCTTCTTGGCCGCCGCGATCAGGTCGGCATAGCCGTCCGGATAGCCGGCGGGAGCCTCCTGCGCGAAGGCCTGAGCCGCGAAGGTCGTCATGATCGCGGTGGTGACCGCAAAGGCCATCGAGCGGCCGGAAACATGCTTGTTCATCTTCTCATCTCCCAAAATGTGCCCGGCTCCAAAGCTCCTCCGGGCGGTTCCGCGAGGGCCACTCCTGCCCTCGCGCCTCCATGCCTGTACTTTGGCTTTTATTATCCCAAAGTACAAACCATTCATCAGGCGCTGGCGCGCTCGCGTGCGCCGTCGCCGCTGCGGACGGCCTTCGCGACGAGCGAGCCGAACGCATCCGTATTGGTGGTGCCGCCGAGGTCGCGGGTGCGCGTGGCGGGGTTGGCCAGAACCTCGTCCACCGCCCGCTCGATCTCCGCCCCGGCCGCCTCGAACTGCGGCAGGCCGCGCTGCTCGCCGAGCCAGCTCAGCATCATCGCCGCCGACAGGATCAGCGACGTGGGATTGGCGATGTTGCGGTTCTCGATGTCCGGCGCAGAGCCGTGCTGCGCCTGGGCGCAGACGAGGCCGGTCTCGGCATTGGCGTTGATCGAGCCGGCAAGGCCGAGGCTGCCGGAAAGCTCGCTGGCAAGGTCCGACAGGATGTCGGAATAGAAGTTCGTCGCCACGATCACGTCGAAACGGGACGGGTCGCGCACCAGATGGGCGGCCATCGCATCGATGATGAATTCGTTGAGCGTGACGTCGGGGAATTCGGCGGCGACCTTGCGCACTTCCTGCAGGAACAGGCCGTCCGTCAGGATGAAATTGTTGGCCTTGTGGACCGCCGTCACCTTCCTGCCGCGCTTCATGGCGAGCAGGAAGGCCTGCCGCGCGATGCGTTCGCAGGCCGATGCCGTGATCTTGCGCACGGAGAGCGCGACGTCCGGCGTCGGCATGAACTCGCCCGTGCCGGCATACATGTTGCGGTCGGGATAGAAGCCTTCCGTCGCCTCGCGCATGATGACGAGGTCCATCGTCTTGGCATCGTTGAGGAACGGGCGCGAGCGCGCCGGACGGACATTGGCGTAGAGGTCGAGCTTCACGCGGAAGCCGGCCGAGACGTTCACGCCGCCCTTGTCGCGGGCCGGGTAATCCATGTGGGACTGCGGCCCGAGGATGATGCCGTCGAAGGTGCGGGCCCGCTCGATCGTCTCGTCGCGCAGCGTCGTGCCGAACTTTGCAAGGCTCGTGAAGCCGGTGTCCTCGAAATGGTATTCGAGGCCCAGACCGAAGGCCGCATCCGCGGCTTTCAGAACCTCCATGGTTGCCGCGGTGATCTCCGGGCCGATCCCGTCACACGGCGTCACGAATATTTTCATCAGATAATCTCCCATGAGGCGGCAAGCGATGTCGCCGCTCTGCGTCACGGGCGGATTATTGGCTTTTTAAATCTGAAAATGCAATCACTATTTTTCGAGGCTGTCTTTTTCATGCGCCTGGTGCGACCAGGACCAGGTCACGGGCGACTTCTTGGAGAGCGCTCCGCCGAGGTGGCGGCGCATCGCATAGGAGGCCTCGACGACCTCGCCGCGCTCAAGAAGATCAAGGATTTCGAGATGTTCCTGGCATTGCCGGACGGTGCGGCTGCGGTCGACGCGGGAGCGGTATTCCAGAAGGCGCCGCATGCGGTTCACCCGGACGAGGGAGATGTGGAAAAACGGGTTGTTCGACATCTTGATGAGCTCCTCGTGGAAGAGCGCGCCATTGTGCAGGAGGCGTTCGGCCGGCAGGCGCTCGATATCCGTGTCCAGCATCCGCAACTGCGTGCGGCGCTGCTCCTCGATGATCTTGCGGTCGAGCGCGAATTCCGGCTCCAGCATCGCGGCCGGCTCGATCAGCATGCGGAAACGATAGATCTGCTCGAAGGCCTGCGGCGTCTTTGCAACCGGCAGGAAGCGCCAGCCGTAGCCCTGCTTGCGCTCGGCCCAGCCTTCGCGCGAGGCGCGCATGAGCACGTCGTTGACCTGCGACTTGGTCAGCCCGTAGCGCTCGCGCAGCGTCTGCTCGGTCACCTCCGCCGGAATGCGGTCGGTCAGCCAGTCCTCGGCAAGGCGCTGGTAGTCGTTGGCGACCTCGAAGGGCTCGGCATCCTCGCGCACCCGCTCGACGATGGCGCCCGGCGCTTCCTTGACGAAGAAGCCGCGGTTCTCCTTCTGCTCCAGAAGCCCCTGCCCGGCCAGCATGTCCATCGCCTCGCGCACGGGAGAGCGCGAGACGCCGAAGCGGTCGGCGAGTTGCTGCGTCTTCAGGTGCTCGCCGACGCCGAGCTCCCCGGAGGTCACGAGCAACGTGATTTCATTGGCGATGGTCTGTGCCAGTTGGCTGGAACGCATGTCGGTTCATCCCGGGTCGTGAGGCTGGTCGGCGCGCGACGATATTTCACGCGGCGGGCGAAGGAAACCTTCCCTCCGCCATTTTTGCATATCGATCCAGCAAAAAAGCCAATTACCGGGTCGAAATGGATTGACTTCCGCATAAATGTGGATTTTTAGATTTAAAAAAGCAATATGGAGCGACCGACATGGCCTTGCGCATCCCGACGGAAGACGGAGCATTGAACGCGGTCGATCTCGAAGCGGACTTCGGGGCCGACTTCCGGCGTCTTCCCTGGGTGCTGCGCATCCTCCTCGAAAACGTTTCGCGCAGGGACCCGGCCCGGCTGGAGGCGGCCGCGGCCGCCCTGCGCGCATGGCTCGATAGCGGCACGAGCGAGGCGGAGATCGCCTTCCACCCCTCCCGCGTGCTGATGCACGACACGACCTGCGTGCCCGCTCTCGTCGACATCGCCGCCATGCGCGACGCGATTGCCGAGGCGGGGGGCGATCCGTCCGGCCTCAGCCCGGTCCTTCCCGTCGACGTCTCGGTCGACCATAGCGTGGCGGTCGACCGCTATGGCGGATCGGACGCCCGCAGCTTCAACATGCGCCGCGAGATGGACCGCAACAGCGAGCGCTACCGCCTGATGAAATGGGCGACGACGGCGCTGCCGGGCGTGAAGGTCCATCCGCCGGGCACCGGCATCATGCACACGATCAACCTCGAACAGCTCGCGACCATCATCACCATCGAGGAGCGCGACGGCGAGAGATGGGCCGTTCCCGACACGCTGATCGGCACCGACAGCCATACGCCGATGATCAACGGCATCGGCGTCCTTGCCTGGGGCGTCGGCGGCCTGGAAGCCGAAAGCGTGTTCTTCGGCTTTCCGGTCACGCTGCGCATTCCCGATGTCGTCGGCGTGCGCCTGACGGGCCGGCTTGCGCCGGGCGTCCTTTCGACCGACCTTGCGCTGGAGGTCACCCATCTCCTGCGCCGCCACGGCATATCCGGGGAATTCGTCGAATTCTTCGGCGACGGCGTTTCGACGCTGACCGGGGGCGACCGGGCGGTCGTCGCCAATATGGCGCCGGAATACGGCGCCTCGACCGGCTATTTCCCCATCGATGCGCAGACGATCGCCTATCTTCGTCAGACCGGCCGGCCGGAAAGCCATTGCCGGTTCGTCGAGACGGCGGCCCGGCGGATCGGCCTCTGGTTCGATCCGGCCGCAGCGCCGCGCTACAGCCGCATCGTCGATCTCGATCTTTCCGCCGTCGATCCGCTGATGGCCGGCCCGCGCCGGCCGCAGGACAAGCTGCCGCTGCGTGCGGCCGCACAGGCGCTTCAAGAGGCCTGCGGCCATGCGTTCGGGGAGAACGGCGCGGCGATCCCCGACGGGGCGATCGCCATTGCCGCCGTCACGAGTTGCACCAATACCTCCGACCGCCGGCTTCTGGCCGCGGCCGGCCTCGTCGCGCGCAAGGCGGTAAAACTCGGCCTGCGCCCGCCCTTCTGGGTGAAGACATCGCTTGCCCCCGGCTCGCCGTCGGCCGCGCTCTTTCTCGAACGGAGCGGATTGCTTTCGGACCTGGAGGCGGTCGGCTTCGGTATCGTCGGCAACGGCTGCACCACCTGCATCGGAAATTCGGGACCCCTCCAGCCCGACATGGCCGCGGCGATTGCGGAAGGCACGGTCGCGGCCGCGCTGCTCTCCGGCAACCGCAACTTTCCCGGCCGGGTGCATCCGAGCCTCCAGTTCGGCTTCCTGACCTCGCCGCCGCATGTCGTCGCGCTCTCCCTTCTCGGGAAATTCGTGCCCGACCCGATGAATACCGAGGTCGCGCGAACGGCGGAGGGAAAGGCCGTGCGCCTGCGCGACCTGATGCCGGCAGGCGAAGAGATCGACGCCGTGCTGCGGCAATATTCCGACCCCGCAGATTTCAAGAGCGCCTTCCGCGAGGCTGCAGGGAACGTCGCCTGGCACGCCCTTTCCGCACCCTCCGCGCCGACATTCCCATGGGACGAGGCCTCGACCTATCTCCGGCGCCCACCCTTTGCCGTGGCCGGCCTGCCGAGCCGCCTGGGGCGCTATACCGCCCATCCCCTGCTCGTGCTCGGCGACGACATGACCACCGACCATATTTCCCCGGCCGGCCAGATCGCGGCGGAAAGCCATGCGGGCCGCCATCTCGTCGCCGCCGGCGACCCGGCGAACGACCTCAATGTCTTCGCCGCCCGCCGCGGCAACTGGCGGGCCATGGTGCACGGCCTCTTCGACAACCGCACGGCGGCCAATCTCCTGTGCGGCGGGCGCCCTGCTTCCACGACGGTTCACGCCCCGACGCTTCAAGAGGCCCCGCTCTGGGAGGTCGCCGAGCGCTATCGTGCGGAAGGCCGGTCGGTCGTGATCCTCGCCGGCGAGCGCTACGGCACCGGCTCGTCGCGCGACTGGGCCGCCAAGGGCGTGGCGCTGCTCGGCGTGCGGGCCGTCATCGCCGCGAGCTTCGAGCGGATCCACCGCACCAATCTCATCGGCATGGGCATCCTGCCCGTCGTCCTCGATCCGCGCCTGAGACAGACCCTCTCGGCGCAGGACCGCATCGAGATCGACGCCACGGATATCCGTCCCCGCTGCGACGTGCCGCTCATCCTGCACCGCGCCTCCGACGAGACCATAGCCATGACCGGCCGGGCGGCCGTGGAGACCGAGCAGGAGGTGGAGACGCTTCTGGCGGGCGGCATGATCCCTCAGATCCTCGCCCGCCATCTCCCGGGCAAGGCCCCGGAACGGAAAGCGGCGGCCCGCCCGTAGGAGGCCGCCGCTTTCCTTCGTCGTCCGGCATCAGATCGCGCGGGTTATCCCGCCGTCGACGCGGATGTTCTGCCCCGTGATATAGGCGGCACCGTCGGACGCGAGGAACGAGACGGTCGCGGCGATCTCCTCGCTCGTGCCGTAGCGCTTCATCGGCACGCCATCGCGCCGTTCCTCCGTCGCCGGCAGGCTGTCGATCCAGCCCGGCAGCACGTTGTTCATGCGGATATTGTCGGCCGCATAAGTATCCGCGAAGATCTTCGTGAAGGCGGCAAGGCCCGCACGCGCGACGGCCGAGGTGGGGAACATCGAGCTCGGCTCGAAGGCCCAGGCGGTCGAGATGTTGATGACGACGCCGGACTTCTGCTTCTGCATGACCGGCGTCACGAGACGCGTCGGGCGCACGGCATTGAGGAAATAGACCTCGATGCCCATGTGCCAGTCCTCGTCCGTCAGGTCGAGGATCGGCTTGCGCGGGCCGTGCCCGGCGCTGTTGACGAGCACGTCGATGCGGCCCCAGCGGTCGAGCGCGCCGTCGACGAGCCGCTTCAGGTCGTCGTTGGACTGGTTGGAGCCGGTGACGCCGAAGCCGCCGGTCTCGGCCGCCAGCGCCTCGCCCTTGCCGGAGGAGGAGAGGACCGCGATCCTGAAGCCGTCCGCCGCCAGCCGCCGTGCGGCCGCCGCGCCCATGCCGCTGCCGCCCGCGGTGATCAATGCGACCTTCTGCCCTGTCATGGAATATCCTTTCACTCTCTGATTGGCTGGCGCCATTCTGGCACGGCCGGGTCCCTCGCGGCCATACAGAAATGCACGCCTCTCCCCTTGGAGAGCGATCGGATATCGGCGCCCTTCGCGCCGTGGCCTACGCCTCGACAGTCAGGCCCTTGGCCTTCAGCACGGCTTCGAGCTTGCTGACCTCGATGACCGACTTGCCCTCCTTGTAGGCGGCGATGTAGCCGGCTTCGGCATCCTCGCGGGTCTGCGAGAGCGCGGCCACATCGAGCGCTTCCTCCCGCCGCACGACGACGAGGCCGTCGGCATCGCCGACGACGATGTCGCCGGGATGGACGAGTTCGCCGCCGATGACGATCGGGTCGTTGGTGGAGGTCAGCGTCTCCTTGACGGTGCCCTTGATCGAGACGCTGAGCGAGAAGACGGGAAAGCCGAGTTCGCGCAGCTGCATCGTGTCGCGCACGCCGCTGTCGGTCACGAGGCCGCCGATGCCCTTGGCAAGGCAGGCATTGGCGAGCACGTCGCCGAAGGAGCCGGCCTCCTCGTATTCGCCGGCCGAGACGACGATGATGTCGCCGGGCTCGGCATAGTTGATCGCAAGCTGCAGCATGATGTTGTCGCGCGGCGCGCAACGCACCGTGAAGGCCGGGCCGCACAACTTCATGCGGTAGTCGACCGGCTTGATGCGCGAGGAGAGCGCGCCGCGGCGGCCCTGTGCCTCATGGATGGTCGCCGGCGAGAATTTGGCAAGCGCCTCGACCTCGGCGGCGGAGGGGCGGACGGGCATTTTCTTGATATGCGTCATGATTTTTCCCACGGGTGATCGTTGCGGCGGACATGCCGCCCGCCGCTCTTGTGTTCGGTCCATTGCGGAAAGGGGCCGCCCGGCCCCGGGGCTCAGGGGATTTCGTCGAACTTCAGTTCCGACAGCGGCACGACCTTGTCGGTGCGGCTCATGTTGTATTCGGTGTTCGGGCCGAGCCACTTGTCCCAGATCTTGTTGAGCTCGCCGCTTTCGTCGAGCTGGCGCAGCACCTCGTTGATCTTGGCCGTCAGCTTCGGCTGGTCCTTCGCCATGCCAACGCCGATCGGCTGGAACAGCATGGGCTCGGGGATCATGCGCATCTCGCGGCCGCGGGTCTTGGATTCGTTGACCAGCTTGGTCGTCGTCATGGTGTTGGCGACCATGCCGCGCGCCTTGCCCTGCTGGGCGGCGAGATAGGCGGAGGCCGTGTCCTGGAAGGTCAGCGGGTCGGACTTGTTGAGCTTGATCGACATTTCCGAGGTCGAGCCCTTGGTGGAGGCGAGGCGCTGGCCGACATAATCGGCCTTCGACTTGCCGGGATCGTCGGCCGGCACGATCAGCATCTCCTTGGCGAGATAATAGGGATCGCTGAACTGGATCTGCTCGGCGCGGCTCTTCGTATAGGCGAGGTTGGCGACGGTGATGTCGACGCGACCGAGCTTGACCTCCGGCACACGGGCCTCGACGGATACCGGTTTGACCTCCGCCTTGACGCCGAGGGCGCTCGCGATGGCGCCGCACAGGTCGACGTCGAAGCCGACCATTTCACGCGTCTGCGGATCGGGCGAGGCAAACGGCGGCACGTCCGCGAAGGTCGCGCAACGCAACGTCTTGTTGGCGATGATGTCGTCGAGCTGGTCGGCCCATGCGGGACCGGCAAGGGCGACGGTGGCGACGGTCGCCGCGAGGATGAGATGATGGCACTTCATTGGCTGTTCTCCTTCGTTGCTTGGTATTAGTGGCGCAGGTCCGACAGGAAGCGCTGCGCGCGGGGATGCCGGGGGTTCGTGAAGAATTCCTCGGGCGTCGCCGTTTCGATGATCTCGCCACCGTCGATGAACCAGATGCGGTCCGCCACATCGCGGGCAAAGCCCATCTCATGCGTGACGCACATCATGGTCATGCCTTCGGCCGCCAGGGACTTCATGACGTTCAGCACCTCGCCGACCATTTCCGGGTCGAGTGCGCTGGTCGGCTCGTCGAAGAGCATGACGGGCGGCTCCATGGCGAGCGCGCGGGCGATCGCCACGCGCTGCTGCTGGCCGCCGGAAAGCTGCGCGGGATAGGAATTGGCCTTTTCGATGAGGCCCACCCGGTCGAGCAGCTTCAGCGCCTTCTCGTGCGCCTCGGCCGCCGGCACGCCCTTCACGCGGATCGGCGACATGGCGACGTTCTCCACCGCCGACAGGTGCGGGAAGAGGTTGAAGCTCTGGAAGACGAAGCCGATGCGGCTGCGCAGGCGGTTCAGTTCGCGGCCGCTCATCGCGGCGTGGACGTCCTGGCCCTCGAAGAAGATCGAGCCGCTGTTGATCTCCTCCAGCCGGTTGACGGTGCGGATGAGGGTGGACTTGCCGGAGCCCGACGGGCCGCAGATGACGACGACCTCGCCGCGCGAGACCGTGGCGTCGATGCCCTTGAGGACGGCGAATTCGCCGTAGCTCTTGCGGACGTCGGCAAGCCGGATCGTCTGATCCTGCGCGGGGGCGGATGCTGAAGCGGTCATGGCTGCTCCGTGGCGTTGCGTGTCAGGGAAACCGGAAGCGGGCGCTTCGGGGCGAGGAGGCCGGCGCGCCGGCGGGTGATCCGCCGTTCGACGACATTGGTGAGCGCGGTCAGCGACCAGCAGATCACGTAGTAGGTGAGCGCCAGGATGAGGAAGACCTGGAAGGGCTGGGTGAGGAGCTGGTTGTTGACCTGGCTCGCCGCGAAGGTGAGGTCCGGCACGTTGATGACATAGCCGAGCGTCGTGTCCTTGATGGTCGCCACGAAGGTCGACAGCATGCTCGGGATCATGTTGTAGAGCGCCTGCGGCAGGATGACGTAGCGCATGGCGCCGAACCAGCCGTGGCCGAGCGCCCGTGCCGCATCCATCTGCCCCTGCCCGAGCGCCACGATGCCGGCGCGGATGATCTCGCTCAGGAACGCCCCCTGGTAGACGACGAGGGTGGCGAGCATGGTGAAGAAGCTCGGCACGTCGGCGCCCGTCAGGAGCGGCACGAGGAAATAGCTCCACAGCACGAGCATCAGGAGCGGCACGCCGCGCGTCACATAGACCAGCACCGTCACCGGCCAGCGCAGCGCCCGGTATTTCGAAAGACGCGCGAAGGCGAGCAGGATGGCGAAGGGAAAGGCGATCGCGATGCTGAGCGCCGACAGGATCAGCGTGTTGGCAAGGCCGCCGAGCGGGCCGTTCGGATACTGCCCGATGAGCAGCAGCAGCCAGTATTCGCGGACGATGGCGATCATGTCGTGGATCATCGGCCCGCTCCGTTCACCGGATCGGCGCGCCAGGTGAGCCAGGCGCCGGCGCCCATGATCATCAGCGAGAAGACGAGGTAGAGCACCGTGCCGACCAGATAGATCTCGAAAGTGCGGAAGGAGAGGTTCTCGATCTCCTTGATCGCATGGCTGAGCTCCGGCGCGCCGATGACGATGGCAAGGCTCGAATTCTTGAAAAGCGAGACGGAATGGTTGACGAGGGCCGGCAGCGCATTGCGCACGCCCTGCGGGATCAGCACGAAGCGCATGGCCGAGATATAGCCGTGGCCGAGCGCCCGCGCCGCCTCGAGCTGGCCCGGATTGACGGAGCGGAGGCCCGAGCGCAGGTCCTCGCTGAAATAGGCCGCCTGGCAGAGGCCGAGGCCGAGGACGGCGAAGATCATCTCCGCCGAATGGGCCGAGAGCCAGTCGGAAACGCCCATGGGCAGGATCGTGTAGATGCCGAAATACCAGAGCATCAACTGCACGAGGGTCGGCACGTTGCGATGATAGGAGACATAGGCCGCCACGACCGGATTGCCGATGCGCCCCGGCGAGAAGCGGATGGCGAGCAGGAGCACCGCAAGGCTCATTGCCAGCAGCCAGGAGCAGATCGCGATGACGAAGGTCATCTCGATGCCGTGCACCAGCATGGCCATATATTCGGGATTGCCGAGGATGGCGGTGAGGTCGAAGCCCTTCACGGCTGCCGCTCCTGCGGGCGGGCCGTCTGGAGCCCGCCCATCACCTGGAGCGTCGGGGTGATTTCCATGTGGCCTATATTGACGGCGACGGGCGCGGCGATGGCAAACGCGATGGCATCGGCGATGTCGGAGGCCTGCGGCAGCTCGAAACCGTCGATGAAGCGCTCGCGGATCGACGGGTCGTCGCCGTGAACGTGATTGAAGATGTCGGTCGCGACCCGGCCGGGGCAGACTTCCGTCACGCGCACGCGCCTGCCGAACGTATCGATGCGCAGCTGGTTGGAGAGCATGGCGACGCCGGCCTTGGTGGCGTGGTAGGTGGAGTTACCGCCGAAGTTGTAGTTGCCGGCGATCGAGGTGATATTGATCACATGGCCGCGGTCGCGCGCCGCCATGCCGGGCACGACAAGCCGGCAGAGGTGGAGGACGGCGCGCAGGTTGACGTCGACGAGGAGGTCGATATCGCCATCCTCCGCCTCCAGGAATTTCTTCGGCCGGTCGACGCCGGCATTGTTGATAAGGATGTCGAACGCCACCTCGCCGCAAAGCCTTGCGAGCGCGGCGCGGTCGGTGACGTCTATGGCGTGGGCAATGCAGCCCGTGCGCTTCGCAAGCGCGTCGAGCGCCCCGGCGCTGCGGGCAACGGCATGGACTTCAAGGCCTTCGCGGCAAAGCCGCTCGACGACCGCAGCACCGATCCCGGAGGATGCGCCCGTCACGAGGGCGGTTCTGTAATCGGAAAAGGACATTGAGGTTCCCCTGTTGTTGAAAGAGAGAGTAGCGAAGGTTTCCGGCTCTGGATAAGACCGTTTGAATCTGGATGGATAAGGATGCCTTATGGGGTTGCCGCCGCCTGCCCGCCCTGTAACATGCCGTTCAAAAAGGGCAGGCTGGGCATATGGATATCAGGCGTCTCAAATCCTTCATCGTCATCGTCGACACCGGCAGCATCACCCGCGCCGCGGACGTGCTGCACATCGCCCAGCCGGCGCTCAGCCAGCAGCTTGCCGCGCTGGAGGATCATTTCCGGCAGAAGCTCCTGATCCGCAGCCAGCAGGGCGTCTCTATGACGGAGGCGGGCAAGGCGGTCTACCGCCACGCCCAGATCATCCTGCGCCAGATGGAGCAGGCGCAGGCCGACGTGACGGCCGCGGGCTCCACCCTGGTCGGGCGCGTCTCGGTCGGCCTCGTGCCCTTTTCGAGCGCGGCGACGCTTTCCGTCGATCTTCTCACCGAAACGCGCAAGCGTCATCCCGGCATCCTCCTCCATCTCACCGAAAGCGTCGGCCAGACCTATAGCCAGATGATCATGAACGGCCGGCTGGAAATGGCGTTGATCCACGGCACCGGGCCGATCAAGGGCGTGCGCTTCGAGCCCGTCTTCACGGAAGAATTCCACCTCGTCGCCCACCGGGACTTCGGCATCGAGCCGGGCGATGCGCCGCTGCCGGTCGGCGCGCTCAACGACCTGCCGCTCCTCCTGCCGCCGCCCTACAATTTCGTGCGCCGCGCCATCGACCTCGCCTTCACGCGCGGCCGGCTCTCGCTGAACGTCGTGGCCGAGGTCGAGATCGTCCGCACGCTGGGGCGGGCCGTCAGCCGCGGCGTCGGCGCGACCATCATGCCCCGCGCCATCGCGGAGCGGATCGTCGCGGAGACCTCGGAACCCATCGTCTCGCGCGTCGTCACGCCACGCATCGAGGAGACGCTGTCGCTGTGCGTTTCCGACCAGAGCGAGCTTTCCGAGCCGGCGCTGGCGGTGCGGTCGATCCTGATGGAACTGACCGCCCGCCTCAAGGGCGAGGGTTAACGCAGCCCCGCGCAGAACTCGGCGATGCGCCCGCAGGCCTCGTCGAGCTGTTCCATGCTCGTCGCATAGGAGATGCGGAAGAACGGGCTCATGCCGTAGGCCGCACCCTGCACGGTCGTCACATGATGCTCGTCGAGCAGCGCCAGGACGAAATCCGTGTCGGTCTCGATCTTCCGCCCGCCCCTGCTGGTCCGGCCGATGAGCCCGGCGATATTCGGGAAGACATAGAAGGCGCCTTCCGGCTTGTGGCAGCGGATGCCCTCGATCTCGCCGAGCCGATCCACGACGAAGTCGCGCCGCTTGCGGTAGATCGCCGCCCGCTCCTTCAGGAGGTCCTGCGGCCCGTCGAGCACGGCGGCGACGGCGGCCTGGGTGATGGTCGAGATGCCGCCGCTGTTCTGGCCGTTGACGTTGCTGATCGCATTGACGAGGTCCTTCGGCCCGCCGCAGAAACCGAGGCGCCAGCCCGTCATCGCATAGGCCTTGGAGGCGCCGTTGACGGTCAGCACCCGGTCCTTCAGACGCGGCTCCACCTCGGCGATGGTGCAGAACTCGAAGCCGTCATAGATCAGGTGCTCGTACATGTCGTCGGTCATGATCCAGACATGCGGGTGCTTCAGCATCACCTCGGCGATGGCCTTCATCTCGGCGCGCGAGCAGGCCGCACCCGTCGGGTTGTTCGGGAAGTTGAGGAAGAGCCATTTGGTGCGCGGGGTGATCGCCGCGTCGAGGTCTTCCGCGCGCAGCTTGAAGCCGTTCTGCTGCGGGCAGGCGACCGGCACCGGCACGGCGCCGGCGAACTTCACGATATCCGCATAGCTGATCCAGGATGGAGCGGGGATAACGACCTCGTCGCCCGGATTGCAGGTGGCGAGCACGGCATCGAAGATGATCTGCTTGCCGCCGCCGGCAACGATGATCTCGGAGGGATCGTAGTCGAGATTGTTGTCGCGCTTGAACTTGCGGGAAATCGCCTGCCGCAGGGCCGGCGTGCCGTCGAGCGGCGGATATTTCGTGTCGCCGGCAAGGGCGGCCGCATGGGCCGCCTCGATGGCGTTGGCGGGGGTCGCGAAATCCGGCTCGCCGGAGGAAAGGCTGATGACCCTGATGCCTTTGGCCGCAAGGTCGCGGGCGCGCTGGGTCATGGCGGCGGAGGCGGAGACGGAGACGTTCTTCAGGCGGTCGGCAATGGCAGGCATGGTCGTTGCTTTCGATGGAACGGAGAGGAAATTCATCGCAGGAGTTTCGAGGCGGGCGTGACCGCGCCGCCGGCCGCCTCGATCTCGCTGCGCACGGTGCGGGCGAGGTCGAGCGAACCGGGCGTATCGCTGTGCACGAGGATGGAGCAGGCGCGCATGGGGATGACGGTGCCGTCGATGGCGGTCACGGTGCCGTCGAGGAGGAATTTTCGCACGCGGGCGCGCACCGAGGCCTCATCCTTGACGAGGGCGCCCGGCTGGCCGCGCGGCACGAGCGCGCCCCTGGCATCATAGGCGCGGTCGGCGAGGAAGAGCGTCAGCGTCTTCAGGCCGGCCTCGATGGCGGCGCGCTCGATGACGCTGCCGGCCGTGGCAAAGACGATGAGGCCGGGATCGACGGCACGGATCGCCTCCATCATGCCAGCGGCGAGCGCCGGATCGCGGTTGACCATGTTGCCCATGGCCGCATGGAAGCTGAGATGGGAGACCGTAGCGCCCTCGGCTTTGGCGATCGCCGTCAGCGCGCCGAGCTGGTAGAGCATCTGCTGGCGCAGCTCGTCCGGCCCGAAGGGAAGTTCGCGGCGGCCGAAGCCCTGCCGGTCCGGCAGGCCGGGATGGGCGCCGATATCGACGCCCCTTGCCCTGGCGAGGCGCACCATGCGCACCATCGTGTCGGGATCGCCGGCGTGGAAGCCGCAGGCGATGTTGGCGGAGGTGACGACGTCCATCATCGCCTCGTCGTCGCAGAGCCTGTAGGGGCCGAAGCCCTCGCCCATGTCGGAATTGAGATCCACCTGCATGAAACGCTCCTCTTCTTACGCGAAGGCCGCAAGCGCCCCGGCGACCAGCCGGGCGGTCCGCCGCACGTCCTCGACATAGGCGGCAAGCGCCTTCTCGACGGCTTTGGCCTCGCCGTGCGTTGCCGGCACGAAGCGCAGCAGCGAGCCGATGCGCGCCTGCCCGAGCCGCCACAGATCGGCCTCGATGACGCCGGCGATCTTGGGATAGCCGCCCGCCGTGTTGGCATCGCTCATCTGCACGATGGGCTCGCCCGCCGGCGGCACCTGGACGACGCCCGGCACGACGCCGTGCGAGCGCATCTCCACCGTCTCCATCGGATGGATCGGATCGCCGCTCAGCCGATAGCCGGTGCGGTCGCTGCGCGCGGAAATCTTCCACGGCTGGGTCCAGAAACGCTCGGCATCGGCACCGAACAGGTCGTGCTCGCCGGCCGGCAGGGCGCGAATGACCAGCGCCCCGCCGTCGGCGGAGGAAAAGACGTCCTTCAGGGCGATTGACGGCGGCACGACGCCGAACCCGTCCTTCGGCAGGAAGAGCGGGGTAGCGACACCCGTTTCGAGACGGTCGCCCGCCGCGAGCACCCGCCCGTCCAGCCCGCCGAAGCCGCCGCGCAGCGAGGTGCTGCGCGAACCCATGACCGGGGCGACATCCACGCCGCCGGCAAGGCTGACATAGGTGCGTGCATCCTTGAGCGGCGGGAAGAGCTCCAGCACCTGACCAGCCTCTGCTTCGGCGGCCCACCAGGGCGGCAGCTCGACGCCGTCGAGCTTCGCCCGGCAGTCCGCGCCGGTGACGGCGAAGGCCGAGCGCTCCGAAAAGCGCAGGCGGAAGGGGAAGGTCTGCACCTCGATGCCGGCGGCCTCCGGCCCGTTGCCGACGAGGATATTGCCGATGGTGAGCGCCAGCGGGTCCATCGCCCCGCAGCCCGTCACCCCGACATTGCGGTAGCCGGGGCGGCCGAGGTCCTGAATGGTGTTCAGCGGGCCGGTCGCGACGATCTCGATCACAGCTCGATCCTTTCAGGGCGGAAGCGCACGGTATCGCCGGGAGCCATCACGGCCGGGGCGGCGGCGAGCGGGTCGAACATCTGCAGCTCGGCAAAGCCGATGGAATTCCAGCCGTTCGGGCCCGTCAGAACGGCAACGCCCGTCTGCATGCCGCCGATGGTCACGCAGCCGCGCGCCATGTTGAGCGAGGGCACGGTCTTGCGCGGCATGTGGATACGCGGATCGAGCCCGTGCAGGTAGCCGAAGCCCGGCGCGCTGCCGAGCGCGAAGACCCGGTAGGTGCCCCCATGGTGGATGCGCACCACCTCCCGGTCGGAAAGGCCGGAAAGGTCGCAGAGCGCCGGCAGGTCGCCCGCGTGCTCGCCGCCATAGGTGACGGCGATCTCGATCTCGCGGCCGGCAAGGTCGACGCCCTGCGCACGACGCCATTCTTCCTGCAGCAGATGGGTGATGCCCTCCGGCCCGTCCGGCGTCTCCTTCAGGATCACCAGGAGGTTCGTCATGCCCGGGACGATCTCGGCGATCTCCCCGCGCGCCTCCAGCGCATGGGAGAGCGCCCAGATGCGCCGCTGGTTCGGCAGGTCGAAGGCGCCGGGCGCCTCGACGAGGAAGGCGCGCGTGCCGATGGCGGAGATCTTCGCCAGCCCGTCCGTATCGGGAACGACGGCGGAAGGCGACGGGAAGGCCGCCGTTTGCAGGACGCTCATCGGCCAGCCTCCGTCAGCAGGACGGTATCGCCGTAGCCGACGAGATCGCCGGCCCGGGCCCGGACCTCGATAACCACGCCCGCCTCCCTCGCCCGCACCGGCAGGAGAACGGGGCCGACCTCGACGAAGCCGGCAAGCGCGCCCGCCGTGAGCGAAAGCCCCTCTTCGGCAAGCGGCCCGGCGGCGGCCGGATGCCTGTCATGGAAGATGCCGGCAAGCGGCGCCTTGACGGCATGGGCCTCGGGGCCGCCCGCCGGCTGTTCCGGTACGGCTTCGGGCAGCTTTGCGACGGGCCGGCCGGCGGCGAGCACGATCTTCAGCGCCCTGCCGTCCGCGGTGGTGATTTCCAGTTCGCGCGCGCCGGAGGCTTCCAGCCAGCCGGTGAGCGTGGAGATGAGGACCGGATCGGAGAAATCGCCGATCGCCTCTCCGCCTGTCGCGCGGTCACGCTTCGCCACGGGGTTCCTCCCTCAGACGCTTTTCGAGATGATGGATGTCGACGCAGCCGCGCACGAAATCGGGATCGGCGAAGATCCGTTCGTGCAGCGGAAGATTGGTGGCGATGCCCTCGATGCGCGTTTGCGCCAGCGCGACCTGCATGCGGCCGATCGCTTCGCCCCGCGTCGGGGCATGGACGATCAGCTTGGCGATCAGCGAGTCGTAATAGGGCGAGACGCGGTATCCGGCCGAGACATGGCTGTCGACGCGAACGCCCGGGCCTGCCGGAAAATGGACGTCGGTGATGAGGCCCGGCGAGGCGACGAAGGTGGCGGGGTCCTCGGCATTGATGCGGCACTCGAAGGCATGGCCCTGCGCCGTGCCGGCAAAGCGGCCCGTCTCCAGCACCTCCCCCTGCGCCACGCGCAACTGCTCGTGCACGAGGTCGACGCCGGCCGTCATTTCCGTGACGGGGTGCTCGACCTGAAGGCGCGTGTTCATCTCGATGAAATAGAACTCGCCGTTCTCGTAGAGGAACTCGAACGTGCCGACGCCGCGATAGCCGATCTGCCGGCAGGCCTCGGCGCAGCGCGCGCCGATCCGCTCGGCGAGCTCCGGCGCGATGCCGGGCGCGGGCGCCTCCTCCACCACCTTCTGGTGCCGGCGCTGCACGGAGCAGTCGCGGTGCCCGACCCAGACGGCATTGCCGTGATTGTCGCAAAGCACCTGGAATTCCACATGGCGCGGATGCTCCAGGAATTTCTCCATGTAGAGCTCCGGCTTGCCGAAGGCGCGGCGCGCCTCCTCGCGGGTGATGGCGATGGCGTCGGCCACCTCGGCGCTCTCGCGCACGACGCGCATGCCGCGCCCGCCTCCGCCGCCGGCCGCCTTGACGATGACCGGATAGCCGATCTCCTCCGCGATGGCGCGCACCGCCCCGGCGTCTTCCGGCAGGGGCTCGCCCGGGCCCGGCACGCAGGGCACGCCCGCCGCCATCATCGCCCGCTTGGCGGCGATCTTGTCGCCCATGGTGCGGATCGCGGATGCCGGCGGACCGATGAAGACGAGGCCCGCCTCCTCCACCGCCTCGGCGAAATCGGCGTTCTCCGACAGGAACCCGTAGCCCGGATGCACCGCCTCTGCGCCCGTCACGCGCGCCGCCAGCAGGAGCGCCGCCTGGTTGAGGTAGCTGCGCCCCGGCGCCGAAGGCCCGATGGAAAGCGGACCGCCCGCGGCGGGCGATGGGCGCCCGGCCCGGTCCGCCTCGGAGGCGATGAGGACCGGCCGCAGCCCGAGTTCCAGGCAGGCGCGCTCGATGCGCACGGCGATCTCGCCGCGATTGGCGATCAGCACGGAGGTGAAGGGCGAGGCCATCAGCCAATCTCCGCCAGCGGATCGCCGAAGCCGACTTCCTGCCCGTCCTCGAAGAAGATGCGCTTGATCACGCCGGCAACGGGGGCCGACACCGTGGTGAAGACCTTCATCGCCTCGATAATGCAGAGCGCCTGCCCGGCCTCGACCCGGTCGCCGGCCGCAACCAGGGGCGCCGCACCGGGGCTCTGCGCACAATGCAGGACCCCGGACATGGCCGAGCGCACGATCCGGCCCTCCGCCGCCTCATCCTCGCCGGCCGCCGCTGCCGCGACGGGCGCCTGCGGCTCAGCAGCAACGGGTGCGGGAGCACTGGTCGCCGCCTCGCGCGGGGGATTGCGGATGACGACCGTCGTGCCCGCCTCGCTGACCGTCAGTTCCGAGACGTGCGAGCGCCCGACGAAATCGAGAAGCGTCTTGATCTTTTGCAGATCCATGGTTTTCCCCAAGGGCATGAAGAAGCCGGCATGCGGCCTTCGCGGCCAAGCCTCCGGCTCGATTGGGAAAACCTTACACAGCATCCGGACCAATGGGGGCAGACAAACTTTGTATACCGTCCGCCCTCCCCTTTCGGCGCGCATCGAGGTTGCCGTTTCGGTAACAATCTGCCGATCCGGCCATGTTTCGGAACATTTTTGATAATTTTAGCCCGATCTGGCTGAAATATTCTTGACATAATTCCGTTTCGGAAACTTACTAGCTTCATTGAGGCTGAAATGGAACCGCCGCATGAGCCAGCGCTACATCGTCGACGACCTGGACCGCGAGATCATCCGCTACCTGTCGGAGGACGGGCGCCTTTCGGCGGCCGAGATCGCCGGCCGGATCGGCAGCGTCTCGGAGCGCACGATCCGCAACCGCATCGCAGGCCTGCTACAGGCCAAGATGATCGTGATCGGCGCCATTCCCGATCCCGTGGCGCTCGGGCGCGACGTGCAGGTGGAGCTTCTGATCGAGGTCGAGCCGGGCAAGCTGGAGGACGTCGCCATCCAGCTCGGCGAATATGAGGAGATCGGCTATCTCGCCGCCACCAGCGGCACGGCGAACCTCAGCGCTTCGCTCTTCGTCGCCGACCATGCGGCGCTCCTCGAATTCATCGACCAGGAGCTGGGCAAGCTGCCCGGCGTCAGGCGCGTGACGAGTTCGGTGGTCCTCAGGCTCTACAAGGTATTCGGCACGAGGACGACCGCGATCAGCCGCGGCACGGACCTCGGCGGCAAGAAGAAAGGATGACCCATGCTTCGCATCGGGGTTGATGTGGGCGGAACCAACACGGACGCGGCGCTGCTGCGCGGCACGGAGGTTCTGGCGACGGTGAAGTCCTCGACCACGGCGGACGTGACCTCGGGCGTCGCTGCGGCCATCCGCACCGTGCTCGCCGAGGCGGGCGTTGCCGCCGGCTCGGTCGATGCCGTCATGATCGGCACCACGCATTTCCTCAATGCCGTCGTCGAAGGCCGGCATCTCGAAAAGGTCGGCATCCTGCGCCTTTGCGGCGCCTCGACCCGCTCGCTGCCGCCGATGATCGACTGGCCGGAGACGCTGCGTCCCATCGTCGACGGCGGCGCGGCGCTGGTCGGCGGCGGCGTCAACTACGACGGCTCGGAAATCGCCCCGCTCGACGGCGATGCGATCCGCACGGCCTGCCGCGACTGGCACGCGCGCGGCATCTCCGCCGTCGCCATCTGCTCCGTCTTCGCGCTGGTCGACCCGCGCATGGAGAACGAGGCAGCCGGGATCGTCGCGGAAGAAATGCCGGGCGTAGCGATCAGCCTGTCGCACCGCATCGGCCGCACGGGCCTCCTGCCGCGCGAGAGCGCGACGATCCTCAACGCCAGCCTCCACACGCTCGGCCGCGAGACGGTCGGCGCCTTCCGCTCGGCGTTCTCCGCGCTCGGCCTTGATTGCCCGCTCTACCTCACGCAGAACGACGGCACGCTGATGGCCGCCGAGTTCGCCGAACGCTACCCGGTCTTCACCATCGCCTCCGGCCCGACCAACTCCATGCGGGGCGCCGCCTTCCTGACCGGGCTTTCCGATGCGGCCGTCATCGATATCGGCGGCACGACCACCGATATCGGCATGCTGGTCGCCGGCTTCCCGCGCACGCGCAGCGAAGGCGCGATGATCGGCGGCGTGCCGACGAACTTCCGCGTGCCGGACGTCTACTCCTTCGGCCTTGGCGGCGGCAGCATCGTGCGCCCCGGCGACAGGCCCACGGTCGGCCCGGATTCGGTCGGCTTCCGCCTGCCGGAAAAGGCGCTTTGCTTCGGCGGCGATACCCTGACGGCGACCGACATCGCCGTTGCCGCCGGCCTCGTCGACCTCGGCGACCGCGCCCGCCTTTCCCACATCACGCCCGAATTCGCCCGAAAGATGCTGGCGCAGATGAAGGCCAGCATCGAGACGGTGCTGGACCGCATGAAGCCGAGCGCGGAGCCGATCCCGGCCATCCTCGTCGGCGGCGGCTCGGTGCTCGTCGACGGGCTGCTGGAGGGCACCACCGTCTCATTGAAGCCTGAGCATTTCGGCTCGGCCAACGCCATCGGCGCGGCCATCGCGCAGGTCTCCGGCGAGGTGGACAGCGTCGTCTCGCTGGAAGGCACGACGCGCGAGATCGCGCTGGAATCCGTCGTCGCCGAGGCGCGCGCGCGCGCCGTCGAGGCGGGCGCCGCGGCAGAGACGGTCACGCTCGCCGAAATCGAGGAAACGCCGCTCGCCTACCTGCCCGGCAATGCCGTGCGCGTCGCGGCGAAGGTCATCGGGGAACTCAGGGCATGAAATACTGGACGCTCACCGAAGCGGATATCGACCGCATCGCCGTCGGCTGCGGCATTCTCGGCACCGGCGGCGGCGGCAGCACCTATCACGGCTCGCTGCGCGCCAAGGCCCTGCTGCGCGAGGGCAAGCGCATCCGCATGGTGCGCCCGGCCGACATGGACCCGGACGCGCAGATCATCGGCATCGGCGGCATCGGCGCGCCGACCGTCGGCATCGAGAAGATCGCCGAGGGCGCCGAGGGCGTGCGCCTCATGCGGGCGCTCGAGCATCACATGGGCCGCAAGGTCGATGCGCTGCTCGGCGACGAGGTGGGCGGCGGCAACGGCATCGCACCGATGCTGACGGCCGCCATGGTCGACCTGCCGGTGGTGGATGCAGACGGCATGGGCCGCGCCTTCCCGGAAGTGCAGATGACGACCTTCTTCATCCACGGCCAGGCCGTGCAGCCGGCAGCGCTCGCCGATGCGGACGGCAACGTCCTGATCGTCACCGAGGCGACGACGCCGAAGATGCTGGAAAAGCTGCTGCGCGCCAGCACCATCGCCATGGGCTGCACGGCGCTGATGACGACGGCCCCCATGTCCGGCGATTTCGTGCGCCGCTTCGGCGTGCCGCACACGACGAGCCAGGCCTGGAGCCTCGGCAACGCCGTGCTGAACGCCCGCGCCGCCAAGGAAGACCCGGTCGAGGCGATCCTGAAGCAGTCCGGCGGCGTCCGGCTGATGCGCGGCAAGGTGACGGACATCGCCCGCCGCGTCGCCGCCGGCTTCAACCGCGGCACGCTGACCGTCGCGGGCCTCGACGAGGATGCCGGCCGCTCGATCGCCATCGAGATCCAGAACGAATATCTCATCGCGCGCGAGGGCGAGAGGATCATCACCATGGTGCCGGACCTCATCTGCATCGTGGATTCGGAGACCGGCCGCGCCATCGGCACGGAGGAGCTGCGCTACGGCCTGCGCATCGACGTGCTCTCCATGCCCGCGCCGGTGCTGCTGCGCAGCCAGATCGCACTCGAATCCGTCGGCCCGCGGGCCTTCGGCTACGATTTCGACTTCGTGCCGATGGGCGTCTCCGCCGACGCGCCCGCCGTGCCGCAATACGAAGAAGACGCCTGACCGTCCGACCCCAGCCAACCTCCAAGGGAGACCGACATGAACCGCCGCAATTTCCTGAAGACGACTGCCCTTGCCGCGCTCGCGGCCACCACCGCACGCTGGAATTTCGCCATGGCGCAAGGCAGCGGCATCTTCACCCTCGCCTGCCCGACCAGCTTCCCCGACCTCGACCCGGCGACGTCCTTCTCCAATGACGGCGCGGTGCTCGCCAATGTCTACGAGAGCCTTGCCCGCTATATCCCGGCGACCGAGACGAGCGAGGCGAAGATCGAACCGCTGCTCGCCGCCTCCTGGGAGGTGAGCGAGGACGGCAAGACCTGGACCTTCACCCTGCGCGACGGCGTCAAGTTCCACGACGGCAGCCCGCTGACCTCGGAAGCCGTCAAGGGCTCCATCGAGCGCACGCGCAAGATCGGCGGCGGCGCCTCCTTCATCTGGGGGCCGGTCGCCTCCATCGAGACGCCCGAGCCGCTGAAGGTCGTTTTCACGCTCTCCGAGCCGCAGCCGCTCGACCTTATCGCCTCGGCGGGCTTTGCCGCCTGGATCTACGCCCCCTCCTCGCTCGACAAGGACAATGCCTGGTTCAACGCCGGCAACGACGCGGGCACCGGCCCGTTCAGGATCTCGCGCTACGAGCCCGGCCAGCGCGCCGTGCTGGAACGCGCGGAAGGCTATTGGGGCACGGTGCCGGAAGGCGCGTTCCAGACCGTCTCGTTCGAGATCGTCGAGGATGCGACGCTCGCCCAGAACATGATCGAGAGCGGCCAGGCCGACTGGACCTACAGCCTTCCTTACGAGAACCTGGAGGCGCTGAAGTCCAATCCGGACCTCAACGTCGTGGTCAATCCCTCCTTCGAGACGCTGTTCGGCCTCTACAACGTCAAGCGCGCCCCGCTCGACAAGCCGAAGGTCCGCCAGGCGCTGTCGCTCGCCTTCCCCTATGACGACGTGATCGCCGCCGGCACCAGCGGCTTCGGCACGCGCGCCAAGGGCGTCGTTCCGGCCGGCATCTGGGGCCATGACGCCGACGCGCCGATCCCGAAGACGGACCTCGAAGCCGCCAAGGCGCTGCTCGCCGAGGAAGGCATCGAGCCGGGCCTCGAACTCACCATGACCTATTCCACCTCGCAGGCCCTCGAAGCCGTCGCCGGCGAACTCTGGAAGGCCAATCTCGAAACGCTCGGCATCACGCTGACGCTCCAGCCGATGGCGTGGGAAGCCCAGTGGCAGCTCGGCAAGTCGGACCCCAAGGCCGCGCAGGACATCTTCGTCATGTTCTGGTGGCCGACCTTCGTGACGCCCTACGACTATCTCTTCAACCTGTTCCACAGCGAGGAGAAGCCCAACTTCAATCTCGGCTACTATTCGAACCCCGAGGTCGATGCGAAGATCGACGAGGCGGCCAAGCTCTCCGGCACCGACCGCGCCCGCGCCGAGGCCCTCTTCATCGAGGCGCAGCGCACGATCATCGAGGACGCGGCGGCCATCTTCATGCTGGACCAGCCCAACATCCATGTGGTCCGCTCCGACGTGAAGGGCTACGCCGACAACCCGGCCTACGGCCACGTCGCCTTCGTCAACGAACTGAGCCGGTAAGGCTCCCGGCGGTCCGATGGAACTTCTCCGCTACATTCTGCGCCGCATGATCCTCTCCGCCTTCGTGGTGGTGGGCGTGACCTTTCTGGTCTTTATCGTGGCGCAGGTGGTTCCCTCGGACCCGGCGGCCCTTTATGCCGGACCGCGCCCGACGGCCGAGCAGATCGAGAAGGCGCGGCAAGAGCTCAATCTCGACGCGCCGCTGCCCGCCCGCTTCGCCACCTTCGCCGCAGCCATGGCGTCGGGCGATTTCGGCATCTCCTATAAATCGCGCCGGCTGATTGCCGAGGACCTGCGGGCCTATCTTCCCGCGACGCTGGAGCTTGCGGTTTTCTCCACGGGCCTTGCGCTCCTCATCGGCATCCCGCTCGGCGTCGTCGCGGCCGCCCGGCAGGGGCGGTGGCCGGACAGGCTCGGCAGCCTCGGCTCCATCGCCGCCGTCGCCATGCCGACCTTCTTCCTCGCCATGTTGCTGCAGCTCGTCTTCGCGCAATGGCTCGGCATCCTGCCGCTCTCCGGGCGCCTGTCGCGCGAGATCGCGATTGCCGCCCCGCTGCCCGTCGTCACCAACTTCGCCATGATCGACGCGCTGCTTGCCGGGCGGCTCGACGCCTTCGTCGACGCGGTGAAGCACCTCATCCTGCCGGCCCTCACCCTCGCCTCCTATCCGGCCGGCGTCGCCATGCGGCTGACGCGCTCGGCGATGATCGAAATCCTCGAGCGCCGCCATGTGGTCGCGGCCCGCGCGCTTGGCCTTTCCGAGCCGCGCATCCTCTTCGGCCACGCGCTGCCGAACGCCATGGGCCCGGCGCTGACGGTGATCGGCCTTTCCTTCGCCTATGCGCTCACCGGCGCGGTGCTGGTCGAGATCATCTTCGCCTGGCCGGGCCTCGGCCGCTACGTCTCCGAGGCGATCCTCGCCAAGGACTTCCCGGTCATCGCCGCCGTCACCATGGTCGTGACGATCTGCTACGTCGCGATGAACCTCCTCATCGACATCGCCCAGGCGCTGGTCGACCCGCGGGTGGCGCTGTCATGACGAAGCTCGTCCACCGCCTCGGCTGGCCCGGCACCCTCGCCCTCGGCATCGTCGTCCTCTTCGTCCTCGTCGCCATCCTCGCGCCGTGGATCGCGCCCTATCCGGCGCAAGGGGCCGGAGCGCCGAACGTCATCGCGAAGCTCTCGCCGCCGTCTGCCGACTACTGGCTCGGCACGGACCATCTCGGCCGCGATATCCTCAGCCGCATCATCTACGGCACCCGCGTCTCGCTGACGAACGGCGTCCTCATCGTCGCCTTCTCGCTGCTCATCGGCCTGCCGGTCGGCCTTGCCGCCGGCTATTTCGGCGGCTGGGTGGACGAGGCGCTGATGCGCGGCACGGACGTCTTCCTCGCCTTCCCCGCGCTGCTGCTCGCCGTGCTGATGGCCGCAGCCCTCGGCCCCGGCTTCCTCAACAGCATCATCGCCGTCGCGGTAACCTGGTGGCCCTGGTATGCCCGCCTTGCCCGCGCGGAAGTGCTGGTGCTGCGCGGACAGCCCTATGTGGAGGCCGCGCGCCTTGCTGGCGTCTCGCATCCGCGCATCATCCTGCGCCACATCCTGCCGGCGACGGGCCGGCCGCTCACCGTGCAGGCCGCGCTCGACGTCGGCCCGGCGCTGCTGACGGCCGCCGCCCTCTCCTTCCTCGGCCTCGGCGTGCTGCCGCCCACCGCCGACTGGGGCCAGATGGTCGATGCGGGCCGCAAGTTCTTCCCGGCGCGCTGGTGGTATTCGGCCATGCCCGGCCTGACGATCTTCATCGTAGCACTCGCCTTCTCCGTGCTGGGCGACGCGCTGCGCGAGCGCAAGGGAGGTGCCGCCCGTGCCTCTCATTGATATCCGCGACCTATCCGTCTCCATCCCGACGCCGGACGGCGACGTCCATGCCGTGCGCTCGGTCAGCCTTGAGATCGAGCGCGGCGAGATACACGGCGTCATCGGCGAATCGGGCTGCGGCAAGACCATGACCGGCATGGCGGTGCTCGGCCTCGTGTCGAAGGGCGCGCGCATCGCCGCCGAGCGCTTCCATTTCGATGGCGAGGACCTGCGCGAGAAGGCACGGAGCCTGCGCGGCCGGCGCATCGGCCTCATCTCGCAGGACCCCGCCGCCGCGCTGAACCCCGTTCTCTCCATCGCCCGCCAGATGGACGACGTGATCCGCGCCCACCGCGACCTTCCCCGCAAGGCGCGCCGCGCGGAGGCGGCCTCGCTCCTTGCCGCGACCGGCCTTCCCGATCCCGAACGGGTGCTGAAAAGCTACCCGCACCAGCTTTCCGGCGGCATGCAGCAGCGCGTCGTCATCGCGCAGGCGCTGGCGACCGGCGCCGATTTCCTCATCGCCGACGAGCCGACCACCGCGCTCGACGTCTCCGTCGGCGCGCAGGTGCTGGCGCTCCTGCGCCGGCTCGTCGCGGAACGCGGCCTTACCGTGCTGATGATCACCCACGACATGGACGTGATCGCCGAGGCCTGCGACCGGGCGACGGTGCTCTATGCCGGCCGCTCGGTGGAGACCGGTCCCGTCGAGGCGGTGCTGAGCCGTCCCGGCCATCCCTATACGCGCGCGCTTCTTGCCGCCCTTCCCGATGCCGCGCCGCACGGCGCGCGGCTTGCCGCCATCGAGGGCTCCATTCCGCCGCCGCGCTCGGCCATTGCCGGCTGCGCCTTCGCCCCGCGCTGCCCGCAGGTCCTGTCCGTCTGCGCCGCCCTGCCGCCGCCGGAGCGCGTGCGCGGCGCCCATCGCTGGCTCTGCCACCTGCCGGAGGATGCGGCATGAGTGCGATGCTCGACATCGACAATCTCGTCATCCGCTATCGCGCCGGCCTCTTCGCTCCGCGCTTAAAGCCGGCCGTCAACGGCGCAAGCTTCCGCCTCGCCAAAGGCGAGACGCTCGGCATCGTCGGGGAAAGCGGCTCGGGCAAGACCAGCCTGCTGCGCGCCATCCTGCGGCTGCTGCCGGTCGAAAGCGGCGCGATCCGCCTCGACGGCGAGGACTGGCTGGCGCTGAAGGGCGATGCGCTGCGCCGCGCGCGCCAGAAGATCGGCGTCGTCTCGCAGAACCCGTTCCTGTCGCTGAGCCCGCGCCTTACCATCGCCGAGATCGTCGCCGAGCCCATGCTGGCGCAGGGCGAAAAGCAGGGGCCGGCGATGCGCGAAAAGATCGCCGGGCTTCTTGCCGATTGCGGCCTGCCGGCCGATTTCCTCGACCGGCGCGCGCGCGAGCTTTCCGGCGGCCAGGCCCAGCGCGTCGCCATCGCCCGCGCCCTCTCGCTCGAACCCGGCCTGATGATCCTCGACGAGCCGACCTCCGCCCTCGACGTCTCCGTGCAGGCGCAAATCCTCAACCTCCTTGCCGACCTCAAGGAGAGCCGCGGCTTGTCGATGCTCTTCGTTACCCACAACCTGAAGGTCGTCGCGCATATCTCCGACACGCTCCTCGTCATGCGCCGCGGCGACGTCGTGGAATTCGGCCGGACGGAAGAGGTGATCCGCGGGCCCGCCGAGGCCTATACCCGCGAGCTCCTGTCCTTCGGGCGCCGCTAGCCCGCTGTCACCGTGACAAGAATCGGCGTTCCCAAGCATGGGGCGCCCTTCTATGTATCGGTCGTCCCACCAGCCGAAAGTCCGCCCATGACCTCCATCGAAATGATCGTCGCCGCCCGTGCCCGCCTGCGCGGTGAGGCGCGCCGCACGCCGCTCCTCTCCTCGCCCTTCCTCGACGAGATGGCCGGGCGGCGGGTGCTGGTGAAGGCGGAATGCCTGCAGCATACGGGCTCGTTCAAATTCCGCGGCGGCTGGTCTGCCGTCTCCGGCCTTGCGCCGGAGGTCCGCAAGCGCGGCGTGATCGCCTTCTCGTCGGGGAACCATGCGCAGGGCGTCGCGCTCGCGGCCCTTCGCCACGACGTTCCCTCCGTCATCGTCATGCCGTCCGATGCGCCCCGGCTGAAGATCGAGAACACCCGCGCCCTCGGCGCCGAGGTCGTCCTCTACGACCGCGCGAAGGAGGACCGCGACGCAATCGGCGCGCGGATCGCCGGGGAACGGGGCCTCACGCTCGTCAAACCCTTCGACGACGCCCTCGTCATCGCCGGCCAGGGGACGGTCGGGCTGGAGCTTGCCGAACAGGCGGAGGAGGAAGGCGTGCAGGCTGCAGAGGTGCTGGTGCCCTGCGGCGGCGGCGGGCTGAGCGCGGGCATTGCGCTCGCGCTCGAAGCCAGCGCACCAAGCCTGACGCTGCGCACCTGCGAGCCGGAAGGGTTCGACGACACGGCGCGTTCGCTGGCAGCGGGCAAGGTCGTGCGCAACGCGGCGCTGTCGGGCTCGATCTGCGATGCCATCGTCACCCCGGAACCGGGCAAGATCACCTTCCCGATCCTGACGCGGCTTGCCGGCGCGGGCATCGCGGTCTCCGACGAAGAAGCCCTTCGCGCCATGGCGCTCGCCTTCAAGCGGCTGAAGATCGTCGTCGAGCCCGGCGGGGCGGTGGCGCTCGCCGCCGCGCTCTTCCACGGCAAGGCGCTGGAGAGCGACACGGTCATCGCCGTCGCCTCCGGCGGCAATGTCGATACGGATGTCTTCACGGCGGCGCTTCAGCGCTTCGGCTGAAGCGCACCCTTCTCAGGGGCGCGCGGCGATGACCTCGATCTCCACGAGGAAGCCGGGGCCGGCAAGCCCCGCGACCTGGAAGACGGAGCGCGCGGGAAGGTTCGGCTGGTCCTTCGTGCCGAAGAACTGCGTATAGCCCTCCATGAAGCCCTTGAAGTCCATCTTGCCGTCCTTGCCGGGATCGCCGACGAGGAAGACCTGCATCTTCACCACGTCGCTCATCTTGAGGTCCATGCCGGCCAGCGTCTTCTCGATCGATTGCAGCGCGGAGACGGTCTGCGTCCTGGTATCGCCATAGGCCTCTACCGAACCCTTCGGCGCCTTCTCGTCGGCGACGGAGGCGAGCGCCCCGCTGACATAGACCGTCGTCATGCCGGCCGGAACCTCGACCGCCTGGGCGATGGGGAAATCCGAGCCCGGTATCTTGTGGCGCACCACCTCCGCGGCCGAGGCGCCGGCCGCGGCCATCGCCAGTGTCCCGAACACGATAGCGCCGGTCAGAAATTTCATGTCGATGCTCCTATCTTGCGTCCTTCACGTCCTCGGCCGTCGCGGCATCCTTGTAGTCGTTGCCGAAATGGGTGCGCACGTAGTTGACGACGGCCGCCACCTGCTCGTCCGACATCATCTCGCCGACGGGCGGCATGCCCTTCTGGCCGTGCAGGATGATGTAGATCGGGTAGCCGGCGGATTCGAGGTTCTCGTTCTTGGCGAGCGGCGGATACTTGCCCGCGCCGACCGCCCCCTCGCCTTCCGGCATGTGACAGGCCTGGCAGACATGGGTGTAGATATCCTCGCCCGTCTTCTGCGTGACCGTATCCGAGCGCGCGGGCGTCGCGCCGGCGGAATCGGCAAGCGCGGTCCCGGCGCAAAGGCCGGCGGCAAGGAGCGTTGCGAGCCCCAGCGTGTATTTTCTGTGATTGGACATGGCAGAATCCCTCACTGAATCCTCGAGGTCGATTGAACGGGTGCGCGTCATCCCTGCATCACCCGCTTGTGCAGGCGCTCGATGGCGTCGAGCGAGGACAGGATCGCCCCCTCCTGCCAGGCCGGGATGTAGGATGCGTGCTCGCCGGCAAGGACGATGCGCCCGTCGATCTGGCAGAGGTTGTCGTAGTGCTGCTTGCGGGCCTCCTCCGTCCAGTCGCCGGCGCAGCCGAGCGTGAACGGGGACCGGTGCCATGCCCAGGACACGCCGTTCTCGAACTCGTCCTTGTATTGCGGGTGGATGATCGTGCCCTGCTCGACGGCCGCCTTGACGCGGTCCTCCGGCTTCATCGCCGTGAAGGCGTAGGAGGCCGGGCCGTTCCAGGTATAGCAGCCGAGGAGGACACCCTTGCCGCCCCTGTTGTAGTCGGTGCTGGGATAGGAGATGTTGGTGATCGGCAGGTCCGTATAGGTGACGCCGCCGAAGATCAGCTCGTCCTCCTCCCAGAAGCGGCGTTTCATCTGCAGGCCCACCTTGACCGAGGAGGCATAGGGCACCGCCCCGATGGCGGCCTTCATCTTGTCGGAGACCTGGATGTCGATCTGGCTGAGGATCGTCAGCGGAATGGTGCACACGCACCAGTCGGCGCTCTCCGTTCGGGTCTCGCCGGGCTTTTGCGCGTCCTCGTAGGTCACGGTCACGCCCTTGTCGCCCTGTTCGATCTTCACCACCTTGGCGTTGAAGGTGATGAGGTCCTTGACCTCCTTGGCGAAGGCATCGCCGATCCGCCCCATGCCGCCGACCGGCTGGAACATGGTGGTCTGGAATTCGTAGAGCGCGAAATTGGCGAGCGAGCCCCACAGGCCGGAGGAGAGCAGGTCGTTGAAGGCGAGCGGCTCGCCCGGCACCGGCTCGGCCCCGAGGCCGCCGCCGGGATCCTTCGCATAGCCGCGGAACTCGCCCGAGACCGCGCCCTTGGCATAGCTGTAGTCCTTATCGAGCGCGCCCCAGGAGCGAAGCGCCTCCAGGAGCATTTCCTGGTCCTCCTTGCCGACGCCCTCTTCCAGCTTGCCCTTCTGCACGACCTTGGCCAGAAGCTCGGAGACGTGGCCCTGGAAGTCGATCTTGACGTCGCGCACGCGCTGCGGCTTGCCGCCGAAGCCCTTGGTGGAATGCAGGAACGCATTGTGGTTGAGCTGCTGGAACGGCTCGAGCTGTACGCCGAGCCGGCGACAGTAGGCGAGCAGCCCGTTGTGGTGATAGGGAATGCGCCAGGGGCCTGGATTGATGTAGAGCCCTTCGTCGAACTCGCATTTCTGCGTGAAGCCGCCGAGCTCCGTGACGGTGTCGCCGCCGCGGATGGTCCAGTTCCGCCCGCCTGCGCGGTTGTTGTATTCGAGGATCTTGACCTTGTAGCCGGCCTGACGCATTTCCATCGCCGCCAGCATGCCGGCAAGCCCGGCGCCGAGGATGAGGACGGACGCGCCCTTGGGGTCGCCCTCCAGCTTCACCGGCCCCTTGTAGCCGGACTCGGCGGCAAGGCCCAGAGTGGTCATCGCCTGGTACATCGCGGCCGTGCCGGCCGTAAGCCCGATCATCTGCAAGAGCCTGCGCCGGCTCATCCCGATAAAGGGTTGCTCGTTCATCATCTCCCACCTCCTGATTTCATTGGGGCGCTGACGGGATTTCTATTGGGAAAACTGCTTCAGGTAGGCGATGACATTGACGATGTCCTCGTCCTTCTTGAGCCCCGCGAAGGCCATCTTGGTCTTGGGAACGACATCCTTCGGCTTGCGAAGGTACTTGGTCAGCGTCTCGTCGTTCCAGACGAGGCCGTTCGCCCCCGCATCCTTCATCGCGGGGGAATAGCTGTAGTCGGCATGGGTGCCGGCCGTGCGCCCGATGACGCCCTTCAGCGAGGGACCGACCTTGTTGGTGTCCTCATCGGCGACGTGACAGGCTTTGCATTTGTTGAAGACTTGCTGGGCTTTTCCGGCATCCTGTGCCAGAGCGCCGGACCCGGCGGCGAAGGCGAGCGTCATGGGAAGCAAAACGGCAAAAAATCGCATTTTTCCAATCCGCGGAACATGGTGTGTTGCATCTGCGCGCAAGCGCGAAAAGCGGATTCTCGACGCCTGCCAGAACTCTACATAGAGCGCTGCCGGGCGGATCAATACGATCGGGAAACTTTTTAAAACTTGATATTTATCTACCACTTAACAGGTGGCGGTGGAGCGGGAACGTGCCCGTTCCCGCCCGGGCGGGCACCCTTCGGCGCCCGTCATCCCGGCCGGAAAAACGGCTCAGAGGAGGCCGTAGCGGCGGAGAATGCCGGCGATCTCTTCGTCCTGCTCCGCATTCGGCAGAAGGGCCGGCTGGCGGCTGGCGCCGACGGAGGAATCCTGCAGGTAGAGCGCGCGCTTGACCATCGCCGGGGCGAAGCCGAGGGCATAGAGATCCGTGCGGAAGGCGGCGAAGGTCGCCTGCTGCTTTTCCGCCTGCGCAATGTCGCCCGCGTTGTAGGCCTTGAGGAGATCGGCGAGCACCTGCGGCATGGCGTTGCCGAGGCCGGAGATGCAGCCGGCCGCGCCGTTCTGCAAGGCCCAGAGCACCAGATGGTCCGGGCCGGAATAGACCTCGAAGCCGTCCACCTCCTTCGCCACCTGGAGATAGGCTTCCAGTGTCTCCCTGGCACCGCCGGAATCCTTGATACCGGCGATATTGCCGTGGCCGGCGAGCCTGCGCGCGGTCTCCGGCTCGATGTGGTTCTGCGTGCGGGCGGGGATATCGTAGAGATAGACCGGCGTCGTCACCGCATCGGCGACTGTCGAGAAATGGCGGATGAGGCCATCCTGCGTGCAGGCGATGAAGAAGGGGGTGATGACGGCGATGCCCGTCACGCCGATGCGGTCGAATTCGCGCGCCAGCTTCAGCGTCTCGAAGGTCGCGGGCATGCCGGCATTGACGATGACCCTGACGCGCCCGCCCACCTCGTCGACGACCTCCTCCGTCAGGCGCACCTTCTCCTCAAAGGTGAGCGCCGAGAAGTCGCCGTTGGTGCCGGCACACATGATGTTGTTGCCGGCCTCGACCTGGCGGCGGACCTGCGCGCGGGTCGCCTGGTAGTTGATGGTCTCATCCTCGTTGAAGCAGGTGACGAGGGCGACGAAGGCTTGTTTGGTCATCGGTCTTCCTTTGGCTCGGGCGCGCTCAGGAGGCGGCGCGTTGAAGGCGGGCGGCGCGATGGGCGGCCTGGACGTCGGGATCGGGGTCGAGGCCGGCGGAAAGGAGCGCACGGGTGTAATCCTGCCGCGGCGTCTCGAAGACCGCGCGCACCGTGCCGAGTTCCACGATATTGCCCTTCTGCATGACCATCACATGGTCCGCGAAATCGCGCACCACCGGCAGGTCATGGGCGATGAAGATGAAGGCGATGCCCATCTCGCGGCGCAGCTTGTCGAGCAGCTCGATCACCTGCGCCTGCACCGAGACGTCGAGCGCGGAGACCGCCTCGTCGCAGATGATGAGCTGCGGTTCGAGCGCGAGCGCCCGGGCGATGGCGATGCGCTGGCGCTGGCCGCCGGAGAACTGGTGCGGGTAGCGGCGCATGTGCTCCGGGCCGAGGCCCACCTGCACCAGGAGCTCGGCGACGCGCTCGCGCCATTTCGCCTTGGGCAGGATATCCGGGTGGATGACCCAGGCCTCGGAAATAAGCTGGAAGACCGTCATGCGCGGGTTGAGCGACTGGGTCGGGTCCTGGAAGACCATCTGGAGGTCGCGGCGCAGCTTGTAGAGTTCGGCGGGCGACAGGGTGAAGAGATCGCGCCCCTTCCAGTGCGCCGTGCCGGCGTCCGGCTCGTCGAGCCGCAGGAGGATGCGGGCGAGCGTCGACTTGCCCGACCCACTCTCGCCGACGACCGCCATGGTCTCGCCGGGCATGAGGTCGAAGGAGACGCCCTTCAGCGCCTCGAAGGAGCCGTAGGTCTTGCGCACGTCGCGCACGGAAAGGACCGGCTCGGCGCGGGCCGCGGGCTCGTGCATCTCGCCCTTTCCGGGCGCGGCGGCGATCAGCTTCTTCGTATAGGGATGCTGCGGGTTCTTGTAGACCTCGCGCACCGTGCCGGCCTCCACCAGCACGCCCTTCTCCATCACCACGACGCGGTCGGCGATCTCGGCGACGACGCCGAGATCGTGCGTGATGATGAGGACGCCCATGCCCGTCTCTTCCTGCAATTCCTCAAGAAGGGCGAGGACTTCCGCCTGGACGGTAACGTCGAGCGCGGTGGTCGGCTCGTCGGCGATGAGGAGGTCCGGGCGCAGCGCCAGCGCCATGGCGATCATGACGCGCTGGCGCTGGCCGCCGGAAAATTCGTGCGGATACTTGCCGAGCGAGTTTTCCGGCTCGGGAATGCCGACGCGCGTCATGAGTCGCAGCGCCTCGGCTGCCGCGGTGGCGGCGTCCGCCCCGTGGGTGGTGAGCGCTTCGCGGATCTGCCAGCCGACCGTATAGACCGGGTTGAGGTGACTGAGCGGATCCTGGAAGATCATGGCGATGCGCCGGCCGTTCACCGCGCGCCGCTCGTGCGGCGGCAGCTTGAAGAGGTCGACACCGTCGAGCAGGACTTCGCCCGACGTGATGCGCCCCGGCGGCATGTCGATGAGGTTCATGATCGCCGAGGAGGAGACGGACTTGCCCGAACCGCTCTCGCCGAGGATCGCCAGCGTCTCGCCGCGGTCGAGATGGTAGGAGATGTCGCGCACGGCATGGACCACGCCGCTGGCGGTGTGGAACTCGACCGAGAGGTTGCGCACTTCCAGGAGATGGTCAGCCATTCTTGCGGCCTTTCATTTCGAGACGCCAGCGCTGCACCGGATCGAGCGCGATGCGCAGCCAGTTCGAAAGCATGTTGAGCGACATGGTGGTGAGGATGATCGCAAGGCCCGGCCAGAAGGAGAGCCACCAGGCATTGGTGAGATACTGCCGGCCCTGCGAGATCATCAGGCCCCAGGTGATTTCCGGCGGCTGGATGCCGATGCCGAGGAAGGAGAGCGCGCTCTCGGCCAGCATCACATAGGCGAAGTCGAGCGTTGCGAGCGTCGTCAGCGTCGGCAGCACGACCGGCAGGATGTGCCGGAAGAGGATACGCCGGTCGGACGCGCCCATGACGCGGGCGGCCTGCACGAACATGCGCTCGCGGATTTCCAGCACCTCGGCCCGCGTCGTGCGCAGATAGACCGGGATGCGGGTGATCGCCAGCACCAGCATCAGGTTGAGGATCGACGAGCCGAGGATATAGAGCACGATCACGGCGATCAGCAGCGAGGGGAAGGACATGATGACGTCCGCCAGCCGCATGATCACCTGGTTGACGCGCGGCGAGGAAAAGCCGGCGACGAGCCCGAGCAAGGTGCCGACGGCGGCCGAGAGCGCCACCGCGCCGGCGGCGACCATCAGCGTGTTCTGCGTGGCGACGACGATGCGGGCGAGCAGCGGCCGGCCGAGCGCATCGGCGCCCATCCACCACACCCAGCCGCGCTCCCAGTCGAAGGGCGCGGCGTTGCGGCCGCGAAGGTTCTGCTTGGTCGCCAGCTCCCCGAGCCAGCTCGGCCCGACGATGGCGAGGATCACGATGAAGACGAGGAAGATCGCCGCGCAGAGCGCGAACTTGTCGGCAAGCAGCATGCGGACCATGCGGGTCGCGAAATTCGGCTCGTCGGCGAGGATGGTATCGGTCTGAAGGGTCATTTCCGCCTCCTCAATGCCGGATGCGCGGATCGAGCAGCGCATAGGCGAGGTCGATCAGAAGGTTCATGAGGAAGATCGCCAGCGCCGTGACGAGGATCGCGGCGAGCACGACGTTGAAGTCGCGCTGGAGGATGGAATCGATCATCAGCTTGCCGACGCCCGGAAAGCCGAAGATCGTCTCGACGATCACCGCGCCGTTGAGGAGGCTCGCCGCCTGGTCGCCGATCACCGTGATGACCGGCAGCATGGCGTTGCGCAGCGCATGGACGAAGATGATCGAGCGCGATTTGACGCCCTTGGCCCGGGCCGTCTTCACATAGGCCGACGAAAGGGCGCCGATCATCGAGCCGCGCACCACCTGCACGATGATGCCGAAGGGGCGGATGAACAGCACCGCGATCGGCAGGATCCAGTGCAGCAGCGAGCCGGTGCCCGAGGTCGGCAGCCAGGCGAGGTTCACGGAGAAGACGACGATCGCGACGATGGCGACCCAGAAATCGGGCACGGAAGCGCCGATCAGCGAGATGATCGAGGAGAGGCGGTCGAAGAAGCCGCCGGCGCGAAAGGCGGCAAGCGAGCCGACGAGGATGGCCGCGCCCGTGACGAGGCTCATGGTGATGACGGCAAGCCAGAGCGTCCAGGTGAAGGCCTCCAGCACGACGTCCAGCGCCGGCCGCGCCTTGCGCAGCGATTCGCCGAGGTCGCCCGTCAGCACGTCGCCGACATAGTGGGCGAACTGCACCAGCAGCGGATCGTTCAGGCCGTGCAGTTCGCGGAACTGCTGCTTCATTTCCGCGGACGCCTCGACCGGAAGGAAGAGCGCGGCCGGATCGCCCGTCAGGCGGGACAGGAAGAAGACCATGACGATCAGCCCGACGAGGGAGATCAGACTGGCCACAGCGCGTTTTCGAACGAATTTCAGCATGGCGCCCTCGGATAAACCCGGCGGCGGGATCATCCCGCCGCCTTGATTGCTGTTGTGGCCGGCGAACGCAGGGTTCGCCAGAGGCATTTACTTGATCTTGATCTCCGAGAGCTGGAGCGTCCCGTTCGTCGCCATGGTGGGCATGAAATCTAGGCGTTCGGAAACCCGCGAGAAGCCGACCATGTGGAACAGCAGCACATCGGCGACGACGTCGTCGTGCAGGTAGGCGATGAGTTCCTTCCAGAGCTTGGCGCGTTCGTCGCCGACGGCAGCCGAAGCGCGCTTGATCAGGTCGTCGACCTTCGGATCGGAGAAGCCGGACTGCGTGCCTTCGGAGTCGTACTTGAAGAACATCGAGAACGACGGGTCGCCCTTGGAGTTGTCATGCATGGCGGCGACGAGGATCGGGCCGCGGCCTTCCTTGAAGGGCTTGGAGTAGTACTGCTCGTGCTCGGCGACCTCGACGAACTTCAGGTCGATCTTGAAGCCGACGTCCTGGAGCTGCGCCTGGATAGCCTCCATGATCTCGGTGACGTTCGGGAAGTTGGCCGTGCGGGCGATGATGGTGATCGGCGTGTCGACCTTGACACCGTCGGCCTTGGCTTCTTCCAGGAGCTTCTTGGCGCCGTCCGGATCGAACGGGAAGACCTTCACGTCCGGGTTCCAGCCGAGCGTCGGCGGCGGCACGATGGCGGTCGCCAGCAGCGCGCCCTCGGGCACCAGCGTGCCGAGGAAGGCCTGGCGGTCGATGGCAAGGTTCAGCGCACGGCGCACGCGCACGTCGTTCAGCGGCTCGATATTGTGGTCGATGCGCAGGTAGACCGTCTCGCTGTCGAGGTAGGAGAAGTCGGTCGCCGGGTTGGTGGCGTCGAGCTGCGAGATCGACGGGGAGAGGTCGGCCTCGCCGGTCTGCACCATGGCGGCGCGGACGGACGGGTCGGCGCGGAAGAGATAGGTCGCTTCCGTCACTTCCGGCTTCTCGCCCCAGTAGTCGTCGCGGGCGGTGAGCACGATCTGCTGGCCCGGCGTCCATTCGGTCAGCTTGTAGGGGCCGGTGCCGACGGGCTCACGCACGAATTCCATCGGCGTTTCCTCCGGAACGATCGTCAGCAGCGACATCAGCAGCGGCAGGATCGGCTGGACCGGATCGGCCTTGAAGTCGATCGTGTAGTCGTCGACGACGGTCGGCGTGATCGTCATGCCGCCGAAGTAGCGGCGCGACTCGCAAGAGTTCTTGTCGCTCATGATGCGGTTGAAGCTGTGCTCGACGTCCTTGGCGTCGAAGCCCGTGCCGTCGGAGAACTTGACGCCCTGGCGCAGGTGGAAGCGCCAGCTGCCGTCGGCGTTCTGCTCCCACTTCTCGGCAAGGCGCGGCATCAGGCCCTTGTCGCCGCGCACGTCGAGCTCGGTCATCGTCTCGCTGACATTCTCCATGATGACGCGGCCGATATTGGAGCGCGTCGCCATGCAGGGCTCGAGCAGGTCGGCCTCTTCCGGAAGCACGATCTTGATCGGGCCGGACCCGGCGAAGGCGGTCGAAAGGGTGGACCCCAGCATGAGGGCACCCAGGATGAGCATTTTTTTCACGGCATTTCCTCCCTAGTGAAAGTCGTTCAGGCAGATGTCGGTTTTCCCGATCGCGCGGCGATCAGCGCCGCGCAACAGATGAGCCCGCCGCCGCACAGCGTCGTCAGGGCAATGTTTTCGCCGAACAGCGCGAACCCGCCGAGCGCCACCAGGGGCAGGCGCAGGAAATCGACGGGGGCGACGATGGTGGCGGGGGCGAGCGAGAAGGCATGGGTCATCAGCCCCATGCAGGCGGCGCCGATGACGCCCTGCAGCGCGAGCAGCCCCATCTCCTTCGATCCGGGCATGGTCCAGAACGGAAGCGCGAAGAGGAGCGCGATCGGCACGGTCAAAAGGAGGTTCCAGACGACGAGCGTTCCGGTCGCATCCCCCTTCGACATGGATTTGAGGATGAGCTGGATGGCCGACTGGAGCACCGCGCCCGCAAGCGCAAGAAGAATGGCGAGGCTGAAGCCGGTGCCGGACGGCCCGATGACGAAGAGCGCGCCGACGAAGCCGATGGCGACGGCGCCGATCATCGCCGGGCCGGGCCGCTCGCCGAGCGTCAGCGCGGCGCCGAGCACGAGGAAGACCGGCGAGGTGAAGGCGATGGCCGTGACGTCGGCAAGCGGACCCCAGCTGAAGGCGGCGAAGAAGGCGACCATGGCGAGAAGCTTGAAGCCGGCGCGCACCGCATGCTGGCGCAGGGGATGGACCGAGCGCAGCACCGAGGGGCGCAGGGCGATCCACGGAAGAAGCACGACGGCGCCGAAGAAGGCCCGGAAGAAGCCGATGACGAACGGATGCACCGCACCGTCGAGGGCGCGCACGATCACCGCATCGCTCGCCGCCAGGATGGCGGCGCCGACGGCAAAGATGACGGCCGCCCTGGCCTTCGGGGGGTTGCCGGCTACCGGCATGGAATCCTCCTTCCCGGCGTCCTCCCGCCGGCTTGACCAGACCATCCCCTTTTCAGACAAGTTTGTCAATTTGTTTCGCAATGTAAAATCGTACGTTTTAAAATCATAAAAATTATTCGTTTTAAATCAGTTATTTATGTCAACATAACAGCAAAAATTGGAAGGCGAGTAACATACTTAAACTTGACAACTTTGGAAATTTGGCGATTTTCGACACCATGCAGGAGGAGGAGCGCGAAATGGACCCGCAAGAAATAGCCCGCAACATGAATGGCCTGCTCCAGGCCGTTTCGCCCGAGCGCGCGGAGGCCCTGCTGCCCTCGCCCATGGTCCAGAACCATGCGGCGTTCCTGCACATGCTCTCCGACGGAGCGCTCGTCTGCGCCTGGTTCGGGGGCACGCTGGAAGGCAAGTCGGATATCTCCATCTTCGCCTCCGTCCTGCCGCAGGGCGCCGCGGGTTGGGGGCCGCCGCAGCGGCTGAGCTTCGATGCGGATCATTCCGAGCAGAACCCGGTGCTCTTCACCGCCCCGGACGGACGGCTCTGGCTCTTCCACACCTCTCAGCCCTCCGGCAACCAGGACGAATGCCGCATCCGCATGGCCGAAATCCGGCGCGACGCATCCGATCCGCTGGTGCTGACCGCATCCGAAGGCCGCTACCTCGACCTGCCGCGCGGCTGCTTCGTGCGCGCGCCGCTGGTGGTGCGCGACGACGGGGCGTGGCTGCTGCCGATCTTCCGCTGCGTCCAGCGTCCCGGCCAGAAATGGAACGGCAGCCACGACACGGCCGCCGTCGGCGTTTCGCCGGATCAGGGTGCGACCTGGCGGCTGGAGGATCTCGGCCAGTCCATCGGCTGCGTGCACATGTCGCCCGTCTCGCTGGGCGAAGGGCGCCTTGCCGCCTTCTTCCGCCGCCGGCAGGCCGACCATGTCTACCGCACCGAAAGCCTTGACGGCGGACACTCCTGGTCCGCGCCTGCGGCCAGCGACGTGCCGAACAACAATTCCTCCATCGCCGCCGTCCGCCTTTCGGACGGGCGGGTCGCGATGATCTGCAATCCCGTCAGCGCCGCCCAGTCGGCCGACAGGCGCACCTCGCTCTATGACGAGCTCGGCGAAAACGACAACCGGCCCGACGCGGACCCGGCCGGCGGCTGCGTGCCCGTCTGGGGCGTGCCGCGCGCGCCGGTCGCCCTTTGCCTTTCGGAAGACGGCGGGAAGACCTTCCCCGTGCGCCTTCTCATCGAGGACGGCCCGGGCACCTGCCTTTCCAACGACTCGACCGACGGCCGCAACAAGGAAATGTCCTATCCCTGGCTACTGGAAGGGCCGGACGGCACGATGCACCTTGCCTACACCTACCACCGGCGCGCCATCAAATATGTCCGCCTTGCCCCCGGCTGGGCGAGCGCCGACGCACGGAGACTTTCATGAGCAACATCATCGGCATAACCATGGGCGACCCGTGCGGGGTCGGCCCGGAGATTTCCGTCCGCGCGCTGGCCGGCATGTCCCCCGGGGAGCGGGCGACGATCCGCATCTACGGCAATCTCGCGACGCTCGAGGCCGCCCGCACGGCGCTCGGCATCGATATCGACCTTGCCCCTTACGTCGTGGACCTTCCCGTCGAGGGGGCGCCGCTGCCCTGGGGACAGCTCAGCCCCGTCGCCGGCGACGCCGCCTTCCGCTTCATCGAGAAGGCGGTGCGCGATGCCGAGGCCGGCGTGATCGGCTGCATCGTCACCGCGCCCATCAACAAGGAGGCGCTGAACCTTGCGGGCCACCACTATGACGGCCATACCGGCATGCTGCGCAGCCTGACCGACGCCAAGGCGGCCTATATGCTGCTCGCCTCGGACCGGCTGAAGGTCATCCACGTCTCCACCCACGTCTCGCTGCAGGAAGCGATCCGCCGCTCGACGACGGAGCGGGTGCTGGCGACCATCCGCGCGGGCAACGCCCACCTCAAGCGCATCGGCTATGCCGCCCCGAAGATCGCGGTCGCCGGCATCAACCCCCATTGCGGCGAGAACGGCCTTTTCGGCACGGAGGACGACGACCAGATCGCGCCGGCCGTCGCCGCCGCGCGCGCCGAGGGCATCGACGTGCAGGGCCCGATCTCGGCCGACACCGTGTTCTACCGCGCCTATTCCGGCGCCTTCGACCTGGTGGTGGCGCAGTATCACGACCAGGGCCACATCCCGATCAAGCTCGTCGCCTTCGACACGGCCGTCAACGTCTCGGTGGACCTGCCGATCGACCGCACCTCCGTCGACCACGGCACGGCGTTCGACATCGCCGGCAAGGGCATCGCCAATCACGGCAACATGAATTCCGCCATCGCCTATGCCCGCAAGCTCGTGGCCGGCGACGCCAAGCGAGGATGACACCATGACCATCGCTCCCATCACCCTTCACCAGCCCCGCCGCCTTGCCGTCGGGGCCGGCACGGTCGCGGACGTCGGCGCCTGGGCGGGCGATGCCGCCTCCATCCTCGTTATCGCGACGCCGATCACCGCCGGCTTTGCGGATCGCCTGAACCTTTCCGGCCGCGTCACCGTCTTCGACGCGATCCCCGGCGAACCGGATATCGCCACGCTCGACGCCGCGCTCGACGCCGCGCGGCGGGCGAGGCCCGACCTCGTCGTCGGCCTCGGCGGCGGCTCGGTGCTCGATGTCGCCAAGCTCGTCGCCGTGCTGTGGGACAGCGAACAGACGCTCGCCGACGTCGCCGGCCCGAACCGCGTCGCCGGCCGCCGCACGCGGCTCGCGCAGGTCGCCACCACCGCCGGTACCGGCTCGGAAGCCGGCATCCGCTCGCTGATCACCGATCCGGCCAAGGGCAACAAGATCGCGGTCGAAAGCCCGCACATGATCGCCGACTTCGCCGTGCTCGACCCGGAGCTCACCTATTCCGTGCCGCCGGCCGTGACCGCCGCTACCGGCGTCGACGCCATGGCGCATTGCGTCGAAGCCTTCACCAACCGCCGCGCCCATCCGATGATCGACGGCTTTGCCCGCATGGGCTTCCGCCTCGTCGGCAAATATCTCGCCCGTGCCGTGAGGGACGGGGCGGACACGGAGGCGCGCGAGGGGCTGATGCTCGCCTCCTACTACGGCGGCATCTGCCTCGGCCCGGTGAACACCGCCGCCGGCCACGCCATCGCCTACCCGCTCGGCACGCGGCTGCGCCTGCCGCACGGCCTTGCCAATGCGGTCATCTTCCCGCACGTCCTTGCCTTCAACCGGCAGGTGGCGGCGGACAAGACGGCGGAAGTGGCCGAAGCGCTCGGCCTCGGCGAGAACCTTTCCACGGAAGCGCTGCTCGAAACCGCCTGCGGCTTCTGCCGCGGCCTCGGCATCGAGATGTCGCTGGCCGCGCACGGCGCGGCGGCGGACGACCTGCCGCTCTATGCCGGCGAAGCCCACGCCAACCGCCGCCTGATGGACAACAACCCCATCGACATGAGCGTGGAAGACGTCCTCGCCATCTACAAGGCGGCCTTCTGAAAGGACCGCCGATCCTCCCAAGGGAAAAGCCGCCGGATCGCTCCGGCGGCTTCTTTCGTTTGGCGGGCAGTCGCAGCATCCTGCACCGTCGTCATGCTCGGGCTTGGCCCGAGGATGACAGAGAGAGAGAGAGAACGAAGCCTACTTGCTCGTCTGGAACAGGCGCTCGCGCGAGCCGCTGAGGTGGTCGTGCATGAGCTGGCGGGCCTTGGCGCCGTCCCGGCGCGTAATGGCGTCGGCGATCGCCTCGTGCTCGGCGAAGACCCGGCTGAGGCCGGTCGTCTCGCGCTTTACCGAGGCGCCGTGGAAGCGCATGCCGACGGCGATATGGTCCTTGAGGGCTTCCATGGCCGTGAAGAAATAGCTGTTCTGCGCCGCGCGGGCGATGGCGAGGTGGAACTGGAAGTCCGCGTCCTCGCGGTGGGACTGCCGGTTGGTGGCGTCGCGCATCAGCTCGAGCGCCTGACGGATGGCGCTCATCGTATCGGCGTCGTGGCGCTCCGCGGCCGCAGCGGCCGCGGCCGGCTCGACGGTCAGGCGGAACTCGTAGCAGTTGAGGAGATCGGCGACGTTTTCGAGCTGCCCGAAGCCGAGCGGCTCGCGCATGCCGACGGCGCGCACGAAGCTGCCGGCGCCCCGGCGCGAATAGATGAACCCCTGCTCGCGCAGCCGTCGCAACGCCTCGCGCACGACCGGGCGGGAGACCTCGAACTCGATCGCCAGGTCATGCTCGGTCGGCAGCCGCTCGTCCGCCTGGTAGGCGCCCGACTTGATGGCGCGGTGCATGCGCTCGAAGACGATATCGCCGAGGCTCTTGCGTGCTGTTCCGTTCTCCAGTCCCATCTGTCATCCCGTCCTGCGGAGGATTTCCTCCGCGATCTCCTTCAGCGTCTCCGGCCCGCCGAATCCGCCCGATTTCGCGATGATGCAATGTCCCTCGGCGTGCGCCAAGCCCAGGCCGGGCAGGCATTCCCCCATCAGGCGAAATCGCGTGATCCCCATTTTCGAAAGCACGGCCTCCGCCGTCGCCCCACCGGAAAGAAGCAATGTCGATGCGCCCTCCGTCAAGGCCGGGCAGACACTTTCGGCAAGCGCCTGCGAAACCGCCTGCCCCGTCGCGGCCGTCGCGCCCGGCACGGCCTGCACCAGCGTGATCGCGCTCGCGTCACGCACGGCGCCGGAAAGGCGGCCGTTCGGTGCCGGCAGGTAGCGCGGATCGACGGCCGTGCGCAGCGCCTCGATCTGGGCGAGGGTGATCGGATCGCGCGAACCGATGACGAAGAGCCCCCTGCCAGCGGGGATTTCCGCAGCCCGCGGCGCTACATCCCCGGCCATCCGCCCGGCCAGCGCCTCGGCAAGGCCGCGCGCGCCGATGAGGAGGTCGACGCCGTCCTCGATCGCAAGGTCGAGCGCCGCTGCCATGTCTTGCGCGGTCACCGTGTCGGGGATGCGGGCCCGCGCGGCATGCCGGCCGAGCCTTTCCGCGACGGAGATCGGCGTTTCCACGCCGAAGCCCTGCACATGGCCGTTCCTGACCACGCGGCCGAAGGCCGGGATCGCCGGCGCCACCAGCGCCGAGCGGAACGGCACGGCGTCGAGCTCTTCGGCGATATGGCCCTTGAGGCGGGAATCCACCTTCTTGAAGAGGCGCGTTCCGGGCGGCAGCGCGGCAAGCGCGGCGGCCGCCACGTCACGCGCCGCGGCGGCATCGATCTCGCGCGAGGCAAGCGTCACCGAGAGAACGGCCGGGTTTTCCCGCACCGCCGCCGCGATGGCCCCGACATCCAGGGCCACCTCGACATGGAGCCCCCGGCTCGCGAAAGGCGCGGCCGTATCCAGCGCTCCCGTCAGGTCATCGGCAACTATGGCAAGCATGCAGAACCCGTTATTTGTTGTTATCTTTATAACGCGCTTCAATATTGAAATGTCAATGTAATTCTACTGAAATTAACAAATCTTGCCCATGCCGGAAACCCGGCCGGAACAATGCCTCCCACAGCCGGCTTCTTCGACCGTTTCGCAGACCGCCGCGTCGTCCTCCTCGGCGAGGCGAGCCACGGCACGTCGGAATTCTACCGCGCCCGCGCCGCCATCACGCAGCGCCTCATCGAGCGGCACGGCTTCACTATCGTCGCGGTGGAGACCGACTGCCCGGACGCAGCCGCCATCGACCACTTCCTGCATGGCGGAACGATGGAAGGGCGGGAGCCGCCCTTCCGGCGCTTTCCAGTCTGGATGTGGGGGAGAACGGCCGGGGCAGGTGCCGGACACGTTCCCGTTCGGGCTTTGAGCCCGTTACCGCACATGCCGGGCAGGATCGTCGTTCTCGTCCGGATTGGGGTTCGGGTCCTCGTCGGGCAGGCGGTCGGGCTCCGGCTCCTTGATCGGCGGAACCGGCTTGTCGATGGGCGGCAGGTCCGGCACCGGGTTCGGGCCGGGCTGCGGATTGGGATCGTTCGGAATGATGGCCATGGTGATCTCCTACTCGTCTGCGTCGCGCGGCAGGTGGCTATCGACGCCGCGGGCAAGCAGCCCTTCCGCCTTGAGGCCGCGCAGGCCCTTCACCCCGCGCAGAAGCGCGATGAGATGGCGACGGTCCTCCTCGCCGTCGACCGAGCCGTCCAGTTCGACGACGCCGTCGCGTATGGTGATCTCCAGCAGGGCGAGATCGACGCGGGGATCGTTCTCGAGCGCCTGCGTGATGCGCTCCTCCAGGTCGTCGTCCGCGATGACATCCTCGCTGCCGTCGGAAAAGGACAGCGGCGCGCCGTCGACGTCGCGCAGCTCGGGGTCCGCGGTCACCTCGACGCCCTTGTTGTCGCGCACGTCGAAATTGGCGCCGGGCGCGCCATAGGAGGCGTTCTCACCTGCCTTGCGGTCGCCGTCGCTGTCCGAATAGGGCCAGCCGTCGCGGGTGTCGCGCTCCTCGTAGTCGCGGAAATCCTCCTCGCGGGAGCCTTGCTTGCGGTCGTTCATCGCCTTCTCCACTTCGTCGCTCGTGCCTTTGGCTGTGTGGATCGAACCGATCAGGGCGGCCATTGTTCCACCGCCCGGAACCATTCGCCGCGCGGCCAGTTGCCCCTCCAGCGAAACGGACAAGGAGCATCCCATGCCGATCACCTATCATGTCGTGCCGCACGAGGACGGATGGGCCTACCGGCTGGACGACGTCTTTTCCGAAACCTTCCCGAACCATGCCGACGCGCTCGCCGCCGCCCGCATCGCCGCCGAGCGCCACGAGCAGACCGACGAGGACCGCTTCATTTCCTATCAGGCGGAGGACGGAAAATGGCACAACGAGGTGGCTGCGGGACGCGACCGGCCGGAAACGGAGATCAGCGATTCCGCAAAGACGGCAGGCGACGATCCCGCCGCATGATCCTCAGCCTTCGAGGTAGGGCTTGATCTTCCGCAGCTCCGCCACGAAACGCCCCCTTTCCTGCTCGGCATCGGGGCGGCCGCGCGTGCGCAGGAGCGCGGAGGGATGGACGGTGATCAGCGTCGGTATGCCGCTTTCCGTCTCGACGATGCGGCCCCGGTCGGCGGTGACGGCATGGCGCTTTCCGAGAAGGGCGAAGGTCGCCGTCGCGCCGAGGGCGACGAGGAGTGCCGGCTTCAGCCGCGCGATCTCCCCGCCCAGCCACCAGGCGCATTGCCGGACCTCGCCGGTGTTCGGCCGTTCGTGGATGCGCCGCTTGCCGAACCGCTTGAACTTGAAATGCTTGACCGCATTGGTGAGGTAGCAGTCCGCCCGGTCGATGCCGGCCTCTTCGAGGCAGCCGTCGAGGAAGCGGCCCGCCGGCCCCACGAAGGGATGGCCGAGCTGGTCCTCCCGGTCGCCCGGCTGCTCGCCGACCAGCACGACCCTTGCGCGCGTCGCCCCTTCCCCGAAGACGACCTGCGTCGCCTCGCGGTAGAGGTCGCAGCGGCGGCACTCCGCCGCCGCCGCATGCATGGTTTCGAGATCGTCCTGCGCATGCTCCTGAAAGGCCGGCGCGGGGGCGTTCACCTTCTTCAGCATCGTCTTGGGTCCCGGGTCGCGATGGCCTTGGGCGGAAGGCGGCCGGGATGGCCGCCGTTCCGTGCGGCGTCAGGCCGCCTTCTTCGCCTTCGGATTGGCGGCCGTCTCGGCGAGCTTCGTCAGCTTCTTGTCGGTTGCCGCCTCCTCGTCGAGATTGGCCTGGAGGAGCGGAACCGCCTTGTCGAGGCCGATCTGGCGGGCCCAGGCGATCAGCGTGCCGTAGCGGGCGATCTCGTAATGCTCCACGGCCTGCGCGGAGGAGATGAGGCCGGCATCGAGCGCCGCCGTACCCTTGAACTCGTCCATGATCTCCTCGGCTTCGGCGATGATGCCCTGTATGGCTTCACAGGTCTTGCCCCGGGCATTCTTGCCAAGGAGCTCGAAGACCTCTTCGAGGCGCTCGATCTGGCCCTGCGTTTCGTCGCGATGGTGGAGGAAGCCCTGCTTGCCCTCTTCCGACTGCGCTGCCCGCGCCATCTTCGGCAGGGCCTTCAGGATCTGCTTTTCGGCGAAGTAGATGTCCTTGAGCGTATCGAGGAACAGGTCGTCCAGTGTCTTCTCGGTTGCCATTGATATCTCCATGGGTTGAGGGAACGGATACCAATCGCAAGGCTGGCCGAATGTTCCGTGACGCGGAGACTTTCCCGCCGCGGCACGCGGCAAACCGGCCTGCCGCACTCATAAAATCGTGGCCGGGGCAAAAAACCTGCGGCGCGGCCGGCAAAGACAGGGTAATCGAGCGTCATGACTCAAGGACCGATACCGAAAGCCCGCATGCCGATGCGTGACCTCCTGAAGCGCTTTGCATTCTACTACCGCCCGCATCGCGCCCTCTTCGCGCTGGATTTCTCCTCCGCCGTCGCCGCCGGCCTGCTGGAGCTCGCCTTCCCCGTCGCCGTCACGCTCTTCATCGACCGACTGCTTCCGACCGGCCGGCTCGACCTCATCGCGCTCGCCGCCGTCGGCCTCTTCCTCATCTACCTCCTCAATGCGGGCCTCCAGGTCATCGTCACCTATTGGGGCCACATGCTCGGCATCCACATCGAGGCCGAGATGCGCCGCAAGGCCTTCGACCACCTGCAGAAGCTCTCCTTCGGTTTCTTCGACAACCAGAAGACCGGCCATCTCGTCGCAAGGCTGACGAAGGACCTCGAAGAGATCGGCGAGGTCGCCCATCACGGGCCGGAGGACCTCTTCATCGCCATCATGACGCTGGTCGGCGCCTTCTTCCTCATGCTCTGGGTGCATGGGCCGCTGGCGCTGATCACCGCCGTCATCGTGCCGCTGACGGCCTTCGTCACCACCCATTACGGCGCGCGCATGACCTCGACCTGGCACGCCATCTACGGCCGCGTCGCCGATTTCAACGCCCGCATCGAGGAGAATGTCGGCGGCATCCGCGTCGTGCAGGCCTTCGCCAACGAGGACCACGAGCGCCGGCTCTTCGCCGAGAGCAACCGCAACTATCTCACGACCAAGCTCGAGGCCTACAAGGTGATGGCCGCGTCCGCCTCGCTCTCCTATCTTTCCATGCGCTTCGTGCAGGTGGTGGTGATGCTGGCGGGTGCGTGGTTCGTCACGCGCGGCGAACTCTCGGCAGGCGGCTTCGTCGGCTTCCTCCTCCTCGTCAATGTGTTCTTCCGGCCGATCGACAAGATCAATTCGATCATCGAGACCTATCCCAAGGGCATTGCCGGCTTCACGCGCTATACGCAGTTCCTCGATACCGAGCCGGATATCATGGACCGGGCGGAGGCGAAGGACGTCGCGCGGCTTGCGGGCGATATCGAATACCGCGGCGTCGGTTTCGGCTATGGCGGCGGAAGGGCGGTCTTTGCCGGGCTCGACCTTGCGGTGAAGGCGGGCGAAACCGTTGCCTTCGTCGGCCCGTCGGGCGCCGGCAAGACGACGATCTGTTCGCTGCTGCCGCGCTTCTACGAGGTGGCTTGCGGCGCGATCACCATCGACGGCATCGACATCCGCGACATGACGCTGAAATCGCTGCGCTCCAATATCGGCATCGTGCAGCAGGACGTCTTCCTCTTCGCCGGCACGGTCCGCGAGAACATCGCCTACGGCCGGCTCGGGGCGGGCGAGGCGGAGGTCCGGGACGCGGCCCGCAGGGCGCGGCTCGACGACGTGATCGCCAGCCTGCCGGACGGTCTCGACACGGTTATCGGCGAGCGCGGCGTAAAACTTTCGGGCGGCCAGAAGCAGCGCCTCGCCATCGCCCGCATCTTCCTGAAGAACCCGCCGATCCTCATCCTCGACGAGGCGACGTCGGCGCTCGACACCGAGACGGAACGGGCGATCCAGCAATCGCTCGCCGAGCTTTCCGAGGGCCGCACCACGCTCGTCATCGCCCACCGCCTCGCCACCATCGCGAATGCCGACCGCATCCTCGTCGTCGACGATGGCCGCATCGTCGAAAGCGGCACCCATGCAGAACTCATCGCCCGCAAGGACGGACGGTACAGGAACCTTCAGGCGGCGCAGACGGAGAGCGGAAAAACGCCTCCGGAGGCAAGGGTGGCCTGCCCGGCGGACGGCGAGCCCTCCTGAGGCGCCTTACCCGCGATCGAAGATGACACGGTTGCGGCCGGCCGCCTTGGCGGAATAAAGGGCGTGGTCGGCGCGCGAGATGCCCGAACTGACGCTCTCGCCGGGCGCGCAGATCGCGGCCCCCATGCTGGTCGAGACCGGCATGCACGTCTTGGCGACGAGAAAGGGCTGCGCGCAGACCGCAAGCCGGATCTCCTCGGCGACCGCGAGAACGTCCGCCATGCCCTCCGGCCGGGCGAGGACGATGGCGAACTCCTCGCCGCCCATGCGCCCGAAGCAATCCTCCGGCTGGAGCACGGCGTTGCAGCGCCGTGTGAACTCGACGAGGACCAGGTCCCCGACGCCGTGGCCGTACTTGTCGTTGATGGTCTTGAAGTGGTCGATGTCCAGCATGAGGAAGGCGACCGGCCGGCCCTTCCCGTGGCGGCGGTCGGCCTCCTCGAAGAAGCGGCGCCGGTTCATCGCCCCCGTCAGCGGATCGGTGTCCGCCAGCACCTTCAGCTCCCGGGCATAGGCCCGTTCGCGCGTGACGTCGATGTAGAGGTTGACGTTGAAATTGCCGATCGTGCGGTGGCGGAACTGGATCGTCCGCTGCTCGCCGCGCGCCGTCGCCACGTCGAGGTCGAACGGCGTCATCTCGCGGTTCTCGGCGCGCGCGGCGGCAATCGACGTGTACCATTGCGAGCGGGCGAAGGCGCGGTAGTCGGGATCCGGATAGGCAAGCCGCCACCAGTCGTCGATATTGGCGATATCGTCCTGCGAATAGCCGAACATGTCCTTGAAGGTCGAATTCGCGAACTGGATCTGGTCGTCGGCGCTGGCGATCTCGAAGCCGAAGGGCAGCCAGTTGAGCAGGGAAAGGACGTTCTCCTGCCAGCCCGCCAGCGTGACGGAGCCTTGCGGCGGGGCATCCATGAAGGTCAGCAGCCGCAGGGTCTCGCCCTCGACGACGATCTTGGTCGCCTGCACCATGAGGACGCGCTCCTGCCCCTGCACGACGGCGCGGATGAGGAAGGGCTCTCCCGGCACGCCGACGGGCGCGACGCTCCAGATCTGGCCCAGCATGAGCGTCGCCTCGGGGCCGACGAGGCCCTCGACCGGATGATCGCGGAAGGCTTCGAGGCCGATGCCGAAGAGGATCGCCGCGTTGCGGTTCGCATAGCGCACCGTCAGCACGGTCTTCTCCACCAGCACCATCGGAGCGCCGATGCAGTTCATCCAGAAATCGAGTTCCTGCCAGGAACGGCCCGAAGCCGGCTCCCCGCATGCCGCATCGTTCGATGCATCGCCAATCGAAGCTGCGATTTCAGGCTTCTTCATGCGTTCGACACTCACAACGGACCGGCGCGACGCTTCACGCCTCGCGCGAGACTAGGGTGTCGGCGTAAGGATTTGGTTTACTCGATAAAGCGTGAACGGCGGCAGCGGGTTGCTCCTTCGGAAACTCCGCGAAAGCATTCCATTTTCCGTGCAACAGGAAACGGTAAATAGAATTTTTTTCCGTAAGTGTGGACATTACGGCATCACCATGCCATAAGGTGTCCAAATTGCGACGCGCTATCTTTTTTGCGAAACCCTTTCGCATGCGCGTCTTTCATCCCGCTGATTGCTTCATCGGCTCAAGGCAGACAAAGGAGAGCGCCCCGCTTGCGGAGCCGGGCCCAGGACAATATGGCATTTTCAACTGAGAGCGGCCTTCCGGCGGACGACCGGCCGGTCAAGATCAGTATCAGGAACGTTTTCAAGGTTTTCGGCGAGCGCCCGGAAAAGGCCCTCGCCCTTCTCGAAGCCGGCAGGACCAAGGCGGAGATCCACGCCGCGACGGGCTGCACCATCGGCGTCAACGACGCCAGCTTCGATATCCGCGCCGGCGAGATCTTCGTCATCATGGGGCTTTCGGGTTCCGGAAAATCCACCATGCTGCGCCTCGTCAACCGGCTGATCGAGCCCACCTCCGGGGCGATCGAGATCGACGGGCGGGACGTCGCGCGCATGCGGCGCAGCGAACTGATCGCGCTGCGCCGCCGCGACATCAGCATGGTCTTCCAGTCCTTCGCGCTGCTGCCCAACCGCACGGTCATCGACAATGCCGCCTTCGGGCTGGAGGTCGCCGGCGTCGGCGAGGCCGAGCGCAGGGAGCGCGCCCGCGCCGCACTTCGCGCCGTCGGGCTCGACGGCTACGACGACAGCCGCACGGACCAGCTTTCCGGCGGCATGAAGCAGCGCGTCGGCCTTGCCCGGGCGCTTGCCGGCGAGCCTTCGATCCTGCTGATGGACGAGGCCTTTTCCGCGCTCGACCCGCTCATCCGCACGGAGATGCAGGACGAGCTTGTCCGCCTCCAGGCCGAGCACAGCCGCACCATCGTCTTCGTCAGCCACGACCTCGACGAGGCCATGCGCATCGGCGACCGCATCTGCATCATGCAGAACGGCGAGGTGGTGCAGGTGGGCACGCCCGACGAGATCGTGCTGAAGCCGGCCAACGACTATGTGCGGTCGTTCTTCCGCAATGTCGACGTCTCGCAGGTCTTCCGCGCCGGCGACGTCGCCCGCAAGACGCAGGTGACGATCATCGAGCGGCAGGGCGTTTCCGCCGCCGCGGCGCTGGAGCGCATGGAGCACTACGACCGCGAGGTCGCCATCATCCTCGGCCGCGACAAGACCTATCACGGCATGGTCAGCCGGTCCTCGCTGATCGCGACCGCTCGCGACGGGGCGAGCGATCCCTACCGTCGCGCCTTCCTGCCGGACATCGAGCCGATCCCCGCGGCCGAGAGCCTTTCCAACGTGCTCGGCAAGGTCGCCGCCAGCGCCTTTCCCGTGCCGGTCGTCGACGAGGCGAACCGCTATCTCGGCTCCATCAGCAAGTCCGCGCTTCTCGAAACGCTCGACCGCACCGCCTGACCGCGCCCCTTCGGAGACAATCCCATGACTTTCGATATCGGTGACGGCGTCGACAGCGCCGTCAACTACATCCTCGACAATTTCGCCCCGCTGCTCGATTTCATCGCCGCCGCCATCGGCGCGGTGACGAACAGCATCCAGACGCTGCTGCTGGCCGCGCCCATGCCGCTCGGCCTTGCCGTCTTCGTGCTGCTGTCGCTCTGGCGCGTCGGCTTCGGCTTTGCCGTCTTCACCGCCCTCTCGCTCTGGCTGGTCGACCATATGGGCCTGTGGTCCGCCATGATGGAGACGCTGTCGCTGGTCATCGCCTCGACGCTCGTCGCCATGCTGATCGGCCTGCCGCTCGGCATCGCCATGGCGCGTAGCAACCGGGTCGCCGCCGTCGTGCGGCCCGTGCTCGACCTCATGCAGACCATGCCGGCCTTCGTCTACCTCATCCCGGCGGCGATGTTCTTCGGCCTCGGCGCCGTGCCCGGCACCATCGCGACGGTCATCTTCTCGATGCCGCCGGTCGTGCGTCTCACCAATCTCGGCATCCGCCAGGTGCATGTGGAATTCATCGAGGCCGGCAACGCCTTCGGCTGCACGGCCTCGCAGCTGCTCTTCAAGGTGCAGCTTCCCAATGCGCTGCCCTCCATCATGGCCGGCATCAACCAGACGATCATGCTGTCGCTCTCCATGGTGGTCATCGCCTCGATGATCGGTGCGGGCGGCATCGGCAACACGGTGCTGACCGGCATCCAGCGCCTCGACGTCGGCACCGGCTTCGAGGGCGGCATCGCCGTCGTCATCCTCGCCGTGATCCTCGACCGGATCACCCAGAGCCTCGGGAAGGAGCGCGCCAGCCTCTGGCGCGGCCTTTTCCGCCGACAGGCAGACCAGCAGGTGGCCTCCACCGCTGCGGCCTGAAAAGGGCGGCCCTGCGCCGCCGCATGCGAACCTTCGAAAAAGGAGCAAAGATGTTCAAGACACTCGTTACAATGAGCCTTGCGGCCGGTCTCATCGCCGGCACGTTCGGCACGGCATTCGCAGAAGACAAGGCGCCGGTGAAGATCGGCTGGGCTGCCTGGTCCGACGCCGAATTCGTGACCAAGCTCGCCGCGAAGCTCATCGAGGACGAGCTCGGCCGGAAGGTCGACCTGGTCCAGACCGACGTCGCGCCGCTCTACCAGGGCGTCGCCCGCGGCGACCTCGACGCCATGATGATGGCCTGGCTGCCGCAAACCCATGCCGACTACTTCGCCAAGGTGAAGGACAAGGTGACGACGCTCGGCACCGTCTATGACGGGGCGAAGCTCGGCTGGGTCGTGCCGAAATACATTCCCGAGGATACCATCTCCTCCATCGAGGACCTGAAGAAGGACGAGGTGAAGGAGAAGCTGAAGGGCCGCGTCGAGGGCATCGACCCGGGCGCCGGCCTCACGCGCCTTTCGGAAGAGGCCGTCAAGGACTACGGGCTCGACGGCTACAAGCTGCAAATCTCCAGCGAGGCCGGCATGCTGACGACGGTGGACCGGGCGATCCGCAAGAAGGACTGGTTCGTCGCCACCTCCTGGAGCCCGCACTGGATGTTCGGCAAGTACGAGCTTCGCTACATCGACGATCCGAAGGGCGCGCTCGGCGAAGCCGAGCATGTCGACGTCCTCGCCCGCAAGGATTTCGAGAAGGACGATCCGGAGGTCGCTGGCTTCCTGTCGCGCATGAAGCTGCCGATCGGCGATCTCGAAGCGGCGATGTTCGACGCCCAGGAGACCTCCTACGAGAAGGCCGTCGACAAATACATCGCGGCCCATCCGGACGAGGTCAAGGCCTGGCTCGGCAAGGAAGACGGCTGATCCCGCACCTCGATGCCAAAAACGCCCCGCGGACGATCCGCGGGGCGCCCCCAGACAAGGAGCACCGACATGCCTTATGACGCAACCCTTGCACCGCACGCTGCGGCCGACACCGCCCACGACACGATCGGTGGCCGGATCTCGCTTGCGCGCGATGCCGTCGGCCTCACGGTCGAGCAGATTTCCGCCGTTGCCGGCGTGACCGTGGAGACATGGACCAACTGGGAAAACGACCGGGCCGAACCCCGCGCCAACCGCCTCGACATGCTGGCGCGCATCCTGCAGGTCAGCATAGGCTGGCTTCTCGACGGCCAGGGAACGGGCCCCGCCGACACGGCGGCCTGAAATTTGTAAACGGCCCCGCATGCCTTCGCATGCGGGGCCGTTCGTTTGCGCGACGGCCCGTCAGTGCAGGCCGAAGAGGTTCAGCAGGTCCTCGCGATAGCGCACGAATTCCGGCGCGCTGCGGTCGCGCGGGCGGGGAAGATCGATCTCGATCAGCCGCGGCGCGGCATTCTTCTCCCGCGGCAGGATGAGGATGCGGTCGGCAAGGTAGACCGCCTCTTCCAGATCGTGGGTGACGAGGATGGTCGTCACGTCCTCGTCGCGCCAGATGCGGGTCAGTTCCTGCTGCATGCCGATCTTCGTCATGGCGTCGAGGGCGCCGAGCGGCTCGTCGAGCAGGAGGATTTCCGGCTGCACCGCCAGCGCCCGGGCAATGCCGACGCGCTGCGCCATGCCGCCGGAAAGCTGCCGCGGATAGGCGTTCTCGAAGGCCTGCAGGCCGACGAGCTGGACATAGCGGCGCGCCCGGCTCTTCGCCTCCGCCCGGCTGACGCCGCGCGTATCGAGGCCGAAGGCGACATTCTCGATGACCGTCAGCCAGGGCAGCAGGCGCGGCTCCTGGAAGATGACGGCGCGCTCGGCGCCGACGCCCGAAACCGCCTTGCCGTCGATCAGCACCTCGCCGCCGTCGGCATTCTCAAGTCCGGCGAGGATACGCAGCAGCGTGGTCTTTCCCGAGCCGCTGGCGCCGACGATGGCGAGGCTTTCGCCCGAGCGGATCTGCAGGTTGAGGTCGGCAAGGACGGGCAGCGGCCGGCCGTTCAGGGTGTAGTTCTTCGAGAGGTGACGGATCGTCACCTCTCCACGGATCGTCTCGGCGGAAAGGCTCATGGGTCGCGCCTCAGTTCGTTGCTGTTTCGGGGGAATAAAGAATGTCCTTGGCGACGAGCTGGCCTTCCTTCAGCTTGCCCTCGCGCACCAGCACGTCGATCCAGAACTGCACGTCCCGCTCGACCGGCAGGCCGCCGGCGCGAACGCCGTAGCCCTGGAAATACTGGGCGATATCCGGGTTCTCCCCGCGCGCCTCCAGGGCCTTCGCGAGGATCTTGCGGGTTTCCTCCGGATGTTCGCGGGCGTAGTCGAGCGCGCGGGCCGACTGCTCCACGAAGACCTTGGTCGCCTCGGGATGCGCCTTCACGAAATCGCGCCGCAGGACGACGAAGCCGCCGGCGATCTCGCCGAGCACGTCCGTATCGTCAAAGACGGCGCGCAGGCCGCCGTTCTTGCGCGCCGCGCCCTCGAAGGTCGATTGCCAGTAGCCGAAGGCCGAGATGTCGACCTGGCCGGAGCGCAGGACCTGCTCGAGCTGCGGGCCGGGCACGACGACCTGGTTGGCCGCGTCGGTCGGCAGGCCGACGGAATGCAGCGCCTCGCGGATCGTGTGGTCGAGATGCGCGCCGAGCGTATTCACGGCGATGCTCTTGCCGGCGATGTCCTTGATCTCGTGGATGGGGCTGTCCTCCAGCACATAGAAGATGGACTGCACCTCCTTGTTGATGCCGTTCGAGGGATAGGCGGCGATGAAATCGTTGCCGACGGCGATCGAATTGAGGACGGCGGCGGTCGCCGCGCTGCCGATCTCCACGTCGCCGGAGGCGAGCGCGATCAGCGAGGCCGGGCCGCCGCCGGCATAGCCGACGTTTTCCAGCGTGATGCCGGTGCCCTTGAAGTAGCCGAGCTCGTCGGCAAGCTCGTGGGCGGCAAGGCCGCCCTGGCTTGCAAGATAGCGCAGCTTCACCTCTTCCGCCGAGGCGGCGTTCGCAAGACCGAGGAGGAGCGCGGCGGAAAGAAGCAGTTTACGGGAATGGAGGGTCATGCCGGTTTCCTTAGGGAAAAGAGAAGAAGGGGAAAGTTCAGACGGCCGGCTGCGCCCAGCGGCACAGCTTGCGCTGGAGAAGGACGAGCGCGGCATTGGCGGCAAGGCCGAGGAGCGCCAGCAGCAGGATCGCCGCGAACATCAGCGGGATCTGGAAATTGTACTGCGCGTTCATCACCTGGAAGCCGATGCCCTTGTTGGCGCCGATCATCTCGGCGGCGATGAGGAGCAGCAGCGCCGTGGTGGCCGAAAGCCGCAGGCCCACGAAGATGGCCGGAACCGAGGCCGGCAGCACGACCCGGCGGAAGATGGCGAGGCGGCCTGCCCCATAGGTCCGCGCCATTTCGATCAGCTTCGTGTCGACCTCCTTCACCCCGCCGATGGTCGACAGCAGGATCGGGAAGAGGGTCGCCCAGAAGATGACGAAGACCTTCGAGGTCTCGCCGAGCCCGAGCAGCAGGATGAAGACCGGATAGAGCGCCAGCGCCGAGGTCTGCCGGAAGAACTGGAACAGCGGGTCGAGCGCCTGTTCGACCGCGCGCGCCTGTCCCATGACGAGGCCCAGCGGAATGCCGACGGCGACGGCCGCGGCAAAGGCGATACCGGCCCGCTGGAGGCTGATCGCGATGTCGTCGACCAGCGCCCCGCTGGAAATGCTGCCCCACAGGACCGAGACGATGACGTCGAGCGGCGGGAAGACGGCCGGGTTGACCCAGCCTCGCGTGGCGGAGATCTGCCAGAGCGCAAGGAAGCCGACCACCAGCCCGTAGCGGGCGAGGAAGGGCGAGAGGCCCGCCTTGAGCCTTGCGGCGAGCACCAGGACCGGGCGCGGCCGGGCCGTCAGGCGGAAATCGGCGCCGAGGGTGGAGTTGACGTTCTCGTAGGACATGGCTTTCTCCTTACTCGGCGGCCTGGACGGCGGCGCGCGCGCCGGCCCAGCGGTTGACGGGGAACGGCAGGCCGAGGTTTTCCCGCAGCGTCCGGCCTTCGTACTCGGTGCGGAACAGGCCGCGGCGCTGGAGCTCGGGGATCACCAGGTCGACGAAGTCGTCGAGCGCGGTCGGCAGCCATGGCGGCAGGATGTTGAAGCCGTCGGCGGCCTCGTTCTCGAACCATTCCTGCAGGGTATCGGCGATCGTCTCGGCCGTGCCGACGACGGTGAAATGGCCGCGGGCGGTGGCGACCCACTGGTAGAGCTGGCGGATCGAGAAATTGTTCTCGTCGGCGATCTGGCGGATGAGCGCCTGCCGGCTCTTCATGCCCTCGGTCGGCGGGGCCGGCGGCAGCGGCCCGTCGAGATCGTAGCCGCGCAAATCGAGCGTGCCGCCGGTCAGGCCGTTGAGGAGGCCCACGCCGTCCGCCTCGAGGATATACGACGTCAGGCGGTCGTATTTCTCCTCAGCCTCGGCCTTCGTGCGGCCGACGAAGGGCGCGACGCCCGGCATGACGAGGATATGGTCGGGGTTGCGGCCGAGCCCCCGGGCGCGGGCCTTGATGTCGCGGTAGAATTCCTGCGCCGTCTCGATGTGCTGGTGCGCGGTGAAGATCACCTCGGCGGTGGCGGCGGCAAGCCCGCGCCCGTCATCCGACTGGCCGGCCTGCACGATCACCGGATGGCCCTGCGGCGAGCGGGGCACGTTGAGCGGTCCACGCACCTGGAAATGCTCGCCGCGATGCTCGCTCTCGTGCAGCTTTTCCGGATCGTAGAAGACGCCGCTGTCCTTGTCGCGGATGAAGGCGTCGTCCTCGAAGCTCTCCCAGAGCTTCCTGACCACCTCGACATGCTCGGCGGCGCGGCGATAGCGGGCGGCATGGGGAAGCTGGGTCTCGAGGTTGAAGTTCTGCGCGGTCGGATCGCCCGTTGTCGTGACGACGTTCCAGCCGGCGCGCCCGCCGGAGATGAGGTCCAGCGAGGCGAATTTGCGCGCCGTGTTGTAGGGCTCCTCGTAGGTCGTGGAGGCCGTGGCGATGAAGCCGAGATTGGTGGTGAAGCCGGAAAGCACGGCAAACAGCGTTACCGGCTCGAAGCCCGCCACGCGGGCGCTGCCCCCTTCCCGCGCGCCGCCGAAGCCGATGGACAGGTTGTCCGCCAGGAAATAGGCGTCGAAGAGGCCGCGTTCGGCCGTGCGGGCGAGCTGCTTGTGGAATTCCAGACTGGTCGCGCCGTCGGCCGGCTGGTCCGGATGCCGCCACGAGGCGATGTGCTGTCCGCCACCGGGAAGGAAGGCGCCAAGCCTGATCTTGCGTGTCATGTCGTTTCCTTTCGTCTCGACAGATCGGCCGTCGCGCGGCCGCGGGTTCTCGATCCCGCCGGCGGCGGGTGGTGCATGCGTTGAATTCGTGCTGTGGAATGGGGCGGTTCAGCCGGTGCCGGCGACGGCGTGGTAGCGGCCGTCCTGGTAGAGCAGCGAGCGGCCGGCGCCGATGCGGATCGCCAGTACCTTGCCGATGACGAGGACGTGGCTGTGCCGCTCGATGGCTTCCTCGACGGTACAATCGATCGCGGCGACCGCATCGGCAAGCAGCGGCGCGCCGCTGACCGCCGTCGTCCATTCCGCACCGCTGTAGCGGGCGGGGCCGCGCAGGCCCCCGCGACCGGCGAACTGGTTGGCGAGCCCCTCATGCTCGGCGCCGATCACGTTGATGCCGAGATGGCCGTAGCGCTCCACGACCGGCCAGGTGGACGAGGCGCGGTTGAGGGAAACGAGCATGCGCGCCGGCTCGACGGAAAATGCCGTCGCGGACGTGACGGTGGCGCCGGTGCGGGCCTCCCCCTCGCCCGCGGTGATGATGCTGACGCCGCCGCCGAGCGTGCGCAGGGCCGCCCTCAGGTGATCGGCATCGACCGGCCGCTCGGCCGCGACCGTCCGTTGTGGATTGAAATGCGTGTTCTCGATATGGGCATTCATCGTTCCCGCTCCGCTATCTCCTTGGGTCTGCATAGGGATAACAAACGAAAACGGGCGGCAGCAGGCACGCCGTTCTTTATTTGACTATTTTTATAGAAAATATGCTTTTCTCAATTCCAAGGCGTGCAACGAAGGCCTCGGAAGCACGGGGGCCGGGCCGCATAAGGCTGCGGCCCGGCCGGAAGGATGCGGGCCGGCTAGGCCCCTTCGGGCCGCCGGTCCTCGATCCGGGGCAGGAACCAGGTGAGAAGCCCGGCGAGCGGCAGGAAGGAGCAGATCCGGTAGACGCTCTCGATGCCGATGCTGTCGGCAAGGCCGCCGAGTATGGCCGCGGCGATCCCGGCAAGGCCGAAATTGAGGCCGTAGAACAGCCCGCCGACGAGCCCGACACGGGTCGGCGCCAGCTCCATCGCGTAGATCAGGATGGAGGCGAAGGCGCTCGCCATGATCAGGTTGATCAGGATGGTCAGCACGCCGGTCCAGAAGAAATCCGCATAGGGCAGCAGGAGCGTCAGCGGCAGCGGGCCGAGCACGGATATCCAGATGATGCGGTAGCGGCCGATCCTGTCGCCGATGATGCCGCCGATCAGCGCGCCGGCGGCCGAGGCCAGCAGGAACACGAAGAGCATCACCTGCGAAGTCTGGATCGAGGCGCCGAAATGATCGATCAGGTAGAAGGTGTAGAACGAGCGGAAGCTCTCGCCATAGGCATTCTTGGAGAACATCAGCAGCGTCAGGACGATGAGGCCGAGCAGGACCGTCGACGGCGGATGCGGGCTGGCGGCCTTGGCCGGGTTCGAGGCCTTCGCCGCCGCCAGCCGCTTGCGGATGGTCGTGTGCTTGCCCGCGGTCCAGACCATCAGCAGCATGGCGAGCAGCGCGGCGGCCGCGAACCAGGAAAGGCTCGTCTGCCCGCGCGGAACGATGATGAAGGCGGCAAGCAGCGGCCCGAGCGCGCCGCCGGCCTGCCCGCCGATCTGGAACAGGCCCTGCGCCAGCCCCTGCCGGCCGCCGGAGGCGTTGCGAACCATGCGCGTCGCTTCGGGATGGAAGATCGACGAGCCGATGCCGATGCAGGCGGAGGAAACGAGGATGAGGCCGTAGCTCGAGGCGAAGCCGAGCCCCAGCAGCCCGACGAGCGTGAAGACCATGCCGGCGACCGTCGAATAGGGCATCGGGTGCTGGTCGGTGACGTGGCCCACGACCGGCTGCAGCAGGGACGCCGCCACCTGGAAGGTCATGGTGATCATCCCGATCTGCACGAAGTCGAGCATGTAGGCGTCCTTGATGATCGGGTAGACCGCCGGGATCAGGGACTGGATGAGATCGTTGAGCAGATGGGTCAGGCTCAGGACGAGCAGGACGGCCATATGCGTTTGCGGGCGAGCGGCCACGGGCAGGGTCTCATTCATCGCTCACGTCTTCTCCTTCAACTGCAATCTGCCGCCCGCCCGCATCGGGCAGGCGGCGATCCAGTTGTTTGATGTTTGCGAAGTCGCGTCAAGTAATGAAATCCGGTAAGCCGGAGGGGACGGAGCCGGCATGTGCCGCTCCGTCCGGAGCGTCATTCCACGACGGTCGCGAGCACGCCGACGCAGTCGCCGGGCTTGACGAGGCCGGGGAAATGGCGGGCGGTGAGGATGCCGTCCATCCGCGCCTTCACCTCCAGCGGCTCGGCGCCGGTACGCCCGGCGGGATAGATGCGGGCGAGGACGTCGCCGGTCCCGACCTTTTCTCCCAGATCGAACAGCGGTTCGAGAAGCCCGCCGTCCTCGGCAAAGGAGAAGCAGTTGCCGTCCGGCATGTCGAGCCAGGTGGTCCCGGCCGCCTCGACCGCGCCCTTGAGGATACCCGCCGCCTTCAGCACGTTCGCAACGCCCCGCTTGGCGATGCCGGCGCTTTTGGCCGTCGCCGTGCCACCGCCGCCGAGCTCGGTGGTGATGAAGACCTTGCCCATCTCCTCGGCCGCCGTGTCGTACATGCCGACCGCGTCGATCTCCAGCATCTTCATCGACCAGGGCGCGCCAAAGGCGGAAACGAGGTCGAAGGCTTTCGCCTCCTGCGCCTTGTCGGGCAGGATATGCGCGGCGCAGAACGGCAGGAAGTCGAGCGTCCTGCCGCCCGAATGGAAGTCGAGCACGATGTCGGCGAGCGGCAGCAGTTCGCGCTGGAAATAGTCGGCAATCTTCTGCGTCACCGTGCCGTCCGGCGCGCCGGGGAAGCTGCGGTTCATGTTGCCCTTGTCGATGGGCGAGGTGCGCGTGCCGGCAAGGAAGGCCGGATAGTTCATCGCCGGGACGATGATGACGCGGCCGGTCACGTCCTCGGCCTTCAGCGTGCGGGCGAGGTCGAAGAGCGCGATCGGCCCTTCGTATTCGTCGCCGTGGTTGCCGCCAGTCAGCAGCGCCGTCGGCCCCTCGCCGTTCTTCACGACCGTGAGCGGGATCATCACCGAGCCCCAGGCGGAATCGTCCCGGCTGTAGGGCAGGCGCAGGAAGCCGTGCTGCACCCCCTCGGCCGAAAAATCGACCGTGGGGCTGATCGGCGAGGGACGCAGGGGACGATCCAGCATGGCTCAGTCCTTCACCAGCAGCTTGCGCGGCACGTCGGCAAGGCATTCGACGCCGGTTTCGGTGATGAGGATGCTTTCCGTCGTCTCGAAGCCCATGTCCTCGAGCCAGAGGCCCGTCATGAAGTGGAAGGTCATGCCCGGCTTCAACTCGGTCTTGTCGCCGGGGCGCAGGCTCATGGTACGCTCGCCCCAGTCCGGCGGATAGGAAAGACCGATCGGATAGCCCGTGCGGTTGTCCTTGACGATGCCGTATTTCTTGAGGACGGCGAAGAAGGCGTTGGCGATGTCCTCGCAGGTATTGCCGGGCTTTGCCACCGCAAGGCCCGCCTCCATGCCTTCCAGCGTCGCCTTTTCCGCGTCGAGGAAGGCCTGCGTCGGCTTGCCGAGGAAGACGGTGCGCGAGAGCGGCAGGTGGTAACGGTTGTAGCAGCCGGCGATCTCGAAGAAGGTCCCCTCGCCCGACTTCATCGGCCGGTCATCCCAGGTGAGGTGCGGCGCGGAGGCCTCGACGCCCGAGGGCAGCAGCGGCACGATGGCGGGGTAATCGCCGCCGATGCCGTCCGTGCCGCGGATGCCGGCATCGTAGATCTCGGCGACGAGGTCGCATTTGCGCATGCCGACCTCGATCCTGTCGAAGATGCGCTGGTGCATCTTCTCCACGATGCGCGCGGCGTTGCGCATATACTTGATTTCCGTCTCGCTTTTCACCGCCCGCTGCCAGTTGACGAGCGCGGTGGCATCGACGAAGCGGGCGTTCGGCAGGTGCTTTTGCAGCGAGGCGAAGGCGGCGGCGGAGAACCAGTAATTGTCCATCTCGACGCCGATCACCAGCTTGTCGAGGCCGCGCTCGGCGAGCTTGGCGGACAGATAGTCCATCGGGTGGCGCTCGGTGGACTGCACGTAATTGTCCGGATAGCCGATGATGTTCTCGTGGCTGAGATAGGCCGTGAACTTCGCGCCGTTGGCATCCTGCCCGCGACCGTACCAGATCGGCTCGCCCGTCGGCGGCACGACGACGCACTGGTGCACGTAGAAGGACCAGCCATCGTAGCCCGTCAGCCAGTTCATGTTCGACGGGTCGCTGGCGATCAGCACGTCGATGCCCTTGGCCTCCATGGCCTTCCGCGTCTTTTCAAGGCGCGCGTCGTACTCCGCGATGGAGAACTTCAGGTTCGCTTGTTTCATGGCTGTTTCCTCAGCTTTCGAATGTCGTTCCGGCCTGCGCCGCCGCCGCGCGGGCGGCCGCGAGCGTGGCGATGGCCGTGTCCTGGATGCCCGTGCCGGTCAGGTCCGCCACGGTGATTTCGTCGGGGCCGCAGCGGCCCGCCTTGCGCCCGGCGACGATCTCGCCGAGCTCGGGGAAGACCGCGCCTTCCGTCACCAGGCCGGCTTCGATGGCATGGTGGAGTTCGCCGAGCCGGCGCGTCTGCTTCAAACTGTCGGCGACATAGAGGCCGGCGCCCGTGATGACGGCGGGCTCGATCTCGTTCTTATGCTCGGCATCCGAGCCCATGGCCGTGACGTGCTGGCCGGGCTGGAGCCATTCGGCCCGGAGCACCGGCGTCTCGGAGGGCGTGGTGGTGACGACGACGTCGGCCCCGTCGACCGCCGCCCGGCCGTCCGCCTCGGCGCGGACGGGAAAGCCGAGCTTCACCGTCAGCTCCGCCGCCGTCGCCTCGGCCTTTTCCATATCGCGCGCCCAGATGCGCGCCTCGCGGATCGGCCGGACGAGACTGAGCGCTTCAAGCTGCAATTTCGCCTGCATGCCTGCGCCGAAGATGGCCGCGACCGAGGCATCCGGCCGGGAAAGATGCCGCGCCGCCACCGCACCGGCGGCCGCCGTGCGCACGTCGGTGAGATAGCCGTTGTCGAGCAGCACGGCCTGCACGAGGCCGGTCTTCGTCGAGAACAGCACCATCAGGCCGTTGGTGCTCGGCAGGCCGAGCTTCGGATTGTCGAAGAAGCCGGGGCTGATCTTGATGGCGAAGCCGTCGAGGCCCGGCACATAGGCCGTCTTGACGTCCACCTCGCCGCGATGCTCGGGAATGTCGAGCCGGAGGATCGGCGGCATGGCGACGGCCTTCGTGGCGAGCGCATGGAAGGCTTCTTCCACGCAGGCGATGGCTTCGAGGTCGAGCGGCACGATGCGCCGGAGATCCGCCTCGGTGAGGATCTTCATCTTCGTCATGCCGCTTCCCCGCCGTTGGCGACCCGAAGGTGCTGGCCCATGTCCACGTTGCGCCCGGAGAGGATGACGGCCACCGGACCGTCCAGCCGGCCGAGCCGGCCCGAAAGCAGCGCCGCGATGCCCACCGCCCCCGCGCCTTCGACCACCTCGCGCTCCTCGCGATAGGCATGGCGCATGCCGGCGGCGATCTCGGCTTCGGAAAGCAGGATCACGTCGTCGAGCAGCGCACGGCACATCTGGAAGGTCACGTCATTGGCAAGGCCGATGCCGCCGCCGAGCGAATCGGCAAGGCTTTCAACCTCCTCGACCTCGACCGGATGACCGGCATCGAGGCTCGCCTTCATCGCCGCCCCGCGCTCCATGGTGAGGCCGATCACCCGCGTCCTCGGCGAACGTCCCTTGACCGCCGCGGCGACGCCCGCCGCGAGCCCCCCGCCGGAGAGCGGCACGAGCACGGTCGCCACGTCCGGCATGGCCGCGACGATCTCCAGCCCCAGCGTGCCCTGCCCCCCGACGACGGCGGGGTGATCGAAGGGCGGCACCATGACGAGGCCGTCTTCCGCGACCAGCCGGTCCACCTCGACCTGCGCCTCGTCCTGCGACTTTCCGATGATGCGGACATTCGCGCCGAGCCGGCGGATTTCCGACACCTTGTTCTCCGGCACGAGCCGCGACATGCAGATCGTCGCGATCGCCCCTTCCGCCTTGGCGGCATGGGCGAGCGCGCGGCCATGATTGCCCGTCGAGGCCGCGACGACGCCGCGTGCCCGCGCGTCCGGCGAAAGCGAAAGCACCGCATTCGTCGCCCCGCGCAGCTTGAAGCTGCCCGTCGTCTGGTGGTGTTCGAGTTTCAGGCCGACCGGCACGCCGCAGCGCTCGGTGAGCGCGGCGGACAGCACGAAAGGCGTTTCGAGGACGCGGCCTTTTATACGGCGCGCCGCCTGTTCGATCTCCGCCAGCGTCACGGGAAGGTTCGCCATGGCTTACATACCCGGATAGGCGAGCGTCATCAGCCGCCCTCGCTCCGGCCGCGCCGTGTCGTCGCCGCAAAGGCGCAGGCACGCCCAGGCGGTGGCGAGGTTGCTGGTGACGACCGGCTTGCCGATGGCCGCCTCGATCCGCGCCGCGACGCCCGCCGCCCGCACCGCGGTGCAGGAGATGAAGAGCGCATCGCTGTCGGGCGTCGTCGCCTCCTTCGCGAAGGCGACGATCTCGTCCGGCGAGATGCGCGCCATTTCACGGTCGTCGGTGAGGCCGAGGCAGGCGAAGCGGGCGATGTCGAAGCCGAGCCCCTCGAAATAGTCGGCCATCGACCGGCTGGTTGCCAGCGTATAGGGCGTGAGGACGGAGATGCGCTTCGCGCCGAAGGCCCTGAGGCCGGACACGGCGGCGGCGGTCGGCGTGACGACGGCGGCCGTGGGCTTGGCCGCCTTCACCGCCGTCTCGATCTCCGCGTTGCCGATGACCACCGAGGCGGAGGTGCAGGAATACATCACCACGTCGAGCGGCTCGTCCGGCAGGATGAGCGCGGCGCCCGCCGTCAGCGAGGGCTGCATGGCGCGCAGGTTCTCCGGCGTCACCGGATTGGCATAGGGGATGCGGGTCGCATAGACGCCGATCCGCTCGCCCGCCACCATGCGCTGGAAATCCACTTCGCTCGTGTGGTCGGTCGCAAGGATGATGAGGCCGACGCGCTTTTCGAGCGGGCGGTCGTCGAGCCTCGGCGCGCGGGAGGCAAGTGTCAGGTCCATCAGCGTTCCTCCAGGCGGGAATAGCGTTCTTCCAGCCAGCGCAGGAAAACGACGGAGATAAGGCTCATGATGAGGAAGAACACACCCACCAGCGTCATCGGCTCGATATAGCGGTAGCTGCTGTTGGCGACGCTCTTCGCCTGGTTCATCAGCTCCAGCACGGTAATGGCGGAGAGCAGCGGCGTTTCCTTGAACATGGCGATGAGATAGTTGGCGAGCGCCGGGATCATCGGCGGGATCGCCTGCGGCAGGATGACGTGGATCCAGGTCTGCCGGCCGGTGAGGTTCGTCGCCTTGGCCGCCTCCCACTGTCCGCGCGGCACGTTCTCGATGCCGGCGCGGTAGACCTCCGCCGCATAGGTGCCGTAGTGGAGGCCGAGGCCGATGACCCCGGCCGTCAGCGCCGGCAGGCGGATGCCGATATCCGGCAGCACGTAGAAGATGAAATAGAGCTGCACGAGCAGCGGCGTGCCGCGGATGAACTCGACGATGAAGCTCGTCGCCCTCGCGACCGGCTTGGGCGCCGTCATGCGCAGGATGGCGAAGACAAGGCCGATGACGGCGGCGACGACCGATCCGAGCGCCGTGGCGAGGATGGTGATCTTCAGGCCCTCGAGGAGGGTCGGCATGATCTGCCAGACGAAATTCCAGTCCCATTCCATCGTCAGGTCCTCACGCCGTCGAGCCCGCGGGTCATGCGCCGCTCCAGCCAGCGCATGGCGTAGGAGATGGCGAGCGCCATCAGGAAGTAGAGAACGAGGATCGTCGCGAAGGGGATCAGTGTGCTGCCGGTCTGCGCGCGCACCACCTGGGCCTGGAAGGTCATGTCGGTGAGCGAGATCAGCGAGACGACGGCCGTGCCCTTCAGAAGCTCGATCGCATTGTTGCAGAAGGTGGGCAGCATCAAGGGCAGCGCCTGCGGCAGGATGACGTAGCGCATCGCCTGTCCGCGCGTCAGGTTGAGCGCGATGCAGGCCTCGCGCTGCTCGCGGCCGATGGCCTTCACCGCGCCGCGCACCACCTCGGCCCCATAGGCCCCGACATTGAGGCCCAGTGCCAGAACGCCCGCCTGCAGCGGCGACAGCGTGACCCCGGCAAAGGGCAGCACGAAATAGACCCAGAAGAGCTGGACGAAGATCGAGGTGCCGCGGAAGAATTCGATATAGGTGGTGGCGAGCGCCCTCACCGCCATGAAACGGCTGACCCGCCCGAGCCCGGCGAGGAACGCCATGACGACAGCCAGCGCCGAGCCCATGACGGTCAGTTCCACCGTCACCAGCGCGCCTTGCAGGATCAGACCTATGTAGCCGGACCAGTCGGTCATGGTGTGTTCCAAGTTAGCGTCAACCAGACAAAGCCCCTCATCCGCCTGCCGGCACCTTCTCCCCGTAAACGGGGCGAAGGGCGAACAGGCACAGACTTCCCGACGATCGAACCCGATGGAAGGAAGCCCGGGCCACCAGCCCCTTCTCCCCGTTTACGGGGAGAAGGTCGCGGCAGCGGGATGAGGGGCCGAGCCTCCCCCTATCACTTCGCCGCGCAGAGCTTCTCGCGCGTCGTCGACATCGCGGCCTTGGCGGAGAAGCCGTAGGGCTCGATGATCTTGGCGAACTCGCCGCTTTCCTTCAGCTTGGCAAGCTCCACGTCGAAGGCGTCGCGCAGCGCCTCGTCGCCCTTCTTGAAGGCCGCGCCGTCGCAATAGACCGGCGCGCCCTCGACCGGGGCCACGACCTCGATGCCCGGGTCGTTCGCCTTGGAGACGAGGTCGTTGATGGAGAGGACCGGAAGCGAATAGACGTCGATGCGGCCGTCCTGCAGCATCTTCAGGCCGCTCTGGCCGTCTGGCACGACGATGACGCGGTCACGCGGCACACCGGCCTCGAGCGCCAGCTTCTCTTCCGTGCCGCCGCCTGGCGCGCCGATCTTGGCATCCGGATTGTCGGCGATGTCCTTGTAGCTCTTGAGGCCGAGCGGATTGCCCTTTTTCAGCGCGAAGGCTTCGGCATCGCACAGGATCGGCTCGGAATAGGCGACGGCCGCGCAGCGCTCCGGCTTCATGAAGAGGCCGGCGGTGATGACGTCGTGACGGCCGGCCTGAAGGCCAGGGATCATCGCGCCGTATTCCGAGATCGAGGCGACGATGTCGGCGACGCCGAGCCGCTTGAAGACCTCGCGCGCCACGTCGGGCGCCGCGCCCGAGACCTTGCCGTCGGCGGCGACGGCGGTGAACGGCGGCTCGTTGGCGATGGCGACGCGGGCAAAGCCCTGCGCCTTCAGCTCCTCCAGCTTGTTGTCGTCGGCAGCGGCCGGCATGACCGAAACGCTTGCCGCCAGCGCGGCGACACCGGCGGCCATGGTCAAAAACTTCCTGATCGTCATGGTTGCGAACTCCTCTGGCTGTCCTTGGTTGTTGCTTGGGGCCTTGTTTCCGGCGACGGATGTCGCTCAGACGCGGTGCCCTGCCGCGATGATCTTGCGCAGGAAGGCCTGCGTGCGTTCCTGCCTGGGATTGCGGAAAATCTCGTCCGGCTTGCCCTCCTCGACGATCTTGCCGCGGTCGAAGAAGAGGATCCGGTCGGCGAAGTCGTGGGCAAAACCCATCTCGTGGGTGACGAGCAGCATGGTCATGTCGGTCTCGGCGGCAAGCTTGCGCATGACGTTCAGCACCTCCTCGACCAGCTCCGGATCGAGCGCCGAGGTGACCTCGTCGAAGAGCATGATCTTCGGCGAGAGCGCGAGGGCACGGGCGATGGCGACGCGCTGCTTCTGTCCGCCGGACAGCTGGGCCGGCATGCTCTTCGCCTTGTCGGCAAGGCCCACCATGTCGAGAAGCTCCATCGCCCGTTTCTCCGCCGCCGCCCGCGCCACGCCCTTCGTCAGCATCGGCGCGAGGGTGACGTTGTCGAGCACGCATTTGTGCGGGAAGAGGTTGAAGTGCTGGAAGACCATGCCGATCTTCTCGCGCATCCGGTGCAGGTGCCGGTCGTCGGCGGCCACGAGGCTGCCGTTCTTCGGCATATGGTAGAGCTGATCGCCGTCGACCTCGATATGGCCGTCGCTGATCGTCTCCAGCGTCATGAGGATGCGCAGGATCGTCGTCTTGCCGGAGCCGGACGGGCCGATGAGGGCGAGCTTCTCGCCGGGCAGCACCTCCATCGACAAACCGTCGAGCACGGTCAGCGGACCGTAGCGCTTCACGATGTTGTCGATGCGGATGATGGGTGCGGCCATGCATGTCTCTCCCTGCTGAGACAAGTGATGGCCTAACGATGCGCGGCGATCAAAATCATGTCAATCCGAATAATAATATCATGACAATTATTCTTCGGACGCTCATTTGATGAGCAATTCCGTCAGATCGCGAGCAGCAGCGCCTCCGGGCTTCCGCTGGCGAGCGAAGCGAGGATGCCGAGCCCCGTGCGCAGGTCCTGCTCGCTGGTCGAGCCGAGCGAGATGCGCACGGCCGGATGCCAGCTCTCGCCGCAGGTGCGGAAGGACGAGCCCGGCGCGATGGCGACGCCGCGAAGGCGCGCCTGCGAGACGAACCCCTCCTCGCTGTGACCCTCCGGCAGCGGCAGCCAGACATGCAGGCTCTGCGGATGGGCGTTGTAGGGCAGGCCCGCGAAGGCTTCCTCCGCAATGGCATGGCGCACCGCGAGCGCACGGCGCTGCCAGTTGACCAGTTCCAGCGCCGTGCCGTCGCCGACCCAGCGCGTGGCGATCTCCGCGATGGAGGGCGTCGCCATCCAGTTGGAGACGAGGTGGCGGTTGGCGACGGCCGCGACATAGCGGTCGGGCGCGGCGAGATAGCCGATGCGCAAGCCCGGCACCGTGATCTTGGTGAAGCCGGTGACGTAGAGTGTGCGTTCCGGCGCGAAGGCGGCGATCGGCGGCGTGCCGCCCTCGACGAGCGGCCCGAGGATATCGTTCTCGACGATCGCGATATCGTGGCGCCGCGCGACCTCGGCGAGCGCCTGCCGGCGCGCCGCGCTCATCAGCGTCGCGGTCGGGTTGATCACCGAGGGCTGGAGGAAGACCGCGCGGATGACGCCCTTGCGGCAGGCCTCGTCCAGCGCCTCGGGGATCATGCCGTCGCGGTCGATCGGCAGGCCCTCCAGATGCAGCCCGAGATAGCTGGACAGCGGCACCAGCGTATGGTGGCTGATCGCCTCCGCCGCGATGGTCGCGCCGGGCGGGGCGACGCTCATCAGCGCGGTGGTGATGCCGGACGTCGCGCCGTTGGTGAGGTTGATGTTGAGCGGCGAGATATCGAGCCCGCAGCGCGCCAGCCATTCGGCGGCGACCTTGCGGTGGCGCGGGAAGACCATGTTCGGCCGAAAGGAGAGGGCCGAGCTCGACGGCAGGTTCTCCGCAAGCCAGCCGAAGGCCTCGCGCATCCGCTCCAGGTGGATCTGCTCGCAGACGGGCTTGAGGATCGAAAGGTCCACCAGCTCGCCGAGGCGTTCGGGCAGGTAGGGCGGCTCCGGTTCCTTCGGCCGCGTCTGCACGAAGGAACCGCGGCCGATCTCGCCGGAAATCAGCCCGCGGCGGATCAGCTCGTCATAGGCGCGGCTGACGGTCTGGACCGAGAGCTTCAGGTCGTCGGCGAGCTTGCGATGGGTCGGAAGGCGGGCGCCGTTCGCCAGCAAGCCTTCCTGGATGGCGCGGGCGATCTGCTCGGCAAGGGAGAGGTAGGCCGGCCGGCGCAATTGGGATATATCTGGTCGCCAACTTGTCATGATTTCAACACTGCGCAAATTCAGTTCAATTGACAACGCCAAAATGGCTTTCCATTGTCTTTTTCCCTGCTTTGACATGATCCCCGCCCGGAGGGCGACCCGCATGAAACTCGACGCCATCGACCTGCGCATCCTGGAAGCGATCCAGGAGAATGGCCGCATCACCAAGCTGGCGCTGGCGGAGCGGGCGGGCCTTTCGCCCACCCCCTGCTGGCTGCGCCTGCGCAAGCTGGAAAAGGCGGGCATCGTCACCGGCTATCATGCGCGGGTCGCGGTGCGGCGCCTCGCCCCGGTCGCAAGCGTCCTGATGGAAGTGACGCTCGCCAACCACCGCCAGGCCGATTTCGACCGTTTCGAGCGCGCCGTGGCGGCAACGCCGGAGATTGTTGCCTGCTGGTCCGTCGGCGGCGGCGTCGATTACATCCTGAAGATCATGGCGGCGGATATCGACGCCTACCAGCGCCTCGTCGACGGCCTGCTCGACCGCGACCTCGGCATCGACCGCTACTTCACCTACATCGTCACCAAGACGGTGAAGGAGGAGACCGTGCTGCCGCTTCCGACGCTGCTGCCCTCTTCCGAATAGAGAGATTGTCTACGGTGCACGGCACCTTTGGCCAAAGTCTCTGCGCCCGGCCCCGCCAATAGACAATCTGACGCCCGCCCCTCTGGCAGACTCCGTCCGACAGCCAGAGGAGGCCGCCATGACCGCCGTATTTGCCAGAACCGTCTTCCACGAAGCCCTTGCCCGGCTCGGCGATCCCCACCTGCTGCGCGAGCTCGCCTATGTCGGCGGCCGCTGGGTGGCGGGGTGCGGCAGCCGCAGCTTCCCGGTGACCGACCCCGCCTCCGCCGCCACGCTCGCCCATGTCGCAGCCCTCGACGGCGACCAGACGGCGCAAGCCGTCGATGCGGCCGCAGAGGCCTTTCCCGCCTGGCGGGACAGGCTGCCGCAGGAGCGCGCCGCGATCCTGCGCAAATGGCACGCCCTCATGCTGGAGGCGCGCGAGGACCTTGCGCTGCTGATGACGCTGGAACAGGGCAAGCCGCTGGCGGAATCCCGCGGCGAGATCGACTACGCCGCCTCGTTCATCGAGTGGTATGCCGAGGAAGGAAAGCGCCTCAACGCGGAGAGCGTCACCAGTCACCTTCCCGGCGCGGAGATGATCGTGCGGCGCGAGGCGCTCGGCGTCGTCGGCATCGTGACGCCGTGGAACTTCCCCTCCGCCATGATCACCCGCAAGGCGGCCGCTGCGCTCGCCGCCGGCTGCACCGTCGTCGCCCATCCTTCGAGCGAGACGCCGCTTTCCGCGCTCGCCCTTGCCGAGCTCGGCGAACGTGCCGGCCTTCCGGCCGGCGTCTTCAACGTCGTGACGGGGGACGCGGCCACCATCGTCGGCCGCATGAATGCCGATCCGCGCGTGCGGGCGATGAGCTTCACCGGCTCGACGGAGATCGGCCGGCGGATCGCCGCCGAAAGCGCCCCGACCATGAAGCGCCTCGTCATGGAGCTCGGCGGCCACGCGCCGCTGATCGTCTTTGCCGATGCCGACATCGACAGGGCCGCCGACATCGCGGTCAACGCCAAGTTCGCCACCTCCGGCCAGGATTGCCTTGCCGCCAACCGCATCTATGTCGAGCGCCCGGCGCTTGCCGCCTTCACCAGGGCCTTCGAGGCGCGCATCGCGGCGCTGAAGGTCGGCCCCGGACTGGAGCCGGGTAGCGAGATCGGCCCGCTGATGCACGAGCGCGCCATCGCCAAGGTGGAGGAGCAGGTGGCCGACGCGGTGAAACGCGGCGCGAAGCTGCTGGCCGGCGGCAAACGCCACAAGGCCGGCCCGCTGTTCTACGAGCCGACGCTGCTGGTGGATGTGCCGGACGACGCGCTGATCATGCGCGAGGAGACCTTCGGCCCCGTCGCCGCCGTCACCGCCTTTGACAGCGAGGCGGAGGTGATCGCCCGGGCCAACGACACCGAATACGGCCTCGTCGCCTATGTCGTCACCGGGAACGGCGCACGGCAGATGCGCCTTTGCCGCGCGCTGGAATACGGCATGGTGGCCATCAACCGGGTGAAGATCACCGGCGGCCCCATCCCCTTCGGCGGCTGGAAGCAATCCGGCCTCGGCCGCGAGGGCTCGCGCCACGGCATGGAGGCCTTCACCGAACTCAAATATCTCTGCATCGACACCGCTGCCTGACGCCGGGCACCGAACCTCTCCATCGTCATCCTCGGGCTTGACCCGAGGATCCACAACCCGGGTGCCGCATGGATCCTCGGGTCAAGCCCGAGGATGACGGAGGTAAAGGGTGTACGGCTTGAAATAAACCGACCTCGAAAGGAAAGACCATGGCCGACAGACGCAACGAACTCACCGCCTGGGACCGCGACCACTTCTTCCATCCCTCCACCCATATGGGCATGCACGCCCGCGGCGAGACGCCGACCCGCGTCATCGGCGGCGGCGAGGGCGTCTACATCACCGATACGAACGGCAAGACGAGCCTCGACGCCTTTGCCGGCCTCTATTGCGTGAATGTCGGCTACGGCCGGCAGAAGATCGCCGACGCCATTGCCGAACAAGCCAAGAACCTCGCCTACTACCACGCCTATGTCGGCCACGGCACGGAAGCCTCGATCACCCTTTCCAAGATGATCATCGACCGCGCGCCGGAAGGCATGAGCCGCGTCTATTTCGGCCTTTCGGGCTCGGATGCCAACGAGACGAACATCAAGCTCATCTGGTACTACAACAACATCCTCGGCCGGCCCGAGAAGAAGAAGATCATCTCGCGCTGGCGCGGCTATCACGGCTCGGGCGTCATGACCGGCTCGCTGACCGGCCTTCACCTCTTCCACAACGCCTTCGACCTGCCGCGCGCGCCGATCCTGCACACGGAAGCCCCCTATTTCTTCCGCCGGCCGGACCGCGCGATGGACGAGGAGCAGTTCTCGCAACATTGCGCCGACAAGCTGGAGGAGATGATCCTCGCCGAAGGCCCGGAGACGGTCGCCGCCTTCATCGGCGAACCCATCCTCGGCACCGGCGGCATCGTGCCGCCGCCGAAGGGCTACTGGCAGAAGATCCAGGCCGTGCTCGACAGGTACGACATCCTGCTCGTCGCCGACGAGGTCGTCACCGGCTTCGGCCGCCTCGGCACCATGTTCGGCTCCGACCACTACGGCATGAAGCCGGCGCTCATCACCATCGCCAAGGGCCTCACCTCGGCCTATGCACCCCTCTCCGGCACCATCGTTTCCGACAAGGTCTGGGACGTGCTGGTGAAGGGCTCGGACGAGCTCGGCGCCATCGGCCACGGCTGGACCTATTCGGCCCATCCGATCTGCGCGGCGGCGGGCGTCGCCAATCTCGAACTCATCGACGAACTCGACCTCGTCGAAAACGCCGGCTCCACCGGGGCCTATTTCCGGGATGGGCTGGCAAAGGCCGTCGGCGACCACAGGCATGTCGGCGAAGTGCGCGGCGACGGGCTGATGGCGGCCATCGAATTCGTCGAGGACCGGGACGACCGCGCCTTCTTCGATCCGGCCCGCAAGATCGGCCCGCAGGTCGCCGCCGCCCTTCTCGAACGCGGCGTCATCGGCCGCGCCATGCCGCAGGGCGATATCCTCGGCTTCGCCCCGCCGCTCTGCCTCACGAAAGAGGAGGCCGATATCGTGGTGAAGGCCACGGCCGACGCCGTGAAGTCGGTTCTCGGCTGACCGGGATCGAAACAGCCGGGGCGGCCGCCGCGCCACCCCGGCCACGCCGTAAGAGGGGACGTTCGAGCAGGGAGTAGCCCGCGATCCCCACGGCGATACCGGCGCCGGCCGACAGGGCGAATGTCACGCCCTCCGGCAAGCCGAGCATCGGGCCCACCCTTGCGGCAAGGGAGACCGCGAAGGTGTGCCAGAGATAGATGGAGTAGGACGCGCTGCCGAGGAGGGCCGGAACCGAAAGGTGCGGAACGCCGCCCCGCCTTTCCAGCGCCGCGGTGCCATAGACCAGCGCGCAGGCGAGCGGCCCGCAGGTCCATGCGTCGAAAGGCAGCCTGAGGATGCCGATGGCCGCGAAGCCCAGAAGGCCGACGGCGACCAGCCCGAGCGCCAGCGGGCGACCCGGAACGTAGCCGGCAAGCCAGAGCCGGGCGATCCCCATGCCGGCAACGAATTCCAGGATGATCGGCCGCGTATAGGTGACGATGAGCGGAGCATCGCTCTTCACCACAAGGCCGATGGCGACCAGCAGGCAGAAGACCGCGGCCATGACGGCGAAGCGCATGCGCGGCCGCAGCATCAGGCAGGCGGCGAAGACCAGGTAGAAGAACATCTCGTAGTTCAGCGTCCAGCCCTGCACGAGCACGGGCCAGAGCTCGCCGCTGCTCGGCGAGCGTGCCGGCACGAAGAACAGCGAGGCGGCGACGTGGCCGGCCGTCAGCACGAGATTGGGAAAGAGGCCGGCAAGCCCGCCCGCCACCATCACGCCCGTCGCGAGCCAGTAGACCGGCACGATACGGCGGATGCGCTCGGCAAGGAAGCGGCCGGGCGAGACGGGACGCCGCTCGACGATCACCCACATGATGAAGCCGCTGATGACGAAGAAGACGTCAACACCGGCCGCGCCGATGGCGAAGGCATGGCCGGTGCGCTCGGCGGCATGGAAGACGACGACGGCAAGCGCGGCGAACGCACGCAGGTACTGGATGCCGTAGAGCGTTTCCCGGCTCTCCGCCGGCAGGCTGCGCGCCGTCATGCGAGCGCCGCCCGATAGGAAAGAGGCTGGCGGACCGGGCTCCTGCGCCCGTCGGCCAGCTTGCCGGCGGCGAAATAGAGCAGGAAAGAGCCGACGTGATAGGGATTGAGGATGTCGATCTCCACGAAGGTACGCACCGTCAGCAGCGCGGCGACGGTGAAGAGCACCAGCGCCTCCCCGTCCCGCGCCGCCGAGAGCAGCCGGCCGAGATGGCCGCTGAGGGTGACCAGGAGCACCATGGTCAGGAGCAGGCAGCCGACAAGCCCGGTCTCGACGGTGGTGGCGATGAAGGTATTGTGGAAATGGAAGCCGCTGCGCGTGCCGATGAAGAAATCCGCCCAGAGCCGCTCCGCATCGGCGAAACCCTGCACCCAGAACGCCTGGTAGCCGATGCCGACGAAGGGCGCCCTGCCCGCCGCCTCGATGCCCTGCTGCCAGAGATAGGTGCGCCCGGTCAGCGTCGCGTCCTTGCCGAAGGCGGCAAGGAGCATCTGGTAGCCGCCGCCATAGGCCGCCGCAAGGATCGCCAGAACGCAGAGCACGCTAAGCGACAGGAACAGCATCTTGCGATGGCGCGGCGCGAGGCGCTCGAGCGCCCGCAGCGAAAGGCAGAGGCCGGCGATCACGCCGGTGGTCAGCACCGAGGTCGCCGACTGCGAGGCCTTGAGGCAATAGAGCGCGACGAGGATACAGCCGACGGCGAGAAGCTTCCAGACCCGGCGCTCGACACCGAGGAAGAGCGCGGCAAAGGCGAAGAGCACGGCGAGCGAGGCATAGAAGCCGAGCTGGTTCTTCGAGGCGAAGGCGCCGACGAAGCTGTAGGTGCCGTCGAGCGGATCGAGATGATAGACGCCGAAGGCGAGCGAATAGGCAAGCACCAGCCCCGTGCCGATCAGCCCGCCGCGCACGAGCATGCGCGTATCGGCAACGCGCATGGCGATCAGCGCGCAGATGACGTGGGAGAGATATTGCACGCCGGCACGCGCCGTCGTGCCCGGGGCCTGCGACCAGAAGACGGAAAGGCAGGCAAAGAGCGCGAAGGCGAAGATCCACGCATAGCGCGCGTAGTTGCCGAGCACCCGCTTGTAATCGAGGGCGACGAGCGGCAGCCACAGCGTGTAGTAGGCAAGGATCGAGACCTGGCCGAAGCGGAAGGAATAGGCGAAGACGAAGAAGGAGAGCGCCAGGGCGAACGCGGCATAGGCCTCGTTGCCGACGGGTCCGATCAGGCGCGCCTTCGCGATCCGCATGGCCGCCTCACTGCGTCGCGAGGCTGAGATCCACCTTGACGACATCGCCCGGCAGGATGGGCGTCGTCTCGGTGGCGCGGATCTGCTCGGCCTTTCCCTTCACCGTGCGCAGGATCGAATAGCCGATATTGGCGGCGGAGGCGCCGCCCTTCAGCGTCACGGCATCGGCCGATTGCAGCATGGCCTCGGACATGAGGTCCCGGCTCGTGCCGAGCTTGAGGGTGAGCGTATCCAGCTCCTGCTCGGTATTCTGCATTTCCTGGGCGAGCTGCGCATCCCAGTCGTTCTGGAGATTGGTCTCGTCCTGCGAGGCCTTGTTGATATCCTGCTTGGCCTTCAGCGAGGCCGTGTCGATATCGAGGAGCGCGGCCTGCAGGTCCGCCGCGCGCTGTTCCAGCGCGAGGCGCCGGGAGCTGATGGCAAGGCCCTTCTCGGCAAGCGAATCCACCTTCGTCAGGTCGCCCTGCACCAGTTCGAGCTGGCGCGTCTGGGTCTCGGATTTCTTGCCGAGCGCGTCGATCTCGTTGGTGAGCAGCGACTTGAGGTCGGCCAGCGCCGTCAATTGCAGGCGCAGGCGCTTTTCGCGCGAGGCCATCAGTGCCTTCTCGCTTTCGAGGATGGCGCGCGCCTCGTCCGAATCTCCAAGCTCCTTCGGCATGACGATATCCTTCGCCGCACCCATCTCGGCGGCGATGCGGGCGCGGCGGATCAGGAGGCGGTTGCGCTCGGCGAGCTGCACGGCGGCCTCGCCCTCCGAGCGCAGGAAATCGCGGGCGAAGCGCTGGCCGGGATCGGCCCGCTTGAGCCCGCCGCCGAGGCTGACGGCCTTGAGGACGGTGAGGCCCGGCGCATAGGGATAGGCGCCCGGCGTCTGCACCTCGCCGGCAAGATAGACGGGCCGGTATTCGGCGATCTCCACCGAGGCGGAGGGCAGGTCCTTGAGGCCGAACAGGACCTGCATCTTCCTGCCGATCTCCTCGGCAAGCTCGGCGGTCGTGCGCCCGTCCGCCGGCAGCGTGCCGATGAACGGCAGGGAAAGCGCGCCGTCCGCGCCGATGCTGTAGTCGCCGCTGACGGCGCTCCAGTCCCGGATGGCGCCCTCCGCCGTCTGCCATTCGGCAACGCGGATGCGCAGCTTGTCCATCACGCCCAGCCGGTACTCCTCCGCGAAGGCGGCAGCCGGGGCGGCAAGCGCGAGCGCAAGGCACAGCCCGCCGAGCATTCTCACGGGAAAGGCGGTCGCGGCCGAAGCCGCGTTCGGGATCGTCTTCATGAAAACCTGTCCTTCTTTCGGATCAGTAGCTGCCGCGCGACAGGCAGACGGCCGGAATGGTACGGGCGACGATGACGAGATCGGAGGCCAGCGACCAGTTGCGGACATAGTGCGTATCGAAGGCGACGCGCGTCTCGTAGGACACGTCGTTGCGCCCGCTGACCTGCCAGAGCCCGGTGAGGCCGGGACGGGTCTGCAGGTAGTAGACGGCGGCGGCCTCGTAGAGCTCCAGCTCGTCCTCCACCACCGGGCGCGGGCCGACGAGGCTCATCTCGCCGCGGATGATGTTGATGAGCTGCGGCAGCTCATCGAGGCTGAGCTTGCGCAGCACGGTGCCGACGACCGTGACGCGCGGATCGTACTGCAACTTTCGCGTGTTGCGCCATTCCTGGTAGGCGGCCGGGTTCTGCTCCAGATACTCCTGGAGGAGGGCATCGCCATTTTCCGCCATGGTGCGGAACTTGAGGCAACGGAAGGTCGATCCGTTGTAGCCGATGCGGCGGTGGCCATAGAAGATGCTGCCGCCGTCGGAATATTTCACGAGTGCCATGACCAGCACGAAGATCGGGCTGAGCAGGACGAGGGCGGCGAGTGCCACCAGAATGTCAAAGCTCCGTTTCGATATCCCCCCTACCGGCGGAGCACCGGCTGCTGGCGAACTGAAAAGCGGCGAACTGGCCGATCGGGTCGCGGACTTCATAGAGATGGCTCCATTGGATTTGCGATTTGGTCGGGTCCTTGGGACGCGTTCGAACATCCAACGGGGAGTGTATGGTCACAGTTTGTTTTTTGAAGCGCGGGCCGGGGATAAAGATTCCAGACGGCGAATTTGAGAAGATTTTAATGTCCTAAATTTCGATTCCTCTTCTCTCTCCTTCAGTATAGTTTCCGCTTTTTGTAAACAACCTTTCGGAATACGCCCGCATCAATACGGAACCCACCCGCGACATCACGTCTTTTGACATAGTGCCAGGGCGAAACTATACGTGATTTTACATCAATCACAGAACGTTCCTGCCTGTTTCCCATCCGAAAGACGTTCGATGGAAGGACAATTTCGCAACGCAATATCATTTTGCAGTGCAAAATTTTCAGAGCGGCGATTCTCGGATTGTAACAAAAGTTGATCGCGCCGCACTTCCCGCGCAACCCCTCGGGTGCAGCCCGGAATGGCGTTTCGCGTCATCGGGGTGGCTTTTCTGCGAACCCTCCCCAACCGTGTCGGAATCGGGGCAAAAACGGGGGCGGGCGATTCCGATTAACCGAAGCACAACACAAACCGGCGAGAATCAGGAACCCGTCCCGCTTGCGACTGGTTAATACCAGTGATTGCACGGATGGCGGCGGCATCCTATAGTCCTCGGGAGCCTCAGAGGAGAAGGCAGTTCCACCGATGAAACGCACGCAGGAAACCAGATGGCGGGAAAGCCCGGCTTACGGGCCGCGTTTCTTCCTGAGCATGGTTTTCGCGCTGGCGGCATTCGCGGTCGTCACCTACCTCTCCAGCGGTTCGCTCGCCACGACCGCGATCCAGACCCTCATCTGCGCCGTTCTCATCCAGATCGGCTATTTCGTTGCGGTGCTCTTCCTCGTCCGGCGGACCGCCAGGGCCCGCAAGGCCGATTTCGAGGGCGGCGCGCGCGGTGCATCGGGCCTCGACAAGACCAAGACGCAGGTCCCCGTCTCGATGAACAAGCCCGGCCACTCGCAATCCTGACCCGAGGGGCCGTTTTTGTGCCCCTTTCCCCTTTCATGCTGCATTGCAGCGCGGCCCGCCGCGCCTTCAACGCGTGAAAGGGGGTTGCCGTGTCCCGAAACGAGACGGTCTGCGTCATCATTGCCGCGAAGAATGCGGAAGAAACCATCGGCCGCGCCGTGCGCTCGGCACTGGCCGAGCCGGAGGTGGCGGAAGTCGTGGTCGTGGATGACGGCTCGGGCGACCGCACCATGGCGGCGGCCGGCGCTGCCGACGACGGCAGCGGGCGGCTCGACATCGTCCGCTTCCCGGCCAATCGCGGGCCGTCGGCCGCGCGCAACCATGCGATCAGCCATTCCCGCGCGCCGCTGATCGCCATTCTCGATGCGGACGATTTCTTCTTCCCCGGCCGCTTCCGGCCCATGCTCGCCTGCCGGGACTGGGACTTCATCGCCGACAATATCGCCTTCATGGAGCGCGCCGAGCCCGCCCGCCTGCCGGCGGACTTCGCCCCCAATCCGCGCCCGCTCGACCTCGAAGCCTTCGTTCTCGGCAATATCTCCCGCCGCGGCGCGGCGCGCGGCGAGCTCGGCTTCCTCAAGCCCGTCATGCGCCGCAACTTCCTTGCCGCCCACGGCCTTGCCTATCGCGAGGACATGCGGCTCGGCGAGGACTACGACCTCTATGTCCGGGCGCTGATGGCCGGCGCGCGCTACACGCTCATCGAAAGCTGCGGCTACGGCGCGGTGGTCCGCGCCGATTCGCTGAGCGGCCGGCACCGCACGAAGGACCTCGAAGCGCTGCTTGGAGCGGAACGTGCGATCCTCTCGGCGGGGAATGTGCCTTCCGGCGCGGCGGACGCGATGCGCCGGCACCATCGGCAGATCGGCCGGCGGCATGCCCTGCGCGCTTTCCTCGACCGCAAGCGTGCGGAAGGCATGGGCGGGGTGCTCGCCTATGCGCTGGAAAACCCCCCCGCCATGCCGGCCATTGCCGGCGGCATCCTGCGCGACAAGCTGGCCGCCGCACAGAGGCGCTTAAAGCCGCCGCAACCCGCCCCGAAGGGCGGGCTGCGCTACCTCCTGCCCGTCGATCAGAAATAGGCGCGGCGAACGCCTTCCAGCACCGCATGGAAGCGCGCCTTGCGCTCGCGAAGGCGCGCATCGCTGCTGAGTTGCGGCTCGGCCCGGCTCGCCTGCCACAGCGCCAGCGTCGACGGCATGGCAAGGGCCTGCTTGGCCGCATGGCGCAGGCCTGACCGGGGCGGCGCCTCGGCGACGGCGACCGCGTTCCCCTCCGTCACAACGGGCGCCGCGCCCTCGTAGTCGACGCCCCAGAAGCGGGCGCCCTTGACGATCGCCTCGGCCCTCGTGGAGATGGGGATGCGCCGGGGCCTATGCTCGACACCGAGCGTTGCGGCCCAGTCCCGCCATTTGAAGCTGTTGATGTTGGCGGAAGTCGAGACCGCCACCCACGGCACGCGGAAGGCGTCGGCAAGGATGGCGCCGTGCATGGATTCGGCGACGATCAGCTCGGATTGCGCGATCTTGCGGATCACCGCCTTCGCCTCGCCGCGCGGATCGATATAGTCGAGGCCCGCTGCCTTGCAGACGGCCGGCCAGAGCCCCGCCACCGCCGATTCCCAATGGGGAACGAAGGCGCGCTTGTAGCGCTTCGGCTGGCCCGTGAAGTCCGGCATGTCGGCGGCCATCACCGCCGGATCGACAATGCCGAGCTCCTCGCGCACGCCTACCTTTTCGGCCGTGAGCGGCCCGCGCACGCAGCGGATGTCCCAGAGGTCCCTGTCGCGCATATCCGGCGGGCTGCCGTAGCCGAAGCCGCTGCCGAGCACCAGCTTGCGGCCCTCCTTCGGCAGGAGGGCGCTGTTCAGCACCGTGCCGACGCCGACGAGAAGCACGTCCGGATGCACCTCGCGGAACCCCGGCAGCAGGAAATCCCAGAGCCAGAGATTGAGGTCGTCACCGAAATTGCCGTGCTGCGATTCCCAGTAATAGGGCTTCATGTCCTCTCCTTGGAAAAAGGTTGGCTCAGCGGGAAAGTTTTCCCACGGCAAGGGCGAAGGCGCTCGTGAAGAGGCGCGGATCGCGGATCGCCCAGCGGGCGAGCATGTCGAATTGCGGCAGCTTGCGGTGTTTCAAGCGCCGGGCCTGGCTCCACAGCGCCTGGCGCCGCGCCGTCTGCTTGTAGGAGCGCAGCGAGGCGATCTCGGCCGGCCGCTCGGCAAAGCGCTGCTCCAGCCGGTCGAGCGCCACCCAGGTGTTGAACTGCTGGTGCAGGAACTGCGGCGAATCGTTGTCGACGCCGTGGAAGATGTTGAGCCCCTCGCCGCGCACGGCGCCGGCGGCCGCGCTCAGCACCACCCGCCGGGCGGCGAGCACGCAGTCGCAGAAGAAGAGCACGTCTTCCGCCGCAAGCCGCAGCGCCGCGTCGAAGCGCACGCGCTCGAACAGCGGCCGGCCGATCACCATCGCGGAGAGGTGGAGGAAGCTCCAGTTCTTCAGCATGACCTGCGTGAGGCCGGGAATCTCGATCAGCGGCGGATCGTCGGAAAGCCGGACGACGGCCTCGCTCGCCGCAAGGTCCGCGACGCCGAAATGATAGTAGAATTCATCGCCGCCGGCGATCGAGGCGAAGTAGCAATCGGCGTTAAAACGCGTCATCGCCGCCTCCGCCGCGGCAAGGTGGCCCGGCGTCCAGGTGTCGTCCGAATCGAGGAAGGCGACAAGCTCGGTCTGCGCGGAGACATGGTCGAGCCCGGCGTTGCGGGCACCGCCGGGGCCGGCATTTTCCTGGCGCACGACGCGCACGCGCGCCTGCTGCGCCTCGCAAAAGTCAATCAGGTCGCCATCGGCCGGATACGGGGATTCGTCGTCGACGACAATGACGTCGAAGTCCTTGAAACTCTGGGCAAAAACCGACGTGAGCGCACGCCTGAGGATACCCGGCTCCTTCTGGTAGAAGGGGATGATTACTGTCAGCTTCGCCATCTTTTCGTCCCTGTGGTTTCTCTAGAAAGAGGTTCGTCTGGTCTCCTCCCACCGGGGCGCGGCCGTTTCCGGCGCAGGCTTGTCGTCGTCGTCAAAGCTCCTTTTGCGAAACAGGAATCCGCCATGTCCCAGCCCGTGAATGCAAGATCGGTTACCCGGAACGTCGGCTGGAGCGTCCTATCCAAGACAAGTACATTCGGGCTTAAGTTTGTCACGGTGCCCATTCTCGCCCGGCTCCTGACGCCGGAAGAGTTCGGCGCGGTGGCCGTCGCGCTCGCCGTCGTGCAGTTCCTCGCCATGATCGGCGGGGCGGGCCTGGCCTCCGCCCTCATCCTCGAGCCGAAGGAGGATGCCGAGACGATCCACTCGGTCTTCTGGGCCAATCTCGCCCTCGCCTTTTCGATGGCGGCGGGGCTCTACGTCTTCGCCGAGCCGCTTGCCGGCTGGTTCGGCGCATCGGACGCCGCATACCTTCTGCGCCTCATGTGCCTGCTCATTCCGCTCCAGCTTGCCGGTGACGTCGCCTATGCGCTCGTCGCCCGGCGCATGCAGTTCAGCCGGGATGCGCTGTGGAGCATGATCTCCGAATCGATCGCGGCGATCGCCGCCGTGGTCCTCGCGCTCGCCGGCTTCGGGGTCTGGGCGCTGGTCGCGCAGCTTTTCGTGGCCGGGGCGATCCGGCTTGTCGGCCTCTTCTTCGTCTCACGCTACCTGCCGCGCCTCCGCTTCCGCCTGGAGGGCGTCGTGCGCCTTGCGCGCTTCAGCCTCGGGCTGATGGGCTCGGAGGTCGCCAACTTCGTCACCTTCCAGTCGCCCATGGTGGTGATCTCGCGCTTCCTCGGCCTTGCCGATGCCGGCGCCTACTCCGCCGCCAACCGCTTTTCCAGCATCCCGAACCAGGTGGTGCTCTCCGGCGTGATGGGCGTGCTCTTTCCCGCCTTCAGCACGATAATGCACGACCGGGAGCGCCGCTCGCAGGCGCTGATGCTGAGCACGCAGGTGACGACCCTCATGCTCGCGCCGATGATGTTCGGCCTGTGGGCGCTCGCAAAACCCTCCATGCTGCTGCTGTTCGGCCCGCAATGGGCCGCCGCCTGGCCGGTGCTGGGCCTGCTCGCCCTTTCCAAGGGCCTCCTGACGCCCTGCAGCACCTTCATCCCCTACCTCAAGGGCTCGGGCCACGGCGGGGCGCTGTTCTGGTGGGCCGTCGGCCGCGCCGCCGCCACCACCGCCGCTGTCGCCTGGGGCGCCCACAACGGCACGCTCATCGAAGCCATGGTCGCGCTCTGCCTCGTCAACGCCGTCGTGCTCGTCGGCTATTCCTGGGTGGTGTTCCGGGCGGACGGCACGCCCTTCCTCTCCGGCTTCTACCGCTCGATCCGCCCCATGCTGACGGCCGCCCTGATGGCGTTCGCCGTGCGCCTTGCGCTCGACCACTACCTCGCCCAGCAGGTCCACCCGGTCCTGCAGGTCGGCATCGGCATCGCGCTCGGCGGCCTCCTCTACGCGATCCTCGTCCTTCTCACCGAGGGCCCGCTGTTGAGGAAGCTCCTCGAACTCGTCCGCCGGCCGAGGGCCGCCGCGGTCGCCAGCCTGCCTTGAGCCCGCCCCAATTCCGGCCCGGCCGGCCCCAATCGCGAGTCTCCCCGGCAGGATAGCCGAGGAACCCCGAAAAAATTTCGGCCCCGCCTGCACCCAGAAATTGCGTATAGATCAGTATATGCGAATAGTCCGCAAGGTATTGAAGGCCACCGGATCGCACTTGCTTTCCCATGCCGGAAAAGACTGATTTCAAGCTCTGCCGCTCCGGCGGAGTTTGCTGCAATGCAACCTTCCGAGCCGACAAGTTTGCTGCGCCGCCATATTTTTCGCCCGCCCGTCACCCACACTTCTCTTCGCAGACGCAAGTCTCAACTTGTTTGAACGCCGTCCAGGGGGGACGGCCGGCAGAGGGTGACGGACATCGTGGATATCGACGCGACCGTTTCAGCGCGCATCAACCTCATGCGCATTGTGCTGATCTCCGGGATCATCTTCGTGCATGTTCCCTACGATCCGGCGACGAGCCCCTATGCGGGCACGTTCGGCGGGCTCGACTGGCTGCGGGTGTTCCTTGCCGACAGCCTCTTTCGCATCGGCGTGCCGTGCCTCAGCGCCATTTCCGGCTATCTGCTTTTCCACCGCGGCCTTGCAACCTTCGACTACCGCAAGACCCTGCGCAGCAAGGCCTCGACGATCCTCCTGCCCTTCCTTCTGTGGAACACCGCCTTCCTCGTGCTGGTCTATGCCGCGCAGTCGCAGGGCATCGGCTTCGGCTACCTGCCGGACGTCGTGCATGCCGGCCTGCGCGACTGGATGAACCTCGCCCTTGCCGTCGAGGCCTGGCCGATCAACATCCCGCTCTATTTCCTGCGCGATCTCCTGCTCTGCCTCGTCCTCTCGCCGCTGATCGCCTTTGCCGTCCGGCGCTATCCGCGCACCGTGCTCGCCCTGATGCTGGCCTATGCGGTACTGCCGCTGCCGAACGGCATCTTCCTCAAGAAATCCATCCTGTTCGGCTTCAGCCTCGGCGCCGCGCTCGCCCTGCACCGCATCGACATCAGGCGTCTCGACCGCTTCGCCGTCCCGGTCGTCGTCGCCGCACTCGCCATGGCCGTGCTCCTCTCCTTCGCGCTCTATGCCTACGGCCCGGATTTCCCGGTCTGGCTCGACATGCTGCGAAGCCTTGCGGCGATTGCCGGCATCTTCGGCGCCTGGGCGCTGTCCGCGCTCCTCATCCGCACCGGCACCGGCCGGGCACTGTCGCGGCTCGGCGGCCTCAGCTTCTGGATCTTCTGCGGCCATTATCCGTTGCTCATCCTGTTCTGGATGGTGTGGAACCGGCTCGGCATTCCGGATTACCCGCTGTTCTACGCCGCAAGCCCGGTTCTCGCCCTTACCATCCTCGTATCGACCCACGCAGCGGCACGGCGCTTTGCGCCCGGCCTTTCCGCCGTCCTCACCGGCCGCCGCATGGGCGGCCAGAAACGGCCCGTGGCCGGCCATCCGCAGATGAAGCCCGCCGGCTCCATCGCCCAACGGAGGTGACAATGCACATTCCCCTGAGAAAGACCTTCTGCGCCGCCGCGCTTCTGCTTTCCGCCGGCCCGCTCGCCGCGCAGGACGGCGCGAACGGCGCCTCCTTCGTGGAAGAATTCGACCGGCTCGACACCGCCTTCTGGTACGTCTCCGACGGCTGGAACAACGGCGCGCACCAGAACTGCACCTGGTCGAAGAACGAGGTCTCGGTGGAGGGCGGCAGGCTGTCGCTCGCCTTCAACGCAAAGCCCGCCGGCGACCGCCGATATGCCTGCGGCGAGATCCAGACCCGCAAGCGCTACGGCTACGGCACCTACGAAGTGCGCATGAAGGCCGCGACGGGCCCGGGCCTCAACTCGGCCTTCTTCACCTTTATCGGCCCCACCGACAAGAAGCCGCACGACGAGATCGATTTCGAGGTCCTCGGCAAGGATACGAACCGCGTGCAGCTCAACCAGTATGTCGCCGGCAAGGGCGGCAACGAGAAGCTGGTGCCCGTGGAGGGCGGCGCCGACAGCGGCTTCAACGACTATGCCTTCGTCTGGCAGAAGGATCGCCTGCGCTACTACGTCAACGGCGCGCTCGTGCACGAGGTGACGGACCCGCAGAAGCTGCCGTCGAATGCCCAGAAGGTCTTCCTCTCGCTCTGGGGCACCGACACGCTTTCCGACTGGATGGGCCGCTTCGCCTTTGCCGGCAAGGCGACGCTCCAGGTCGAGCGCATCGCCTTCACCGCCGAGGGCGAGCCCTGCCAGTTCGACGGCTCCGTCGCCTGCCTCGTGAACTGAGAGGGCTGGCGATGCTGCGCGTCCTCTACCTCGTCCACGACCTTTCCGATCCCGCCGTGCGCCGGCGGGTGCTGATGCTTGCGGCCGGCGGGGCGGAGGTGACGCTCGCCGGCTTCCGGCGCGGCGAGAACCGGCTCGCCGATATCGAGGGCATCACGCCACTGGAGCTCGGCACCACCGCCGACGCCCGTTTCGCCCAGCGCCTCCTCGCCGTCGCCGGCGCCGCGGCCGGCCTTGCGCGCCGGCTTACCGGCATCGCCCGGCCGGACGTAATCCTCGCGCGCAACCTCGAAATGCTGGCGCTTGCCGGCCGCGCCTCGACCCGCTTCGGCGGCGTCCCGATCGCCTATGAATGCCTCGACGTGCACCGCCTCCTGCTGAAGGACAGCCTCGCCGGCAAGGCGCTGCGGGCGGCGGAAAGCCGTTTCGCCCGCAATGCCGGCCTGCTCGTCACCAGTTCCCCGGCCTTCGTCGAGCAGTATTTCAGGCCGCTCTCCGGCGTCCGCGCGCCCGTGCACCTGCTGGAGAACCGGGTACTGGAACTCGACGGCGACGAAACGGACCTGCCCGTACGGTCAAGGCCCGCGGGCGCGCCGTGGCGCATCGGCTGGTTCGGCGCGATCCGCTGCCGCAAATCCCTCGACCTGCTCGCCGCCTTCACCCGCCGCATGGAGGGCCGCTTCGAGGTCGTGCTGCGCGGCCGGCCGGTGCGCAGCGAATTTGCCGATTTCGACGGCCTCGTCGCCCGCGAGCCCTTCCTTCGCTTCGAAGGCGCCTACCGCAACCCGGAAGACCTTGCCGCCATCTATGGCGAGGTGGATTTCGCCTGGGCCATGGATTTCTTCGAGGAGGGACAGAACTCGCTCTGGCTCCTGCCGAACCGGCTCTACGAAGGCTGCCGCCACGGCGTCCTGCCGATCGTTCTCGAAGGCACGGAGACCGCCCGCCTTGCCGCGCGCTACGGCATCGGCGTGGCGCTTGCCGATGCGCGGCCGGAGACGCTCGCCGAGCGCTTCGCCGCCCTCGACGCCGCCGCCTACCAGGCGCTCCGGGCCAATCTCACCCGGCACGGGACGCGGCCATGGGTCCTTAACCGCGCCGATTGCGCCGCCTTCGTCCAGCGCCTTGCCGCCCTGCGCCAGCCTGCCGGGCAGGCCGCGGCCGCACACCCCGTTCCTTCCCTCGTCGCAAACAAGGTGGACTGCCATGACCGTTGACGCCGTCGCAGCCGTGCGCTGCCTGATCGTGATCCCGTGCCTCAACGAGGCGCCCTACCTCGAAGCGCTCGTCCGCCAGCTCGAACCGGGCCTTGCCGGCCTCAACGCGACGCTCGTCGTCGTCGACGGCGGCAGCACGGACGGCACGCGCGAGATCGCCCACCGCCTCGCCGAGGCCCGGCCGGCCATGCGGGTGCTCGACAATCCCAAGCGCATCCAGAGCGCGGCCGTCAATCTCGCCGTCGAGGCCTTCGGCGTCGAGCACGATTACCTGATCCGCATCGACGCGCACGGCACCTATCCGCAGGACTATTGCCGCACCCTGGTGGAGGAAGCGCTGGAAACGGGCGCGGATTCCGTCGTCGTCGCCATGCAGACCGTCGGCTTCGGCACGTTCCAGAAGGCGACCGCCGTCGCGCAGAACTCCGTGCTGGGCAATGGCGGGGCGAAACATCGCGTCGGCGCAAAGAGCCATTGGGCGGAGCACGGCCACCACGCGCTGATGCGCATCGCCGCCTTCCGCGCCGTGGGCGGCTATGACGAGACGTTCACCGCCAACGAGGACGCCGAATGCGACTACCGGCTCCGTGAGGCCGGCTATTGCATCTGGATGACCGCGCGCACCAGCATGATCTATTATCCGCGCGAGAGCGCCCTGCCGCTCTTCAGGCAGTATTTCGGCTACGGCCGCGGCCGGGCGCGCAACTTCCTCAAGCACCGCGCGCGGCCGAGCCTGCGCCAGATGCTGCCGCTGATGGTGGCGCCCGTCGCTATCGGCGCGTTCCTGGCCGCCCTCACCTGGATTGCGGCCGTGCCCTTCGTTCTGTGGGCGGCGGCCTGCCTCGGCTACGGCGCCTGGATGGCGCTCGGCGAACGCAATCCCTACGGCCCGCTTGCCGCCGTCTCGGCCATGATCATGCATTTCGCCTGGTCGGCCGGCTTCTGGCGCGAGCTCCTCGACATCCGCCGGCGGAGGGTGCCGGCATGAGCGCGCCGCTTCGCATCGACATCGCCGTCTGCACGTTCCGGCGCAAGGCGCTCATGGACACGCTCGCCTCGCTCGCGCGCCTCATCGTGCCGCCCGGCGTTCGCCCCCGCGTCATCGTCGCCGACAACGATATCGAGCCGAGCGCCCGGCCCTGCGTCGAGACGGCAGGGGCGCTGCTGGCGATGGAGGTCGTCTACGTCCATTGCCCGGCCGGCAACATCTCCATTGCCCGCAATGCCTGCCTCGAGCGGAGCGACGCCGATTTCCTCGCCTTCGTCGACGACGACGAGACCGTGGAGCCGCAATGGCTGGACCGGCTGCTCGCCGCCGCTGAGGAAAGCGATGCGGACGTGGTGCTCGGGCCGGTGCGCGCGCTCTACCGGCCGGACGCGCCCCGCTGGATGCAGCGCGGCGATTTCCACGCCACCCGCCCCGTCTGGGTGAAGGGCGAGATCCGCACCGGCTATACCTGCAATGTCCTGATGCGCCTTGCTGCGCCGGCGATTGCCGGCCGCCGCTTCGACCTCGCGCTCGGCCGCAGCGGCGGCGAGGACACGGCCTTCTTCAGCGCCGTGCACGGCGCGGGCGGGCGCTTTGCCTTCGCCGCGGATGCCTGGGTGGAAGAGGCGGTTCCCGCCCCCCGCGCGCGCTTTTCCTGGCTCGCGCAGCGCCGCCTGCGCATGGGCCAGACGCACGGCCGGCTCCTCGCCGCACGCCAAGAGGGTGCAGTCCGGATCGGGGCTGCCGCCGTCGCCCTTGCAAAATGCGCCGCCTGCCTTGCGGGCGCGGCGGCCTTCGCACCGTCTCCAGTGCGGCGCAACCGCTTCGCGCTGCGCGCCTTTCTCCATGCCGGCGCCGTCGGCGGCCTGTTCGGCGCCCGCGCCATCGAGCCCTACGGCAAGCTGGAGGCGGTGCGATGACCGCCCCCGACGCCAGCATCGTCATCGCCGCCTACAATGCGGCGGATACGATCATCGAAGCGATCCGCAGCGCCCTTGCCCAGCAGGACGTGACGGTCGAGGTGATCGTCGCCGACGACGGCTCGACGGACGGAACGCGTGAAGCGGTCGCCGCCTTCGGCGATCCGGCCGTGCGGCTCGTCGCCCTCGACCGCAACCGCGGCCCGGGCGGCGCGCGCAATGCCGGCTTTGCCGCGGCAAGCGGCCGGTGGATCGCCGTGCTCGATGCCGACGATACGATGCGGCCCGAACGCCTACGCCGGATGATCGCGCTCGCCGAGCGGGAGGAAGCGGCCGTCGCGGTCGACAATATCGAGGTGCGGCATGCGGACGGCGGCACCGAAAGAATGTTCCCGGACGATCTCCTCGCCCGTGCCGAACTGACGCTTCCCGACTTCATCGATTCCAACCGGATTTTCCGCAGCACGCACAATTTCGGCTACATGAAGCCGGTCTTCCGCCGCGCCTTCCTTGGAGAGAACCGGCTCGCCTATGACGAGGCGCTGCGGATCGGCGAGGACTACCTGCTGCTAGCCTCGGTGCTGGCCGCCGGCGGCCGCTGCGCGGTCGCGCCGGAAGCCGGCTATGTCTACCATATCCGCGACGGCTCGATCTCGCGCGTGCTGCGCCTCCATCATGTCGAGGCCATGCTGGCCGGCGACCGGCGCTTCCTCGCCCGCTTCCCGCTGATGGCCGCCGCGGCGGCCGCCGCGCAGCGCCGCCGCACCCGCAACCTTCAGGAAACGCGGGCCTTCCTGGCTCTCGTCCAGCATCTCAAGAACCGTTCGTTCGGGCCTGCCCTCAAGGTGGCGCTCGGCGATCCCGTCGCGCTCCGGCATCTTTCGATGCCGCTCGCCGCCCGATGGCGCCGCCTCACGGCGCCGTCGCCCCATACCAAGGCAGCCGCGCCCCATGGCGCGGCCCTCTCCCCATCGACAGCGCCGGACCCGGCGCTCAAGAACAAAGGATAACGCCCATGGAGCGAAACCAGACCGTCCGCAAGGCCGTCATTCCCGTCGCCGGCAACGGAACGCGCTTCCTGCCGGCCACCAAGGCCATGCCCAAGGAAATGCTGACCATCGTGGACCGCCCCGTCGTGCAATATGCCCTCGACGAAGCGCGCGAGGCCGGCATCGAGCATGTCGTCTTCGTCACGAGCCGCAACAAGCAGGTCATCGAGGATCACTTCGACGACACGCCGGAACTCATCGCCTCGCTGGAGAAATCCGGCAAGGACGACAAGGTGGACGAGCTCGGCCGGCTGCTGCCGAAGGCGGGCTCGGTCAGCTTCACCCGCCAGCAGGCCCCGCTCGGCCTCGGCCATGCGGTCTGGTGCGCCCGCGACGTCATCGGCGACGAGCCCTTCGCGCTCCTGCTTCCCGACATGATCTCCTTCGGCCCGCGCGGCTGCCTTGCCGGCCTGATGGACCTTTACGGCGAGGTCGGCGGCAATGTCGTCGGCGTCGAGCAATGCGCGCCGGAAGAGGTCTCGCAATACGGCATCGTCGGCAGGGGGGCGGCCGTTCGCCACGGCTTTGCCGTCACCCACATGGTGGAAAAGCCGAAGGCGGGCGAGGCGCCATCCAATCTTTTCCTCAACGGGCGCTACATCCTCCAGCCGGAGATCTTCGGCCATCTCGCCCGCCAGCAGCGCGGCGCCGGCAACGAGATCCAGCTGACCGACAGCATGCTGAAACTCTCGCAAAAGCAGCGGTTCCACGCCCATGTCTACGAGGGGCGGACCTACGACTGCGGCTCCAAGCACGGCTTCATCGAGGCCAATGTCGCCTTTGCGCTGGCGCGGCCGGACATCGGCGGCGCGATCTACGAATCCCTCCGCGACATGATGATGTCGCACGAGGGCCGGATTCGCGCGGCATGATACCAGGGCCCCGGATGGAGGATCCGGGGCCGCCTCCGGGAGGACAGAGTTTCCATCGCGCCGAAAGGCAGAACGGAGCCCCATGCATCAACGCACCGTATCGCACAGCAGCATCCTCAGCCGGGAACCGGACCCCGCCGATTCCTTCATCGATCTCGACCGCCTGCTGACGATCCTCGTTCGCCGGGCGCGGCTGATCGGCCTTTCGGTCGCGCTCGCCGTGGCGCTGGGCGTGGCCTATCTCCTCTTCGCGACGCCCGTCTATACGTCGATGACGCAGATCCTGCTCGACGAGGACCTGTCGCGCTATGCCGAGGAGAACGAACCCTCGCCGCAGAGCAGCCAGCAGGTCGACATGCGCATCGCCAGCGCCGCCGAGATCCTGAAATCCGGCCGGCTGGCGCTGCGCGTCGTCGACGACCTGAAGCTCGCCGACAACGAAACCGTCCTCAACCCGCCGCAATCGCCCGTTGCCGTCGTCAAGGGTTGGGTCAAGGCGCTGGCATCGTTCGGCTCGGCCGGGCCGGAGGCCTCCGCGGAGGCGCTTGCCAACGGCCGGCGCGAGAAGGCGGCGGCCATGCTGCAGCAATCGCTGGCGGTGGAACGCGTCTCGCGCAGCGCCGTGCTCGCCGTCTCCTTCCGCTCCACCGATCCCGAACTGGCCGCCGCCATCGCCCGGCGCTATGCGCAGGCCTTCTTCGAAGAGCAGCTCAGCGCCAATTTCACCGCGACGGAACAGGCCTCCATCTGGCTCCAGGAACGGCTGACCGACATCCAGGCGCGCGCCCAGAAGGCCTCGCTGGAGGTCGAGCGCTACCGCGCCGAGAACGGGCTTACCACCTCCCGCGGCGAACTGATGTCGGAACAGCAGCTCGCCGACCTCAACAGCCAGCTCATCCTGGCACAGGCCGATGCGGCAAGCGCCTCGGCCCGCTACGCCCAGTTCAAGGCGATCGTCGAGCAGGGGCCGGACAAGGCCGTCGCCAATGCGACCATTCCCGTGCAGCAGGCCGACGCCACCGCGCTGCAGGAGCTGCGCGGCCGCTACAATTCCATCCTCAAGCGCGCCGAGGACATTACCCGCAATTTCGGCGCCGACCATCCGCAGGCCGTCGCGCTCCAGGCCGAGAAGAAGGACCTCGCCGGCCAGATCTACCGCGAGCTCCAGCAGCTCACGGCAAGCTACCGCAACGAATACGACGTCGCCCGCTCGCGCGAGGTCTCGCTGCGGGAAAGCATCAAGAAGGTCGCCGGCAGCAATGCCGAGGCGAACCGCTCCTCGGTGCGCCTCCAGGAGCTCGAGCAGAAGGCGACGGCGCTGAAGGCGCTGTCGGAATCCTATCTCGCCCGCTACGAGCAGGCCTCGCAGAAGCAGTCCTTCCCGATCCCCAAGGCGCGGGTGATCTCGGATGCCGGTGTGCCGGTCTCCCCGTCGAGCCCGGGCAAGACCATGGTGCTCGGCCTCTCGCTGGTGCTCGGCCTGATGGCCGGCGGGGCGCTCACCTTCGTGCGGGAGATGCGCGAGCGCGCCTTCCGGCTGGAGAACGACGTGCGCACCATCCTCGGCCTGAAGCCGCTCGGCTACCTGCCGCTCGTCGGCGGCGGCCGGAAGAAGCGCAAGCCCGCGATGATCGGCGCCAAGGCTGTGAAGGCCGAACCGCCAGCCGACGCCGAGGAGGAAGTCATTCCGCTCGAACGCATGACGCGCGTGGTTCTGGACGCGCCGCGCTCGGCCTTCACGGAGACGCTGCGCAATGCAAGGCTCACCGCCGACACGATGCTGCAAGGCCGCGAAAGCCGCGTGATCGGCGTCACCTCGGCGCTGCCCGGCGAGGGAAAATCCACGGTCGCGACCAATTTCGCGGCCCTCCTTGCCGTCAGCGGCAAGCGCACGCTGCTGATCGACGCCGACGTGCGCCGGCCCGGCCTCAGCACCATGATGAAGCCCACCCCGCAGGTCGGCCTCGTCGAGGTGCTGCGTGGCGAAGTCCCCTGGACGCAGGCGCTCAAGACCGACCGCCGCTCGCAGCTCGCCATCCTGCCGATCGCGCTGCGGCCGGGCGAGGCGCGCCGCTACGAGGCGAACGAAATGATGTCCTCGCCGGCGATGAAAGAGCTGATCGACGAGGCGCGCCGGACCTTCGACTATATCGTGGTCGACCTGACGCCGCTCGGCCCCGTCATCGACGCCAAGGCCTTCGAGCCCTTGGCCGACGGGTTCCTCTTCGTCGTGGAATGGGGCAGGACCTCCGCCAACCTGGTGCGCGACCTGCTTGCCGCCGAGCACCGGATCGAGGGCAAGACCCTCGGCGTCATCCTCAACAAGACGGACATGGACGCCCTTGCCCGCTACAGCGACGCGGGCGCGGCGGAGAAATACCGCGACCTCTACGACCGCTACTATACGGACAGCCTGCAGGGCGCGCCGCGCTGATCGCGGCGCGGCGGCCGGGCCTCTATCGAAAATCACGGGGTAGATTTGGGTCGAGCCTTGGCCGCGGCCTTGTGCTATCAGCGGGTCCAAATAGATCCGAGTTGTATGCCCCAATGAGCCCAAAGACCCGCGGTTATCTCTTCGCCTTCCTGGCCATCTGCATCTTTGCCGGCCAGGATGCGATCACCAAATATCTTGGCGACCGTTATCCCGCCCTTTTCATCACGATGATCCGGTTCTGGGCCTTCGCGCTCTTCGTCTGCGGCTTTGCCGCCTCCTCGCCGGGCGGCATCCGCGCGGCCATCCGCACCCGCCGGCCCTGGCTGCAGGCCGCGCGCGGGCTCCTGCTCGTCGCGGAAATCGTCCTCATCGTCTTTTCCTATGTCCATGCCGGCCTTGCCATGAGCCAGTCGGTGTTCCAGGCGACGCCGCTCATCGTCACGGTCCTGTCGATCCCGCTGCTCGGCGAGGCGGTCGGCTGGCGGCGCGGGACCGCCGTGCTGGTGGGCCTTGTCGGGGTCCTCGTCATCATCAACCCCGTCGGCGTCCACTTCGACCTCTCGCTGCTCCTGCCGCTCGGCGCCTCCCTCCTCTTCGCGCTCTACAGCATCGCCACGCGCAAGGTGGGCTCCGAAGATTCGGCCGTGACCAGCCTCTTCTACGCCGGCATCGTCGGCGCCGTGGCGATCTCGCTGATCGGCCCGTTCTACTGGACGCATGTCGAGCCGGCCGACTGGTTCGCGCTTGCCGCGCTCTGCGTCTGCGGCACGCTCAGCCACTATTACCTCATCCGGGCCTACGGGTTGCTGCAGGCGGCGGAGGTGCAGCCGGTCACCTATTTCCAGCTCGTGCTCAACGTGATCATCGCCGTCGCCTTCTTCGGCGAGGCGCTGTCGCTCCACATGGTCGTCGGCGCGCTGATCGTCGTCGGCGCCGGCCTCTTCACGATCTGGCGCGAGCACCAGCTCATCCGGCGGACGGCCGCCGGCAACTCGCCAGGCTGATCACGGTCGTTCAGGCCGACCGCTTCTCTTCCTGCCCTGCGGCGAACATCGGCCCGCCCTTGTGCGCGGGAAAGCCGTAGCCGTTGATCATGACCAGGTCGATATCGCCCGGCCGGGCAGCGATGCCTTCGGCAAGCAGCGCTCTCCCCTCGTCGGCCATCGCTTCGAGGAGACGGTCCACGATCTCCTGCGCGCTGAACGGGCGGGGCATGATGCCCTTTGCCGCCCGCGCCGCTTCGATCATCGCCGTCACGGCGGGATCGTCCGTCCGTTTCCCGTCCGGATAGGCATACCAGCCGAGGCCGGTCTTGCGGCCGAGGCGGCCGGCCTCGCAGAGCCTGTCGGCGATCTCGACATAGCGCTCGGCGGGATTGCGGCTCGCGGCCTGCCGCTTGCGGCGTGCCCAGGCGATCTCGAGGCCCGCCATGTCGTTGACGGCGAAGATGCCCATCGGAAAGCCGTAGGCTTCCAGGGCGGCGTCGATCTCGTGCGGCAGCGCGCCGTCCTCCAGCATGAATTCCGCCTGTCTGCGATAGGCCGAGAAGATGCGGTTACCGATGAAGCCCTCGGTGACGCCACAGACGATGGGGAGCTTGCCGAGGCGCTTGACGAAGGCGAGCGCGCTCGCCAGCACGCCGGGCGCCGTGGCGGCGCAATCGACGACCTCCACCAGCCGCATGACATTGGCCGGCGAGAAGAAATGGAGGCCCACCACGCGGGAGGGATGGGCCGTGGCGGCGGCGATCGCATCGGGATCAAGATAGCTGGTATTGGTCGCGAGAATGGCGTCCGGCGCGACGATGCCGTCGAGCCTGCGGAACAGGTCGGTCTTGACAGCAAGGTCGTCGAAGACGGCCTCGATGACGAGATCGGCCGTTGCGAGATCGGCCGCCTCGGCGGTCGTTTCGAGCCGGGCAAGGCAGGCATCGCGGGCCTCGCCGGTCAGGCGGCGGGATTGCACGGCCTTGTCGAGAAGGCCGGCCATGCGGGCGCGCCCGTCCGCGGCGGCCTCCGGCGTCTGCTCCAGCGCGACGACGCGATAGCCGCCGACGAGCGCCGAGACGGCGATGCCGGATCCCATCAACCCCGCGCCGACGACGCCCACGGTCTCGACCTGCCGCGGTGAAACCCCGTCGAGCTTGTCGACCTTGCCGGCGGCGCGCTCGGCGAAGAACACATGCCGCAGGGCCGCGGATTCGACGGAATCGCGCAGGCGCACGAAGGTCGCGCGCTCCTCCGCAAGCCCCCGCTCGAGGCCGAGTTGCCCTGCCGCCGCAACGAGCCGGATGGCCTCGGCGGGCGCCGCCTGCCCTCGGCTTTTCGCAACGACCTTCGCCTGCGCCGCGGCAAGGGCAGCGGAATCCGCAGCGGGAACGGCAAGTTCGCCCGTCCGGCGGAGCGGCCGTCCGGCCTGTTCGCGCACGGCGGCGATGGCCGCGGCAACCGGATCGGCGGCAAGGGCATCGGCAAGGCCGAGCGCGACGGCCTTATCCGCCCTGACAGCGCGCCCCGTGCCGATGAGCTCGACGGCCGCGACCGTGCCGATCAGGCGCGGCAGGCGCTGGGTCCCGCCGGCGCCGGGAACGATGCCGAGCTTGACCTCCGGCAGGCCGAAGGACGCCTTCCCGCCGGCGATGCGGCCGTGGCAGGCAAGCGCCACCTCGCAGCCACCGCCGAGCGCGGCGCCGTTCACGGCGCAGACAACCGGCTTTCCGAAGGCTTCGATGCGGCCGACGAGCGCGGGAAGCTGCGGCTCGGCCGGCGGCTTGCCGAATTCCCGGATATCGGCCCCGCCGATGAAGGTACGCCCCGCGCCGGAAAGGACGAGCCCCGTGACAGCCGGCTCCCCGGCGGCGTGGTCCAGCGCCGCGGCGAGGCCGGAGCGGACATGGGCCGAAAGGGCGTTGACCGGCGGATTGTCGATGGCGACGACCAGCACGCCCTCCTGCAGGCGAGCCGTTACACTTTCCGAAAAACGCATCTCGTCCATCACGGCAGGCCTATTCGGGAATGACGGCGGTGGCCTGGATCTCGATCTTCGCGCGGTCCTCCACCAGCGCGACCACCTGCATCGCCGCCATGGCGGGATAATGCCGGCCGATGATCTCGCGGTAGGCCTCGCCGAGGCCGCGGAGATTGGCAAGATATTCCTGCTTGTCGGTGAAATACCAGGTCATGCTGGTGATGTGCCGGGGCTCCGCGCCGCCCGCGGCAAGCACGGCGACGACGTTCTTCAGCGTCTGGCGCACCTGCCCGACGAAATCGTCGGTCTCGAATTCGGAGTTCCCGTTCCAGCCGATCTGGCCGCCGACGAAAAGCGTGCGGCCGGTCGCCGCCACGCCGTTGGCATAGCCGATGGGCTTTGCCCAGCCTTCAGGTTGCAGGATGGTGTGCATGGGCCGTCTCCAGATGATGAGTCAGCGCGGCGCGGATATCGTCCGGCCAGGCAAGCGAGGTATTGGTGTCGAGCGAGGTGGCGACGATGCGGTGCCGCGCCGTCCAGAGCACGGTGTCTCCCCTCGAAACCGTGTGCTCCAGGTCGAGCGAAGAGCGGCCGATGGCGCACACCGCAAGGGCGAAATCGAGCCGGTCACCCTGAAAGCCCGGGCTCCTGAAGGTGAGGTCGAGGCGCACCGTCGGCACGCTCATGCGCCGCACCTCGTTCATCGCCCGCCAGGGAAAGCCGAGCGAGGTGAAGAAATCCTCCAGCACCCCGACGAGAATAGCGAGATAGGACGGGAAATAGGCGATCCCCGAAGGGTCGCAATCGCCGAACCGCAGCGGCTTGCTGGTCGTGAACACGATGGCCCCCTATCCCGCTGCGCCCTTCATCAGCTCGCGGCCGATGATGAGCTTCTGGACCTCCGTCGCGCCCTCGTAGATGCGCAGCGCCCGGATCTCGCGATAGAGCCGTTCCGTGATCTCGCCGGATTGCACGCCCCTGCCGCCGAAGAGCTGGAGGGCCTGGTCGATGACCCATTGCGCGTTTTCCGTCGCGGTCATCTTGGCCATCGCGGCTTCGCGCGTCGTCGGAAGCTTCTGCACGTCGCGCCTCCAGGCGGTGCGGCTGGTCAGGAGTGCGGCAGCGTCGATGGCCGTCGCCATCTCGCCGAGCGTGCTCTGCGCGGTCGGCAGGTCGGCGAGCGTCGCGCCGAACATCTTCCGGCGTTTCGCATGCACAAGCGCCTCGTCGAGCGCGCGGCGGGCAAAGCCGGTCGCGGCGGCGGCGACGGAGGGGCGGAAGATATCGAGCGTGCGCATGGCGATCTTGAACCCCTCCCCCGGATTGCCGAGAAGCTGCGCGGCGGGAATGCGGCAATTCTCGAAGCGGATGCGGGCGAGCGGATGCGGCGCGATCGTCTCGATGCGCTCGGCGATGGTGAAGCCGGGCGTATCGGCGAAGACGACGAAGGCGGAGATGCCGCGCGTGCCGGGCGCCTCGCCGGTCCGCGCGAAGACCGTGTAGACGTCGGCGATGCCGCCGTTGGAAATCCAGGTCTTCTCGCCGTTAAGGACGAAGTCGTCCCCCTCGCGCCGGGCGGCACAGGCCATGGCGGCGACGTCCGATCCGGCATCGGGCTCGGAAAGGGCGAAGGCGGAGATCCATTCGCCGCGCGCGACTTTGGGAAGAACCTTTTCCTTCAGCGCCTGCGAGCCGGAGAGGCTGATCGCGCCCGTGCCGAGGCCCTGCATGGCGAAGGCGAAATCGGCAAGGCCGTCGGCATAGGCGAGCGTTTCGCGCAGGAGGCAGAGCGCCCGGCTGTCGATCTCCTCGCTCGCCCCGCCGAACACCTTCGGCACGCAGTGGCGCAGAAGGCCGGCGGCTCCCAGCCTTGCGACCAGTTCCCGGCAAGCGGCATCGACATCGTGATGATCGATGGCACCGAGGCCGCCGCCGGCGACAAAGCCGTCGAGCTCGGCCGCAAGGGCGCGGTGGCCCTCGTCGAAGAACGGCCAGTCGAGATGGTCGCGGGTCGGGGCCTTTGGCGGCATGGTCAGTTCCCCTCGAAAGCGGGCTTCGCCTTGGCGGCGAAGGCCTCGAAGGCGCGGCGGAAATCGCCGGTCGCCATGCAGATCGCCTGCGCCTGCGCCTCTGCCTCTATCAATTGGTCGATGCCCATCGCCCATTCCTGGTCGAGCATCTTCTTCGTCATGGCATGGGCGAACCAGGGACCGTCGGCGATGGTGCGGGCGAATGCCTGCGCCTCGGCGAGCAGGACCTCGCGCGGATGGAGGGCATTGTAGAAGCCCCAGGCGTGGCCTTCCGCAGCGGTCATGACCCGGCCGGTGAAGAGCAGCTCGGCGGCGCGGCCCTGCCCGATGATGCGGGGAAGGATGCCGCAGGCCCCCATGTCGGCGCCGGCAAGGCCGACGCGGGTGAAGAGGAACGCCGTCTTCGCCTCGGGCGTCGCCACGCGGAAATCCGCCGCCATCGCCAGGATCGCACCGGCGCCGGCGCAGATGCCGTCGACGGCGGCGATGACCGGCTGGGGGCAGGCCCGTATCTGGCGCACGAGATCGCCCGTCATGCGGGTGAAGGCCAGGAGGTCCGGCATCGCCATCCGCGTCAGCGGCTCGATGATCTCGAACACGTCCCCGCCCGAGGAGAAATTGCCGGCGGCACCCGTCAGCACCACGGCGCGGACGTCGGCGGCATTTGCGAGCGAGCGGAAGAGATCGCCGAGCTCCTCGTAGCTCTCGAAGGTCAGCGGGTTCTTCTTGTCGGGGCGGTTGAGCGTGATCGTGGCGACCCGGCCGTCGCCGTCCGTCTCGAACAGGAAGTGCCGTGCCTTGTGGTCCTTGAAGGAGCGCTTCTTCGCCGCGATGGGATTGGTCATGTTGTCCTCCCTCAGAGAATTTCGCCGCCGGCGACCGCGATGGCCTGGCCGGTGATCGCGCCCGCCCCTTGCGAGACGAGCCAGGACACGGCATCGGCCACCTCGCCGGGCGTCACCAGCCGGCCCTGCGGATTGGAGCGCGCGAGGCTGGCGCGCGCCTCCTCGCGCGAGCGGCCGGTCTTCCGGCTGATCGTCTCGAGCGCGCCGTCGATGAGCGGCGTATCGGTGAAGCCCGGGCAGACGGCGTTGACGGTGACGTCCGTGCGCGCCAGCTCCAGCGCCAGCGCCCGCGTCAGGCCGATGACGCCGTGCTTGGAGGCGCAATAGGCCGAGACGTAAGGATAGCCGGTAAGGCCGGCGGTGCTGGCGACGTTGACGATGCGGCCGTTTCCGGCCCGGCGCACGGAGGCGAGCGCAGCCTGCGTCACCAGATAGACGCCCGTGAGGTTGATCGAGAGGACGCGCTGCCAGAGTGCAAGGTCCGTCTTCTCGAACGGCGCGGACGGCGCTTCGCCGGCGCAGTTGACGAGGACGGCAATCTCGCCGGCCGCCTCGATGGCGGCGGCGACGCCGCGCTCGACGGCTTCGGCATCGGTCACATCGAAGCCGTCATGGACGAAGGCCTTTCCGCCGGATGCATGGATTTCGTCGCGCACGGCCGCAAGGGGCGCCGCACGCCGGCCGGCAAGGCTCACGGCATGGCCGCTTCCGGCGAGCGCCAGCGCGATCGCCTTTCCGATGCCGCTTCCGGCGCCCGTGACGAAGGCGTGGCACCTGCTCATCACTTGCCCGCCGTGGTCGCCGCGCGGGCGAGGTTGTTCACATACTGCGCGCGGGCGGAAAGATATTGCTTCGGCCAATGCTGCTCCTCGTAGCCGATCTTGGCCGCCTCGTGCATGACGAAGGACGGATCGGCAAGATGCGGGCGGGCGATGGCGCAAAGATCGGCGCGGCCGGCGGCGATGATGGAATTGGCGTGGTCGGCCTCCGAGATCGCCCCGACGGCGATGGTCGGAACCTGGATCTCGTTGCGGATCTTGTCGGAGAACGGCGTCTGGAACAGGCGGCCGTAGACCGGCTTGTCGTCCGTCACCACCTGGCCGGAAGAGCAGTCGATCATGTCCGCGCCGGCCTCCTTGAACAGGCGGGCGAAGATGGCCGCATCCTCCGGCGTGTTGCCGCCTTCGTGCCAGTCATTTGTCGACAGGCGCACGGAGATCGGCCTGTCCTCGGGCCAGGCCTCGCGGATGGCGCGGAACACTTCGAGCGGGAACTGGGCGCGGGCGGCATGGTCGCCGCCGTAGTCGTCGGTGCGACGATTGGTGAGCGGCGAAAGGAAGCTCGACAGCAGGTAGCCGTGCGCGGCATGGAGTTCGAGGATATCGAAGCCGATGTCGCGCGCCCGCTCGGTCGCGGCCACGAAATCCGCGACGACCCGGTCCATGTCCGCCCGCGTCATCTCGCGCGGCACCTGCGAATGCGCAAGATACGGCAGGGCCGAAGCCGAGATCAGCGGCCAGCCGCCTTCGGAAAGCGGCTGGTCGATGCCTTCCCAGGCAAGCTTCGTGGCGCCCTTGCGCCCGGCATGGCCGAGCTGGACGCCGATCTTGGCCGGCGTTTCGCGATGCACGAAATCGACCATGCGGCTGAAGGCGGCCTGCTGCTCGTCGTTCCACAGGCCGAGGCACCCGGGCGTGATGCGGGCATCGGGCGAAACGCAGGTCATCTCCGGGAAGACGAGCGCCGCCCCGCCCATGGCGCGCGCGCCGATATGCACGAGATGGAAATCGTTCGGAACGCCGTCCGTCGCCGAATACATCGCCATGGGCGAGACCACGATGCGGTTGCGGAGCGTCAGGCCGCGGATGGTGAACGGCGTGAACATCGGCGGGGGAACCGTCCCGTTCGCCGACGGCTCCAGGCCCGCCCGCCCGGCGAACCAGCGCTCGAAGCCTTCGAGCCAGTCCTTGTCGCGCAGGCGAAGGTTCTCGTGGCTGATGCGCTGCGAGCGCGTCAGCATGGAATACATGAACTGCTCGGGCTCCAGCGTATCGGCATAGCGCGTGCCGACCACCTCGAACCATTCCATGGCGTTGCGCGCGGCGTTCTGGATGCGGGCGACGTCGACGCGGCGCACCTCCTCGTAAGCGGCGAGCACGGCCGGGATGCTGGCCGTGTCGTGGCCGAGGGTATCGAACTGCCGGGTGAGCTCGATCGCGTCGTCGATGGCGAGCTTGGTGCCCGAGCCGATGGCGAAATGGGCGGTGTGGGCGCTGTCGCCCATCAGCACGACATGGCTGTTGCCGTTGAAATGGCTCCATTTCTCGCAGATCAGCCGGCCGAAGTTCAGCCAAGCCGAACCGCGCAGGTGCCGCGCATTGGTCATCAGGCTGTGGCCTTCGAGCGTTTCGGCGAAGAGCTTTTCGCAGAATTCGATGGACTGCTGCTGGTCCATCCTGTCGAGGCCGTGGGCCTTGTAGACCTCGTCCGTCGTCTCGACGATGAAGGTCGAGGTCGTCTCGTCGAAACGGTAGATGTGCGCCTGGAACCAGCCGTGCTCGGTGCGCTGGAAATCGAAGGTGAAGGCGTCGAAGCGCTTGTTCGTGCCGAGCCAGATATAGCGGTTCGGGCGCATCACCATGTCGGGCCGGAAGACGTCGGCATATCTGTTGCGGATGCGGGAATTGACGCCGTCGGCGGCGATGACGAGGTCCGCGTCGGGAAATTCCGTGTCGCTCTCCACGTCGCGCTCGAAGAGGAGCTCGACGCCGAGCTCCAGGCAGCGGTCCTGCAGGATGTTGAGCATCTTCTTGCGGCCGATGCCGACGAAGCCGTGGCCGGTGGTGCGGATCCTGCGGCCCTTGAAGACGAGCTCGATATCGTCCCAGTGGTTGAAGGCGACCTCGATCGCCTCGGCCGTTTCCGGATCCCACTGGCGCATCGACTGCATGGTGGCGTCGGAGAAGACGACGCCCCAGCCGAAGGTATCGAAGGGCCGGTTGCGCTCGACGACGGTGACGTGATGGTCGGGATGCTGGCGCTTCATCAGCAGCGCGAAATAGAGACCGGCCGGTCCACCACCGATGCAAACGATCCGCATGTCGTTCTCCTCCCGCGCCGATGCCGTTTCCGCATCCCGGACTGCGAAAGGCAGGGTGGACTCGTTCCGAAGGAATTTCAAGCTTAAAATTGTTTGGCGGAACGCCGCGGAGGAAGGGCCGGTCAGGCGCCCCGCGCAAGGGATGCGATGATGGAGCGCTTGAGCCTGGCGAGCTCGTCCATCAGCACGCTGCCGTCGTCCGGCGCGAGGCCGGCGAAGAGGTCGGAGATCCAGTCCGCGTGGCGTGCCGCCATCTTCTCGAATTCGGCGCGGCCGAAGGGCGTGAGCGCGATGATCTGCACGCGCCGGTCCGTCGGCAGGGTCGAGCGGCTCAGATGCCCGCTCTCGGTCAGCCGTTCCACAAGGACTGTGATATTGCCGGGCGAGACCATCATGCGCTTGGAGACTTCGCCGAGCACCATGCCGTCGGGCGCGCGTTCGAGCTGCGCCATCAGGTCGAAGCGCGGCAGGGTGGAATCGAACTCCTCGCGCAGCCGGCGGCGCACCTCGCTTTCCACCAGCGTCGAGCAGGTCAGCAGGCGCAGCCACAGCCGAAGCTCGGCGCGATGGTCGTGCGGCGCCTCGAGAGCCTTGGTTTCGCCATCCACCCAGTCCGGCGCGATGTCGAACGTGTCGTCACCCGTCATTGCAAACGCCCGCTTTCTATCCCGTCGCCTTGCCTTTTAGAGATGTTTCCCGCTCTTGGACAGGGCGGACGTCATGCAAGGGCGCGGCCGCCGTCCTCGGACTGCGAAAAGACGTGGATCGTGAAGCCGATATGGTCGGTCATCAGCGCCCTTGCCCGGTCGATGTCGCGGTCGAGCGCCGCTTCCATCAGCGCCGTGTGATGCTCGATCGCCATGGCGTCCTCGAGCGCGGCGACGGCCTCCCGGTATCCCTCGCTCATGCCTTCCGCAGCCCGCAGGGTCGGGGCGAGGCTGAGGAAGCGGTGATGGCGGCGCAACTGGTCGGAAATCGTCGACTGGAAGCGCGAGAGCCAGTTCGACCGCGCCGCGCCGATCAGCGCCGCATGGAAGGCCGCGTGCCGCTCGTCCCATTCGTCGATCTCGCTTTCCGAGACGTTGTCGATGGAAAGCCTGCAGCGCGAAAGCCGGTAATGCGCGGTGACGACGGCGGATTCCCATTCGCTGCCGCCGTTCCCGATGGACTCCAGAAGAAGGGGGAGCTCGACGACCATGCGCGTGCGGGTGAGGTCTTCCAGTTCGGCGCGGGAGACGGGCGCGACGGCGAAGCCGCGATTGCTGACGGCGGTGACGAGCCCCTCGGCCTCCAGCCGCGACAGCGCCTCCCGCAGCGGCGTCCAGCCGATCTCGTAACGGTCGCGCAGCGCGCCGAGCTTCATCGGCGCACCGGGCCTGAGGCGTGTTGCCAGGATATCCCGCCGCAAGAGCCGATAGGCCGATTCCGTCTTGGTCGATTGCACCTGATCCTGCATCGGGCTCCCTTAGCGCCTGATTCCGGCTGGCGCAAATATATATAGTTACGGCCTCTCGATCAAAATATATATATTATTTGACAAGGCACCCCGCCCCCGCCATCATTCACCGCAAGCCGCTGAGGGAACGGCGGCCGCTTGTCATATCTGGGAGGGTTACATGAGCAGGCTTGCAAAGACATGGCTTTCGGGATTGTTCGTCGCCGGGGCGCTCGCCTTGGGCGCGGGCACGGCGGCGGCCGAGCCGATCCGCATCGGCATCGCCAATTTCGGCGAGCATCCGCAGCTCGCCGCATCGATCGCCGGCTTTAAGAAGGCGATGGCGGAGAACGGCTTCGTCGAGGGAACCGACGTCGTCTATTCGGAGAGCCACACCAATTTCGACGCGTCGCTGGTGCCGCAGATGATCGCGAAACTGCAGGCCGAACAGCCGAAGCTGATCTACACGATCACCACGCCCGTCTCGCAGATCGCCAAGAAGGCGCTCGCCGGCTCCGGCATCCCGGTCGTCTTCTCGGCCGTCACCGATCCGGTCGCCGCCAAGCTGGTGCCGTCCTGGGAGGCCGGCGACGAAGGCATGACGGGCGCGACCGACCTTCAGGACGTCGCCGCCGTGATGGAATTCACCCACAAGCTGCTGCCAAATGCCAAGCGCTTCGGCGTGCCCTACAATCCGGGCGAGGCGAACGACACGGCTCTCCTCGACAAGATCAAGGAAGCAGCCCCCGCGGCCGGCTTCGAGGTCGTGGCCGTCGGCGTCGACAACGTCAACGACATCCAGCAGCGCATCGCCTCCTTCGCCGGCAAGGCCGACGTGATCTATACGCCGGCCTCCAACCTGCTGCAGCCGGCGATCGCCGCCGTTTCCGCCGCCGCGCGCCAGGCGCAGATCCCGATCGTCAACTCCGACGACGGGGCCGTGCGCGACGGCGTCGTTCCGGCGAGCTTCGCCGTGAACTACGAGCAGGTCGGCCTTGCCGCCGGCAGGATCGCCGCGGAAATCCTCAAGGGCAAGGATCCCAAGACCATCGCCCCCTGGCGTCCGGCCTACGAGGACCACCGCGCGCTGATCTCCAGGAAGACGCTCGCCGCCTTCGGCGCCGAAGTACCGGCCTCGCTTGCCGATTGCGGCTGTCAGATCGACTGACCGCACCTTCGGCCATGGCGGGAACGGCGCGTGCCGCGCCGTTCCTCAAGAAAACAGGGGCAGCCAATGCTGGAAATCCGGTCGGCCCGCAAGGTGTTCTACAAGGGGCAGGCGGACGAGAAGATCGCCCTCGACGATCTCGACCTGCGGCTCGAAACAGGCGAGTTCGGCGTCGTCATCGGCTCGAACGGCGCGGGCAAGAGCAGCATGCTCAACGCCATTTCCGGGGCGCTCGTCCTCGATGCCGGCCGGATCGTCATCAACGGCGACGACGTGACGGCGATGCCCGTCCACAAGCGCGCCATGCGGCTGGCCCGCGTGTTCCAGGACCCGATGAAGGGCACGGCCGCCTCGATGACGGTCGCGGAGAACATGCTGCTCGCCGAGCTCCGGGCGAGCCGGCGGACGCTTCGCCGCGGCCTGAATCCGGCGCGGCTCGCCGCCTACCGGGAGCGCCTTTCGCTGCTCGGCCTCGGCCTCGAAAACCGCCTCGACACGCGCGTGGAGCTGCTTTCCGGCGGCCAGCGGCAATCGCTCTCGCTGATCATGGCGGTCGGCGGCTCGCCGGACCTGCTGCTGCTCGACGAGCACACGGCCGCGCTCGATCCGCGCACCGCCGACATCGTCATGCAGGCGACGGTCCGCGCCGTCGAGGCCCTGAAGCTGACGACGCTGATGGTGACGCACAACATGCAGCACGCCGTGGACTTCGGCCACCGGGTCGTCATGCTCGATGCCGGCCGCGTGCGCCTTCAAATCGCCGGCGATGAGAAGAAGGCGGTCACGGTCCCCGACCTGATCGGCCATTTCTCCGTCAAGACCGACCGCATGTTCCTGGCGAGCTGAGATCATGGATTTCCTGCAAGACACCCTCGCGAGCTTCGTCTCGCTCGTTCCCGTCACGCTGGCGCAGAGCCTCATCCTCGCCTTCGTCGTGCTCGGCATCATGATCCCCTTCCGCATGCTGAGCTTTCCGGACCTGACCAGCGAGGGCGCCTTCCCGCTCGGCGGCTGCGTCTGCGGCGTGCTGATGGCGGCCGGAATGCCGCCGGTTCCGGCGATCCTCGTCGCGCTCCTCGCCGGTTTCCTCGCCGGCTGCTGCACCGCCTTCATCCACCTGCGCTTCCGCATCCATACGCTGCTTGCCGGCATCCTGATGATGACGATGCTCTATTCGGTCAATCTGCGCATCATGGGCCGCTCGAACCTCTCGGTGTTCGGCTCGCCGACCGTCTTCGACCGGGTGCCGTTCCTGCAGCCGGGCTTCCCGGCGAGCAAGATCGTGATGGCGGGCGCCATCGGCCTCCTCGCCTTCCTCCTGCTCCTGCATTTCTTCCGCACGGAGAAGGGCACGGCCGTGCGCGCCGTCGGCGCCAATCCCGAAATGGCCGAGGCGCAGGGCATCAATGTCTGGCTCGCCACCATCGGCGGGGTCGGGCTTGCCGGCGCGTTCTCGGCGGCGAGCGGCGCGCTGATGGTGCAGTCGCAGGGCTTCGCCGACGTCAATATGGGCCTCGGCATCCTGATCAACGGGCTTGCGGCGCTGATGATCGGCGAGGCGATCGTCGGCAAGCAGAGCGTGCTGCGCCAGCTCGCCGCCCCCTTCGTCGGCGCGGTCGTCTATTACCAGCTCGTCTCCTTCTGCCTTGCCGCCGGCATGCCGCCGCCGGACCTCAAGCTGGCGACGGGCCTCTTCGTGCTCGCCATGCTGGCCCTGCCGAGCCTCAAGCGCAGCCGCGGGCCGGCGCCCGCCCGCGAGACCTTCCGTGAATAGCCAAGGACTGCCCTCATGACCGCACTTCCCGATCTTGCCGCAATCGAGGCCATGGATGCCGCCGACGGCCTGCGCGCCATGCGCGAGCGCTTCATCCTGCCGGAAGGGCTCGTTTATCTCGACGGCAACTCCCTCGGCGTCGCATCGAAAGCCGCCTTCACGGAATTGCAGGCGGCCGCCGCCGAGGAATGGGGGCAGGACCTCATCCGAAGCTGGAACACGGCCGGCTGGTTCGACATGCCGCTCACGCTCGGCGACCGGGTCGGGCGCCTCGTCGGGGCGGCCGCCGGCCAGACGGCCGTCTGCGACACGACGTCGATCAACATCTACAAGGCCCTGCACGCGGCAATGGCGCTGCTGCCGGACCGTAAGGTCATCGTCGCCGAGGCCGGCAGCTTCCCGACGGACATCTACATGGCCGAAGGCGTCGTCTCGACGCGTCCGGGCGCATCGCTCCGCCTCGAAGGCGTCGACGCTCCGGAGATCGAGGACCTGATTGACGGCGATGTCGCCGTGGTCCTCGTCAACCACGTCAACTACAAGTCCGGCGAGTTGCGCGACATGGCGGCGCTGACGCAGAAGGCCCACGAACACGGCGCGCTCGTCATCTGGGACCTCTGCCACACGGCCGGCGCCCTGCCGGTCGATCTCGACGAGGCGAAGGCCGACTTCGCGGTCGGCTGCACCTACAAGTATCTCAACGGCGGCCCGGGCGCGCCGGCTTTCGTCTATGCCGCGGCCCGCCACCATGGGGCCATCAGCCAGCCGCTCAGCGGCTGGTGGGGCCACGCCCGGCCCTTCGCCTTCGAAAAGCACTATGCGGCCGGCGAAGGCATCCGCCGCTTCCTCTGCGGCACGCAGCCGATCCTCTCGCTTCGCGCGCTCAAGGGCGCGCTCGACATCTGGGACGAGGTCGACATGGCGGCGCTGCGCGAAAAGAGCCTCGGCCTCACCGACCTCTTCATCGCGCTCGTCGAGGAAAGATGCGCCGCCTACGGTCTCGAACTCGAAAGCCCGCGCGAGCGGGAAAAGCGCGGCAGCCAGGTCTCGTTCCGCCATCCGCACGCCTACGAGATCATGCAGGCGCTGATCGCCCGCGGCGTCATCGGCGACTTCCGCGCCCCCTCGACCATGCGCTTCGGCTTCACGCCGCTCTACCTGCGCTATGCCGATGTGTGGCGGGCGGTCGAAATCCTGGAGGAGATCCTGCGCACCGGCGCGTGGCAGGATGCGCGCTTCGCCGTCCGGTCCGCCGTGACCTGAGCGGCAGTCAGACGCCGAGATAACGGTCCTGGAGCTCCGGCGTCAGCGCCGCCGGCGCGCCCTCGAAGACCGTCCGGCCCTTTTCCAGCACGAAGCAGCGGTCGGCCACCGGCAGGAGTTCGGCGAGCGTCTTGTCGACGACGAGGATCGACTGTCCCGCCGCCTTCAGCTTGCGGATCGCCGACCAGATGTCCTGCCGGATGACCGGGGCAAGCCCCTCCGTCGCCTCGTCGAGGACGAGGAGGCGCGGATTGGTCATCAGCGCCCGGCCGATGGCAAGCATCTGCTGCTCGCCGCCCGAGAGCGTCCTTGCATATTGATCGCGCCGCTCGCCGAGACGGGGAAAGAGGTCGACGACCTTCTCGAAGGTCCACGCGCTGCCGCGCGCGGTGGCAAGAAGGTTCTCCATCACCGTCAAGTTGGGAAAGCAGCGCCTTCCCTCCGGCACGAGGCCGAGGCCGAGCCGCGCGATCCGGTGCGGCCGCATGCCGAAGATCGCCGTGCCGCCGAAATTGATCGCACCGGCGCGCGGGCGCACGAGGCCGATGATCGAGCTGATCGTCGTCGTCTTGCCCATGCCGTTGCGCCCCATCAGCGCGACGACCTCTCCTTCCCCGATATCGAGATCGACGCCGAAGAGCGCCTGCGAGGCGCCATAGAAGGTTTCAAGGCCCCTGACTTCGAGAAGTGTCACGCGGCTGCTCCGAGATAGGCGCGGCGGACCTCCGGGTCGCTGCGGATTTCATCGACCGTCCCCGTCGCGACGATGCGGCCGTAGACGAGCACCGAGACCCGGTCCGCCAGCGCGAAGACCGCGTCCATGTCGTGCTCCACCAGAAGCATCGGCGCTTCGTGGCGAAGCCCGTCGAGGAACCGGGTCAACTGCTTGGATCCTTCCGGTCCCATGCCCGCCATCGGCTCGTCGAAGAGGAAGGCCTTCGGCGAAAGGGCGAGCGCGATGGCGATTTCGAGCTGCCGGCGCTCGCCGTGGGAGAGCTCGGCCGCCGGCACATGAGCGCGGGCGGCAAGGCCGACGCGCTCCAGCATGGCCATTGCCGGCTCGATGAGGCTTTTGTCGCCCGCCACCTGCCGGAAGAAGCGGAAGCTGCTGCCCTTCTTCGCCTGCACGGCCAGCATGACATTGCGCAGCGCCGAGAATTCCTGGGCGAGCGATGATATCTGGAAGCTGCGGGCAAGGCCGAGCTGCGCACGCGCCGCCATATCGAGCCCGCCGATATCCCGGCCGAGGAAGCGGATCGTGCCGCTGTCGGCGCGGAGCGTGCCGGCGATCTGGTGGATGAGCGTGCTCTTGCCGGCACCGTTCGGGCCGATCAGCGCGTGGATCTGGCCGGGCTTGAGGTCGAGGCTGACCCCGTCCGTCGCCTTCAGCGCATTGAAGGACTTGCGCAGGTCCCGGATTTCGAGAACGGGCTCAGACATGGCGCGCCTTTCCCGAAAGAAGCCCCAGCAGGCCGCCGCGCGCAAAAAGCACGATGGCGAGCAGGATGAGGCCGAGGAAGAATTGCCAGCGCTCGGTGATGCCGCCGAGCACGTATTCGAGGCAGACGAAGATCATCGCCCCGGCGACCGGCCCGAAGAGCCGCCCCTTGCCGCCGAGGATGATGAGGACGATGAGTTCGCCCGACATCTGCCAGGAGAGCATGGACGGGCCGACGAAGCGGTTGAGATCGGCATAGAGCGCGCCGGCAAGCCCGGTGATCATCGCCGACAGCGTGAAGGCGGCAAGCCGGATTTTGAAGGGCGGGATGCCGACGGCGGCAAGACGCGTGCCGTTCTGCCGCGCCGCCTGCAGCGCGCTGCCGAAGCGCGAGCCCTCGACGAGGCGGAAGAGGAGGAGCGTCGCCATCAGCACGGCAAGGCAGACGAGGAAATAGTGCAGCGGCTTCGCCGTATTGACGCCGGGAAAGGCGTTGCGCACGTAGATCGACAGGCCGTCCTCGCCGCCGTAGGCCGGCCAGGAGATCGCGAAATAGTAGATCATCTGCGCGAAGGCGAGCGTGATCATGATGAAGTAGACGCCGGTGGTGCGCAGGCTGATCGCGCCGATCGGCAGGGCGACGAGGCCGGCGACCGCGACCGCGACCAGCCAGATCAGCGGCATGAAGGTCGTGCCCGGAATGCCGGCGAAGAGCGGCTCGGCGTTGAAGGCATGGGTCGCCAGGATGCCGGCGACATAGCCGCCGAGACCGAAGAAGGCGGCATGGCCGAAGGAGAGCAGCCCGGCGAGGCCGAGCGCCAGGTTGAGGCCGGTCGCGGCGAGCGCCAGCACGACGACCCGGGTGGCGAGCGTCACGTAGAAGGGCTCGCCCATGCCGGCCGCGATCAGCGGCACGCCGATCAGCAGGAGAGCGAGCAGAAGGTTGACGGCGGATTCGCGGTTCATCGGCCTCCTCACGTCTCGGCCGCGAACAGGCCGCTCGGCCGGAAGGCGAGGATGAGGGCCATGACGACATAGATCAGCATGGAGGCGAGCGCCGCGCCGATGGTGGTGGCCTGCGCGGCGGGCATGGTGAGCGCCAGAAGCGAGGGCAGCAGGAAGCGGCCCATCGTATCGACGACCCCAACGATGACGGCGCCGACGAGCGCGCCCTTGATGGAGCCGATGCCGCCGATGACGATGACGACGAAGGCGAGGATGAGCACGGGCTCGCCCATGCCGACCTGCACGGACTGGAGCGCGCCGACGAGCGCGCCGGCAAGGCCGGCAAGCGCCGCGCCGAGCGCGAAGACGACCGTATAGAGCGTGCTGATATCGACGCCGAGGGCCGCGATCATCTCGCGGTCGGATTCGCCGGCGCGGATGCGCATGCCGAGGCGCGTCTTCGAGATCAGGAGATAGAGGCCGATGGCGACGAGGAAGCCGACGGCGATGATCGCGAGGCGATAGAGCTGGTACTGCCCGCCGCCCGGCAGCGGCACCGCGCCCTGCAATTGCCTGGGGATGTCGAGATAGAGCGGGAACGAGCCGAAGAGCCAACGCGCGCCCTCCGACAGGATCAGGATGAGGGCGAAGGTGGCGAGAACCTGGTCGAGATGGTCGCGGTCGTAGAGCCGGCGGATGACGGCGACCTCGATGAGCGCGCCGACGCCGGCGGCGGCCGCAAGGCTGGCGACAAGGCCGAGCCAGAAGGAGCCGGTCGCCGCCGCAATCGTCGCGCAGGCGAAGGCGCCGACCATGTAGAGTGAGCCGTGGGCGAGATTGATGAGGCCCATGACGCCGAAGATCAGCGTCAGGCCGGCGGCCATCAGAAACAGCATCACGCCAAGCTGCAGCCCGTTGAGCAATTGTTCGATCAGGAGTGCGGTGAACACGGCGTCGATCCAAACTTCGGGTCGGGAGCGCCCGGGCACCGGCGGAAGGCCGGATGCCCGGGCGGTCGGACGTCAGCGGTTCCTAGAGGCCGCACTGTTCGGCATAGGCGTCCTTGTGCTTTTCGAAGGCGGTCGCGATGATCTTGTTGGTCAGCACGTCGCCGTCCTTCACCACCTCGCGCACGTAGATGTTCTGGATCGGATGCTGGTTGTTGTTGAAGGCGAAGTCGCCGCGCACGGACTTGAAGTCCGCGGCCTTCAGCGCCGCGCGGAAGGCGTCCTTGTCCTTGACGCTGGCTTTCGACAGCGCCGAGAGGATGAGGTTCGCCGTATCCCAGCTCTGCGCCGCATAGATCGACGGCAGGCGGTCATATTCGGCCTTGAAGCTTTCGACGAAGGCCTTGCTCGCCTCGTTGTCGAGGTCGGGCGACCAGCTCGCGGAGTTCTTCACGCCGAGCGCCGCATCGCCCACGGCCGGCAGCACGTCCTGGTCGAAGGAGAAGCTCGGCCCCATGACCGGAATGCCGACGCCGGACTGGGCATACTGCTTCATGAAGGCGATGCCCATGCCGCCGGGCAGGAAGAAGTAGACGGAATCGGCGCCCGAGGCGCGGATCTGCGCGATCTCGGCCGCATAGTCCGTCTGGCCGACCTGGGTATAGACCTCGCCGGAAAGCGTGCCCTTGTAGTAGCGCTTGAAGCCGGTCAGCGCGTCCTTGCCGGCCGGATAGTTGGGCGCCAGGATGAAGGTGTTCTTGTAGTCCTTGTTGGCGTATTCGCCCATCGCCTCGTGGAAGTTGTCGTTCTGGTAGGCGACGTTGAAATAGTTGGCGTTGCAGTTCGCGCCGGCAAGCGCCGACGGGCCGGCATTCGGCGACAGGTAGATGATGTCCTGCGCCACCGCATTCGGCACGACGGCCATGGCGAGGTTCGACCAGATGATGCCCGTCATCAGGTCGACCTTGTCGCCCTGGATCATCTTCTCGGCGATCTGCACCGCCAGTTCCGGCTTCTGGGCGTCGTCCTCCACGACGAGCTCGATATCCTTGTTGCCCGACTGCTTGATGGCGAGCTGGAAGGCATCGCGCATGTCGATACCGAGGCCCGCGCCGCCGCCCGAAAGCGTGGTGATGACGCCGATCTTCACCGGCTCGGCATGGGCAAGGCCGGAGGTCGCGAGCGAAAGGCCAAAGAGGCTTGCCGTCAGAATGCGCTTCATGCTGTTCTCCTCATTATGGTTCGATTATTATTGTGTTCTATCAAAGGTCTGTACGTACATGCCATAACTCGGGGAAGAGTTCTACTTCGAGCATCTTCTTCAGGTAGGACGCGCCGGAGGTTCCGCCCGTGCCCCGCTTGAAGCCGATGATGCGCTCGACGGTCGTGACGTGGTTGAAGCGCCAGCGGCGGAAATAATCCTCGAAATCGACCAGCTTCTCGGCAAGCTCGTAGAGCATCCAGTAGCGCCTCGGATCGCGGTAGACGGCCTGCCAGGCCGCAAGGACCTTCTCGTTCTCCGCGCGCGTCTCGCGCCAGTCGCTCCGCTCCTCCTCCCCGCCGACATCGAAGCCGTTGCGCGCGAGGAGCCGGATCGCCTCGTCGTAGAGCGAGGGCGCGGCAAGGATCGCCTCCAGCTTCTCAAGGATGTCCGGCCGGTGGGCGTGCGGGCGCAGCATGGCGAGGTTGCGATTGCCGGCCAGGAACTCGATCGCCCGGTATTGCCAGGACTGGAAGCCGGAGGACTGGCCGAGCGACTGGCGGAATTCGGTATATTCGCTCGGCGTCATCGTGCGCAGCACGTCCCAGGCGTTGTTGAGCTGCTCGAAGATGCGGGCGACGCGCGTCAGCATCTTGAAGGCGGGCTCCAGCCTGTCCTCGCGGATCGAGCGCACCGCCGAGCCGATCTCGTGCAGGGCGAGCTTCATCCAGAGCTCGGAGGTCTGGTGCTGGATGATGAAGAGCATCTCGTCATGCGCGGACGAAAGCGGCTCCTGCGCGGTCAGCACCTTCTCCAGCATGAGATAGTCGCTATAGGACATGCGCCCTTCGAACGACATCTGCGCGCCTTCGCCGGAAGGATCGTAGGGCTTGCCCATCTCAGTTTCCCCGCAGGCGGAACCGCTGGATCTTGCCCGTCGCCGTCTTCGGCAGGGCCTCCAGGAATTTCACCGAGCGCGGATATTTGTAGGGGGCGATCATCGCCTTCACATGGTCCTGCAGGCGCTTGACCGTCAGCTCGTCCGCCGCAATGCCGGCGACGAGCACGACATGGGCCTCGACGACCTGGCCGCGCTCGTTGTCCGGCGCTCCGATAACGGCGCATTCCAGCACATCCGGATGGGCGATCAGGGCCGCTTCCACCTCCGGGCCGGCGATGTTGTAGCCGGAGCTGATGATCATGTCGTCCGAGCGGGCGGCGAAATGGAAGAAGCCGTCCTCGTCCTCGTAGAAGGCGTCGCCCGTCAGGTTCCAGCCGTCGCAGACATAGGCCTTCTGGCGGTCGTCGGCCATGTAGCGGCATCCGGTCGGCCCGCGCACGGCGAGCTTGCCGATCGTGCCGCGCGGCACCTCGCGCATGTCCTCGTCGACGATGCGCGCCTCGTAGCCGCCGACCGGCTTTCCTGTCGAGGCGGCCTTGCGGTCCGCGAAGCGGTTGGAAATGAAGATGTGCAGCATCTCGGTCGCGCCGATGCCGTCGAGGATCGGCTTGCCGGTCTTCTCGCTCCATTCCTCGAAGACGGGGCCGGGCAGCGTCTCGCCCGCGGAGATCGCGACACGCAGCGAGGAAAGGTCGGCGCCCGCATCCATCGCCTTCAGCATGGCGCGATAGGCGGTCGGCGCGGTGAACGAGATCGTCGCCTTGTAGGTCTCGATGATCTCCACCATCAGCGCCGGGGTCGCCTGTTCGAGGAGCGTCGCGGCCGCGCCGAAGCGCAGGGGGAAGATGGCAAGGCCGCCGAGGCCGAAGGTGAAGGCGAGCGGCGGAGAGCCGACGAAGATGTCCTCCGGCGTCACGCCGAGAACTTCCTTCGCATAGCCGTCTGCAATCGCCATCAGGTCGCGGTGGAAATGCATGGTCGCCTTCGGCACGCCGGTCGTGCCCGAGGTGAAGCCGAGGAGCGCCACGTCGTCCCGCCCCGTCCGCACGGCCTCGAAGGTGACGGGCTTGTCGAGCGCGACCCGGTCGAGCTCGGCGTCGTGGTTGGCCGTGCCGTCGAAGCCGACGACCTGCCGGAGATGGCGGCTGTCCTTGGCGCAGGCGATCATCTCATCCATCAGGCGCGTATCGCAGAGCGCAAGGCCGATCTCCGCCTTGTCGACGATCTTGGCGAGTTCCCCGGCCCGCAGCATCGGCATTGTGTTGACGACGACCGCGCCCGCCTTGGTGGCGGCAAGCCAGCAGGCCACCATGGCCGGGTTGTTCGCCGAGCGGATGAGGATGCGGTTGCCGGGCCTGACGCCGTAATTCTCTACGAGCGCGTGCGCCAGCCGGTTCGTCCAGTCCGAGAGCTCCTTGTAGGTCCGCCGGCGCCCGTTGCCGATCAGCGCGGTGCGGTCGCCGAAACCGCGGGCGACCATCGCATCCGTCAGTTCGACGGCCGCGTTGAGGTGGTCGGGATAGTCGAACCCTTCGAGCAGGAAATCCGGCCATTCCTCGGGCGGGGGCAGGTTGTCGCGGGTGAACGTGTCGACATGTGCGGTCGGTCCAAGCATGTGGCGGCTATTCCCCTGTTCGTATCCTGCCTTCCGGAAAGGCCTGTTCAAAGCCGGCTGTTTTTCGGGTGATCGCGCGAGGCCGGCCGGCCGGGCATGGCCGGACCGTGTAGTCGCGCGGGAAACGTCATCGATGGTGATGGGCACAGCGAAGACCTCCACTTCCGCGCTGAACATGGGGCAGCATGGCACCTGTCAAAAATCATTTCAAGCCTAAAGTTTCTTCCGCGACGCCATTGCCTTTGGCCGCCGTCCGGGCGATTGCTATGGCGCTGGCCGCATCAAAGGGGAGGATTGCAGCGATGCTGGAACACCGCGTTTCGGATTGGGACGACGCCTATGCCAACGGCGTGAACATCGCGCGCGGCGACCGCTGGCCGGCGGCCTGGGTGGGACCTGCCGAGACCTTCCGCAACGCGCTTTCCGCGGCGGGGCGCGCAAGGCTGGACCTTGCCTATGGCGAACGCTCGCGCAACCGCCTCGACCTTTTCCTTCCGGAAGGCGTGCCCAAGGGCCTCGTCGTCTTCGTGCATGGCGGCTTCTGGCTGCAGCTCGACAAGAGCGTCTGGTCGCATCTTGCGGCGGGCAGCGTGGCGCGCGGCTATGCCGTCGCCATGCCGTCCTATACGCTCTGCCCCGAGGTGCGCATCGCCGATATCGGCAAGGAGGTCGCGGCGGCCGTCACGGAAGCCGCAGGTCTGGTCGACGGCCCGCTGATGCTGACCGGCCATTCCGCCGGCGGCCATCTCGTCAGCCGCATGGTCACGGCGACGGCGCCGCTGGCGCCCGAGGTCCGGCAGCGCATCCGCAACGTCGTTTCCATTTCAGGGCTGCACGACCTGCGCCCGCTGCTCCTTACCGCGATGAACGAGAGGCTTCGCCTCGACGAGGCGGAAGCGCTTGCGGAAAGCCCCGCCCTCCTCCGCCCGATGGCGAATGCCCGCATCACCTGCTGGGCCGGCGCGACGGAGCGCGCGGAATTCCTGCGCCAGAACGCCCTGCTCGCCAATATCTGGACCGGCCTTGGCGCAACCACCGCCGCCATCGTCGAGCCGAACAGACACCACTTCGACATCCTCGACGGCCTGACGGATGCGAACCACCCGCTGACGCGGACGCTGCTGTCGGAGGCCTGATCGCCCGCTTCGCGTCACGCCGCCTGCTGCTGCTTGGCCCTTGCGACGATCTGCGTCGGGCTGACGAATTGCAGGGCGAGCACCAGCCAGAAGAGCGTCGTGACCATGTAGATCACCGCCATGGCGTCGATCGACTGGCCGGCGCGCACGCCGGAGGCGAAGACGGCATAGTAGAGCGAGACCACCAGCGTCTGGGTCGTCGGCCCGGCGACGAGGAAGGTCAGCTCGAACATGGCGATGGTGCGCACCAACACGAGGAGCAGCGCGGCCAGCATGCCGGGCAAAAGCAGCGGCAGGAGGATGCGCAGGAAGAGGCTTCCGGTGCCGGCGCCGAAGACGCGCGCCGCCGCCTCGATGCGCGGGTCGATCTGCTCGATGAAAGGGATCATCACGAGGATGACGAAGGGCAGCGACGGCACGACGTTGATGAAGACCACGCCCCAGAACGAGCCGCCGAGGCCGACCTGGTAGAGCACGGTCGCAAGCGGGATGCCGTAGGTGAGCGGGGGGATGAGGAGCGGCAGCAGGAAGAGGAGGATGACCGCCCGCTTGCCCGGGAAATCCCGGCGCGCCAGCGCATAGGCGGTGACGACGCCGACGATGCCGGAGATCAGCACCACCGTGAAGACGATCTGGAAGGTGACGAGCACCACGTTGGAAAGCTGGAACTCGCGCCAGGCATCGAAATACCAGCGGGTCGTCCAGCCCGCGGGCAGCCATGTGCCGAGCCAGCGGGTCGCGAAGGAATTGACCAGCACCGCCGCGATGACGGCAAGGAGGTTGAGAACGAAGAGGCCGGCGAGCGCCCATACGGCAAAGCGCCACAGCTTCGAGCCTATGCCCTGGTCACGGATCATGGCGTGCCCTTTCCGATGAATGGTGTCCGAAGGATCATAGCGTGCATGGCCTTATCCCTTCGTGCCGCCGGCAGGGCCGCGGTAGAAGAAGGAGCGCAGGCCCAGGACGGCCACGACGATGACCAGCTCGACGACGCCCATGATGATGGCGATGGCCGTGCCCATCGAGTGGTCGTATTGCTCGAAGGCGGCCTGGTAGGCGGCAATCGAGATCACCCGCGTCGCCCCTGCCGGCGCGCCGAGCAGGACGGCGGAGGGGAAGACCGCGAAAGCCTGCACGAAGGAAAGGCAGAAGGTGACCGCAAGCCCCGGCACGAGAAGCGGCAGGAAGACGCGCATAAAGCGCTGGCGCGGCTTCGCGCCGAGCGTGGCGGCGGCCTGCTCGATGGCCGGGTCGATGCCGGTCACGTAGGAGAGCGTCAGCAGGAAGGCGAAGGGAAAGCCCGTGATCAGCAGCGAGGCGAAGACGCCCCAGTAATTGTTGGTGAGCTTCACCGGTGCATCGAGGATGCCGACGAGGATCAGCGTCCGGTTGAACCAGCCCTGCGGGCCGAGGAAGGTCAAAAGGCCGTCCGCGACGAAGACCGTGCCGAGCGTCACCGGCAGGACGAGGATCGTCGTCAGGAGGCGCTGCCGGTTCATCAGCCGCACGCGGAAGGCGATCGGCAGGGCAAGGGCCATGTTGAGGATGGTGACGGGCAAGGCCAGCCAGAGCGTGGCGGCGATGGTGCCGTACTGGAAGCGATCGCTGAAGAAGCGCGTATAGTTCGAATACCAGACGCCTTCCTTCGGGGTCAGCGAATCGACGATGCCGTAGAGGAAGGGATAGACGAACAGCGCGACCATGACGGCGATGCCCGGCAGCACGAGCAGCGTCGTGCCGTCGATGCCGCGCGCGGCAAGGCGCGTGCCGAGCGACGGCCCGCTCATTGCGCCTCACCCCGGAAGACGAGCGCCCGGCCGGCGGCCGGCTGCAGCTTCGCCGTCGCCCCACGGGGCAGGTGGCTGTCGGCACGGAAGAACAGCTCCGACCCGTCGCCCGCATGGGCGAGGCCGAAGAAGGCGCGGCCGCGATATTCCATGTTCGACACGACGGCGGGAATGCCCTCCCCTTCGTCGACGGCGACGAGGTCTTCCGGCCGCACGGAGAGGACGGCGGCATCGCCCGGCTTCAGCGCGTCGCGGGCGATCCCGGCAAGGCGCGCGCCGGCGGTCTCGATGAGGACCTCCTCGCCCGATAACGAGACGACGCGGCCGGCAAGGCGCGTGCGGAAGCCCATGAAATCGGCGACCTCGGCGTGGGCCGGCCGCTGGTAGAGGTCTTCCGGCGTGCCGATCTGCATGATGCGGCCCTGGCTCATCACGACGATGCGGTCGGCGAGCGACAGGGCCTCGTCCTGGTCGTGGGTGACGTAGATGGTCGTCGAGCCGATCTGGTCGTGGATGCCGCGGATTTCGGCGCGCATCTCCAGACGCAGCTTGGCGTCGAGGTTGGAAAGAGGCTCGTCCATCAGCACGACCGGCGGGCGGATGACGACGGCGCGGGCGATGGCCACGCGCTGCTGCTGGCCGCCGGAAAGCTGGCCGGGCAGTTTCTCGGCCTGCGAGCCGAGGCGCACGAGCGCCAGTGCCTCGTCGATGCGGCGGTCCGCCTCCGCGCCCTTGATGCCGCGCATGGCAAGGCCGAAGCCGACATTCTTGCGCACCGTCATATGCGGGAAGAGCGCGTAGCTCTGGAACACCATGCCGAAGCCGCGCTTTTCCGGCTCCAGCGTATCGATGCGCTGGTCGCCGAGGCGGATTTCCCCGCCGGTGAGCGCCAGAAGGCCCGCAAGGCAGTTGAGCGCGGTCGACTTGCCGCAGCCGGACGGGCCGAGAAGGGCGATGAATTCCCCGGGCTCGATGGAAAGATCGATCCCGTCGAGCGCATTGTAGGAGCCGAACGAACGGCGCAGGCCATTCAGCTCGAGCCGGGCGCGCTGCCGGGACGAAGGGACTGTCGTTGCGGTCTGGGCCTGCTGGCTCAAGAGCGCCTCCTGTTTGTACGGCACTGTCGACATTGCGGCGCCCGTGACCTGGGCGCCGCAAGAGCACATGTTGGCGTTCAGCCCTTGGCCGAACCGACCTGCTCGTCCCAGATGCGGAAGGCATCGACCATCCGGGCAGGTTCCAGCGGAATCTCCAGCGGATTATTGGCGATCCAGTCCTCGTATTCCGGGCGGCCGAATTCGGCGATCACGTCCTGGCTTGCCTGCGGCGCCATGTCGAGCGTCACGTCCTTGACGGCCGGGCCCGGATAGAAATAGCCCTCGTCATAGGCGATGGCCTGCTGCTTGGGCTGCAGGATGAAGTTGATGACGTCGAGGAGGACATTCACCTTCTCGTCGGAAACGCCCTTCGGAATGACGGCATAATGCGCATCGGTGACCCAGTGGAAGCCGGCGAGCGTGCCGACCTTCGCTTCCGCCGGAACGATGCCGAGCGCGCGCGGGTTGATGTCCCAGCCGGTCGTCGAGACGATGATGTCGCGCGTGCCTTCGCCGAGCTCCTTCATGGTCTGGCCGGTGCCGGTGCCGTAATATTCGACGTGCTTGCCGAGTTCCTTCAGGTATTCCCAGGTCTTGCTCCAGCCTTTGACCGGGTCGAGCGGATCGCTGTCGCCGAGGAGGTAGGGAAGGCCCATCAGGAAGGTGCGGCCGGGGCCGGAATTGGCCGGGCGCGCATAGATGAACTTGTTCGGATTGGCCTTTGCCCATTCCAGCAGCTCTTCGGCCGACTTCGGCGGCGTGGCGACGCGGTCGGGCATGTATTCGATCAGCGGGCCGGAAGGATAATAGGTCACGACGACGCCGCGGTCCTTGGCGAGCGCCTGCATCTTGGAGGCCTGCGGGATGTAGATCGAGGCAAGATCGGGAAGCTCGCCCTTGTGGGTGGAAAGGTCGATCCACAGGTCCTGGTCGAGACCGGCGGAGAGCGCGTCGGTGCCGGTCAGCACGAGGTCGATATCGACATGGCCGGCGGCCTGTTGCGCCTGGATCTTGGCGGGAAGCTCGGGGGCCGGCGCCTTGGTGAAGGCGAAGCTCGAGACCCATTCGGGCTTGGCCGCCGCATAGTTCTCGAACATGCCCTGCGTCAGCGCGAGGTTGCCCGCGACGTCGACGATGGTGATCGTGACCGGGCTGGCGGGCGCCGTCAGGGCCGCGAAGCTGCGGGCGGGCAGCAGGCCGAGGCCCGCCATGCCGGCGACGCCGCCGACGAATGTTCTGCGTGTGATCTGCATTTCGTTCTCCTCCATCGTTAAACCGGCCGTCTCCGGGCGCCCGGCGTTTTCATCTCAAAGGCGATAGGCTTTCTTCGCGAGGCCATAGGCAAGGTCACGCGCAAGATCGTGCGCCTCCGCCTCGTCGAGGCGGTGATCGGCAACGAGCCGGGCGAGGTAGGCGCAGTCCACCCGCCGCGCCATGTCGTGCCGCGCGGGGATCGACAGGTAGGCGCGGGTATCGTCGTTGAAGCCGACCGTGTTGTAGAAGCCGCAGGTCTCCGTCGTCGTCTCGCGGAAGCGGCGCATGCCCTCGGGGCTGTCGAAGAACCACCAGGCGGGGCCGAGCCGCAGCGCCGGGTAATGGCCGGCAAGCGGGGCGAGCTCGCGCGAATAGGTGCTCTCGTCGAGCGTGAAGAGGATGAGCGTGAGGGCCGGGTCGTTGCCGACAGCATCGAGCAGCGGCTTCAGCGCGCGCACATAGTCCGTCGCCTTCGGGATGTCGGCGCCCTTGTCCGGCCCGAAGGCCGCAAAGAGCGAGGGGTTGTGGTTGCGGAACGAGCCGGGATGAAGCTGCATGACGAGGCCGTCGTCCTGGCTCATGCGCGCCATCTCCGTCAGCATCTGGCCGCGGAAGGCCTCGGCCTCCGCCGCATCCGCCTTGCCGGATAGCACCTTGTCGAACAGGGCGGCCGCTTCATCCGCCGGCAGGTTGCTCGTCTGCGCGCTGGGATGGCCGTGGTCGGAGGCCGTCGCGCCCTGCGCCCTGAAGAAGGCGCGTCGGGCGCGGTGCGCGGCAAGGTAGCCCGCCCAGGTCGCCGGCTCGCCCGTCATGGCGAGAAGCCGTTCCATGTTGCCCGCAAAGCCGGCCGCCTCCGGGTCCACCACGGCGTCCGGCCGGTAGGTCGGCAGGACGCGGCCGTGCCAGCCCGAGCGGCGCACCGCATCGTGGTGGGCAAGGTCGTCGAGCGCACCGTCCGTCGTGGCGATCGCCTCGATGCCGAACGTGTCGTAGAGCGCGCGCGGACGCAGCGCCGGGGTGGCGATGGCCGCGGCGATCCGGTCGTAGAGCGCATCGGCGTTCTGCGGCGTCAGGCGCTCGTCGATACTGAAGACGAGCTCCAGCGAATGCTCGAACCAGAGCCGCGTCGGCGTGCCGGCGAAGAGGTGGAAATGCTCGGCGAAGAGCCGCCAGATGCGACGGCCATCGGGGCGGACACCCGTTCCGTCACGCCGCGCCACGCCGAGGTCTTCCAGGCGCACGCCCTGGGAATAGAGCATCCGCGTGGCGTAGTGATCGGGCGTGATGAAGAGCGCGGCCGGATCGGGGAACGCCGGATCCTCCGCATACCAGACAGGGTCCGTATGGCCGTGCGGCGAAACGATCGGCAGGCCCGCCACACCGTCGTAGAGGCGCCGGGCGATTGCCCGGATGCCCGGCTCGGCAGGCAGAAGCCGATCAGGATGCAATGCCATTTCCGCCGTCTCCTCCCGCGGTCAAGTCCTCAGGAAGTTTTGTATACTAGTATGCAAAACCGAGTCAACCGACGGATTCCATATTACGAGCGACATTTCGCGCAGCTCGCGGAGCCCGGCAGCGCGGGGTTTCGCAAGCACGCGCGCGCCGGAGCGGCGCGGTTGGCATGTCTGGATCATGTGAAGGGAGAGATGCGGCGATACGGCGCCTGTGCTGCCATCGCGCACGCCGTCGGCCGGCGGCAAGGCAAAGGGCGGCGGCGCCGGTCGACGGCGCCGCCGCGGTCCTTCAGGTGTTGTTCTGGCCCATCCGGGCGTAGGCGGCCGGGTTGGTCGCCTTGAGCCGGCTCGCCATGGCGAAGCCGACGATGCCCGCGGCCGGAATGAGCGCCGGCAGGATGATGCCGAGCGAACCGCCGGCAGTCTGCGTCAGGTCGCCGAAGTTGATGAAGATGTAGACGAAGAGCGCCGCCATCACGAGGCCGGACACGGCCGGCAGGATCAGCGTCGTCAGCGCCGGATTGCCGCCGCCCTTCTTGCGGAAGAAGACGATGACGGACAGCGAGGTGATCGTCATCATGCCGAGCACGCCGAGCGTGCCGATCTGGCTGATCCAGGTGAACATGTTGAGCACCGGATCAAGGCCGAGGCCGGCGAAGACGGCAAGCACGACGAGCGCCATGACCGTCTGCACGACCGAGCCGATATGCGGGCTCTGGTGGGCGTCGTGCGTGCGGCCGAAGGCGGCCGGCAGCAGGCCTTCGCGGCCGGCCACGTAGCTGTAGCGGGCGATGTAGTTGTGGAAGGCGCTGATCGCGGCAAAGAGGCTGGAGACGAGCAGCAGGCCGGCAATCGCCGGCACCGGCCCGCCGACATAGGTGCCGGCGAGATCGAAGAAGAACGAGGTCGGATCCGGCAGGGCGCCGATGGTCGGGACGAGCTTGTCGGCTCCGACGCCGACGATCATCAGCCACGTCGTGAAGACGAAGAAGAGGCCGATCATCAGCACCGAGAGATAGGTGGCGCGCGGAATGGTCCTTTCCGGATCCCGCGCCTCCTCGGCATAGATCGTCGTCGCCTCGAAACCGATGAAGGAGCCGAGGCAGAAGAGGATCGCCGCGGTGAGCGAGCCGGAGAAGATCGCCGTCGTGTCGAAGAAGTTGAAGGAAAGGCCCTCGGCCCCGCCGCTGCCGAGGATCGCGAAATCGACCAGCAGCACGACGAGGTATTCGAGCACGACCAGCACGATCATCACCTTTGCCGAGAGGTCGACCTGCCGGTAGCCGAGCGTGCCGACGAGGAGGACGGCGACGAGGCTCCACAGATACCAGGGCAGGTTGACGCCGAAGCCGGCGAAGACGCCGCTGGCGATGCCGCCGAGAAGGCCGATCAGGCCGAACTGCATGGCGTTGTAGGCGACGACCGCGATGATCGCGACCGCGCCGGCCATGCGCCCGCCAAGGCCGCGCGCGGCATAGGCGTAGAAGGCGCCGGCATTGGTGACATAGCGCGACATCGCCACGTAGCCGGCCGAAAAGGCCAGCATGATCAGCGTCATCAGGAGGAAGGTGGCCGGAATGCCGGTCCCGTTGCCGATGAGGAAGGAAATCGGCACCGCGCCGGCAACGCCGGTCAAAGGTGCCGCGGCCGAGATCACCATGAAGGTCACGGCGATCAGCCCCAGCGAATTTCTGCGGAGCTGGTTCAGCCCCGCCGTTGTCACGTCTGTCATTGTTCTCTCCAGTTTTGGTTCCCCATTCGCCGGTTCACCGCACCGGCATCCGCAGCCTCGGTTTGTTTTTCTTGCGCGCTACGACAGTTGAACCGCCCGGTGATAGGCCCGGTGGCCGTAGAGCAGAGAGGCCGGGTTTTCCGACAAGCGGACGTTCATGACACGTCCGATGATGATGTGATGCGTTTCCCAGAGCACGGAGGTCGCGACCTGGCACTGGAAGCTCGCCGTCGCGCCGACGAGGGCCGGCTGGCCGAGCTCGCCCGGCGACCAGGGCGCGCGCTCGAAGCGGGCCGCATGTTCGCCGGCGGCAAGGCGTCCCGCGAAGAGATCGGAGACCTGATGCTGGTCCTCGTGGAGGAGATTGGCGCAGAAGGCGCGGTTCTTCAGAATCGCCGCCGCGACGGGGCTCATGTGGTGGAGGCAGGCGAGCAGCGACGGGTGGTCGCCATCGGCCGAGACCGAGGTCAGCGAACTGATCGTGACACCGAAGCGTCCCGCCTCGCCGTCCGTCGTCACCACCGCGACGAAGGTGGCCGCTCGGCTCATGCCTTCGAGGAATTGCATGCGAAGTTCCGGTTTCATGGCGCTACCCCAGGTCAAAGAAGCGTTGCAGTTCTACATCGGGCACTTTCTTGCAGAATTCGTCGTGCTGGCTCTGGCGGCTGGCGGCGAAGGCCTCGACGAAACGCTCGCCGAGCCAGTCCTTCGCGAAGGAGGAGGTGCGCAGCCGCGCGATCGCCTCCGGCATGGAGCGGGCGAAATCCGGCCCCGCGCCTGCCTGCACATAGCCGTTGCCGATCACCTCCGGCTCCGGCTCGATGCCTTCCAGAATGCCGGCAACACCCGCCGCGACGGTCGCGGCGACCGTCAGGTAGGGATTGGTGTCGGCGCCCGGCAGGCGGTTTTCGACGCGCAGCGAGCCCGCGTCGTGGCCGACGACGCGGAAGCAGGTCGTGCGGTTCTCGAAGCCCCAGGTAAGGCCCGGCGGGGCGAAGGTGCCGGGCGCAAAACGGCGGTAGGAATTGACGGTCGGCTGGAAGATCAGCGTCATGTCGCCGATATATCTCTGCAGGCCGCCGATGAAGTGGCGGAAGGCCTGCGACATGCCGTTCCGGCCGGCCGGATCGTGGAAGACCTTCCGCCCCTGCCCGTCCGTCAGGCTGACATGGAGGTGGATCGACTGGCTGTCGGCATCCTCCGTCCAGCGCGGCATGAAGGTGACGCACTTGCCCTGCCGCTGCGCCAGCGCCCGCACGAAATTCTTCAGCAGCACGAGCTGGTCGGCCGGCTCCAGCCCCGTGCCGGCCGCAATGCACGCCTCGAGGAAACCGCCGCCGATCTCCTCGTGCATCTTGGCAAGGTCGATCCTCAGCGGCTCGCAGATCCCGGCCAGCGCCTCGTACCATTCCGTCTGCTGCACCTGGTAGAGCACGAGGTCGTGGCTCTTGTGCATGGTCGCGGTCCTGAGATTGCGGTAGCCCTTTTCGCGGGCGCTTTCCGGCGTCTCGTCGAACAGCGTATATTCCAGCTCCATGCCGTAACGCGGCGCAAAGCCCGCCTTGCCGGCGCGGGCCAGAACGCGCGTCAGGAGCGAGCGCGGGCAAAGCTCGGCCGTCGGCCCGCCATAGTTGGACAGGACGAGCAGGTCGTGCCCCGGCTTCGACCAGGGCAGGCGTCGCACCGTCGCGGGATCCACCACCAGCGGGTCGTCGTGGAAATCCGACGCGTCGTCGGAGACGCCCGGGATGTTGAGGACGACGTCCGTCGGGTCCAGCGCGAAGGTGACCGGGGACATGCCCATGCCGGCGCGGGCGATGCCGGCGAGCGAGCGCACGGACACCATCTGCCCGCGAAGAAGGCCGTTCGTATCGGTCATGGCGACGGTGGCGAAACGGCTTGCAGGATCGGCGAGGTAGGCGTCGAGGGTCATGGTCACTCCGTTTCGGTGGCCGGCGGCGGCGTCAGGGATGAGAGAACGGCAAGGTCCCTGTCCGGCGCCGTGGAATAGGCGCGCAGGAAGACGCGAAGGCCGTTGCGGATGTAGCGCTCGATGGTCGCCCGGTCGGGCACGGCATCGGGAATGTGCAGCGCCTTGTTGCGCGGCGCCGAGAGGATGAGGCCCCAGAGGTCTTCTGCCGCAAGCTCGGCGTCGTCGAAGACGAGCCGGCCCGCCGCGCGCTGGCGTTCCAGATAGGCGATCATGCCGGCGAGCACCCGGTCGGGGCCGGACGCCTGGTAGGCGCGGCCGACATCCGGCAGCCGCTGCGCCTCGCCGATGATCAGCCGGGCGAGGTTCAGCATGTCTGGACGGAGCACGACATCGGCATAGTGCCAGGAGAAGGCATAGAGTTCGGCGACCATGCCCGAGGCGGTGGGATACTCGAAGGATTCGAGCATGTGGTCCCGCTCCTCGGTCATCATGGCGGTGAAGAGCTCGTCCTTCGAGGGGAAATACTGGTAGAGCGTCGGCTTGGAGAGCCCCGCCTCCGCCGCGATGTCGTCCATCGAGGCGCTGACGAAGCCCTTCTGCGAGAAGACGGTGAGCGCGGCATCGAGAATGCGGCGTTCGCGCAGGATGCGGTTCTGCTGGCGCTTGGGAAGGGCGGTCATCGCACGACCTCCGACAGGAACGCGCAGAGGACCCTGTTATAGGCCTCGGGCCGCTCGACATTGCAGACATGGCCCGCATCCTCGATCACCTCGAAGCGGACGAAGGCGCGCGGCGCGGCCGCGACGATGCGGCCCGCAACCCCGCGGATCTCATCGGGGGGCGCAAGCCGGTCGTGCCGCCCCGTCATCATCAGCACCGGCATGGCGAGCCGGGAGAAGTCGAAGCGTTCCGGCGGATGGGTGAAGCAATGGAGCGCATCGCGGTAGGTCGCGGCCGGAATGGCCGCCATGGAGGCGAACAGCGCCTGCCGGACCGCCTCGTCCGCATCCGGCCCTGCCAGCACGTCGACGACCGCCGGCGCGAAATCGGCCGGCGTCCTGCCGGCGTTCAGCGGCACTTCGCGCGCGGCCTGGAATGCCTCGCGCTCGGCGATGCCGGCCTCCGACATGCCCGTGCAGCCGCCGGAAAGGACGAGGCCCGCCAGCCTCTCCGGATGGCGCATGGCGAAGGACGTGGCGATCCACGACCCGTAGGAAAGGCCGCAGAGCACGAGCCGCGCCGCGCCCAGCGCATCGGCGACCCGGAGGATGTCGCTGCAATAATCCTCGACCGTGCTTTGCGCCGCGCCGCGCCCGCTTTCGCCATAGCCGCGCAGGTCGAGCGCGGCGGCCCGCGCCGCCGGCGCCACAGCGCGAAGCTGCGCCAGCCAGTTCGTCCGCCCGCCGCCGATGCCGTGCAGGAAAAGCACGAGCGGCCCCGGCCTTTGCGGCGTGACGGTCAGCGCCAGCGGCGGCTCGCCGTCGATGAAGACGGTTTCGAGGTCGCCCGAAAGCTTGCCGAGCGCGGCGATCCCCATCTCGAAGATCGCCTTCGTGCCGGCGGCAATCGCCGGGGCGCGCTCGGCGGAGGCGGAAAACCGTGCCGACCATTCGATCCGGCTGCCGCCGCCCTCGTCGGGAAAAACCGCAAGCCGGGCGTCGTAACGCTCCACCCCGGCAATGCCTTCGAGATGCGTATAGGCGAGCACCCGGTCGGTATCGGAGCGGTAGGTGAGCTGTTCGCGGTAGAGCGTGCCCTCGCCCTTTGCCGTGAAGGCGCGGATCAGGGCGCCGCGCGCATCGCGTTCGGCCCGGATTTCCGCGATCGCCGGGTGCCAGGCGCCGCAGAAATTCCCGGCAACGGCCCACACCGCGGCAGGTTCCGCCGCGCACTGCCCGATGACCTGAACCTGCTTCTCGGCCATGGCTCAGCGAAGCCCCTTCAGCGTTCCGCCCGTGCCGCGCCAGAGCGAGGAGCGCGCGCCGCCCTCGTCGCCCGGCGCCTTGTCGAGCTCGTCCAGGTCGTAGAGCGTCAGCACGGAGAGGTAATCCTCCATGATCTCCGACGTATAGGGCAGCATCAGCGCGCCGCAGCGGCTGTCGCGATACATGCGCTCCAGCGGCAGGGATTTCAGCATGGACTGCCCGCCGCAGGTGCGGATGGCGAGCGCCGCGATCTCCTGCACGCCCTCCATCACGTTGTACTGGGCGGCATACATGCGCATGACCTGCGCCTTGCTCGGGAAGCCCTGCGCCTCCATGAAGGCCTGCCACCACAGCGCGCGCATGGCGGCGAGCTGGGCGTACATCTTGCCGACGGTGATGCGCTTCGTGCCGAACATGCGCCGGTCGGCCGGCGGCTGGCCGGGCAGCTCGCCGCGCAGATACGCCACGGTGAAATCGAAGGCCCCCTGCGCCACGCCCATATAGGTCGGCGAGAGCGTCGCCATCATGTGCGGCCAGTGCGGCAGGGTCTTGATGAAGATGCCGCGCGGCATCATCAGGTCCTCCTCGGTGACGAAGACGTCCTTCAGCACGAGGTCGCGGCTGTTGGTGCCGCGCATGCCGAGCGGATCCCAGCTCCCGGTGACGGAAAGGCCGGGCGCATCCTTGTGCACGACGAAGATCATCGTGTCCTCGTGGCGCGGCTCCACGCCCTCGAAATGCTCGGTGCAGACGATGGAATAGTAGTCGCAATAGCCGGCGAGCGAGGCGAACTTCTTGAAACCGTTGATGACCCAGCCGCCCTCGACCTTGCGGCAGGCGGTCTGCGCGGGCTTCGACGTCCAGTTCTGCCCGGCCTCGGAGATGGGCTGCGAATAGATGCCCTGCTCCTTGACCGCGCGGCGGAACTGGCGCTCGCGCAGCGGGGCGAAGGCGGCGCGGTCCTCGTCGGTGAGGCTCGGCAGTTCGTACATGAACCGCGACCACATCATGGAGGAGTTGTGCATGTTGAAGGTGAGTGCCGTCGCGCCGCAATACTTGCCGATCTCCGCGCCGACCATCGCATATTCGCCGAGGCTGAAGCCGTGCCCGCCGAATTCCTGCGGCACCGTCAGCGTCAGGAAGCCCTCGGCGGCGAGGTCCTTGTAGTTCTCCACCGGAAAGGACGCCTCGTCGTCGATCGCCCTTGCGCGCGGCGCGAAACGCTCGCGGCCGAGCTCGTTGATGCGGGTGAGGACCGCCAGCACTTCGGGCCGGATGCGGGAGAGGTCGTAGTAGTCTGCGGGTTCGCTCATCGTCAGTCCTTCTCAAATCCGGTCAGAGGGCGAGATCGCCCTGGAGACGGCCTTCCTTCACCACGACGAGGCCATCGAGCGTGATCGTGCACTTGCGCATCGGCAGGTCGAAATGCCCCTCGGTGAAGCGGCCGGCATATTGGTTGGCGCCGGTCGACCAGAGGAAATTGCCGGCCCAGGCGCGGAACTCGACGGCCTGCATGTCGCGCTTGTCGTAGAGCGCGCCGGAGACCCAGCGGGCGGCGGGGTTCATGCCCCAGCCGACATGGGAAAAGCCGTAGGCCAGCGGATCCTCCCAGGCTTCCATGTAGTCGCGGAAGAGCTCGGCATCCAAACCGTCGCCCTTGATTTCCTTGACGAAATCGTTCTCGACGGTGAAGTCGATGCGGCTCGTCAGGTAGCTCTTGAAGGTGAGGTTCATGTCGCCGACATCCATGACGATGCGGCCGTTGACCGTGTTCGGCCCCGGGAAGGCGAGGCAGAGCCCGCCCGGCCAGTGGGCGACCGCGCCCGGCGTGGTGCCGAAGCCCGGCGTGCCGCCGCAGGGGGCGTTGCGAAGGTCGATGGCAAGGTCCGTGCCCGCCGCCGAGGTCACGCGCATTTCGCTCGCCTCGCGCAGCATGCGGATGCCGAGCGCCACCTTCGGGCCCAGCTCGGCCTTCGGCTCGCAGCGCTCGAGGATTTCCGGATGCTCGTTGCAGATCACGAGGATGCGCGCGCCCGCCTCCTCGATCTCCGGCCATTCGGCGGCGTGGATCATGCCCTCGACGGTGCAGTCGACGATGATCTCGCACTGCTTCATGGCCTCGATCGCCGCCCGGTTGCCCTGGATGGCAAGGGAGGTGCCCGTCGACTTGACGGGAACCGGCGCCGTCTGGCGCGGCGTCGGCATGGTGATCATGCAGTAGTCGGCGCCAAGATCGTGGCAGGCAAGGTCGGCAAGCTGCACCAGCACGGGCCGCGACTGCGTCTCCGCAACGATGGCCACGCGCGTTCCACGGCCTATGCCATTGAGCACGAATACCCGTCGGAAGCAGGCAAGCCACTTCCCTTCAATGCGCTCCTGCAACATTGAATTCTCCCGGTTCTGGATCGCCCCTCAGCGATTTCTTTACTTATGAGTTAAAAATTCTTTTAAGTCTGAAGTTTTGTCAAGTGATAATTCCAGAGGGAATTTCACGCCGCGAAACTGGACGATTTCCGCCCGTTCGCCGGCGCTGGCACAGCGCACGGCGTTGCTCGATATGTGCTTGTTTTGGCAGGAAAAGACAGTGAGTCAGTAGGTGGCCCGGCCGCCCGAGAGGTCGAAGACCGCCCCGGTGGTGAAGCTGTTTTCCTTCGAGACCAGCCAGGCCACCATGGCGGCGGCTTCCTCGACGTCGAGGAAGCGCCCGCGCGGGATCTTGCCGCGCATGTATTCGATGAATTCGGGCGTGAGCTGTTCGAGGATGCGCGTTTCGGCCGTCGCCGGCGTGATGGCGTTGACGGCGATGTCGTAGCCGGCAAGTTCCTTGCCGAGCGACTTGGTAAGCCCGATCACGGCGGCCTTCGATGCCGAATAGGCCGAGGCGTTCGGATTGCCCTCCTTGCCGGCGATGGAGGCGATGTTGACGATGCGCCCGTAGCCGCGCGCCTTCATGCCCGGCACCGCCGCGCGGCAGACATGGAACGTGCCGTGCAGGTTGACGTCGATGATCGCCTTCCACATCGCCACGTCATAGACGTCGAGCGGCGCGGCGGGGCCGGCGATGCCGGCGGAGTTGACGACGATCGAGACCGGCCCGGAAAGGTCCTCGCTCGCTTTCATCGCGGCTTCGACGGCGGCATGGTCGGTGACGTCGACGGCGATGCTGCCGCCGCCGAGGCTCGCCGCCGCATCGCGTGCGAGCGGGCCGTCGATGTCCCACAGCGTCACCCGGGCGCCGGACGCCGCCATGCGCCTCGCCATGGCATAGCCGAGGCCCTGGCCGCCGCCCGTGACGACGGCATGCTGCCCGGAAAGGTCGATCTGGTTCATGGCTCCGCCTTCCTATTCCTTCACCGCGCCCGTCATGGACGAGACGTAGTAGTCGACGAAGAAGGAATAGAGGATGACGACCGGCAGCGAGCCGAAGAGCGCGCCCGCCATCAGCGATCCCCATTCGAAGACGTCGCCGCGCACGAGCTCCGTCAGCACGCCGACGGGCACCGTCTTGTTCTCGGAGGACTGGATGAAGGTGAGCGCGTAGATGAACTCGTTCCACGACAGCGTGAAGGCGAAGATGCCCGCCGAGATCAGGCCGGGCACGGCGAGCGGCAGGATGATCCTGACGAGGATCTGCCAGCGCGAGGCGCCGTCCACCAGCGCGCTTTCCTCCAGCTCGAATGGGATCGAACGGAAGTAGCCCATCAGCAGCCAGGTGCAGAAGGGAATGAGGAAGGTCGGATAGGTGAAGATCAGCGCAAGGCGCGAATCGTACATGCCGAGCTTGAAGACGATGAAGGCGAGCGGAATGAAGAGGATCGACGGCGGCACGAGATAGGCGAGGAAGACGAGCAGGCCGACGGAGCGCGAGCCGGTGAAACGCACGCGCTCGATCGCATAGGCGCCGAAGACGGAGGCGAAGAGCGACAGGGCCGTCGAGCAGACGGCGACCAGCATCGTGTTCCACAGCCAGCCCGGATAGGACGTCTGGAAGAGCAGGTACTTGATGTGGTCGAGCGTCGGCCCGACGACCCAGAACGGGCTGTAGTTGTTGTAGTCGGTGAGCTGCGCATTCGGCTTCACGGCCGTGATCGCCATCCAGTAGAACGGGAAGAGCAGCACGAAGACGAAGACGGCCATCGGCAGGTAGAGAACGACGATGCGGCGCGGCAGGCGGTTGAGATAGCTCATGCCCTCGTTGTCGTCGGTGAGAACGTCGGCGGGGATCGTGGTCCTGGTCGTGTTCATGGTCTTCCTCCCGGTCTCAATCCTGGCCGCCCTGCTGCCATTTGCGGCGTTGCAGGCCGAAGAAACTGAACATGATGGCGGCGAGCAGGAACGGCACCATCGCCACGGCGATCGCCGCGCCTTCGCCGAGCTGCCCGCCCGGAATGCCGCGCTGGAAGGAGAGCGTCGCCATGAGGTGCGTCGCGTTCACCGGCCCGCCCTTCGTCAGCACGTAGATGAGCTGGAAATCGGTGAAGGTGAAGAGCACAGAGAAGGTCATGACCACGGCGATGATCGGCGTCAGCATGGGCAGCGTCACATAGCGGAAACGCTGCCAGCTCGTGGCCCCGTCGAGCGAGGCGGCTTCCTGCAGCGAGGCCGGAATGGTCTGGAGGCCGGCAAGCAGCGAGATCGCGACGAACGGAATGCCGCGCCAGACGTTCGCCGCGATGACAGAGGCCCTGGCATTCTGCGGGTCGCCGAGGAAATTGATCGGCCCGTCGATGACGCCGAGCTTCATCAGGGACCAGGAAACGATCGAGAACTGGCTGTCGTAGATCCACCAGAAGGCGAGCGCCGACAGCACCGTCGGCACCACCCAGGGCAGAAGGACGATGGCGCGCAGGAACGACTTGCACGGCAGGTTCTCGTTGAGCAGCAGCGCGAGCCACAGGCCGAGGGCGAATTTCAGCACCGAGGCGACGGAGGTGTAGAGCAGCGTGTTGAAGACGGAGAGCCAGAAGACCTTGTCCTGCGCCAGGAACTCGTAGTTCTCCAGCCCGATGAAGACGCCGTCCCGGCCGATCCGCGTATCGGTGAAGCCGAGCCACACGCCGAGGCCGAGCGGATAGGTGAGGAAGCAGACGAGGAACACCGCGGCCGGCAACATGAAGAGGAAGCCGAGCACATTGTTGTTCTGCATCAGCGACGCCATGGCGGATGGTGGCTTACCGGACGGCACGACGGACATGGCTTCTCCCCTGGATCTCGTCTGGAAACCCCGGCGGCAACGCGCCGCCGGAGCCTGGAGCGGTGCGTCGCGTCAGACGCGGTAGTAGCGGTTGGCGCGGCGTTCGGCCTCCGCGGCCGCCTCTTCGGGCGTCATCTGGCCGGTCACGGCTGCGGCGAACATGTCGACGAGCACGTAGTCGGCCATCACGCCGGCGGAGGCATAGCCCAGCGGGCCGGCATAGCCGTTCGGGCGCAGCGTCTCCGAGGCGCGCGCATAGGGCGCGTGGATCGGGTCGGCCGTCCAGACCGGGTTGTCGGCGAAGGCCTTGAGCGGCTGGCAGCAATAGGCGCTCGCCCCGGTGATCCAGGAATTCATCTGCTCGGCTTCCATCATGAACTTGATGTAGGCCTTGGCCGCTTCCGGATACTTCGTGTGGTTGAAGAGCAGGAGCGAGCTGGTCTGGTGCAGCTCGACGCTCTGGCCGACGGGGCCGATCGGGAAGTTGGTCGTGCGGATGTCCGCCGCGATCTCGGCGAGCGCCGGGTCCTTCTTCGCCGCGTAGTAGACCGAGACGCCGTTGGCGATCAGCGATACCTGGCCGGCAAGGAAGGCGCGGTTGTTGTTGATGTCCTGCCAGCTCTCGGTGCCCGGGATGAAGGTCTCGTAGAGCGCCTTGGCATAGTTGATCGCCTTGATCGTCTCCGGGCTGTTGATGGTGACGGCACCGCCCTCGTCCACCATCTTGCCGCCGTGGCTCCACAAGAGCCAGTGGGCATAGTTGTTGCCGTCGCCGACGGCCTTGCCGTGCGGGAAGCCGGCGGGCGTGCCCTTGGCCTTCAGGGCCTTGCACAGTTCGAGGAAGCCGTCCGTATCCTTCGGGAACTCCTTGAAGCCGGCGGCCTCCATGTGGCTCTGGCGGTAGACGACCGCGTTGCCGATGGCTGTCAGCGGCATGGCGATGAACTTGTCGCCGCGCATCGCATAGCCCTTCATGCCGTCGTACCAGCCGCCGTACTTGCCGCCGAGATAGTTGGCGAGCTCCGTCAAGTCGACCAGCTTGTCGGGATACTGGTGGGCATCGTCGAACCAGCACATGACGAGGTCCGGCCCGGAGCCGACATTGGCGGCCACGGCAGCCTTCGGGCGGATGTCCTCCCAGCTTTCCTTGTCGACGCGGACCTCGACGCCGGTCGCCTCGGTGAACTTCTTGGTATTGGCGAGCCAGGCGTCCTCGTCGCCCTGCACGAACGGCGTCCAGCGCAGGAGGCGAAGGCTGGCGCCCTCCTCCGGCGTGTAGGTCGGCTCGGCCGCCTGGGCGAAGCTCGGTCGGATGCCGAGACCGGCAAGGCCGGCCGCAGCGGCGGATGCTGCAAGAAAATCGCGTCTTTTGAACGTCATTTGCACTCCTCCTAGGATGCGGGCTTTGCTCGTTCGAGCATTCGCCGTCCCGCTTCGGCGAATGCCTCGCATCGGTGCCCGGCCTGCCGGGACCCAATCGCCGCCAGCGCCTCCGGGCCCCTCCTCCCGGCGGCGCTGGGCGATGTTCAGTCGACGAGCCTCACGCCCGTCTCGGCATCGAACAGATGCACATGGTTCGCGTCGATCGCGATGCGGATCGTCTCGCCGGGGCGAACGGTCATCCGCTCGCGGAAGACGCAGGTGACCTCCGCGCCGCCGAGCTTGACGACCAGTTGCGTCTCGTAGCCGGTGGGCTCGATCACCACGACCTCGGCCGCAAGGCCTGCCGCATCGAGGGCGATGTATTCGGGCCGGAGGCCGTAGACGAGATCCTTGCCCCTTGCGGCCGCCGCGGGGCGGGCGACCGGCAGGCGCGTGCCGTCCGCCGTCACGAAGGCATGGGCGTCCTCCGGGTCGAGCCGGCCGCTGATCATGGTCATGGCGGGCGAGCCGATGAAGCCCGCGACGAAGAGGTTCGCCGGATTGTCGTAGAGGTCGAGCGGCGCGCCGATCTGCTCGACGATGCCGTCGTGCATGACGACGATCTTGTCGGCCATGGTCATGGCCTCGATCTGGTCGTGGGTGACGTAGACGGTCGTCGTCTTCAGGCGCTGGTGAAGCTCCTTGATCTCCGAGCGCATGGCGACGCGCAGCTTCGCGTCGAGGTTGGAGAGCGGCTCGTCGAAGAGGAAGACCTGCGGGTCGCGCACGATGGCGCGCCCCATCGCCACGCGCTGGCGCTGGCCGCCGGAAAGCTGGCGCGGATAGCGGTCGAGAAGCTTGGAAAGGCCGAGGATATCCGCCGCCCTGGCGACGCGGCTGTCGATCTCGGGCTTCTGGCTGCCGGCGAGCATCAGCGAGAAGGCCATGTTGGCCGCCACGGTCATGTGCGGATAGAGCGCGTAGTTCTGGAACACCATCGCGATGTCGCGCTCTTTCGGCGGCAGCGTGTTGACGACCCGGTCGCCGATGCAGATCTCGCCGGCCGTGATGTTCTCCAGCCCCGCCAGCATGCGCAGCAGCGTGGACTTGCCGCAGCCGGACGGACCGACCAGGATCACGAACTCCCCGTCCTCGATCTCGATGTCGACGCCCTTGATGACCGGAAAGGCGCCGAAGGATTTCCTCACATCGACGAAGTCAACGCCTGCCATATACGTTCCTCCCAGAACCGATTTGCCGTGCCGTGCCGGGGCGGGTCCTCCTCAAGACCTTGCGCCCCGGCGGTCCGCCACGCTTATTCCTGCCCGTCAGCCATGCCCGATGCGACCCTGCAGCTCGTCCTCGATATGGATGCGGATGATCTCGTCGAACGTGCTCTCGGCCGTAAAGCCCAGTTCGCTCGCGCGCTGCGCGTCGAAGTCGGTCGCCCAGCCGGCGACGATCCGGCGGATCACCGGATCCGGCTCGCGCCGGATGAGGGCGACCGTCTTCGGCCCGGCGATCCGTCCCAGCGCCTCGATCTCCTCGCCGACGAGGGCGGAAAGGCCGGGCATCGTCAGATTGCGGCGCGGACCGATGCGGGCCGTGTCCATGCGCGCGGCATGGACGAAGAAGCCGACCGCCGAGCGCGGGCTTGCGAACCAGTGGCGCACGCTCTCGTCCACCGGCAGCACGGCTTCCTTGCCGGCGAGCGGCTCGCGCAGGATGTTGGAGAAGAAGCCGGACGCCGCCTTGTTCGGCGTTCCCGGGCGGATGCAGATGGTCGGCAGGCGGATGCCGATGCCGTCGAAGACGCCCTTGCGCGTATAGTCGGCAAGCAGCAGTTCGCAGATCGCCTTCTGCGTGCCGTAGCTCGTCAGCGGCGTGGTGAAGAACGTATCGCCGATCTTCTCCGGGAAGGGCTCGCCGAAGACCGCAATGGAAGAGGCGAAGATGACGCGCGGCGCATAGGGCGCCCGAAGGCCCTCCTGCCGGATCGCCTCGAAGAGGAAGCGCGTGCCGTCGAGGTTCACCTTGTAGCCGAGGTCGAAATCGGCCTCGGCCTCACCCGAGACGATGGCGGCAAGATGGAAGATGACATCGGCGCGCCTGGCGACGAGGCCCGCGGCGACGCCGGGATCCGAAACGTCGAGCGCCAGCGCGGAGGCGATAGCCGAAAGCCCGGCGGGAACCGGCGGGAGCACGACATCCACCAGCGTCATCGCCGTAACGTCATAGCCGAGCGCGCCGGGATCGGCCGCGATCTTCTCCACCAGCTTGCGGCCGATCATGCCGGCCGCTCCGATCACCATTACATGCATATGCGGCGGACCTCCCCGTCGTGCCTGTCCGTAGACCGGACCTTATTGCTGCTCTTGCCCGGAACCCTTCATGCGGCTGCCGGCATCCGCGACCAGTTCCCTCGTGGTCGCGTAGATGCGCTGCAGATGTTTGCGGAATGCCTGCGTCACCGCCTCGCGGTCGCGCCGGCGCAATGCCTCGACGATCTCCACATGGTCGCGGTAGCTCGCGTCGATCGCCCCCGGCCGCGACATGGCCGAGCGGCGGAAATCCATCATGTAGGTGTAGAGATCGGTGACGAAATCGGCGAGCAGCGGGTTGCCGCAGGCCCGATAGATCGAGACGTGGAATTCGCGGTCGCAGATGAGGAAGCGCATGGCGTCGTCGCCGCCGAGCCGGTGCGCCTCCAGCAGGTCCTCGAGCTTGGCGACGGTCTCCTCATCGATGGCCTCGGCCGCATCGCCCACCACCTTCAGTTCGACATGCAGGCGCGCGGCATGCACGGCATCCAGATCGTAGCTGTTGATGGCGTTGGACGAGACGATCGTCACCGGCAGGTGGCTGAGGTCGATATTGCTGATGCGCGTGCGGCTGCCCTGGGCGACGTCGAGGATATTGCGCGCGGCAAGCTGCTGGATGGCGCCGCGCACCGTCTCCCGGCTGACATGCATGACATTGGCAAGCTCGCGCTCGCCCGGCAGCTCGTCTCCCGGCCGCAGCATGTTGGTCGCGATCAGGACCATGATCTTCTCGGCGATGATGTCGCGCGCGGTGCGCCGGTCGAGCGACTTGCCCACCTTCGGCATTTCGACCAGCACGGGGCGTTCGCCCATCGCCATCCCGACCTCCCACTGATCTACTGGTTGGTCCAGCAGATCAGTTGCCAGCAAAGCCGGAAAGGCCGGGGCCGTCAAGTGAGCTTCGTCGCCGCGCCGCATCAAAAGGGCGCCCTCCGATTGTGCGTCGCACGGACGTCCTGAGACCCGCGTGCGCGCTCCAGCCAGCCGAGGCCGTCGAGGGTCGCGCCGGCGGGGCGGTATTCGCAGCCCACCCAGCCCTCGTATCCGAGCGCGTCGAGCGCCGCGAAGATGCGGAAATCGTCGAGCTCGCCGGTGCCGGGTTCGTGGCGCAGCGGCACGGAGGCGGTCTGCACATGGCCGATCACCGGCAGCAGCGCTTCGAGCCCCTTCAGCACGTCGCCGTGCAGGATCTGGCGGTGGTAGATGTCGAACTGGAGCTTCAGGTTCGGATACCCGAGCCTGTCGACGATCTCTGCCGCCCGGCCGAAATCGTCGAGGAAATAGCCCGGCATGTCGCGCCGGTTTATCGGCTCGATGAGGAGCGTGCGCCCCGCTTCGCCGGCCGCATCCGCCGCAAAGCGCAACGCGTCGAGATAGGCGGCGGTCGCGGCCGGCTCTCCGGCCGGGGCAAGGCCCGCCATCGCATGCAGCATGGGCGCATCCAGCGCCCGCGCATAATCGAGCGCCGTTGCGACCGACCGGCGGAATTCCTCCGCGCGCTCCGGCAGGGCCGCAAGCCCGCGCTCGCCCTTCGCCCAATCCCCCGGCGGCAGGTTGAAGAGCACCTGCCGCAGGCCCGCCGCCCGCAGGGCCGCGGCAACCTCATCGGCCGGATGATCGTAGGGGAACAGGTATTCGACCGCCTCGAACCCCGCCTCCGCCGCCGCGCCGAACCGCTCGAGGAACGGCCGCTCGGTGAACATCATGGAGAGGTTGGCGGCAAATCGCGGCATCTCAGTCCTTCTCCTCCGGCCCCATGCCAGGCAGCGTGAGCCCGGATATGCCGGCGAGAAGCCGGGCGACGGAGGAATCGTCGTCGCGCCCCATGCCCGCCGCCTCCGTCATGACGAAGAGTTGCAGCGCAGCGCTCGTCACCGGCAGCGGGAACTTCTGCCTTCGCCCGAGATCGGAGACGATGCCGAGGTCCTTGGTGAAGATCGAGACCGCGCTCATCGGCGTGTAGTCGCCGGCCAGCACATGCGGGATGCGGTTCTCGAACATCCAGCTATTGCCGGCCGATTTCGTGATGACGTCGAAGACGCGGGAGATGTCGAGCCCGAGGCTGCCTGCGAAGGTGATCGCCTCGCATGCGGCGGCGATGTGGACGCCGGCCAGAAGCTGGTTGACGATCTTGAAGGACGAGCCGATGCCGACGCTGTCGCCGAGCCGGTAGACGGTCTCCGCCATGGCATCGAGCGCGGGCGCGGCCGCGGCGAAGGCTTCCGGCGCGCCCGAGGCCATGACCGTCAGCGCCCCGGCCGCCGCCTTCGCGGCGCCGCCGCTGATCGGCGCGTCGAGATAGAGAAGGCCCGCGGCTTCCGCGCGCCGTGCGAAATCCTGCGCCTCCTGCGGGGCCATGGTCGGCGATGCGATGACGACCGCGCCGTCACCAAGCGCCGCCGCGGCGCCCTCCGCGCCGAACAGCGCGCTTTCGACCTGCGCGGCGTTGACGACGACGAGAACGAGGATATCGGCACCGCGCGCGGCCTCTGCGGCGCTCGCCCCTGCCCGGCCGCCCGCAGCCTTCAACGCGTCGAGCGCATCGGGATTGGTGTCGTAGCCGGAAACGGAGAGCCCTGCGCGCAACAGCGAGCGCGCCATGCCGAGACCCATGGCGCCAAGGCCGATCACGGCGACCGATTTCGCTGGATCCATGCCGTCCTCCCCCCGCCGTTCTTATGACAGCGCTAACATAAACCCAGTCAAACACATTGACGCAGACCCTGCAAGAAAAATATGTTAGCGCTGTCATAGAGCCTGAAACCGCCTGAAAGACCGCGCATGCCGCCGATCAAACCCACGCTGACCGATGTCGCCCGCCTTGCCGGCGTGAGCGAGATCACCGTCTCCCGGGTCGTGCGCGGCAAGGGGCCGATCGCCGAGGAGACGCGGCTTCGGGTGCGCGGGGCGATCGAGACGCTCGGCTACGTGCCGAACCGGGCGGCCGGCACGCTCGCCTCTTCCGCCTCGCTGTTCATCGGCGTCATCCTGCCCTCGATGCACAACATCGTCTTTCCCGAAGTGCTGCGCGGCATCTACGAGGGGCTGGCCGGCAGTCCCTACCAGCCGCTTCTCGGCGTCAGCGAATACGACCGTGACAAGGAGCAGGAGATCCTCGCCTCCCTGCTCGCCTGGCAGCCGATGGCGATCATCACCGCCGGCTCGGACCATACGGACGTCACGCGCCGGCTCCTGTCGGAAAGCGGCGTGCGCGTCGTCGAACTGATGGATACGGAGGGCGATCCCGTCGACCTCGTCGTCGGCTTTTCCCACCGGCAGGCCGGCTATGACAGCGGCCGGCACCTGATCGCCCGGGGCTATCGCCGCATCGGCTATGTGGGCCACGACTGGGCCGCCGACCGGCGCGCGCGGCTCCGCTACGAAGGCCTCGTCGCGGCGCTTGCCGATGCGGGCCTTTCCCTTGCCGCGGAGGTGCATGCGGACGGGCCGAGCTCCGTCACGGGGGGAACGGAGATGCTGCCGAGGCTGCTGGCCGCGGCGCCGGACATCGATGCCGCGGTCTTCGTCAACGACGACATGGCGGTCGGCGGCTATTTCCATTGCCTTGCCGCCGGCATCGCCGTGAAGAAGGAGCTCGCGCTCTTCGGCTTCAACGGGCTCGATATCGGCCAGGCGATCCCCATGCCGCTGTCGACCGTGCGCTCCAACCGCTTCGAGATCGGCCGCATCGCCGCCGAGCGCATCATCGCGGAGCCGAAGCGGCCGGCCGCGACCGAGGTGGTGAATACCGGATACGAGATCATCGAGGGCGCGACCGCCTGAGGGGTGCAAGGAGGACGAGATGTTCATTGGGGCCATTGCCGACGACCTGACGGGGGCGACCGACCTCTGCCTCATGCTGGCGCGCGGCGGCATGCGCGTGGTGCAGGTGATCGGCGTGCCTGAGGCGGCCTTCGATTTCGGCGCGGCGGATGCGGTCGTCGTGGCGCTCAAGTCGCGCACCGTCCCCAAGGAAGATGCCGTCGCCCAGTCGCTCGCAGCCGCCCGCCGGCTGCTGGATGCCGGCGCACGGCAGATCTTCTTCAAATATTGCTCGACCTTCGATTCCACCGACGAAGGCAATATCGGCCCGGTCACCGAGGCGCTGCTGCAGGCGACCGGCGCGGCGCTGACGATCGCCTGCCCCGCCTTTCCGGCCAATGGCCGCACGGTCTACAGGGGCCACCTCTTCGTCGGCGACCTCCTGCTTTCCGACAGCTCGATGAAGGACCATCCGCTGACGCCGATGCGCGAGGCCAACCTGGTGCGCGTGCTGGGCAGGCAGACGGCGCTGCCGGTCGGGCTGGTCGGCTACGAGACGGTGGAAAAAGGCGCAGGCGCGATCCGGGCCGCACTCGACAGGGCCGGAGGCGAGGGCCTGCGCATGCTGATCGTCGACGCCGTCACGGACGACCAGTTGAGGGCCATCGGCAAGGCGGCGGCGGGGCTGAAGCTCGTTACGGGCGGCTCGGGCGTCGCCATCGGCCTGCCCGCCAATTTCGGCTTTCAGGAAGGGGCGGCGAGCGCCCATCCCTTCTCCGCCCCGGCAGGGCGCGCGGCCATCATCGCCGGCTCGTGCTCGGCGGCCACCCGGCGGCAGATCGCCGCCGCGCGCGCGGCCGGCGTTCCCGCGTTGAAGGTCGATCCGCAGGAGATCGCCGAAGGGCGGATGACGGCGGAAGCCGCCGCCCGCTGGGCCATCGGCAGCGATCACGCAACGCCTCTCGTCTTTTCGAGCGACGATCCGGCGGAGGTCGCCCGGGCGCAGGCCGCCCTCGGCCGCGAGGAGGCCGGTGCGCTGGTCGAGCATCTTCTGGCCGAGGTCGCGGTGCGGCTCAGGGCGGCCGGCTTCCACCGCTTCGTCGTCGCCGGCGGCGAGACGTCCGGCGCGGTCACCCATGCGCTCGGCCCCAAGGCGCTCGTCATCGGGCCGGAAATCGACCCGGGCGTGCCCTGGACCGTCAGCCTCGGCGACGACGGGCCCGTGGCGCTGGCACTGAAATCCGGCAATTTCGGCACCGACGATTTCTTCCTCAAGGCATGGGACCTGCTGCGATGACCGCCACTCTCTCGGAGGAAACCAGGGCGCGCGACGCGATCGCCGCCGTCGGCAAGTCGATCTTCGACCGCGGCCTCACCTTCGGCTCGACAGGCAATATCAGCGTGCGGCTTTCGACGGGCGAAATGCTGATGACGCCGACCAACGCCTCGCTCGGCGCGCTCGATCCGGCGCGGCTCTCGCGCTTTTCCGCGGAAGGCGTGCACACCGGCGGCGACAAGCCGACCAAGGAAGCCTTCCTCCACCAGTGCATGTACTGCAAGCGTCCGCAAAGCGGCGCGGTCGTGCACCTGCATTCCACCCATTCCGTCGCCGTCAGCATCCTTGCCGATACCGATCCCGAGGACGTGCTGCCGCCGCTCACCGCCTATTACGTCATGCGGGTCGGCAGGCTGCCGCTGGTGCCCTACTTCCCGCCGGGCGCGACGGCGCTCGCCGAGGCCGTTGCCGCAAGGGCGGAGAAGAGCCATGCCGTGCTCCTGGCGAATCATGGCCCCGTCGTCGCGGGAAAGACGCTCGCGGACGCACAATATGCGACGGAGGAGCTGGAGGAGACGGCAAGGCTTTTCCTCCTCCTGCGCGGCTCCAATATCCGCCCGCTGACGGAAGAGCAGCGCAAGGCGATAGAGGAGAATGCAAGCCGCTAGCGGCGTTCCATCGCGCCGTTCGCCCGGAACCATTCCGCCCCGTCCGCCTTGAAGACATGTTCAGTTGTCCGAACGGCAGGGAGGGATGGAATTGCCGATCATCGCAACGGCCGCCTGGTCTATCCCGAAGGCGGTCGCGCACCGCTTTCCCGAGGAGGGCACGGTTCTCAGCCGGTATGCGGCGGTCTTCAGGGGCGTGGAGATCAACTCCACCTTCTATCGCCACCACAGGCCTTCCACCTATGCCCGCTGGGCCGGGTCTGTGCCGGACGATTTCCGCTTTGCCGTGAAGATACCGAGGGAGATCACCCACGGCCGGAGGCTGCGGGACATCGGCGCACCGTTCCAGCACTTCATCGGGGAGATTTCCCCGCTCGGCGAAAAGACCGGCCCCCTGCTGTGCCAGTTGCCGCCTTCGCTCGCCTTCCATGCCGGGGAGGCGGAGCGGGCGTTCGCGGCGATGCGGCAGGCCCATGCCGGCCCGCTCGCCGTCGAGGTCCGCCACAGGAGCTGGGCATCGGAGCCGGCGCTGACGCTGCTGCGCCGCTATAGGCTGGACCCGGTGCTCGCGAGCCCCGCCCCCGTCTGGCAAGCGGACGATTTTTCCGAGCCGCCGCGATATGTCCGCCTGCACGGCACGCCGCAGATGTACTATTCCAGCTACAGCGACGGGGAGATCGCCGCCTTCGTGCGGCTGCTTGCCGACGATGGCTGGTGCGTCTTCGACAACACGGCCTCCGGCGCTGCCGGCGAAAACGCGCTGGCGATGCTGGAGCTTTGCGGTCAGGGGTGATGCAGCACGCTCATGCCGCCGTCGACTGTCAGGCAGGTGGCGTTCATGAAGGGGCATTCGTCCGAGACCATGAAGAGCGCGGCCCTGGCGATCTCCTCCGGCGACGCGATGCGCCCGCCGGGATGCAGCTTCATCGTCGCCGCTTCCGCGGCGGCCGGATCGGGGAAGCCGTTCCAGTAGTCGACGACCTTCTGCGTGCGCACATAGCCGGGCGCAAGCGCATTCACCCGCACGCCCCTGCCGGCATATTCGAGGCCCAGCGCCTTGGTCATGCCGAGCAGCGCATGCTTGGCGACGGGATAGGGAAAGGTGTGCGGGATGATGGTGAAGGCGTGGGTCGAGGCGATGTTGAGGATGACGCCGCCGCCCTCCTCCAGGAGCCCCGGCAGGACGGCCCTGCTGCAATTCCACGCGCCCTTGAGATTGATGTCGAAGCAGCGCTGCCAGTCGGCATCCGAAAGGTCGAGCGGCTCGGAAAAGACGTTGACCCCGGCATTGTTGACGAGGGCGTTCGGCCGGCCGATCTTTCGCGTTGCGGCAGCGACGGCCTCCTCGATGGCCGCGGCATCGGTGATATCGGCCGCGGCGTGACCGACCCTGCCGCCCGCCGCGCGCAGCCTCTCCGCTTCGCGCGCGAGGAGATCGCCGTCGCGGTCGATCAGGAAAAGGCGTGCGCCTTCGGCAAGGAAGACCTCGGCGATGGTGAGGCCGATCCCCTGCGCCGCGCCGGTCACAACCACCCGCTTGCCGTCCAGTCGTCCAGCCATCCCGTTTCTCCTCAGCGCTCGGCAGATGCCGGATGGTTGCGGACGGCGATCGCGATGTCGCGGGCGGCGATATCCAGCATGCGGTGCGAGCATTCGCGCGCTGCCGCCCTGTCGCGCATGCGCAGCGCCTCGACGAGCCGCCGGTGGATCTCCACCGCCTCGTCGCGCGCATCCGCCGCCTCGTTCGAGGCGTGCAGCGAGAATTCCAGCGCCGCCTGGATGATGCTCGCAAGCTGCATGAAGACCTGGTTGTGGCTGGCCTTCAGCAGGCCGGCATGGAAGGCGACATCCGCCTTCGTGAAGGCTTCGAGGTCCCCTTCGGCATCGCGCATCGCCTGCCAGGCCCGCTCGATCTCGGCCACTTCCTGCACCGTGGCGCGCTCGGCGGCGAATTCCGCGGCGAAGGGCTCGATGGCGCGGCGCGCATCGAGCACGCAGGTCAGAAGATCGAGCTCGAAGATGCGCGGGCCGATCCATTCCAGCACCTGCTGGTCGAGGATGTTCCATTCCTCCTTCGGGCAGACCACCGTGCCGACGCGCGAGCGCCCGCGCACCAACCCCTTGGATTCGAGGATCTTCAGCGATTCCCGGATGACGGTGCGGCTGACGCCGTAGCGCAGGCACAGTTCCGCCTCCGTCGGCAGGAAGGCGCCGATCGGGAAGACGTCGGCACAGATGTCGGTGGCGATCGCCCGTGTCACGTTCTTCTGCACGCGGGGGCGGCGCACGCTCCCCTCGCCTTCGGGCGCATTCGAGCGCCCACTCTGTTCCTGCACGGTCATTCTCCACCCCGTTCCGTCTGCGATGCATACCGCGTTTCCTTCGCGATGGCGACGACCGGATCCGCATCATTCCGACATGAATGTCATACATTGATAGACAATTCATCATACAAAGGCAATTGACGAATATGATGAAAGCCACTACACCCAAGGGACTGCTGGCGCAGTTAATTTGGGAGAGAGACAATGGGCTTTATCAAGACAGCCATTCTGGCTGGCACCGTCGCCGTCATCGCCGCAACCTCCGCCTTCGCTGCCGACGTGAAGATCGGCTTCATCGTGAAGCAGCCGGAAGAGCCATGGTTCCAGGACGAATGGAAATTCGCCGACGTCGCCGCCAAGGAGAAGGGCTTCACCCTGGTCAAGATCGGCGCCGAGGACGGCGAGAAGGTCCAGTCGGCCATCGACAATCTCGGCGCACAGGGCGCGCAGGGCTTCATCATCTGCACCCCGGACGTGAAGCTCGGCCCCGGCATCGTCGCCAAGGCCGCCGCCAACGACCTCAAGCTGATGACCGTCGACGACCGCCTGGTCAACGCCGACGGCAGCCCGATCGAGGACGTGCCGCACATGGGCATCTCGGCCACCAAGATCGGCGAGGCCGTCGGCCAGTCGATCGTCGACGAGATCAAGAAGCGCGGCTGGGACATGAAGGACGTCGGCGCGATCCGCGTCTCCTACGACCAGCTTCCGACCGCGGTCGACCGCGTCGAAGGCGCGCTCTCGGTGCTGAAGGCCGCCGGCTTCCCGGAAGCCAACATCTTCGACGCCCCGCAGGCCAAGACCGACACGGAAGCGGCCCTCAACGCCGCGACGGTCGTTCTCAACAAGAATGCCGGCATCAAGAAGTGGGTGGCCGTCGGCCTCAATGACGAAGCCGTGCTCGGCGCCGTGCGCGCCAGCGAAAGCGTCGGCATTCCCGCCGACAGCATGATCGGCGTCGGCATCGGCGGCGCGGACTCGGCCATCAACGAGTTCAAGAAGCCCGCGCCGACCGGCTTCTTCGGCACCGTGATCATCTCGCCGAAGCGCCATGGCTACGAGACCGCACTCAACATGTACGAGTGGATCGCCAACGGCAAGGAGCCGGAAAAGCTGACGCTCACCGCCGGCCAGATCGCGCTGCGCGACAACTACGAGCAGGTTCGCAAGGACCTCGGCATCGAATAATCATCGTCTCGTGATGATTTCATCCCGGCGGCACCAGCCGCCGGGCCTCCTTGCGGAGCCGACCATGCAGGACTTTCTCGAATTCAGGGCGATATCCAAGGGATATCCCGGCGTGCAGGCGCTCGCCGACGTTTCCTTCTCGGTGAAGAAGGGGGCCGTGCACGGCCTGATGGGCGAAAACGGCGCGGGCAAGTCGACCCTCATCCGCGTGCTTTCCGGCGACCAGTCGGCCGATACCGGCGACATCCTCATCGACAGCAAGCCGCAGCGCTACCGTTCCGTGCGCGATGCCTTCGAGGCCGGCGTCATCGTCATCCACCAGGAACTCCAGCTCGTGCCCGAGCTGACCGTCGCCGAGAACCTCTGGCTCGGCCGCTTTCCCGGCAAGGCCGGCGTCATCGACCGCACGCGCCTGACCGGCGTGGTCAAGGAGAAGCTCGCGGAGATCGGCATCGCCATCGATCCGGCCGCCAAGGTCGCCTCGCTTTCCATCGGCGAGCGCCAGATGGTCGAGATCGCCAAGGCCGTGATGGCCGATGCGCGCGTCATCGCGCTCGACGAGCCGACCTCCTCGCTCTCCTCGCGCGAGAGCGAAATCCTCTTCGCTCTGATCGACCGCCTGCGCGCGCAGGGCAAGGTCATCCTCTACGTCTCGCACCGGCTCGACGAGATTTTCCGCCTGTGCGACAGCCTCACCGTATTGCGCGACGGCAAGCTGGCCGCCCACCATCCTGATATATCCGAGGTGACGCGCGACCAGATCATCGCCGAAATGGTCGGCCGCGAGATTTCCAACATCTGGGGTTTTCGCCCGCGCGAGCGCGGCGCGGTCCGGCTTGAGGTCAGGGACCTTGCCGGGCGCAAGCTGCGCACGCCGATCAGCTTCTCCGTCCGCCAAGGCGAGATCCTCGGCTTCTTCGGCCTCATCGGCGCCGGCCGCAGCGAGATGGCCCGCCTCGTCTACGGCGCGGACAGCCGGTCGCAGGGCACCGTCAGCGTCGACGGTAAGGCCGTCACGCCGGACAGCCCGCCGCAATCGATCCGCTCCGGCATCGTGCTCTGCCCGGAGGACCGCAAGTCCGACGGCATCGTGCAGGGCCGCAACATCGAGGAGAACATGGCAATCTCCTCGCGACGGCATTTCTCCCCCTTCGGCCTTCTCCAGCCGAAGAAGGAGGCCGAGCTTGCCGAACGCTTCATCGCGAAGCTGCGCGTGCGCACGCCCTCGCGCAAGCAGGACATCGTCAACCTGTCGGGCGGCAACCAGCAAAAGGTCATCCTCGGCCGCTGGCTTTCCGAGCAGGGCGTCAAGGTGCTCATCATCGACGAGCCGACGCGCGGCATCGATGTCGGCGCCAAGTCGGAAATCTACGAAATCCTCTATGAGCTCGCCGGCCAGGGCATGGCCATCGTCGTCATCTCCAGCGAGCTGCCGGAGGTGATGGGCATCACCGACCGCATCATGGTCATGTGCGAGGGCAAGGTCGCGGCAAATATCGAGCGGGCCGATTTCGACGAGCGCCGCATCCTCGCCGCCGCCCTTCCCGATGTGGCCCCCGATGGGGCCAATGCCAGCGAACTTCCCAACCAGCAGGTCCAGTCCCGATGACGTCCTTGAAAAAACTCCTCCTCGGCGAGCAGGGCCTCGTCGTCATCTTCGCCGTCGCCTTCGCCATCGTGGCACTCACGGTTCCGAACTTCCTGACCGAGCGCAACATGCTGGGCCTGCTGCAGTCGGTCGTCACCATCGGTATCGTCGCCTGCACCATGATGTTCTGCCTCGCCTCGCGCGACTTCGACCTTTCGGTCGGCTCGACGGTCGCCTTTTCCGGCATGATCGCCGTCATGGCCTCGAACGCCTCGGGCTCGATCGTCGTCGGGCTTGTCGCCGCGCTCCTGTGCGGCGGCGCCGTCGGCTTCGTCAACGGCCTCGTCATCGCCCGCTTCCGCATCAATGCGCTCATCACGACGCTCGCCACCATGCAGATCGTGCGCGGCTTCGCGCTGATCGCCTCGGACGGGCGCGCCGTCGGCATCAACGATCCCGGCTTCTACCAGCTCGCCCTCTCCAAGTTGCTCGGCATCCCGACGCCGATCTGGGTCATGGCGATCTTCTTCATCGTCTTCGGCTTCGTACTGAACCGCACCGTCTTCGGCAAGAACACGCTGGCGATCGGCGGCAATCCGGAGGCCTCGCGCCTTGCCGGCGTCGACGTCTCCAAAATGCGCATCTGGATCTTCGCGCTGCAGGGCCTCGTCTGCGCCGTCGCCGGGGTTCTGCTCGCCTCGCGCATCACCTCCGGCCAGCCGAACGCCGCCACCGGCCTCGAGCTCTCGGTCATCTCGGCCTGCGTGCTCGGCGGCGTGTCGCTTGCCGGCGGCCGGGCTGCCATGACGGGCGTCATCGTCGGCGTGCTCATCATGGGCATTGCCGAGAACGTCATGAACCTCCTCAACATCCAGGCCTTCTACCAGTATGTCGTGCGCGGCCTGATCCTGCTGCTCGCGGTCCTGCTCGACAACCTGCGCTCGGCCGCCGCCGGCCGGCGCGGCTGACGCCGTGGCGGAGGATGTCGTCCGCCTCGAAAGGAACGGGCTCACCGTCGACGTGAGCCCGCTCGGCGGCGCCATCCTCGCCGCGCACTGGCACGGCGTCCCCATCCTTGCGCCGACACCATCGCCGGGCCTTGCCTCGCAGGTCTTCGGCGCGGAAGCCTGCTTTCCGCTCGTTCCCTTCGGCAACCGCATCGAGGGCAACGCCTTCCGCTTTGCCGGCGAAACTTATGCGCTGGCGCCGAACACCGCCGATCCGCTCGTCCTGCACGGCGACGGCTGGCTTCGGCGCTGGTCGATCCTGCGGCAAGAACCGCACGGTATCGTCTTCCACGACCGGCACGAGGCGGGCAGCACCTCCCCTTTCGCCTACGAGGCCACGCAGGCCATCACACTCGGAGAGGACAGCCTGACACTGTCGCTCACCATCGCCAACAGGGCGCCGCGAGCACTGCCTTACGGCCTCGGCTTCCATCCCTATTTTCCGCGAACGCCGAAGATGCGGCTCGTCGCCCGGGCGGAACGCTTCCGGCCGGAACGGGAAAGCCACCTGTCGGGCGCTGCCGGCCCGCTGCCGCGGGATCTCGACCTTGCGGCAGGCACGACGCTGCCGGACCGCTGGCTGAACAACGCCTTCGACGGCTGGGACGGGCGCGCGCGGATCGAATGGCCGGAGACCGGCCTTGTCTTGTCGCTGGAGGCCGGCGAAGGCCTCCGCCATTTCGTCATCTATTCGCCTTCGGCATCGGACGGGTTCGTCTGCTTCGAGCCGATGAGCCACCGGCCGAACGCCCACCATGACGACGAGGGCGGCGGCCTCGTCGCGCTCGCGCCGGGTGCCGAACTTGGCGGGCGGATGACCTTGCGTTTGACGGAAACCGGCCGCCCTACTTCCGTGTGAAGCTGAAGGTGAAGTGGCTGCCCCGGTGATAGTCACGGGCGAAGTTGACCGGCGCGCCGACGGCGTTGAAACAGGTCTCGGTGATCAGCAGCGCGGGGCCGAAATTCCTGAGGTCGTGCCGCTCGACGGCATCGTCGGGAAGCATCACGGCCGAGACGTTCGCCGCCGACATGCGCGGGCGGTTGCCGTATCGCTCGAGCAGGTCCATCAGCGACCCGGTCCAGTCCACGTCGTAGAGCCTGCCCGCGACGATGCCGCGCGGCACGTAGTCGATGCAATAGAGGATCGGCTCCTCGTCGTGCAGGCGCAGGCGCTCGATGCGGATGACGCGGTCGGCCGCGCCGAGCCGCAGGCATTCCGCGACATGCCTGTCGGGCGCCTCCTCCGAGATCGACAGGACCTTGTTGACGGTGCGGTAGCCGTACTGCCGCGCCATGTCGGTCACGCTCTCGAAGACGGTGATCGGCCGGTCGACCTGCACGGCGGAAAGCGCGGAGACGAAGCGGCCGCGGCCGTGCTCCACATAGATCACGTCATCCTGCTCCAGCAGCTTCAGCGCCTCGCGCAGCGCCGGGCGCGAAATGCGGAAGCGCTGGGTGAGCTGCGCCTCGGTCGGCAGCCTGTCGCCCGGCTTCAGCCCCTCCTCCCGGATGAGATCGGCGATCCGGTCCCTGAGCTGGACGGCGAGCGTGCGCGAATCGCGAAGGGGTTCTTCCACCGCCTGCCTCGTTCGATGATTGGTTTCCTCTTCTTGTCTGACGAATCCCGGAGGGTCAAGCGGAAGGCGGGAAAACCCGGAGGACGCAGCCGCCCTCGCCATGCTCCGTCCTATGCCAGCGGGCCCGGCTTGACGGCGCGAAACCATGATGTCAGTTGTCTTACAACTTTGATCCATCTATCGGGGCATGACATGCTGAATTTTGACGAACAGAGATTCCTTCGCATCCAGTCGGGCGCGGTCGGCCTGCAGAAACGGCTGGAAACGGTGATCGCCTCCTGCCTTGCGGCCGGCGCGGAGAACATCTTCTTCCTCGGCACGGGCGGCGCGGCGATCCTGATGCAGCCGGCAGCGCAGCTCCTCCAGCGCCGCTCGCGCTTTCCCGCCTTCATCGACATGCCGGCCGAACTCGTCATCACCGGCTCGGCGCACCTGACGGAAAAGTCGATCGTCGTGATGCCCTCCCTTTCCGGCACGACGAAGGAGAGCGTGGCGCTCCTTGCGAAGCTGAAGGAGACCGGCGCGACCGTCCTCACGCTCGTCGGCCACGCGGAAACGCCGCTCGGCAAGGGTGGCGACCATGTCTTCGTGAACTTCGCCGAGGACGACACGTCCTGCGAATCCTTCTATCTGCAATCCCTCTTCATCGCGCTCGCCGTCATGAAGCACCGCGGCGAGATCGCCAACCACGACGCGATCGTCGCCGAGCTCGCCCTGATGCCGGACCTGCTTCTGGAGGTGAAGCGTGCCTACGAGCCGAAGGCCGAGGCCTTCGCGAAGGTGCTGGCGGGCGCGGATTACCACATCGTCACCGGCGCGGGGAACGTCTGGCCGGAGGCCTTCTACTACGGCATGTGCATCCTGGAAGAGATGCAATGGATCCGCACCCGGCCCGTGCATGCCTCGGACTTCTTCCACGGCACGCTGGAACTGGTGGAGAAGGGCGTCAGCGTCATCCTCTTCAAGGGCGAGGATGCCCTGCGGCCGCTGGCCGACCGCGTCGAGACCTTCGCGCCGACCTATACCGACAGGCTGACCGTGCTCGATACCGCCGAATTCGACCTGCCCGGCATTTCGCCGGAGGTGCGGGCGCTCGTCTCGCCGGTGCTGCTGGCGACCGTGCTCGAGCGCATCAGCGCCCATCTCGAAGTCCTGCGCGACCATCCGCTGACAACGCGCCGCTACTACAAGCGCGTCGCCTACTGAAAACCGCGGCTTGACGCATGCCCCTCCCAGGCCGCGAATGCACCATCCGCATTCGCGGCCTTGTCGCCCATCGAGACCCGCATGAAGACCTTCCGCTTCGCCGCCGTCGGCGACAATTGCATCGACCGCTACCGTCCCCCCGTCTCGCAGGCGCTTGTCGGCGGAAACGCGGTGAACGTCGCGGTGCAGCTTGCGCTTCTCGGGCATGCCGCCTTCTATTTCGGCGCCGTCGGGCCGGACGATGCGGGGCGCCACACACGGCGGCTTCTGGAGGAGAACGGCGTCGACGTCACGCATCTGCGCGAGCGTCCCGGCGTGACGGCCTATACGGACATCGAGACGCTGCCCTCCGGCGACCGGGTCTTCCTCCACGAGGACTTCGGCGTCTGCACCGGCTACCGCCCCGATGCCGCCGGGATCGCCGTCCTTGCGACCATGGACCATGTGCATATCGGCTGGATGGACGACGGCGGCGCGCTGCGCCGCGCGCTTGCGGGCGCGGGCGTCAGCGTCTCGCAGGACATTTCCGTCAATGCCGACCCGGCCAATCTCGGCACCGAGGGCCTTTCCATCGCCTTCGCCTCGGCGGGCGACGACGATGCGGCCCTGGAGGCCCTGCTGCAACGCCTTGGCGACGACGGCGTGCCGCTCGCCGTCGTCACCCGCGGCGGCAGGGGATCGGTGGCGAGCAACGGCAAGGTGCGCGTCGAGGCAGGCGTAAGGCCTGTGGAGGTCGTCGATACGACCGGGGCGGGCGACAGCTTCATCGCCGGCTTCCTCGCCGCGCATATCGCCGGCCTGCCGCTTCCCGATCGCCTGGCAGCGGGGCGGGACCGGGCCGCGCGCACCTGCACCCATGTCGGCGGGTTCCCGCAAGTGCCGCAGCCGCTTTGACGCGCCCTACTTCAGGACGAGCCAGCCCGAGACGATGATGATCGCCGCGCCGGCGAGCGTGTGCATCTCCACCGGCGTTGCAAAGAGAATGAGGCCGTAAAGGCATCCCCAGATGATCTGGCTATACTGGAACGGCGCGACCACGGAGGCCTCGCCGACGCGGAAGGCCCGCACCAGCAGCGCGTGGCCGCCCAGCATCATCGCCCCGCCGACGGCGCCAAGAAGAAGGTCTGCGGAAGCCGGCATTACCATTCCGCCGGAGGCTGCCGCGACGGAAAGGGCGACCGGCGCCAGCACGACGAAGAGGCTCGCAACGAGCGCCTCGTCCGTCTCGGCCACTTTCGCACGGCGCAGCAGGATGAGCGAAAGGGCGAAGAAGACCGCCGAGCCGAAGGCGGCCGCATGGCCGAGATTGAGCGGCGCCACGCCGGGCTTCAGCGCCACCACGACGCCGGCGAACCCCACCAGCACGCCCGCCCAGCCGATGGCCGAAAGCCGCTCCCGCAGGAAGACGAAGCCGAGGACGGCGACGAGGATCGGCGTCAGGAAGGCGATGAGATAGGCATCCGCCAGCGGCAGCCGCGCGAAGGCGTAGTGGATCAGCAGCGTGTCGAGCGCAAGCAGCAGCGCCCGCCAGAAGGCGAGCGACGGCTGGCGCGGCACGAGGCGATGCAGGCGGCCGGTGGAAAGCGCATGGAGCAGAAGCAAGGCAAGCGCGGCGGCGGTGACGAGGAACGTCACCTGCGGCGCCGGCATCGCCGCGGTCATGATCTTCACGACGGCATCCGTCGCCGAGAAGATGGAGAAGGCGGCAAGGACGAGCACCGCGCCGCGCCCGTTCGACGGCGTGAAGGGAGCGCCGCCCTCCATTGCGGAGGCGTCAGCGGGCATTGAAGCGTCCAAAGCGTTCCTCGATGCGGGACTGGGCATATTCCAGGCAGATCGACAGGATCCAGTAGATCATCGAGGCGGTGATCAGCATCTCGATGTGGCGGAACTCGGTCTGGCCCTGGGTGCGGGCGAGATACATGATCTCCCAGACGCCGACGACAGACACGAGCGAGGAATCCTTCAGCATGGCGATGAACTGGTTGCCGGTCGGCGGGATGATCACCCGCATGGCCTGCGGCAGGATGACGAGCGCCATGGTCTGCGCCGGGCTGAGGCCGAGCGCCGTCGCCCCCTCCGTCTGCCCGCGGTTGATGCTCTGGATGCCGGCGCGGAAGATTTCTGTCATGTAGGCGCCGTAGCAGAGCGACAGCGCCAGGATGCCGGCCGGCACGGCGCTGATCACATAGCCGACCTGCGGCAGGCCGAGATAGATGATGTAGATCTGCATGAGCAGCGGCAGGCCGCGGAAGAGCGAGGTGTAGAAGGTCGCAAGGCCGTAGATGACGCCGTTGCTCGACAGTTTCGCGATGGCGCCGGCGAGCGCGATCACCGTGGCGATGACGATGGAAATGGCGGAGATGTAGAGCGTCGTCGTCACGCCCTGCGTGATGAGGAAGCCGATCTTCTTGGCGATGAAGGCGAAGGAGAGATCGAAGGAATAGAAGAACAGCATCAGGAGCACGAACAGCTCGATCCAGACCGCGACGACCTGCTGGCGCCGCGAAAGCTGGCGCAATGCCTTCCAGTTGGCGGCGAGGATGAGCGCGATCAGCAGCGCGGAGACCAGACGGCCCGCCGCCGGGTTCTCGCCGAGCCAGCTTGCCGAGGGCGGCAGGAGATGGCCGATCCAGGCCGAGCTGATGCCCATGGAATAGAGCCCCGCCACGACGACGGCGAGAACCATGAGGACCCCTGCCCGCCGCGAGGCTTCGGGATAGGTGAGTATCAGACGACCGATCATGTTCCGCCCTTCCTTCTTACGCCGCGCGTTCGCGCCACCAGTCCTGCGCCTGGAGCTTCCAATAGGTGAGCTGGGCGACCGCAAGGCCCGCAAGGCCTCCGGCCCAGACGAGGCCGAAGGGCTCGTAGAGCCGGTAGCGCTCGCTTGTCCCGAGAATGCCTTCCGCGATGACCTTGCCGCCGATCGCCGTCGTATTGAGGCCGTGGCCGCCGAAGGCGGTGCAATACCAGACGCCGGGGCTCATCCGCCCGATCTGGGGCATGAGGTGGCGGGCATAGGACATGAGCCCCGACCAGGCGAGCTCCGTCCTGAGGCCGGCAAGCTGCGGATAAGTGCCGACCATTTCGGCGCGCAGCTCCTTCACGAGGCCGGCGGTCGAGGCGGCATGGGTGGTGATGCGGCCGCCCCAGAGGACGCGCCGGCCGTCGTCGATCACGCGGTAATAGTCGCCGGCCCGGCGATTGTCGCCGATGGCGTCCGTCGTGGCGATGGCCGAGGCGATCAGCTCCGGAGCCTCCTCGCTGACCATGACATAGGTGGCGATGGGCAGGAAGGCGCGCTTCAGCCGGCCGTTGAGCGGGCCGGTATAGCCGCCCGTCGTGAAGAGGACGTCGCGCGCCTTCACCGCGCCGCCGGCCGTCGTCAGCCGTTTTTCCGCACCCCCGAGATCGGTGGCCGTCACCGGCGACTGCTCGCAGATGCGCCCGCCGAGCCGCTCGATCTCGCGCGCGAGGCCGCGCAGATAGTTGAGCGGGTGCATGTGGAAGGCATCGGGATTGCGCAGCGCCTGGAAGTAGCGTTCCGACTTCAGCACCGCGCGGACCGCGTCGCGGTCCATGTATTCGAGCTCGTAGCCGTATTCCCGCTGCACCTCCTCGGCATAGGCCTTGAGGCTTGCGCCGTCGTCGTAGCGCAGCACACTCATGATGCCCGGCACGGGCCTGGCATCGGCAATGCCGAGCGTGCGGATGTTGTCGCGGACGAAATCCACGCCCTCGACGGAAAGAAGGTGGAGCTGGCGCGCCTTCTCCTTGCCGGCGATACGGGCGATCTCCTCGCCGCCCGTCGCATAGCCGGGGCTGACGAAGCCGCCGTTGCGGCCGGAGGCGCCGAAGCCGACGCTTTCGGCCTCCAGCACCGTGACGCTCCTGCCGGCACGGGCAAGCTGCAGGGCCGCCGAAAGGCCGGCAAGGCCGCCGCCGACGATCGCCACGTCGCATTCCACCGTGCCCGAAAGCGCCGGCCGCGCCGTCTGGTCAGCCATGGTGCGTTTGTAATAGGTATCCGGATAGGCCATGTCGCTCCCCCTCAGGCATGGGGCGCGGGCACGAATGCCCGCGCCGAAAGTTCCGGCAGCCTCAGTCGGCGCTGTAGTCCTTGCCGTACCACTTGGTGGTCAGCGCGGCGAGCGTGCCGTCCTTCTTCATCTCCTCGATGATGCCGCCGACCTTGGCGGTCCATTCGGCATCGCCCTTCTCGGCGATGACGACGAGCGGCTCGCGGAAGGCATATTCGCCCTCGATGACCTTGACCGGGTAGCCGTTCTTGATGGCGTTCATCGCCGTCTGCTCCGGCGCGATGACCGCGTCGAGGCGCACGCCGTTGCCGAGGCGCAGGTCGTCGAAGGGCAGCATGGAATCGGCGAAGGTGCGCACCTCGCCGGGCTCCAGCTTGTATTCGATCGGCGGCAGGCCCGGCGCGTCGATCTCCAGGCGGCGGTTGATGAAGTCCTCCGAGGTCGTCGCCGTCTCGACGCCGATCACCTTGCCGTTGAGGTCGGTGACGGTCTTGGCGTCGCTGTCCTTGTGGACCACGTAGACATAGGGGCTGTAGTAGTAGATGCCGACGAAGTCGATGACCTGGGCGCGCGCCTTGGTCGGCGTCACGGAGCCGACGCCGAGGTCGTAGCGCCCCTGCCAGCGGCCGCCCGTCAGCGTCGCCCAGTCCGGCGTCTCGAAGCTGACCTCGACGCCGAGGCGCTTGGCGATCTCGCGCGAGACGTCGATGTCGAAGCCGACCATCTCGTTGTTGTCGTCGAGATAGCTCTGGGGCGGCCAGCCGCTGTTGGTGGCGACGACCATCGCCTTCTTCTCCATCACACGGTCCAGCGTCTGGCCGGCATGGGCCGAGACGGCGGCAGCGACGAAAGCGGCCCCTACGGCCAATCGCATGAAGAGCTTTTTCATGTGTCCTCCTTGTGATCCGTCAGCCTGGATCCCCATTTATGTAAGTTGTCTGACAACCATATGTCTCAATACCCCTCGACCGGAGTCAAGGGGCTTGCCCGTCGTCTTCATGAAAGATTCAGATTATCGCATGCCCGCGCGCAATGACCTTGCGGCGCGCCGGCCTTTGCCTACCGGCTTGCGAGCGTGAAGAGAAGGAGAAGGGCGGCGGCACCCGCCATGCGCTGCCAGAGGGGCATCGCCCGCCCGCGGCGGGCCCTTGCGCGAAGGCGGTCCCGCAATGCCGCAAGGTCGGCGCGCAGGGCCGCAAGGTCGCGGCGCGCGCGGTTTTCGGCCGAGCGGGCCTCCATGTCCTCGATTTCCTCGAGGTGTTCCCGCCACTGCGCATCGCTTTCGAAACCGTGCCTGCGGATGTCCGTCATGGTCGACCTTTCGGGCAAGCACCGCCCCCGGGCGCAGGGCGAACCGGGGGCGGTGGGGATCAGTTGTCCTCGTCGCGGACCTTCTTTGCCTCTTCGGCATCGGTCCGGCCGGCGGGGATGGACGTGGTCGTCACGGAAACCGGGTCGGAGCCCGGAAAGGTTTCCTTAAGGCCCTCGTTGAGGGCGTCTTTCGGCGGCCGTTTCTTCTGTTCCTGCTTGAGGGATTCGACCGCCGGGGAAGAACGATGGCTTTCCAAGTCATTTCTCCTTCGTTGCCGGATTTCAACGGAAGAGCGGCCGTTTTGTTCCACCGCATGCTCCCTGCGAAGACCATGCGGTGGACATCACGGAATTCAGCAGCGGTCGATGTAACGGCGGCCGTAGCGGTCGCGATAGTAGCACTGGCCGGGCTGGTCTTCGACGCTGCCGATCAACGCGCCGGCGACACCGCCAACGGCTGCGCCGACCGCGGCACCGCGGACATTGCCGGTCGCAACCCCGCCGACGACGGCGCCCGTCGCCGCACCGACCCCGGCGCCCCGTTCCGTTGCGGTACAGGCGGCAAGCGACATGCCGATGCAGGCAATAAGGATCATCTTCTTCATCGTAGCCTCCGTGTTTCAACGAGCGGATAACCCGCAGAAGCCCGGTAAGTTCCGACGAAGCGGAACCTTGACGCAAAACGCCGGGGCACCGCCCCGGCGTTTTCCTCTCCGCGCTTAGCGCGAGGTCAGGTCGTCGGGCAGTTCGGCATTGTGGAACTCGCGATAGATGTCGCGCAGCACCTTGTTGTCGAAATTGGTCTTGACCCACTTGTCGAGCCATTCCTTGAGCGCCGTCTCGCCCTTCGGGATGCCGATGCCGAGAACGGTTTCCTTCTGGATGAACTTCGTCTCCAGCGGGTTGCTCGCCATCTTCTTGTTGATACCGTTGATGACCGCCGACTGGCTGGAGAGGATGTTCACCTGGCCGGAAACGACGGCCGTGATCAGCGTCGCATCGTCCTCGAAGCGGACGATATCGGCGCCCGGCGCATTGGCCGTGATGTCCTGGTCGTTGGTCGTGGCGCGCGTCACGGCGATGCGCTTGCCGGCAAGGTCCGCATAGTCCTTGATCGCAACGTCCGCCGGGGCGGCGACGACGAGCGCCAGCGTCGCATAGGGAACCGAATAGTCGATCGCCTTCTTGCGCTCGTCGGTGATGCCGAGCGAGGAGACGACCATGTCGGCCTTGCCCGTCTGGACCGAGGGAACGCGGGCGGCATTGGTGATTTCCACCAGTTCCAGCTCGACGCCGAGGTCCTTGGCGATCAGCTTCGCGGTCTCGACGTCCGAGCCGGTCGGCTTCAGGTTCTCGTCCACGAAGGAATATTCCGGAATGCCCATCGCCACGGCGATGCGCACCTTGCCGGCCTTCTTGATGTTGTCCAGCACATCGGCATTGGCGACCGATGCGAAGGCCAGAAGGCTTGCGCCGGCCAGGACGGCCAGTTTCGAGATCATTTTCGTCGGCATGTGAGTCTCCTCTCTCGTTGATCCGACCCTGCGCGAAAGCGCAGGTCCTCCTCCTTGAATTCAAAGCTCCTCGGCCATGAACTCCTTCAGTTCCGGCGTCTGCGGGTTGGAGAGGATGTCTGCCCCTCCCGTCTCCCAGACCTTGCCGGTATGCATGTAGATGACGCGGTTGGCGGCCCGCTTGGCGAAGCCCATCTCGTGGGTGACGACGATCATCGTCATACCGCCGCGGGCCAGGTCCTCCATCACGCGCAGCACCTCGCCCGTCAGCTTCGGGTCGAGCGCGGACGTCACCTCGTCGAACAGCATCACCTTCGGCTGCATGGCGAGCGAGCGGGCGATGGCCACGCGCTGCTGCTGGCCGCCGGAAAGCTGCTCGGGATAGCTGTCGATCTTCTCCGAAAGGCCGACCTTGGCGAGCACGGGCTTGGCGACCTCGTAGGCCTCGTCCTTGCGCATGCCCTTCACGCGGCGCAGCGCCAGCATGATGTTCTGCGCCACCGTCATGTGCGGGAAGAGGTTGTAGCTCTGGAACACCATGCCGATATCGCGGCGCAGCGCCCGCACGTCGAGCTTCGGATCCTCGACGCGATGGCCGCACACCTCGATGGAGCCGCCCTGGATCGTCTCGAGCTGGTTGATGCAGCGCAGCGCCGTCGACTTGCCCGAGCCCGACTGGCCGATGAGCGCGACGACCTCGCCGGAATTGATCTCGAAGGACACGCCCTTCAGCACTTCCAGCTCGCCGAAGCGCTTGACGACATTGGTGAGTTTAACGGCGACCGACATTGAGTTTCCTCTCGAGCGAACGGCTCCATGCCGACAGCGGGTAGCAGACGCAGAAGTAGAAGAAGGCTGCGACGCCGAAGACCAGGAAGGGCTGGAACAGCGAGTTGTTGATGACCTGGGCCGCGCGCGTCAGCTCCAGGAAGCCGACGACGGAGGCGAGCGAGGTGTTCTTGACGAGTTGCACCAGGAAGCCGACCGTCGGGGGCGTCGCGATCTTCAGCGCCTGGGGCAGGATGACGTCCTGCAGGGCCTGCCAGCGCGTCAGGCCGAGGCATTCGGCCGCCTCGAACTGCGTCTTGGCGATGGACCCCACGGCCCCGCGCCAGATCTCGCCGAGATAGGAGCTGGTATAGACCATCATGCCGAGGCCGGCGGCGGCGAGCGGCGGCACCGAGATGCCGAAGACGCCGAGGCCGAAATAGAGGATGAACATCTGGATCAGCAGCGGCGTGCCCTGCACGATCTGGATATAGACGAGCGCCACGCGCCGCAGCCAGCGGAAGCGCGAGATGCGGGCCAGCATCACGAAGAAGCCGGCAACGCCCCCGAGGATGAACGCGAGCGCGGACAGGATGACCGTCCACAGGAGGCCATCGAGCAGGTAGATCAGGTGGTTGGTGGAAAAGGCTCCGAACATCCTGACCCTCACACGCCGAGCCCGAGCCGGCGACGGCGCGGGAATGCGATGAGGCCGAGCCCGAAGAAGGCGGCGCGCATCAGGTAGGTGATCGCGATATAGAGCAGCGCGACGACGAAATAGGTCTCCAGCGAGCGGAAGGTGTTCGACTGGATGTTGTTGGCGACCCCCGTCAGCTCCTCCGCGGAGATCTGCGAGCAGATCGAGGTCGCCAGCATCATCAGGATGAACTGGCTGGAGAGCGAGGGATAGACCCGCTCGATGGCCGGCAGCATGATGATGTCGCGGTAGATCTGGAACTTCGAGAGGCCGAGCGCCTGTGCCGCCTCGATCTGGCTCGGATGGATGGAATCCATGCCGGCGCGCACGATCTCGGCCGTATAGGCGCCCACGTTGATGACCATCGCGAAGACCGAGGCTGCGATGATCGGCATGCGGATGCCGACCGACGACAGGCCGAAGAAGATGAAGAAGATCTGCACGATGAAGGGCGTGTTGCGGACGGCCTCGATATAGACGCCGACGACCGCACGCAGAACGGCGACCTGGGAGCGGCGGGCAATCGCGCAGGCGATGCCGATCCCCAGGCCGATGATCACCGAGAACACGGTGATCTCGATGGTGGTCAGCGCGCCCGACAGGAAGCTCTGCCAATAGGGCAGGAGTGCCCCGAAATCGAACTGATAGTGCATTTCCTCCTCCAATGCGTGCGGATCACGCTGCGGCTAGCGGGCGAGCCAGCCCCCATCCACCGGGATGACCGTTCCGTGGACGTAGTCGGACGCGGCCGACGCCAGGAAGACGGCCGCTCCTCCAAGCTCGGCCGGCGTCCCCCAACGCCCGGCCGGTATGCGTGCGAGGATCGCCGCGCTGCGGTCCGGGTCCTCCCGCAGGGCCGTCGTGTTGTTGGTCGAGAAATAGCCCGGTGCGATGGCGTTGACGTTGACGCCCCTGCCCGCCCATTCGCAGGCGAGCAGCTTCGTGATGCCGGCAAGGCCGCTCTTGGAGGCCGTGTAGGACGGGATGCGGATGCCGCCCTGGAAGGACAGGAGCGAGGCGATGTTGACGATCTTGCCGCTGCCCTGTTCGAGCATGTGGCGGCCCGCCGCCTGCGACAGGAAGAACGCCGTCTTCAGGTTGGTGTCGATGACGGCGTCCCAATCCTCTTCCGTGAAGTCGACGGCGTCGGCCCGCCGGATGATGCCCGCATTGTTGACGAGGATATCGAGGCGGCCGAGGGCCGAGAGCGTCTCGGCGACGATGGCCTTGACGGGTTCGATGGTCGAAAGGTCGGCCTTGATGGCGTGAAAGCGGCTGCCCGCCTTCGAGACCAGGGCTTCCGTTTCCTCCATCGAGGAACGGCCGACGGCGGCAATCGACGCGCCCGCTTCGGCAAGCGCCACGGCGATCGCCTGGCCGATGCCGGTATTGGCGCCGGTGACGATGGCGGCGCGGCCGGAAAGATCGAAAGGATTGGCCATCGTCCTACCTCAGGTCCGCGATCGCGATATGGTCCATGTCGGTGAAGCTCTTGTTGTCACCGCCCATCGCCCAGATGAAGCTGTAGTTCTTCGTGCCGGCGCCCGAATGGATCGACCAGGGCGGCGAGATGATCGCCTGCTCGTTGGCGACCAGCATATGGCGCGTCTCCTGCGGCTCGCCCATGAAATGGAAGACGCGCTGGTCGGCATCGAGGTCGAAATAGAGATAGGCCTCCATGCGCCGGTCGTGCGTGTGGGCGGGCATGGTGTTCCAGACGCTGCCCTCCTCGATCATCGTGAAGCCCATGGTGAGCTGGCAGGACTGGCAGACCTCGGGATGGATGAACTGGTAGATCGAGCGCTTGTTGGCGGTCGCCGCCTCGCCGGGCGTCAGGTGGCGCGCCTTGTCGCGGGTGAGCAGCACCGTCGGATGGGCCTGATGGGCCGGCGTGGAGACGAGATAGAACTTGGCCGGCGCGTCGGCGTCGACGCTTTCAAAGCGGACATCGCCTGCACCCTTGCCGACATAGAGGCAATCGTATTTCGAAAGCGCGTGGCGCGTCCCGCCGACGACGACATGGCCGGCCCCGCCGACATTCAGGACGCCCAGCTCGCGCTCGGCCAGGAAGCTGTCCTGGCCGATCTCCTTCGGCGCGCCGAGGGCGAGCGCCTCGCCGAGCGGCGTCGCGCCGCCGACGACCATGCGGTCGTAATGGGAATAGGTGAGCCGGATCTCGCCGGCGGCAAACACCGTCTCGATCAGGAAGTGCCGGCGCAGCGTCTGCGTGTCGTAACCGCGGACCGCTTCGGGATGGGAGGCGTGACGCACCTCGATCTTCATGGGTTCTTCTCCTTCTGTTCGGCGGATGCCACGGGAGATTTCGCATCCTCGATGAAATAGTTCGGGTCCCAGATCTCGGCCGTCTCGACCTCGCCGAGCAGCTTGCCGAGATGGAAGCCCATGGCGGCCGTAGCGCCCGCCTTGTCGCCGGCCTTCATGCAGTCGATCACGGCCGAATGCTCCTCGATGACGCGGGCAAGACGCCCCTCCTGCGGCAGGGTGAGGAGGCGGTAGCGGTCCGAATGGACCTTGACCTGCTGGATGAGGGCCCAGATGCCCGGAAAGCCGGCGATATCGCTGATCAGCTTGTGGAAATCGTTGTCGAGCACATGGAAGGCGGCGACGTCGTCGTCCCGCACGCAGGCGCCGAGATCGGCAAGGTTGCGCTCCAGCGCGCGAAGGCCCGCCGGCGTCATCTTCTCGACGGCGATGGAAACGGTCGTGTCCTCCAGCGCCTTGCGCACCAGGATCGCCTCGTAGAGGGCGTGGCGCGGGATGCGCGAGACGAAGGTGCCCGACTGCGGGAAGACGTCAACGAGGCCTTCGTCGGAAAGCCGCAGCATCGCCTCGCGGATCGGCGTCCGGCTGACGCCGAACTCGGCCTCCAGTTCCTTCTCGTTCAGGAGGTCCATCGGCTTGCGGCGGAGCGAGATGATGTCGTCGCGCAGCGCATTGTAGACGAGCGTCGCCGCACGCGGGGCCGCCGCGCGCTGATGGGAGATCGGCGTGACGCCGGCAAGCGAACGCTTCCTGCGGGCCTGGGTCACGACAAGACCCTCCCCGCCCGCACAACGATATGACGCCCGTTCCTGCCCACCGACCAGCACCTCCGTTTGATCGACAGAAGTAGTATATTAGTATCCAACTAAGCGCAACAGTCTTCGCAAGAAAATTGGAGACGCCCTCCGAAAACGCGATTCCGCGCGCCATCGGATCGTGCCTTTCCCATTGAAAAAGCTCGGCAATTATCGACAGGGATTTTGGCGGGAAGAAGAGACGGCCGCGGCCTTCTGCTTTATGCTGGCAGGTTTTCCGTCAGGCGGAATTCCGGGCTCCAGCCAAGTTCCGCGACGGCCTTGGCCGTCGCGACCGCGTCGTTCGGCTCGACGATGTTGAAGGCGCCCGGCCGGCCGCGGTCGACCGCTAGGAATGCGGCATAGGCGGCCGCATCCACATGGAGCGGCAGGGCGGCGGGAGGTGCCGCAAAGCCGGTGCCCGGCCCATAGATCCGCCCGTAGCGCAAGATGAGCCCTTCGATCGGCGCGGCGTTCAGAACGCTTTCCTCCAGCATAACGACGCCGCGCCTGGTGACGTCGAGCGCGTCGACGGCGCCGGTGTAAAGGGGCGACGCCTCGGTGAAGGGCTGCGGGCCGGGCGCATAGACCCAGGCAAGGCTCTGGGCGATCAGCCGGCGAACGTCAGCGGCCAAGGCGGCGCGGACGAGGTTGCGCGTTCCCTCTTCCCGCACGCGCGCATTGGCCTTCAACGCCGCCTCCATCAGCGCGGGGTCGAGACCGGGCGGCAGGGCGGTGAGCTGGTGGATGACGACCTCCGGCCGGGCCGCCGCCACCGCACGGTGCAGCGCATCCGCATCGAAGACATCGACGACCACGGGCTCGATGCCGCTTCGGGCCAGCGCCTCCGCCCTCGCCGGGGAGCGGGTCGTCCCGGTGACGTGGTGGCCGGCCTGTAGCAGCAGGGGCGTGAGGCGCTTGCCGATCGCGCTCGTGGCGCCTGCGAGAAAGATCCTCTTGCCCATGGCTTTTCTCCTGCATCGCGATAATATCAGAACTCGAATATCATATAAGAGCTCTTACATTATGCGCAAGACGGTCGACCGCCATCCAATCCCCGGCCCCGGCGAGGGCAAGCGCGGCGAGCACGGGCACCTCGGCTACCTGCTACGGCAGGCCGCCGGCGCCTTCCGCGTCAGGCTGGAGCGCGCCATGGCGGACCTCGACGTCACGCAGCCGCAATTCGCCGTGCTGACGATGCTCGCCAATTATCCGGACCTTTCCAGTGCCGACCTCGCCCGCCTCGCGCTGCTCACGCCGCAGACGGTGAGCGTGATCGTGGCGAACCTGGAGCGGGCCGGCGCGATCGCGCGCCACCCGCACCCGGTCCACGGGCGCATCCGGCACATCGAACTCACCGGCAAGGGCAAGCACCTCCTGGCGCAATGCGGTGAGCATGTCCGGGCCATCGAGCAGGACATCGTGAACGGCCTGTCGGCCGAGGAAGAGAAGGCCATCCGGCGCTGGCTGGCCCGCGTCGCCTCCCCCGAAAGGCAGGAATGAGGCGCGCGGCCGTCAGTTGAGGAAGGCGGCGCCGGTCTTGCGCCGGTTCATCATGAGGAACGCCTGCACATCGATACCGGCGGGCGGGGCGGGCGGCGGATTGATGAGGATGCCGCGGTTCGGCCGTCTTGCCACCGGCAGACGGTTGAGGGCCCGCCGCGCCTTTTCCACGTAATCCGTCTTCGCCCCGGCAGAGACGCCGTGCTCGACGAGCTGGGACCAGGCCTGCCTTGCCGCTTCGCGCTCGCCGAGCACCAGCGAGGCGACGCCGAGCTTGTAGAGCGCCTCGCCCTTGTACGGCTCGAGGCGAAGCACGTCGCGCAGGGCCTCGATCGCCCGCGGATAGGCGGAGCGGGCAAGGCACACGTCGGCAAGGCGCATCAGCACGGGCCTCGGGTCCGGCGTGCGCGGCAGGAGCGCGCGGAAGGCCTCCTCGGCCTCGGCCAGGTTGCCGCGCAGGACCTGGAGATTGGCAAGGCCGAATTCCGCGCCGAGATGGTCGGGAGCCGCCTCCACCACCTGGCGGAAGGCGCGCTCGGCATCGACCCGCTTGCCGCGGCGGTTGAAATCGAGCGCCTGCCGGTAGACGAAATCGATGCTGTTCGGATTGAGCTTGCCTCCGAGGTTCTTGCCGTCGCGGGTCTTGAACTCGACGCAGCTTATCCGGTGCTCCTCGACGCCGAACATGTATTTGTAGGGCTCGTTGCCGCGCAGGAAATCGTAGAGGCGGAAGCCGTCCGCAATCGCCCGGCGGATGCAGTAGCCGTGGAGGATCAGCCCCGGCGAGGGCGTGGTCCAGGTCTCGTCGCGCCCGGTGATGTAGAAGCGGATCGCCTTCTTGCCGGCGTCGACGATATTGGCGAGCGCGGCCAGCGGCCGCTCGCCGTGCCAGAGCACCGGCACGTCGAGATCGCCCTCCTCGAAGCAATCCATGAGCATCTGGCGCGTGCTGCGGATCAGTTCTTCCGTCCTTTCCGCCCCCTTGACCGGCGACCAGCGGGTCCGCCAGAAATCGAAGAGGATGGTGAGGTCGCGATCGATGGTCGCGGCATCGGCATGGGTGATGCGGAATTCGTCGCCCCCTTCCACCTTGCGCAGGAACCGGCGCAGCTTCTGCCGCGTCTGGCTGCTCATGTGCCGTTCCAGATAGGCGTCCCAGCTCTCCGGAAGATGGATCTGCGGGCAGATCGTGGCGTCGATCTTCTGCTCGTTGAGCGGGGTTCTCCTGCGGAACATCACCCGCGGGCCCTCCAGGGCGCGGATCACCGCCTCGCGCCGCTCCGGCGGGCCGTTGAAATAATCGAGCTTGATTTCCTTCCAGACCTGCTGCCTGAGGACCTTGCAGAAGCCGGCCACGGCATAGCGCTCGTACTCCGGAAGGCACAGGAAGCCGGTATAGTCGGCGGCATAATTGCCGGCCATGACGATCTCGTCGAAGAACAGACCGTCCTTGTCCTGTCGGGTCTGGAGGCGCAGCGGAAAGAAGGCGACGAAGGGCGCGCCCGGATCCTTCTCCTTCAGGGCGAGGATGAACCATCGCTTCTTGCGGGCAAGGAAGCGCCGGAGCCAGCCATGGGAGAGGAAATGCTGCGCATGGGGATCGGCCGCAAACACCGCCTCCCAGTTGTCCTTCAAAGCGACGAAGGCCTCCATCGTCTCGATGCATTTGACCTGCATGACACCCACCCACCCCCATCGACCGACCTCGCCCCATAGTAGAGGCTTTCGGGGGGCGCCGACATGGACCGAAGGGGTCATCGGCCCCATCAAATAGGGCTAATCCGGCGCGGCTTAGAGGGCATCCTTCAGGAAGGGGCTCGCATGGATGAAGGCCCACAGCGCCTTGCTGATGTCGGCGATCTCGGAAATGCCCTTTTCGAGCTGGCGCAACTCCCGCTGGTCCATCTGCTCGACCTTGCCGTAGAGGATCGACTGCTCCGTCTCGACGAGCCGCATCAACTGGGTGCTTGCGATATCGCCCTTCTCGTCGAAGGCGTAGATGCTGTGATTGTACTTGTTGCGGACCTTGCTGACCCGCTTCAGCCGGCCCATGGCGGCGAGGATGAAATCGCGGTCGGCCGGCGCCGTCGTACCGCGCTTGGCGAGGCGCTCGACGAGGTCGATGCGCGCCCGCGTCGTGTTCAGCGTGAGGAAGATCACGACGGCGGTTTCCTTGTCGACGCCGAGCTGGTGCGCGATCACGTAGATCAGCAGGCTCTCGGTGTTCGTCCAGACATAGTTGAGCCTGCCCACCTGAAGGAGAACATCAGGCATGTTGCCCATGGACACCTCCCGACCAACGGTCACCGCTCCTTGAACGCCCGCGACATGCTATCGGCGATCGGCTTGGTGATATACTGGAAAAACGTGCGCTCCGATGTCTGGATCAGCACGTCGGCGGGCATGCCCGGCACCGGATGGAAGCCGGTCACGCGCTTGATCTCCGTTTCGGGCACGCGCACGCGCACGATATAGACGTCCTTGGGCGAGGTCACGGGACCTTCCTCGACGGAATCGGCCGAGACATAGATCACCTTCCCCTCCAGCACGGGTGTCGTGCGGCTGTTCAGCGCCGAAAGGCGGACGGTCGCCTTCTCGCCCTGATGGATCTGGTCGATGGAGGTGCGCAGCACCTGCGCCTCGATGATCAGGGGAACGCCGGCCGGCAGGATTTCCATGATCGGCTTGCCGGTCGTGATGACGCCGCCGGCCGTGTGGTAGTAGGAGCGCACCACCGTGCCGGTGACGGGCGAACGGATGACCGTGCGATCCAGCACCTCGGATGCCTCGCGCATCTGCTCGCGCACGCCGTCGAGGTCGGATTCGGCCGTCTCCAGCGCGTCGAGCGCCGATTGCTTGAGCGTGTTGACGGCGATGACGGCCTCCTGCTTGTAGCGGTCGATCTGCGCGTCGCTCTCGTTCACCTCACCCTGGATGCGCGAGATGTCGCCCATGGCGTCGGCGATGGCCCGCTCGACGGCGAGGTAGTCCGTCCGCTTCATGTAGCCGATCTTCGCCAGCTTCTCCTTGGAATCGCGCTCTTCCGACAGGAGCGCGACCTGGCGCTCCAGCGCCGCCATCTGGCCGCGGTAGCCCTTGGAGCGGTATTCCAGCGAGCGGATGTTCTTCTCGATCAGGTTCAACTGCTCTTCCAGCTTGACCTTGCGGCTGTTGAAGATGACGTGCTGGCTTTCGGCGATGGCGACGACATCGGGGTCGCTCGCTTCCTTGCGCACGAGATCGGGCAGTTCGAAGACCTTTTTCCCGAGCGCCTCGGCCCGCAGCCGCGCGACGACGGCCTCGAGGCGCAGCCAGCGCAGCTTCAGGGCGCGCTCGTTGGAAAGCGCGGCCGTATCGTCGAGCGTCACGAGCATGTCGCCCACGCGGACCTTGTCGCCCTCGTTGACGTGCAGCTCCTTGATGATGCCGCCTTCGAGATGCTGGATGATCTTGTTGTTGCCGGTCGCCACGAAGCTGCCGGAGGTGATGATCGCCGAGGCGAGCGGCGCCGTGCCGGCCCACACGCCGAACCCGCCGAACGTCACCCCGATCGCGGTGAGGCCGACGAGCACATGCGAGCGGATCGACCGCGGCACGTCGGCATACCAGTCGGACTGGTCGTGGATCGCCGGTACTTTCCTGTCCTTCGCCATCTCACTTGCCCTCGATGGTGGGGTTGCCCTGGCCATTCGTGGCGCGCGTCAGCGCTTCCAGCACCTTCACGCGCTCCCCGAACATCGCGACCGTGCCCTCCTTGAGGACGAGGATCTTGTCGACGACCTGCAGCAGGGAAGGCCGCTGGGTGATGGTCACGGTGGTGATGCCCGCCCGCTTGGCGTGCTGCAGGGCGCGCGCAAGGGCGGCTTCGCCGGGAGGATCGAGGTTGGAATTCGGCTCGTCCAGCACGACGAATTTCGGATTGCCGAAGAAGGCGCGGGCGAGCGCGATGCGCTGCTTCTGGCCGCCGGAGAGCGGCGAGCCGTCGGCCGTCACGATGGTCTCGTAGCCCTGGGGGAAGCTTGCGATCAGCTCGTGCACGTCGGCCAGCATCGCGGCCTCGAAGATCGTGCGGTCCTCCACGTCGTCGCGCATGCGGGCGATATTGGCCTTGATCGTGCCGGGGAAGAGCTGCACGTCCTGCGGCAGGTAGCCGATGCTCTCGCCGAACTGCCGCTGGTCCCAGTTGCGCAGGTCCATGAGGTCGAGCCGCACGGAGCCGGAGGTCGGCATGATCGAGCCGACGAGCATCTTGCCGAGCGTCGTCTTGCCGGAGCCGGAATTGCCGATCACGGCAAGCGATTCCCCCTTCTTCAGCGAGAAGGAGAGGCCGTTGAGGATGACGCGCTTCTGCGGCGGCGGGACGAACAGGATGCGCTCGACATCGAGCCGGCCTTCCGGCTGCGGCAGGCGCAGGCGGGCGAAGTTCAGCGGCGAGGAGAGGAGGAGCTGCTTTATGCGGCCATAGGAGGCGCGCGACTTGTTGAACTGGTTCCAGCCCTCGATCGCTCCTTCGATCGGCGCCAGCGCGCGGCCCGAGATGATGGAGGCGGCGATCACCATGCCGCCGGTGAGCTGCCCGGTCAGGGCGAGATGGGCGCCCCAGCCGAGAAGGGTGATCTGCGTGAGCATGCGGCACGCCTTGGAGCAGCCCGTGAAGACGATGTTGCGGTCCTGCGCCCTGACATGCGCCTTCAGCGAACCCGCCGTGTCATGCCCCCACATCTTCACCGCTTCCGGGATCATCGCCAGCGCGTTGATGATCTGCGAGTTGCGCGACATGGAATCGAGCTGGAGATTGGCGCGGCTGAGGAACCCGGTCGCCTCAGCATAGTGCCGCGCCGTGAACCTCTGGTTCAGGAAGGCGATGAAGAACAGCACCGAGCAGCAGGTCATGATGATGATGCCGAGATGCGGATGGACGAGGTAGACCACCAGCACGAAGAACGGCATCAGCGGCGCATCCAGGAAGGCGATCAGCGTGCCCGAGGTCAGGAAGCTGCGAAGCTGCTGGAGGTCCTGCAGCGTCTGGTAGTCCTTGCCGCTGCCGTGCAGCGAGGCGCGCGCGGCCGCGCTGAGGACGGGCGCGCCGAGCTGCACCTCCAGCTCGACCGCCGTGCGCATGAGGATGAAGCGCCGGATGCTGTCGGCGAAAGCCTGCAGCAGGACGGCCCCGACCACCACGACCGTCAGCATGATCAGCGTGTCCATGGACCTGCTGGTGAGGACGCGGTCGGAAATCTGGAAGAGATAGAGGGGAATGGCGAGAAGCAGGACGTTGATCGCCACCGTGAACACCATGACGATCGAAAGGTTGTGGCGGACGACCGCCATGGCCCTGGCAAGGCTCGCGGCGAAATTGACCGGGCCGCTGCGCTTGTGGAACGCCGCGCCGTCGCCGCCTCCACCGCCGCCCCCTCCGCCGTTGCCGGAGGAGATCCCGCCATCGCCGCCGCCACCGCCCTGAGGTCGCCGTTCCGCTGCGCGAACCGGGCCGGTATCGCCCTCGATCGTGCGGCCGAACGGCTGGACGGGCGTTGCCTTCTCCACTTCGGCCTCGCGCAGCCGCGCCTGCGGTTCGGCCTTCTCCTGCACGCCTTCCTCCGCGGCGGCCTGCCCTTTCTCCGCCTTGCGCCTCGATGCGGACTTTTGCCGGGGAGCGGGGAGCGGCCGGGCGGATTTTTCGGCCATGCGCCTGTTGGCGGCGTCGAGCTCTTCCCGCCGGAGGGAGGTCGGCTTTTCCGCCGGGGGCTCCCGAACGTCCGATACGGCGGCCGGCTCCGAGCCGTCCTCCGCCATCTTCGTCAGCGCCGCGACGGCTTCGTCTATCGCCGCGATGCACAGTTCGGTGACCCTGTTCTCACTCTCGGGATCGGCCTCGGAATGGCGCTTGCCCTTCCTGCCGATATCGACCGAAAGCGACGTATGGACGCCGAGCCGGCGGGTATTCTGCGGAATGAAGTTCATGGGTCCCCTCCCCGGTCTCAGGCAACCACGGTCTGCATGGCATCGGACGGCATGGCGGTGTTCCATGAATAGTCATGGCCGGACGTGATGGCGCCGTCCGCCGCATCCGGGTTGTCGTCGCCGGCGTCGTCGAGGAAGGCGATCACCTCGTTGGCGAGCCGCGTTTCGACCGGCTGGGGCTGCGTGTCGTCCTCCTCGATCAATCCGCCCTGGATGAGGATGGCATCCGTATAGAGGCCGCCGCCCAGATAGGTGGTGGAACCGAAAGCGTCGTAGTCGACGATTTCTGCGATGTTGACGACGGCATTGTTGCCGGTCCGGACCGTGACCTCCGCATCGTCGTTTTCGGCGAGATATTCCGCCGCCGCCTGGCTGACATGGTCGGCATCGCCGAGGACGCTCACCTGGCTGACATAGTTCAGCTTGTAGAAATCGCCGGTGATGTAGAGCACGCTGAGCGTCTGCTGGCCCTCGAACAGGCTGTCGCTCGCAAGGCCCTTCGGCATGTCGACATCGCGGTCGTCGATGGCCTGGACGACATTCTGCATGTAGTCCGGCATGGCCTCGAAACGGTCGCCCGCGCCCACATTGGTGATGGAGGCCTGGTTCCAGAGGAGATTGCCGCTGGAATCGAACGTGGTCGCGCCCGGCGTTTGCCCTTCGCGCACCAGCCAGTCGTTGTCGTAGAGCACGGCGACCTGGTTGATGACGTTCATGTCGTAGACGTCGCCGCCGATGATCACGAGATCGTAGTACATGCTCATGCCGAAGAAGCTCGACACGTTGATCGCGGTGTTGCCGCCGGTCAGGATGGTCACGTCGCTGCCCGTCGACGTGACGACGAGCTGGTCGTTGTCGGTGACGAAATTGTACTGTTCGATCCACTCCATGAAGCAGACGTCGCCGTCGACCCGGCTGACGATCCAGTCGGTCGGGAAGACCGGCGCCCCGCCGTCGCCCGCCTCGCCGCCGCCGGCCTCGAAGAGCACCTCCTGGAAGGAGGCGATGTTGAACGCCTGCGTGGTCGAGCCGTGGCCTCCCGCCAGGCCATCGGCATCGCGGCTGTCGTCGTCCACATCGCTGTAGATCGTCGCCTGGGCGATCACGTCGACCTGATGGTAGTTGCCCATCACGCTCATGACCGGGGTCACGATGCCGACATTGGTGACGGCGGCGACGTTGGCGACGACGTTCGCGCCGGCATCGACGACGAGGTTGTCGGCCGGGGGAGCGGTTTCGGCAAGCTCCGTCTCTTCATCCTCCTCGCCCGAATCTTCCGGCGGTTCGGCAAGGCCCCGATCGGGCAGGAGGTCCTCGAGCGAAGGGACTACCTCGCGCAGCTCGCCGTTGACATGGATGCCGGCAACATCCGCGTCGGTCGCGACGAACTCGCTGTCGGCGCCCTCGTGGATCGGCGGGCGGTCCTGCCTCGCCAGATCGTCCTCCAGCGTATCGAGGAAGCCTGCGATCCTGCCGAAGGTCTCGTAGCTGTCGGTCCGCAGGAAGGTGGTCCGGTCGGTGTAGACGGATGCCTCGTCGACATATTCGAGCATGCGCTCGTGCACGAAGGCCGTGCTCACCAGCGGATGCGGGTCGCCGGTCATGTTGACGTAATCGTTGTCGAAAAGCAGGTTGACCTGGATCATGTGCGTATGCGCCGAACCGGGGCCTGCGAAGATGAAGAGCTCGGGCGTCGGCATTTCGATCACCGGCAGCGGCAGGCGAAGGCTGGGCAGGTCGAGATCGGCAAGCTCCAGCGGCTGCCACTTGAAGCTGAGGCTCATATGGGAGCCGTGGAAATGGCTGCCGCCGTAAAACCCGTAGGCAACGCCCCTGTAGGGCACGTCGGGGATATATCCCTGGAGGTCGAAGTCCGAGGCGAAGCCGGGCGCAAGCGCCTCGAAATCCGCCACGGGCCTGTCGTTTTCGACGACGACGGCGCCTTCGGTCTGGCGGATGCGCAGCCGCGCCTCCTCGATCACCATGTCGAAATAGCCGATGAAATGGGCGATGGTCTGTGAAGTCCTGTCGAGCAGCATGTCGATCTCCCTCGCCTTGGGACAAGGGGGGCAATGATCTGGCCGCAGTCAGCGGCCGCTGCTCTCACCCCTTGACGCCAGGCCTACATGCCATGGAAGTCGCGCCGGCACGCCGGCGCGACCTCGTCTTCGGATGAGATGTCATCAGGAACCGGATGTGTCTTCGCCGACATTGGTGACGTAGTGGTCGGCACCGACGACGCTGCTGTCGATGGAGTTGGTGAGCAGGTTGGCACCCTGCACCAGCTCGAAGTGGAAGCCCGAATTGGCGAGGATCGCCGAGGCATCCGCGGTGCTGGCCCCGGAGACGTCGTCGCCCGCTCCCAGATCCCAGCCCTTGCCGTCCATGTTCATACCCTCGTCGCCAAAGGCGGTGCCGCCGTCGGCCTTCAGGTTGTTGTCGGCATCCTCGTTGTTCATGCGCAGGTCATAGGCGACGTCCTGGTCGGCCAGGTGGTTCGCCTGGATCGCGCTGAAGCCGGAATCGTTGCCGGCGCCGTTCAGGGAATCGTTGAGGATCCGGTCCACGTCGAGCGTGAACGAGAAGTCGTCGCCGATGTCGAAGGTCAGGTCGCGGCCGGCGATGCCGAGATTGTCGAAGTCCTTGACGTCGTCGAGGATCGCGAAGTCGGTATCGGTGTGGTTGAAGCTGTCGGCCGTGTTCGTGGTGACCGTCTTGGTATCGTTGTCCGAGACGGTCTTGCTGTCATTGTCGGAGACCGTCTTGATGTCGGTGTCGACGTCCGTCACGGTCTTCGTGTCGTTGTCCGAATAGGACTTGCTGTCGTAGCTCCAGTCATATTCGGACGAATTGTAGCTGCCTTTCACGGACTTCATGTCCGTGTCGATGTCGGTGTCGATATCCGTCACGGTCTTCGTGTCGGTGTCGTTCAGCGTCGTGGTCTTGCTGTCGTAATCCCAGTCGTAGGAATTGTTGCGGTCGTTGCCGTTGTTGGCATCCACATCGACCTTGGCGTCCACGTCGACGTCGGTGTTGTTGCGGTTGTCGCCATTGGCGAGGCCGCCGACATAGCCGGTCGAATCGTCGCTGATCTCGGTTTCGTTGATGGCGCTGTTGGCAAAGCCTTCAGCGAGTGCGCCGACATTGGTTTCGTCGCCTTTCGGATCGTAGGACATGACTTTCTCCATTCGGAAAGAAATGGAGCCGCTCACGAAATCCCTCTCATCTCAAATGGGATTTACTCGCGCCTGCTCCAGGTTTGCCCAATGCAGAGGAACTTTAGACATCTCCCCTGCAGCGAATAGCCGATCAGGAAGAACCTTTGCGAACCGCAAGCATCCCCCCTTGCCGCGAAACTATTCAAAGCTCCGCAGCGATAATCTTTTCAGATCTCAGCTAGAAAACGCGACCTCGGTTTCTGTTTATCTGTCGAAGGCCGGTTCACGGTACGAAATAAATACGAAACAGATATGCAATCCTAGACCCGAATTGGGATTAGTCTCTTTAGGTCTAATCCCTTCACCTCACCCTTCGGGAGCGTTATTGCATCTAATCCATTCAGGCGGCACCCGTTTCAATGGCTGCGGATGCTTTGGCGGCCCTGGCAGGAAGGCCCGCCGGGCTACTCCTTTTCCGTTCCGGGAACGGCGTGCCTCGCATTCCGGGTCTGGGGGCCGTCGAAGCACCGCAGGGCCGCCTCGGTCCGGTTGCGGACATGCAGCTTCCTGTAGATGTTGCGGACATGCGCCTTGATGGTGTTTTCCGACAGGTTCAGGCGATGCGCGATAAGCTTGTTCTGCGTGCCCTTGCACAGGAGATCGAGGATCTCGACTTCCCGCGTCGTCAGGTGCGATTCATGGGAGCCGATCTGTTCGATTTCGATATTGGCGTAGCGCGTCAGGAGATCGGACACGCTCCGCGCGCCGGGGGGCCCCGGGGAGGTCCTCGCCGCCTTCAATCGCCGCAGCAAGGCCGACGGGAAATGTTCTCCCCCCTTCACCAGGAGGTCGACGCCCGCAAGGAACACGTCGAGCCGCACATCGAGCGGCAGGATGCCATCGATATGCAGGCCTTCGACCAAAAGGTTCAAAAGCGGGTCGAGCGAGCCCGGATCGTCGATCAATACGCCGACGGCCGTCGAAGGCGCGTAGGCCTCGATACCGCGCAGCACCCTTGCGATGTCCCGCGCGTCCTTGCGATGGAAAAGCACCAGGCGAACGTCGGCCGTGTGGTGCTTGAGCACGTCGCCGGCATCTTCGGCGACGATGATGTCGTGATCGGGAAAGCGGCGCTCGAGCACCTCTGCGAGGCACTCCACCAGAAAATCCGGTTCCGCCACGACGAAAATAAGCTGCTGTTCACTTTCTCCATGCCCAGGTCTCGAAAGACCCGGCCTGGGTGTCTCGGTCGCAAGCATTGTGTCACCTCAACGCAACTCGGGTCGCTTGTCACAGGCGGGATTATCCCACCTCACCATTTGAGCAGTGCTTTAAAAGTACAGTATTAATTAAATTGAAGTCAAATAACCCTTTCGGATGAATCCAGGCACCTTGACGAGCATTCACGTCGACTTCAAATGCGATTCCAATATACCATATGGCCATGTATCGCATCTGTTGATTGCCATATGTAAATTTCCAGAAGCGGAAAATATTCAATATTCCACTAAATAAGTGTTTTTACTCGGCTTAGTATATGAAACGATACACTACAGCCAACACTTTGGTTTCGTTTCGCTTTCGCTGCACTATATCCGGATATACATTTATGGAAATGACCGCGATCAAGCCGCCGGGCATGCGCGGCCGGCCGGCGTCTTCACTCTAACGTTTGACGCGGCCGATTCCATCCAGCGGTCCATGACGATTGTGTCGTTTTGCCTTCAGCGGACGATAAGGAACAAGCCGCTGACGATGGCAAAGCTCAGGACGGCGATGCGCAGCCCCCTGCCGCCGATACGGTGATGCGCGAGCCGGGAGACCACGCTTCCGAGCAGGACCGTGGGCGCGAGGTAGAGGGCGGCGAGGAGCTGCTCGGAGCCGATACGCCCGGAGATCGCCAGCACGATCAGCGACATCACCTCCCCGACGAGGAAGCACAGCGCCACGGTCGCCCGGAGAACCGGGGCCTTGGCATGCTGGTAAAGCAGGGCGAGCGGGGGGCCGCCGATGCCGGTCGCCGTTTCGGTGATACCTGTGAAGAGGCCGACGCCGAGCGCGCTCGGCCTGTTCGGCGTGAACGGCGGGGCGACAAGGGCGGCACCGGCTGCAACCACCGTGAAGACCCCGACGGCAAGATCGAGCTGGTCCAGCGAAAGCGCGGCCAGAAGCCAGAGCCCGGCGAACGTGCCCGCCAGGCGGCCGACCGTGATCCAGGTCGCGCCCGGCCAGTCGACATGCTCGCGCTCGCGCACCGCGACATGCAGGTTGAGCGGCAGCATCAGGAGAAGCAGGGTGACCGGAAGCAGTTCGGGCTTCAGCATGCCGACGACAGGGGCGACGATCAGCGCGAAGCCGATGCCGAGGGAACCCTGGATGAAGGCCGAGACGAAGGTCACCACGGCCAGGATGGAGAGAAGTTCAAAGCTCATTTATAGTGCCCGAGACCACGATATACTTCAGAAAGCGGATGAATGCGCTGGATCGGCGCCTTGGCAATGGCCGCGGCGGCATCGCCCCGCACTTCGGCCAGCAGCGCGCGCGCATCCCAGTCGACCGGCCAGCCCTGCCAGAGCCGGAGCCGGCCGTCGGTGAAGACGGCATCGATCTGGTCGCGGTTGCCGTAGCGCACGAGCTCCCAGGAAAGATCGTAGGACGGGGTGAATTCCGGCCGGTCGAGATCGACCAGCAGGAAGTCCGCGGCAAGGCCCTCCGCAATGGCGCCGGTGATGCCCGAAAGCCCAGCCGCATCGGCCGCGGCGGACGTGGCATGGTCGAGCCAGAGCCAGCCGCCGCCGGCCGAGGAATCGCCCGTCGCAAGGCCGAAGCCCGCGCGCTGCAGCCCCTCCCCGGCGTCCATCAGGCGGAACCCGTCCGCGCGCGTTCCGTCCGTGCCCAGCCCGAAGCGGATGCCGAGCGCCGCCATCTGCAGCGCCGGCGCCACCGCATTGCCCTTCCAGAGGCTCGCCACCGGATTGTAGGCGACGGCCGTGCCCGTTTCCCGCAGGAGATTGAGCTCGTGCGGCGTGACGAGCGTGGAATGGGCCAGCAGGACCTGGGGGCCGAGAGCCCCCAGATGCGCCAGATGCTCGATCGGCCGTCGGCCTCGCGCCACGAGCGAGCGCTCGACGGCGACGAGGTGCTCGTTGACATGGGTCTGGAACACGACGCCGGCCGCGGCCGCCATGTCGGAGACCGCCTTCAGCATCGTGTCGCTCGCCGCTTCCGGAATGGAGATGGCGAGCGAGGGATGGATCAGCGGGTCGTCCCTCAAGGCGGCAAGATGCTCTTCGGCCTGACGCAGGATGACGTCCGGTTCCGGCACTTGCGCGGTGCCGCCGAGATCGTTGCAGATGAAGCCGACGACGCTGCGAAGCCCCGTCTCCCGCGCCGCCCGCACCAGCGCGCCGACATGGCCTTGCGAGCGCGTGCCGGCATCGACGGCGGTGGTGAAGCCGCCGCGCAGGCATTCGAGGGCCGCGAGCTTTGCGGAAAGATAGACCATGCGCTCGTCGAGACTGCCTTCCAGCGGCACCCAGATCCGCCGGAAGATCTCCGACGGCTCACCGAAGACCAGCGCCTTGCCGAGCGACTGGGTGAGATGCGTGTGCGTGTCGACGAAGCCGGGCATCAGGAAATGATCCGGCAGGTCGAGCGGCGTCAGGCCGGGGAATTCCTCCGCCACCGCCTCGGCCGTACCGATCCGGTGGAAAGTCCCGGCCCGCACGACGACGCCCATGCCCGCGCGCGGCCCCTCCGGCAGGAGGACTTGGCCGGGGCGCAGAAACAGGTCCCCGGCCTTGGACAGTTGCTCGCGGATTGCAGTCACTCGTTTGCTCCCTGGACAGAAGATTGCAGCGAAGGCGCGGCATCCAGCGGCTGCTCGCCCGCACCGTTGTGGGAAAAGAGGGCATTGACCACGACGGCGGTGATCGTGCCCGCGGCAAGCCCGTTGCCGAGGATCATCTGGACCCATTGCGGGAACTGGCTGTAGACGCCCGGCACGAGGATCGGCAGCAGGCCGATCGAAAGGGCCGAGCCGAGCGTGAACATCGGGCCGTGCTCGCGCAGGTCCACCCGGCGCAGGAGGTTGATGCCGATGACGCCGATGATGGAGAAGACCATGACCGCCGTTCCGCCGACGACCGCGCCGGGCAGCGCCGTCGCAAGGCGGCCGATGGGCGCGAAGAGCGCGATGACCACGAGGATCGCCCCGGCCATCGCCGTCACATAGCGCGACTTGACGCTGGTCGCCCGCACGATGCCGACGTTCTCGCCGCTGGTGATGATCAGCGAGGTGCCGAACAGGCCGCCGACCAGCGACATCAGCGCATCGCCGCGGATGGTTGCGGGAACCATGGCATGGGCGTCGCCGCGCCGCCCGACGATCTCTGCCGTCGCGATGGTCTGGCCGGTCGCCTCCGCCATCGAGATGATCGAGAAGACAATGAGCGGAATGGCGGCGACGACGTCGAACTTCGGCATGCCGAACGGAAACAGTTGCGGCACGACGACGACCGGGCCGGAAAGGACCCCGGACAGGTCCATATGGCCGAGGGCGAGCGCGACGAGCGAGCCGCCCACCAGGCCGAGCATGACCGCAAGCCTGCGGAGCGTGCCGCTGAAGACCCGCGCGGCGGCGATCGTCAGGACGATGGTGAGAAGGGCAAGCCCCACCTCGACCGGCGCGGCGAAACCGTCGGTCCCCGGCCGGCCCGTGATCGTCACGCCGTAGATGCGCACGAGGTTGACCGAGACCAGCAGCAGCATCGTCCCGACGACGATGGGCGGGAAATAGCGCAGCAGCCGGCGGAAGACCGGCAGCGCGAGAAAATAGAAGAGCGCGGTCATGATGACGGCGCCGACCGCCGTCTGCACGTCCGACTGCTGGGCGATCGCCAGGAAGATCGCGATGGGCGCGCCGCCCGGCACCATGACGAAGGGCAGCCGCGCGCCAAAACCCTTCGGCCCGAAACTCTGCAGCATCGAGCCGATGCCGCAGACGAAAAAGGTCGCGCTGATCAGCGAGACCGTCAGCGCATCGGAAAAACCGAGCGCCTTGCTGACAAGGAACACGGCGGTGATCGGCGATGCCGCCATGACCAATACGTGCTGCAGGCCGAACAGGAACAGGCTGCGCAGGGGCAGCCGCTCGTCGACCGGATCGATCGTCAAATTCATCTCATGTTGCATGATTTCCTCCTCCCGGCCTCCTCAAGCCGCTATGCAAAACGATTTGCATGACGCAATTCCTAACACGGTTTTTGTGTTTTGCAAATCGTTTTGCAGCCCCCCCGGCCGCGTGCTAAGGAGGGCGACGGGAGAAACCATGAGCAAACCGACAATCGCCGACCTCGCGAAGGCGGCGGGCGTATCGCCCACCACCGTCTCGCACGCCTTCAGCGGCCGCCGCTATGTGGACCCGGAAACCCGCAAGCGCATCGAGGCGCTCGCCGAGACGATGGGCTATCGGCCGAACCATCGGGCGCGGCGTCTGCGCACCGGCGGGGCCGGCTCGATCGCCCTCGTTTCCTCCATGCCCTTCGCGGTCGCCGCCGGCCCGTCGCGGCTCGGCTTCCTGATGGAGATCGCGGCGGCGGCGGCGGTCGCCGCCTTTTCGCGCGACATCGCCCTTTGCCTCGTTCCGCCGCTCGGGCCGCGCGACCGCCTCGACGCGCTCGAAGTGGACGGCGCCATCGTCGTCGAACCGGAACGGAACGATCCGGTGCTGGATTTCTTTTCCGACCGCGGCGTCGAGGTCGTCTCCATCGGGCGGGCGCCCGGGCGGGACGACCTTCCCTTCGTCGATCTCCAGAGCGGCACGACGGCCCGCCTCCTCCTCGATCACCTGTTTGCGGGCGGCGGGCAGATCGGCCTCATGACCGGGCTGCAAAGGCGAAATTCCTATCTCGAAGTGGAAGCGGCCTATGCGGCCTTCGCCGCCGAAGCGGGCTTTGCCCCGCTCGCCGTCCGCGTGGACGAACGGGGCGGCGAGCAGGCGGCAGCCGCCGCGGCCGAAACGCTGCTGCGGGAGACCCCCGCCCTCTCGGCGCTCTGCGTCCCGGTCGACGCCTTCGCGGCCGGCACCCTCGAAGCGGCACGGGCGGTCGGACGCAGGGTGCCGGAAGATCTTCGGCTCGCGACCCGCTATGACGGCATGCGCGCCAAGCTCGCCAAGCCGCCCCTTACCGCGGTCGATCTCCACCTCGACCAGGTGGCCGCCGCCGCGGTCGATCTCCTCCTGGCCCGTCTCGGGCAGCCCTGCCCCGAACCGAGCCTGCCCCCGCCGCCGAGCCTGGTGCTGCGCGCATCGTCGGCTCAGGCGGGAACGTAGGTCAGCCTGATCACGTCCTCGCAAATCGCGTCATGGGCCATGAGGCGGAGCGGCGGCCGGGGTCCGGCGAAATAGGGCCTGCCGTGACCGAGCACGACGGGATGCAGGTAGATGCGATACTCGTCGATCAGGCCGAGCTCGGTAAGGCTCTGCGCGAGATCGGGACCGGCGACTTCGATCTCCCCGTCGCGCCCGGCCTTCAATGCGCGGATCGCGCCTTCGAGATCACCCTCGACAAGCCGGGCATTGGGGCCGACGGAGGCCAGCGAACGCGAAACGACCCATTTCGGCTGCCTCCGCCACGCCGCCGCGAAGGCACGCTCGTCTTCATCCCATTCAGGATGGTCGTCGTCCCAGTAACGCATGATTTCGTACATCTTGCGGCCGTAGATGCTGCCCGCCTGCCCTTCCGCCTCCTCGATGAAATGCTGGAAGAGCGCGGGGCCCGGCGCGAACGCCGTGTGGTCGACATAACCGTCCAGCGACTGGTTCATTCCGAATACGAGCCTAGCCATGGCCACGTCCTTTCCGTAGATGGCATGTCCACGCGGAAACCGATTGCGCTTGGCAATCGGTTACAGGCTAGATCGACCGCTTTCAATTCGCAAGCGGTTTCTGGAGCGCGGCGGGGCCCGATGCCGGGAGTTGGCCTTTCGTCCTCCTGTGCAGCGCAAGGAAATTGTTCGAAACCCGTAGCGACCGAAACAAGTTGACAAAACCGGCATCGGCTCGGTAATTTTCGGGAAATTTTCCAATTGGCATTTGGGCCCTCCCGGAACCGACCGTTCCGGCGGGGCCTTTTTGTTTGGTGGTCGAGCATGGTTGCAGACGGCAGAAAGACCATCCCCGTGGGGGTGCTTTTCTCACATTCCGGCCCCTACGCGAAGCTGGGGCACGAGGGATATTGCGGCGCCGTGGCCGCGATAGAGGCCGTCAACGCGCATAGTCTGCCGTTCGAGCTGAAGCCGGTCCCCGCCGATCCCGGCGGCAACACCGATCGCTATGCCGGCCTGTGCGACGACCTCATCGTGCGCCACGGCGTGCGCCACATCGTCGGCTGCACGACCTCCTGGAGCCGCAAGGAGGTCATTCCCGTCGTCGAGAAGCGCGATGCGGTGCTCTGGTATCCGTGCGTCTACGAAGGTTTCGAGGCGAGCGACCGGGTCGTCTATGTCGCGGCCTGCGCGAACCAGCATCTGGTGCCCCTGATGGAATTCATCATGCCGCGCTTCGGCAAGCGGGCGATCCTGCTCGGCTCGAACTACATCTGGGGCTGGGAGACCAACCGGCTGGCGCGCGAGATGCTGCATGCCGCCGACGGCGAGGTGCTGGGCGAGCGCGCCATCGCCATCGGCGACACGGATATCGGCCACCTGATCCGCGAGATCGAGGCGAAGAAGCCGGACTTCATCCTCAACAACCTCATCGGCGAATCCTCCTACGCCTTCCTGAAGGCCTATGCCGAACTGGGCCGGCGCGATCCCGATTTCCGCTCCTCCGTCCGGCCCGTCGTGAGCTGCAATTTCTACGAAAGCGAGCTCGAACGGGTGGGACTGGATGCGCAGGACAATTTCACCGTGAGCTGCTACTTCCGCTCGCTGCCCGGCGAAGCCAACCGGACCTTTGTCGAGGCGGCGCGGACGCGCGGGGCCGATAGCGGAATTTCCGCCTTCTTCGCCCAGAGTTATGCCAGTATCCTGCTGATCGCCGCCGGCATCGCGCACGCCGGAACCGACGCCATCGAGCCGGTGCTTGCGGCTGCCAAGACCCATGCGACCGGCACGCCGCTCGGCGACATCATCGTGGATGCCCGCACCAACCATATCGCCTTGCCCGCCCATATCGGACGGGCGCGCGGGGACGGCGGGTTCGATATCGTGCATCAGGCAGACCATGCGATCCAGCCGGACCCGTTCATGGCCCGGACCTATCTCCAGACTTCCGCGGACAAGGGCCAGCAGCCCGGTTTCCTGAGGCTCGTCAAATGACCAAGACAGACAGACCCTCCGCCTTCCCGACCTGGGGCGCCTTCGAAAACTGGACGGCGCTGATCGTCCACCGCCGCCATGCCAATGTCGACGCCATCACGCAGCAATTGCAGCGCATCGGCGTCGATGCCGTGGAGTGCTGGCCGGACGTGCCGGAAAACGCCGACATCACGCCGTTCAACATCGTCTTCTTCGATGTGGACATGGGCTATGACGGGCAGTTCCCCTGGCAGCCGCAGCAGGCGCCGGTGCCGACCGTGGCGCTGATCGGCTCGGAGGCCCCGGGCCGCATCGACTGGGCGCTCCGCCAGGGCGCGGACGCGCAGCTCATCAAGCCGATCGGCAGCGCCGGCGTCTACAGCGCGCTGGTCATCGCCATGCACAATTTCCACCGCAGGCATGCGCTGGCGACCGAGATCGGCGCACTGCGCGAAAGCCTCGACCAGCGCGAGGCGGTGGCGCAGGCGACCGCGATCGTGATGCTGGCGGAGAACCTCTCGCCGAAACAGGCCTACCAGAAGCTGCGCCTTGCCGCGATGGCCGAACGCATCAGCGTCGAAGCCGCGGCACGGCGCTTCCTGAACGGACAGCAGGCAGGACCCGACCGTGAGCGCGCTTGAGACCCTTCCCGGCGACCGGAAAAAGGCCGAGCGCGGCGTCTTCGCCCGCATCGTGCGCCGGCCGCTGGCGGCATTCGGCCTCTTCGTCATCGTCCTGACGATAGCCGCGGCGGTCTTCGCGCCGTGGATCGTGCCCTTCGACCCGAACGAGCAGTTCTTCGACGGGCTGACGCTCGAGGGCGCACCGCTTCCGCCCGACGGCAAGTTCTGGTTCGGCACCGATCTCGTCGGCCGCGACCTGTTCTCCCGGCTGATCTTCGGTGCGCAGACCTCGCTGATCATCGGCGTCGTGGCGAACGGCATCGCCGTGCTGATCGGCTCGACGGTCGGCATCTGCGCCGGCTATTTCCGCGGCCTGGTCGAAACCGTGCTGATGCGCTTCACCGACCTGATGATGGCCTTTCCGGCCCTTCTCCTCGCCATCGTGCTCGCCGCGATCTTCACGCCGAGCCTGTGGATCGTCGCCATGGTGATCGCCATGGTCAACTGGGTGCAGATCGCGCGCGTGCTCTACACCGAGACGCGCTCGCTCTCCGAGCGCGATTTCATCGAGGCCGAGCGGGCGATGGGCGCGGGCGCGCCGCGCATCATCCTCAAGCATATCCTGCCGCACCTCTTTTCCACGATGATCGTCTGGGCGACGCTCGGCATCGCCACCACGGTGCTGCTGGAGGCGACGCTCTCCTTCCTCGGCATCGGCGTGCAGCCGCCGACCCCTTCCTGGGGCAACATCATCTTCGAGAACCAGACCTATTTCACCAGCGCGCCCTGGCTGGTCTTCATTCCCGGCGCGGCGATCCTGCTTCTGGCGCTGGCCTTCAACCTCGTCGGCGATGCCCTGCGCGACGTGCTCGACCCGACCCAGCAGGGACACCACTGATGCTCGCCTATATCGCCCGACGGCTGCTCCAGACGCTGATGATCCTGATCGGCATCAGCTTCGTGACCTTCATCCTGCTCTATCTGGTGCCGGCCGATCCGGCGCGCCAGATCGCGGGCCGCAGCGCCACGGCGCAGACCGTCGAGAACATTCGCGAACAACTCGGGCTGAACCTGCCCTTCTACGAGCAGTATCTGCGCTACCTGAAGGATCTCGTCCACGGCGACCTCGGGCGCTCCTACCTGCAGAAGACGGAGGTCGCCTCGCTCATCTGGTCGCGCCTTCCGGCAAGCCTGCTGCTGATGGCCGGGGCGATCGTCAGCGAACTCCTCATCGGCATCACCATGGGCGTCATCGCCGCCACCCGGCGCGGCAGCCGCACGGACAACGCGCTGATGATCTTCTCCTTCGTCGGCGTCTCGGCGCCGCAATTCGTCATCGGCATCCTGATGCTCTACGTCTTCGCGGTGCGGCTCGGCTGGTTCCCCATCGGCGGATACGGCACGTTCCAGCATATGGTCCTGCCGTCGCTGACCCTCGGCCTTCTCGGCGCGGGCTGGTATTCGCGCATGATGCGCTCGTCGCTTCTCGACGTGCTGCGCCAGGACTATATCCGCACGGCCCGCGCCAAGGGCCTCGCCCGCTGGACCATCCTCGTGCGCCACGCCATGCCCAATGCCATCCTGCCGATCGTCGCCATGATCGGCATCGATATCGGCCTGTTCATGTCGGGCATCGTGGTGGTGGAAAGCGTGTTCGGATGGCCGGGCATCGGCCAGCTCGCCTGGCAGGCCATCCAGCGCGTCGACATTCCCATCATCATGGGCGTCACCATCGTCTCCGCCTTCGCCATCGTTCTCGGCAACCTCCTTGCGGACCTCATCACTCCGCTGATCGACCCGCGCATCAAGCTGCGGTGAAAAAACACTCCAGAGAGAAAGGGACAGACATGAAGAAATCGCTCCTCATCGGCGCCTCGGCGCTTGCACTCATCCTTGCCGCCCCGCTCGGCGCGGCAGCCGAAACCGCCAAGCAGGGCGGCTCGATGATCGTCACCTACAAGGACGACGTGTCCACGCTCGACCCGGCCATCGGCTACGACTGGCAGAACTGGTCGATGATCAAGTCGCTGTTCGACGGCCTGATGGACTACGAGCCCGGCACCACGAACCTGCGCACGGAAATCGCGCAGGACTACACGATCGCCGAGGACGGCAAGACCTTCACCTTCACCCTGCGCAAGGGCGTGAAGTTCCATAACGGCCGGGAACTGACGGCCGACGACGTCAAATACTCCATCGAGCGCGTGGTGAACCCGGCAACGCAAAGCCCGGGTGCCGGCTTCTTCAGCTCCATCGCCGGCTTCGAGGAGGCATCCGCCGGCAAGGCCGATCACCTCTCCGGCATCACCGTGGTCGATCCCTACACGATCAAGTTCGAGCTGAGCCGCCCCGACGCGACCTTCCTGCATGTGCTGGCGCTGAACTTCGCCCATGTGGTCCCCAAGGAGGAAGTCGAGAAATACGGCGCGGACTTCGGCAAGCACCCGGTCGGCTCCGGCGCCTTCAAGCTGGCCGAATGGACGCTCGGCCAGCGCATCGTCTTCGAGCGCTTCAAGGACTACTACAATCCCGAGCTGCCCAAGCTCGACCAGATCACCTTCGAGGTCGGCCAGGAGCCGGTCGTCGCGCTGCTGCGCCTGCAGAACGGCGAGATCGACATTCCCGGCGACGGCATTCCGCCGGCCAAGTTCATCGAGGTCACCAAGGATCCGAAGTTCAAGGACCTGATCATCCAGGGCGGGCAGCTGCACACCGGCTACGTGACCATGAACGTCAAGATCAAGCCGTTCGACGACGTGAAGGTGCGCCAGGCCGTCAACATGGCCATCAACAAGGATCGCATCGTCCGCATCATCAACGGCCGCGCCCTGCCGGCCAACCAGCCGCTGCCGCGCTCCATGCCGGGCTATGCGGAAGACTACAAGGGCTATCCCTACGATCCGGAAAAGGCCAAGGCGCTGCTGGCCGAAGCCGGCCTTGCCGACGGCTTCGAGACCGAGCTCTTCGCCGCCAACACCGATCCGCAGCCGCGCATCGCGCAGGCCATCCAGCAGGACCTCGCCGCCATCGGCATCAAGGCGTCGATCAAGTCGCTGGCGCAGGCCAACGTCATCGCGGCCGGCGGCGAGCCGGACGGCGCGCCGATGATCTGGTCGGGCGGCATGGGCTGGATCGCCGACTTCCCCGACCCCTCCAACTTCTACGGCCCGATCCTCGGCTGCGGCGGCGCGGTCCAGGGGGGCTGGAACTGGTCGTGGTACTGCAACGAGGACCTCGACAAGAAGGCGCAGGAAGCCGACTCGATGGTCGACCCCGCAAAGAAGGCGGAACGCGAAGCGCTGTGGCGCGACATCTACCTGAAGATCATGGACGACGCGCCGTGGGCACCGATCTTCAACGAGGAACGCTTCTCCGTGCGCTCCGAACGCCTTGGCGGCCCGGATGCGATCTTCGTCGATCCCGTCCACATCCCGGTCAACTACGACGAGGTCTATGCAAAAGATGTGCAATAACTGCCAGTACACCATCCATGGTCGGCACCATCACTTCGGCTGGGACAATTCGTTCCAGCCGGCAGAGACGGTCGCGCCAGGCTCGACGCTGAAATTCGAATGCCTCGACAGCGGCGCCGGGCACTATCATCCCGGCAGCACGGTCGCGGATGTGTCGACGATGGACTTCTCCAAGGTCAACCCGGTCAGTGGCCCCATCTATGTGGATGGGGCCAGGCCCGGCGACGTCCTGAAGATCACCATCCACCAGTTCGAGCCCTCGGGCTTCGGCTGGACGGCCAACATTCCCGGCTTCGGCCTGCTCGCCGACGACTTCAAGGAACCGGCGCTGGCGCTGTGGAACTACGACGCCTCCACGCTGGAGCCGGCCCTCTTCGGCAAGCACGCCCGCGTGCCGCTGAAGCCCTTTGCCGGCACCATCGGCCTCGCGCCGGTCGAAAAGGGCCTGCACTCCGTCGTGCCGCCGCGGCGCGTCGGCGGCAATCTCGACATCCGCGACCTTGCGGCGGGAACGACGCTCTACCTGCCGGTCGAGGTGGAGGGCGCGCTGTTCTCCATCGGCGACACGCACGCCGCACAGGGCGACGGCGAAGTCTGCGGCACGGCGATCGAAAGCCGGATGGACGTCGCGCTCACGCTCGACCTCATCCGCGACACGCCGCTGAAGATGCCGCGCTTCACCACGCCCGGCCCCGTGACCCGCCATCTCGACACCAAGGGCTACGAGGTCACGACCGGCATCGGGCCGGACCTGTGGGAGGGCGCCAAGGCGGCCCTTTCCAACATGATCGACCTTCTCTGCCAGACGCAGAACCTCGATCCGGTGGACGCCTACATGCTCTGCTCGGTCTGCGGCGACCTGCGCATCAGCGAGATCGTCGACCAGCCGAACTGGGTCGTGTCCTTCTACTTCCCGCGCTCGGTCTTCGAATAAGCCATGCACGGGGCGGCTCCGGCCGCCCCGCCCCACGACTTGGAAAGCATAGACATGAACACCGTTTCTCCACTCTTGCAGGTCCGGGACCTGGTAACGCAGGTCGCAACGCCCGACGGTGCGCGCACCGTCGTGGACCGGCTGTCCTTCGACCTGCAGCGCGGGGAAACGCTGTGCATCGCCGGCGAAAGCGGCTCGGGCAAGTCAATGACCGTGCTGTCGCTGATGCAGTTGCTGCCGAAGGACCTGGCGCGCGTGACGGGCGGCTCGGCCGTCATGAACGGCCGCGATATCCTCAGGCTCGACGAAGGCCAGATGCGCGGCGTGCGCGGGCGCCATATCGGCATGATCTTCCAGGAGCCGATGACCTCGCTCAATCCGGTCCTGACCATCGGGCGGCAACTTGCCGAAGCCGTCGGCCCGCAGTTCGGCCTCTCCGGCGCGGCGATGACGCAGCGCTGCAAGGAACTGCTCGACGAGGTGCAGATCTCCGACGCCGCCCGCCGCCTGCTGCAATATCCGCATGAACTTTCGGGCGGCATGCGCCAGCGCGTGATGATCGCCATGGCGCTGGCGCAGAAGCCGGAAATCCTGATCGCCGATGAGCCGACGACCGCGCTCGACGTGACGGTGCAAGCGCAGATCCTCGCGCTCATCCGCAAGCTCCAGGCCGAAAACGGCGTCTCCGTCATCCTCATCACCCACGACATGGGCGTGGTGGCGGAGATGGCCGATCATGTGCTCGTCATGAACAAGGGCAAGGACGTGGAGCACGGCCCGCTGCGCGAGGTCTTCCATCATCCGAAGGACGAGTATACGCGGAAATTGCTCGCCGCCGTGCCGCGGCTCGGCGAGATGACCGGAACGGACAGGCCCAAGCGCGCGCCCGCCGAGGCGAAGGCGCCCGCAAAGGCGGAGGACGCGGCCGGCCCGGTGCTGGCCGTGGAAGACCTCGTCGTCCGCTTCGACATCAAGGGCGGCATCCTGCAACGGCCGGTGCGGCGCGTCCATGCGGTGGAAGGCGTGTCCTTCACCGTCAATCGCGGCGAGACGCTGTCGCTGGTCGGCGAATCCGGCTGCGGCAAGTCTACGACCGGCAAGGCGCTGCTCAACCTCGTGCCGTGGAGCGGCGATATCCGCATAGGCGGGAAAAGCACGAAGGGGCTGAGCCGTTCGGCCATGCGGCCGGTGCTGCGCGACATCCAGATGATCTTCCAGGATCCCTATGCCTCGCTCGACCCGCGCATGCGGGTGGGCGACCTCGTCGCCGAACCGCTCGTCATCCACAAGCTCGCCTCGGGAAGCGAGCTGACCGACCGCGTCGAATATCTCTTCCGCCGCGTCGGCCTGTCGGCAGAGCAGATGAAGCGCTATCCGCACGAATTCTCCGGCGGCCAGCGCCAGCGCATCTGCATCGCGCGCGCCCTGTCGCTGTCGCCGAAACTGATCGTCGCCGACGAAAGCGTCGCGGCCCTCGACGTCTCCATCCAGGCGCAGGTGCTCGATCTCCTGCAGGACATCCAGAACGAGACGGGCATCTCCTACCTGTTCATCAGCCACGACATGGCGGTGGTGGAACAGATCAGCCATCGCGTCGCCGTGATGTATGCGGGCCGCTTCGTCGAAACAGGCACGCGCGCGCAGGTGTTCGAAAATCCGCAGCACGCCTATACGCGCAAGCTGATAGACGCCGTCCCCGTCGCCGACCCGGACCGCGACCGCCGCCGCTTCATGCCCAACGAGGGCGAGCTGCCGAGCCCCGTCAAACCCCTCGACTACGTGCCGCCCCGGTCCGTCCGCACCGAGATCGCGCACGGGCACATGGTCTGGCAGGAAGCATAGGCTTCCGCGATATCCATCAGGAAATTCGCTTCAGCCCTCCGGCAACAGTTGATCGTATCAAAATCTCTGATACAGATCACATGCAATGCCTGGAGGACATATGAGCACGCGATTTCTGATGATCGGCCCGGAAGACGGCAAGGAGGTGCTGAAATGCCTTGCGGCACCGGCGCGGGTTTCCATGCTGGAGCTGCTGCACATCCGCGGGCCGCTGAACGTCAACGAGATCGCCGAGGCGCTGGACCTGCCGCAATCGACCACGTCGACGCATCTCAACCTGCTCGAAGAGGCGGGCCTGATCCGCACCGAGATCTCGAAGGCGCGCAAGGGCAGCCAGAAGGTCTGCCATGCCGTGCACGAGGAGATCGTCCTGTCGTTCGGCAGCCATGCCCGCACCGCCGAGGAGGCGATCGAGGTGGCCATGCCCGTCGGGCTCTACAGCGGCTACGAGGTCTTCGCGCCCTGCGGCATGTGCTCGCGCGAGAGCATCATCGGCTATCTCGACAGTCCCGACACGTTCCTGGCGCCCGACCGCATGAAGGCCGGTCTTCTTTGGTTTACAAGGGGTTATGTCGACTACCAGTTTCCCAACAATGCCCGCATCAAGGGGGCGGAGGTGAAAGAACTGGAGGTCGTCCTGGAGCTCTCCTCGGAAGTGCCGGGGACCTCGGACAACTGGCCGTCCGACATTACCCTCTCCATCAACGGCAAGAGCATCGGCGCCTGGACGTCGCCCGGCGATTTCGGCGACCGCCGGGGCAAGTATACGCCCGACTGGTGGAAGCTGCGCGGCAGCCAGTACGGCGTGCTCAAATGTTTCCGCGTAACGGAAAACGGCACCTTCATCGACGGCGTGCACGTTTCCGAGACCAGTCTTTCGGATCTGAACCTGCTTGAGCACCGCTCGATCCGCCTGCGGATCGAAGTGCCGGAAACGGCCGAACATCCCGGTGGAATCAATATCTTCGGCCGCGGCTTCGGCAACTACGATCAGGACATCGTGCTGCGATTGAAGACCTGATCCCTCCCCGATCGCGCTTTGCCGCTCGAAGGCGGCTTGACGCTCGCCCCTTCCTGTGCAAATTATCATACTAATTGATATATATCTGGTTTCCAGATATGCAGGGAGGCAAGCATGCGCGCAGTCGGTACCGCCCACAGCGGTTACGTCATCAGTACCATCGATCCCCGTCTTTACGGTTCCTTCGTCGAGCATCTCGGCCGCGCCGTCTATTCGGGCATCTACGAGCCGGACCATCCGACCGCCGACGCGAACGGCATGCGCCGGGACGTCATCGATCTGGTGCGCGAGGCCGACGTTCCGATCGTGCGTTATCCCGGCGGCAACTTCGTCTCGGCCTACAATTGGGAAGACGGCATCGGTCCGCGCGAGGAGCGCCCGGTGCGCCTCGACCTCGCCTGGCACAGCTCCGAGAGCAACCATGTCGGCATCCACGAATTCGCCGACTGGGCGGAAGCGGCCGGCACCGACATGATGCTCGCCGTCAATCTCGGCTCGCGCGGCCTCGATTCCGCCCGCGCCTTCCTCGAATACGTCAACCATCCGGGCGGCAGCTACTGGTCGGACCTTCGCCGCAAGAACGGCCGCGAAGAGCCCTGGAACGTCAAGATGTGGTGCCTCGGCAACGAGATGGACGGCCCCTGGCAGATCGGCCAGAAGACGGCGGAAGAATACGGCCGCATCGCCTTCGAGACCGCCAAGGCCATGCGCGCCTTCGACACGTCGATCGAGCTCGTCGTCTGCGGCTCGTCCTCGCCGAAGATGCCGACCTACCCGGCCTGGGAAGCGACCGTCCTCGACTACACCTACGATTCCATCGACTACATCAGCCTGCACATGTATTTCAACAACCATGCGGGCAACACGGCGGACTACCTCGCGCAGAATGCCCGCCTCGACGATTACATCGCCACCATCGCCGGCGTCATCACCTATACCAAGGCCAAGAAGCGCTCGAAGAAGGATGTCTATATCAGCTTCGACGAGTGGAACGTCTGGTATCACTCCCGCGAGGCGGACCGGACGGTGCTGGAAGGCAATGACGGCTGGCCGCATGCCCCGGCGCTGCTGGAAGACATCTACAATTTCGAGGACGTGCTCCAGGTCGGCTGCATCCTCAACACCTTCATCCGCCGCTCGGATGTGGTGAAGGTCGGCTGCCTGGCGCAGCTCGTCAACGTCATCGCCCCAATCATGACCGTTCCGGGCGGCCCGGCCTGGCGTCAGACCACGTTCTTCCCCTATGCCTATGCCTCGAAATACGGGCGCGGCAAGGCCCTGAACCTGTCGCTCGACTGCCCCGGCTATTCGACCGATTTCGCCGCGAACGTGCCCTATCTCGACGTTTCCGCCGTCGAGACCGAGGCCGACGGCGCTCTCACCATCTTCATCGTCAACCGCCACCAGAGCGAGGCGGTCGACCTCGATCTCGCGCTCGAAGGCTTCGGCGAGCGGAAGGTCGTCATGGACAAGATCATGGAAGGCCACGACCTTCGCGCCGTCAACGGCCCCGCCGCCGAGACGATCGCGCCGAGGGACGGCGCGGGCGCATCGGTCGTCGACGGCCGCCTTGCCGCCGGCATCGCGCCGCTCAGCTACCGGATGATCCGGCTCGGCGCGTAAGGCCATAGCGACAGGGAGGAGGCACCATGTCGGCATCGATCGAAATCACCAACGTCACCAAGCGTTACGGCGCGCTCACCGTGCTGGACGACGTTTCCCTGTCCATCGAGGCGGGCGAGTTCGTCGTCTTCCTCGGCCCCTCGGGCTGCGGGAAGTCGACGCTGCTCAGGATGATCGCCGGCCTCGAGGACGTGACGGCCGGCACGATCGCCGTCGGCGGGGAGCGCGTCGACACGCTGCCGCCGGGAAAACGGGGCGTCGCCATGGTCTTCCAGTCCTATGCGCTCTATCCGCATATGACGGTCGCGCAGAACATGTCCTTCGGCCTCGAGAATATCGGCATGGCGAAGGCCGAGATCGGGCGCCGCGTGGAGCAGGCGGCGGCAACGCTCGAGATCGCCCATCTCCTCGACCGCAAGCCGGCGAAACTCTCCGGCGGCCAGCGCCAGCGCGTCGCCATCGGCCGCGCCATCGTCAAGGAGCCGAAGGCCTTCCTGTTCGACGAGCCGCTGTCCAACCTCGACGCGGCGCTCCGCGGCCGCACCCGGCTGGAGCTTGCCCAGCTCCACGCCCGGCTCGGCAGCACGATGATCTTCGTGACGCACGACCAGGTGGAGGCGATGACGCTTGCCGACCGCATCGTCATCATGCACGACCGCAAGATCGAGCAGATCGGCACGCCGATGGAGATCTACCAGCGCCCGGCAAGCCGCTTCGTCGCAGGCTTCGTCGGCTCGCCGGCGATGAACTTCGTGCCGGTCAAGGGCGTGAATGAGAATGACGGCACGCTGAGAATAGAAACCTGCGGCCTCGGCGACGTCGCCGCCGCCATTCGCCTGCCCGCCCGCTTCTCGCCGGAAGGGGGAAGCCTCGGCATCCGCGCCGAGGACGTCACCGTGCTGCCGGCGGGTGAAGCGGGCATTCCGCTGAAAGCCGACGTCGTCGAGCGGCTCGGCGACCGCACCCTGATCTACGGCCAGCTCGCCGACGGCACGAAACTTGCCGCCGAAACGGACGGACGCAGCGAAGCGCGCAGCGGCGACACGCTGCAGATCGCACTCGATACCGCGGCCCTGCATCTCTTCGACGCCGCCGGCATCGCCCACCACGCGGAGGGCGATTGACATGGCCGAGAGCTATCGCCGCAGCCAGTGGAGCAACGGCCTTTTTGTTCTCCCCTATCTCGCCGTCTTTCTGGTCCTGCTCGTCTTTCCGCTCGTCTGGGGCGCGTGGCTGAGCCTGCACAAGGTCGACCTCTTCGGCCCCGGCCGCTTCGTCGGGCTGGCGAACTACGGCCGCGTTCTGGCCGATCCGGTGTTCCTTCAGGCGCTGCGCAACACCGTCGTCTTCGTGCTAGTCAGCGTTCCCTCGCTGGTGGCGCTCGGGCTCTTCCTCGCGCTGGCTCTCAACAAGACGACGCGCGCGACCTCGTTTCTGCGCGGCCTGTTCTTCTCCTCCTCGGTGCTGTCGGTCACCATCGTGACGCTGATCTGGCGCTTCGTCTTCATCCCCGGCGACGGGCTGCTCGCGGTGATCAGCGAACAGCTCGGCATTGCGCCGGTCAATTTCCTGTCGACGAGCGGCTGGTCGCTGTTTTCCGTCGGCGTCGCCACCGTCTGGTGGTGCCTCGGCCTGCCGATGATGCTGTTCCTCGCCGCCCTCCAGCAGATCCCGAACGATCTCTACGAGGCCGCCGCCCTCGACAATGCAGGCCCCTGGCGCGTCCTGACCCGCGTGACGCTGCCCTCGATCGCCCGCACCATCATGCTGGTGACGATCATCCAGATCGTCATGCAGTTCCAGCTCTTCGGCCAGGCGCAGCTCATGACGAACGGCGGCCCGAACGGCACGTCGCGCCCGCTGGTCATGTACATCTACGAGGTCGGCTTCGTGCGCTGGGATGTCGGCAAGGCGGCCGCGGCCTCCGAGTTCCTGTTCCTCATCATCCTCGTCGCGGCCATGGCCCAGTACCTGGTGTCGACCCGCAAGTCGGAGGCGTCCGAATGAGCCAGGATCAAACGACCTACCGCCCCGAAGGCCTGACCGCCAACCGTACCCTGCTGACGATCTCCATCATCCTCTCCATCGTGATGATGGCGCCCGTCGCCTGGCTCGTCGGCCTGTCGATCAAGGACAACAAGGAGCTGATGCTCGGGACGGAATCCGTCTTCGAGTTTCCCTACACGCTCGTCAACTATCTCAACATCCTCTACTCCTCGCAGGCCTTCGGCTGGTTCTTCAACAGCCTCGTGGTGGCGGTCGGCCAGACCATCGGCGTGCTCGTCCTGTCGTCGCTCGCCGGCTATGCCTTCGCCCGCCTCGAATTTCCGTTCCGCAGGACGATCTTCGTCATCGTGCTCTTCGGGCTCGCCGTGCCGGAGCAGGCGGTGATCATCGCCCGTCACCAGATGTTCAACTGGTTCGGCCTGCACAATTCCTATGTCGGGCTGATCCTGCCGGACCTGTCGTCCGCCTTCGGCGTCTTCCTGATGACGCAGTTCTTCAGGGCGATCCCCCGGGAGATCGACGAGGCGGCCCTGCTCGACAATGCCTCGCCGCTGCGCATCTTCTGGAAGGTGCTCCTGCCCCTGACGCTGCCCGCCCAGGCAACGCTCGGCATCTTCACCTTCCTGCATGCCTGGAACGACTACTGGTGGCCGCTCATCTCCGCCACGAAGAAGGAGATGTTCACGCTCACCATCGGCATCGCCTCGTCCCAGACCAATTTCGCCCAGAGCGAAGGGCTCGGCTTCCTCAGCGCCCAGGCGGTCTTCGCCAGCCTGCCGGTTCTGATCGTCTACGTGATTTTCCAGCGCCATATCGTCACCGCGGTTTCGGGTGGCGCTGTGAAGTGACTGCCGCTGCGGCCGGGAGGGATTTGGCCGCAGCATGTTCAACCGGGGCAAGGCCCCTTCAATGGGAGAGACAGACCATGAGACGTTTTCTACTGAGCACGGCGGCCCTGGTCGCACTGGCCTGCAGCGCTCCGGCGCACGCCGAAACGAAGATCGAGCTGCAGCGCTTCTTCGGCGCCTGCGACGCCGACTACGGGAAAGTCACCGACGTTTCCAAGGCGGTCGGCGAATGCGGCATCATCACCTCGCTCGTCAACAAGTTCGAGGCTGAGAACCCGGATATCGACGTCAACGTCACCACGGTCGAATGGCCGGGCTACGACCAGCTCAACGCCCAGCTTGCCTCGGGCGCCGCGCCGGACGTCGTGTCGATGCACTATTCGGCGATCTCCGACTACCAGTCGCGCGGCCTGATCGACCCGGTCGACGATATCCTCTCCGCCGAGGGCATCTCGCCCGACAGCTTCACCGACGCCGCCCGCGGCGGCGTGACCAAGGACGGCCAGATGTTCGGCCTGCCCTTCGACAACTGGACCATGCTCTTCCACATCAACATGAACCTGATGAAGCAAGCCGGCCTCGTCAACGCCGACGGCACGCCGATCCTGCCGACATCGGCCGACGAGCTGATCGCCCAGGGCAAGCAGTTCCGGGAGAAGACCGGCAAGCCGTATCTCGTCCAGATCCTCGCCAACGAGACGGCCGCCTATGCCCGCATCCTCTACACGCTGCTCCAGCAGCAGAAGTCCGACTTCTTCGCCGATCCGACGAAGATCAAGCTCGATACGCCGGAAGCGCGCAACGCCGTCGAGCTGATGAAGCGCATCAAGGACGAAGGCCTGTCGACGACCGGCCTCGACTACGCCGCGGCCGTGACGGCCTTCACCCATGGCGACGGCGGCATCGCCGTCAACGGCACCTGGCTGATCGGCGATTTCGTCGCCCAGTCGGAGAAGGACGGCACGGCGCTCGCCAAGGGCTATGCCGTCTATCCGGTTCCCCAGCTCTATCCGGGCCAGGACAGCACCTATGCGGACGGCCATAGCTGGGTCCTGCCGCACAAGGACCGCACGCCCGAGCAGACGGCGGCCATCGGCAAGCTCTTCAAGTTCCTCGCCGACAACGACTACGAATGGGCGCGCACCGGCCACCTGCCGGCGGTCAAGGCCGTCTTCGACAAGCCGGAATTCAAGGCGCTGCCGCATCGCGAGAGCATCGCGAAGATCGCCGAGACCGGCCGTTCGCTGCCGGGCGCCGTCCAGCGCCAGTTCGCGATCCAGGACATCATCGGTGAAGAGGTCGGCGCGGCCGTCAACGGCGACAAGTCCGTCGACGAAGCCCTGAGCAGCGCGGAAAGCCGCATCAACGACCTGCTCGCCAACATCTGAGGCAGGCGCGATCGCTCCCAAGACGGCGTGCGGGATGGACAGCCGTCCCGCACGCCGGCCCGTATCGATCAGACGGCCTGATTGAGGCTCATCGCGGTTTCCTTCTCGTCGCGGCCGGTCTTCATGCGCTCGGCAAGGAGGAAGGCGAGCTCCAGCGCCTGGTCGGCGTTGAGGCGCGGGTCGCAATGGGTGTGGTACCGGTCGGCGAGATCGGCCCCCGTCACGGCGCGCGCGCCGCCCGTGCACTCCGTCACGTCCTTGCCGGTCATCTCGATATGGATGCCGCCCGGATGCGTGCCTTCCGACCGATGGATCTGGAAGAAGCTCTCGACCTCCGACAGGATCCGCTCGAACGGGCGGGTCTTGTAGTTGTTCAGCGTGATCGTGTTGCCATGCATCGGATCGCAGGACCAGACGACCTTGCGGCCTTCCTTCTCGACGGCGCGGACGAGCTTCGGCAGGCAGTCGGCGACCTTGTCGGAACCGAAGCGGCAGATCAGCGTCAGGCGGCCGGCCTCGTTGGCCGGGTTCAGCGCGTCGATCAGCGCGATCAGGTTGTCGGGCTGGAGCGACGGGCCGCATTTGAGGCCGATCGGGTTCTTGATGCCGCGGAAATATTCGACATGGGCATGATCGAGCTGGCGCGTGCGGTCGCCGATCCAGATCATGTGGCCGGAAGTCGCATACCAGTCGCCCGAGGTGGAATCGATCCGGGTCAGCGCTTCCTCGTAGCCGAGCAGCAGCGCCTCGTGGCTGGTGAAGAAATCCGTCTCGCGCAGGCTCGCATTGTTTTCCGCGGTGATGCCGATGGCCTTCATGAAGTCCATCGTCTCGGAAATCCGCCCCGCCAGCGTGCGATAGCGCGCGGCCTGTGGGCTGTCCTTGACGAAGCCGAGCATCCAGCGATGCACGTTTTCGAGATTGGCGTAGCCGCCCATCGCGAAGGCGCGCAGGAGGTTGAGCGTCGCGGCGGACTGGCGATAGGCCATCATCTGGCGCTCCGGATCCGGCGTGCGGGCAGCCCCGGAGAAATCGGTGCCGTTGACGATGTCGCCGCGATAGGTCAGTAGCGTCTCGCCGTCCTGCGTCTCGTGCGAATTGCTGCGCGGCTTGGCGAACTGGCCGGCGATGCGCCCGACCTTGACGACCGGAAGGCGTGCGCCATAGGTCAGGACGACGGCCATCTGCAGGAACGAGCGGAAGAAGTCGCGGATATTGTCCGCGCCGTGCTCGGCAAAGCTCTCCGCGCAGTCGCCGCCCTGAAGCAGGAAGGCCTTGCCGTCCGCGACGTCCGCAAGCTGCTTCTTCAGGCGGCGCGCCTCGCCGGCGAAGACGAGCGGCGGAAAGGTCGCAAGCTGCGCTTCCGTCGCGGCAAGCGCCGCCCTGTCCGGATAGTCCGGAACCTGCTGGATCGGTTTTTGCCGCCAACTGCTCGGGGTCCAGTTCTGTGCCATTATCGTCATGCTCCCTGCGCCGGCGCCCGCCCTGATGACGGCCGCGCCGAACTCCTTGTCCGATCAGAGTATATACGTTCGGCCGAGATTTTCGACAGCCCGCCGGCTCATCACGGCGACGAGATGGGCGCGGTAGTCGGCCGGCGCATGCATGTCCCCCATCATCAGCGACGGATCGAGGGCCAGCCCGTCGAGCGCCGCCGGCGTGAGGTCCTCGGCAAGCCGCTCCTCCGCCTCGCTCCAGCGGAAGACGCCGCCATTGCCCGCACCGGTGATCGCCACGCGGACCTTCCCGTCGCGATGCCTGCTGACGAAGGCCGCCGCCATGGAATAGCGGGAAGCGGGATTGCGGAACTTCGCATAGCCGGCGATTTCCGGAATCCTGAATTCGATGCGGACGAGGATCTCGCCCGGCTCCAGCGCCGTCGTATAGAGGCCCTGGAAGAAGTCGTCCGCGGAAAGGACGCGCCGGTCGGTGTGGAGGACGGCGTCGAGCGACAGGACGGCGGAGGGATAATCGGCGGCCGGATCGTTGTTGGCCGTCGAGCCGCCGATCGTGCCCATGTGGCGCACCTGGACATCGCCGATGGAGCCTGCAAGGCCGCAGAGCGCGGGGATGGCCGCCTTCACGTCCTGCGACCCCGCGACGGCGGCATGGCGCGTCGCCGCGCCGATGACGACCCGGTCCGCCGTCACCGCGATGCCGGAAAGCTCGGGGATAGCGCGCACGTCGATGAGATGCTGCGGAGCGGCAAGGCGGTTCTTGAGCGCGGGGATCAGCGTATGGCCGCCGGAAAGATAGGAGGCGTCCTCCGAACCTTCGTAGAGGGCGACGGCTTCGGCGATGGTCTTCGGCCTGTGATATGTCGTTGCGTACACGGGTTCCCCTCCCCTTACTCGGCGGCCGCGGCGTGGGCCGCGCGATGCTTTTCCGCAGCGTCCAGCACCGCCTTGACGATGTTGTGGTAGCCGGTGCAGCGGCAGATATTGCCTTCGAGCTCGTGGCGGACGGTCGCCTCGTCGAGCACGCCGTCATGGCGGCGGATCATGTCGACGCTCGCCATGATCATGCCCGGCGTGCAATAGCCGCACTGCAGGCCGTGATGCTCGTGGAAGGCCTGCTGGACGGGGTGCAGGGTTCCGCCCTCGGCAAGGCCCTCGATGGTCGTCACCGCCGCGCCGTCGGCAGCGACGGCGAGCACGGTACAGCTCTTCACCGCGACGCCGTCGAGATGGACCGTGCAGGCGCCGCACTGGGTCGTGTCGCAGCCGACATGGGTGCCGGTGAGCCCGACATGCTCGCGGATGAACTGGACAAGCAGCGTGCGGTCCTCGACCTCCCGCGTTTCCGGCTTTCCGTTGATCGTGATGGTCACTTGGGACATGGGGCTTCCTTTCACGCTACCGGACGATCAGCGCCGCGACGATGACGACGGCGACAACCGCAAGGCCGACGAGGAGATAGGGCGAGCGGCCTTTCGGCGGCGCAGCCTCCACGGGCGGGGCGGCCTCGACGACAGCAGCGGGGCGGGCCGCATCGTCCTGCGCCGCCGATGCCGCCTGCGCGGCCAGCTTCTCGAAGAATTCGTCGGCCAGCTTCTTGGCGGTGGAATCGATCAGCCGCGCGCCGAGCTGGGCGAGCTTGCCGCCGACCTGGGCCTTGGCGAGATAGGTCAGCACGGTCTGCGCGCCGTCTTCGGCAAGATGCACGTCCGCACCGCCCTTGGCGAAACCGGCGACGCCCCCTTTTCCCTCGCCGGAGATCGTCAGGCTTTCCGGCGCGTTGACGTTGGAAAGCGCGACATTGCCGGCGAACGTCGCCTTGACCGGGCCGATCTTCGTCGTGACGCGGGCGGCAAAGCCGGTCTCCGGCGTGCCTTCCAGGCTGTCGCAGCCCGGGATGCAGGCGCGAAGCACGGCGGGATCGTTGATGAGCGCCCAGACCTCTTCGCGCCGGGCGGCGATGCGGTATTCGCCCTTCATATCCATGGACTGTTCTCCTCCGTCACGTCACTTGCCGCCGGCGACCGCCTCGAAGAACGAGAGGTCGAGGTATTTTTCGATATCGGTCAGCACCTTGCCGCCCTTGCCGTAGCGCGAGCGCAGGTCGAGGACCGTCCTCATGCCGTCAGGCAGGATGTGCGCGCCGGGGGTGAGGCCGGACCGCGGCGAAAGCAGGCTCGCCATGATCGACGGCACCGCCGCCGGCTGGATATCCGGCATCCGGCTCTGGAGGAGCGCGGCGCCGGTCTCGCGGTTCGCCGGATCGAGCGTCCAGGCAAGCCCCTTCAGATAGGCGCGGATGAACGCCTTCACCGTTTCCGGGTTTTCCGCGGTATAGGCGCGCCGGGCGGCGATGGTCCCGCCCTGGTAGCTGGCGAAATGGTTCGAGGAGACGTCGAGCACGTTGAAGCCCGAGCGCTTGGCGATGCTGGTGAAGGGCTCGATGGTGAGGGTCGCGGCATGGTCGCCGGCCTTGACCGACTGCCAGCGCTGCGGCGTCGCACCGACGGCGGCGAAGGTCACGTCGTCCCGGCCAAGGCCGCTCTTCTCCATCATGTCGAAGAGCACGAAGGCAAAGCCGGTGGTCAGCGCGTCGAGCGCGATCGAGCGGCCCTTCAGGTCCGCATAGGCCTTGACCTCGGGCGCCGTGACGATGGCGAGCTCGAGCTGTGTCGCGCCCGTCAACACCACGTAATCCGGATCGACGCCGTCGGCAGCCGCGCCCTGCCCTTCCCCGTAGGCGACGACATTGTCGAAGGCGGTGAAGACAATGTCGAATTCGCCGGCGGCGGTCCGTTCCGCCTGCGCGACGGAACTTGCGGTCAGCGCCAGTTCGACCGCAAGGCCCTCGTCGGTGAAATAGCCCTCTTCGATGGCGGCGAAGGTCGGCAGGTTCGGCGCACCCGGAAACGCGATGATGCGGACGGGCTTCAGGTCACTCATTCAAAGTCCTCCTCAGGACGCCTTGCGTCCAGTGTTCATGGCGCGCCAGACGGTGGCCGGCGTGACCGGCATCTGGATGTCCGTGACGCCGAATTCCGAAAGCGCGTCGACGACGGCGTTGACGACGGTGGCGAGCGCCGGCGTCGTGCCGCCCTCGCCGCCGGCCTTGATGCCGAGCGGGTTGGTCGGCGAGAAGACCTCGGCGATCTCGCAGGTGAAGCTCGGCACGGTGTCGGAGCGCGGCATGCCGTAGTCCATCAGCGAGCCGGCCAGCGGCTGGCCGCTCTCCGTATCGATGGCGCAGAGCTCCCACATGGCCTGGCCGACGCCCTGCGCGATGCCGCCATGGGTCTGGCCGTGGACGATCAGCGGATTGATGCAGCGCCCGACATCGTCGATCGACGTGTAGCGGACGATCTGCACATGGCCGGTTTCACGGTCGACCTCGACCTCGCAGATCGCCGCGCCGTTCGGGAAGACCGGCGTGTGCATCTCGTTGTCGCGCACGACGCGCAGCGTGCCGTGGCTGGCGCGGGTGCGCCGGCCGAGCTCGAAGATGTCGACCGCGTGGTTGGTGTTGCGCTGCCTGAAGACGCCGCCCTCGAAATCGATCTCGTCGGGCGCGGTGTCGAGCAATTCGGCAGAGCGCTTGCGGCCTTCCGCCAGAAGATCGGCCGAGGCCATGGCCATGACCGTGCCGGCATGGCGCATCGAGCGGCCGGAATGCGAGCCGCCGCCGACGCTGACGATGTCGGTGTCGCCGATGACGATCCAGACCTTTTCCACCGGGACCTGCAGCATGTCCGCCACGACCTGGGCGAAGCTCGTCTCATGGCCCTGCCCGCTCGGCTGGGTGCCGATGACGACCTCGACGGTTCCGTCGTCCTTGATCTCGATCTCTGCGCGCTCCTTCGGCGTGCCGATGGAGGATTCGACGTAGTTGGCAAAGCCCCGGCCGAGCAGCTTGCCGCGGGTGGCGGCCTCCGCCTTACGGGCCTCGAACGTCGACCATTCGGCAAGCTCGAGCGCCCGGTCCATGTTCTTCTCGTATTCGCCGCTGTCGTAGACCGAGCCGACCGCGTTGACATAGGGCATGGCGGAGGGCGGAACGAGGTTGATGCGGCGCAGTTCCAGCTTGTCGAAACCGAGCTGGTCGGCGGCAAGCTCGCACATGCGCTCGATGGCGAAGGTCACTTCCGGGCGGCCGGAACTGCGATAGGCCTGCGTGCACATCGTGTTGGAGAACACGGCGCGGGCGCGCAGCGTCGCATAGGGAATGTCGTAGGAGCCGGTGATGAGGCCGGAGCCCTTGCTGAGCGGCGAGAGCGAGACGGCACGGCCGCCGACATTCGACAGGTTGTCGGCGCGCATCGCAAGGAACCTGCCGTCCTTGCGGATGGCCAGCTCCACCTTGGTCACGAGGTCGCGGCCCTGATAGTCGGTCAGGAAGGATTCCGAGCGGGTGGCGGTGAACTTCACCGGCCGGCCGAGCTTGCGGGAAGCCCAGAGCACCAGGCCGAATTCCACATAGACGCGGTTGCGGGTGCCGAAATTGCCGCCGACGTCGAAGGACAGGACGCGCAGGTCCTTCGGCTCGATGCCGAGGACCTTGGAAAGCTCGTTCTTCTGGCGCACCGCCCCGCCGCTGCCGGCATAGAGCGTGTAGCGCTTCGTCTCCGGGTCGTAGGAGCCGAGCGAGGCGCGCGGCTCCATCGTCACGCCGGTGACGCGATGGATGTGGAATTCCGCCTTGACCACATGGTCCGCCGCGGCGAAGGCGGCATTGGTGCCCTCGACGTCGCCGAAGGTCGTGTCGATGAAGACATTGTCCGGAACCTCGTCCCAGACGGCCGGCGCGCCCGGCTCGGCGGCCCTGGCCGTATCCGTCACGAAGGGCAGTTCCTCCCAGTCGACCCTCACCTTTTCCGCGCCGTCGGCGGCCTGCGCCGCCGTCTCGGCGACGACGATCGCCACCGCCTCGCCGACATGGCGGGCCTTGTCGGCAGGCAGGAGGTAATGCGGGCCGGTAAAGGCGTGGCTGCCGTCCTTGGCCCTCAGCTTCATGTCGAAATTGGTGGAGGGAACCGGATTGTGCGGGATCGGCAGGATATTGTCGGCAAGGATGTCCTCGCCCGTCAGCACGAGAAGGACGCCGGGGCTTTCCAGGGCTTCCGTCTTGTCGATGCCGTTGATGCGCGCATGCGGATAGGGCGAGCGGACGATGGCCGCATAGGTCTGGCCGGGCAGCGAGAAATCGTCGGAAAACCGGCCCTTGCCGGTGATCAGGCGGCCGTCCTCCTTGCGCGGGAGGGGCTTGCCGACGTGGCGGAACAGCGCCTCCTGCACCAGCTTCATCTCCGGCGAAAGCTCGGCCGGCTTCGGCTGTTTCAGCGGATGCACGACCTCGCCGGCCGAGGCGGTGTTCTGCAGACTGCTCATGGCTCCTCCCTATTCCGTATGCGCGGCGGCCGGGCCGTTTCCGGCATCCACCGCCTTCTTGTACACGGCATGCGCTATGCCGTTGCTCTTCGTATTAATGTATGACAGTATGGCGGTCATAATGCAAACGAAAAGATCGCCCTTGACAGGAGGGCGATCGCCATAGCCGGCTCGACGCTTCGGAAAGGTTTGGGAGAGCAACATGACAGCATCCGCGCGCAAGGCGCCGCTCGACTTGCAGGAGCATATCGAGAGACTGGAGGCCAAGGGCCTCATCACCCGGATCCAGGTTCCGATCGACAAGGACAGCGAGCTGCATCCGCTGGCGCGCTGGCAGTTCCAGGGCGGCCTGCCGGACGAGCAGCGCCGCGGCTTCCTCTTCACCGACGTGAAGGGCGCCAGGGGCGAGAGCTACGATATCCCGGTCGCCGTCGGCGTCCTTGCCGCCTCGCCCGCCATCTACGCCGCCGGCCTCGGGGTCTCGGAGGACGAAATCGGCGACGTCTGGGTCAATGCCATGGAGCACCCCATCGATCCGGTCACGGTCGAGGACGCGCCCTGCCAGGAAGTCGTCATCACCGGCGACGACCTGAAGCAGGAGGGCAAGGGCCTCGGCTCGCTGCCCGTGCCGGTCTCCACGCCCGGCTTCGACAGCGCGCCCTATTTCACCGCCACGCTGTGCGTCACGCGCGACCCGGAAAACGGCATCCGCAACATGGGCACCTACCGCGCCGCCCTCAAGGCGGAAGACCGCCTCGGCGTGCGCATGGCGAGCCGCCTGTCCGGCGCCGGCGGCTATCAGCACTGGCTGAAATACCAGAAGATGGGCAAGCCCATGCCCTGCGCCATCGTCATCGGCTGCGCGCCCGCCGTCCTCTTCACCGGCCCGCAGAAGCTGCCGATCGACCAGGACGAGCTCGGCGTCGCCGGCGGCCTGATCGGCGAGCCGATCCGCATCGTCAAGTGCAAGACCATCGACCTCGAGGTGCCGGCCGACGCGGAAATCGTCATCGAGGGCCTGATCGACCCGGTCCTGCTGGAACCGGAAGGCCCGTTCGGCGAAAGCCACGGCCATGTCGCGCTGGAAGACTTCAACATGTCCATGCAGGTGACGGCGATCACCCGCAAGAAGAAGCCGGTCCTCGTCTCCATCGTCAGCCAGGTCACGCCCAGCGAATCGAGCGTGCTCAAGCGCGTCGCCTACGAGCCCCTGTTCCTCAACCACCTGAAGAAGGTGCTGAACGTCAAGGGCATCAAGCGCGTCGTCATGCACGAGCCGCTCACCAATATCCGCAAGGTGATCTTCCTGGAATTCGACCGCTCGGCGCCGCAATCGGAAATCTGGCGCGGCCTGCAGGGCGCGGCGACGCTGCAGGCCCAGTGCGGCAAGATCGTCATCGCCGTCTCCGACGATATCGACAGCCGCAACGCGGACGCCGTCTTCTGGTCGCTCGCCTACCGGGCCAACATGATCGACGACGTGCATGTCACGCCCTATCGCTCCGGCGGCCACGGCCCGAAATCCGGCTCGAAGAGCGCCGAGGGCACGCTGCTGATCGACGCGACGCTGAAGGCGCCCATGCCGCCGCTAGCGCTTCCGGCCGAGCCCTACATGGTCAGGGCGCGCAGGATCTGGGAGGACCTCCAGCTTCCCCGCCTCTCGCCGCAGCCGCCGTGGCACGGCTATTCGCTGGGCGACTGGAGCGACCTGTGGACCCGGTTCGCCGATGCGGCCGTTGCCGGCGACTGGCGCGAGACGGGCGAGAACACGCTGGCGCGCCGACAGGGCGGCATGAAGCCGGAAACGCCGGTGCGCGACATCGAAAAATAGCGCCGGCACGAAAAAACACGGCAGGCGGCCCGCCGGTCGCCTGCATCGCGGCTTGCCCGGTTCCCCGAATATGGCAAGAGATGACGAAAGCGTGATTTTCTCGTATGACAATCATGCGGTCACACCGAGATGAGCCCCGTCACGAGGACACCATGAGCACACCGTTTGAAGAAACCCTGAACCCGCTGGTCCACGAACCTGCTCCCTTGCGCAACAAGATCATGAATTCGCTGCGCAAGGCGATCGAGACCGGCGCGCTGGAGCCGGGCACGCACCTGGTCGAGAAGGACCTGTGCGAGAAGCTCAATGTCAGCCGCACCTCGCTTCGCGAGGCGCTGCGCCAGCTTCAGGCCGAAGGTGTCCTCACCGACCACAACAACCGCGGCCTGACCGTGGTGACGGTGACCCGCACCGATGCGGACAACATCTACCGCATCCGCGGCGTGCTGGAGCCGCTCATCGTCGAGCAGTTCATCGAAAACGCCCCGGACGAGGAAATCGAGGCCCTGAAAAAGCAGAGCGAGCGGCTGAAGAAAGCCTATCTGGAAGGCAATGCCGAAGAGATCGTCGCCACCAAGCGGGAATTCTACGACCGCATCTGCACGGGAGCGCGCAATCCCATCGCCTTCGACCTCCTGAAGAAGCTCACCCTGCTGACCTCTCCTCTTCGCCGCAGCTCGGTCGTGCGCCCGGAGCGCCGGAACCAGAGCATTCAGGAAATCGACGCGATCGTGGCGGGCATCGCCGCGCGCGACAAGGCCGCGGCCAAGGCGGCCGCCGAGAGGCATGTCGCCAATGCGGCCGTGTCGGCCTTCCGCGTCGCCTATACGTCGTAACCGCAGGACAATCGCATGCGCCGCTTCATCGTCGCCATCACCGGAGCTTCCGGCATCATCTACGGCGTGCGGGCGCTGCAACTGCTTCGCGAGGTCGAGGATATCGAGACCCATGCGGTGATCTCGCCCTCGGCCTACCGCACCGCGCAGGACGAGATCGACATGAGCGCCGACGCGCTCAAGGGACTTGCCGACGTGGTCTACAGCCACAAGGATATCGGCGCGGCCATCTCCTCCGGTTCGTTCCGCACCGCCGGCATGCTGGTCGCTCCCTGCTCGGTGAAGACCCTGAGCGGGATCGCCAACTGCTACAACGACGAGCTGATCGTGCGGGCTGCGGATGTCTGCCTCAAGGAGCGCCGGCGCGTCGTACTGCTCTTCCGCGAAACGCCGCTCCATGCCGGCCATATCGCGCTGATGGACCAGGCGACGCGCAACGGCGCGATCGTCATGCCGCCGGTCCCCGCCTTCTATACGATGCCGAAGACCATCGACGACATGGTCACGCAGACGGTCGGGCGGGCGCTCGACCTCTTCGACATTCACCTGCCCGCCGTCAGGCGCTGGAAGGAAGACGGCTGACCGCAAGCCCGGGGTGTTACAGCGCGGCGAGCGCGCGCTCGATGACGGCAAGGGCCTGCCGCGCCTGCGCATCCGGCTCACTCCCGCGGAAATAGCGCACGACGAGGGAAAGATTGTCCCCGGCCGGGCCCGGCGCGGCGCCGGCAAGCGCGGCGCCTTCGGCCTCCAGAAGCGCAAGCGCGATCTTTTCCGACGCAAGCTCCACGGCCTTGACGCCGTTGCGCAGGTCCTCGGTCTGCGGGCCCGGGGCGGGATGGGGGCCGGTCTTCAGCCGGCGGCGCACCGCCCGCAAGGGCTTGATCACCTCGTCGCGCCAGGCCTTCACGAGGCCGTCGATCCGTGCGAGTTCGCTTTGCGTCAACGCCACGGAGGAGCTGGCAAGCCAGGCGGAGAACAGAAGGACCGGCACGTCGACGCCGCTTTCGTCCTGAAGGACGAGGCAGGCGTCGCTGATGCCCGGCGCGCCGTAAAGGCGCAAGGCAAAGGCCCAAAGCCCCTCATTCTCGCTCGACATGATATCCCTCCCCTGCTGCGCCCGATGTACCAGACCCGCTTGCGGCGGGAAAGGATCTCCCGCCTATGCCGCTTCCGACTGCGCAAGTTCGGCAAGGATGGAGAGCGCGATGTCGCCGGCGCTCTTGCTTCCGGCGAAAAGGCCCGCCGGCCCATGGATCCGCTCGCGGCTCGCGCGGTCGAAGCCCAGCGCCTCCAGCTTTTCAAGGCGCAGGCGATGGGTCGCATGGCTTCCCATCGCGCCGATATAGAAGGCATCGGTCGCAAGCGCGGCGGGAAGCAGCGCCATCTCCCAGTCGTGGTCGTGGAACATGAAGACGATTGCCGTCAGCGCATCGGCTTCGAGGGGCGGCGTGCGGCCGTGCCCCGTCAGGCGCACCGTCGAAGCGCCGAGCCCTGCCAGCCGCTCCAGCGTCGGTTCGTCATAGGACCAGCCGATCACCTCGAAGCCCGCGACCCGCGCCATCCGGGCGAGCTGGACGGTCGCAGGCCCGACACCGGCGACAATCAGCCGCTTGCGCGGCCGGTAGAGACGGACCATGCGGGCATTGAAGCGATTGTCGGGATCGATGGGAAGCTCCGCCGTCTGGCGCTGTTTCAATCGCCTGTCGATGGCGATCAGGCTCTCCGCGCCGATGCCGACGTCGAAGAAGAGTTCGATCGCGCTGCCGCAGGGAAGCTGGATATCGAAATATTTCGATCCGCGGCCGTAGCGGACCAGCCGGTTCCCGCCGGCGGCGATGGCATCGAGCGCTTCGGCGACGACGGCCCGTTCGATGCAGCCGCCGGAGAGATAGCCCACCCAGTCGCCCGTTTCGGATACGGCCATCTGCGCGCCGGGAAAGCGCGGCGAGGAGCCCTCGATCCTGACGAGCGTGACCAGGGCCAGCCTCTCGCCGCGCGAAAGCCGTTCGATCGCGAAATCGAGGACGTAGTCATCGAAGACGTCCCATTCGCCCTGCCCGTTTCGCATCGCCGTCAGCTCCCGTTCAGGCCAGGAGGTCTTTCAGCGCGGCGGCGATGCGCTCCGGAACCTCCAGCGGCGAGAAATGCCGCACGCCGTCCATCACCTCGATGCGGGCGCCCCTGATGTTGTCGGCAAGATAGCGGGCCATGTCCGGCGGCGTGGCGTAGTCTTGCGAGCCGACGCGGATTTCGCAGGGGAAGGTAAAGCCCGGGAGGAACGCCCGCAGGTCCGCCGCGCCGAGCATGGCGCAGGTCGCCGCATAGGCCGGCAGGTCGTTGGCGAGGAAGACGCCCACGGCCTGGTCCACGACGGCCGGGTTCGCTTCGCGGAAGGCATCGCCGAACCAGCGCGTCTTCTGGAAGCCGACCAGTGCGGAAAGGCCTTCGTTCCTCGCCTTTTCGGCGCGCTCGGCCCAGGCGGCCGGAGCGTTCTCGCCATACCAGGCGGTGGTGTCGAAAAGACCGAGCCCCGCCACCCGTCCGGAGTGCCGGCCGGCAAAGGCCAGAGAGACGCAGCCCCCCATCGAGGCGCCGGCGACGATGGCCGAAGGCCAGCCGACATGGTCCATCAGGTCGGCGATGTCGTCGGCGAACTGCTCGACGCTGTAGGGGCCTTCCGGCTTGTCCGACCGGCCATGGCCGCGGCAGTCGAAGGTGAGCACGCTCGCCGTTCCCTCCAGCGCCTTGACGGTCGCGTCCCAGAACGTCTTGTCCATGGCGAGCGAGTGGACGAGGACGATGCGGCCGGAGCCGCTGCCCGGCACGAGGCGGTAGGAAAGGCGCGCGCCGTCCCGCGCCGTTGCGAAATCGGATCCTGCATTGGACATTCTGGAATTTCCTCTGTCGTCGTTGTGTCGATCCTGCCGGCGGCCGCTGCGGCCGCCGGTCCGGGCCCGGCGGATCAGCCGGCCGCCGCGCGGGGCGCGCCCTTGGGAAGGTCGAACAGGCCGCGCGGCAGGCTTTCCATGAAGGCCAGCACTTCCGGGCTTTCGATCACGTCGGCGTATTTGGCGTTGAGGTCGCAGAGCGCCATCGCATGGCTCGCCTCGGACCGCTCGAAGCAGGCGTCCTCCACCATCGTCACACGGTAATTGTGGCTGAAGGCGTCGACGACCGTCGCACGCACGCAGCCGCTCGTCGCCGTGCCCGTGACGATGAGGCTGTCGCAGCCGAGCTGGGTGAGGTAGCCGAGGAGATTGGTGCCGTGGAAGCCGCTCGGCTTCTGTTTATAGACCACGATATCCTGCGCACCCGGCGCGACCTGCGGCATGATCTCGTTGCCCTTCCGGTTCGACCCGGCGGGCTTTTCCCCGGTGCGGGCATTCTTCCAGGCCCAGGCGCCGGCATCCCAGTTGTCGTCGCGGCGGATCCCGGTCGTGTAGATCACCGGCAGCTCGCGGTCGTGCGCGACGTCGATCAGCTTGCGGATGACCGGCAGGGCATCCCACGCCGCCTCGCCGCCGGACTGGCGCCAGCGCTTGATGGATTCGAGAACCGGCTCGCGCCGGTCGCCGCAGAAGGCGTAGTTCACGTCGATGACGAGCAGGGCGGGCCTTTTTCCAAATCCCTGCCGCACGCCGTAGCCGGCAAGCGCGAAGACCTGTTTATCCCGCTCCGTCAGGAACTTGTCCCAGATTCTCTCAGCCATTCAATCCTCCCGAAACATGGACAAAACCGGGCAAGGCACGCCCTGCGCGCCTGCCGACTTGACTTATGCCACAGATGTGTTTGTATGGCAAACACACATTATGACAAGCCTACATTGATGAGGTGATGTCGTGTGGCTCCGGCCCTCGAGGGCCCGAGGAACGATTCAAGGCTTTTGGGAGGAGGCGCATATGGTGTCCAGGATAGTTGTCGGCAGCCGTTGGTTCGCAATCGCGGGAGGCTTCGCCGCCGCGCTCGCATTCACCCCGGCTCATGCAGGAGAGGTCTGGAAACACGGCATCGTCGAGGCCAAGGGAGACTCGGGCTTCCTGTTCCAGGCGGCCGAGGGCGGCTTCGGCGAGAAGCGCGGCCTCGATATCGACATGGTCGAGTTTACCGGCGGGCCGACGGCCCTCAAGGCACTTATCGCCGGCGAGCTCGACAGTTTCGAGGCAAGCCCCGTCGTGGCCTTCGCCGCCATGCACCAGAACGCCGACATCAAGATCATCGGCTGCGACTGGCCGGGCATGACCTACACGGTCTTTGCCGCCAAGGACATCAACTCGCCGGCCGATCTCAAGGGCAAGGCGATCGGCGTTTCGGCGCCGGGTTCGCTGCCGGCGCTCTTTGCGCAGCTCGCGCTGGAAGCGGCCGGGGTTGCCGCCACCGACGTGACCTATGCCAATGCCGGCGGCAGCGCGGACCGCGTGCGCGCCATCAGCTCGGGCGTCGTCGCCGCCGCGGCGAGCTCCAGCGAATTTGCCGTCAGCGCCGATACGCTCAACGTCAAGCCGCTGCTCGCCGGCGCGGAAGTGACGCCCAAATTCGTCAAGGTCTGCATCATGACGACCGGCGCCAAGATCGCCGAGCGCCGCGCCGACATGGTGAACTTCCTCGCCGCCGAGATGGAGGGCCTTGCCCATGCCGTCGGGAACAAGGAGGCGATGGTCGCGCTGGCGCGCAAGGTCGCGCACCTGCCCGAAGACGACAAGACGGCCGAATTCATCTACGATGAGGCGATAAAGTACAATGCGGTCTCCGCGACCCTCGATATCCCGCTGGAGAACCTGCAATGGACGGACGACCAGATGGTCCGTCTCGGCGCGCTGCCGGAAAAGGCCGACGTCAGCACCTTCGTCGATACGAGCCTGCGCGAGGAAGCGCTGGCGGCCGTCGAAAAGAAGTAACGCGTTCATTCGAGGAGGACTCTGCATGGCCCATCTGGAAGTGCAGAATATCGTCAAGACCTTCAGCACACGATCCGGCGTTGCGTTCGCACGCGCGCTGGACGGGGTCTCATTCGACGTCGAGAAGGGCGAGATCATCGCGCTGATCGGCCCCAGCGGCTGCGGGAAGACGACCTGTCTGCGCATCATCATGGGCCTCGAAACCGCATCGTCCGGCCAGGTTCGCGTGGCCGGGCGCGCGGTCTCGGGCTGCGGCTACGACCGCGGCATGGTCTTCCAGCACGCCGAGCTCCTGCCCTGGCGCAACACGCTCAGCAATGTCGGCTACGGCCTCGAGATGAAGGGCGTCAGGGAGCCGGAACTGTCGAAGGCGTCCAGCCACTATCTCGAGCTCGTCGGCCTCGGCCATGCCGCCAGGCGCAGGCCGCACCAGCTTTCGGGCGGCATGAAGCAGCGCGCCGGCATCGCCCGGGCGCTCGCCATCGACCCCGAGGTCCTGCTGATGGACGAGCCGTTCGGCGCGCTCGATTCCCAGACGCGCGAGACGCTTCACGGCGAGCTCCTGTCGATCCACGGCAAGACGGGCAAGACGATCATCATCGTCACCCACGACCTCGACGAGGCCGTCATGCTGGCCGACCGCGTCATCGTGATGCAGAAGGGCGCGGTCAGCGAGATCGTCCCCATCGAGATCGGCCGCGACCGGCAGGACATGCGCGCCGTGCGCACGTCCGCGGAATATTCCAAGAAACGCACGTTGATCTGGGAAGCCCTCCACGATCACGAGACCCAGGCAGCCTGAGAGGATCGATACCATGTCCACAGCAACGCAGCCCGACGGCGCGCTGTCCTCCGGGCAGGCCGAAACCGTAAACCGCCGCTGGTCCGTGCCGAACTGGATGATCACGACGATTTCCGTGGTCATCGCCCTCCTGATCTGGGAGTATTTCGGCCGGCACGCCAATCCGCTGCTCGCCACCTACCCCACCGCGATCCTGGTGGCCGCCGGCAACATGTTCAGCGACGGACGGCTTCTCTCCGCGCTTCTCCAAAGCAGCCAGCCCTTCGTCGCCGGCTATATCGCCGCGGTCGTCCTCGGCATTCCGGCGGGCCTCCTGCTCGGCCGCTACCGCCTGTTCGAGGCCGGCTTCGGCATCTATGTCACCGCCGGCTACGCGACGCCGCTGATCGCCCTCGTCCCGCTGATGATCCTCTGGTTCGGGCTGGGCTTTGCGGTCAAGGCGGTCATCGTCTTCCTGCTCTCCTTCTTCCCGATCTGCCTGAATACGTGGTTCGGCGTGAAGGCCGTGCCGAAGACGCTGATCGAGGTGGGCACGGCCTTCTGCGCACCCCAGTCGCAGATCATGCGCGGCATCATCCTGCCGGCGACGATCCCCTATATCATGGCGGGCCTCAGGCTCGGGATCGGCAAGGCCGTGATCGGCATCGTGATCGCGGAATTCCAGACGGCGATCTCGGGCCTCGGCGGCATCATCATCACCTCGGCCAACGCCTTCAGGACCGCCGAGATGTTCGTGCCGATCGTCCTGATCATGGTCATCGCGGTCGTCCTCACGGAACTCGTCGGCTCGCTCGAACGGATCGTCGCGCCCTGGCAGAGCGAGATCACGGGGCAGGATTCCGCATAAGCACCATCGGCCAACGCAACGCGGACTGAAGGAAGAGCGGGAAGGTGACCTTCCCGCTCTTCCTCTTTTTTGCGCCTACCGCTTCGGACCCGTCTGCACGCGGATATCCTTCAGGCAGACGGCCGCAAGCAGCCCCAGCGCGATGGTGCCGGCCATGGTGAGGAACACCGGATGGAAGGCATCCGTATAGGCGGCGGCGACCAGCGCGCGGGCTCGTTCCGGCAGGGTCGCAAGTTCCGCAGGCGTCAGGCCCTCGATGCTCGCGACGCCCGGTATGGCGCCTGCCTTTCCGGTCACGAAGGCGGTCAGGATGGCACCGTAGATGCTGATGGCGATCGAGGCGCCCGCCATGCGGGTCAGCGTGACGGCGCCGGTCGCCGCGCCGAGATCGGCCGTGCTGGCGGCATTCTGCACCCCGATCACCGGAACCTGCTGGCCGAAGCCGACGCTGACGCCCTGGAGAAGCATCAACAGGCCGATCAGGTAGACCGGCGTGCCGGGATGGACCGTGGTGAACAGGAGGAAGGTGAGAAGGCTGCCGGTCGTGCTGATGATCGAGAAGACCTTGTAGCGGCCGGTCAGCGAGATCAGCCGCCCCGCCGTCAGTGAGCCGGCGGCGATGCCGCCCGTGAGCGCGATGAAGAGGAGGCCGGCCTGCGAGGGGGTAAGGCCGGTCGTGGTTTGCAGGAAGAGGGCGATATAGTTGACCGAGCCGATGCCGATCGCCCCGCTCACCAGCGAGACGACCAGCAGCAGGCTGACGGTCGGGTTGGCGAACAGGCCGAGCGGGATGATCGGCTCGGGCACCCGGCGCTCGACCTGGACCCAAGCGACAAGGCAGGCCGCGCCGAAGCACACTACCGCAAGGCTCTGCGGGGCGACCAGCGAACCGAAGATCTCGCGGCTGTCGGCCCAGAGCACCATGCTCGCCACCGCGCCGGCCAGAAGGATCGCGCCGGCATAGTCGATCTTCGGCCGGCGGCTCGGCTTGCGGTAGGGCAGGATGAAGGCGAGACCCGTGAGCACGACAATGCCGATGGGCAGGTTGACGAGGAAGATCGAGCGCCAGCCGAAAAGGTCCGAGAGCACGCCGCCCAGCGTCGGGCCGACCGCGCCGGCCGCCATCAGCATCAGGCTGGAATAGCTCTGGTAGCGCGCCCGCACGCGCGGCTCGAAGAGATCGGCATTGATCGAGAAGATCGAGACCATGATGCCGCCGCCGCCGAGGCCCTGCAGCACGCGGGCGGCGATCAGCGTGTTCATCGACACCGCAAGGCCGCAGGCGAGCGAGCCGAGCGTGAAGATGAAGATCGCCGTCATCATCACGTATTTGCGGCCGAAGAGATCGCCCAGCTTGCCGTAGACCGGCATGACGGCGCTGGTCGCCAGCAGGTAGGCCGAGCCCACCCAGCCGAACCGTTCCAGCTCGCCGAACTCCCCGACGATGGTCGGAAGCGCGGTCGAGACGATCTGGTTGTCGAGGGCCGCCATGAACATGCCGGACATGAGCAGGCAGACGACCAGCATCCGGCGGCGTGGGTCTGGCACGAGCGAGGCATAGGCGGCATCGTCGTCGGTACGGAGGCGGGAATCCATGGGGCAACTCGGTCTGGGTTTTGTCGGAGGCAACTTATGTGCTTTTGTCACATATATGTCAATCGCACATATGTGACAAGGACACTAAATTTGTTTGGCACCGGGCGGAAATCTGCTAATGCTCGTGGCCATGAGCAGCGATGACGACGAAAAGACCGGCCCCGGCGCCTTCGCCCGCATCGGCGCGGCGATGGGGCGGATGCGCATCATGACCGGCCGGCGCTATATCGGGCGCCTTGCCATTTCGCGCGTCGGCGCGGGCCTGGAGCTTTCCCATCTCGACGTCCTCTCGCTGGTGCGGCGCCTCGGCCTCGAACAGGAGGTCACGGTCGGCGCGGTCGCCGAGCAACTGCGCATCGACCATTCGCGCGCAAGCCGCATCGTCACGGACCTCGTCAAGCGCGGCGTCGTGCGCCGCGCCGCCTCGCAGGAAGACGGCCGCCGCACCATCGTCACCCTGACGGAGGACGGCATGCAGCTTCTCGCCAGGGTGAACGGCGTCAAGGAAGAGGTCCTTGCAAAGGTCCTCGGCGACTGGTCGCAGGAAGACATGGCCGCCTTCGCGACCCTCTACACCCGCTTCATCGAAGGGCTCGAGGCGCAGGCGAGGGATTTCGACGCGGAAAATGCCGGCAAATAAGGCTGCTTCCCAACAACTCTAGCCGGACGCCGTGTCCAGCCAGATCGTCACGGGGCCGTCATTGGCAAGCTCCACCCGCATGTCCGCCCCGAAGATGCCGTTCGCAACGGGAATGCCGAGGGCCGCGACATTCGCGGAGAAGGTCTCGTAAAGACGCTTCCCCTCCTCCGGCGGCGCGGCCGTGGAAAAGCCCGGCCTGTTGCCCTTCGTCTCGGCGGCCAGCGTGAACTGGCTGACGATGAGCGCGGCGCCGCCCACATCGGCAAGCGAGCGGTTCATGCGGTCCGCCTCGTCCCTGAAAATGCGCAGGTTGACGAGCTTGCGCGCCAGCCACTCGCTTTCCTTTTCCGTGTCGCCCCTCATCGCGCAGACGAAGACCAGAAGGCCGTTGCCGATCTCCCCCGTCACCTTCCCGTCGACGACGACCCGCGCGGACGAAACCCGCTGGACAAGCGCTCTCATGGCAAAGCCCTTCCTATCGCCTGCGGGCTCCTGCCGACGATCTTCTCGTAGAGCGCCGGGTCCGTCGCGCCTTCGGTGTTGACCACGAGGACCCGGGCATCACGCCCGATGCCGAGCCTGCCGGCAAGCGCCGGATCCCTGAGGACCGTCAGGAGGCCGGCAAGGCCCGCGCCGCCGCTTTCGCCGGCGACGATCGCGGGATCGCCGGGCAAGGGATCGGCAAGCCGGCGCATGACCGTAACGGCGACATCCTCGTCGACCGTCATGAAGCCGTCGGCCACGCGTTCGAGGATACGGAAGGCCACCGGCGACGGCTCGTAGCATTCCAGCATGGCCATGATCGTCGGCTGCGTCTCCTCGACCTTCACGGGCCTGCCCTGCCTTGCGCTCTCGTAGAGGCAGGCGGCGCGGGCCGGATCCACCACCGTCACATGCGGCCGCCTGTCGCCCAGCACGATGGCAAGATGCCCCGCCACGGCCGCGGCGAAGCCGCCGACACCGGCCTGGAGGAAGACATGGGTCGGCGGCTCGTCCAGTTCGGCAAGGATTTCGCGGACCAGCGCGGTATAGCCCTGCGCCACGAGGCCGGGGATCGTTTCGTAGCCGGGCCAGGACGTATCGGAAAGAACCGTCCAGCCGCGCTCCGCCGAGACGCGGGCGGCCTCGGCGACGGAATCGTCGTAGTTCCCGGCGACGCGGACCATCTCCGCGCCGAACCGCGCGATCGCCGCGACCCGCCCCTCGCTGACGCCGGCATGGACGAAGATGACGGCTTTCGCGCCCATGAGCTGCGCGCCCTGCGCGACGGAGCGGCCGTGGTTGCCGTCGGTGGCGCAGGCGAACGTCATGCTTTGCGCGACCGCGCGCACCTCGTCGGAGAGCAGCTCCCCGATCTCAACGACGCGGCCGAGACGGCGGCTCGCCTCCTCCTGCACGAGGATCATCAGGGCATAGGCGCCGCCGAGGGCCTTGAAGCTGCCGAGCCCCAGCCGCAATCCCTCGTCCTTGAGGTGAAGCGACCTGAGCCCCAGTTCGCCGGCAAGCGCCGGCAGCGCGTGCAGCGGCGTCGCGGCGCTGTTCTCGCGCAGCGCAAGGACCTTCACGACGCGGTCGGCGGCCTCCACGGAGAGCGTTTCGGCATCCTGCGGCGTCAGCGGCTTGCCGTATGTTGCAAGCGTATTCGTGAGATAGGGGTCGGCCATGGCAGCGGCACTCCGGATCGGCGTTGCGCAAATCTAGTGCAACGCGCGGGAAAGTGCGGCCGTATTTCCATTATCCACACCTCATTGCAAAGGCCTCGCAAAGGCGCCGGACGACGCGGGCACGCGCGACGCGTTTCCCTCAATCCGGGCAATTATTTGGCAAACCGGCCCTTCGGAACTTTACTTAATTGTAACATGACCCGCGCCGGAATCCGGGTTTATAGATGATGCCGGGCTGGATGCCGCCGGCGGGAAGGAAGCCGCGACGCGACGACACCGGACAGCCCGGAGGGACGCACCGTCCCGTCATCGAGGATACGCACCATGCGCTCGACACTCAAAACCATCACCTTCGCCACCATCGCCCTTTCGCTCGCCGCCGGCGGCGCCTTCGCTGCCGGCAAGCCCCATCAGATCATCAGGTCGGATTCCGACCATGGCGACGACATGTCGATCTCCCGGCCGATGCCGGTGGAAACGCCGATGATGGTCCGCAAGCCGCATCTCGACCAGATTCTCGCCGGCCTGCACTCGGCGGAACGGAAGATCGAGCACGGCGAAGCCGCCCACAGGCTTTCGGCCAGCGCCGTGCGCAAGCTCGAAGGCGAGGCCGGCGGCATCCGCCACCACGCCATGACCGTCGCCGACGCCCATCACGGCGCGATCCCCAACGCCACTTTCCAGCGCCTGCGGGGCGACATCCGCAAGCTCGACCGGGATATCGTCCGGATGAGCTGATCGTTCCGGCGGCGGGCAACACCCTACCCGCCTTCCCTACCCTCCCAACGAGAGACCGGCCGCGTTGCACCGGCGGCCCGGTCTCGTGCGCTCCGGCGCCTGCAAGAACCGGCACCGGAGCGCTGAACAAAGGAAAACGACCATGACCAGAATCCTTGCAAAGCATCGTGTCGCCGCGCTTCTCGGCGTGGCCCTGTTGGTGGCGCCGATGGCCGCCTCCGGCCTTCTTGCCACCGGCGCCGCACAGGCCGCCGCCGCCCCGCAAAGTTTCGGCTCCGCCCTCGCAGGCGGCTCCTTCGCCAGCATCGTTTCGGCAGACAAGCCCGCCGTCGTCACCATCACGACGGTGCTGAAGGCCGAGAACGCCTCGAGCGACGGCATATCCCCCTTCGGCGAGGATTCGCCCTTCGACCAGCAGTTCCGCGATTTCTTCGGCGAGCGGCAGATGCCGATGCCGCAGCAGCGCCCGAGCGGCAAGGCCGAGGCGCTCGGCTCCGGCTTCGTGCTGACGAGCGACGGCTACATCGTCACCAACAACCACGTCATCGACAAGGCGAGCACGATCAAGGTGACGCTGGACGACGGCACGGAACTGCCCGCCAGGCTGATCGGCACCGATCCGAAATCCGACCTCGCCGTCTTGAAGATCGACAGCGACAAGCCGCTTTCGACCATCGGCTGGGGCGATTCCGACAAGCTGCGCGCCGGCGATCCGATCCTTGCCATCGGCAATCCCTTCGGCATCGGCACGACGGTGACGGCCGGCATCGTCTCGGCCCGCGGGCGCGACCTGCACAGCGGCCCCTATGACGACTTCATCCAGATCGACGCGCCGATCAACCACGGCAATTCCGGCGGCCCGCTCGTCGGCATCGACGGCAAGGTGGTCGGCATCAACACGGCGATCTATTCGCCGAACGGCGGCAGCGTCGGCGTCGGTTTCGCCATCCCCTCCGACCAGGCGCAGCGCGTCGTCGCCAAGCTGATGAAGGACGGCTCGATCGAGCACGGCTTCATCGGCGTGCAGATCCAGCCGGTGACCGCGGACGTCGCCGAGGCGATCGGCCTTGCCAAGCCGGCCGGCGCACTCGTCGCACGCGTCGATGACGGCACGCCTGCCGCCAAGGCCGGCATCCGCTCCGGCGACGTCATCACCGCGCTCGGCGGCAAGGCGGTCGCCTCGCCGCGCGACCTCTCGCGCATGGTGGCCGATCTCTCGCCCGGCGAGAAGCAGGACCTGAAGGTCTGGCGCGACGGCAGCGACAAGGACCTGTCGATCACCATCGGCGCCAACGACGACGGCAGCGGCCAGGTTCTTGCCGATGCCGGCGGCGGCAAATCCGGCAGCGCCGCGCAGCATGTGCCGACCATCGGCATCCAGCTCGGCGACATCACGGCGGACATGCGCCAGTCGCTCGGCCTGCCGAAGGGCGAGGCCGGCGCGGTCGTCGAGAACGTCAACCCGGACAAGCCGGCCGCCGACGCGGGCCTTGAGCCCGGCGACGTCATCCTCTCGGTGAACCAGAAGACGGTGACCTCCGCAAGCGAGGCCAAGGCCGCCGTCGCCGAAGCCGGCAAGGAAGGCCGCAAGGCCGTGCTGCTCCTCGTGCAGCGCCAGGACGAGCAGAGCTTCGTCACCGTGCCCTTCGCCGCCGGCTGACGGACGATCCCGCTCCCGGCATCGCCGGGGGCGGCCCATCCCACGGGGCACCAGACGGGTTGCGTTCAGGTGCCCCGTTGGTATGGTGGGCTTTCACCCTTCCGGCCGGGTCTCCGGCTGCTTCATTCACCTTCAGGACAGGCGCGATGGGCTTGGGGCACCTTTCGGACGAGGCGCTGGTCCGCCGGCTTCAGCGCGCGGCCTTCTCCTATCTGACCGACTATGCGGACCCGGACACCGGCCTCGTCGCCGACACCTCCCGCGACGGCTCGCCCTGCAGCATCGCCGTCGTCGGCTTTGCCCTGTCCGCCTACCCGGTCGCGGTGGAAAACGGCTGGCTTTCCCGCAAGGAGGCGGCGGACCGGACCCTCAAGGTGCTGCGCTTCTTCCTGAACAGCGTCCAGAGCGAGGCGGCGGATGCGACCGGCTACAGGGGTTTCTACTATCACTTCCTCGACATGCGGTCCGGCAGGCGCGTCTGGCAATGCGAGCTCTCGCTGATCGACACCGCGCTGCTGATCGCCGGCGTCCTGGTGGCGGCAGGCTATTTCGACGGCGATGGCGAGGAAAGCGAGATCCGCGACCACGCCGATGCCCTCTACCGCCGGGTGGACTGGCACTGGGCGCAGAACGGCACCTCCGGCCTCTCGCAGGGCTGGAAGCCGGAATGCGGCTTCCTCCATTACGGCTGGGAGGGATACAACGAGGCGACGCTCCTCTACATCCTCGGGCTCGGATCGCCGACCTTTCCGCTCTCGGCCAGTTGCTTCGAGACCTGGAGCCTCACCTACCAGTGGGAGAACCTGCTGGACCGCGACGTTCTTTATTGCGGCCCGCTGTTCACGCATCTGTTCTCCCATGCATGGATCGATTTCCGCGGCATCCGCGATGCCTTCATGCGCGAGAAGGACAGCGACTATTTCGAGAACACGAAGAGCGCGATCGCCATCCACCGCGAATACGGCGAGCGCAACCCTTACGAATTCGAGGGCTATTGCCGCGATTTCTGGGGCGTGACGGCCGGCGACGGACCCTCCGTCCCGGCGCTGCGCCAGAACGGCAGGGACCGCCGCTTCTTCGGCTACATGTCGCGCGGCGTGCCCTACGGCCCGGACGACGGCACGATCTCCCCCTGGGCGATGCTGGCAACGCTGCCCTTCACCCCCGAGGCCGCGCTTTCCGGCACCCGGTACCTGCTCGAACATTACCCTGAGGTCTGCCCCGGCGACAGGTTTTCGAGCGGCTTCAACCCGACACTGCATTCGGCCCCCGGCGGGTGGCTTTCGCAAGGCTGGTACGGGCTCGACCAGGGCCTTCTTGCCATAAGCATCGAAAATCATCGAACGGGGCTTATCTGGGATATCATGCGGCGCTGCCGCTATATACGCGCCGGCCTTGCGCATGCCGGGTTCACCGGCGGATGGTTATAGACATGCAACGCACCGCACCCGAGGCAAGGCCCGACGACGAAGCCCGCTTTCTTGAGCGTGTGCGCCCCGGCAACTGGCGCAATCCCCGGCCGAAAGGCCTCTACGACCTTGCCGTCATCGGAGCCGGGCCGGCGGGGCTTGCGGCGGCCGAACATGCGGCAAGGCGCGGCTTTTCCGTCGCCCTCATCGAGCGCGCGCATCTCGGCGGCAACTCCCTCAATGCCGGCTCCGTGCCGTCGAAGGCGATCATCCGCACCGCCCATGCCTATGACGCGATGCGCGATGCCGGCGAATTCGGCGCGCCGGAGGTAGAGGACCCCGCCCTCGATTTTACCGCCGCCATGGCGCGCATGCGCCGCATCCGCACGCGCATCTCGGTCTATCACTCCGCCCATGACCTTGCGGCGCTGGGCATCGATCTCTTCTTCGGCGAGGCGCGCTTTGCCGGCGCCAACGCGCTCTTCGTCGACGATGAGCGCCTCGCCTTCAGGAAGGCGCTCATCGCCACGGGCGCACGCCCGCGGATCCCCGATATCCCGAACCTCGAACGGACGGGCTACCGCACGAGCGCGACGATCTTCGAGATGACCGCGCTGCCCAAGCGCCTTGCCGTCATCGGCGGCGGGCCGCTCGGCTGCGAGCTGGCGCAGGCGTTCTGCCGGCTCGGCGCGCATGTGACCATCGTGCAGAACAATCCGAAATTCCTGCCGCGCGAGGAGCGCGACGCCGCCGAGATCCTCTCCTGGTCGATGGCGCGCGACGGCATGGAGATCCGCCTGAACACCGCCGCCACCGGCACCCGGCGCAGGGGAGACACGAAGATCCTCGAAACCCTCAACAACGATGTCAGCGGCGAGATCGAGGCCGACGAGATCCTGGTCTGCACCGGGCGGGTGCCCAATATCGAGCCGCTCGACCTTGCGGCCGCCGGCATCGCCGCCGATCCCCGGCGGGGCGTCACCGTCGACAAGTTCCTGCGCAGCAGCAATCCCGACGTCTATGCCGCGGGCGATGCCTGCCTGCCGCTGAAATTCACCAATGCCGCGCAATCCTCCGCGCGCATGGCCGTCGGCAACGCGCTGCTGGGGACCCGCCAGCAGCACGACAATTCGGTCATTCCCTGGTGCACCTTCTGCGATCCCGAGATCGCCCATATCGGCCTGCAGGTCTGGGATGCCCGCCGGCAGGCCATCCCGATCAAGAGCTATACGGTCATGCTGAACGATGTCGACCGCGCCATCACGGACGGCCAGGAGACCGGCTTCGTCAAGATCCACGTCGCCGAGGGCAGCGACAGGATCCTCGGCGCGACCATCGTCGCCTCGCGGGCAAGCGAGCTGATCAACGAGATGGCCGTGATCATGAGCGCCGGCATCGGCATGCAGGCGCTCGCCGACGTCGTCCACACCTATCCCGCACAGTCCGGCGCGATCATGCTGGCCGCGCAGGCCTACAGGCGCGACACCGACGGCACCGTCCGGAACGATCCGTCCCGAAAGCCGCCGGCCTGACCCGGATCAGCCGCTCACGAGGCGCAGCGTGCGCGAAAACAGGTCGCCGTGCCCCTCTCCGGCCCCCATCGCGATGATCGCGGCGGACGCCAGGTCGTCGCGGAATATGGCAGCGACCCGCGCGCCGTTCTCGCCGTCGGTCAGGTCGTCGACATCGTCGATCACGATCCAGCCGGGGCGTTGCAGCAGCACCCGGACGAGGCTCAGCATCCGGCGTTCCGCGTTGCCGAATTCGTGCTCCCAGCGGGCGCTGCGGTCGAGCCACGGCGACAGGCGCTCCAGCCCGGCCCTCGTGAGGCCAGCGACGATCGCCTCGCTCGAACAGGCCTCGGCCGTGCGCGGATAGCAGAGCGCCGCGCGCAGCGTGCCGGGCGGCATGTAGGGATCGCGCACCACGAAGGCGATGCCGCCCTCCTCCGGCAGGCGGACGACGCCCTTGCCCCGGCGCCACAGCCCGGCGATGGTGTGCGTCAGAAGCGTCTTGCCCGCCCCCATGGGGCCGGTGACGAGCACCCGGTCGCCCGGGTGGACCATCACATGCGGCTGCGACAGCCGCACCGGCCCGGAGGGCGCATCCATCTCCAGATTGTCGAGCACCATGGCGGGGGCGGGCGATGCGACGAAGGCGATGCGGTCCGCCGCCCCGTCTTCCGCGCCGGCCTCGACCAGCGCGAGGCGGAAGGCGGCGACGCGGCGGAGCGTTGCGCGCCAGTCGGCGATGGAGCCGATATTGTCGACGAACCAGCGCAGCGAGGCATGGAACTGGTTGAAGGCGCCGACGGCCATCATCAGCCCGCCGAAGGTCATGTCGCCGCCGAAATAGACCGGCGCATCGATGATGATCGGCGCGACGATCGTCACCCAGCCGTAACCCGACGTCACCCAGGCAAGGCGCACCATCGCCGAGACGATGCGGCGCGTGGCGGCGATGACCGCGCCGAGATCGCCCTCCAGCCGCCTCGCCTCGTCCGCCTCGCCGCCGGAAACGGCAATCGCGTCGAGCTGCTCGTTGACCCGCACGAGCGAATAGCGCAGGTCCGCCTCGCGGGCATAGCGGTCGCCGTTGAGGGCGATCAGCGGGCGGCCGACCATCCAGCTCAGCGAGGATGCCGTGCCCGAATAGAGGATCGCGGCCCAGACCATGTAGCCCGGGATCTGGAAAGCCGCGCCCCAGAGATGGAAGACGAAGCCGGACGAAAGCGCCCACAGCACGCCGACGAAGCTGACGAGCAGCACGCCCGCCTGCAACAGGCCGACGCCGAGATCGACCGACAGGTCGCAGAGGTGGCGGACGTCCTCGTGCAGCCTCTGGTCGGGGTTGGCGCCGATCTGCCCGCGCTGGGCCACGCTGAAGGCGCGCCCGGGCTTCAGCCATTCCTCGATCATGTCCCGCGTCAGCGCCTCGCGCAGCTTCAGGTGCAGCATCTGGTTGAGCCAGAGCTGCGCGACGTTGAGCACGAGCAGCGCGCCGGCGATCTCGAAGAACACCAGGAGCTGGGCGAGGAAGGCCTGCTCGTCGCGGTGCTGCAGCGCATCGTAGAACGGCTTGTTCCAGCCGTTGAGCACGATCTGCCCGTAGGCGGTGGCGAGGATGACGGCGAATATGCCCGCGGCCAGCCCTATCAGGACGCGCCGCATTGGCGAGGCCCCGAACGCGGCCGCCATGGTCGCCACATACCGGCGCAACGGCCGTTCCTCCACACCGTCGCGCATCCGTTTCAGATCGGCCATGGCCGGCACCTATGCATGTCTATGCCATAAAGCCCGCTCCGCGCCCGAAGCGGAGAGCGGCAACGGAAGGTCTCGTGGAACAAACGCTGGAATTCCTTGTTGAACTCCGGGCCGACCGCCGGCGCTTTCCCAACGAGGAGACTGCAATGCCCACGCAGGTAATGGAAGACCTCTTTGCCGGCGGGGTCAAGGATATCCGCCGCGCGGCCTGAGTATGTGGGGCGAACCGATCTAAGCGAGTGCCGTCATGTTCGGAAACTGGCGCCATATCTGCGTCGACATGCAGCGAATGTTCGCCGAGGAAACGCCATGGCGCGTCGCCTGGATGGAAGCGGTGTCGCCGCAGGTCATCGAGGTGGCGGAGCGTCACGCCGCCCGCACGACGTTCTCGCGGTTCTGCCCGCCCGCCCGGCCATCCGACGCGCCCGGCATGTGGCGGACCTATTACGAGAAATGGTGGATGATGACGGGCGAGCACCTTCCCCCCGACATGCTCGCTCTCGTTCCCGAACTTGCACGCTATTGCCCGCCCGCCACGATATTCGACAAGCGGGCCTATTCGCCCTGGATCGACGGCCGGCTGCACGCCTTTCTCGCGATGCAGGCCGTCGATACGCTCGTCGTCACCGGAGGCGAGACGGATGTGTGCGTCCTGGCGACGGCGCTCGGCGGCATCGATCTCGGCTACCGCGTCATCGTCCTCAAGGACGCGGTGTGCAGCGGGGCCGACGAGACGCATGACGCATCGCTCACCCTGCTCGGCAACCGCTTCTCCGCGCAGGTGGAATTGATGCTCACCGAGGACTTCCTGTCATCCGAACAGGAACGCCGCTGAGCGGCCCCGTATCATCGGGCAAGCGGCAGGAACAAGTCCGGGCCTTCCCCGTTTCCAGCGATGCACCGGGACCGGACGCCGCGTCATCGGCCTGCGCAGACCATCCTCAAGCCGCCGAGGTCCCCTGAATGGATCAATTTTTCGCACGATTCGCCACGGCGACAGCCCATGCGACGGGAAGTCCCATCACCTTCATCCTGTGCGTGGCCGCCGTTCTTCTCTGGGCGATATCCGGCCCGCTCTTCGGCTTCTCCGAGACCTGGCAACTGGTGATCAACACGGGAACGACGATCGTGACGTTCCTCATGGTGTTCCTCATCCAGAACACGCAGAACCGCGACAGCGCGGCAATCCAGGCCAAGCTCGACGAGATCATCCTGTTCTCCGACGCCGAAAACGATTTCGTCGGCATCGAGCGGCTGACGGACAAGGAGCTTGAAGAGCTTCACGCCCGTTGCGAGAAGGCGGCCGAGCGCTCGCAGGCGATGCTGCAGAACACCCACGCCGAAAGAAAGGCGAGGAAGAGCCGGCAACCCTAACCGTTTTTCGCGCGGACCAAATGAAGGAGCCGGGGAACATCCGGCGCGTCTTCCTGTTGGAAAGGAATATCCACGCAAAGGAGAATGGCATGGCCACGACCGAGGATGCCTATCCACCCGCCCTCCACCGCCATACCCTGCAGGAACTGATCGCGGCCTTCGCCATCGCCTGCATGATCGGCGGGCTGCTGACGGATATCGCCTACTGGAAAAGCGCCGAGTTCCTCTGGGCCGATTTTTCCGCCTGGCTGGTTTCGACGAGCGCGGTGGCCGCCGTCGTCGCGATCCTCGCCGCGCTCATCGGCCATCTCGTCGCCCGCCCGCGGCGACGGCTCGTGCCGCGCCTGCCCTATCTTCTCGCCGGCATCCTCGTCGTGGTGCTCGCCGTCTTCAACACGCTGATCCACAGCCGCGACGCCTGGACCTCGGTCGTCCCGTGGGGGCTGACGCTCTCGGCGGCCACGGTCTTCGTGCTGCTGCTGACGGCCATCTGGCGCATGGTCGAGCTTCGCCGCGCCGACCGGGAGGTCCAGCCATGACATCGCTCCGCAACGCTCTCCTGCTCCTGCCCCTCCTCGGGCTGGCCTCGGCCTGCAGCGACGACGATTTCGATCCGCAAACGCAGATCGGCGCCGATCCTGAACTGCCCGAACAGCAGCAATATCTGTTTCCGCCCATGCATATCGCCTCGGTCGTCGGCTGGAAGAAGGACGAGACGCCGGCGGTCGCGCCGGGCCTCAAGATCACCGCCTTCGCCACCGGCCTGCAGCATCCGCGCTCCGTCTACGTTCTGCCGAACGGCGACGTGCTGGCGGTGGAATCCAAGGGGCCGGGAACGGAACCCGCCCGCCGGCCGAAGGACCTCGTCATGGGCTGGATCCAGTCGCTCTCGACCGGCAGCGGCGGCGACCAGCCGAGCAACCGCATCACCCTGCTTCGCGACGCCGATGGCGACGGCGTGCCGGAGGTGAAGAGCGTCTTCCTCGACCATCTCGATTCGCCCTTCGGCGTCGCCCTCGTCGGCAACGATCTCTATGTCGCCAACACCAACGCGATCATGCGCTATCCCTACCGGACCGGCGAGACCGCGATCACCGCCAAGCCGACCATGCTGACCGCGCTTCCCGGCGGGCCGATCGATCACCACTGGACGAAGAGCCTCGTCGCCAGCCCCGACGGCACCAAGCTCTATGTCGGCGTCGGCTCCAACAGCAACATCACCGAGAACGGCATACAGGCCGAGGAAAACCGCGCCGCCGTCTGGGAGATCGACCGGACGACCGGGGCCTGGCGCATCTTCGCCAGCGGCCTGCGCAACCCGAACGGCCTCAGCATCGAGCCGGTGACGAAACAGCTCTGGGCCGTGGTGAACGAGCGCGACGAGCTCGGCCCGAACCTCGTTCCCGACTATATGACCTCGGTCCGGGACGGCGCCTTCTACGGCTGGCCCTACAGCTATTACGGCCAGCACGTCGATCCCCGCGTCATGCCGCAGCGGCCCGATCTCGTCGAGAAGGCCATCGCGCCGGACTATGCGCTCGGCTCCCATGTCGCGCCCCTGGGGATGACCTTCTATGCGGCCGAAGCGCTGCCGGAGAAATATCGCGGCGGTGCCTTCGTCGGCGAGCATGGCAGTTGGAACCGCCAGAAGTTCAACGGCTACAAGGTCGTCTTCGTGCCCTTCGAGAACGGCCGTCCGAGCGGCAAGGCCGAGGACGTGGTGACCGGCTTCCTCGACAAGGACGACGAGGCCCGCGGACGCCCGGTCGGCGTCGGTGTCGATGCGAAGGGGGCGCTGCTGATCGCCGACGACGTCGGCAACACCGTCTGGCGCGTCACGGCCGGCTCCTGATCAGGCAAGCCCGCGCGTCAGATAGTCGGCGGTGACGAAGGCGAGGAGCACCAACACCCAGAAGAGCGCGCCGAGCGCTGCGATCCGCAGCAGGCCCGAAACTTCCCGCAGGTGCATGTAGCGCCAGAAGACGAGGCCGGATTTCACGCTCGCGACTGCCAGCGCGACGGTGAGCCCGATCATGCCGCTGAGGACGAAGCTCGCCGCGAGGGTCAGCCCGAGCAGGGCGAGCAGCACGATCCAGACGACGACGGGGGACGCGGTGCGCATGGCCTCACCTCGCAAGATAGAAGACGGGATAGAGGAAGATCCAGATCACGTCGACGAGGTGCCAGTAGAGCCCGGCGTTCACCATCACGATGCTGCGCTCCGGCAGGGGCAGCGTGCCGCGCAGCAGCCGCACCGCCAGCGTCGCCAGGAGGCCGATGCCGATGGAAAGGTGCACGGCATGCAGCGCCGTCGCGATCAGGTAGAGGTTCATGAAGGCGTGCCGGGCCGGTGACGAAAATTCCGTCGCGGCGCCCGGCAGCGGCAGGATGCCTTCCGCATACTCCATCCGGTATTCCACCGCCTTCAGGGCGAGAAAGCCGAGGCCGAGCAGGATGGCCGTGGCCAGCACCGCCGGGCGGGCGCGCCCCTCGCGCGCCGCCTCCACCGCCAGCGCGACCAGCAGGCTCGATGTCAGGAGCAGCGCCGTGTTCGCCGCGCCGATGAAATAATGCATCTGCCGCGAGGCGGCGACGACTTCCGACGCATGTTCCAGCCGCAGGTAGAGCGCGACGAGGAAGAGGCCGGAAAACAGCATCGTCTCGCTGGCAAGGAAGATGTACATGCCCATCATCGCCGCCTCGCGCTGCTGGCCGGGCGCGGCATAGGGCTCGCGGACGCGGTCAGCCATCCTCGTCTCCCTCCATCTCGACATGGTAGTCGTAGGGCGGGCCGTCGACGACCGGCACGGCGTCGAAATTGTGCTTGGGCGGCGGCGAGCGGGTCTGCCATTCGAGGCCCGTCACGCCCCAGGGATTGTCGCCGGCCGGCGGGCCGTAGCGTAGGGCGTAGAAGAGATAGGCGAAGGGCATGAGATAGGCGAGGCCAAGAATGCCCGCGCCCGCCGAGGACAGGACATGCAGCACCTGGAATTCCGGCGGATAGACGTGGTAGCGGCGCGGCATGCCGAGATAGCCGAGCAGGAACTGCGGGAAGAAGGTGAGGTTGAAGCCGAGGAAGATGAGGAGCGCCGACAGCCGCCCCCAGACCAGCGAATAGCGGCGGCCGAACATCTTCGGCCACCAGAAATGCAGCGCCCCGAAGAAGGCGGAAACGGCGCCGCCCACCATGATGTAGTGGAAATGCGCCACCACGAAATAGGTGTCGTGCACATGCACGTCGACCGCCAGCATGGCGAGGATGAGGCCGGTGAGCCCGCCGACCACGAAGAGGCCGATGAAGGCCATGGCGAAGAGGAAGGGCGGATCGAGCGAGATGTGGCCCTTATAGAGCGTCGCCGTCCAGTTGTAGACCTTGACGCCCGAGGGAATGGCGACGGCGATGCTGAGGAAGGAGAAGACGGCGCTGGCATACATCGACTGGCCGGAGACGAACATGTGGTGGCCCCAGACGAAGAAGCCGAGGACGGCGATCGCCATGGAGGAGCCGGCGACGAAGGCATAGCCGAAGATCGGCTTGCGGGCGGCGGCCGCCACCAGCTCGCTCACCACGCCGAGCGCCGGCAGCACCATGATGTAGACGGCCGGATGGCTGTAGAACCAGAAGAGGTGCTGGTAGAGCAGCGGATCGCCGCCGACCGCGGGATCGAAGACGCCGAGGCCGAACAGCCTCTCGGCGGCGATCAGCGCCAGCGTGATCGACAGCACGGGCGTCGCCAGCACGAGGATCAGCGACGTGGCGTAGATCGACCAGACGAAGAGCGGCAGCCGGCCCCAGGTCATGCCGGGACAGCGCAGCTTGTGCACCGTGACGATGAAGTTCAGCCCCGTCAGGATCGAGGAGAAGCCGGCGACGAAGACGGCGGTCGCCGCGAGCACCACCTGGCCATGGGCGAACATCGAGGAGAGCGGCGTGTAGAAGGTCCAGCCGGTATCGACGCCGCCGAGGATCAGCACCGCCAGCGTGAAGAGCCCGGCCAGCATGAAGATGTACCAGCTGAGGAGATTGAGCCGCGGAAAGGCGAGGTCGCGGGCGCCGATCATCAGCGGCAGGAGGAAGTTGCCGAAGGTGTTGGGGATCGACGGGATCAGGAAGAACCAGACCATGATCACGCCGTGCAGCGTGAAGGCGCGGTTGTAGCCCTCGTTGCTGAGGAGGTCGCCGGCCGGGGTCAGGAGATCGAGCCGCACCAGCGCCGCCGCCGCCCCGCCGACGAAAAAGAAGAAAGTGATCGAGATCAGGTAGAGGATGGCGATGCGCTTGTGATCGGTCGTGACGAGCCAGGATTTCAGCGTATGGCCGGCGCGCAGGTAGCTGACGCGCTCCGCCGGGGTTTCCGACAGGCCGGTATCGGCGAGGTTTTCCCGGTCTGGCCGTTCCTGCGGGGTCATTGCCGCTCCTTTCCGCCCTTCAGCGACTGGATATAGGCCACGAGCTTCAGCACCTCCTCCTCGTCGAGGACGTTGGCGAAGGTCGGCATGATCGGCGGATAGCCGGCCGCGATCTGCGCTTGCGGCAGGAGAATGCTGTCGCGCAGGTATTGCGCGTCGGCGATCACCGTCCCGCCGCTTTCCAGCGGCACGGGGCGCATGTAGAGGCCGGCAAGATCCGGCGCGTGCACCGTGGATGCCGGGTCGTGGCAGCCGCTGCAGCCGCGCTGGCGGAAGAGCACGGCCCCCTCAGCGGCGAGCGTCCGGTCAGTGCCTGTCTCCTCCAGCCAGCGGGCATAGTCGGCCGGTTCCATGACGACGACGCTGCCCCCCATCACCGAATGGTCCGCGCCGCAGAATTCCGCGCAGGCGAGGCGGTACGTGCCCGGCGTGTCCGCCGTGAACCACATGGACGTATAGCGCCCCGGCACGACGTCCTGCTTCAGCCGCAGCGCCGGCACGAAGAGGCTGTGCACCACGTCCTGCGAGGCCATGACGAGGCGCACGGGCTCGCCGGCCGGCACATGCAGTTCGTTGATCTCGCCCTGCCCTTCGGGGTGCCTGAACTTCCACATCCATTGTTTTGCGACGACGTCGATTTCCAGCGCTTCGGCCGGCGGATGGTAGAGCCCGGCGAAGAGATGGGTCGACCAGACATAGAAGCCGATCAGCAGCAGGAAGGGGACCAGCGTCCAGGAGACTTCCAGCCAGACGTTGCGGTCCGGCGCGTGCCGGCGGTTCGCCGGCTTGCCGCGGCGATACTTCGTGGCAAAGACGACGATGAGGATGAAGACGGGCGCCGAGAGCGCGACGATCAGCACCGTGAAGGCGCCGATCAGCAGATCGACCTCGCGGCTGTAGGCGGAGGCCGCGCCGGGCCAGAGCGCGATGAAATCGCTCATGCCTCCTCCTTCCGCGCCTTGCGGCGCTCCCGCCGGAAAGCGGCCGCCAGCGCCAGCCCGCCGGCCCCGACCGTCACGCCGCCGGCGAGCCGCAGCGCCGTCCAGATCAACGGCGAATAGCGGCCTGTCTCGGGATCGTAGTGGTAGCACAGGAGCAGCAGTTTCTCGGCAAGGCCGCCGACGGTGCCTTCGCCGGCTTCCGTCAGGGCCAGTTGCACATCGTCCGGCGCGGGGGCGAGGCCATAGAGCCAGCGGCTCAGCCGCCCGTCCGGCGTCAGCACGGCGACGGCGGCGACATGGGCGTACTGGCCGATCCGGTCGTCCCATTGGTATCGGTAGCCGAGCGCATCGGTGACCGCCCGGATATCCGCCCTGCTGCCGGTCAGGGCATAAACGCCGCTTTCGAGGATCGCCGGAAAGCGCAGGCGCAATTCCTGCAGGGATGCGGCTGCGGCGTCCGGGCCTTCTTCAGGGTCAATGCCGAAGGCGACGAGGGTAAAATCCTGCCCTGGCCGGTATTTCTGGGCGGAGATCGCCTGCATCAGGCCCGAAAGGGTGACGCCGCAAATATTGGGGCAGCGGTGCAGCACGGGGGCGAGCACGATCGGCTTGCCGTTGGCAAGGGCGCGCAGGCTCGTCCGCGTGCCATCGGCCTGCGTGAAAGGAAGGTCGAGCGGCACGGCAGCGGCGAGTTTCTCATCGATGCCGGCCGCCTGGAACGGGTCGAAGGCATGGGCGGCACCGCCGATGGCGAGGAACGCGAGGAGGAGGAGGCGGATCATGGCCCGCCCTCCTTCGGCTTGTCGGCGGCCCCGTCCGGCCAGCCGCGTTCGGCAAGAAGGTCCATCGCCCTTTCGATCGGGATATGGACGCGGCCGGCGGAGGCGTCGGTCCAGCCGTAGCCGGCGAGCCGCGCGGCGGCCTTCTCCTGCAGGCGCCGGCGCTCCCCGGCGGGATCGACCTGCAGGCGGATGCCCTCCCTGACCTCGCCGCGGCCCCTGGAAGGCGCCGGTTGGAAGGCATGGACGAGCCAGCCGACGAAGGCGAAGGAGACGATCAGCCCCGCCGTCACGGCCGCGCCGAAGAGCAGGATCCGGCCGGCGCCGACATCACGCTTCTCGAAAGCGGGTTGGGATCGTTCGGTCATCGCATCCCTCCCCTGATCAGGCCGAGGAGCGACAGGGCGAAGGCGACGAAAGCGATGCCGCCGCCTTCCGGCAGCGAAGGCAGGACCAGCCAGAAATATTCGAGCGCGTTCGCCAGGAGACTGGCCGCCGCGATGAGGCGCAGGAGGCCGATATCTCCACGCACGGGCGGAAAGAGCAGCGCAAGGAGCGCGGCAAGATGAAGCCCGGTGAAGACCTCTGCCGCCACCGCCCAGGGCCCGGCGCCGCGGGCCAGATACCATTGCGCCAGCTTGGGCAGGTTGTCCGACCAGACGATGAAATATTGCATGAAGGCGAAATAGGGCCAGAGCAGTTGCACCGAGAGGAACAGCGCACCCAGCAGGCGGACATTCTCTGCCGGCGGATCGGGCTCGCTTACCAGCACGATGAAGCTGAAGGCGGTGAGGACCTGAAGCGCCAGAACGTAGAGCCCGAAACCCGAGGAATGGAAATCCGTGTCGAGCGACATCAGCCAGTCGACGGCAAGCACGCCGTCGAGAAGCACGAAGGCGACCAAGGCGACCACCGCAGCGCCCTTGCTCGCCGTTTTAAGCGCAAGGCCGAGCACGATGAAAAGCACAAGGACGGCAACGCCGCGCAGGCCGAAGAACACCGGTGTCAGGTAGATCGCCTTGAACCCCTCCAGATCGTTCGCCCCGGCCCAGGGATAGAGCCAGGCCGCTCCGGCAAGGATCGGCAGCGCCGCCGGCAGCGCGAACGGAAGCAAGGACAGTCCGCTCTCCGCCTCCCGGCCCATCGCCGTGCGCCATTTTCCCGGCACGAGCCGCATGACCGCGACGAAGAGGAGGCAGCCGAACGGCACGCCGATTGCCAGACAAAGCGCCGCCAGCCATCCGGCAAGCGCCGCCCGCAGGTCCGCAAGCCCGAGCAGCAGCGCCGCGGCCAGGGCCACGGTCGCCGGCATCGGGCGGGGAAAAGCGAGCCCGGCCCTCATGATCCCGCCTTTCCGAGCTTGCGGCGCTCGTCCTTGGAGAGCTCCGAGGCTGCCGCGTCCTGGCTGAGTTGCAGGGCGCGGATATAGGCGGCGATGGCCCAGCGGTCGGCCGGGGAAACGCGGTTCGCATAGGAATACATGACGCCGTGGCCATGGGTGATGACATCGACGAAATGGCGCGACGGCGCGGTGCGCAGCCGGGCGATATGAAAACTCGGCGGCTGCGGAAAGCCCCGTGCCGGCACAGTGCCTTCGCCGAAACCGGCGGCATCGTGACAGGGTGTGCAATAGATGCCGTAGCGCTCGCGGCCGCGCACCAGCAGGGCCGCGGTCAGCGGCGGCCGCTCTGCCAGCGCGCGCTGCTGCTCCGCCGCATCGCGCGCCACCGTGCCCTCGGGCGGCGCCTGCAACGCCTTGCCATCGGCGAAGAGCTTGCTCTCCTCGTAGGAATCGTAGCGCGGCTGGTGGCGCATGTCGTCGCAACCGGCGAGAAGGAGGGCGATCAGCGGCAGAAGCAGCCTCATTCCGGCTCCTCCGTCGATTGGATCGCCTCGACGCGGAGCGGTTTCAGCGATTGGAGGAAGGCGGCCGTTTCCGCGATCTCGAAGCGGGGATCGTTGCAGAAGATGGCGAGGAAGAAGCGGTCGGCGCTCGCGCGGTGGAAATCCGTGACCCCGAAGACCGGATGGTGCAGGCGCGGCAGGTGGTTCAGCACCAGCATGCCGGCAATCGCGAAGCCGACCGCGAACAGCACCATCAGCTCGAAGGTGATCAGCATGAAGGGCTGCCAGGCAAAGAGCGGCCGCCCGCCGATGGCGATCGGATAGGCGTCGTTCGTGTAGAGCTGCAACCCGTAGCCTGCCGCCGCGCCCAGCACGCCGCCGGTGAGGCAGAGCCAGGGCACGACGTTCCCGGTCATTCCGAGCGCTTGCCGCATCTCCTCGAGCGGATAGGGCGAATAGGCATCGAGCGAGCGGTAGCCGGCCTCGCGGCTCCGGCGGACGGCATCGACCAGTTGCTCCGGCGCGCGGAATTCCGCCATCAGCCCGAAGGGTTCCTTGTCGGCGGAGGGCTCACGCATGGCGGAGATCCCCCGTCTCGCGCAGCGCTTCCTTCACCTCGAAGGCGGAGATCACCGGCAGGAAGCGGACGAAAAGCAGGAAGGGCGCAAGGAAGACGCCGATCATGCCGGCAAACAGCAGCCATTCCCACAAGCTCGCGTGATACTCGCCCCAGGAGGAAACGAGATAGTCCCGGTAGAGCGCCGTCATCAGCAGCATGTAGCGCTCGTACCACATGCCGACGACGACGGAGGTGGCGATGAGGAAGAGCACGGCCGGCCTTGCCCGGATGCTGCGGAACCACAGCAGTTGCAGCGGCACGAAATTGAAGATCACCGCGCCCCAGTAGCTATAGGCGTAAAGGCCGGTGAAACGGTCGTGCAGCGTGGCGAGGTCCTGCTTTTCCCCGCCGTAGAGCGCGTCGAACACCTCGTAGACGTAGCCGTAGGCCGTCATCAGGCCGGTGGCCAGCAGGAAGCGGGCGAGCAGGTCGAGATGCCGTTCGGTGACGATATCCCGGAGCGACAGCGCATGGCGCAGCGTTACCGCGATCATCAGCACGACGGCAAAGCCGGAAAAGGCGGCGCCCATGACGAAATAGGCCGGGAAGACCGTGGAGGTCCAGCCGGGAATGGGCCCGGCTGCAAAGAGCAGCGAGATTTCCGAATGCACCGAGACGACGAGCGGCACGGCGATCGCCGCCGTCAGCCGATAGGCCTGCTGCCAGCGCGCCCAATGCCGGCCCGAGCCGCGCCAGCCGAGCGCCGCAAGCCCGTAAAGGACCTGGGCGCGGCGGGTCTTCGCCCGGTCACGCACGGAAGCAAGATCGGGCACGATGCCGATATACCAGAAGAGCAGCGACACGGTGAGATAGGTCAGCACCGCGAAGAAATCCCAGCTCAGGGGGCTCTTGAACTGCGGATAGAGCGTCATCGTGTTGGGATAGGGCGCCATCCAGTAGAACAGCCAGGGACGCCCGAGATGCAGGATCGGATAGAGCCCGGCGCAGACGACGGCAAACAGCGTCATCGCCTCGGCGAAGCGGTTGAGGGAATTGCGCCAATGGGCATTGGTGATCAGGAGCAGCGCGGAGATCAGCGTTCCGGCATGGCCGATGCCGAGGAACCAGACATAGTTGGAGATCGCCAGTCCCCAATTGACCGGAATATTGTTGCCCCACATGCCGACGCCGTTGAGGAAGAGCGCGCCGGCCGCGACGAAGAAACAGCCGAGCAGGAGCAGGGACAGGCCGAAGAGCAGCCACCAGTTGCGCATATGCGGATGGTGAAGCGGGATGCGGGTGATCTCGGCGGTGATGCGGGTATCGGAGGCGGTCTCGCTCATCCCTTCTCCTCCGCAGGATCGGATATCCGCGCCAGGTAGGTGGTGCGCGGCCGGGTGTTCGCCTCGGCAAGCAGGGTGTAGTTGCGCGGATCTGCCTTGCCTTTCGAGACGGCGGAGGCGGTGTCGGCGATATTGCCGAACACGATCGCCTTTGTCGGACAGGCCTGCTGGCAGGCGGTGACCACCTCGCCCTCGCGGATATCGCGGCCTTCCCTGTCGGCCGCGATGCGCGCCCCGGCGATGCGCTGGACGCAGTAGGTGCACTTCTCCATCACGCCGCGGCTGCGCACCGTCACATCGGGATTGCGCATGGCCCGGACGGTCTCCGGATCGTTGCCGGTGAAATCGAACCAGTTGAAGCGCCGCACCTTGTAGGGACAGTAGGACGAGCAGGTGCGGGTGCCGACGCAGCGGTTATAAATCTGCAGATTGAGCCCGTCGGCGCTGTGGACCGCGGCATTGACCGGACAGCCCATCTCGCAGGGCGCATCCTCGCAATGCATGCAGGGCACCGGCTGGAAATGGTATTTCGGGTCGGCGACATCGCCTTCGTGGTAGTGATCGATGCGCAGCCAGTGCATCTCGCGCCCCTCGGCGACGAGGTCCTTGCCGACGACGGGAATGTTGTTTTCCGCCTGGCAGGCGGTCACGCAGGCATTGCAGCCGATGCAGAGGTCGAGGTCGATCGCCATGCCCCAGGACGGATCCTGCACCGGCGCCTTCGGATAGAAGGACGCGCTCTCCTCCGCCTGCTTCCCGTCGGGCACGGCGCCGCCGGGCAGGACCGTGCGGACGAAATCGAAGCCGTCCATCGCCTGATGCGGCTGCGTCGTCGCAATCGCCTCGCGCCGACCCGCCGGCTCCAGCCGCACGCCGCCGCGCTGCCAGCGATTGGCGCCCTGCTGCAGGGCATAGGCATCGTGGCCGAGGCCTTCGGCCAACCCGCCTTCATGCCGCCGACCATAGCCGAGCGTCACGGAAACGACCCCGTCGTGCTGGCCGGGCGTGACCCGGACCGGGCCGGCGACCGAGGCGCTTCCCACGGAAACGGTGACGACATCGCCGGTCTCGAGTCCGCGTTCCAGCGCCAGTCCCGGCCCGATGCCGATGACATTGCCCCAGGTGACCTTGCTCAGCGGGCGCGGCGTTTCCTGCGCCCAGGCATTGTCGGAAAGGGAGCCGTCCCAGACGCCGGTATCGGGGCGGATCACCAGCGTAAGGTCTTCGGCCGCGGTTTCCGGCACGATGGCCGGCGCGGCCCCGGCGGGGGTCGGCAAGACTACGGGCGCTGCCGTATCCGCCACCCGGCCCTCCAGCAGGGCTTGCTGCCAGCGGGCGGAAAAATCCGCGCCCCAGCGTTCCCGCCAGATCTCCTCGACCAGGGTGCGGTCCGAGACGTTCCGCCCCATCAGCCCGGCCAGCAGGACCGGGGCGGTCCGCACGTCGTAAAACGGCCGCACCAGCGGCTGGAGGATAGAGGCGCTCCCGTCGACGGCGCGGGCATCGCCCCAGCTTTCGAGATCGTGCTGCAGGGGCAGGTGCCATTGGCACAGCGCCGCCGTTTCATCCCGGTGGGTGCCCGCATGGATGGTCGTCGCGACCGCCTTCAGGCGCCGGGCAAGATCGAGATCGCCCGGCGCGGCATAGACAGGATTGGCGCCGACGATCATCAGCGTCGAGACCGCGCCGGCATCGATATCCCGCGCCAGCACCGAAAGGCTCTCCTCGCCATCCGGCGGCGCGGCAAGCACCGGCTCGGAAAACCGCATCGTCTCGCCGAAGCTGCCGAGACCGTGGTTCATCCGCATGGCAAGCGCCTGCCAGTCGGCCGGCAGGCAATCGCCGGCGATCACGAGGCTGCGCGGGCCTGCGGCCTTCAAGGCCTTTACGGCATCGGAAAGCCAATCGCTCTGCGTGCGGGAGAGGCCGGCGACCGGCACCGTCCCGCTTTCCAGTCCCTCCGCCAGCGCCGCCAGCAGACGGCCGAGCTGGCCGGGGCTTGCCACCAGCCGCCGGTCGGCCGCAACGCCGGTCGCCGACGGCACCAGCTCGGCCGCCAGTAGCCGGAACCGTCCCTTTGCTGCCTGTCGCCTGCGCCGCGCTTCGGCGAATTGCCGCGCATTCGGCGTCTGCCGCGGCCCCGGCCCCAGGAAATCGCCGTCGAAGCTCACCACGACCTCCGCCGCGTCGAAGGCCGGCTGGCGATCGAGGACGCGGCCGAAAAGCTGCCGCGAGGCGCGGCGCCATTCCGCAGGTCCCGCCGGGTCGCTCACATGCCAGCGCGCCTGCGGCCAGCGCCGCATCATTGCGGCGATCTGCGCCAGCATGGTCGGCGACGAGAGAGGCCCCGTCAGAAGGCGCAGGCCCCTGCCCTTTTCCTGATCGAGCCTGACGGCAAGGTCGTCGGCGAACCGCTCGAACAGGCTCCAGGCGACGGGCCGTCCTTCCCGGCGGGGCGCCTGCGAGCGGGCGGGATCGTAGAGGCCGAGCAAGGCGGCCTGGGTAAAGGCATCCGTCGCGCCGCCGCAGACCGGGTGATCGGGATTGCCTTCCAGCTTGATCGGCCGGCCGGAGACGGTCTTGCCGAGAACCGGCTGGGCATAGCCCTCGAAGACGGCTGCCGTCGCATACCAGCGAACCGCGCCATCCGCAAAGCCCTCCGGCTCGCGCACATAGGGCAGCGCCTTTTCATCCGCCTGCGCGCCGCAGCCGGAAAGCCCGGCCAGCGCCAGGCTCGCGGCCATGGCCTTGAGCAAGGTCCTCCGATCGACACCGTCCGGGCGGCCCGCCGCCGCTCTTTCCCACCTTTCGCGCTGCCGATCCGCTGTCATGACATCACCTGTGACACATATTGCATTGGGTGAGCTTGGCCGGCTCGATCCCGTAGACCTTGGTCATCAACTCGCCGTAGACGGCGTGGATGCCGGGCTCTTCGTCCCAATTGCTCCAGTCCATGCGGGTGATTTCGGCGGGCGGGCGCAGATGCAGGGCGGGATTGCGATGGCAATCGAGGCACCATTGCATCTGGAAGGGCTGCGCCCGGCTCATCAGCGGCATGCGGTCGACCCGGCCGTGGCAGGTGACGCAGGGCACGCCCCGGGAAAGATGGATCGAATGGTCGAAATAGACATAGTCCGGCAGGCGCGCCACGCGCTGCCATTCGAGCGGCTTGCCTGAAGCAAGGCTCGCCCGCACCGGCGCCAGCATCGGCGCGCCGGTCCAGATCTGCGAATGACAGGTCATGCAGGTGAAGGTCGAGGGCAGGCCGGCATGGGCGCCGGTTTCGGCCGCCGCGTGGCAGTAGCGGCAATCGATGCCGAGCTCGCCCACATGATGCTGGTGGCTGAAGGGCACCGGCTGGGGCTCGACCCAGCCGACGAGCGTGGCATAGCTCGAATCCGCGTAACCGCCGAGAACGACCAGCGCCATCACAAGGGCCACCACCCCGAGCAATGCCGCCGCCCGCAGCCGGGTGTCCGCCGATGCTGTGAAGATCTGCGCCACGCTCTCCCCTCCAATGCACGCAACGATCGGCAGCGGCTTTGGTTCCACGCCTCGATGGGTTGGCCACGGGCGGCGGGAACATCGACCCGGCAGGAAAGTTTGGTCGTAGATCCAGCATCTTTCCGGCGAGGAGGCATCATGACCCGGCAATCGATCGCGGGCTGGCGGGCCCGGCCCTGGTGGACCATCGTGACCGGGGTCGCCGCCGGCCTTCTCGGACTCGGGCTTCTCGGCCTCGGCGCATGGCTGCTTTTTCTCGGCGGAAGCCCCTATTATGCAGCCGCCGGCCTGTTGCTGCTTGCTGCCGGCATCCTCATCGTCCTCGGCCGGCCCGCCGGCATCTGGCTCTATGCGGCCCTGCTCGTCGGCACGGTCCTGTGGTCGCTCTACGAGGTGGGCCTCGACGGATGGGCGTTGATCCCGCGGCTCGTCGCGCCGGCCGTCCTCGGCATCTGGCTGTTCTCGCCGCTGGTGGCGGGCCGGCTACAGGTTTTCCGGCAAAGCACCGTCTGGCCCTGTTATGCGGCAATGGCCGCGTGCGCGATCCTGATCGGACTCGTCTTCCTCGCCGGCTACCGCATCACCGAGCGGCGCACGATCGAGGCCGCCGCGGCGCCGGCAAACACCGTGGCTGGAATCGCGGCCGGGGACGACAACGGCGTCGCTCCGGAAAACTGGAATTTCTACGGCCGCACCCCGGCCGGCGACCGCTATTCGCCCCTCGACCGCATCACGCCGGAAAACGTCTCACATCTCACGCAGGCCTGGTCCTTCTCGACCGGAGACTTGCCGAAGGAGGGCGAGAACAGCAACGGCCGCGAATTCAGCTTCGAGGCGACGCCGATCAAGGTCGGCGACAGCCTTTATTTCTGCACGCCGCACCGGGAGGTCGTGGCGCTCGATGCGACGACCGGCCAGCAGAAATGGCGCTACAGCCCCGGCGGCGACATGTCGAAGAACGTCTATCAGGCCTGTCGCGGCGTTTCCTATTTCGAGGCGCCGCAGACGTCCTGCCCGCACCGAATCATTTCCACCGCATCGGACCTGCCGCGGCTTTTCGCGCTCGATGCGGAGACGGGCAAGCCCTGCGAAACCTTCGGAAGCAATGGCCAGGTCGACCTGCGCGAGCATATGGGCCCGGTTCCGCCCGGCTTTCACTTCATCTCCTCGCCGCCGATGATCGTCAACGGCAAGATCATCGGCGGCTGGGTCTACGACAACCAGACGGTCGGCGAGCCGTCCGGCGTCGTGCGCGCCTTCGACGCGGTCTCCGGCGCGCCCGCCTGGTCCTGGGATATCGGCAAGACACCCGCCAACAGGAAGCTCGCACCGGATGAGACCTATACGCGCGGCACGCCGAACGGCTGGGGCGTCTATACGGCCGATCCCGGGCTGAACCTCATCTATGTCCCGCTCGGCTCGCCGACGCCGGATTATTTCGGCGGCGAGCGCCGGCCGTTCGACGATGCCTATTCCAGTTCGCTCGTCGCGCTCGATGTCGCGACCGGCGCGGAGCGCTGGCATTTCCAGACCGTTCATCACGATCTGTGGGATTTCGACCTGCCGGCCGGCCCGGCGCTCGTCGACCTGCCGGACCGGAACGGCAGCGTCGTTCCCGCCCTGATCCAGACGACGAAACAGGGCGAGATCTTCGTTCTCGACCGCCGCAGCGGCCAGCCGGTCTTCCCGGTGGAAGAAAAGCCGGTCCCAAGCGGCGACATCCCCGGCGAGCGCTATTCGCCGACCCAGCCCTTCTCGACCGGCATGCCCTCCCTGCGGGCGCCGAAGCTCACGGAAAAGGACATGTGGGGCGCAACCCCGGTCGACCAGTTGCTCTGCCGCATTGAGTTCCGCCGGATGCATGACGAGGGCCTGTTCACGCCGCCGGGCCTCAGGCCCACCATCGGCTGGCCGGCCTTCGACGGCACGTCCGACTGGTATGGCGCGACCGTCGATCCGGCCCGACGCACAATGTATATCAACACCACCTTCATGCCCTTCAAGCTGCGCATGCTTCCCTATGGAAAGGCCCTCGAAAAGGGCCTGTTCCAGGCGTGGTCGGGCTGGAACGAGCCCTATCCGCAGCCGCCTTTCAAGAACAATCCGCAGCACGGGACGCCGTTTTCGATCGTCGTCGAACCCTGGCTCAGCCCTCTGGAAATCCCTTGCGTCCAGCCGCCATGGGGCCAGATGCAGGCAATCGACCTTGCGAGCCGCAAAGTCCTCTGGCAGCGCCCGCTCGGCACGACCCGCGACATGGGGCCGTTCGGCCTGCGCCTGCCCGTCGGCCTGCCGACCGGCGTCTTCAGCATGGGCGGCAGCATCGCAACGAAAAGCGGCCTCCTGTTCATCGGCGCGACGACGGACCAATATATCCGCGCCCTCGATGCAAAGAGCGGCAAGACCCTTTGGAGCGACCATCTTCCCGCCGGCGGCAACGCCACGCCCCTGACCTATCTCGGCCGCGACGGCCGCCAATACGTCGTCATCGCGGCCGGAGGACACGGCGGCCTGAGGTCGAGGAACGGCGACCGGATCGTGGCCTACGCCCTGCCGGGGCCGTAGCGCGCCTCTTCCGGTGGAAACGGGCAGCCTTGCCCCGGAACAAAAATATGATAGTTCTAGTCATCTTACGGCCCTGCCAGACCTGAGGCCGTTCAGCCAGGCCCCATCCAACAAGGAGCGTCCCGGGCGGTGAGCTATCTGCACTCGATGACCTGCTATACCGAAGGCATCAAGGTCCTTGCGCCGGTGAAATGGCGCAGCCTCGACGGCCTCGTCGGCGTCTTCTGGGATGCGGAGGGCCAGCCGGGCGCGAAGGGCTACTATCTTTCGCCCGATCCCCGCATCGTGATCTTCTTCAACGACGTGTCGCCCTTCATCCGGATGACCAACCGCGAAGGCGGGATGGGAGACCATGCGCGTCCCATGACGCGGGCGATCTACGTGCCGGCCGGCGTACCGCTGTGGACGGGCTTTACCGCCGCGCACCGCTTTTCCCATCTCGACCTGCACATGCACAAGGACCGGCTCTCGCGGTTCCTCACCCCCTCGGTCGGCGCATCGGCCGCGCTGGCCGCACAGCGCCGGCCGGTCGAGCTGCAGGATGCCGGGGCGATTGAGACCCTCGCAGGCCTGCTGGTCGACGAGGTCGCGACGCCGACGCGGCACGCGGTCTATGCGGAAAGCCTCGTCGCGGGCATCGTCACGGGCCTGCTCGATATTCCCGAGCAGGGCAGCGAACAGTCCAACGGCCGGCTCACCCAGGCGCAGATGAACAGGCTGACCGCCCGCATCAGGGCCTGCGGCGGCCGGCCCCTCAGCGTCGCCGACATGGCCGAGACCGTCGGCCTTTCCGAAAGCTGGTTCGCCAACGTCTTCAAGCAGACCACCGGCAAGACGCCGCTGCAATGGCAGCTCGGCAAGCGCATCGACCTCGCGCAGGCGCTGCTCGTGGAAAACGAACTGACCATCGCCGACATCGCCGCCCAGCTCGGCTTTTCCGACCAGGCGCACCTCACCAAGGCCTTCCGCCAGGTCGTCGGCGGAACACCCGCCGCCTGGCGGCGGATGCAGAAGGCGCGCTGAAGGCCGGAGCCCCACCCGGAGAAAAACCCCGGGCGGGACGGATGCTCACCAGGTCTGGCGCAGGGTCGCGTAGATCGCGCGGCCCGGATTGTAGTAGTAGGCGCCGCCGTCGTCGTTGGCGATGTGCTTCTCGTCGAACAGGTTGCTGACGTTGAGCTGGAACGTCGTATTCTCCTGGATCTTGTAGGTGAAGGCCGCATCGAAGACGATCGCCGGGTCCGACTTGCGGGTGTTGGCGTTGTCGAAATAGTACGACCCCGTATAGCGCGCGCCCAGCCCGAAGGTCATGTCGCCGCGCCGCCCGTCACCCTCCAGCGTATAGGTGCCCCAGATCGAGGCCAGATGCTCGGGGACCTGCGCGAAGCTGTTGCCGTCCAGCTTGCCGCCTTCCTCGACGATCCGGGAATCGACGTAGGAATAGGCGGCGATCAGGTTGATATTGTTCGGCATCTCGACCTTGGCTTCGAGATCGAGACCGCGATGGCGGATATTGTCCACCGTGGCAGGCAGGTATATCGGCGCGTCGCGGGTCGTGATGTTCTCCAGCGTCAGATCGTAGATGGAGGCGCTGAGCAAGGCGGGGAATGCGTCCGGGCGATATTTGACCCCGACTTCATACTGCTTGCCGGTGGTGGGCTCGATTCCCACGCTCGGCGGCGCAACGGATTCGGCGTAGCTGACATAGGCGGCGACTTCGTCCGTGATCTTGTAGTTCAGGCCAAGCCGCTTGGTGAACTCGCTGTAGTCGTCCCTCGTCGTGGCACCGCTCGCCAGATCCGTTTCGCTGAGATCGAGCCAGTCGTTGCGCAGACCGATGCTCGCGGTCAGCCTGTCGAAGAAGGTCAGATCCTGCTGGAAGTAGATGGCCTTGGTCTTCTGGTCGTTCTCCTGCCATGCGCGGTTTGCAAACGAACCGGATGGGCCGGAAAAGACCGGGTTCTGCCAGTTGATGCCCGTCGCCGAACCGCCCCAGACCGGGGGATATTCATAGCGCGTGTCACCTTCCGATTCGAATTTGCTGTATTCGACGCCGGCAAGCGTGCGGCTGTCCACCTGGTTCAGGCTCGCCTCGTAGAGCATATGCGCATCGAGGATGAGTTGCTGGTTGGACCCTTCGCTCTTGAAGAAAATACGATCCGCCTCGGTGTCCGCCGGATCGAACGCGCCCTTTTCATCGAAGATGTAAGCATAGCCGAAGCCGGTGTTCGACTTGCTGTAGCGGGCGCTGGAATTGAAGGTCAGGCCGTTGCCGAAATCGTGGTCGAGCATGACGCTGTAGGTATTCCGGTTCGTCGTGTCGTAGTTGAAGTCCGGTTCGCCGAAGAAGCGGTCCCTGTCGAAATCCGTGCCGCGCGGGTGGCCGCCGCCGCTCGGCGTGCCGTCCCTGTCCAGATGGTCGAAGGTGAAGGTCAGGCTGGTCGTATCGGTCGGGCGCCAGGTCAGGCCGCCCAGGATGAAGTTCTCATCGTCCTGGGAATAATCGTATTCGGCATCCGACCGCTGGAACTTGCCGGTCAGGCGGTAGGAAAGCGTATCGTCCTCGGTGATGTTGTCGCCGAAGTCGAAGCCCGTTTCCTTGTGCGCGAACGAGCCGCCCGTGCCGTAGACCTCGCCGAAGCGCTCGCTCTTCGGGGTCTTGGTGACGTAGTTCACCGAGCCGCCCGGGTCGGATACGCCGAAGCCGGTGGAATTGGCACCCTTCAGGACCTCGATGCGCTCGAAGGCATAGGGTTCCTCGAGAATGCCGCTCCAGGTCCGGCCGACGACCAGCCCGTCGCGGTAGGTGAAGGGTGTGAAGCCGCGGATCTTGAAGTAGTCGTAGCGGTCGTCCGAACCGTAATAGTCCGTGACGACGCCCGCGGTATATTGCACGACCTGCTCGACGCTGCTCGCGGCGCGCTCCTGGATTTCCCTGGAGGTGATGACGGAGACCGTGGCGGGCGTTTCCAGGATATCCGACGGCATCTTGCCGACAGCGGTGGTCTTCCTGGCGACGATCGTCTTGGAATCGTTGTCGGCACCCGTACCCTCGCCGTCGACGGTGATCGTCTCCAGAACCGTGGCGGAAGCCCCGTTCGCCTCCTGCGCGCGCAGCGAAGCCGGCGCGAAGGCAACGAGCGCCGTGCATCCCAGAAGAAGCGCATTCCTGTAGCGGATGAAGGATTGCCTGCCGGCGCTGCCTGTCTTTTCGATGTGCATTGGTTCCGTTCCGAAAGCCGGTGTTTCCATTGCCGTCCCGGCAGGCAAAGCCCCCATGCCGAAGTCCAGCCCGGACACACGACCCCTTCCGAACCGGATCCTTTCGGCCCGGTCGTCGGCAGCGATACGCGATGTCCCCTGAGACGCCAATAACTTGAGACATTTACTCCGGTATTGTAGAATCCTGCGGTTTTGTAGAAACCCGCGGAAACTTCGCAGCTACCGCAAGGAGGGGCCGGCATCCGCCTTGACGGCGCCGGCTGAACCTGAAACGGAAACTCCACTTTAAACAGCATGGAAGGTTTCGCCAATGCCGCGGCTTTTCCGCTTTCCCCTGGCCCTTTTCGCCGCTTGCCTCTGGATCGCGGCAGGCGCCCTTGCCGCCGATGGCACCGCCTATCCCATCGTCATCGAGCATGCCTTCGGCACGACGGTCATCCCGAAGAAGCCCGTGCGCGTGGCGACTGTCGCCTGGGCGAACCACGAGGTTCCGCTGGCGCTCGGCGTGGTGCCGGTCGGCTTTGCCGCGGCCAATTTCGGCGACGACGACGGGGACGGGCTGCTGCCCTGGGTCGCGGAAAAGCTGAAGGAGCTGGGCGGGGAAAAGCCGGTCCTCTTCGACGAGGGCGACGGCATCGATTTCGAGGCGGTCGCCGCCACGAAGCCGGACGTCATCCTCGCCGCCTATTCCGGCCTCAGCCGGTCGGACTACGAAACGCTGAGCCAGATCGCCCCCGTCGTCGCCTATCCGCAATCGCCCTGGTCGACCGATTGGCGCGAGACGATCCGCCTCGACAGCACGGGGATCGGCATGGCCGCCGAGGGCGAGGCGCTGATCGCCCGCATCGAGAAGGAGATCGCAGAGACGGTCGCCGGTTATCCCGTCCTCAAGGGCAAGTCGGCAATCTTCGTCACCCATCTCGACGTGACGAACCTCAGCACCGTCAACTTCTACACGGCCAACGACACCCGCGTGAAATTCTTCGCCGACCTTGGCCTCACCTCGCCGAAAAGCGTGCTGGAGGCGACGAAGCCGGGCCAGTTCGCCGCCAGCGTCAGCGCCGAGAAGGTCGATGCCTTCGACGACGTCAACATCGTCGTCGCCTATGGCGGCACGCCGCTGCTCGATGCGGTGAAGGCCGACCTCCTTCTCTCGCGCATGCCCGCCGTCGGCAAGGATGCCCTCGTCATGCTGGGCCGCGACCCGACAGGCACCGCCGCCAACCCGACGCCGCTTTCCATCTCGTGGGTGCTGAAGGACTACGTCGCGCTGCTGGCCGAAGCCGCCGGGAAGGCGAAATGACGGCCTTCGCCACGGCATCGAACCTGCGCGGCCTCTGGCTCTTGCTGGCGGCGGCCGCGCTCGTCGTGGTGGCCGCGCTGTCGGTGGCCATCGGCACGCGGGATGTCGGCCTCAACGATATCGTTTCAGCCCTTTCCGGCCGGGTCGGGACGATCGGCGAGGCCGCCGTCGCCATGCGCATCCCGCGCACCCTTCTGGCGCTGCTGGCCGGCGCCGCCCTCGGCCTTTCCGGGGCGATCATGCAGGGCGTGACGCGCAATCCGCTCGCCGATCCCGGCATTCTCGGCGTCAACATGGGCGCCTCGCTCGCCGTCGTGATCGGCATCGCCTGGTTCGACATGGCCTCGGCCTATGCCTATATCTTCACGGCCATCCTCGGCGCCGGGGCGGCGGCGGTCTTCGTCTATGCCATCGGCTCGATGGGACGCGGCGGAGCAACGCCGCTGAAGCTCGCCCTTGCGGGGGCGGCCACCTCCATCGCCTTTTCCTCGCTGGTCATCGCCGTCGTGCTGCCGCGCGCCGACATTGCCGGGGGCATCCGCGCCTGGCAGATCGGCGGGGTCGGCGGGGCGACCTTCGAGCGTATCGGCCCTGTGCTGCCGTTCCTCGCCGCCGGCTTCGTCCTCGCGCTTTTCTCCGCCCGCAGGCTGAACGCGCTGGCGCTCGGCGACGAGCTTGCCGCCGGCCTCGGCGAGAACGTCGCCGTCGCCCGGGCGCTTGCCGCCTTCGCCGCGATCCTGCTATGCGGCGCGACGACGGCGGTGTGCGGGCCCATCGGCTTCCTCGGCCTCGTCGTGCCGCATCTTTGCCGGCTGCTCACCGGCAGCGATCACCGCTGGCTGCTGCCCTTTTCCGCCTTCGCCGGCGCCGGCCTGCTGGTCGTCGCCGATATCGCCGGGCGCATCCTTGCAAGGCCCGCCGAGCTCGACGTCGGCATCGTGACGGCGCTCGTCGGCGCGCCGGTCTTCATCTGGATCGTCCGGCGCCAGCGGGTGCGGGACCTGTGACCATGCCCCTGTCCCTCACCGCGCGCGTTGCCGAAAACCGCCATCGACGCGCCCGCCGGCACCGCCGTCTCATCGGTCTTTTGCTCACCCTTATCGCCGCGGCCTTCGTGCTGACCCTCCTTCTCGGCCAGTCCTTCACGCCGCCGCGCGATATCCTGCGCACGCTGATGGGCGAGGACGTGCCGGGCGTCGCCTTCACGGTCGGCCGGCTCCGCCTGCCGCGCGCCGTCCTTGCCGTTCTCGCAGGCGTCAGCTTCGGCCTCGGCGGCGTCGCCTTCCAGATCATGCTGCGCAATCCGCTGGCAAGCCCGGACATCATCGGCATAAGCTGGGGGGCGAGCGCGGCGGCCGTCTTCGCCATCGTCGTGCTCGGCCTCAAGGGGCCTTCGGTCTCGATCCTCGCCGTTGCCGCCGGCCTCGGGGTAGCGCTCCTCGTCTACGGCCTTTCCTTCCGCAACGGCGTCGCCGGCACGCGGCTCATCCTTGTCGGCATCGGCGTTTCGGCCATGCTGGAAAGCGTCATCGCCTATATCCTCTCCACCGCCCCGGCCTGGACCCTGCAGGAGGCGCTCCGCTGGCTCACCGGCAGCGTCAACGGCGCGCAGCTTGCCGAAACGCTGCCGCTTCTGGCCGCCCTTGCCGTCTTCGGCGGGCTGCTTCTCTCGCGCGGCCGCGATCTCGAGGCGCTGAGGCTCGGCGACGACACGGCCGCCGCGCTCGGCGTATCGGTCGGGCGCACGCGCGTGCTCGTCATCGTCGCCGCCGTCGGCCTCATCGCCGGCGCCACCGCCATTTCCGGGCCCATCGCCTTCGTCGCCTTCCTCTCCGGGCCCGTCGCCGCCCGGATCGTCGGCAACAACGGCTCGCTCCTTGTCCCGGCGGCCCTCGTCGGCGCGGCGCTCGTGCTCGCCGGCGATTACTGCGGCCAGTTCCTGTTGCCGAGCCGCTATCCCGTCGGCGTCGTCACCGGGGCGCTCGGCGCGCCCTACCTGATATTCCTGATCGTGCGGGTCAACCGATCCGGAGGTTCGCTATGAAACCCCATACCCTGATTGCGGACGGTCTTTCGGCCGGCTATGGCGAGGCGACCGTCCTCGACGGGCTCGACCTCGCCATCCCGCCCGAAAAGATCACCGTCATCGTCGGCGCCAATGCCTGCGGCAAGTCCACGCTGCTGCGCACGCTTTCGCGGCTCCTGCCGGCGCGGCGCGGCAAGGTGCTGCTCGACGGCAAGTCGATCCACCACCTGCCCTCGCGCGAGCTTGCGCGCACGCTGGGCCTGCTGCCCCAGTCGCCCATCGCGCCGGAGGGCATCGCCGTCGCCGACCTCGTCAGCCGCGGGCGGCATCCGCACCAGGGCGTCTTCTCCCGCTGGCGGCGCGAGGACGACGAGGCGGTCGCCGCCGCGCTTGCCGCGACGAAGACGGAGGACCTTGCCGAGCGGCCGGTCGACGAGCTTTCCGGCGGCCAGCGCCAGCGGGTCTGGATCGCCATGGCGCTCGCCCAGGAAACGGACCTCCTGCTGCTCGACGAGCCGACGACCTTCCTCGACATCAGCCACCAGATCGAGGTCCTCGACCTTCTGACCGACCTCAACCAGATGCGCGGCACCACCGTCGTCATGGTGCTGCACGACCTCAACCTTGCCGCCCGCTACGCCGACCACCTCGTCGCCATGGCGAACGGGCGGCTGCATGTCGCAGGGCCGCCGGAAGCCGTGCTGACGGAGGAGAACGTACAGCAGGTCTTCGGCCTTCAAAGCCGCATCGTCACCGACCCCACTTCCGGCCGGCCGGCCATGCTGCCCATCGGCCGGCACCGCATGATCGCAGAAGGCCTGTCCGCCACGAACGAGGATTCCGCATGACTGCCGCCCTTACCTTCACGCTCTCCGGCATCGCGCTGCCGGCAAACGCCGCGACCATGCTCGACGAGGTCTGCGAGCATTTCGTCGAGCATGCCGAGGTACGGCGCGACGGCGATGCCGCGGTGCTGAAGAGCGAGGCGGGAACCGCCCATATGCGCATCGATAAAGGCCGCCTCCTGATCGACCTTGCCTGTCCGAGCGAGGAGGCGCTTCAGATGAGCCGCACGATGCTCGCCGAGCACCTGTTCTATTTCGCCGGGGACGCCCCCTTCGAACTGACATGGTCGAAGCCCGCCCCGCAGGCGCGGCTCGCCAATCTCCACGAGGCGACCGTCGTTTCCGCCGGGGACGTAACGGCGAACATGCGGCGGGTGATCGTCGCCTGCGCCGACGTCACGCCGTTCATCGGCGGCGACATGCATGTGCGCCTGCTCGTGCCGCCGAGGGGCCGGCCGCCGGTCTGGCCGGGCTTGCGCGACGACGGACGCATCGCCTGGCCGGAGGGCGACGATGCGCTTGTGGTGCGGGTCTACACGATCCGCGCCGTCGATGCTGCCCGCAAGGAACTGTGGATCGACTTCCTGCAGCATCCCGCCCCGGGCGTTGCGACCCCCGGCGCCGATTTCGCGCGGGATGCGCGGCCCGGCGACCGGATCGCCCTCATCGGCCCCGGCGGCGGAGACCTGCCGCAGGCGGAAAGGATCCTGCTTGCCGGAGACGAGAGCGCCCTGCCGGCCATTGCCCGCATTGCCGCCGAAGTGCCGGCGCAAACGCGCCTCACCGCGATCATCGAGGTCGCGGACGCGGCGGAGGAACAGCCGCTGCCGACGGCCGGATCGCTGGAGGTGCGCTGGCTGCACCGCAAGACCTATCCGCCCGGCGCCCGGAACGGGCTCGCGCAGGCGGCCATCGACGCCATCAAGTCCGTCGACGGCGAGACCTTCGTATGGGCGGCCTGCGAGCGGGAGGACATCCGCCTCATCCGCAGCGCCCTGAAGAACCGCCACCATGACAGGAAGCGCATGTATGTCGCGTGGTACTGGGAGCGGGACAAGGCGGGCCACTAAGCCGGGCCGGTGAGGCGCTTTCGTCCCGTCCTCGACCCGCCCGCTTTCCGGCCGGCATAGTGCTCCAGCAGGATGTTCAGGAACAAAAGCCCGGTGTGCCGGTTAAAGGGGCGCCGACGTCGAAGGGATATCGGAACGACCGGAAATGAAGGCAGACCGATACCCGCGACGGCGACATCCCATCGCACCCGACCCCACCCCTTGCCGGCTTGCGGCGACCGTCCCGCGACGGCAACGGCAACGCCCGCGAGCGTTCTTGAAGTCGCAGATGCATTGCCCATATCGAATGGGCCAGATGTCCAATTGAAAGGAGGAACCCGATGCTGGCTGACATATTCTTCGCAACGCCCCTGCATGTGCACCTGTCCAACGGCCTCAGCCGCACCTTCGACAGTGTCAACGACACCCTCGACTTCCTGGAAAACGAATGGCCGCTCCGGCACGGCGAGCGCTACAAGCGCGCCTGCGAGAAATGCCGCGCTGCGCTCCGCAGGCAGACGCCGGTCGCCGTCGCCCGCGAAGCCTTCGTCGCCGCATGCCTCGAAGCGGGCTTGCCCGTTCAGGCCCTGCCCCCGGCCTGGCAGCGCTCCGGCCCCTCGACGCCGCCTCGCATGAGCGCCTGAACGCAGAGGCCGCCCGGCCGGAAACCCGGGCGGCCCCGGCGGCCGGTTACGAAGCCGCATCGATCTGCGGGATGGAACAAGCGGCGGTCGGGGAAGTTGGGTCCTCCAAAGGAGAACCCTCATGAAGAAACTTTCCGCAGCCCTCGCCATGTTCATGATCCCGGCCGCCGCTTTCGCCCAGTCGGCGGCGGAAACCACCGGCATCAACTCCACGCTCGGCATTCCGCCGAAGACCGGGGACTTCGTGAAGGAGGCCTCGATGAGCGACATATTCGAGATCGAATCCAGCAAGCTCGCACTTCAGAACGGCAATGCCGCAACCAAGGCCTTCGCCCGGCAGATGATCGACGACCACCAGAAGACGACGAGCGAACTGAAGGCGCTCCTCGACAGCGGCAAGGTGCAGGCCAAGGCCGCCACGGGCATGTCCGACGCGCAGAAGGCATCCTTCGACAAGCTCAAGGACCTCTCGGGCAAGGACTTCGACGAGGCCTATCAGGACGATCAGGAAGACGCGCATGAAGATGCCGTCGATCTGTTCAAGCGCTACGCCTCGGAAGGCGACAATCCGGACCTCAAGGCCTGGGCCGCAAAGACGGTTCCCGCGCTCGAACATCACCTGAAAATGGCCGAAGACCTCGAAGGCAAATGACGGCATCCCAAGGAGGAGACGGATATGACATCGCGTAAAACGGACAAACGGCCGTCAGCGGCCAAGCAGGATGCGCGCGGCCAGTTCGCGCCGTCTCAGGCGGACCGGCACGCCGATGGCGTGGTGAGCGCCAAGCGGACCGTCATCACCGGATCGCAAGACGCGACCGCCCACCGGAGCCCGCCCGGCAGGAAGCGCGGGAAGGACTGGGAAGCCGGCTTTAACGAGCGCCAGCCCGACCGATCCTGAGGAGGAACCGATCATGCAGGAAAGAACCGCAAACGCCGGGGAAGACCGCAAGGAACGCCCGGCGCCGCCGCGAACGCCGGGAGAGGAGGTTTCGGATCCGCATCCCGGAAGCGTCTCGGACGGCACGCATCCCGAGGCCTCCGAGGTCAAACGGCCCGACGGCGACCCCGGCCAAGCTAGGAGGCGTCCGTCATGACGTCCTTTCCCGGATCGTGCCTTTGCGGGCGCGTGAGCTTCACCGTCCGGGGCCTGCCGAAGAGGATCGGCATCTGCCACTGTACGGATTGCCGCCAGGAAAGCGGCTCCGCCTTCACCTTCTACGGCATTTGGCCGACAGGACAGTTCGAAGCCGCGGGCGAGACCGCCGCCTTTTCGGGGCGCTGCTTCTGCCCGCATTGCGGCTCCCGGCTCTTCTCGCTCGATGCGGATGAGGCCGAGATCAAGCTCGGCGCGCTCTCCGAAGCGCCCACACCGTTCAACCCGACCTACGAGCTCTGGATCAAGCGCCGCGAACCCTGGCTTCGGCCCATCGAGGGAGCCGAGCAATACGAAGAGGATAGGCCAGCCAGCCCGACGTGACGGCCGGCTTCCCCCGGTCTATCGCGCCAGCACATTGCGCGCGCCGGCCTCGCGAAAGGCGCGTTCGGCCCCGAGGACATCCGCGTCGGCAATGTCGGCCGAGACCGTGATCTCGCCTTGAAGCGGCGCATCGGCGCGTATCCCGTCGCCGCCGGAGGGCTCCGTCCCGACCGTATTGTCGCCGCCGCTCGCCTCGACGAAGATGTTTGCACGGGCGATGCCGCATTGCTGGACGAGGTGTTCGACCGCCCGGTCGGCGGCTTCCCGCGTCGCAAAGGCTGCCCACATAGTCTTCACGCTGTCGTCCGACATGTGTCCGTTCCTTTCGTCAATGGCCGCGGCTCTCCGGTCAAGGTCAGGGGAGACCTCCATCGGTTGCCATTGCGTCAACCGATGGAGGGCGCGTCAGGTTCCGGAAAGGCTCATGAAGGCACCGCCAATGTCTGCGGCGCGGCCTGCCGGAGACGGGTCAGCAGCCAGGTGCGCTGGCGTTCGTTCCGGCTTTCGATACCTTGCAGGTCCTTCTCCAGCGCGCGGTCGCCGAGCGCGCGGGCACCCTGGATGAGCACCGCCGTGGACACAAAGCTCTCGTTGACCATCAGCCACAGCCCCTGCAGGTCGCGCATCAGGCCGAAGCCGGTCTGAGGCCGGCCGATCGCCAATGCCTTGTCGAGCGCGGCCGGTTCGCCCTCGCGCCGTGCGCCATAGGCCGCCGCATGCGGGCGCAGGGCGGCGGCGCTCTCCTCGGACCAGCCCATGAACAGCGCGCTCTGCTGGCCGATATCCGGCGTCATCGGGTGAGCCTTGCGCAACGTCTCCCAGCCGCGAACCAGGCATTCCTCACTCGCCAGCAGCAGCCCGATATAATCGGCGAGACAGGGCCGGCTCGCCGCCCCGCCGTCCAGCGCCGCGGCCTCCCGCTTCGTTTCGGCCGGCTGCGGCAGCGGCGAGAGGCCCGCCGCCTTCTCCAGCCTGACGGCCGCATATTTGAAATGCGGCTGCTTGCTCACCGGGTCCCATTCGTAGAGCGTCAGTTCGTTGGCCGCACGTTGCCGTCCGGGGTCGTCCCAGTAGCCGTAGTGGAACGGCATGAACAGCGTGCCGGGCTCGATGCCGCCGATCCGCGCCGGCGCCTCCGCCATGCCGCGCCGCGAGGTGACGCGCAGCATCTCGCCTTCGGCGATGCCGAGGCGGCTCGCATCCTCCTCGCTGACCTGGATGAAGGCATCGGGCGCGGCATCGCGAAGCGCCTTCGACCGCCCGGTCTTGGTGCGGGTGTGGAAATGGAACACGACCCGCCCGGTGGAGAGATAGAAGGGATAGTCCGCATCCGGCTCCTCCGTCGGCGGCACGTATTCGGCAGCGCGCAGGAAGGCGCGACCGTCCGGCCGTTTCGCGCGGTAGTCCTCCTCCGTGACCGCCGCCCCGGTCAGAAGGTCGTGGCCGTAGCTTTCGCAATAATCGGGATCCGTCGGGAAATGGAGATCGGCATAGTAGCGCTCCGAGCCGTCGGGGTGCCGGTCGTTGCACGGCCAGGGAATGCCCGAGCCGCCGGTCAGCTTCGCATAGGAAAGTCCCGAATAATCGCAGGGCCGGCCGCGCGAACATTCCCGCCATGCGTCGAACGCGCTCTCGGCATCGGTCCATTTGATGAGGGGCGCGCCGTCCTTATCGCGGAAATCCATGCGGCGGGCGAAATCGAGGAAGATGTCGAGGTCGGACCGGGCCTGCCCCGGCGGCTCGACGGCCTTGCGGTTGAGATGGACGACGCGGTCGACATTGGTGGAACAGCCCGTCTTCTCGCCCCAGATGGCGGCCGGCAGGACCACGTCCGCCATCTCCGTCGTCTCGGTCATGAAGGCATCCTGCGCGATGACGAACACGCCCTGCCGGCGAAGGTCCCCGCGCAGCCGGGCGAGATCCGGCATGGAGACGGCCGGATTGGTGCCGACGATCCACAGCACCCGGATCGAACCGTCCCGGACATAGTCGAAGATCTGCAGGGCATGGGTCGGCGGCCCCCAGTCCGGCAGGGTGGCCGGATCGACGTTCCAGAGCCGCGCCATCTCCTCGACATGGCGCGGATTGCCGAAGTTGCGGAAGGCCGACAAGTCGCCGCCCGATCCGGTCTCGCGGCTGTTCTCGGCGGTCGGCTGGCCGTTCATCTGCAGGATGCCGCAGCCGGGCCGGCCGATCCGGCCCAGCACCAGGTTGACGTTGTTGACCTGCACGGCCGCCGCCGTGCCCTGGTTGGACTGATAGACGCCCTGCAGGCAGGTCGACAGCAGCATGGTCGAGCCGCCGATCATCGCGGCGGCCTCGCGGATCTGGTCGGCGGGGATGTGCGCGATCTCCGCGACCTTCCCGGGCGTGTAGCTTGCGACGGTGCGGGAAAGTTCGCCGTAGCCCAGCGTATGGGCCTCGATGAAGGCGCGGTCGGCATGGCCCTGTTCGATCAGTTCCCGTATCAGCCCGTTCAGCACCGCGACATTGGTGCCGAGGCGCGGCTTGATATGGAGGTCGGCCTCGGCGGCCGTCGCCGTGCGGCGGGGATCGACGACGATCATCTTCGAGGCCCGGTCGGCCCGCCGCCGGTCGAGCACCCGCGACCAGAGCACGGTGGCCGTCGCCGCCATGTCATGGCCGACGAGGAGGAAGCAATCCGTGGCCTCCACGTCCGAATAGGTGCCGGGCTGCCCGTCCGCGCCGAAGGTCTCCTTCAGCGCCGCGCCGGCAGTTGCCGTACAGAGCCGCGTGTTGCCGTCGATGTGGAGCGTGCCGATCCCGGCCGTGCGGATGACGCTCAGCGTGTAGTTCGCCTCCGCGAAGAGTTGGCCCGACGTGTAGAAGCCGATGGAGCCGGCGGTGTACTTCTCCTTCGCCGCCTTCATGCGGGCGACGATCAGGTCCATCGCCTCGTCCCAGCTTGCCGGCTCCAGCCGGCCGCCGCGGCGGACGAGGGGCTGGGTCAGCCGGTCGGCGCTGGCATTGGCGACCCAGCCGTGCAGGCCCTTGGGGCCGAGCCGGCCGCGGTTGACGACATCCGCCTCGCGCCCGCGCACGCCGACGATGCGCCCGCCCGGCCGGTCGTCCTTGACGGCGATGTCGATGCCGCAGCCGTTCGAGCACAGGAAGCAGGAGGCCTGCACCCAGCGGTCCGGCTCCTCCTCGACATTCTGGTCGACGCGGATCGGCCAGTGCGACCCGAGGGACGGCGTTCGCGGCCCCCAGATATCGGTGATGCTGTCGCGCGTGCTGACCATCTTGACCTCCCTTTCATGGCCCGGTCATGCCCGAAGGGGCAGATCCGATTTCTTTTCCGCCGGCAGGCGCCACGCGGGAAGGCGGGCCTACAGAACGGGCCCGACGATCGCGAGCGCGTTGTTCCAGAGGCGCCGGCCGACCGGCCATCGCTCGACTTCCTGCGGCAGGATCCGCCGGCATTGCGCAAGGTAGCTTTCCTGCCGCGCGCGCATGGCGGCGGTCGCTTCGGCATCCTCGAGGAGGATGTTGTTCTCGTAGTTGAGGTCGAAGCTGCGCCGGTCCATGTTCGCCGAGCCGATCAGCGTCACCTCCCCGTCCATGGTCAATGTCTTGGCATGGAGCAGCCCGGCTCCGTATTCGTAGATCGTCACGCCGGCGCGAAGAAGATCGGGATAGTAGCTGCGGCTTGCCGCGGCGACCGCGAAATCGTCGTTGCGCGCGGGAAAGACGATGGTGGTGTCGACGCCCCGGTTGGCGCAGGCGCAGAGCGCGGCCTGCATGGCGGCATCCGGCACGTAGTAGGGCGTCGTGACGAACAGCGAGCGCCGCGCGGCATAGACCAGCGTCTCGAACATCTCCGGCATGGCCGAATTGCGGAATGTCGGGCCGGTCGCGACCACCTGGGCGGTAAAGCCCGGCCTTGCCGCCGGCATCGGGCGGCGCAGCAGGTCGCCGATGTCCTCGCCGCCGTTACCCATCCAGTCGCTGGCGAAAAGATGCTGGTTCTGCCGCACGACCGGCCCCTCGAAGCGCATCAGCACATCGACCCAGGGCGCGTATTTCGCCTTGGGCAGGAACTGCGGATCGGCACAGTTCTGGCTGCCGCAATAGGTGATCCGGTTGTCGATGACGGCGATCTTGCGGTGGTTGCGCAGGTCGACGCGGCCGGTAAGCGCCCGCAGGAGCGGATTGCCGATCGTCAGCGCCCGGCGCACCTTCACGCCCGCCGCCGCCATGTCCTGCCAGAGCGGGCCGCGCACGAGATCGCGCGAGCCGAGATCGTCGACGAGGGCCCGGCAGGCGACCCCGCGCCGCGCCGCCCGCTGCATCGCCTCGGCGACCTTCGTGCCGTTGCGGTCGGCAAGCCAGATGTAGAACAGGAGATGGACGTGATCGCCCGCCGCGTCGATATCGGCGACCATCGCGTCGATGGCCGCATCGGAATTCTCCATCAGGACGGCGCTGTTGCCGCCGACCGGCTCATAGCCGCTGATCGACCGGCCGACCGCGAAAAGCGCCTCGTGCCTGCCGGCCGTCTCCGGCGCCGCCGGCCAGCCCGGCGCGTCCTGCGGGCGCGGAAGGTCGTGAAAGGCCGCCTTCAGCCGTTCCACCCGCTTGCGCCCGACATTGGTCTGCCCGACGAGAAGGTAGGCGAGCGCCCCGACATAGGGCAGCGTCAGGACGAGGACGAGCCAGGCGGCGCGCGATTCCGGCTGCCGGTGCGCCCGAAGCAGGATATGCGCGGCGGTGACCGCGACGACGGCGATGTGCAGGACCACGAATGTGCCGCCGCCGCCCGTCATGCGGCCGGCCCGTAGAGAAGATCGAGCGCGGCGAGCACGATGAGGAGATAGGTCCCGTTGCCGGAGGCATCCTCGTCCTCGGAAAGGTCGAAGCGCTTCCACGTATCCCGCCGGTCGCCGGCCTCGTATTCGCGGATCACCGCCTCGGCGATATCGCGGATCGCGGCGAACCGGGAACGGTCGAAATGCAGCCCCTCGCCGTCGACGAAGAGGCCTTCGCCCTTCAGGAAGTCCGCCATCGGCATGGAGGTCTGCGACAGATAGAACAGGAGGTCGCCTGCATCCATCGGCTGATCCACGGATTGCGGCACGAGGCCGGCGCTATCGACCAGCAGGCCGGCTTTCGCCTGCATGTCCTGCGTCAGCCGCTTCGTCGTCACGAGGGTCATGACGCATCTCCATCCAGAAGCGTGAGGGCGGCGCCCTTGTGGGCGGCGACATGGTCGGTCCTGTCGCTCCTGATCTCGTATTGCGGCACGTCGGGCGATGCGCGGTGGGTATGGCCCTTGTAGTCGAAATCGCTGGTATGGATGGCGATGATCGTGCCCGATACCCGGCCGGCTTCCGAATTCCAGGCGACATGGTCGCCGATGGCGAAACGCTTGCTCATTGCGATCTCCTTTCCCGATGTTCGGTATCCGCCCCGGTGATGAGGCGGGCGCTGCGCTGGCCGGTCGAGTAGATCCACAGCCAGCTCAAGGCGACGGCGAGGCGGTTGCGCAGGCCGATCAGGAAGTAGACATGGGCGATGCCCCAGGTCCACCAGGCGAGCCGCCCCTTGAGCCTGATCCAGCCGAGATCGACGATGGCGGCCCGTTTGCCGATGGTCGCGAGGTTGCCGTCGTTGCGATAGGCGAAAGGCACCGGCACCGGCTTCCTTTCGCAGCGCGCACGGATCACGTCGGCGACATAGCGCCCCTCCTGCTTTGCCGCCGGGGCGATGCCGGGCACGGTCCTGCCCTCGCCCATCGCGACATGGGCCGTGTCGCCGATCGCAAAGATATCCGGAAAGCCGGGAACGGAAAGGTCGGGTTCGACGACGATCCGCCCGGCGCGATCGGCCGGCGCCTTCAGCCATTCGGCGGCCGGCGAGGCGGCGACGCCCGCCGCCCAGAGGATCGTCGCGGCCGGCAGGAATTCACCGCCCAGCGCGATACCTGCCGCGCTGCATTCGGAGACCGCCTGGCCGGTGCGCACCTCGACACCGAGGCGCGAAAGCGCCCGCTCGGCATAGGCCGACAGGTCCTCGGTGAAGGCCGAGAGGATGCGCGGGCCGGCTTCGACCAGCACCACCTTCGCCTCGCGCGTGTCGATGTTGCGGAAATCGCGGCGCAGCGTCTCGTGGGCGAGTTCGGCGATGGTGCCGGCAAGCTCCACGCCGGTCGGCCCGGCGCCGATGATGGCGAAGGTCAGCAGCCGGCGGCGCTCGGCGGCGTCCGGCTGCCATTCCGCCCGCTCGAAGGCGGAGAGGATATGGCGGCGGATCGTCGTCGCATCCTCCAGCGTCTTCAAGCCCGGCGCGTAAGGCTCCCATTCGTCATGGCCGAAATAGGCATGGCGCGCGCCGGTGGCGAGGATCAGCGTGTCGTAGGAGACCCGCCGCCCGTCCTCCAGCAGCACGGCCTTTCCCGCCGTATCCACGCCGCTTGCCGCGCCCAGCAGCGTCGTCGCGTTCTCGTGGCGCCGCAGCAGGGAGCGGATCGGCCAGGCGATTTCGGAAGGAGCGAGCGAGGCCGTCGCCGCCTGGTAGAGCAGGGGCTGGAACAGGTGATGGTTGCGCCGGTCGAGCACCGTGATGCGGAAAGGTCCCGAGGCAAGATGGCGGGCCGCCTCCAGCCCGCCGAAACCGCCGCCGACGATGACGACGTGATGATCGTCCTTTTCCGTCATGACGGCCTCCTGCCGCTGGTGTTACTCCGCCGTAAGCGCGACCGCCGCTTCCGTCGTCAGCGTGCGGAAGGTGAAGCTCTCCTCGACGTAGAGATCGACGGTGGTGGCGGTGTGGCCGAGATAGCCGATGGAGAAGTCCTCGCCGACGGTCAGCTCGAAATCGCCGCCGCGCAGCGACAGGACGAGCCCGCCCTCGACGGCCGGCGCCCAGATGACGCCGCCGTCGACGATCCGCTCGATATGGTGGAGGACGGGATAGCCGTCGTCGCTGCCGCCGCTCGCCGCCGTATAGGCCTCGGCGCCGAGGACCAGCGCATAGGGCCCTTCGACACCGGCAAGACGAAGCTGGCCGACCGCCCGCGCCACCGCGTCCGAATAGCGCTTCGCTCCCGGCGGCAACGGCATGGCCGGGTTGCTCGCCGCGGCGCGGATGCCCTCGATGCCGGCGGCCGCATAGCCGTCGAACACGGCGCGGTCCTCGGCGAAGGCGATCTTGCGCATGGCCTCCTTGACCGGCGACCAGTCGCTGTCGAGCGCGCCGCGCTCCACGTCGTCGATGGCGCGGCGCGAAAGCTGGAAGGGCACGCGCAGCTCGACGAGCGCCTTGACCTCGCGCGCCAGCGCCTGCACGCCCTCCTCGGGCGGCGCGATGGAGGCGACATGGCCCGTGCCGACCGCCGAAAGGCCGGGGCCGGAGGGGCCGACCATGTCGACGACCCGGCGGGCGGCGAGGTGGCGCTTGAGCGTGCGCTTCGCCTCTTCCTCGATCTCCGCCCAGGCGGCCTCGGAAACGGGCGCGAGTTCACGGTGCAGGTTATTCATGGGAAGCCCCTTTCCTGAGCGAGCCTATGCCGAGCGATCCATCGCCGCGCGGCGCGGACGGTTGCGAAGGTTCCTCCGCAGCCAGCGGGGGCGCCGGCGCAGGTGCCGGAGCGGCATCTGGCGCCACCGCGTCGAGGAACGAAGCGGAGGGAACGAAGAACAGCGACCCCGTGACGGCGCGGCTGAAATCGAGCAGCCGGTCGTAATTGCCGGGCGGCAGGCCGATGAACATGTTCTCCAGCATGCGCTCGATGCGATCCGGCGAGCGCGCATAGCCGATGAAATAGGTGCCGAACTCGCCCTTGCCGATATCGCCGAACGGCATGTTGTCGCGCAGGATCTCCAGCGGCTCGCCGTTCTCCTCGATGGAGGTGAGGACGTTGTGGGCGTAGCTCGGCTTGACGGCGTCGTCGAGCTCGATGTCGGAGAGCTTTTCGCGGCCGATGATCCGCTCCTGGTCGGCGACCGGCACGCGGTTCCAGGCGACGAGGTCGTGCAGGTACTTCTGCACGATCACATAGCTGCCGCCGGCAAAATCCGGGTCTTCCGCACCGATGATCGTGGCGGCGACGGCGGCCGCGTCGACGGGGTTTTCCGTGCCGTCGACGAAGCCGATCAGGTCCCGGTCGTCGAAATAGCTGAAGCCGTGCACCTCGTCCTGGGTGGCGACGAATCCCGAAAGCCGGCTCATGACCTGGCTTGCCAGCTCGAAGCAGAGGTCCATGCGCGTGGCGCGGATGTGGAACAGGAGGTCGCCGGGCGTCGCGACCGCATGGTGGCGCCCGCGGATCTCGCGGAAGGGATGCAGGCCCTTGGGGCGCGGCGCGCCGAAGAGGCGGTCCCAGGCATCCGAACCGATGCCGAGCACGCAGGAAAGCCCGCCTTCAAGGTCGCGGAAGCCGACGGCGCGCAGCAGGCCGGAAAGATCGGCGCAGAGCTTGCGCACGGCCCTTTCGGCATCGTCGCCGGGCTCAAGCGCCACGACCAGGAAGATGGCGGCGCGGGTTAGCCGCGCCGCGACCGGCTGCGGGACTACGGAGGGGAGGACTGCATCCATGCGTGATCCATTCGGCAATAGCAGAAGAGACGAAACCGGCGGAAGGCCGGCTCAATCCATGTCGCGGAAGGCGTGTCCGTTCGCCTCGACCGCCTTCACCACGTCGGAAGGTAGCGAGTCTTTTTCCACCGTGCCATCGAAAATCCAGTCCTTTCCATCGGCAATGTCGGGCAGGCCGGCACCGGCGCGCACATAAAGGCCGATCGAAGGTTTTGCGGGGTTCAGGTAGAGGTCGTAATTTTCCATGAGAGCACCTTGCATCGAAGAGGAACGGGCCGGCTGGAGGGGCCGGCCCGCAGCTGGTCAGAGGTCGACCGGACGACCCGATTTTTCCTCTTCCAGCGTCACGGCGATGTCGGCATTCGCCGAAAGGCGCACCTTGTCGCCCTCGACGCCCGCCACGAAGCCCATCTCGATATAGTGGTGATGGCCCTCGTGGTGGCCGAAGCTGTCGCTCTTCTTCAGCTTGATGCGGCCGTCCTCGACGCGGTCGACGGTTCCCACATGCACGCCGTCGGCGCCGATGACTTCCATGTTCCCGGTGATCTTGTGGCTCATGCGCGTTCTCCTTGTTGAAATGAAATCGGTCAGATCATATCGAAGTCGTCTTCATCGCCGAAAGCCGGCTTCTGGCCATTGAAGGTGAGGTCGGCACCGTCGGCGGAAATCTCCACGCTGGTCCCGTCCCGCACCGCGCCGGCAAGGATCATCTCCGCCAGCGGATCTTGTACATAGCGTTGGATCACGCGTTTCAAAGGGCGGGCGCCATAGGCCGGGTCCCAGCCCTTCCCGGCGAGCCATTCGCGCCCCGCCGGCTCCAGCCTGAGCGCGATCTTGCGCTCCTCCAGCATGCGGGCGAGCCGCGCGAACTGGATGTCGACGATCTTGCCCATGTCGCTCTTCTGCAGGCGGTGGAAGAGGATGACGGCATCGATGCGGTTGAGGAATTCCGGGCGGAAATGCGCCCGCACCATGGCCATCACCTCCTCACGCACGGCGCCGGTCTTCTCGCCCTCAGCCTGGCCCACGAGATATTCGGCGCCGATGTTCGAGGTCATGATGATGAGCGTGTTGCGGAAATCGACCGTGCGCCCCTGCCCGTCCGTCAGGCGGCCGTCGTCGAGCACCTGCAGCAGGATGTTGAACGTGTCGGGATGAGCCTTCTCGATCTCGTCGAAGAGGATGACCTGATAGGGCCGGCGGCGCACGGCCTCGGTGAGAACGCCCCCCTCGTCATAGCCGACATAGCCGGGCGGTGCGCCGATGAGCCTTGCCACGGAATGCTTCTCCATGAATTCCGACATGTCGATGCGCAGCGTCGCGGTGTCGTCGTCGAAGAGGAATTCGGCGAGCGCCTTGGCAAGCTCGGTCTTGCCGACGCCGGTCGGCCCGAGGAACATGAAGGAGCCGATCGGCCGGTTGGGATCCTGAAGGCCGGCCCGCGCGCGGCGGACGGCGGTGGAGACGGCGCGCACCGCCTGCGCCTGGCCGACGACGCGCTTGCGCAGCGCCTCCTCCATGGCGAGCAGCTTCTCCTTCTCGCCCTCCAGCATCCGGTCGACCGGAACGCCCGTCCAGCGCGAGACGACCTGCGCGATATTGTCGGCGGTCACCGTCTCTCCCGTCGCGGTGTGGTCGCTCTCCTCGACGGCGGCAAGTTTCTTCTCCAGTTCCGGAATGGTGCTGTAGGCAAGCTCGCCGGCGCGCTGGAACTCGCCCTTGCGCTGGGCGTTGGCCAGCTCCGTGCGACGCTGCTCCAGCTCGCCCCTCATCTTCTGGGCGTCGGACAGCTTGCCCTTCTCCGCCTGCCATTTCGAGGTGAGGTCGACCGAGCGACGTTCCATCTCGGCCACTTCCTTTTCGAGCGTCTTCAAGCGGCTCTTCGAGCCGGCGTCGTGCTCCTTCTTCAGCGCCTCCTGCTCGATCCTCAGGCGGATGATCTCGCGGTCGAGCGTGTCCAGCTCCTCAGGCTTGGAATCGACCTGCATCTTCAGCCGGGCGGCCGCCTCGTCCATCAGGTCGATGGCCTTGTCCGGCAGGAAGCGATCCGTGATGTAGCGGTTGGAGAGCGTTGCCGCCGCGACGAGGGCGGAATCGGCGATGCGCACGCCATGGTGCAGTTCGTACTTCTCCTTGAGGCCGCGCAGGATCGAGATCGTGTCCTCCACCGTCGGCTCCGGCACGAAGACGGGCTGGAAGCGCCGGGCGAGCGCCGGATCCTTCTCGACATGCTTGCGGTATTCGTCGAGCGTGGTGGCGCCGACGCAATGCAGCTCGCCGCGGGCAAGGGCTGGCTTCAGGAGGTTCGAGGCGTCCATCGCCCCGTCCGTCTTGCCCGCGCCGATCAGCGTGTGCATCTCGTCGATGAAGAGGATGATGCCGCCGGCCGCCGAGGTGACCTCCTGCAACACGGCCTTCAGCCGCTCCTCGAACTCGCCGCGGTACTTCGCCCCGGCGATCAGCCCGCCCATGTCGAGCGCCATCAGCGCCTTGTCCTTCAGGCTCTCCGGCACGTCGCCGTTGACGATGCGCAGCGCAAGGCCCTCGACGATGGCCGTCTTGCCGACGCCCGGCTCGCCGATCAGCACGGGATTGTTCTTGGTGCGGCGCGAGAGGACCTGGATCGTGCGGCGGATCTCCTCGTCGCGGCCGATCACCGGGTCCAGCTTGCCTTCGCGGGCGGCGCGCGTGAGGTCGCGGGCATATTTCTTCAGCGCGTCATAGGCGTTCTCGGCCGATGCGCTGTCGGCCGTGCGGCCCTTGCGCAGCTTGTCGATGGCCGCGGCCAGCAGCGCCGCGTCGAGCCCGCTGCGCGAAAGCAGCTTGCCGGCATCGCTCTGCCTGTCCTCCAGCATGGCCTGGAACAGGCGCTCGACGGTGACGAAGCTGTCGCCGGACTTCTGCGCCAGTTTCTCGGCAGCCGAGAGAAGCCGGGCGGCCTCGGCGGCAAGATAGACCTCGCCTGAGCCGCCGGTGACCCTGGGCAGCTTGGCAAGCTCCGCCTCCGTCACCGAAAGAAGGGTGCGCGCACTGCCGCCGGCCCGCTCGACGAGGCCCGAGACAAGCCCCTCCTCGTCGTCCAGCAGCACCTTGAGCAGGTGCAGGCTGGTGAATTGCTGGTTTCCTTCGCGCGCCGCCAGCCCCTGCGCCGACTGGATGAAGCCGCGTGCGCGATCGGTGAATTTCTCGACGTCCATCGACCTACCTCTTCCCATGGCCAATCGGAAGAGAACCTGCAACCGCCGTGCCAATCGCACCCCATCGGGAATCCGGCAGCTTTGCCGGCTCCCTCCGCCCGGCCCGGGACAGATTGTCGGAAAGGCCGCGGACATTCTGTCCGCCGCCCGTCAGAAGGCGTCGTCGGAGGCCGGCAGCCAGAGCGTGAATGTCGTGCCCTCGCCCCGCTGGCTGCGCACCGCGATGCTGCCGCCGTGCTGCGCCATCAGCATCCGGCTGATCGACAGGCCGAGGCCGGTGCCCTCACGGGCCTTCGTGGTGAAGAAGGGATCGAAGATGCGCGCCGCCACCTCGGCCGTCATGCCCTCGCCCGTGTCGCTGACCTCGATGGCGACGCCGCTGCCCGAATCGAAGGTGCGCAGGCCGAGGCGCCCGCCTTCCGGCATGGCGTGGATGGCATTGACGACGAGGTTGACGAGGACCTGCTGCAGCTCCGTCCGGTTCATCTGGACGAAGCGCGTGGCGCGGTCCTCCCGCTCGACCGCGATCATCGTCTTGCGGAGAAGATGCTGGACGAGCGGCAGCGTGTCGGCGATCACGCCGGCCGGGTCGTATTCCTCGGCAAGGCGCGCATATTCCTGCGGCTTGGCGAACTGGAGCAGTTTCGTGACGATCTCGGTGATACGGTGCATCTGCTGGTCGATCAGGCGGAACTCGGTGCGCGCCTCCTCGGCCGCCGGCCCCATGAGGTCGCGGATGATCTCCAGATTGCCCTGCATGACGGCGATGGGATTGTTGATCTCGTGGGCGACGCCTGCGGTGATCTCGCCGATGGCGGCGAGCTTCTCCGACATGACGAGCTGGCGCGTCGTCGTCTCAAGGCGCTCGGTGGTGTCGCGCAGTTCGAGCGTGCGCTGCTCGGCTTTTTCGCTCAGTTGCGCGTTCCACAGCCGCAATTCCGCGTCGCGCGCCTGGATGCCGTCGAGCAACCGGTCGAGCTCCGAAGCGACGAGGCCGATCTCGTCGCGGTTCTCCACCGGCCCCGTCCGCGCGGCGAGGTCGCCTCCATCGACCCGCGCGATGGTGCGCGTCATGCGTTCGAGCGGCTTGAAGATGCCGCGGGCCCAGCGCAGGAAGAGCGGCACCGTGGCCGCGACGGCGATGAGGAAGGCCGCGGCGATGGTCAGCCACGTCTCCTCCTTGGCTTCGAGGAACGGCGCTTCGAGGAAACCCGCATAGAGCATGCCGACCCTGCGCCCGCCGCTGTCGAGGATCGGTTCATAGGCCGAGACGTACCAGTCGTTGACGACGAAGGCGCTGTCGAGCCAGGTCCGGCCCTCGTCCAGCACGGCGTTGCGCACCTCCTGCGAGACGCGCGTGCCGATGGCGCGGCGCTCGCCGAAGAGGCGCACATTCGTGCTGATGCGGATATCGTCGAGGAAGAGCGTCGTCGTGCCCTGCCGGCCTTCCGCCGAGGCGGCGCCGTGAAAGATGAGGTCGTTGATCGCATCCACGAAAGCAAGGTTGCGGTTGAGCAGGATGCCGCCGACAAGCGCGCCGCGGCGCCCGCCGGGCAGGAGCAGCGGAGCGGCCGACTGGAGGACGAGGCCGCGCGTCTCGACCATGCCGTCCGGGGCGGCGTTGCCGGCGGTCGGCACGATGTCGATGCGGGCGCGCTCGGCAAGCTGCGGCGAGATGGCGGCAAGCTCCGAGCCGGCGAACACGTCGATGCCCGTCCGCGCCTGCCCGGCGAGCGCCGAGACGATCACCGGCCAGTCCCAGCGCGGCGGCCTGGCAAGGTCCTCGCGGCCGGACGTCACCACCGTCCCGTCGTCGTCGACGACATAGAGGAAATCGAACCCGCCCTGCCGCCCCGTCGCATCGAGATAGAGGGGAAAGGTCTTGCGGGCATCCGCCCCCTGCCGCAGCAATTGCCGGAAGCGCTCGGATTCGCTGACGGCGACGAGCCTGCTTCCGGTGTTTTCCAGGATGCGGGAAAAATATTGCCGGGCAATCGTCAGGTCGTCGTTGACCTTGGCGATCGTCACCGCATCGAAACGGGCGTTCCAGCGATGGATGCCGATGGCAAGAAGCAGCGGCAGGACGACGAGCATGGGAACGAGCGCGATCACCAGCAGCCGGTAGCGCACCGACCGTCGCAGGGTGCCCGCCTGTTCGCCCCCCTCAGCCATGCCAGTTCGCATATTTGCGGTCGATCGTCTTGCGCGAGATGCCGAGGCGGCGCGCGGCCTCCTCCCGGTCGCCGCGCGTCTCGCGCAGCACCGCGAGGATGTGGCGCCGCTCCATTTCCGCAAGGCTTTCGCTGCGCGGCGCTTCCTCCTCCGGCGCCGTCCCCTCCATCCTGTCCGGGAAGGCGCCGAGGATGACGGTCCGTTCGATGAGATTGCGCAATTCGCGGATGTTGCCCGGCCAGTCGTAGCGCAGGAGAAGCGCCTCCACCTTCGGATCGATGGCGACCGGCGGCATGCCGAGCTGACGGGAAATCTCCTCCATGAAGAGCCGGGCGAGTTCCAGCACGTCCTCGCCCCTTTCGCGAAGCGGCGGCAGGCGGATCTGCATCACGTTGATGCGGAAATAGAGGTCGGCCCGGAAGGTGCCCGCATCCACCCGCCGGGCAAGGTCGGCATTGGTGGCGAAGACGAAGCGCGCGTCGAACGGCACTTCCCGTTCCGAGCCGACCGGGCGCACCCGACGGTCTTCTAGGACGCGCAGCAGCCTCGTCTGCAGAGGCGGCGGCAGTTCGCCCACCTCGTCGAGGAACACGGTCCCGCCCTCGGCATGCATGAGCAGGCCTTCGCGGCTGCGCATGGCGCCCGTGAACGCGCCCTTCACATGCCCGAAAAGCTCGCTCTCGATCATGTCGGCGGGAATGGCGCCGCAGTTGATCGGCACGAACAGCTTGTCCGCCCGGCCGGAAAGAAGATGCAGGGAGCGCGCCGCCACCTCCTTGCCGGTGCCCGACGGGCCGGTGAGGAGCACCGAGGTCGGCAGCGGCGCGACGCGGGCGAGGGCATCGCGGACCTGCTGGATGGCCTTCGACGAGCCGATCAGCCTGTCGCGCAGGAGGATCTGGTGCGAGGGCGAGGTCAATTCGTGGCGCAGGACGTCGTTTTCCCGCTGCAGCCGCTTGCGGTCGAGGCAGCGGGCGATGGCGTTCAGGAGCTGGTTGGAGCGGAACGGCTTCAGGATGAAATCGACCACGCCGACCCGCAGCGCGTCGATCGCGGTATCGAGATCGGCATAGGCGGTCATCAGGATGACGTCGGCGAAGAAGCCGAGCGCCCGCTGCTCGGCCAGCCATTCGAGCCCGGTCTTGCCGGGCATGATATTGTCCATGATGACGACGTCGAAATTCTGCCCGTCCACCTTGCGCGAGGCCTCGGCGGCATTGCTCGCCACGTCGATCAGCCGGCACCGCGGCCGCAGCGTCTTGATCAGGAAGTTGCAGATGCCGGGCTCGTCGTCGACGACGAGGATCGCCGCCTGCGCGAGCCACGGCCCGAACTCCGCCTGCCCGGGCAATTCCGCCGCGCTCCGCCCCTCGACCATGCCGTCCTCCTCCGTTTGCCGCCTGCCGCTCAGGCCTGCGGGCCGCCCATATCGCGCCTGATCTCCGCCATGGCGCGGCGCATGCCGTGGAGCTGGTCCATCAGGTGCAGGATCACGTCGATCCCCGCGTCGTTCGCACCGATCCGCGACTGCAGCTCCCGGATCAGCCGGACCCGCGCCACATCGATCTCCTGGAAGTGGAGGCCCGTCGGCGTCTCTTCGGGAACCAGCCATTCCTGCTCGATCCACAGCTCCAGGACCTTCACCTGCAGGCCCGACGTCTTCAGGAACGTCTGCTTGTCCATCCTCATCGTCAGCCCTCCTTGCGCGGGTCGAACGCCTTGCCCTTCGCCCAGCCCGAAACGAACGCCTCGAGCTCCGCATCCGGAGGGCTCGGCAGCACCACCTTCAGCTTCACGAACTGGTCGCCGGACCCGCCGCCGCGCTTCGGCGCGCCCTTGCCCTTCAGCCGCAGCACCGTGCCCGTGTTCGACCCCTTCGGCACCGCCATCGTCACCGCCCCCGTCGCCGTCGGAACGCGGATGCGACCGCCCAGCACCGCCTCGCTCAGCGAGACGGCAAGCTCGATCGTGATGTCGTCGCCCTCCCGCGTAAAGCGCGGGTCGGGCAGCACCTCCACCTCGATCAGCGCATCGCCCGGTCCCCCGGTTCCCGCGCCCGGTGCGCCCTTGCCCTTCAGCCGAAGCGTCTGGCCGCTGACGAGGCCCGGCGGGATCTTCACGTCCAGCGTCCCGCCGTCCGGCAGCGTGATGCGCTTGCTCGCACCGGCGATCGATTCGGAAAAGTCGATCGCCAGCCGGTAGTGCAGGTCCTGACCGCGCCGGTTGGCCTGCGCCCGCTGGCCGCGCCGCAGGAGGTCGGCGAAGATGTCGTCGCTGTCCATGAAGTCGGAGAAGCCCGACGCATTGGCATAGGGATGGCCGGTATCGGCGCCGGCATAGTCGCGGTAGTAGTTCTGGCGCGGCGGCGGCCGCTCGGCCCCCGACGCGTCGATCTCGCCGGCGTCGAAGCGCCTGCGCTTGTCGGCATCGCCAAGAAGGTCGTAGGCGGCCGCCACCTCCTTGAACTTCTCCTCCGCCGACTTGTCGCCCGGATTGAGGTCGGGGTGCAGCTTCTTGGCAAGCTTGCGGTAGGCACTCTGAATCTCGGCCGGCGAGGCGCTCGCCGAAACGCCAAGAACCTCATACGGATTGCTCACGGGTACGCTCCGGTTGGGGTGAAGCTGAACGACTATAGGAGGCCGCAGGCGTTTCCGGCAACGAGGCAGGCGCGCCCCGCCGCCGGATTTTTCTTCAGGGCCTTAGGCGCTACTTGCGCTCGTCGTCCGGAACCTCGGTGAACTCGGCATCGACGACGCCGTCCTCCGCGGGCTCCGGGGCGGCCGCGCCGGCCGCGGCGGCCGATTGCGCAAGCGCCATCACCGCCTGCTGCAGGGCTTCCGCCCTGTCGCGGATCGCGGCGGCATCCTCGCCGTTCAGCGCGTCGCGCACGGCGGATGCGGCGGTCTCCACCGCCTGCCTGTCGGCGGGGCCGGCCGTCTCCTGCTCTGCCAGCGCCTTTTCGGCCGTGTGCAGGACGGCTTCGGCGATGTTGCGCGCCTCCACCAGTTCCTTGCGCTTGCGGTCTTCGGCGGCATGCGTCTCGGCATCCTTGACCATGCGCTCAATATCCGCCTCGGAAAGGCCGCCCGAGGCCTGGATCTGGATGCGCTGCTCCTTGCCGGTTCCCTTGTCTTTCGCCGACACGTTGACGATGCCGTTGGCGTCGATGTCGAACGTCACCTCGATCTGCGGCACGCCGCGCGGCGCGGGCGCGATGCCCATCAGGTCGAACTGGCCGAGCATCTTGTTGTCCGCCGCCATCTCGCGCTCGCCCTGGAAGACACGGATCGTCACGGCGCTCTGATTGTCCTCGGCGGTGGAGAAGGTCTGGCTCTTCTTGGCCGGCACCGTCGTGTTGCGCTCGATGAGGCGGGTGAAGACGCCGCCGAGCGTTTCGAGGCCGAGCGAGAGCGGGGTGACGTCGAGCAGCAGCACGTCCTTCACGTCGCCCTGCAGGACACCGGCCTGGATGGCTGCGCCGACTGCCACGACCTCGTCCGGATTGACGCCCTTGTGCGGCTCCTTGCCGAAGATCTTGGCGACCGTTTCCTGAACCTTCGGCATGCGCGTCATGCCGCCCACCAGCACCACCTCGGCGATGTCCTTGGCGGCAAGGCCGGCATCCTTGAGCGCGTTGAGGCAGGGATCGATGGTCCGCTGCACGAGGTCGTCCACCAGCGCCTCGAAGCGCGAGCGGGTGATCTTGACCTGAAGGTGCTTCGGTCCCGTCGCATCCGCGGTGATGAAGGGCAGGTTCACCTCGGTCTGCGTGGAGGAGGAGAGCTCGATCTTCGCCTTCTCGGCCGCCTCCTTGAGGCGCTGGAGCGCAAGCTTGTCCTTGCGCAGGTCGATGCCCTGCTCCTTCTGGAACTCGTCGGCGAGATAGTTGACGAGGCGCATGTCGAAGTCCTCGCCGCCGAGGAACGTGTCGCCGTTCGTCGACTTCACCTCGAAGACGCCGTCGCCGATATCGAGGATGGAAATGTCGAACGTGCCGCCGCCGAGGTCGTAGACGGCGATCTTCGCCTGCTTCTGCTTCTCCAGCCCGTAGGCAAGCGCTGCCGCCGTCGGCTCGTTGATGATGCGCAGCACGTCGAGGCCGGCGATCTTGCCGGCGTCCTTGGTGGCCTGCCGCTGGGCGTCGTTGAAGTAGGCGGGAACCGTGATGACGGCCTGCGTCACCGCCTCGCCGAGGTTGGCTTCCGCCGTCTCCTTCATCTTCTGCAGGATGAAGGCGGAGATCTGCGAGGGCGAATAGGCCTTGCCCTCCGCCTCGACCCAGGCATCGCCATTGCCCGCCTTGACGATCTTGTAGGGCACGAGGCCCTGGTCCTTCGCCACGGTCGGGTCGTCGTAGCGCCGGCCGATCAGCCGCTTGACCGCGAAGATCGTGTTGGTCGGGTTCGTCACCGCCTGCCGACGCGCCGGCTGGCCGACCAGCCGCTCGCCGTCGCTGGTGAAGGCGACGATCGAAGGCGTCGTGCGCGCCCCTTCGGAATTCTCGATGATGCGCGCCGTCTTGCCGTCCATGACGGCGACGCAGGAGTTGGTTGTTCCCAGATCGATGCCGATGACTTTTCCCATCGCGAGTCCTCCTTGCTGCTGTTGATCATCGATCGGCGTGGGCCGACCCTTCCGTTTCAGGCGAGCAACCCGCATGCCAGGTGGCAGGTTCCGGGTTTCCAGCCATTTGGCGGCCGCGGCGGCTTAAAGGACGGACAGATTGTCCGGGCGGGCCGGACAATCTGTCAGGCCCTCAGCCAGAACCGCAGGATCGCGGCGACGACGCCGAGCGCGGCCACGCTCATCGCCCAGATGGCGACCATCCAGCCGAACTGCCTCAGTCGGCGCATGGCGGCCGACATCAGTGATATCCGTGCGTGCCGACCTTGCCGCGGAACACCCAGTAGGCCCAGGCGGTATAGGCGAGGATCAGCGGGATGATGACGATCGCGCCGGCAAGCAGGAAGCTGAGGCTTTCTTCCGGCGCGGCGGCGTCGCGGATCGTCACCGCGGGCGGCACGATATAGGGATAGAGGCTGACGCCGAGGCCGACGAAGCCGAGCAGGAAGAGCCCGAGCGCCATCAGGAAGGGCAGCCGCTCGTGGCCGCGCCTGAGGCTCCAGAAGAGCGTCGCCGCACAGACGACGACGAGCAGCGGCACCTGCGCGGTCAGGAGCACGCCGGGCATCTCGAACCAGCGGCGCCAGTATTCATAGGCAAGGTAGGGCGTCGCGGCGCTGACGGCGGCGAGCGCCACGAGCGTGGCGAGCGCGAGGCGGAAGGCCATCGCCTGCGCGTGGCGCAGGCTCGAGCCCTCCGTCTTCCAGATCAGCCAGGTCGCGCCGAGCAGCGCATAGCCCACGACGACGGCGATTCCCGTCAGCAGGCTGAACGGGCTCAGCCAGTCGAGCCAGCCGCCGGCATAGGCGTTGTTCTCGACAGCAATGCCCTGCAGGATCGCACCCAGCGTCATGCCCTGCGCAAGGGCCGCTACCACCGAGCCCACGGTGAAAGCGATATCCCAGAAGGCGCGGTGACCCGGGTCGCGCCAGCGGAACTCGAAGGCGACGCCGCGGAAGATGAGCCCGAGCAGCATGGCGATCATCAGCGGATAGGTCGCCGGCAGGATGATGGCGTAGGCGAGCGGGAAGGCGGCGAGCAGCCCGCCGCCGCCCATGACCAGCCAGGTCTCGTTGCCGTCCCAGACCGGGGCGATGGAGTTCATCGCCTGGTCGCGCTCCTCGCCGACCTTGAAGGTCGGGAAGAGGATGCCGATGCCGAGGTCGAAGCCGTCCATGACCACATAGGCCATGACGGCGAAACCGATGATCGCTGCCCAGACGAGGGTCAGGTCGAAGCCCATCATGACGCTACTCCTTCGTGGCAAAGGGGGCGGTAACCCCGGAGGCGGGCGTGATGCCCGCCGCGCGCTGCGGCAGGTTCGGCGGCTCGCTCTCGCCGCGCTCCGGCGGCCGGGCCATCAGCCCCGCGAGGTAGTAGGTGCCGGCGCCGAATGCGACGAAGTAGACGACGACGAAGGCGAGGAGCGAGGCGGCGACGGCGGGCGCGGCGAGCGGCGAGACGGAATCGGCCGTCCGCAACAGGCCGTAGACCGTATAGGGCTGCCGCCCCACCTCCGTCGTCACCCAGCCGGCGATGACGGCGACGAAGCCGGACGGGCCCATGACGACGGCGGCCCGGTGCAGCCACGACCATTCGTAAAGCCGCCGCCGGTAGCGGGCGAAAAGGCTCCACAGGCCGATGCCGAGCATGGCGAAGCCGAGCGCCACCATGATGCGGAACGACCAGAAGACGATATGGACGGGCGGCCACTCCTCCCGCGGAAAATCGGTGAGGCCCGGCAGCGGCGCGAAGGGATCGTGCTTGAGGATGAGCGAGCCGAGATGCGGCAGCGACAGCTCGTAGCGCACCTCGGCGGCCTCGCTGTCCGGCAGGCCGAAGAGGATGAGGGGCGCACCGTCGGGGCTCGGATGATAGTCGCCCTCCATGGCGAGCACCTTGACCGGCTGGTGCTCCAGCGTGTTGAGGCCGTGCGCATCGCCGGCGAAGATCTGGACCGGCGCGACGAGCGCCGCCATCCACATCGCCATGGAGAACATCTTGCGCGCGCCGGGATTGGCGCGGTCCTTCAGGAGATGCCAGGCGCCGACCGCACCGACCGCGAAGGCGGTCGTCAGGTAGGCGGCGATGACCGTATGGACGAGGCGATAGGGAAAGCTCGCGGTGAAGATGATGTCGGCCCAGGACCCGCCCGGCACGAACTGGCCGGCCGCGTTGATCGCATAGCCCGCCGGCGTCTGCATCCAGCTGTTGACCGCGATGATCCAGGTCGCCGAGATCAGCGTGCCGAGCGCCACCATCGAGGTCGCGAAGAAGTGCAGCCCCTTGCCGACCTTGTTCATGCCGAACAGCATGACGCCGAGGAAGCCCGCCTCGAGGAAGAAGGCCGTCAGCACCTCGTAGGCCATCAGCGGCCCGACCACCGGCCCGGCCTTCTCGGAGAAGACCGACCAGTTGGTGCCGAACTGGTAGGACATGACGACGCCGGAGACGACGCCCATGCCGAACACCACGGCGAAGATCTTCAGCCAGTAGCGGTAGAGATTGGCGTAGACGCCCTGCCCGGTCTTCAGCCAGAGGCCTTCCAGCACGAACAGGTAGCTGGCAAGGCCGATGGAAAAGGCCGGGAAGATGAAGTGGAAGGAGATGGTGAACGCGAACTGCGCGCGCGCCAGCACCACGGGATCGAGGCCTGCAAACACTGTCCTTACTCCTTGCTCACGGCCGGATCACCCGGCGACGACGCGCACCGGGATCGATTTGGCTGCCGGCGTGCCGCTGAGCCTGTCGTAGTAATCAAGCGGCAGGAGGGGATTGAGTTCCGGATAATATCCCGCGACCGCCCCGCGCGGCATCGGATAATCGAGCACCGTCAGGCCGTCGACACGCCGCGCCAGCCCGTCCGTGCTGATCGTCTCGAGCGCGACGCGCGTGCCGGAGGCGAGCCCCCGCGCTGCGATGTCCTCCGCGTTCATGAACAGTACCATGCGGTCGTTGTAGACACCACGGTAGCGGTCGTTGTTGCTGTAGATCGTCGTGTTGAACTGGTCGTGCGAGCGCACGGTGGCAAGGCGCAGCATGGCCGGGTCGTCGACCACGTCGTTGACCTCCAGCCCCGGCATGGAGAGGAAATTCGCCTTGCCGTTCGCCGTCGGCCAGACGCGCCGGCGCGGCGGGATGTCGAGATGGAAGCCCTTCGGGTTTTTGACCCGTTCGGAAAAGCCGGCATAGATTTCCGGATAGACCTCGGCGATCTTGTCGCGGATGAGGTCGTAGTCCTCGATGTAGCGCGCCCATTCCACCTTGCTGTCGGGCAGCGCGGCCATCGCCATGCGGCAGACGATCTCCACCTCCGGCTTCACATCGGGGCTTGCCGGCGTCAGCACGCCGCGCGAGGGCGTGACGTTCGACATCGCGTCCTCGATGGTGACGAACTGCTCGCCCGCCGCCGTGCGGATCCATTCCGAACGGGCGACGACGGGCAGGATCAGCGCCTCGCGCCCGTGCACGAGATGGCCGCGGTTGAGCTTGGTGGCGATGCCGACCGTCAGGTCCAGCCGGCGCATCGCCTCGTAGGAGCGGTCGGTATCGGGAATGGCGCGCACGAAATTGCCGCCGAGGCCGATGAAGACCTTCGCCGTGCCGTTCTCCATCGCCTCGACGGATTCCACCGTGTGGTGGCCGTATTCGCGCGGCGGCTCGAAGCCGAAGACATCGCGCACCCGGTCGAGATAGTCCTGCGCCGGCCGCTCGTCGATGCCGACGGTACGGTCGCCCTGCACGTTGGAATGGCCGCGGATGGGCGCGATGCCGGCGCCCGGCTTGCCGAAATTGCCGCGCAGGAGCAGGAGGTTCGCCACCTGCTGCAGCAGGCGCGAGCCCTGCTGGTGCTGGGTGAGCCCCATGCCGTAGCAGATGATGGTGGCGCGCGAGCGGATGTATATTTCCGCACAGCGGCGGATCTGCGCCTCGTCGAGCCCCGAGACCCGCACGATCTCGGCCCAGTCCTGCGAGAGGGCGTCGGCCCGGATCGCCTCCACCCCGACGGTGTGCTCGGCGATGAAATCCGCATCGAGCACCTTTTCGCCGGCCGCCTCGCGCTCGAACATGACCTTCATCATGCCCTTGATGAGGGCAAGGTCGCCGCCGATCTTGATATGCACGAACTCGCTGGCGATCCGGGTGGAGCCGAAGGTCGCCATCTGGACGACGTCCTGCGGCTCGGTGAAGCGGATCAGCGCCCGCTCCGGCATGGGATTGACCGCGACGATCGGCGCACCGCGTTTGCGCGCCTCGACGAGATTGGTCATCATGCGCGGCGAATTGGTTCCGGTGTTCTGGCCGATGACGAAGATCGCCTCGGCATGCTCGAAATCCTCCAGCACCACCGTGCCCTTGCCGATGCCGATCACCGGCGGCAGGCCGCGGCTCGTCGGCTCGTGGCACATGTTCGAGCAGTCGGGGAAATTGTTGGTGCCGAACTCGCGCACGAAGATCGAATAGAGGAAGGCCGCCTCGTTGGGCGTGCGGCCGGAAGTGTAGAACTCGGCCTCGTGCGGACTGGAAAGCCCCCGCAGATGCCGGCCGATCGTCGCAAAGGCCTCGTCCCAGCCGCACGGCACGTACTTGTCGCTCGCCGCGTCGTAGCGCATCGGCTCGGTCAGCCGGCCCTGCATCTCCAGCCAGTAGTCCGACTGCTCCATCAGCTCGGCGACAGTGTATTTCGCGAAGAACTCCGGCGTGACGCGGAACTTCGTCGCCTCATGGGCGAGCGCCTTGGCGCCGTTCTCGCAGAATTCCAGCGTCTTCTTGCAATCGGCATCGGGAAAGGCGCAGCTCGGGCACTTGAAGCCGCCCGGCTGGTTCATCGCCAGAAGCGCGCGCGAGCCCTTGGTGATGACGCTCTGCTCCATCAGCACCTTTGCGGTCGCGGCCGCGGCGCCCCAGCCGCCGGCGGGATGATTGTAGGTCTTGTATTGCGGCTTGCCATCGGCCATGATCGAGCGCTCCGAAAGGTGACAGGCCTCAATTACATCACTTTATCCTATTGAAATCCATGGACGATTTGTCTCAGTCCCGATGGACAAATTGTCCATCGTCCCCATGCGGCAACCCGCAAGGCCTTGAAAAGCCTGCCCTGCCCGGCTGGCACGCATCCTGCAAGGCAATGCCTCGTGCGTAAAAACCCCGTCCCGTCCCGACATTTGCCGACACACCGATGATCCTGCGTTCCAAGCCGAGCTTCAAAGATATCGTCTCCACGTTCAACGGCTCGATCCTGCCGCGGATCGCCTGGCATCTGCTGGCGATGACGGTGCTCAGCGTCGTCGCGATCTTCGCCGCGCGGGAGCATCCGGGGATTTTCGCCAAGATCAGCGCCATCCCCTTCACGCTGACGGGTATCGCGCTCTCGGTCTTCATGAGCTTCCGCAACAATGCCTGCTACACGCGCTGGTGGGAGGGACGCGTGCTGTGGGGCGAACTGATCATCGCCTGCCGCTCCTTCGCCCGCCAGACCGCGGCGCTGAACGAGGACGATCGCCGGTTCCTCCTCCACAATCTCTGCGCCTTCTCGGCGGGCCTCGTCGCACGGCTGCGGGGCGAGGACGAACTGGAGGCGATCCGCCGCTGGTCGGCGGACGGGATCGACCCGCACAATCCCAACCCGACCAATGCGGTGCTGGACAGGATCGGCGGGCACTGTCTTGCGCTGATGCGGGCACACCGGATCAGCGAGATCCACTATTCGGTGCTGGAGATCCAGCTTTCGGCCCTCGCCAGGGTGCAGGGCGGCTGCGAGCGCATCGCGCTGACGCCGGTGCCCTTCGCCTATTCCCTGCTGCTCCACCGCACGGCGCTCGTCTTCTGCGTGACGCTGCCCTTCGCGCTCGCCGGCTCGCTCGACTGGTGGACGCTGCTGCCGGTGCTGCTCGTCGCCTATACGTTCTTCGGCCTCGAAGCGCTCGGCCACCAGTTGGAGGAGCCCTTCGGCTTCGAGCCGAACGCACTTCCCCTCAGCGCCATGCTGCGCACCGTGGAGCGCGACATGCTCTCCCTCCTCGGCGAGGCGGACCTGCCCGCCCCGATCGAGCCGCAAGACAATGTGCTGAGGTGAAATACGCCGGCCAGATTCATCGCAAAGCCTCCTCGTCGATATTGAGTTTTCGAGCATGAAGGGCGAGGATCAACCTCCCACAAAGACTGGAGCCAAACATGACCAACGTCGCAGTTCTCGTCGGCAGCCTCCGCAAGGAATCGTTCAGCCGCAAAGTCGCCAAGGCCCTTGCCGCGTTGACACCGAACCTGACATTCGAGTTCCTCGACATCGGCTCGGTCTCCTATTTCAACCAGGACCTGGAAGCGGCGCCGCCGGCCGACTGGACCGCGCTGCGCGAGCGCATCGCCGCCGCCGACGCGATCCTCTTCGTGACCGCGGAGTACAATCGCTCGGTCCCCGGCGTGCTGAAGAATGCGATCGACGTCGCCTCGCGCCCCTATGGGCAGGGCGCGCTCATGGGCAAGCCCGCGGCGATCATCTCGACCTCGATCGGCGCGATCGGCGGTTTCGGCGCCAACCATCACCTGCGCCAGTCGCTCTGCTTCCTCAACATGCCCGTTCTGGAGCAGCCGGAAGCCTATATCGGCGGCACCGGCAGCCTGTTCGACGATGCAGGACAGCTCACCAACGACGGGACGCGGGATTTCCTCGTCAATTTCGGCAAGGCGTTCGAAAAGCACATCGCACGGAACGCGCGCTGATCTTCGCTCCGGCGCGCGCTTCTATGCATCGCCTCCCGTAGACGAGCACTCGTAGAGCACCGCGCCGCTGGCGGCATCGATCCCCGTGAGGCTCAGGCCATATCCCCAGAGACGGCGGATATGGCCGAGCGTCGCATCGCGCTCGCCCTCCTCCAGGAGAATGCCGTTCCTTACCCTGTGCTGCAGCCGGAGACGGCGGTCGCCGAGAAGGTCGACATCGACCACCTGGATATCCGGCTGGTGGGCACCGGGATCGTAGCTGCGGGCAAGGGCCGAGCGGACGGCGGAATAGCCCCGCTCGTCGTGGATGGAGGCGACCTCGCAGAAGCGGTCGGTGGCCCGGTCCGTAAGATGGAACAGGCGGAATTTGCGGATCAGCGCCGGGCTCAGATATTGCAGGATGAAGGATTCGTCGCGGTGGTTCTCCCAGGCGTCGATCAGCGTGCCCATGCCGTCGCCGCTGCCGGCGATATCGGGGAACCAGTCGCGATCCTCCGCCGTCGGCCGCGTCGCGATGCGCTCGATATCCTGCATCATCGCAAAGCCGAGCGCATAGGGGTTGATGCCGGAAAAGCGCGGATCGTCGAAGCCCGGCTGGAAGACCACGTTGGCATGGCTCGCCAGCAGCTCCAGCATGGCCCCCTCCCCCATCCGGCCCAGGTCGAACAGGCGGTTGATGATCGTGTAATGCACGAAGGTCGCGCAGCCCTCGTTCATTACCTTGGTCTGGCCCTGCGGATAGAAATATTGCGCGATCACGCGGACGATCCTCAGGATCTCGCGCTGCCACGGCTCCAGGATCAGGCTGTGCTTTTCGAGGAAATAAAGCAGGTTCTCCTCGGGAAGGTGCAGGGCGTTCTTGCGCTCCAGCGCCTCCTGCTCCGCTTCCTCGATATCGGCGGCTCCGGCCGTCGCCGGCAGGGTACGCCAGAGATCGCTATAGACCTGCTCCTCGTATTCCAGCCGTTCGCGCGCGCGCTCCGTCACCTTGGCGGGGGAAAGCCGCGGCGGCCGGCGATAGTGGAAGACGCCCTGGTTCATCAGCGCATGGGCCGAATCGAGGATTTCCTCCACCGCCGCAACCCCGTGCCGCTCCTCGCATCTGGCGATGTATTTCTTGGCGAAGTCCATATAGCCGAGGATCGCCCCGGCATCCGTCCACTGGCGGAAGAGATAGTTGTTCTTGAAGAAATGGTTGTGCCCGAAGGCGGCATGCGCCGTCACCAGCGCCTGCATCGGCATGGTGTTCTCTTCCATGAGATAGGTGATGCACGGATTGGAATTGATGACGAGTTCGTAGGCGAGGCCCCGGCGGCCCTTGCGGTAGAGATGGCTCTCGAAGGCGAAGCGCTTGCCGAAGGACCAGTGCTGGTACATCAGCGGCATGCCGATGGAGGAATAGGCATCCAGCATCTGCTCGGAGGAGATGACCTCGATCTGGTTGGGATAGACATCGAGGCCCATTTCGCCGACGGCGATCTCCTCGATGGCGTCATAGGCGCGCGACAGCGTGGCGAAATTCCATTCGGAGCTTTCAAACAGCAAGGTGGCGTCGCGTGCCATGATCGCTCCTCATCGGCCGGGCCGCCCGGCGGCCTTGTGCCGGGCAAAGAGCTTGCGGAACACCGGGTAGATGTCGGCGGGCCTGGCAATGCGGGTCATCTGGAAATTCGGTATCGCGCTCTCCACGGCGCGATAGGCGCGCCAGAGCGCGGTCCCGTTGTCCGTCGAGCCGAAGATCTCGCTTTCCCGCTCGTCGATGATCTCGACATAGGCATAGTACTGGCAGAGCTTCATCAGCTCGTCGCGCAGGAGCTGCGCGCAGCTTTCCGAATCCCCGCTCGCATTGTCGCCGTCGGAGGCCTGCGCGGCATAGATGTTCCACAGGTTGGCGGGATAGCGGTCGAGGACGATGCGCTGCATCTCCTCGAGCGCCGTCGAAACGATGGTGCCGCCGCTTTGCCGGCTGAAGAAGAAGGTCTCCTCGTCCACCTCCCGCGCCTCGTCCGTATGGCGGATGAAGACGATGTCGATGCGCTCGTAGCGGCGCTTCAGGAAGAGGTGGAGGAGCACGAAGAAGCGTTTGGCAAGATCCTTCTCCCGCTCGCCCATCGAGGCCGAGACATCCATCAGGCAGAACATCACGGCGTTGGCGTTGGGAAGCGGCTGCCGCTCGAAACGGTTGAAGCGCACGTCGACCGGGTCGACATAGGCGATGCGCTTGCGCCGGCGTTCGAGGGCTTCCAGTTCCTCGCGCAGCGCGGCGAGCCGCCTGCGCTCCGGCTGGGAAAGCCCCCCCTTCGCCTCCAGCGCAGCGATCTCGTCGGCAAGGGCCCTATGTTCCTTCTCGCCCGGGCGGCGTAGCGCGATGCGCCGTCCGAAGCTGTTGCGCATCGTGCGCCCGACATTGATGTTGCTCGGTGTGCCGAGGGTGGTGAAGCCGACGCGATGCGGCTTGTAGACCACCGTTTCCTTGAGGTTGAGCTTGACCATGTCGGGAAGTTCCAGATCCTCGAAGAAGAGATCGAGCACCTCCTCGCGCGAAAGCACGAAGAGGAAGTCGTCCTCCCCTTCGCCGCGCCCCGGGCCGTGGCCGGCGCCCCCACCCCCGCCGCTTTCGGACTTGCCGATACGGTCTCCGGCCGAAAAGCTCTCGTTGCCGGGCAGGACATATTGCCGTTCACCGGAGGAGGCGGAATTGCGGAAGCTCGGCTCGTCGGCGCCGCGCCGGGGCACGGGCACGCCATGGGCCGCGTCGACATCAGCGATCCTGTCGGATCTCACCTGATCGTTGATCGCGCGTTTCAATTCGTCATGCACGCGCTTGACGAAACGCCGCCGGTTACCGAGGCTGCGGTCCTTGGGGTTGAGCCGTCGATCGATGAAATTCGGCATGGGCCAGCCCCCGCGACGGCATTGTCAGCCGGCCTTGTTGACGCGCATGTACCAGTCGACCAGCCGGCGCACCTGCCGCACGGTATAGCCCCGCTCGGTCATGCGCGCGACGAAGTCGGCATGCTGCTTCTCGGTGGCGCTGTCCTTCTTCGAGCCGAAGCTGATGACCGGAAGAAGATCCTCGACCTGGCCGAACATGCGCTTCTCGATGACCTCGCGCAGCTTCTCATAGCTCGTCCAGGCGGGGTTGCGCCCACCGTTGCGGGCGCGGGCGCGCAGGGTGAACTTGACCACCTCGTTGCGGAAATCCTTCGGATTGGCGATGCCGGCCGGCTTTTCGATCTGCGACAGCTCGCTGTCGAGGATATCGCGGTTGAGTATCTGGCCTGTGTCCGGGTCCTTGAAGTCCTGGTCTTCCAGCCAGGCATCGGCATAGGCGATGTAGCGGTCGAACAGGTTCTGGCCGTATTCGCTGTAGGATTCCAGATACGCCTTCTGGATCTCGTGGCCGATGAATTCGGCATAGCGGGCGGCGATTTCCGAGCGGGTGAAATCGAGATAGCCGGCCTCGACCTCCTTCGCAAACTGCTCGCGGCGGATCGCCTGTTCGAGAATGTACATGAGGTGGACCGGATCGGCCGCCACTTCCTTCGTGTCGTAGTTGAAGGTCTCCGACAGGACCTTGAAGGCAAAGCGCGTGCTGATGCCGCTCATGCCCTCGTCGACGCCGCCGGCATCGCGGTATTCCTGCAGCGATTTCGCCTTGGGATCGGTATCCTTCAGGTTCTCGCCGTCATAGACGCGCATTTTCGTATAGGTCGGCGAATTCTCGTGCGGCGTCAGGCGCGTTGCGACGGTGAAGCGGCTGAGATTCTCCAGCACCTCGGGCGCGCAGGGACTGTCGGACAGCTCGCTCTCGCACAGCAGCTTCTCGTAGATCAGCCGCTCCTCGGTGACGCGCAGGCAATAGGGCACCTTGACGACGAGGATACGGTCGAGGAAGGCCTCGTTGTTCTTGTTGTGCTTGAACTGCAGCCATTCCGACTCGTTGGAATGGGCGAGCACGATGCCCTGATAGGGGAAGGCGCCGAAATTCTCCGTGCCGTTGTAGCTGCCCTCCTGCGTGGCGGTCAAAAGCGGATGCAGCACCTTGATCGGCGCCTTGAACATCTCGACGAATTCGAGAAGGCCCTGTGTCGTGCGGTTGAGGCCGCCACTGTAGGAATAGGCGTCGGGATCGGCCTGGCTGAAGTTTTCGAGCTGGCGGATATCCACCTTGCCGACCAGCGCCGAGACGTCCTGGTTGTTCTCGTCGCCCGGCTCCGTCTTGGCGATGGCGATCTGGCGCAGGCGCGAGGGCATCATCCTGACGACGCTGAACTTCGAGATGTCGCCGCCGATCTCGTCGAGCCGCTTCGTCGCCCAGGGCGAGATGAGGCCGGTGAGGCGCCGTTTGGCGATACCGTATTTCTCCTCGAGGAGATCGCCCATGCGTTCGCGGCTGAAAAGGCCGAGGGGGGATTCGAAGACCGGGCTGATCTTGCCGTCGATGGCGAGCGTGTAGATCGGCTGCTCCTCCATCAGCTTCTTCAGCCGTTCGGCCAGCGAGGATTTGCCGCCGCCGACCGGCCCGAGGAGATAGAGGATCTGCTTGCGCTCCTCGAGGCCCTGTGCGGCATAGCGGAAATAGCCGACGATCCGCTCGATCGTGTCTTCCATGCCGAAGAAGTCGGAGAAGGAGGGATAGAGCTTGATCGTGCGGTTGGCGAAGATCCGCCCCAGCCGCTCGTCCATGCTCGTGTCGACGAGCTTCGGCTCGCCGATGGCCGCGATCATCCGCTCGGGCGCGCTGGCATAGAGGCTCGCATTGTCGCGGCACGCGAGCAGATACTCCTGGAGGCTCAGCGTTTCGCGGGCTTCACTGGCATAGGCTTTGGAAAAAAGGTCGAAAACGTCACTGCCGTCGGTTCGCATGGAACCCTCCCACAGTCGCCGGACCAAGCCGCACCGGTCGGCGGCCTCTATGAAGTATACTACGAAAGAGGCAGGGATTTTGTTCCCATCATCGTGAAAGAAATCAAATTCATGTGCGCACATGCCCGTGTGGGCGGCGCTATTCCTCCTCGCCCGCCAACCCGCCCGAAGCCGCCTCCGCCCGAACGGCTTGACTATTAATAAGCCCAGCGTCCTCCAGCGCCTCGATATCGGGCAGATCGCGCAGCGTCTCCATGCCGAAGGCGGAGAGGAACTGCTTCGTCGTGACATAGCTATAGGGTGCGCCCGGCGTCGGGCTGCGCGGGCCGGAGGCGAGGAAATTGGCGTTGCGCAGGCTGGCGATCGTGTCGCGGCTGACCTCCCTGCCGAAGATTTTCGACAGGTCGCCGCGGGTGATCGGCTGGAAATAGGCGATGGCCATCAGCACCATAGCCTCGAAGTCGGACATTACAGGCGCCGCATTCCGCGTCGATGTCTGCGACGCCCGGATCGCGGATGCGTAAGCCGAACGGCTTCGATGCTGCCAGCCGCCCGCAACGGCGACGATCTCGTAGGGCCGGTCCCGCAATTCCGCGCGCAGGTCGTCGATCAAGAGATCGATGCTGCAGTCCCTGCCGACGACACGGGCCAACGCCTCCCGGCTGACCGGCTCTGCCGCAGCAAAAATCACCGCCTCCACCCGCAGCATCCATTCGCGCCAGCGCAGGTCCGGCGGCAGATCCGCCAGCTCCCGATCCAAGAGGACTTCGTCCTCCGATGTCGATCTGCGGTTTCGCCGCGTGCCGCTTGCATCCGGTTCAACCATCGTCACAACCCATAGATCCGGAACGAGGGACGGCCGGACAGTTCCCGCACGGCGCCAAAGCCTTCCAGCCGGTCGAATAGCCGCATCGCCGCCCAGCGCGAGAGGCCGCCGCCCGGGGCCGAAGCCGGCACGGCATCGTCCTCGAGCAGTTTCGCGATGACCGCGCCGGCGCCCCGGGTGCGGACCTTCGGCGCGGCGGCGACAAGCGCATCCGCCCGGCGGGCGATTTCCGATGCCGAACGCAACGCCGCGCCGGCTCCTTCGGTCAGGGCAAGGCAGACGGCCCGGGCAAAGGCCGGATCGCCCGGGCGCACGCGTCCCCTGCCCCCGAGCGTCTTGAAGGCCGGGCCGTAGCGCTCGGCCATCAGCAGCGGCACAGCAAAATCCCATTTCAGCATTACGGCGATCAGCCCATCGGCCAACACCCACGCCAGCGGCTCGGCATCCGGGCGCGCGGCGCAGATCGCCGACACCAGGTCCGCCGCGGCGAAAGGGGCCGGCCGCCCGGCCTGTAGCATCCTGTCGCCATGGTCGACGGCTTCGGCAAGCCGCTCATCCCGGACGAGGCCCAGCAGATCGGCCAGTTCCATCATGCTTTTCGTCGAAAAGCCGGGTTTTCGCGCAGAAAACCTCTTGGTGGCCAGGAACACCCGGCCGGCCGGACCGGGATCGTCACCGGCCGCCGTCAGCAGCACGGCATCGCGCAACGCTGCCTCATCCTCGCTGCGGCCCGTCAGCCGGACCGCACCTGCGGCGCATTTCAGCGCCTGTCGCGCGCGCCAGCAACCGGCCCAAATGGGGGCGGTGCGGACAAGATCGTCCAGCGATTTCAAGGCGATGCCGGCGGAAAAGGCGGCATCGAGGTCTCCCGGCGCGCGGCCGCGCGGCAGCGCCCAGCCGGGAATGTGCGGCAAGGGCGATGCGGGGGCCGGAACGGAGATGGCGCGCGAATCCATACCGGCAAGACTACAGCAATCGTGCGGCTAATGCCACAAATCACCCATAAAACCGCACGGCTTGTCGAACCTCGATAATGAACGATAATCTTGCATTATCGTTCATTATGCCTCTTATGAGGAAATGGCCTCTCTCGTCGAGCAGAACAGCGAAAAGCCCGCTCCGGAACCCGCTACGCGGGCGGATAATACAGCGCTTGCGGTTAATGTTTCGCTTGCGCCGGTGTCGACGGTCCTCCCCTCCCCTTCCCCGGAAGGCCGTTCCGGCGCGACCGCGCATCTGCAGGATCTCACCGATCGCGCCCGCGCCTATATCGAGGCCGCCGCCTCCGCCAATACCCGGCGTGCCTATGCCTCCGACTGGAAGCACTTTGCCGCCTGGTGCCGGCGGCAGAGTCTTCCGCTTCTTCCTGCCGACCCGCAGGTGGTCGGCCTCTACATCACCGCCTGTGCCGCCGGCAGTGCCGCAACCACGTCTGCAGGCGCCGGCAGGCCGATGAGCGTTTCGACCATCGAACGGCGGCTGTCGTCGCTTTGCTGGAACTATGCCCAGCGCGGCGGAGAAAAGCTCGACCGCAAGGACCGCGCCATCGCCACCGTCCTTGCCGGCATCCGCAACAGGCATGCCGCCCCGCCGCGGCAGAAGGAGGCGATCCTGCCGGAAAACCTGATCGCCATGCTGGAGACGCTCGACCGGGCAAGCCTGCGTGGCCTGCGCGACCGGGCCATGCTGCTGATCGGCTTTGCCGGTGGCCTGCGCCGCTCGGAAATCACCGGCCTCGACCTCGGGCGTGACCAGAGCGAGGATGGACGCGGCTGGGTCGAAATCTTCGATCGGGGCCTGCTCCTGACACTGCGCGGCAAGACCGGCTGGCGCGAGGTGGAGATCGGCCGCGGCTCCTGCGACGCCACCTGCCCCGTCGTCGCGCTCGAAACCTGGATCCGCTTTGCCAGGATCGCCAGAGGACCGCTCTTCCGCCGCGTGACCGGCAAAGGCAAGGACGTCGGCCCCGACCGGCTCAACGACCAGGAGGTGGCCCGCCTCGTCAGGAAGACGGCGCTGGCCGCCGGCGTGCGCGGCGATCTTCCCGAGGCCGAGCGCGGGCAGAAATTCGCCGGCCATTCGCTGCGCGCCGGCCTTGCCTCCTCGGCCGAAGTCGATGAACGCCACGTCCAGAAGCAGCTCGGCCACGCGTCCGCCGAAATGACCCGCCGCTACCAGCGCCGGCGCGACAGGTTCCGCATCAACCTTACCAAGGCTGCCGGACTGTAGAGTTTCGCAAACGGCCGATGAAACCCACATGGCGCTATCCGGCATTCCCGACGCTATCCCTATTGCCGTTCGCCCGCAGCAGGGCCATGAGCATCGGGCCGAGGGAGAATTCGCCGCGCGCGGCCTTTCGCGTCAGATCGCGCAGATAGCCGCCCGGCGAGCTGATGTGCCCTGCCCTTTCGAGGATGCAGGCGATGGCGACCGCGGCATTTTCAGGCCCCATGACCTCGCAGGCTTCCTGATAAGCCGAGGGACTGACCCCCAGCATCGAGCGGACCACCACCGCGGCCGTCATCAGGTCCCGCCAGTGCGAAATGGCACCGTCCGGGCCATACATCGCGATATCCGGGCATGCCCGCAGCACCATGCCCAAGGGGAACGCCTTCAGCGGCTCATGCCGGCGTTCGTTCTGGATCGCCGGCTTCGCGCCCTGCTCGTTTTCTGAGCGAGGTTCAAGTTCATTGCTGGATTTGGGATTTGAATTCTGTTTGTGCTGACGCCATTCGGCATCATTGGCGTCGGTTTTTTGAGAAAGAAGCAAATCTTCCAGCATGTTGGAGATTTCCTCCTGCAACAGGGAAAGCTCGTCGAGGCAGTCTGCGAGATCGGACAGCGTCTTTGCCGTACGAAGGCGGGCGACGGCCGCAAGATACTGGTCCTCCACGAACGCCCAGTCGCCCCCGGCGCCCTCTTCCATGGCGGCGGAGATGAGCTTGCGGATGTTGCGGCGGGTAATGGTGATCCGCTCCCGGACGATCTTCAGCCGGCGGCGCTCCTCGGCGACCTCCTGTGCCATCTGCGCCAGCTCCTCGGCGCGGGCAAGCAACGGCGCGAGATTGAAGCCGTAGGCCGTCTCGATCGCCCCGTCCCTGCTCTTGCGGGCGTAGCGCTTGCCGTTCGGGCTGTCCTGGCGATGGATGAGGCCCGCCTGGACGAGGAGCGCCAGGTTCTCACGGAGCGTCGTGCCGGCAATGCCGTTCGCCCGGGCCGAGAGCTGCGCGTTGGATGGAAAGACGACGAGGTTGTCGCCCTCCTTCAATTCCACCTCGGGGTGGAAGGAGAGAAGCGCGTTGAGGACGGCAAGCGCACGGTCCCGCACGCCAAGCAGCGTGCGCGCGTCGCAGGCGTCCCGATAGATCTTCCACTTGTCCGCGGATTTCCCGCTCCTGATATTGGCCGTCTCGAACTGGCCTTTCACCAGCGCAAGCGTCATCGGCCGCCGCCCGAAGGGCGTCGTCACATGTCCACTCTGCATCTTTCTTCACCTTCCAGAAGGCAAAAGAAATCCGCTCACCAAATTCGGTGCCAAAGACTCTTGACTGTGATTCGTGGAAATGCGATTCTCGGAGTGCTTAGATCAGAGAGAGGCTTCCACGTGGGCAACCGCTTGGGGGCCTTTTTCTTTTGCTGTTCAGTCTCCCCTGTTTTCTTCGTCCAGGAACTGCGCATAGAGCGCATCCAGATTGCGTGACAGAAAATCGCCGAAACGCACGGCGTTCTTCGCTTTCATCGAAAGCGAGAAAACCTTCCCGCTGTTCTTGATCTCTGCGACGACCGTGCGGTCCTGCGGCTCCCATTTCGCCTTGCCGGCCGCCGGCTCCGTCTTCCTCACGGAGCGCGCGGAGGTATTCAGCGCGCCGTACAGTGACAGGAAGCGCTCGTCCGAAGGCAAGTCGCGGAAGCCGGGGGCACCGGCGAGCTCGCGCGCCTTGCCGAGGCTGGAGGCCTTGCCGACCAGCAGCGACAGCTCCACCCAGCGCTCCCGCCCGATACCGGGCGTCTCGCCGATGGCGTGGATGACGTCGGCGGGGATGCGCTCGGTCACCGACATCATCTTCGAGACGGCGGCCGCATTGGCGGCAAGCGCCGCCGAGATCACCTCGCGGTCGTAGCCGAGATCGTCGAGCCGGCGCGCAAAGAGCGCCCGTTCGATAAACGTCAGGTTGGCGCGGGCGGAATTCTCCTGCCCCTGGGCGATGACGTGGGTACGGTCGTCGATCGTCTTGACGACGGCCTTCACCTTGCGGCCGAGCTCGCGCGCGGCCCGAAGGCGGCGATGGCCGAAGACTACCTGGTAGCGCCCGGCAAGGCTTGCATGGGGACGCACGAGAATGGGGGTATCCTGGCCGCGGCTGCGGATCGCCTCGACGAGTTCGCGGAAATCGTCGTTGTCCTGCGCCAGGCGGTCCTGCACGAAGGAATCGTCGATGAGATCGGGATCGAACTCGACAACCGCCTCCCCCTCGAGGAAGCGGTCGGCCTGCCGGGCGAGCTCGTCCAGCGAGCGGACGAGCGACTTGCCCGCCCCGCGCATCGGATAGGACGATGGGCTCGCCGTGTCGTCCGTCAGAGTGGCCAAGCCCTCGAGAAGATTCTTCCGCGCCATTCCTTCATTCTCCGATAGGCTTCAGCCTATTGTTTTTCCTTCATTAAACGTCGTTTTTGTCAGCCGACAAATCAACGTCCCCATGCCCGGTGGATGAGATCGGCGATCTCGCCGTTCACCGCGTCCAGCGATTCCAGCGCCCGATCGTAGGTCGCGCGGTTCATCGATGCGCGCTCGACCTCGTACAAGGTCTGCTTGGTGATGCCGGCATCCGAAACGGCCGTCGACTTCACCATCTGGTTCTTCAGCATGAACTCGTGGAACATGGTCGACATGAAGCCGACCATCTGCGCCTGCGGCACGTCCGTCGGCTCGTAGCGCGTGATGAGGTAGCGATACCAGGAAAGATTGACCTCCGCGCCCGCCGAACGGATCGGCTTGAGGATGCCGCCGAGCATGAGCAGGAACTGACCCATCGACATGACGTCCAGCATCTGCGGATGGATCGTGATGAGCACGCTCGTTGCGGCCGTCAGCGCGGTCAGCGTCAGGTAGCCGAGCTGCGGCGGGCAGTCGATCACCACCACGTCGTAGCGGTCGTCCACATCGGCCAGCGCCCGCGAGATGCGGGTGAAGAAGGTGCGTCCCTCGTTGGACGACTTGTCGGCCATGGCGAGCGGGGTGTCGTACTCGTATTCCTGCAGGTCGAGATTGGCCGGGACGATATCCAGCCCCGGGAAGTTCGTCGGCCGGATGATATCGGTGAGCGGCTTGCGCTCGCCGTCGTAGCGGATGGCATCGTAGATCGAAGCGACCTGGTCCAGCTCCGGCTGGAAGCCGTGGAGGGACGAGAGGGACGCCTGCGGGTCGAGGTCGACCGCAAGCACGCGATGCCCCGTGAGGGCGAGATACTGCGCCAGATGCGCCGCGGTCGTCGTCTTGCCGGAGCCGCCCTTGAAATTGACGACGGCAACGACCTGCAGCTTCTCGCCGCTGCGCCGATGGGGCACATACATACGGCTTTCCGAACGGCCATGCGCATCGAGATACTGGCGCAGCTCCAGCATCTGCTCGGCGGTGTAGGACCGGCGGCCGGACGAGGAGGTCTGCGGGGAGGGGCCCTTGCCGTCGAGATGCAGCTTCTTCAGCGTGCTCTGCGACACCCCGACATAGGCAGCGACCTCCGCCAGCGAGAACGACCGCAGGGTCTTTCTCGCATTCGGCGGGAACCGCTGCACGCTGAGCAGATGCAGCTTCTTCGAGATCAGATCGCCCTGTTCGAGGATCTGGTCTTCGAAGTTCATCGGAGCATGCAGCGAAGCGCTCGGATTAGCGTTCATGAACGGTCATTCTCTCAGATAACGATTTTCGGCCGTAAAGAGCCCAATAAGCGTGATTATGAGCGATTCTCTAGGGGGGGCAAGTGGTTTAGGTGGAGGCATCCACCGCTCTTTGCCACGCCTTGCTCCCGGCGGACGCTAATGCCTTGCCGATACTCTCCTTTCCGCAGCAGGAGAGGGATGCAGCGGAAGGGTGCAAAGGGGGCACCTTCCGTCTTTCCGGCGGCCCGAACGGATAGAAAGCAAGGACTATCGTGCGAATCGGTGCGGCCCGCCACCGGATGATCTTCCTGCCGGAGACGAAAGCAAGGCCGGGCACCGGAAATCGGGGGAGGGGCTTGCACTACACGGCAAGCTCGTGTGCGATGGGCGAAGAAGCAGCACATCGACGGGCCGCATGCCATGCCTCTTCAAAACCGCGTGACACCCTTCGGAGATATCCTTGCCATAGAGCAGCGGGGCCTCTTCACCGGCAATCGCGGCATCATCCATGATCCGGCGACGAAGACCCTTCTGGCCCGCCGGTGGACGAGCAAGGCCTGGATCGTCTGCGCCTGCGAATACAAGGGGCAGCGGCGCACCGTGATGGGCGGGCGGAGCTGGACGGAGCTGTTCTTCCTCGACGAAGCCGTCGCGCTTGCCGCGGGCCACCGCCCCTGCTTCTTCTGCCGCAGGCACGAGGCGGAACGGTTCCGTGCCTGCTGGGCGGCGGAAAGCGGTAAGGCTCCGCTGCGAGCGAGCGAGATGGACACAGTCCTCCACCGGGAGCGCCTTGAGGGCGGCCGCAAGCGCCTGCACCCCATTCCCGCCCCGCTTGCTGCGCTTCCGGATGGCACGGTGGTCAGTGTCGGCGCGGAAGCCTTCACGCTCCGGGCCGGCCTCGCCCACCGCTGGACACAAGAAGGATACGCGCCGGCACAGCGCCTTCAGCAAGCCGACCGGCTGGTCACGCCGCCGTCGACGCTGCGCGCGCTCCAGGCGGGGTATCGGCCCGTCCTGCATCCGTCCATTGCATGATCGCCTGGAAAGCGCCTATGGCTGGCTGTAGGCGCCGCCTGCGCCGCTGATCGCGGCGAGGAAGCTCGCAAGGCCCGCCGAGCGGAGCGGCAGATAGGGCTTTGCCTGCTGGCGGCAAAGCCGCTTCACCAGGCCCACCGCCGTATGGCTGATATGGTCGACGGGGAAAAGGACCGTCGCCGCCTGGCCCACGAGCGCGGGCAGCATCGTCGTGCTGTCCTCCATGCCGCCGTCATGCAGCAGGAGCTCGACATTGCGGCTTTCGGCATAGGCGCGCAGGTGATCGAAGAGATTGCGCCGCCCGCCGACATAGAGAACCGGGCCGGCCGGGGAGGGCGGCGCCGCACCCCTGCCCGCCTGGAGCTGCGCGGCGACCGCCGCCTCCAGCGCCTCGTTCTCCCGCAGGATCGAATGGGACAGATCCTGCAACTGCTCGAGTTCGCGCTGCAAGGCGTGGCCGCGTTCCTCCGCCTCGGCAAGGCGGAGGGCGAGGGCGTCGGCACGGGCGGCTCCGGCATCCTCTTCAGCGTAACGCCTGCGCTCCCCTGCCCGCGTCGAGCGGCCGGCGGCGATGGCGCTTGCCCGCGCACGCGTGATCCATTCCTCAAGCTCGCCAACGCGCTGCTGCAGCCCGGCGCGTTCCGCAGCTGCGGCCTTGAGGCGTGCCTGCTGCCGGCGGCTCCTATCCTTCTCCGCCTCCAGCTCCCTTTCCAGCCGGGTCAGCCGTGCGATGTCAAGGCGGCTGGCGCTGCCGACGAGGTGCGAGAGCATGTGGACTTCGCCGAATATCTCGCGGACGAGGGCCGGCGGGCTCGCCGGATGGCTCATCAGCGCCCAGTAGGGGCCGGCAATATCGCCGCGGTCGAAGCTCTCCCGCCAGATCGCGCGAAGCGCCTCCTCGCCCGCCTGTCGCGGAAGGCGCCGGATGCTGTTCTCATGGCGCCTGTCGAGTGCCTTGTTGAGAAGCCGGGCGGCCTGGTCGCGCTGACCGGCGAGGCGCACGCCCCGGCCGTGCAAGGCGTGATCCGTCGCCGTGCGCGCGCCCTCCTGCCCGGCCCGAATCAGCAATTGGCGCAACTCGCCGGTGGTCAGGCAGGTACCGATGATCGAGCAATGGAACGTCGATGGGATTTCCCAGGTGCGCAACCGCTGCGCACCGGATTTCGCCGCGCCGTCTTCCGGCAGGGCCGGGAAGGGCAGGGGCACGGCGAGGGCTGGAGAACGGGGCGGTACGAGGCGGGGCAGGGTCGGCATGCTTATCCCATTCGTTATATCTACTTGAATATAACGAATGGGAAGACGACTTCACAAGAAAAATCGGCGCGCCGTGGACGCACCGCTTTTCCAATCCGGGGAAGGGGAGGGGGATCGGATTTGCCGCAGCCTCAGGAAGCGGCCGCAGGCGCGGCATCCAGCGCCTTCTGCCGGTCGGCATAGATGCGGGCGAGCCAGGCGCAGACCATGAGCTGGATCTGGTGGAAGAGCATCAGCGGCAGCACGATCACGCCGATCGGCTGCCCGGCGAAGATGACGCTCGCCATCGGCACGCCGCTCGCAAGGCTCTTCTTCGAGCCGCAGAAGACGGCGGTGATGCAATCCTCCCGGCTGAAACCGAGAAGGCGTCCGCCGATGCTCGTGATGACCAGAACCGCGGCGAGCAGCAGGCAGTCGACGAGGACGATGAGCGCAAGGTCCTGCAATGCGAGCCGGTGCCAGATGCCCTCCGTGACGGCCTCGGAGAAGGCGAGATAGACGACCATGAGGATGGAACCGCGGTCGAAGGGCATCAGCAGCTTCTTGCGGGCGCGCACCCAGTTTCCGATGAACGGCTGGAGCGCCTGCCCGAGCACGAAAGGCAGGAAGAGTTGCAGCATGATCTTCCAGATCATGTCGAACGAGATGCCCGCCTGTCCGCCCGTCGAGAAGAAGAGCGCCATCAGCGCCGGCGTCAGGAAGATGCCGAGGATATTGGAGGTCGAGGCGGCGCAGATCGCGGCCGGCACGTTGCCGCCCGCAATGGAGGTGAAGGCGATGGACGACTGCACCGTCGACGGCAGGACGCACAGGAAGAGAAGGCCCATATAGACCGGCTGGTCGATGAGCCAGGGCGAGAAGACGCCGAGCCCGAGGCCGAGCAGGGGAAAGAGGCCGAACGTCGCCACGAGGATGAAGAGCTGGAGGCGCCAGTGCAGCACGCCCGCGATCACCACGTCGGTGGAAAGCCGCGCGCCGTGCAGGAAGAAGAGGAGAGCGATCGCGAGATTGGTGGCAACGCCGAACCATTCCGCCGGCCCGCCGGAAATCGGCAGAAGGGAGGCAAGCAGCACGGTCCCGAGAAGGAGGAGGGTGAAGGTATCGGGCAGGAGGCGTTTCATGGGGCTCGATCAGCAGGTCTCGACAGGCTCTGCAATCTAGCTATCCTGTTTCGCGATGCAAACGATAACACTTATCGGGAGTCGCGATATGCTCGACCTCGTGCAGTTGCGCAGCTTCGTCATGGTGGCGCAGACGAGAAGCTTCACCCTGTCGGCCGAGCGGCTCAGCCTCGGCCAGTCGACCGTCAGCCAGCACATCCAGCGGCTGGAACGCGCCCTCCGGCGCCGGCTCATCGATCGCGATACCCACGCCGTCCGGCTGACGGCCGACGGCGAGGCGCTGCTGCCCCACGCCCGCCAGCTTCTCTCGCTGGAGCGGCAGGCCGTCGCACATTTCGACGGGGAGGGGCCGCGCGGCACCTTCCGGCTCGGCATTTCGGAAGACCTCGTCAGCGGGCAATTGCCGGGCCTTCTGGAGGATTTCATCGCCGACTATCCCTCCGTCGACCTCCAGCTCTCCGTGGCACTCTCCAAGACGCTGGCCGAGATGCAGGATCGCGGCGAACTCGATCTCGTCATGGCCAAGCGCCGCATCGGCGAGCAGCGCGGCCAGGCCATCGTCCGCGAGCCGCTCGTCTGGCTGGCGAGCGATCCGGACGCCATGCTCGCCAAGCCGGCGCTGCCGCTGATCGTCTTTCCGCCGCCGAGCCTCACCCGCCTCCTTTTGATGGAAGCGCTGGAGCGCAGCGGAACGCCCTGGCGCATCGTCTGCTCCTGCCAGAGCCTCAGCGGGCTCACCGCGGCGGCGCGCGCGGGCATGGGCGTCCTCGTCCAGCCGCGCAGCCTCGCCCCGGCGGGCCTGCGCGAAATCCCCCCGCCGGCCCTGCCGCCGCTGGAGGATGTGGAATTCGTCCTCGTGACCGCACTTTCCGCGGATCAGGCCACCGTCTCGGCCTTCGCCCGCAAGGTGCGCGAGCGTTTCGGCAAGGGTTTTGCCGGCGTGACGCGGTCCTGACATGCAAAGGGTGCCGGACGTCATGCGCGCTGAATCCGCGCCGTCCTTTCCGACTGAGCCGGAAAAAGAAAACGCCGCGCGATCCTGCGACCGCGCGGCGCTTCAATCCCGGGAAGACGGCTTCAGAGAAGACCGGCGGCCGTCATCAGTTCCACGACCTTCTTGCTGTCGAGCGTCGAAGCCTCGACCTTCGGCGCGTCGAGCTCCTTCAGCGGAACCAGCTTGGGGTTGGATTCGCCGGCAACGGCATATTCGTAGGAATCGCCGTCCTTGAGGATGGACTGCCCGCCCTTGCCGGTGACCCACTTGAGGAAGGCCTGCGCCTCCTTCGGGTGCTTGGTGCTCTTGAGCACCGCGCCGCCGGAAATGCTGACGAAGGCGCCCGGATCCTGGTTCCTGAAATAGTGCAGCGCGACGTTGTTGCTGTTCTCGCCGGTCTTCGCCTGGTCGCCGAACCAGTAGTAGTGATAGATCACCGCGCCTTCGATCTCGCCGGCATTGACCGCCTTCATGGCGACGCTGTTGCCCTTGTAGGGCGTCGCGCCTTCCTTCAGCGCCGCAAGCCAGGACGCCGTCGTCTCCTCGCCCTTGAGCTGCAGCAGGGCGCCGACGATCGCCTGGAAATCCGCGCCGGCGGGCGCAGCACCCCAGCGGCCCTTCCAGGCGGGATCGGCAAGGTCGAGCAGCGACTTCGGCAGCTTGTCCTCGGTCAGCTTCGTCTTGTCATAGGCAAAGACCGTCGAGCGGGCGGCGATGCCCGTCCACATGCCGTCGGCCGGGCGGTACTCGGCCGGGACCTGGTCGAGCGTTTCCTTGTCGACCGGTGCGAATCGTCCGGCATTGTCGAGCAGGACCATGGCCGGGGAATTTTCCGTCAGGAACACGTCGGCGGGCGTCAGGTCGCCCTCCTGAAGGAGAAGGTTGGCGATCTGCATGTCGCTGCCCTTGCGCACCGTGACCTTGATGCCCGTCTCCTTGGTGAACGCCTCGATCCACGCGTTGCCGAGCCCTTCGTGCTGGGCATTGTAAACGACGATCCCCTCGGAATCCTCGGCCGCGGCGCCGGAGGCGGCCGCCATCAGCAACGACAGCGCCGTCAGCGCGGTCCGGATCGATCTGTTCATACTGCTCTCCTTTTCAAGACGGATGCCGGCCTTTTCCCACCGGCGCCGCGATACTGGCATAAAAACCTGAAAATGACATTCAACTTATTGCGAGAAGAAGATCCGGCAGGCCGCCGGCTCGGGAAATTTGCGAAGGCGTCGCCACCCGCCCGCCTGCCGCATTACAAACCATTGCGTTTTAGTCAAGAAATCCTTAGGGCAGGGGGCTGGCGTCGCACAAGACGCAAATGGTCTTCTCTTTCAGGCATGAGGGCATGGGCCTGTTGCAGGAAAATACGGCAGAGGCACTCGATACGGCGTGGCCCGCGGCGCAGCGACGGCAGGACGCCCGCGTGCCGCATGCGCCCATGGTGGTGCTGGCCGCGCTGGTGGCGCTGTTCAGCCTCGTTCCCCTCGGCTTCATCGGCTGGGTGACCTACGATGTCGGCTGGGAGACGGTGAAGACCCTCGTCTTCCGTCCTCGCGTCGGCGAACTGGTCCTCAACACCGTCTATCTCGAGCTGATCGCCATTCCGCTGTCCATCGTCGTCGCGGTCGCCACGGCCTTCCTGACGGAGCGCTCGGACATTCCCTTCGCCCGCCTGTGGGCGTGGCTGGCGGTCACGCCGCTCGCGGTGCCCGCCTTCGTGCACAGCTATGCCTGGGTCAGCCTGATCCCCAGCATGCACGGGCTTGCAAGCGGCGTCTTCGTCGCGGTGCTCGCCTATTATCCGTTCCTCTACCTGCCCGTCGCCGCCACGCTGCGCCGCCTCGATCCGGCGGTGGAGGATGCCGCCGCCTCGCTCGGCCTTGCGCCGGCCGCCGTGTTCTTCCGCGTGGTGCTGCCGCAATTGCGCATTCCCCTTTGCGGCGGCTCGCTGCTGATCGGCCTGCATCTTCTTTCCGAATACGGCCTCTTCGCCATGATCCGGTTCGACACGCTGGCGACGGCCATCGTCGACCAGTTCCAGTCCTCCTACAACAGCCCGGCCGCCAACATGATCGGCGGCGTGCTGGTCGCCTGCTGCCTCTTCCTGCTGGCGCTCGAAGTGCTTTTGCGCGGCAACGAGCGCTATGCGCGCGTCGGCACCGGCACGGCGCGGCCGGCCGACCGGCAGAAGCTCGGCCGCTTCCGCCTGCCCGCCCTGCTGCTCCCCGCGGCAATGGCCGCGCTGACCCTCGGCGTGCCGCTGATCACGCTCGGCCGCTGGCTCTGGCTGGGGGGCTTTGCCATCTGGGACGGCGCGGTGACGGGCGCGGTGGTGCAGACCCTCGTGCTCGCCCTTGCCGGCGGGGTGCTGACGACGATTGCCGCCGTGCCGATGGCCTGGCTGTCGGTGCGCGCGCCGGGCCGGCTGCAACGGCTGCTCGAAGCCTGCCACTACTATGTCGGCTCGCTGCCGGGCGTCGTGGTGGCGCTGGCGCTGGTGTCGATCACCGTGCGCTTCCTGCTGCCGCTCTACCAGACCTTCGCCATGCTGCTTGCCGGCTATGTGCTCATGTTCCTGCCGCGCGCGCTGGTCGGCCTTCGCGCCAGCATCGCGCAGGCGCCCGTCGAACTGGAGCGGGCGGCCATGGCGCTCGGGCGCACGCCCGGGCAGGCCCTGCGGCAGGTCACCCTGCGGCTCGCCGCGCCGGGCGCTGCGGCCGGCGTCGCGCTCGTCGCGCTCGGCATCACCAACGAGCTGACGGCGACGCTGATGCTCGCGCCGAACGGCGTGGAAACGCTCGCCACCCGTTTCTGGTCGCTGACCAGCGAGATCGACTACGTCGCCGCCGCGCCCTATGCGGTGATGATGGTGGCGCTGTCGCTGCCGCTCACCCTTCTTCTCCATGCCCAATCGAAACGGACGGCCGGTCAATGACGCTGCTCGACCTCGAAGACATCTCCAAGCGCTACGGCACGGTGCAGGCGCTCGACCGCGTCAGCTTCGCCGTCGGCGCGGGCAGCCGCGCGGCGGTGGTCGGCCCTTCCGGCTCGGGCAAGACGACGCTGCTGCGCATCATCGCCGGCTTCGAGTTTCCCGACAGCGGCCGCGTGCGCTTCGACGGCGCGCTGCTGGCAAACGGGCCGGCGGGCGTACCCGCGCACCGGCGCGGCATCGGCATCGTCTCGCAGGACGGCGCGCTCTTTCCCCACCTCAGCGTTGCCGACAACATCGCCTTCGGCTTCGAGCGCGGTGCGCCGGACCGGGCAAGGCGCGTCGCCGAGCTTCTCGAAATGGTGGAGCTGGAAGACGCCATGGCGACGCGCAGGCCGCACCAGCTTTCCGGCGGACAGCAGCAGCGCGTGGCGCTTGCCCGCGCGCTCGGCCGCCGGCCGCGCCTGATGCTGCTCGACGAGCCCTTCTCGGCGCTCGACACGGGCCTTCGGGAAAACATGCGCAAGGCCGTTTCGCGCGTGCTCCAGACGGCCGGCATCACGGCGATCCTCGTTACCCACGACCAGTCCGAGGCGCTTTCCTTCGCCGACCAGGTGGCGGTGCTGCGCGAGGGCCGGCTGGTGCAGGCAGGTTCACCGCAGACACTCTATCATCATCCGCGCGACCGCGAGACGGCGCTGTTCCTCGGCGATGCGGTACTGCTGCCCGCCTTCATCCGCGACGGCGTCGCCGACTGCGCGCTGGGACATGTGGCGGTGGAGGGGGATCATGCCGGCAAGGCGGAAATCATGCTCCGGCCCGAACAGATCCGCGTCATCGCCGACAGCGCCTCGCCGCGGAACGGCGGGCGCGTGGTGGACGTGCAGTTCGGCGGCGCCGTCTGCACGGTGGCGGTGGCGCTCGCCGACGTCGCCCTGCCGCCGATCCTCATCAAGACGTCAAGCGTCGCCCTGCCGGCGCCGGGCGACCTGGTGCGCCTCGACGTCGCGGGCAGGGCGCATGTCTTCGCCTGAGCGTCCCCGTCAGGCGGCCGCGCCCGGCAGGTAGGGCATGACCTCGACCGCGCCGCGATAGATCATGTCGAGCGCGACATAGAGGATGATCGCAAGGCCGACATAGGCGATCCAGCGATGCTTGCTGAGCAGGCGCGCGATGAAGTTGGCCGCAATGCCCATCAGCGCGATGGAAAGCACAAGGCCGAGGATCAGCACGCTCGGATGCTCGCGCGCGGCGCCCGCGACGGCAAGCACGTTGTCGAGCGACATGGAGACGTCGGCGACGACGATCTGGGTTGCGGCCTGGAAGAAGGTCTTCTTCGGCGCGTTCTCGACATCGACGCCGCTCTCATCCTCATGGCCGGTGGCCCGCAGCTCGCGCCACATCTTCCAGCACACCCACAGGAGCAGGAGGCCGCCGGCGAGCAAGAGGCCGATGATGGCGAGGAGATGCACGGCGACCGTGGCGAAGAGGATACGCAGCACGGTGGCGGCGATGATGCCGACGAAGATCGCCTTCTTGCGCTGCGCGGGATCGAGCTCCGCGGCGGCGAGGCCAATGACCACCGCATTGTCCCCCGCAAGGACCAGGTCGATCGCAATCACCTGCAGGAGCGCCGTCAGGCCGGCCGCTGTCAGAATTTCCATGATGTCCCACCTTCGCTATGCTGTCTGCCGGCGCCGCGCGTCGCGGCCCGAATACTCTCCGCCAGAATGACCCGCCGGACGCGGCGGCCCGCCGCCAGCCCGGCCTTTCGACCAGTACAGCGTCCGCTTTGCCTTTTGCAAGGCCGCGCTGCACTTCTTCAGGCGGTTCGGCGGAATCCTTCGCTGGCGGCCAGCAGGCCGCGCGTATAGTCCTGCGTCACCCGGCGCGCGGCAAGGTCGGCGGCGGTCAATTGCTCGACCGCCCGCCCGTTCTGCATGACCATCAGCCGGTCGCACATATGGGTGACGACGGCAAGGTCGTGGCTGACCATGACGAAGGTGAGCCCGCGCGCAGCGCGGAGCTGTTCGAGCAGGTTCAGCACCTCCGCCTGCACCGAGGCGTCGAGCGCCGAGGTCGGCTCGTCGAGGAGAAGGATGGACGGTTCGAGGATCAGCGCGCGGGCAATCGCCACGCGCTGGCGCTGGCCGCCGGAGAGCTGGTGCGAATAGCGGAAGCGGAAGCCCGCGCCGAGGCCCACCTCGTCGAGCGCGCGCACGATGCGGCTTTCCGTATCGTCGAAACCGTGGATGGCCAGCGGCTCCAGCAGCAGCCGGTCGACCGTCTGGCGCGGATGCAGCGAACCGTAGGGGTCCTGGAACACCATCTGCACCGTGCGGTAGAAGGCCTTGTCGCGCCTGTCGCCCAGCACCTTGCCATCGACCGCGATGGTGCCGCCGGTAACGGGCGCAAGGCCCGCAACGGCGCGCAGCAAGGTCGACTTGCCCGAGCCGGATTCGCCGACGAGGCCGAAGGATTCGCCCGGCGCGACGGAAAGGCTGACATCCTCCACCGCGACGAAATCGTCGAAGGCGACGCGAAGGCCGTCGATGGCGAGAGCCGGCGTCATTCTTTCCACTCCGCTTTGCGCTCGAGAACGGGGAGGGGATGCCGGTCCGTGCCGATTTCGGGCATGCAGTTGAGAAGGCCCCGCGTATAGGGATGCTCGGCCTCGCTCAGCCGGGCGGCCGGCAGTTCCTCGACGATGCGGCCGGCATACATGACGATGACACGGTCGCAGAAGGAGGAAACGAGGCGCAGGTCGTGCGAGATGAAGATGAGGCCCATGCCGCGCTCGGCCACCAGACGGTTGAGGATGGCGAGCACTTCGAGCTGCACGGTCACGTCGAGCGCCGAGGTCGGTTCGTCGGCGATCAGCAGCTCGGGGCCGGCGACCAGCATCATGGCGATCATCGCGCGCTGGCCCATGCCGCCGGAAACCTCGTGCGGATAGAGGTCGAAGACGCGCTCGGGGTCGCGGATCTGCACGGCGGCGAGCATGTCGAGCGCGCGCCTGCGGGCCTCCGCCTTGCTCACCGGCTCATGCGCGCGCAAGGTCTCGACGATCTGCCGGCCGATGGTCATGACCGGGTTCAGCGAATATTTCGGGTCCTGCAGCACCATGGCGATGCGCTTGCCGCGCAGCGCCCGCCGCTCGGCCTTCGAGGCCTTCAGGAGGTCGATGCCGTTGAAATCGAGCCGCCTGGCCTCGATCACGCCATGCTCTGGCGTCAGGCCCATGATGGCGCGGCCGGTCTGCGACTTGCCGGAGCCGCTCTCGCCGACGATGCCGAGACGTTCGCGGCCAAGCGTGAAGGAGACGCCGCGCACCGCTTCGATGATGCCGGTGCGGGTGGGGAAGGTGACGCGCAGGTCCTCGACGGTCAGAAGCGCGCTCACTGGCCGCTTCCCCGCGGATCGAGCGCATCGCGCAGCCCGTCGCCGAGCAGGTTGAAGCCGAGGCTGACGATGAGGATGGCAAAGCCCGGCATGGCGGCGACCCACCACTGGTCGAGGATGAAGCGGCGGCCGGAGGCGATCATCGCGCCCCATTCGGGCAGCGGCGGCTGCGCGCCGAGGCCGAGGAAACCGAGGCCGGCGGCCGTGAGGATGATGCCGGCCATGTCGAGCGTCACGCGCACGATGAGCGAGGAGATGCAGAGCGGCATGATATGGCGCAGCACGATACGCCAGGGGGAGGCACCCATCAGCCGCACGGCGAGGATATAGTCGGAATTGCGCACGGTCAGCGTCTCGGCCCGCGCGATGCGTGCATAGGGCGGCCATGAGGTGATGGCGATGGCGATGATGGCATTGCCGATGCCGGGGCCGAGCGCGGCGACGAAGGCGAGGGCCAGCACGAGCTTGGGGAAGGCGAGGAAGATATCGGTGATGCGCATCAGCACCGCATCCACCCAGCCGCCCGCATAGCCGGCGACCGTGCCGACGAGAAGGCCGATGGGCGCGGCGATGACCGCCACCAGCACGACCACCTGGAGCGTGAGGCGCGAGCCGTAGATGAGGCGCGAGAGGATGTCGCGGCCCTGGTCGTCCGTGCCGAGCCAATGGCCCGGCCCCGGCGTCATCAGGCGCGCATTGGCAAGGTCGCCGACATAGGGCGAATGCGGCGCAAGCACGGGCGCGAAGACGGCAAGGACGATCAGCCCGAGAATGATCGCAAGGCCGATGACGGCGAGCCGGTTGGCGGTGAAGCGCCGCCAGGCGACATAGGCGCGGCCGAGCCGGGCCTGCAGGCGCGATTGCGGCCGGTCGGTCAGGAGCCATTCGCGGCGGGTCATGGTGGCCTCGCTCATCGTGTCCTCGTCCTCGGGTCGAGCATGCGGTAGAGCACGTCGGAAAGAAGGTTGATGGCGATGAAGACGGAACCGATGACGATGGTGCCGCCGAGCACCGCGTTCATGTCGGCGTTTTGCAGGGAATTGGTGATGTAGAGGCCGAGGCCCGGCCAGGCGAAGACGGTCTCCGTCAGCACCGAGCCCTCCAGCAGGCCCGCATAGGAAAGCGCGATCACCGTGACGAGCGGCACGGCGGCATTGCGCAGCGCATGACCCCAGATGATGCGGGTTTCCGAAAGCCCCTTGGCGCGCGCCGCGACGATATATTCCTGCCCCAGTTCGTTCAGCATGAAGGAGCGCGTCATGCGGCTGACATAGGCCATGGAGAAATAGCCGAGCAGCGAGGCTGGCAGGATGATGTGCGAGAGGACGTCGCGGAAGACGGCCCAGTCGCGGGCGAGGATCGCGTCGAGAAGGTAGAAGCCGGTGATCGGCGTGAAGGTGTATTCGAACACCACGTCGATGCGGCCGGGGCCGGAGGTCCAGCCGAGGCGGGCATAGAAGACGAGAAGCGCCAGAAGCCCGAGCCAGAAGATCGGCACCGAATAGCCGATGAGGCCGACGATGCGCACCACCTGGTCGGCGACGCTGCCGCGCTTGACGGCCGCCAGGACGCCGAGCGGAATGCCGATCACCGCACCGATGACCGTGCCGACCGTCGCAAGCTCCATGGTCGCGGGGAAGACGCGGCGGATATCGGTCATCACCGGGTTGGTGGTGAGCACGGACGTGCCGAAATTGCCCTGCAGCACGCCTTTCAGGTAGAGCCAGAACTGCTGGTAGTAGGGCAGGTCCAGCCCCATCTCCAGCCGCACGCGCTCGACGACGCGCGCCGGCGCGCGGTCGCCGACGATCGCCAGCACCGGGTCGATCGGCACCACGCGGCCGATGAAGAAGGTGACGGCGACGAGGCCGAGATAGGTGGTGGCGACGACCAGCAGGAAGCCGGCCACCGCCTTCAGCCTCGCCCGGGCGCGCCGGTTCGCGCGCCCTGCCGGCCTTTGCGTTTCACTCATGCTCAAGGAGCGGATCCTTCAGGTCAGTCCTTGGAGATGGGCGCGAGCGGGTTCGAATCGAAGCTCGGCCCCAGCTTGTAGCCCTTGACGTTGCCGCGCACGCCCGCAACCTCGATCTGCTGGTAGAGCATGACGAAGGGGCTGGTTTCGAGCGCTTCCTGCTGGAGCTTCTTGTAAAGCTCGGCACGCTTGTCGGAATCGCGCTCGAGGAGGGCGGCCTTGACCTGCTCCGTCAGTTCCGGGATGTCCCAGGCGTTGCGCCAGGCGAGCGTCTTGAGGGAAGCGTCGTCGCCGTTGTCCGGGTTCGAGGTGAAGGCTTCCGCGTTCGAGTTCGGGTCCCAGTAGTCCATGCCCCACTGGCCGATATAGAGGTCGTGGTTGCGGGCGCGGTACTTGGTGAGCGTCTGCTTGCCGTCGCCGGGGATGATCTCGATCTTCACGCCGGCCTGCGCGGCGGTCTGCTGGAAGGATTCGGCAATGCCGGTCACGGGCTGCGTGTTGCGCACGTCGAAGGTCACGGAGAAGCCGTCCTTGAGGCCCGCCTTTTCCAGAAGCTCCTTCGCCTTGGCGACGTCGAACTTGTAGGGGTTCTCCTCCAGCGCGCCGAGCACGCCCTTGGCCTGGTAGGTCTGGCGGACCTCGCCGACGCCCTTGAGCAGGGTGGAGCCGATCGCGTCGTAGTCGACGAGGTACTTGAAGGCCTCGCGCACTTCGGGCTTGGCGAGCTTCTCGTTCTTCTGGTTGAGGCTGATGTAATAGACCGTGCCCTTGGCCGCGCTGGCGGTCGTCAGGTCCGGGTTCTTGGAAACGGCCTCCAGGTCGCCCGGCTCGAGGTTGCGCGCGACGTCGACGTCGCCGGCTTCCAGCATCAGGCGCTGGGTCGCGCTTTCCTTGACGTGGCGGTAGATGACGCGGGCGAGCGCCGGCTTTTCACCGTAGTAGTTCTCGTTGCGCTCCATGACGACGATCTCGTTGGCGCGCCAGTCGCGGATCGAGAACGGGCCGGAGCCGGCATAGTGGGTCTTCATCCACGCATAGCCGAAATCGGTGTCGTACTTGTATTCGTCGTTCGGCGTGGTGGCCTCGGCGTGCTCCATCACCAGCTTCTTGTCGAGCACGGCGCCGACCGTGGCGGTGAGGCAATTGAGCACGAAGCTCGGCGCATAGGCCTTGTCGACGGTGAAGACGAAGGTGCCGTCGTCAACGGCCTTGGCCTTTTCCGCGACGTTGTCGCCCGTCAGGCCGAACTGCGTGAGGATGAAGGCGGGGCTCTTGTCGAGCTTGACGACGCGCTCGAACGACCAGGCGACGTCCTCGGCGGTGATCGGGTTGCCGGAGGCGAACTTGATGCCGGGCTTCAGCTTGAACGTATAGGTCAGGCCGTCGTCGGAGACGGTCCAGCTATCGGCGATGCCGCCCTTGACCTTGGTGGTGTCGTTGATGTCGAGGCGCACCAGCATGTCATAGGCGTTGCCGATGAACTCGGCCGGCGACAGCTCGAAGGATTCGGCCGGGTCCAGCGTGATCGTGTCGTCGATGGCCCAGGCCTCGACCAGCGTGTCGGCCGGCGTTTCCGCGAAGGCCGGCGCCATGCCGCCGGAAACCAGCAGCAGCGAGAAGGCAGCCCCCGCCAGCAGCGGACGCATGCGCATGGTGATGTTTTCGCTCTTCATGAAAGTTCCCCGTTCCATCGTGATTGTTCTCTTTTGAAATTCAATCACGAGAGGGCGGGTAAAGACAATCCCTCTTTGAATTCATCCCCTTCGCAAGCAAAGGCGCATATAGAGGGCCGTTTCAGGCGCGGCTCCGGCCGGCGAGCCAGAAGCAGGCCTGCGCGAGCAGCCCCGCGCCGAGAAGGACGCTGCCGGCCGCCAGCATCGGGTTGCCGCCGAGCCCGCCGAGCGCCGTGCAGGCCGCGCCGATCGCCATCTGCGCCGCGCCGTAGAGCCCGGAGGCCGAGCCGGCCGCCTGCGGATTGACGCCGAGCGCCTCCGTCAGCGCGGCAGGGGAGGCGAAGCCCGCGCCGAAGCTGAAGAACAGCATGGGCACGACCGCGAAGGCCGCGTTCGCCGGGCCGGCGAGAGCGGCGGCGAAGAAGAGGGCGGCCGCCACGCAGCTCACGATATTGCCCATGACCATCACCCGCGTCGTCGGCATGCGGCTGACGGCGCGGCTGGCGGCAAGGCTGCCGAACCAGATGCCGGCGACGTTGATGGCCAGATATACGCCCACCTCGTAGGTCGGCAGGTGCAACTGGTCGACGAAGATGAAGGGCGCCGCGCCGATATAGGCATAGAGCGCGGTCGTGGCGCAGCCGCCGCCGATCGTGTAGCCGAGGAAGGGGCGCGAGCGCAGCAGGGCGAGATAGTTGCGGGCGACCTGCCGCACATCGTTGCCCGGTTGCGCCGGTCCGTCCTTGAGCAGCCCGTGGATCAGCACGAGGTTGGCAAGGCCGAGCACGGTGAGCGCCACGAAGATGGAGCGCCAGCCGGTCGTTTCGGCAAGCGCGCTGCCGAACAGCGGCGCAAGGCCGGGGCCGGCCATCGTCATCAGGTTCATCAGCGAGAGCTTGCGCGCGGCCTCGGCGCCCGAGGCTCCGTCCCGCACGATCGCCCGGCCGAGCACGAGGCCCGCGCAGCCGCCGAGCGCCTGGAACAGGCGGGCGACGATGAGGATGCCGATGGTCGGCGCGAAGAAGCAGGCAGCGCTCGCCGCCGTGTAGAGCACCATGCCGGCGACCAGCACCGGGCGGCGGCCGTAGCGGTCGGAAATCGGGCCGTAGACGAGCTGGCCGACGGCAAGGCCGACGATATAGGTGCTGAGCGTGAGCTGCGTGGCATGGGTCGTCGCGCCGAGCGCCTTGGCGGCAACGGGGAGCGCCGGCACGAAGATGTGCATCGCCAGCGTCCCGCTGAGCGTGATGAGCGCCAACAGCCAGAGCGGCGTGCGGACGGTGCCGGCCCGCGGGCCGCCATGGGTCGAAACGACGGTCATGATCTTCTGTCGCCTTCGTTTGCCGCCATCAGGCGGCGGCACACCGTCACGACGACGCGGCGCGCCGCATCGGCATCGCCGGAAGGCAGGCCCTCCAGCACCTCGCGCTCGACATCCTCGGAAACGCTCTCCACTTGCCGCACCAGCGCCAGCCCCGCAGGGGTGACGCTGATCGCCTTGGCGCGGCGATCCTCATCGTCCGGCCGCTGCTCGATGAGGCCGGCCGCGTCGAGATTGCCGAGGATGCGGACCATGGAGGAAGTATCGAGCGTGAGCACGGCGGCAAGGTCCTTCTGCCGCATGGGCTTTCCCGCCTGCGCGAGCCGCAGGAGCGGCAGCCACGTCGCCTCCGTCAGCCCGAAGGCCTGGAGGCGCGCATCCACCGCCCGCCGCCATTGCCGGGCAGCGAGGCTGACGAGCGCGCCGAAGCGGCTGGTCGAAAGGGTATCGTCGATATCGGAGGTCATGCTGCCCGAGGCTCGATTGTTTGCATGCCAACTAAATAGATGGCATGCAAACTAATTGCAAGCGGGATCGTGCAACCGCCGCTTAGGCCGGGCAGAAAAGGGGAGGGGAGGCGTCAGCCCGCCAGCAGGCGCCAGGCCACGTAGAGCCCGATGAGGACGACGGCGACGGCCCCGAGAATGAGCCCCAGGCGCTTTTCGATGAAGGCCTGGATCGTTACGCCATAACGCTTCAGCAGGAAGGCCAGGAGATAGAAGCGCAGGCCCCGGGCAATGACGGCGGACACCACGAAATGCCAGAGCTTCACATGCGCGACGCCGGCAAGGATCGTCACCACCTTGATCGGCGGCAGGTGCGCAAGGCCCGAAGTGACGAGCAGCAGGTTGAGCTGCTCCTCCCCGACATGGGATTTCAACTGCTCGAACGTATCCAGCTTGCCGTAGAAGGCGAGGATCGGCTTGGCGATGCTTTCATAGGCATAGAAGCCGAGTAGCCAGCCGGCGATGCCGCCCGCCACGGACGCCGCCGTCGCGACGAACGCATAGCGGTAGACCCGCTCCGGCCGCGCCAGCGCCATGGGCAGGAACAGGACGTCCGCCGGAACGAGGAAGATGGAGCTTTCGACGAAGGCGATGAGCGCAAGCCAGGCTTCCGCCGCCTTGCGGCCTGCCAGCGACAGCGTCCAGGCATAGAGTTTTCGTAGCATGAAGTCTGCGCCCTGCGGAAAGCCGGATGGCGGCAGGCCCGGGCGGGCGCCGCCCGGGTGAGGTATATCGTTCGCCGGCCGAACTCAACCCTTCTTCGCCATATCGCGCCTGAGCTCTTCCATGGCGCGGCGCATGCCGTGGAGCTGGTCCATCAGGTGCAGGATCACGTCGATCCCCGCGTCGTTCGCGCCGATCCGCGACTGCAGCTCCCGGATCAGCCGGACCCGCGCAACGTCGATCTCCTCGAAGAACACACCCGACGCCGTCTGCTGCGGCACAAGCCATTCCTGCTCGATCCACAGCTCCAGGACCTTCACCTGCAGGCCCGACGTCTTCAGGAACGTCTTCTTGTCCATCCTCATCGTCAGCCCTCCTTGCGCGGGTCGAACGCCTTGCCCTTCGCCCAGCCCGATACGAACGCCTCGAGCTCCGCATCCGGCGGGCTCGGCAGCACCACCTTCAGCTTCACGAACTGGTCGCCGGACCCGCCGCCGCGCTTCGGCGCGCCCTTGCCCTTCAGCCGCAGCACCGTGCCCGTGTTCGACCCCTTCGGCACCGCCATCGTCACCGCCCCCGTCGCCGTCGGAACGCGGATGCGACCGCCCAGCACCGCCTCGCTCAGCGAGACGGCAAGCTCGATCGTGATGTCGTCGCCCTCCCGCGTAAAGCGCGGGTCGGGCAGCACCTCCACCTCGATCAGCGCATCGCCCGGTCCCCCGGTTCCCGCGCCCGGTGCGCCCTTGCCCTTCAGCCGAAGCGTCTGGCCGCTGACGAGGCCCGGCGGGATCTTCACGTCCAGCGTCCCGCCGTCCGGCAGCGTGATGCGCTTGCTCGCACCGGCGATCGATTCGGAAAAGTCGATCGCCAGCCGGTAGTGCAGGTCCTGACCGCGCCGGTTGGCCTGCGCCCGCTGGCCGCGCCGCAGGAGGTCGGCGAAGATGTCGTCGCTGTCCATGAAGTCGGAGAAGCCCGACGCATTGGCATAGGGATGGCCGGTATCGGCGCCGGCATAGTCGCGGTAGTAGTTCTGGCGCGGCGGCGGCCGCTCGGCCCCCGACGCGTCGATCTCGCCGGCGTCGAAGCGCCTGCGCTTGTCGGCATCGCCAAGAAGGTCGTAGGCGGCCGCCACCTCCTTGAACTTCTCCTCCGCCGACTTGTCGCCCGGATTGAGGTCGGGGTGCAGCTTCTTGGCAAGCTTGCGGTAGGCACTCTG